>ENA-UOYA01000006-UOYA01000006.1-activated-sludge-metagenome-genome-assembly--contig:-NODE-6-length-383798-cov-22.216530_pt1 | contig 383798 bp, 300 predicted proteins | sample MGYA00238163_ERZ764804 | MGnify/ENA primary metagenome ERZ764804 (study PRJEB28919, sample SAMN05720223) | activated sludge metagenome | isolation source: Anaerobic digester | place: Hong Kong... | reverse complement strand
ATGATGTTGAGCGTTCGTCGGAATGACATGATGTTGAGCGTTCGTCGGAATGACATGATGTTGAGCGTTCGTCGGAATGACAGGGTGGTGGTCGTTTGTTAAAATGACAAAGTGTTACTTTTTTCTCGAAATGACAGGATGTTGAAGCGTCGTACTACTGTTTTGTGGTTCTCCTTGAGTTGTTGCCATTCGTAACATACCGTTCATTCGACGCAGCCTTGTTATTTCCAATATTGCATATCATTTTGACCAAAATACTGTCATTTCGAGTGAAAAGTGAAACGAGAAATCATCATCTTTCCGCCTCGAATCCATCCATCAAGATACCAACGCACAAACAACATGTTTTTCTTTTCCAGCCGCCAATTTATTTCGTTCCTGGGAATGGCCGCGCGAATATTTGTTGATATTCACTGTAAACGTTTTTTTGTTAATGACCTATTTTTATACTTATAAATATTTTAATAAAAGTATTAATGATAAATCATTTACTCTTGGCCGCTTTTATCGGTGAGACGTCGTGTGTTAGCATTTTTCCCATGACGTCCGCTCGAAAAAAGGGTAAGCCATCCAACTGGAGCCTGTATGAACCACCCCGGGTGGCTCCTTTTTTTCAGGAAGGCGGGCCACCACGGCAACTGGTCCGGGAACCAGCCCCCCTGGCCCTGCTGGGGGCGTCGGCGAGTGTCTTCATCGGCGTGGTGATTTTGACGTTGCTTTCCCTGGCCGGGGTGGCGCTGGATCCGATCCGGGTTGTTACCGGGCTGGCGCTGACGTTCCTGGTCGCGTACACGAGTGTGGGGTTTCTGGCCTGGTACGTGCTCCTGGTCTGGGAACGGGAATCAGCGCGACAGGCGGAAACCTCGCCGGATCATGTTCAGGGTTCGGAACAGTCCGGATCGCGGGAAGGATGAATCATGGAAACTCGTTTTACGGGACGTACAGGGCTGACCGAATGGTTCCGCGGCAAACAGGCAGTTCGAGTTATGGGGCTTGTCGTAAGTATGGGCCTAGTTATGCTCCTGTCGTCGGCTTTTGCCCAGGCCCCGGACCTGTCGAAACTGGACATCGTGGAACGGTCAACCCCTGATGGGCCCGTGGCCATCGTTAACGGGGTGCCCATCGATCGGGAAGTTTTTTTGCGGCTATACCACCGGCACCTGGCAGACGTCGTACGCATGACCGGTCGGAAACCCGAGGACCTGGACAACAATTTCCGGGTGCGGGCGGGCCTGGATACGCTGGGGGAACTCATCCGGCGAGAAATCCTGGTCCAGGAGGCGGGGCGACGCAACCTCACCGTCTCCGGGGATGAAGTGGAAAAGAAGTACCGTGAAAAGATGGAGGACTACCGGAAGGAACTGCAAAAACAGGATGGGTCGCTGCCCACGGAGGAAGAGGTGCTCAAACTGGCCGGTCAGACCCGTCAGGAAGCCATGGAGAGTATCCGTCGGCAGTTGATCGAGGACAAAATGGCAGACGTCCTGCTGAAAGAACGGCAACAAAAGAAAAAAATCACGGACAAGGAAGTGAGGGAATTTTACGATAAGAACCGAGACAAGTTTACGCGGCCAGGCATGTTACACCTGAAGCACATGCTGATTCAGCCAAAACCGTCTCCCGACAAGGCGGATGAAGCAGCCTGGAAAGCGGCCGAAGAAGCCGCGAAAAAGGCCAGGTTGCGCGTGATGGCCGGCGAGTCGTTCGAAGCCGTGGCCAAGCAGGTTTCCGAAGCGGCGGACGCGGGGAAGGGCGGCGACCTGGGCATGGTGCCGGTGTCCGCCCTGCCTCCATTTTACGTGGCGGCCGCGGCGAAACTGGCGGACGGGGACCTGAGCGATCCGATCCGCTCGGAATTCGGCATGCATGTCATTCAGAAAATAGGGTCGCAGTCGGATGGGGAAGTGTCGTTTGAGGAAGCAGCGCCTCGGATCCGGGCGATGCTGGAGGGTGCCCTGGCGGAGGACGCGGTGAACGATTTCATCGAACCCATCGTGAACAACCCGGAGCGGACCAAGATCTTCCTGCCCCTGGAGCGGACCCTCGCGGCTCTGGGCGGCAGTCCTGAAAAGAAACCAGGGGGCGCCACGGGCAAGGCCGCAGAGGGGTCGAAGACGAAATCGTCCGATGTGTCGAGCAAGGCGGCCCCAGCCGGCGGTAAGCAGGGAGGCCAGAAGTCCACGGGAGACGCGGCATCCCGGAAGAAAAGCCGGTGACAAAAACACCTGTGCTGGTGGATTCAGTGATGATACTGGCGTGGGGCGTCTGCTTCGTGTCGGCGATGCTGGGGACCTTACCCGTATCCGCCGACATATTTCCCCTGGAAGGACGGCCGGTGGTGACTTCCAGTTTCGGGGAGTACCGCCCCGGACGGTTGCACATGGGGGTGGATTTCAGCACGGGGGGACGGACCGGGTTGCCGGCGCGCGCTATCGCTGATGGGACCGTGGTCCGCGCCCGGTGTTCCCCCTGGGGGTATGGCAAGGCGGTCTACACGCGGTTGGACTCGGGACAGACGGTGGTATACGCGCATCTTTCCGATTTCCGGGATGATATCCGCCGGGCGATTCGGTCGGCCCAGCATGCCCGAAAAAGTTACACGGTTGACCTGACCTTCAAACCGGGAGAGTACCCCGTAAAAAAGGGAGAGATCATCGCGTGGTCAGGCGACACGGGTGTGGGACCGGCTCACTTGCACGTGGAATTCAGGGATGAGGCTGAACGCCCCATCGAGCCCCGCCGCCGGGCAGGGTTACCGTGGCCGTCCGAGCATACCTGTCCCACCGTGTTTGGCGTGGCCATTTATCCGGCGGATCCCGAAAGCCAGGTGAATGGTTCTCCTTTTCCCTGTGCCGTGGGCGTGGAGCGGATCGCTCCCGGCCGATACAGGGTCTCGCCGTTGTCGGTAACGGGACGGGTCTATTTCGGCGCGGCGGTGCAGGATCTGACCCCGGAAGGCAATCGACTTGGCGTGTGGCGCGCGGCGGTTCGCGTTGGAGACCGGACAGTCTACGAGGTCCGGTTCGACCGGCTTTCCTATGAACACCAGGAGGCCGGCGTGTTGTGTTTCGACCCTTACAGCCGGATCGAAGGCGTACCGGTACTGCAGGTATGGCGTCGGCCGGGAAATACCCTCGAGGCCTACGGCGCGCGCGGGTCGGACGGATCGGTTGAAACCGACGGTGCCCCGGAATCCGTTGCCCTGGAATTTGAAGATTTCGGGGGGAACGTGTCAGTAGTTGAGATTCCTTTACGTCCTGAGATTCGCTCCACGGTCCCGTCGAAGTGGCCAGTGGCCGAAGGGATGGTCTCCATGTACCGGGGGGTGGGGGTATTTACCCGGCGCAGCGGGGCGGATAACGTGGAAGCCTTGTTCAGGGCCGTGGACGGAAGCGGGGAAGTCAGGATGCCCCTGGGGAACCTGGAGGACGGATTGGGCGGATGGTGGTTGCCGCCGCGACCAGGGACGTGGGCATTTTCCTTCGCGTCGAACGGCGTGGCCCAGCCGCGCGTCATGCTCGCGGTTGGAGGTTCCCGGCAGGAAACACGCCTGGAAAGTGAATCCGCGCGGTTCATCGTTCCGGCGGGAGCACTACCCCCGGATACTTGCGTCTGGATGGAAGAATCCGGAAAACCCGAAGTGTCCGGGCTGGAGGTTCTTTCAGCCGGGGCGCGTCTGCAGCCGGAAGGCGCGCCCGTGTTGAAGCCGTTTACCGTGGAACTCCCATTGCCGGCTGGCGCGTCGATGTACCCGGTGGCAATCTGCAGGGTAACCGGCGCGATGGCCACGTGGCTTACCACGCGGCAGAAGGGAAACTGGCTGGAAGCGGAAAGTTCGGCGGCGGGCTGTTTCGTGGTGGCCGGGGACCAGTCGGCCCCGACGGCCAGCGCGTGGCACGCGCGACCGGATCCGGGCCAGCCCAATCGCCCGGAGATCCGGGTGACCGTTTCGGATCGAGGGAGTGGTATCGCGACATGGGACCTGTATTGCGGGGAGCAATGGCTGCTGTCCGCGTATGATCCCGACACGGGCGTGGTGACCTGGGAACGGGACGAGGATTTACCGGGTCCCGTGGAATCGGTGCGACTGGTACTCCAAGATAAGGCGGGCAACCGTTCGACGTGGCCATACCGTTCTGAATCGGCGTCGGGCGGTACCCGAAAAGGGACCACGCGAAAAGGGAAAGGACCCCGGACCCATGAGTGAGTTAATGCTGCCTGGAGTGCCCGCGTGGATTTTCTGGCTGTTCTGCGCGCTGGCCGTGCTGATCCAGGGGATCAGCAAGTCTGGGTTTGCCGGGGGAGCGGGCATTCTGTCCCTGCCGCTGATGATGCTGGTGATGCCCGTCAACCGGGTAGCGCCCGCCCTGCTGCCGATCCTGATTCTCTGCGACATGAACGCCCTGTATCATCACTGGCAGAACAAGGTGTGGCGACTGGTATGGATCCTGTTCGTGCCGTCGCTGCTGGGCACGCTGGTCGCGACGTGGCTGTGGTTCCAGGTGGGCAATGACGGCATGAACGCGTACGCCATGGCGATCAAGCGGGTAACGGGCGTGATCGCGGTGGTGTTTGCCTTGTACATCCTGGCGCGGGAAGCATCCACGCGCTGGGTGGCGGACCGTAAACTAGGCACGGTGGCGGGTATCCTGTGTGGCATCGCGGCGGGGTTTACGTCCACCCTTGCCCACGCGGCCGGTCCCATCGTGGGGTTGTACCTGTTTTCACAAGGCATGGGAAAGGCGCTGTTCGTGGGCACCACGGCGTGGGTTTTCACGTTCATCAACCTGTCGAAGGTACCGTTTTACCAGGCGGCGGGGCTTTTTGACTGGTCCCTGTTCTGGTTCGACCTGGCGCTTGTGCCCTGTATTCCCGTGGGATCCTGGCTGGGAAAGGTGATGCACGACCGGGTTTCGGAGACCCTGTTCAACCGTATCATCATGGTTCTGACGTTACTGGCCGGCGTGCAACTGGTGTTCAACGTCAATCTCGTGCTGGGCCTGCTGAAACTGCTCGCCCGATGGTGAGCGGAATCAGTTATCGAGGATTTCCCGGATGGCCGACGCCAGTTGCAGCATCCGCACGGGCTTTTTCAGGAAGGTTTTCGCGCCGCTGTCCAGCACGCGCTGGATTGATTCGTTCAGGTCGTAGCCGCTGGCGATGATGACCGGCAGGTCCGGGCGAATATCCCGCATGTGGTCGAACGTTTCAGGGCCCGCCATGACGGGCATGGCCATGTCGAGGATGACCAGGTGCACGCTACCCGGATCCGCGCGCAGGATTTCCACTGCTTCCCGGCCGTCGTGGGCGCAAAGCACCTTGTACCCCAGCCGTTCCAGCAACATGCGCGTGGCCGTGAGCACGGACTCTTCGTCGTCCACGACCAGGATGGTCTCGCTGCCCATGGGCAGGCGCATCTGGGTTGGCGTGGGTTCCTTTCGGGTGTCGGGGCCACTTTCTGGCAACAGGACGGTCATCCGTGTGCCCGCGCCGGGGACGGAGTCGGCGAACACGTATCCTCCATGGTTTTTGACGATGCCGTAGACCGCGGCAAGGCCAAGCCCCCGTCCCTTGAAACGGGTGGAAAAGAAGGGCTCGAACAGCCGTTCCCGAACCTCCTCCGTCATGCCGTGACCCGTGTCTTCCACGTACAGCAGAACGTAGCGCCCCGGTTGCAGTCCGGCATACGCGGCGGCCGTTTCTTCGGAGATGACGGTGGATCCGGTTCCGATGGTGACGCGTCCACCCGGAGCGGTGGCTTCGAAGGCGTTCACCACGAGATTGTGAATGACCTGTTGCAGTTGCGCGGCGTCCGCGCGGGTGAGCGGCAGGTCGTCCGCGAGGGCCAGTTCCAGCCGGACCCCTTCAGGGGTTATGCCGCGCAAGGGACCGTGGGACGCGCGGATGAGGTCGTTAAGCCGCGCGGGACGGGGATTGTACTGACCACCCCGGGCGAAGGCCAGTAACTGGTGCGCCAGTTCGCCGCCCTGTTCCGCGCAACGGATGATCGCCCGCACCATGGTGGCCGTTTCGGCGTCCGGCCCGGTTTTCATTTCAAGCAGTTCGGCGTTAGTCATCACGGAAGCCAGCAGGTTATTGAATTCATGGGCGACGCCACCGGCCAGGGTGGCAGCGGTTTCCATGCGACTGGCCGCGCGCAGGGCCTCGCTCATGCGCCGGGCTTCGGTAATGTCACGGAGGTTGCCAACAATGGCCTTGGGTTTGCCGCCACCATTCAGGATAAAGGCCGCGGCTTCCGAAAACAGGCGGTATTCGCCCTTCGCGTGACGCAGGCGATACTCGCATAACGGCAGGGGAAGCCCCCGGCGCTGAGCATCGAGCAACCGCCGGCGGTGGTTACGGATATGATCCCGATCTTCCGGATGCACGAAAGATTCCACCGTTTCCATGGACATGCCCAGGGTGTCGTCTACCGTGTGGCCAAGGAGCATGGTGACCGATGGGCTGACGTATTCATACCGCCGCGAGGAGAAGTCGTAGAGATACGCGATATCCCGGGAATATTCGAGGATGTGGCGGAAACGTTCTTCGTTCCGTGCCAGTTTTTCTTCGAGAGCCCGGCGGGCGGTAATATCCCGGTAAAGGCCCAGCACCCCGATGGGAACGTGATTATCGCCTGGAACGGGTACCCGGCTGACCAGGTACCACCGGTTATTACCGTTCGCGTCCGGAAGACATTCCTCGTGGTTCTGGGTGGGGCGGTTGAGTGCCAGGATCTCCCGGTCGAGGCTTTCCCGCAACTGGGCCTCCGGGGAATCGAATACCTCGGTATCCGTCCTGCCCAGGATGTGCCCTGGCGTGTCGATGCCGAGGATGCGCGTCATGGCCTGGTTGACCTGCCGGTAACGAAGGTCGGCATCCTTGAAATAACAGCCGTCCGGCAGGAAGTCGCAAAACAGGCCCATTACATCGGAACCCGTGGGGTTCCGCTTTCCGGTCACCGGTGTTTTCCTGTCCTTCCGACCAGGCATTCCCATTTCCATCACGCCTGAAGCGCTGCCGCTTCACGTTCACTCCTGCTCAACTAAACGTCTTATAAGCAAAAAAGTTACCAACCAGGAAAAATTCCGTGGAATGCCAGAAATCAGGAGGATACCGTTATCCGTCCCCAAGCCATTCGTACAAATCGTACCTTGAACGGGGAGGGTTAAATCAAAATATCCCCGCGTCGGATCAACCATTACCAGCGAGGCCGAAGGACTGGGCAATGCGCCGGAAGAAACCTCCCGTACTGGCGGGAGACTCCTCCCTCGCGAGGGCGGTGAACGCGGCGGCCAGATCGCGGATTTTGCGGCTGGCCGGGGCGTCCGGGTAAGTGGTGAGCAGGGGACGGCTCTGCATAACGGCCTGGCTGACGTGGGGATCCCTGGGAATCCAGCCCGCGCAGGGCAGTGAACGCCCCAGGTAATTTAGTGCCACACGGCCCAGCTTGGCGGCCACGGCCTGGGCCTGCTGCTGGTTGGCGGCCTGGTTGACTACCAGGCGGACGCGCACGTTACCCCGCTGGCCGACCAGGGTCTTGAGCATGGCGTAGGCGTCCACGATGGAGGAAGGTTCGGGCGTGGCAACCAGCAGGACCTCGTCCGCGGCGACGGCGAAAGCCGTGGCATTCCGACCAATTCCTGCCATAGTGTCAATGATGACGAAATCCACCTCGTTCCCCAGCAGTTTCAGTCCCGCCAGTACCCGTTCCCGTCCTTCCTGATGCAGGTCGGCCACGCGGGCCAGCCCGGAGGACCCTGGAATAACATGGACCCCGCCCGGTCCCTTGATCATGATTTCCGGCAGGGTCTTTTCGCCCTCGATGACATGTTCCAGGTTATAAAAAGAAGTCACGCCCATCAGGACCTCTACATTGGCAAGCCCGAGGTCGGCATCCAGGAGGGCGACCCGTTGGTCCTGCTCGGCGAGGGCGATGGCAAGATTGACGCTCAGGCCGGTTTTGCCGACGCCGCCCTTGCCGCTGGTTACCGCGATTACCTGGGCGCGTTCGCGCCGCTGCCGCATCATTTCCCGTAAACGGTAGGCCTGGTCATTCACGGTTCGTGCTGCCTTCTGTCATGAGGCCCGCGATGAGCCCCGGCGTGGCGAGTTCAATGTCATCCGGCACGTTCTGGCCGGTACAGCAGTAGGCCAGCGGTATGCCGCGCTCCAGCAGGAAATCCAGCATGCCGCCGTACCGGCGCGTCTCGTCGAGCTTGGTGAAGATGATCGAAGCGGGTGAGAGCACGGAGAACCGGGCTGCCACTACCCGCAAATCCTCTACCGGCGTGTTGGCCGCCATGACCAGGATGGTTTCATCGGGTCGGACGGCCGTCAGCAAGGCCTGCAGATCACGCAGTTGTTCCAGGTTGAACTGGCTGCTGCCCGCGGTATCCACCAGCACCAGGTCGCGGTCGCCGAATTCGTCCAGGATGGCGGCGGCTTCATCGGGCGCGGCGACCACTTTTAGGGGCACGCCGATGATGTCCGCGTACACCCGCAGTTGCTCCGTGGCCGCGATACGGTAAGTGTCCAGCGTGAGCAGCGCCACGCGCAGGTGTTCCTGCAGGGCGAAGCGGGCGGCCAGTTTCGCGACGGTTGTGGTTTTACCCACGCCCGTGGTGCCGCACAGCGCGGCGACATGGCGTTTACCCGGCATCGGCCGGATGCCACCGGTGATCCGGATCAGTTTTCGGGATACCATCCGCAGGCGCTCCGCGAAGACGCGCGGATCCTGTACCACCCGGTTGTCCACCCGTTCGGCGGCCATGCGGATCAGGGCGGCGGCGGTGCGGCGGGTCATTCCGGCCCGCACAAGGGCCTGGTACCAGCGCACCGCCCCGGGGGGCACATCCGAAGCGGGGTGTTCCAGCCAGAGGGCCTGCACCATTTCCCGGAGTTCCCGCAGTTCGCGGTGGAGATCCGGGTTGTCCTGGAGGTCACGTTCCGGGAATGGTACTAAAGCAGGCGCGATGGCGGATTCCACGAACGGACCCGCCTTTTCCCTGGATAAGGTCGCGGAACCGGCTGGGCTGTTTTTTTCCTTGTTTGCCGCGACGGATGCGGTCAATCGGTTTTCCGTTTCGATTTGGTCGCCGATGCGCGCGGTGAAAAGGTGTCCAGCTTCTGGGGATGGGACAGCCGCGCGAGAAGGTTTCGCCTGGGAGACGTTTTTAGAATCGGTGGCGGTTGTGTCACGGACAGGAACGGCAGTCGATGACGGAATGGTATTGGATGGTTGTCGGCCCATCATCCGCTGCTGGGCTTCCCGCACGACTTCCTCCAGGTACTTCAGCCGTTCCGGGGATACCGTACCGGTTGGGCTGGCAGGAGCCTGGGACACAAGACTTGAATGCGAGGTCCTGGGCTTGGGGAGAGGACGCGCCACCACCTCGTACGTGGTTCTGCCGAACCATCCCAGCCATCCGCCTTCGCGGACGGTACGTGTTTCTTCGACTTCGAAGTGATTACCCAGTTTTTCCTTCATCCGGGCGTAGGCTTCGCTGAGGGTGGGGCCTCGAAACGTGTACCGGGGACCGTTCATGACCTGTCTCCACGCGTCGCGGGCACTTCAACCTGTCCCATGCTTTCCACGTTGAACGCCGGGTCGATTTCATTAAAGGAGAGCACCACGATCTTGGGAATATGCCGTTCCACTATCCGACGGAAATACCGTCGCGCGGGCGCGGACGTCACGACCACCGGTTCCAGGCCAGCCCCGACCAACGGCTGCAAGGCCCGGGCGGTAGCGTCGGCGATTTCCATGGCTCGCGCGGGGGATACGGGAATGTACATGGCTGTTGCCGCGGAATTCACGGCGTTCAGGATTTCCTGCTCGAGTTGGGGGGACACGGTGATGACGTTCAGGTTGCCGTTTTCGTCGGCATACTGCGCGGAGATCTCCCGGGCCAGGGCGTGCCGGACGTACTCGGTCAGGATTTCCGGATCCTTGGTGCGGGACGCGAAATCGCACAAGGTTTCAAGGATGGTTTCGAGGTTCCGGATGGATACCCGTTCCCTCAGGAGATTCTGGAGCACCTTCTGCAGTTCGCCATAGTTCAGCAGGTTGGGAAGCAGTTCGTTGACCACGGTGGGTGCCCGTTCCCTGAGCCGCGCGACGAGGGACTGCACGTCTTCCCGGGTCAGCAGTTCGTCGGCATGGGTGTAAATGAGTTCGGTCAGGTGCGTGGCAATGACCGCGCTGGGTTCGACAAGGGTATAGCCGAACTGTTCGGCCAGGTCACGGCGATCCCGGGAAATCCAGACCGCCTGGAGGCCGAAAGCCGGTTCGGTGGTAGGTAGTCCCTCAATGGATTCCTCCGCCGTGCCGGGATTCATGGCAAGGTAGCAGTCCGGCTGGACTTCGTAGCGCCCGATGACCGATTCCCGAAGCTTGATCTGGTACTCGTTGGGACGCAGGCGCAGGTTATCCACGATGCGAATGACCGGAACCACGAAGCCCATGCGGCTGGCGATCTGTTGCCGGATGATCTGGATACGGGTGAGCAGGTCGCCTCCCTGGTTGGGATCGGCCAGCACGATAAGACCGTAGCCGAGTTCTATTTTCAGGGGGTCGACAGTCAGCAGGTCGTCCACGGTGGCGGTGGGCGCGGGCGCGGTTTCCTGGCGCGCGGCTGCTTCCGCCGCCGCCAGGGCTTCGCGCGCTTCCTGCTGTCGCGAGGACTGGTAGGCCATGTACCCGAAGATCGATCCGACCATGAAGAAGGGAATGGTGGGCATTCCCGGAGCCAGTCCGAAGGCGAACAGCATGGCCGCGGCTACCGCCAGGGCCCTTGGGTACCGGGTGAGTTGATACCCGATGTCCCGCCCGAGGTTTTCCTCGGAAACGGTCCGGGTGACCACGAGACCCGCCGCCACGGATATGATCAGCGAGGGAATCTGGGAGACCAGGCCGTCCCCTATGGTCAGCCGGGTGTAGATACCCGCCGCTTCGGTCAGGGAAAGACCAAGGCTGAGCACGCCTATGATCAGGCCGAACACGATGTTCACGATCGTGATGATCAACCCTGCCACGGCATCCCCGCGCACGAATTTCGTCGCGCCGTCCATGGCCCCGTAGAAGTCGGCTTCCCGTTCGATGGCCCGGCGGCGTTCCCGGGCCTGTTCTTCGGTAATGAGCCCGGCGTTCAGATCTGAATCCACGCCCATCTGTTTTCCGGGCATGGCGTCGAGGGTGAACCGGGCGGCGACCTCGGAGATGCGGGTCGCGCCGCGGGTGATCACGACGAACTGGATGATCACGAGAATGGAAAAGATCACGATTCCCACGAAAATGTTGCCGGCCGTGACAAAATTGCCGAAGGATTGAATGACCTTTCCCGCGTTGGCCTGGGAGAGAATCAGGCGCGTGGAGGCCACGTTGAGTCCGAGACGGAAGAGGGTCAGGATGAGGAGCAGCGAAGGAAACACCGCGAATTCCACCGGTCGCTGCAGGTAGATGGCAGCCAGGAGTACCACGACCGACACCGAAATGTTGAGGGTCAGCAGCAGGTCCAGGGTCCACGTGGGCATGGGGATGACCAGTACCGCGAGGATACCAATCACCGCCACGGCGAGGGCGATGTCCTGGTTGCGGGTCAGGCTGAACTGCCTGAGGCTACCAAGGGTTGTCTCGGACGCGCCGGCCATAACCCTCAACGGACTCCCATATGTACCGGTTCAGGTCGTGTCATGAGAAAAGTTCCGGCTTGTAGTGGCGTTGTTCCAGTTCGCTTTCGGCGAAGGGGGAAACCGCCGCCAGGGATCGCGCGGCGGTCTTGGAACGGGTGGTTCGAGTCGTGGACGTGGCCGGGGCGACAAGACCTGACATCAGGGCTTCCCGTTCCTGGCGTTTTTCCTCGCGCGTGTCGATCTGGTAGACGAAAGAAAGCACTTCCGCCACGGCGGTGAACAGTTTCTCCGGAATGTACTGGCCCACCTCGACGTCGCGGTACAACGCCCGGGCCAGTTCGGGGCGCTGCACGATGGGTACCCGGTGCCTGGCGGCGATGTCCCGGATCTGTTCCGCGAGCAGTCGGGCTCCCTTCGCGATGACCTGGGGCGCGGCCATGCTGTCGGGGGCGTACCGCAGGGCGATGGCGTAGTGGGTGGGATTGGTTACCACCACGTCCGCCTTGGGTACCTCGCGCAGCATCCGCTGGGTCGCGAAACGGCGCTGCAGTTTCCGGATGCGTCCCTTGACGTGAGGATCTCCCTCGAACTCGCGGAGTTCTTCCTTCAGTTCCTGTTGGGTCATGCGCATGTCCTGTTCCCACTGCCATTTCTGGTACCCGTAGTCCAGAATGCCCAGCACCACCATGGCAATGGCCACGCGCACCCACACGGCGCTGATCATGCCCGCGATGGCCATGCCCATGCTCCCGGGGTCCAGCAGTGCCGTCTGGATCAGATCTGGCAGCCGGTCACGCAGGGCTAGCCACGCGATGGTTCCCACGATCGCCAGTTTAGCCAGCGACTTGCCCAGTTCGACGAGGTTGCGCAGGGTGAAAAAACGCTGGAACCCGGTGATTGGATTGATCCGGGAGAGGTTCGGTACCAGGGGCCGCGTCGTCCAGAGGAAACCGACCTGCAACAGGTTAGACAAAAACCCGGCCAGCATCATCACCAGCATGAAAGGAATCGCGCAGGCGGCCGCGTGGGCGAACATGACCGTCAGGGCGTAACGGGGCGCGGATGGGTCCGGCAGAAGCGCTGGAATCTCCGCGAGAAAATAATGTCCGGCGACCAGGATCTGCCGCGTCATCCAGGAACCGAGGAAGTAAAACCCCAGCAGCGCGGCCACCAGGGAGAACGCGGTGTTCAGGTCCTGGCTCCGGGCCACGTTGCCTTCCATCCAGGCCTTGGCCCGCTTGTGGGGCGTTGCGGGTATGTTTCTTTCGCCGCCGGTATCTTCAGGCATGGCCGGTCATCCCATGACTCTCCCGATCCACACCAGGTCCCGGAACATCCGGGAAAACATGCCGTCCAGCAGTTCGAGATACGTTCCGATGAAAGCGGCCATGACCAGCATGGCCAGGGCCATGGTCAGGGGAAAGCCGATGATGAACAGGTGAATCTGCGGTACCACGCGGCCCAGCAGGCCAAGGGTGCCGTAAGCCAGGAACATGGCCGCCGCCACGGGCGCGGCAATGACGAGACCATCGATGAAAATCCACGCGCCCCGTCGCGCGAGTTCACTGAAGGCCGGGCCGTTCGGCCGGAACCCGCCCGGTGGGATGTGTTCGAAAGAAACCGCGGCCGCCCGCAGGATGACATGGTGGCCATCCGTGGCCAGCAGGAAAAACACGGCCAGAATGAACAGGAAGAAACCGAAAACGGGAAACTGGGTTTCCGCGGCGGGGTTGAAGATGTTCATCATGCCAAAGCCGCTCTGCATGTCGATGACCTGGCCGCCCATCTGTACCGCCGCGAGCACCAGGGAAGCCACGAAGCCCACGCACAGGCCGATGATAAGTTCTCCCGCCGCCAGCCAGCCGAAAGCGAAAGGATCCGAAGGAAGCGGTTGTGCCAGGGCCGGAATCAGTGGCGTGACCAGCAGGGCCGTGGCCGCGGCCAGGCCCGCCCGTAACCGCATGGGTACACCACCTGACCCCAGGACGGGTGCCGTGGCCATGACGCCGGAAAACCGGATCAGCACCAGCACGAAAAGTTTGAACCATTCCGCTTCGAGCAGCATTGCGTCCCTACTGGATGTACCGCGGCAACCCCGTGAAGAGTTCCCGCATGAAAGTGGTCAGAATGCCGGAGATCCATGGCATGAACACCACGAAAGCCACCATGACGGCGATGATTTTCGGCACGAAACTCAGGGTGATTTCCTGCAGTTGCGTTACCGACTGCAACAGGCTGATCACCAGTCCCACCACCATGCCCGTGATCAGCATGGGCGCGGCAACCATGAGGGTGACCAGCATGGCCTGTTGCCCCAGCACGTTGATATCATCCAGCGTCACCGTGGAGCCTTTCCACCCACAACATCTGTGCTTGCCGCCAGTTCCTCCAAAAACGCACAATATATAATGTCCGAAAAAATGATAACACAATATATTGTTGCTGTCAAGATTTTAATCACTACATTCAGCACAGACCGGCCTTTCACGTAATATGATGGGAGCAATCCGGGAGGCAGTTATGACGGCATCCGTGGAAATCCGGCTGACGCCCATGCTGGTGGATGAGCCGGGGGAACTGGAACTTGAAGCCCTGCGGCATCGGGACAGGGGCGCGGTGATTTACCCGACCCGGGCTCTGGCGTCGTGGCGGGCGGTAAACCTGATCCGGGACGGACAGTTTCCGGGCATATTCGGCCCATTTTGCTCAGAATTTTCCGGTTTCGCCCTGGAGATACTGCGGGAAAGCGGCATTGATCCGGTGCTGATGGACTCCCGGGAACGGCGGCTACTCGCCTGGCAGTGCCTGGAAACGGTGCTGGAAGTCCAGGGAGACCTGCCGGAAATCCGGATTCAGGATACGGCCCTGCCGGGCGTGGCGGCTCACCTTCTGGACGTGATTACCGCGCTGAAACAGGCGGGAATTCCCCCGGAAACCTTTGAGGAGCGCATGGCGACGGAGAAATACGCCACCCCGGTGGACCGGCTGGTTCTGGAGGTTTACCAGAGGTATCAGGGGCAACTGGTCGCGTCTGGATCCTGCGATATTCCCGGACTGTACTGGCTGGCGGAAGAAGTGGTCCGGAACCGGGGAGACGCGGCCTTGCGCGGCCTGCGTTACCTGTTCCTGGATGGATTCGAGGATTTCACGCCCTCCCAGATCCGCCTGCTGAAGGAACTGGCCCCCCGGCTGGAACGGATGGTAATCCGCGCGCATTACGATACCAGCAGCGGGCGGGACCGGGAGTTTCTGTTGCAACAGCGGTGCCTGAAGGCGTTGCGCGGACTGGAAACTGCCGGCGTGCGCTTCCAGGTTATCGAAGAATCCTCGCCGCGGCTTCATTCCACGGGCCAATGGCTGGCCGCTTGGTTTGGAAGCAGGGTTCCGGTGGACCGGGCGGCGGAGTCCGGTCGGGTGACCGGCTTGAGAAACAACACGCGGTTGATGCCCTGCGTGGACGTGCACGACGAGGCGGACCGGATCGCGCGGAACATCCGGCGGCAGGTGTTGGAAAGGGGAGAGAACCCCGGGGACGTGGCGGTAGCCGTGCCGGATATCCAGGAGAGCGGCTGGATATTTGAGCGGGCCTTCGAAAGGCAGGAAGTCCCGTGCGCGCGGATGTTTTCCCGGTCCATGGCGGAAAGCCTCGCGGGCGGTGTCGCGTTGCTGCTGGTCCGGCTGATGGAAGGTTTCGACGCGATGCTGGCACTGGAACTGGTGGAACACCCGCTTGCAGGGCCGGCAGAGAGGCGCCCGGACTCCCAGGTTCGGGAGCAACTTCCCGAACTGTTTCGTCGCCTGCTTCCCCGGGTGACTTGGCCGTATCCCGAAGAAGCCCTGGAACGTCACCTGGCGGAACTGTCCAGGGTGGATGGTGGCACCTGTCCCTGGGAATCACCCGCGCGGTGGTTCATTTCGTGGTGTCAATGGTTACGGCAGGTACGCGGTATGTTTCCGGAGTCGGCGGATGCCCGGACATTCGTTGTGGCCCTGGAAACCGTGCTACGGTGCCTGGAGGCGGAATCATTGCTGTCCGCCCGGGCTGGCGGCATGGATCCGGATGCCGCTGAGGCGGAACTGGCTGCCGGTGAAATCCTGGGGGAAACGCTGGCGCGGGTGTATGACGTGGCCGCGCCGGACCGGCAGATGACGCGGGAAACGTTCGTGGATCTTTTCCGACGGATCCTCGTGGAGACGCCATGGCCGGGGGGGACAAGCCGGCACGGAGTGCTGCTGGGGGGAATGGACCTGCTGCGGCGGCCCGGCATCCGCCGATTGTACGTGGCCGGTATGAACGAGGGGTTGTTTCCGGCCGTTAACGGGGCGAGCGTGGTGTATGGTCCGGAATCGCTGGCCCGCGTGGGGCGCGCCCTGGGGGTTACCCTGGAGGGTCCGCGTGAAAAAGCCCTCCGGCAATCCCTGTTGTTCCTGGGCGCGCTGGAACGGGACCGCGAGGCGATTGTCCTGAGTTGGCGGTTGCAGGGGCCCGATGGGAGCGAAATGTTTCCCGGAAGTTTCCTGGAGGAAATCCGATTCCTGGCGGGTAAGGCTGGCCTCGACCTCGATGACGGACGCGTGCCCGTTCCCGGGGAATTGCCGCGCGACATGGAAACGATTCCGGGCGTGTTTCATGACGCGATGACCCGGGCGGCGGTGGCAGGGCGCGGCGAAGCAGCGGAACGGATGTGGCGGCGCGCGGCGGAACTGGCCGGGCCCGAGCGGACAAACCTGCTCCACGCGGCGCGGCACGGCATCGAAGTGGAACGACGCCGTCATGATCGGCTGGCGCCTTTCGACCAGTACGATGGGATGCTGCGGGGTGAGGATACCCGGCAGTGGATAGCGGAACGGTTTGGTCCAGAACGCGTGTTCAGCGTGACCCGGCTGGAACAGTACCTGAAATGTCCCTACACGTTCTTTGTTTCGGAAGTGCTGGGCGTGGACGAGCGGGACGTTCCATTAAGTGGTCTGGAGGTACGGCCGACGGTACGGGGGTCCCTGGCGCACGAGGTCCTCGAGTGGGTGTTTTCGGACTCGACGCGGTACCGGGAACCGCCCGGGGCGGACACGCTGTTCGAGGTCTACCGGAAGTGCGCGGAGAGGTACCGGCTGGAACTGGCTAACCTGTCGCCCGGACTGCTCGAAGAGGAGTTGCGGTATCTCGCGGGGAAAACGGCCCGGTTTCTCCGGAAGCATCTGGAATCGTGTGGTGATGCCGAGGGAGAGACGCTGGGCGCGGGGCTGGAAATTTCCTTCGGGCGGCGCGTCCGGAACGGGGAAGCACCGGATCCATCGGCGGAACGGTTCCCAGTCTTGCGATCGACACCTCAACCGCTCCTCCTGGAATGGGACGGCATGCGCGCCCGGATAGCGGGGCAGATCGACCGGATCGACGTATTGAACCCTGAAACCCGTGTCTGCCGTATCGTCGACTATAAAACCGGGCAGGTGCCGGCACCGGCAGCGATCAAGCAGGGCAGCGACGTTCAGTTGATGCTGTACGCCCGGGCCATGCAACAGTTGTTCGGCTGGACCTGTGACGCCGCCTGGTACGTGTCCGTGACCGATCCGGACAGCGCCACGAAACTGCCCGAGAGACTCAGGGCGCGCAAGAAAGACGATCCAACTTATTCAATGTCTGACGCGGACTTGTGGGCCCATGGCATGGAACGCGCCCTTGAAACCGTGAAACGGGCTGTGATCCGGTTGCGGGAAGGATGTTTCCCACCGGTGACCTGGAACGGGGAAGCGGAGGCATGCGTGCCGTCTGGGAGGTACCAGGACTTCCGCATACGGGCGAAGGCACTCATGGGCGGATGGGACACGCCGGGTGAGGAAGTCGAAGACGGGACGGAAAACGGGGAAGAAGAGTAAACATGTTCAAGGAAGCGGACTTCAGCCCGAGACAGCGGGCCCTTGTACAGAGCCGGGATCGACGGGTGCTGGTGGACGCGGGAGCGGGGTCAGGTAAAACCCGGACCCTGATTGGCCGGATTGTGGGCCTGCTGGAGGATCCGGCCTGCTGGATGCCATCTGGTGAGCCTGAGTTGCGCCGGATCGTGGCCATCACCTTCACGGAAAAGGCCGCGCTGGAAATGAAAACACGGTTGCGGGGGGAATTCCGGGAACGGGCGCGGTCGGCGACCATCAGGGAGAGCCGGGTGGACTGGGCGGCACTCGAGCGGGACGTCGAAAACGCGCGCATTTCCACGATTCACAGTTTCTGCGCGGGATTGCTTCGCCAGCACGCGCTGCTGCTGGGGATCAACCCCGACACGCGGGTGCTTGATGCCACGGAAACGGGGTTGCTGTTCTCGGAATTTCTCGAGGAAACGTTGAGCGGCATGCTCGATGCCGGGGATCCCGACGCGCGGGCGCTGTGCGTTGAATTCGGCGTGCCGGGAGTGGTCCGTTTGCTCCGGGAACTGATGGGGCAGCGGGTTCGCCTCACGCGCCTGCTGGACGACATGGCGGAATGGTTGTCGACTCCTGAATCTTACGCCGCCTTCCTTCGGAACTGCCGTTCCGCGGTATCCGCGCTGATCGAACATATCGCGCGAGGACGGCGGTTCAGGCGGTATGAACGGCTGTTTCTGGATGAACTGTGCCCCCTTTTGGAAATGGACGGCGTTCCCGAAGTGATCAGGAAGAAAATCCGTTGCGTGCGTCCATTTTTCGACGCGATACGCCGGCAGCCTGAAACCCTACCGGTGGTGTTGAACGAGTACGCCGCGCAGTGGAAAGCAGCCGGACAATTCAGGTCAAAGCAACTGGAGGGTTACCTGGATATAAAAACACTGCTGGAAGACTTGAACAAGTACATCAGAAGTTTGGCGTACCTGAAGGAAACCGAGGGAGATCCGAAAGGATGGCTGCCGGAAGCCGCCCGACTCACGGTTGCCTTGAAGCGCCTGTTTGAACGGACACGGGACGCGTGGCAGGCGCACAAGGCGGAACGTAACGCGCTGGACTTCGACGATCTTATTCTCGAGGTCCGGAATCATCTTCGGGACAACGACCGTTTCAGGACATTAATTCGCGGCGATATCCGGTACATGCTCGTGGATGAACAGCAGGACACCGACCCGGCCCAGATGGAGATTTTCGACCTGGTCTGCGAAGGAGAAGACGGACCGGCACTGTTCATGGTGGGAGACGCGAACCAGTCCATCTACCGGTTTCGTGGGGCGGAGGTGTCGGTGTTCGTCCGGCAGAAAAACCGGCCGGGAACCGTCAACCTGGATCTCCTGGAAAATTACCGTTGCCAGGGCGCGGTGCTTGCGTTCATCAACGCTTTTTTCGCACGCTCCGGAATGTTGCAGCAGTACGGTCCCTGCCGGAAACTGGACGCGACGCGCGATCCGCTGCCGGGTCCGGCGGTGGAAGTGTACGTTACGCCCGTGACGGGTCGGGATCGAAAACTGACGGCCGAGGAGAAAGCGGAGCAGGAAGCGGAATTCATCGCGGAGCGGATACGGCGATGGATGGAACCGGCTCCCGAGCGGCAAAACGGAGAGGGAACGGACGAAACCGGAACTTATCACCCCGGAGACTTCGCGATTCTCCTGAGGCAGGGTACGCACGCCGGTATATTCGAAGAGTCCTTGCGGCGGCGGGGTATTCCCTCAACGGTCCACGTGGGCGCGACCTTTTACAAGCAGCAGGAAGTACTTGACTGTGCCGCCCTTGCTCAACTGGCCTTGAATGGTTACGACGAAGCCGCGCTGGTTCGTGTCCTGCGTGGTCCTTTCGTCGGGTTGAGCGACGACGATCTCGTTCGGTTGCGCGTGGCGGCCGACACGGCGGGGCAGTCGCTGGCCGAGTGCTTTCACTCGGACATAGAGCCGCCTTCCATGGATCATCCTGGCCAGCTCGCGTGGGCGCGGGATCTCTACCGCCGTCTCAGTGGCGCGAGGCATCTCGACGCGGGATCGTTTTTCCGGAACCTGTTTGCCTGGACGGAAGCGGAAACCCTGGCGCTGGGATTGCCCCACGGGTTCGAGATTCGAGCGAACCTGCGCAAAATGCAGCGGGTAGCGGAATCTTTCGTCGGAGGAGGGAAGGGCAGCCTGCGCTCGTTTGTCGCCGGGCTGGACCAGTTCGTGCGGTTCGGCGCGGATGAGGGTGAGGCCAACCTGCATGGCGGCCAGGTGAACGCGGTTCGCGTTCTTTCGATTCACAAGGCCAAGGGGCTTGAATTTCCCGTGGTATTTCTACCGCAGACCAGCGTGAAATCAACCACGACCCGAAGCAGGTTACGATTGCATCCCGAGACGGGCCTTGTGCTGTCGCCCGAGGCGCAGGATTTCGTAAAGGAAGCCTTCACGTTTCAGCGGATTGTCCAGGCGCGGGAAGAACTGGACGAACAGGCCGAGATGGAGCGACTGCTGTACGTGGCCATGACCCGCGCGAGGGATCGGTTGGTCCTGTGCGTGCCGGAAAAACCTGAAAAGAACTCGTGGTCGGAGTCCCTGAGCGAGTTTTTAAAATTGACGGAGCACCAGGACGGCGATCTTGTCGGTGGCGAGGCATGGCAGGCCCGGATATGGCGATCCATACCGAAAACAAAAGACCAGCCACCCCGGGATACTCCGGAAACCATACCTGGAATATCGAGGGGGCAAGCATCCGGTATCACCGAAATGGAAGGGTCGGGAGCTTGCCAGGTTGAAGTTCCGGTCATTTCGGTTACGCGGCTGCTGAACCTCATGGGTACCCGGGAACTGGAAGAGGACGAGGAGCGGGAAGAAACGCCGGATCCAGAATCTGTCCCTGACGAGGTCATGTTGAGCGGGGGACGACGTCAGGCCGTGCGGCGGGGTACCCTTGTGCACCGTTTTTTTGAACTCTGGCGGGATTTCTCGGCGGCACCACCTGACCTGGATCGACTATTCCGAGAACTGCGGGTCGCGCCATCCCGGCGTGAACATCTTCGATGTTCGCTGGAAGAGGTCGCGCGGCTGTTTCAGAAATCGTCCTTGCGGGATCGACTGGCCCGGGATGGCGGCGCGCGTCGGGAATATCCCTTTTATTTCCGGCTGGACCGGGTGGCGGTTCGGGGCACCCTGGACTGGCTGGGTAGCGATGGCCTGATTCTCGACTATAAAACCGGGCATTGCACCGACGAGAAATTGCGACGCTACGAGGCGCAACTGGCCCTGTACGCGGCGGCCACGCGGCAGGTGCTGGGCATGCCCGGCACGGAAGGAATCCTCTATTTCACGGATATCGGCCACGTGGAGGTGGTTCCCCTGGATGACGCCCTGGTTGATCGGACCGTCGCCCGGGCCCGGGAAGCGGTGGCGTGTTACGAGGCGTCGCTGGCCGAACGAATCCGTCCGCGCCAGTAGTCCAGCAGGTCCGAAACCATGTCGTCCAGCGATTTCCTTGGTGTCCAGCCCGTATCCCTGCGGAACCGGGACGCGTCGCCAAGGAGCACGGGAATATCCACCGGCCGCAGTCGGGCGGGATCCGTTTCCACGCGGAAAGGCACGAGCGAACGCGCCCGGATGAGATCGACGACGTCGGATAGCGGGGGGGCCTCCCCCTGGCAGATGTTGTAAGCGGCGCCGGGTTTTCCCCGCCGGGCGGCGGCCAGGTAGGCTTCCAGCACGTCGTCCACGTGAAGCAGGTCCCGACGGACGCCCAGGTCGCCTGTTTTCAGGACCGGTTCCCGAAGCCCCGTTTCCATTTCGGCGACCTGCCGGCAGAAAGATGGCAACACGTAGGTATCCGGCTGCCCCGGTCCAGTATGGTTGAACATGCGCAGGCGTATGACGTCCATGCCGTGGGCCTTGTGGCACCACGCGAGGAACTGGTCCGCCGCGGCCTTGGCGATACCGTAAGGGGTTACTGGCTGGACGGGATGCTCTTCTCGCAAGGGCAGCGACAGGGGAATGCCATAGATTTCCGCGCTGCCGGCAAAGAGGAACCGAACCGGCTGTTGTCGCGCGCGCAGCGCGTTCACGAGTCGTACCGTCCCGGTCAGGTTGATATCCATGCAAAGGTCAGGCCGGGCTGAGCAGGCGGAAACGGACGCGAGGGCGGCAAGGTGAAACACCGCGTCCACCGTTCCCGCGACGTCGAGCGCGCGGTCTACACACCCGGGGTCCGACAGGTCGAGATAGACCAACCCGGCGGCCTCCATGGCGGGGTTCTGGGGATCGGCGCCCGGAAGATACCATGTACCCGTGACGGCGATACCTTCCCGTTCCAGCCGCGCGCGCAACAGCCTGCCTACAAAGCCATTGGCTCCCGTTACCAGGACGCGTCTCAATTCGTTCAAGACGCCTTTTCTCCTCCGGTGTTTTCGCGGACCTGTTTCGCGACGCGTTCCATGTCCGCGTCCACCATCATTTCGATCAGTTGCCGGAAGGTGTAACGGGGCTCCCAGCCCAGTTTCTGCCGGGCCTTGGACGCGTCGCCCAGCAGCAGGTGCACCTCGGCGGGACGATAGAACGCCGGGTCCTGCACTACGTGCTGTTGCCAGTCGAGACCGACGCGCGCGAAGGCGATTTCGCACATTTCCCGTACCGTGTGGGTTTCACCTGTGGCGATCACGTAATCGTCAGGCGCGTCCTGCTGGAGCATCAGCCACATGGCGCGGACGTAGTCCCCGGCAAACCCCCAGTCCCGGCGCGCGTCCAGGTTGCCCAGGCGCAACTCCGAAGCCAGGCCGTGCCTGATCCGCGCGACGCCGTCCGTGACCTTCCGGGTTACGAATTCCAGCCCGCGCCGGGGGGATTCGTGGTTGAACAGAATCCCCGAGACGGCGAACATGCCGTAACTCTCGCGATAATTGACGGTGATCCAGTGACCGTAGACCTTGGCCACGCCATACGGGCTGCGGGGGTAAAAGGGCGTGGTTTCCCGCTGGGGCGTTTCCCGGACGTGCCCGAACATTTCGCTGGAGGAAGCCTGGTAAAACCGGATGTCCCGGTCGACCATCCGGATCGCTTCCAGCATGCGGGTGACACCGAGCGCCGTGACGTCTCCGGTGAGAATGGGCTGTTTCCACGAGGTAGGCACGAAAGACTGGGCGGCAAGGTTGTACACTTCGCGGGGCCGGACTTCCGCCAGCACGTCGGCCAGCGACATCTGGTCGGTCAGGTCGGCCTGGACCAGGGTCAGCCGCTCCTTGACATGGCGGATTCGTTCAAAGGTTTCCGTGCTGGCCCGCCGCACGATGCCATAGACCTCGTACCCCTGTTCCAGGAGGAATTCCGCGAGGTAGGATCCGTCCTGCCCAGTAATGCCCGTGATCAGGGCGCGTTTTTCCGCCATCTGAAACACTCCTTCCATAAGGGATGGTGGACAAAAAAACACCGACACCCCTCTATCCTGCCAGTGGAGACAGGGGACCTGTCAAGAAGGCCACGCGCGGATTCTACGACGGGGCCTCCCAGTAAACCGCGCGCTTACTTCTTGTCCGCCGCTTTCAATTCTTCCACCAGGGCGATGTACTTTTCCTTGGCCTCGTCCAGTGACATGCCGGCCAGTTCTTTCCAGGCATCATACTTGGCCCGGCCAACGAAATCGAGCATGCCCGGGCGATCCCCCGTGCAGTCGCCCACGGTGGCCTGCTTGTACAGGGCATACAACTTGAGCTTGGCCAGGTTATCCGGCGCCTGGGACAATTGCGTTACTTCTACCGAGGCCTGTTGGAAGCGGGCATCCAGGTCCGACATGGTGCTTCTCCTTCTCCCGTTTGGGGTTAACGAGTCAATGTATCTTATATCACTGGGCCTTGAAATGCAAATAATAAAAAAAACATACCTGAAAAAATATGCCCGAAACCACGTTTTTTTTTCGTTTCCACGGGATAATAATGGATAAAAACGGTAGGAAGCCGTGATGACGCGAGACCAGTTTACCCTTCCGGCGGATAGGGCACTGACTCTTCCAGAAGAGGGCGGAGCCGTCCGGTGCCTGGCCTGCGCGCAACGGTGCCTGGTCCGGCCGGGCAAACGGGGTATCTGCCGGGTACGGTTCAATGAAAGCGGGACGTTGCGGGCGCCCCATGGATACGTTACCGGGCTGGCCCCGGACCCCGTGGAAAAAAAACCGTTTTTTCACCTGCTTCCGGGCGCGGTAACCCTGTCGTTCGGGATGGCGGGCTGCAATTTTCATTGCCCCCATTGCCAGAACTGGCAGATCAGCCAGGCCGGACGCGAATGCGAGCCGGACCGACTCATACCCGTGACGCCGGAGGAGATAGTCCGCGTGGCCCGGCAGGCGGGGGCACGGATCGTGGTTTCGACCTATAACGAACCGCTGATCACGGCCGAATGGGCGATGACCATATTCGAAGCGGCCCGGCGGGAGGGGTTACGCGGGGCGATGGTCAGCAACGGTTACGCGACGCCCGAGGTGGTGGAACGGTTGCGTCCGCTGGTGGATGCCTGTAAAATCGACCTGAAGGGCTTGGATGAACGGCATTACCGGAGGTTTGGCGGGCGTTTGCGGCCGGTCCTGGACAGTATCATTCGCTGGCGCGAAGCAGGGGCATGGGTTGAGGTGGTAACGCTGGTGATTCCCGGGGTGAACGATGATCCAGAAGAACTGCGGCAACTGGCCAAGTTCCTGTGTTCCGTTTCGCCGGATATTCCCTGGCATGTCACGGCGTTTCATCCCGCGTTCCGCATGACGGACACGCCGCCCACGCCGACATCCACCTTGGAACGGGCGCGGTCTATCGGCTTCGAAGCGGGCTTACGATTCGTGTACGCGGGCAATATCCCGGGTCGCCTGGATGGCGGGGAAGACACCCGATGTCCCTCCTGTGGAGCGTTGCTGATCCGCCGTCGGGGGTTCCGGGTGGAAGCGAATCACCTGCGCAGTGGAGCGTGTCCGTCCTGCGGTATGGCCATCGCGGGAATCTGGTCCTGACGCGGGGCAATAAGCGATGTCACGTTCCATGGGTCGGGGCGGGGTGTACAGACTGGGTCAGGGCCGCCCGGCGTTCTTCCAGCATGCGGTCCGCGATACGCCTTACCTGGTACCGCAGCCACCAGTCGGTCTGGCTGTTTTCGGTATAGTCTGCCGGTCCGAAGGCGTGCACGCGTCCGCTTTCCTGCAGGCTGACTGCCTGCTGGAAGTGTTTCTTGGAAGCCGGGTCGTATACCGCGTAGGTCATGCCGCCGTTTTTGCGCACGACGGAAAAGCAGGGAATATCACTGGGGCCGTCAGCCACGTAGATCATGTTTTTGAAGGGCACCCGCCGGGCGTGTTCCGGGATGGAGTCATTCACGGAGATGCCGGACGCCTTGTTGACACCCTTGTTGATTTCGAAAAGGGCGCGGGTCTTGGTGGTGTTGTCGAGTAGCGTGGCGATCTGGGAGATGATGCCGCTTCGCGGCGTGGCTTCGGGATCGAATCCGAACGGCGCGGGTTCTTCAATGAATTCACAGGCCCAGACCCCGCTGAGTTTGGCGGCGATGGGGGTGCCCAGGATCATTTCCTTCAGGCCCGTGCTGACCACGTAGTGTTCCACCCGCAGGTCCGCGTCGGCGTACTCGGGGTGGTCCAGCAGGCGGTTGATCCGGTCAAAGCATTCCGGAAGGCCGGGATACAGGGGAATCCGCGCGCCCAGTTCCCGCAGCAACCGGTTGTTCAGACCCGGCATGACTCCCTCGCGGGCGCAGGTCAACAGGTGACCAAGATAGCAGGAATCCGCCTGGACAGTTATACCCGCCCGGGCGTAATACGCGGGCAGGGCATTGACTTCCCGCCAAAACCGTTCTTCATCGATGGCGAAATGTTCAAAAAGCGGCCGTTGCATGAACACGGGCGACAGGGTTTTATCGAAATCCCAGATAATCGCGATGACGTTCTGGTTGAAGGGTTTTTGTTCCATGAGAGGTGGTCCTCTTGTCCGCCGGAAAGTATAAGTGTGCGTTATTCCCGTGGATTGTGGCATTATACGCCTGTCCGCGCGGGAGAAACAGGCCATGAAACGGATTTTCCTCTTTTTCGCGACGTGTTTAATCATGCCGGTGGTATGCCTGGTGGCGATCGCCCAGGAAGTGCCGGTTGTATCGCCGGATCCCGGGGCGGAAACCGCTCCCGCTTCGGCGCCGACCCAGGACGCGGCCACCGCGCCATCGACATCGTCGAAACCTGCCGCAACGACTGTGCCGCCGACCCCCGCCGCGTCGCCTGAGACGCCGACGCAGTCTGAGGCGTCTCCCGTTCCCGCGGATGCGTCGTCTCAGCCGGCTGCGACTCCCGTCCCCGTGGAGAATCCGTCGCAACCGGAACCGGTTTCCGCGTCGCCAGCACCGGAGCCTGCCCCGGTGGAGAATCCGCCTTCCGCTCCCGCGCCAGAGGTGGCCACGCCGGAAGCCCCATCCACCGTGGAGCCGGTGGAGATTCCCGGGTTGCTGATCACGCCGGAAATGCTGGGCGCGTACGCCGACGTGGTTCCCGTGGATGCCCGCTCCGCGGAGGCATATGCCGCAGGACACCTGCCGGGAGCGATCAGTTTGCCTGCCGAGAGTCTTTCTGAAGAGCGAAATGGAGTCAGAAACCTGCTGAAACCGGTCGATCAACTCGCGGTACTGCTCGCGGAACGAGGCATGACCACCGAAAAGCGGTATGTCGTGTATGGCGGTAACCGGGACATCAAGGAGGCGCATGCCGCGACCCGGGTGTTCTGGGTGCTGGAGTATCTTTCTTTCGGTGACGTTTACCTGCTGGACGGAGGCTTTGCCCGGTGGACGGCCGAAGGTCGTCCCGTGGCACAGGGAGCTTACGCGCCTTCGCCGATTCCCGTGGAATTGGTGAAACTGGTTATCCGGCCCGAGGTGATCGCCCGGCGTTCCGAAGTGATTGACATGGTTGGCAACGGCAAGGGGGTGCTGGTGGATACCCGGATGCCCGCCTTTTTCGTGGGCACGGAAAAGGCGGATTTTGTGGCCCGGGCCGGTCACATTCCGGGTGCCGTGAACCTTCCCGCGGATCCCATGCTTACCGGGCCTGATTTCCGTTTCCGTCCCCTGGAGGAAATCCAGTCGGCGTTTACTACCGGCAATGACGATCCCCTGGAGCGTATCGTGGTGTACTGTAACAGTGGTAACACGGCCAGCCTGGGGTACTTCCTGTTCCGTCTGCTGGGCAAGGAAAACGTGGCCGTGTACGACGGGTCCATGGCGGAATGGTCCCGCAACCCCGCGTTGAACGTGGTGACTGAGCCCGTGGCGGTTGAGCCAGCCCCGGCTGCCAGCGCCGCGCCGTCCAGCGAGGCGGCGCAGCCTGCCAGTCCACCGGCCACGACTTCGGCCCCCGCGCCTGAAACGCAGGCTCCGCCCCTTGAGTCTCCTGCGCCAGGGGCCGAGGCTCCTTCCGCGGATGCGCCCGCGCCTGATTCCCAGGCACCTCCAGCGGACAAGCCCGCGCCTGCGACCGGGGAGGTTCCCGCGGCAGTTCCCGCGCCTGTTGAATCCGTGTCACCAGTACCGGGTACAACCGATTCTCCATCGGCCCCTCCCGCGGCGGATTCCGCCCCCGCGGACGCCCAGCCTGAGAGTCCGGTCCCCGAAGCTCCCCCTGCCGATGCCGCGGAAACACCCAGCCCATCGGCGCAACAGCCAACTGAAGCCACACCAGCCGCGTCGTCAGCCCCTGCATCCCCCGCGCCGTGAAACGGTATCAGGTGACGGGCTCTTCGAACTGTAACTGGTAGAGCGTGGCGTATAGGCCGCCAAGGGCCAGTAATTCCTGGTGGGTACCCAGTTCGCGGATCATCCCATGGTGGATGACGGCAATGCGGTCTACGTGGCGAATGGTGGACAGGCGGTGGGCTACCACGATGGTGGTCCGGTCCCGCATGATTTCTAGGATGCCTTCCTGCAGGGCAGCCTCGGTTTCGCTGTCGATGTTGGCGGTGGCTTCGTCCAGCAGCAGAATGCGCGGATTCCGCGCGATGGCCCGGGCAAGCGCGACCTGCTGGCGTTGCCCGGTGGAGAGCGCGCCGCCCCGTTCCCCGCAGGAGCGATCATATCCGCCTTCCATGCGGGTGATAAAGGGATGGGCGTGAACCCGCCGGGCGGCGGCCATGACCCGGTCCATGGGCATGTCGGGATCTCCGAACCGGATATTGTCCGCAATGGAAGTCGAAAACAGCATGGGTTCCTGCAAAGCCATGCCGATCGCCCTGCGCAGGGAACGCGTTTCATACCGTTCGATGGGCTGCCCGTCGATGAGAATTTCTCCCCGCTGGGGCACGTACAGCCGGTTGACCAGTTGAATCAGCGTGGTTTTGCCTGAACCGGTTGGGCCCACGAAGGCGATCCGTTCCCCCGCGGCGATCCGCAGGTGGATGTTTTTCAGTACCCACCTTGGATCGTCGTCCTGTTCCGGGGCGGTTTCGTCGTAGGTGAACCACACGCCACGGAATTCAATTTCCCCCCGGATATTGGACGCGTACAGCGGGTCTGCCACGTCGCGGATTTCCGGCGGGGTGTCCAGCAGGTTGAAAATCCGCTCCGATGAAGCCAGGGCCTCCAGGATCAGGTTATACCGGTCCGCGAGAGTTCTTACGGGGGCGTAGAAATTTTCAGCCAGGAAAACGAAGGCGAACACGGTACCCACGGTGCCCGCGCCGGGCAGGTAGGTCGATCCGGGCTTTGCCGGGTTCCAGCCGGTGTAAAAGAGGATCAGCGCGATGGCGAGCACGCCGAGAAATTCCACGCTGGGGAAATAGATGGCGAAATTGCGGACCTGGCCAATCCATTCATCGCGGTGGGCGCGGTTCCGACGGATGAATTCCGCCTCGTGGCGCGCCATCGCCTGGAACAACCGGACCACGCGGTGCCCACTGATGTTTTCCTGGAGCCATGCCAGCATCGCGGCCGCTTTGCGGCGGATTTCCAGGAAGGCGCGCTGGGCGCGCAGATGGAACATGATACCCACCATGGCCACGGCAGGCAGGGGAATGAGCATGATCAGTGCCAGTTGCCAGTTGATCCAGAGCATGACGCCCAGGACCACCACGAGGGTGACGAGGTCACTCACGCCGGCCACGAAACCCTCCACGATCGTCTGCTGCACCTTGTCGATATCGTTGGTTACGCGCGCCAATAGTCGTCCCGCGGGGTTGCGGTCCAGAAACCTTGTCGAAAGGGACTGCAGGTGACCGAACAGTTCTGATCGCATGGCGTGCATCGCCCGGTTGCCCGCCACCGCGATCAGCACCACCTGGACATACCGGAACAGGGCCTGCGCGAAGATCAGCCCCGCGATGGCGGCGGACACGCGGAACAGTCCGCCAAGGGCTTCCGCCGGATCCCGGGGGGCTGAGGTGACCGGGGAAACGTATTCGTCGATCGCGCGCATGACGAGCACGGGAACCGCGTTAGCCATCAGGGAAAGCATCAGCAGGAGCGCGCCGGAAAGCGCGATCCATCCCCTGTAGGGACGCAGATAGCGCAACAACCGCAGGAAGGTCCGCGCCGGTCGTGGGCCGCGTTGCAGCGTGTCTTCCATGTGGAAGGAGCTGTCCATCAGGCGGTCTCCAGCCTTGCTTCGAGGGTCTGGCGGTGATGCAGTCGCGCGTACAGGCCGCCCCGGGCCAGCAGTTCGTCGTGGGTGCCTGTTTCCACGATCCGGCCACGGTCCAGCACGAGAATCCGGTCAGCAAGACGGGTAGCGGCCGTGCGGTGGGAAACGATAATGCCCGTTCTTCCCTGGAAATACTCCCGTAATCCCGCGATGATCCGCTGTTCCGTGGCGAGGTCCACGCTGGACAGGGCATCGTCAAGCACGAGGATGACCGGGTCGCGCAACAGGGCCCGGGCGATGGTCAGGCGCTGTCGCTGGCCTCCCGACAGGTTCACGCCCCGTTCGCCCAGCGGCGTGTCCAGTTGGGCGGGCAGTTGCCGGATTTCCTTGTCCAGTCCCGCGATGGAACAGGCTCGCCAGATGGCCGCGTCGTCGGCCGCTGGATTTCCCATGGCCAGGTTTTCCCGGACGGTTGCCGAAAAAATGAAGGAGTCCTGGGGGACGCAGGCTACCTTGGTCCGAAGTTCCGTCTCCGGAATGCGTTCAATCGGGTGATTATCTATAAGGATGCTTCCATGCTCCGGCAGGTATTCCCGGCAGAGCAGGGCAACGAGCGCGCTTTTACCCGAGCCCGTGGGCCCGGTAATGGCCAGAAGGGACCCGGGGGGCACGTCGAACGAAATATCCTGGAGCACCGCTTCGGAGGGAACGCCAGGCGGGATGTCGTTCTTAACGATGGATTCGTGATTCTGGGAATTCGCGGGAAAGCGGAACCGGATGCCTTCCACCCGTACCGCGCCCCGAATAATGGCCGCGTTTTCGTCGTGACGGTCCGGAAATGGGGTGCCTGGTTTCCAGGTAAGCAGTTCCACGACGCGGTTCGCGCTGACCGCGCCCTTCTGGTACAGGGTGAGAACCCAGCCGAACTGCATCAGGGGCCACGCCAGCATCATCACGGCCATGACGAAGGCGGACAGGTCACCAAGGCTCAGGGAACCCTGGATGATCATGGATCCCCCCAGCAGCAGGACCGCCAGGACGGTTACGCCGACCACGAGGTCCAGCAGGGGCCAGGCGAACGCGGTGATCGCTGAAAGGCGGATGCTGGCCCGGGCATGCGCTTCCGAGGCGCGGCAGAACAGGCGGTGCTGGGTCTCCTCGGCCGCGAAGGCGCGCACGACCCGTCCCCCGGCGATGTTTTCCTGGGCAATTGCCGTGAGGTCGGCGTACCGTTCCTGGGTGATCTTTGACCACCGGTTCATGACCCGCACAAGGCCATATACCAGGACGGTCAGCACCGGGAGCGGCAGCATCAGGGCAAGGGTAAGGCGTGGGCTGACGTGGATCATGTACGCCAGGATGAGGGGCACCCGGATCAGGTCAATCGTGCCCATGATCCCGGGACCGAGGAAATCCCGGATCTGGTTCAGGTCACTGGAAGCCCTGGCCATGATATCGCCGGTGGAAAACCGGGCGTAAAAGGCGGCGGGCATGTGGACCACGTGGCGGAACAGCATGTTGCGCAGGTCATACTCCTGGCGCCTGGACAAGCCGATCAGGGTCATCCGCTGTAGGTATCGGAGCGCGCCGGCAATGGCCGCGATTCCCAGCAGCGCGACGCAAAGGAGGAGGATACCGCCCCGCGTGGAGGTCCCCGCTTCGATGCCGGAAACGATCATCCGGGTGAGGGCGGGTTTGCCCAGGTTGACCAGGGCACAGGCGACCGCCCAGAAAGTCCCGATGAGCAGGGGAAGCCGGTAACTAAACACGAACCGGACCAGGGTTTTCAGGGGACGTCCCGGGAAGGCCTCAAGCCGTGGAATGGATGGGGGCGCGTGCTCGATCATGGGCTGTGCCCGGGTTTTGTCATCACGCCCCGGCGGACAGGCTGGTTGAAACCAGGTGCAACAGTTCCTGGGCGGTAAATGGCTTCTGCAGCAGACCATCCGCTCCACTGGCCTGAAATTCGCGACTGAAACTGTCCACGTCTACTGCCGTGACGAAATACACCTTGATCCCTTTCAGATCCGGATTGGCCTTCAGGCGCCGGCATGTTTCGATGCCATCCAGTCCCGGCATGGCAATGTCCAGGAGCACGATCCCGAACTCCTGGGTAGCGGCGCGGGCCAAGGCCTGGTCCCCATCGGAACAAAGTTCCACCGTGAAACCTTCCTCTTCCAGGCACCGGCGCATGAATTCCAGGATTTCAGGATCATCATCCACGCACAGCACGGACCTGCCAAGCAAAGGCAGCATGCCTTCGGGCCGATTGATGGCGGAATAGATGCCGCTGAGCAGGGAACTTTTCCGGAAATTTTTGCGAACCCGTGACGAAACATAGAGCCGGTATTGCTCGTATATCCCATCGTCGCTGGTCAGCAGCACGATGGGGATGTCCGGTCTCGCGGGATTGTTCAGGTACTCTTCGATAACCACGCCACCCGGTGGTCCCGTGTCCGCGTCGATCAGCAGGCAATCCGGATTGTACCGGTTGACCAGTTGCACGGCCACGTCGGGATAGGCGGCATGCAGCAGGTCCATGCCCTCCGGGAGCAGCATGTTGCGAACTTGCGCGGCGAGGGCCCTGTCCTGCGTTAACAGTTCGATCAGCAGCTTGGTTTCGAAGGGGCTGTCCAGCGTGCCCGCCGCGCGACCGTTTTCCCGCAGTTCGCCTTCGTACAGCGGCAGCGTGAACCGGAAGGTTGATCCCTCACCGACCTTGCTGGACACGGTAATCCGGCTTCCATGCAGCCGGATGATGTCCTGGGATATGGCCAGGCCGATGCCCGTGCCGCCATATTTCCGGGTGGAAGACGCGTCCACCTGGTAAAACCGGGTGAACAGCTTGTCCATCGCCTCTTCGGGGATGCCGATGCCCGTGTCCGCGACGGCGATGGCTACGCTGTTTTCCCGGAGTTGCAGCGACACATCGATGCGTCCGCCCTGCCTGTTGAACTTGACGGCGTTGAACAGCAGGTTGTTGAAGACCTGTCCCAGTTGCCCGCGGTCACCTTCGACCACCACGGGTCCTTCATGGGGATTGCCTTTCCGGTCGATGACCGAGAGGGTCATGGTGATCTCCCGTCCATCCGCCGCCGGCTTCACGCTTTCCATACAGGCCTTGACGCATTCGACCAGGTCAAACCGCGTGAACACGAGGTCCTCGCTGCCCCGGTGGATGCGGGAGAAGTCGAGCAGGTTCTCGATAAGCGTGACCAGCCGTTCCACGTTTCTCTGGGCGATGGCCAGGTATTCTTTCTGCCGGTCGTTGATGGGACCCGCCTTGCCGTTCAGCACCATGTCGGTGTATCCCATGACGGCCACCAGCGGCGTGCGCAACTCGTGAGAGACGTTGGACAGCAGGTTAGTCTTCATCTCGTCGAGCGACTTGAGTTCCTCGTTGGCCTGGCGCAGTTTTTCACGGGCCCGCGTCACTTCTTCTAGGGAATGCCGCAGGTTCTCGAGCAATTGGGCATTGCGCAGGGCTGCCGCGAGGTGTGGCGCGAGAGCCTCCAGAGCTTTCACGTGTTCCGCGGTAAACGCGCCGGGTTCCCTGGTGCCAAGGTTGACCGTGCCGATGATCGCGTCTCCCGCGAACAGGGGGATACTCAGCGCGCTGTGAATGGCGTCGGGAAACTGGAATTCCAGTTCACCGCCGCCCATGCGGATGTTATCCATGAGCAGGGGTGTTTTCTCGGCGCTGACGATGGCCGCGCAACTTCCCGGGCCGTCCAGCCGGGGGAAAACCGGGGTGTCCGGTCCGGGTACCGGCCAGATGGTCCGGGTCTCGAACCGGTCCTCGTCTTCGATGCGCAAGGAAATCGACGCGTAATCGAAGGACACCAGGCGTCGCATGCCGACGGCGATGCTTTCGAAAACCTTGCCGACTTCCAGGCTGCTGTTGACGGCATTGGCAATCTGGTTGATGACGTTGATCCGCTCCGCCCGCTCCGAGGCTTCCCGTTCGAGCAGCACGCTTTGCGTCACGTCCCGGAAAGTACCTTCGAAGCCCGTAACTTTTCCGGAAAGGTCCGTGGTGCGGCTGCCGCGCAATTCTAGGCAGATGGACGCTCCATCCGGGCGGCGCAACCAGACCCGTCGGACATCCAGGTGAGACAGGCCCGGGGCGCTGTCTTCAAGCAGCGTGCGAAACGCGTCTTCATCTTCAAACAGTTCGGCGAAGTTGGTGCCAAGGGCTTCTTCTTCGGATGGGAATCCAAGGGTCTGGGCTCCCGCGGGATTAATGAACAGAATCCGTCCAGAGAAATCCGTGCGGAACAAGCCGTCCCGCATGGCGTTGACCAGGCCGCGGTATTTTTCTTCCGATTCCCGCAACCGCCCCAGGTTTTCCCGCAGGGCCGCGGCCATCTGGTTGAAGGATGCGGCCAGTTCTTCGATTTCGTCGCCGGTGTCAATGCGGAGTTTCAGTTCCAGGTCACCCTGGCGGATGATCTGTGCCCCTTCATTAAGCAGCGACACGGGCCGGATGATGGTGTTGTTGACAAAACGGTACGCGCCGACGCAGAACAGGCCGATGATGATGCCGCTGATGATCAGCGTGATGATGGCCGCGGCGGTAATGAAGGAAAAGACCTGGGGTGTCGGCCGGTGCACCGCGATGAAAACGGGGGCCTCCGGCAGGATTCGCTGGAAAGCGAGCAGGACGGGAGTAGGGGAATTCAGGCTGTTGTACCGCCAGATAAACAGGGAACCCGCCATGATCTCCGGATGTTCCTCCAGGTACTGCTCCAGGGTCGGATGCAATGGATTGAACCGGAGGAGCAGTTTTTCGCCTGACGCGTCGGGTTCCAGGCGGACACAGAAGGTGGCGGTTCCCTCCGTGACAATGATTTCGTACCGATCCCGCTGGCCGCGTTGATGGGTGGTTCCGCCCAGGATGAAACGCATGAGGGGTTGCGCGTCCATCTGTTCGACCAGCCAGCCCACGGGTTGCGGCGAGTTGCTGGGGTCGTAAATCGGGCAACTCAGGAAAAGGTGGTGAGTTCCGAGTTGCGTTTCGAAATGGTAGTCCACGAAAGAGGCGGTCCGCACCCGGTAGCGTTCCGGAAGTTCATGGAACCGGAATGGAAGATCCCGGGTGCTCAGCAGCAGGTTTCCCTGGCGATCGAAATAGAAAAACGCGCCCCGGTCGGGCGGCTTGAGACTTTCCAGGATGACTTTGGCCCTGGCCAGGTCTTCGGGCTTTCCGGAAGCCAGCAGGGGAGAAAGGGCGGAGGATCCGCACAGGTTGGTTACGACGGTTTCGCGTTCCTCGAGGGCTAGCCGGATTCCATCGGCTGTTTTTCCGGCCGCCGTGGACAGGGTCTGAAGCACGGAAATCCGCTGGGCTTCCCGGGCCACCACGTAACCGATGATCAGCGCCAGGGCCATGGGGATAACGCCCACCCACAGGATGGATACCACGAACCGGCGTTCGATGCTGTTGCGGTTGGCGCGCGGGCGTATGGTTTTTTCGACCGTCATGATGGATACACAAAGGGTTCCATGGAGAAATCAGCCTGATTGTACCGAAATCTTACGCTCCGGCGGGGGTAAAGAAAAAAGCCTGCCCGCGGGCAGGCCGAACGATCTTCGGACAGGGCGTCAGACCGCCGCGTTTTTGCCGATCAGTTCCCGGACCTTTTCAAGTAACTGGTCCACCTTGAAGGGCTTGGACAGGTAGTCATCCGCCCCGCAGGCGAAAATGCGTTCGATATCCCGTTCCTTGGCCAGGCAGGTAACCGCCATGATCGGAATACTGTGGGTGAGTTCGTTGCCCCGCAGGGCGGCGCATACCTCGAAACCATTCAGTTCCGGCATGAGAAAATCCAGCAGGATCAGGTCCGGCATCAACTGGGCGGCCTTGAGCCCGACCTCGGTGGCGTTGGAGACCTTGATCAGTTCGAATCCCTCGTCGCTGAGAATCCGTTCCATCAGGGACAGGGCTTCGGGATCGTCGTCGACGATCATGATGCGCCGGGCCCGGGCGGATTTTTCCCGTGGGAACATGTCGTAACGTTCACGGAATTCATCCAGGTCTTTTTCGAGGATCCGGTAGTGGCCGCCAGGGGTTCGGGATGCCTTGATCAGCCCCTGCTTGATCCAGTTCTTGATACTGTGATGCGTCACGTGACAGATCTTCGCCGCTTCAAATGTGGTGTAGGCTTTCTGGGGATCTCTCTCCGGCATGTTACATCTCCTTTAAAGACTGACCTGCCAACATCTATCCGACCTCACATTTAATACTAAGCGCAGATGCTTTTGTTACAATAATACCACTTTTTACACAACCGTTTCAAAATCTATCCCGTTTTTATTGATAAAACCATTTTATTCCAGTTTTTCACACGCCGATTTTGCTTTTTGCGTTTTTTTGAACACTTGCGCATTTTGTTCGGAGAAGAAATGAACTTGATCACCGCCCTCGCTGGATGCCATAGTATCAGGAAGGATTTCAGGTCCGCGTTCGTTATTCTGTCCGTGGAGAGAAAGCATGAGTAACCGACCTGTCGCGTTTATTACGGGGGCCTCCCGGGGCATTGGACGGGTATGCGCCCTTCGCCTGGCGAAAGAAGGCTGGGATATCGCGATCGCCGCCAAATCCACGGAGGAAGATCCCCGGTTACCGGGCACGATTTTCACGGTGGCCGCCGAGGTGGAGGCTTACGGCGTATCCGCCCTTCCCCTGAAATGCAATGTCCGGGAAGAGGCGGAAATTCAGGCCGCGGCGGAAGCCTGCCTGAACCGCTTTGGCCGGATTGACGCCGTGATCAATAACGCCGGGGCCATGTGGTGGCGCACGATGGACGAAACGCCCCTGAAACGTTTCGACCTCATGATGGACGTGAACGTCCGGGCCGCTTACGCGGTTACCCTGGCGTTTCTGCCTGCCATGAAGGAACAACGTCGCGGCCACGTGATCATGATGTCACCGCCCATTGAACTGGAGATTCTTCCAGGGCATATTGCCTATGGTATCTCCAAGTTTGGCATGACCATGATTGTCCTGGGCATGGTGGAAGAATTCCGGGACTACAATATCCGCGCGACGGCTCTGTGGCCAAAGACTGTGATCGAGTCGTACGCTTCCATCAACTTCGGGCTTGGGGATCCCCGGATGTGGCGCAAGGCGGATATCGTGGCGGACGCCACGTGGGAAATTCTTCAACATCCCGAAAAAAGCAATGGCAAGGCCCTGATCGACGAGGATTTTCTGCGGGAGGTGGGCTACACCGATTTTGAACGCTACCTGTGCGTGCCGGACGGGCAGCCGCTGGTGCTGGACACCCGGGCCATGCGCGCCTCCCGGACCTGAGGCGGGCCTGTCATGGCAATCATTCTGCTCAACCTGGTCGTGGCTGGCATGGTGCTGATCGTGGTGTTCGGTGTGTGGGGCGGGGTGCACCTGCTGGCGAGGCGCCGGCTGGGCGATCGGAAAATGGGTTGCAAGGGACCCCATCGGGATGAGCAGGGCAACATGCTCTGTTGCCGGGGGGACGGGTCCCCGTGTGAGAATCCCGACCGGTACTGATCGTCCGTCAAGATTTCCTCAAGAGGAGGGGGTGGCGGCGTCGCGGCGAAAGATCCATGTGCCGGTTCCGGATAGTTGGTATACCCCGCTTTCACGGGGGGAAGCATTGCCATCGACGGACAAGTATCCCGGAGGCTCCAGCGTCCAGGGTTCAACGGGCGCGGTTTTCACGAAAATGGTCAGCGTCCGTTCCTGTTCGTTCGCCGTGATGTCAAGCAGGCCGCCCCGGTAGCCCACGTTCCGCAACGTGAGTACCGGACACGCCGCCGGCAGTTTCGGGTCAATGACCAAGCGGTCGGGCTTTGGCGTTATTCCCATGAACCCATACGGTATGGCCGCGGGGAGCATGCTGGATTCCAGAAATTCATGATCTATTCCAATGCCGCCGGCGGTTCCGCCGCCCTGCAGGGTGGTGCCCCACGTTCCGTCGGCGTAGTAGGCACGGTAACCGCCGGCCTGGTCGACCTCCCGTTGCCAGGCCAGGATTTCCCGCAGGCGATTCCATGCGTTATCGGGTCCGAGCACGTGGACGCGCGCGTATAGATCATAAAAGGAGAACCCAAGCACCGTTCCGCCGTCCTGCACCTGGCCTCCCCAGGGAATGTGCTCGGGATGGGTCCATCCCTGGCCATACCAGGAAACATTCCGGAGTGTGGTTGCCCGGGGCGCCATGCGCCAGTGGTAGATGTCCGTGCCCGTGGAGGTATCCCCATCGACAATCCGGTCTCCGTTGAGCCAGGCCATGATGGCCCGGGCGTGTTCCGGACTGGCTATGCCGTACCAGATGGCCTCCAGGTTCAGAAACACGAAACCGAAATCGTGGGGAACGCCGTCCAGGTCCACGCACGCGACAAACCGGCCGGTCTCGGGGTTCCAGAATTTTTCGTTGGCGATATCCCGGACCCGTTGCGCGTGGGCGCGGAGGGTCTCGGGATCCCGGGCGTCGGCACCAAGGGGAAGATCCAGTTCCGGGTGCTCTCTCGCGAGGGCTTCCATGTCGGCCATGGTCATCAGCGACGCGTAGTACTGGGCGGTCGCGTAAAAGTCATCCCCACCGAAGGGTAGCAGGTCCCAGTAATTGTTGCCGATACCATGGTTGCTATGGATTTCCCTGGAACCGTCCTCTCGGGCGATCCACCCTGGACGCCCGTCGTGTCCGGGCCACGGGTTGCGGATGAAGCCGAAGCGCAGGCCGCCCATGACGGTGTCCTGGTATCGCAGCGCTTCCCGCATCCGGGGAAGTTGCCGCCGGAGAAAGGCCGCGTCCCCGGTCCAGTTGTAGTAATTCGCGCAGGCGAAAATAAACAGGGGGTTGTTACTGCCGTGGCGGGTATCGTAGTGGGAGAAGAATGCATCGATCTCCACGGCCTGTTCCGGGTTCAGACCGGCGAAGACGATGCGCATGGCCGTGATGGGGCCCCGCCATTCCGGGTGGCGGTACAGCGGCAGGATAGCATGCCGGAACGCCGTGGAAAGCGGGGTTTCATCGGCGTAGAATCGCATCCGGCAGTGGTCTGACCAGTCGGTGTCTTCGGCCCGTTTCCACGCGATCCAGCCGGGGTTTCGGGGCCACGCGTCCGGTGGCGTGTCCGCCACGCGCCAGCGCAACTGGAAAAAAGGGGATTCTTCCGCGATGACGGACGCGCCCTCGGGCCACGTGAGCGTGAGAGGCGGCTGGACGCAACGCACCCGCCACGCGTTGTTGACAATGCCTTCCGACACGCCGTTGTCCATTTGCCACTTCTCCACCGCGGGAGCGCACCATTGCTCGAGGTGTTGATTGCGCAGGGCGTCGCCTACCCAGCCGGGGACCTGGTCCAGCGGTTGAAAATGCCAGCCGGTCATCTTCCGGTAGCGGGAAGGATCGGGCGGATCTCCGGCCTGGGTCCAGAGCGGGAACGGCCAGCCCCAGTCGTGGGCGTGCGAAAAATGCTGGTGGGAAGCCACGTAGCCTTCCGGGTCCAGGCGGACGGCTTCAAGTTGCTGTCGATGCAGTTCCTGGATGGGCGCGGAAGCACCCGGTGGGGAGGGATAGCCCAGCCAGCAGTCGGCCACGGTGAGGTATTCCCGGTTGAATAGACACAATCCCATGGGGATGCGCCGGGTGAAGTGATAGTAGAGATACCTGCTCAGTATGGCCCCGGTGTCGGGATCCGGAGGTGTCTCAATTGTGGTGAACCGATCCGGCGGCGTGATTTCGGTAACGGTTTCACCGCGCGCGCCAGGGGCAGGCGCCAGCAGGAGGATCAGGCAGGCCAGGCAGGTGAGGCGGCTGAACGGATTAGCCATGGTGGATACTCCGGCGCGACGACGCGGGTTGCGGAAAGGATCGCGGAAATGATACACTACCGGCTACTTAACGTCACAGGGACGCGCCTGTTGTCGCCAGGCGACACCCGGGTCCTCCGTCGCGTGATGGAGGCGGTGTGCTGTCCCAGGGAACAACCCGGAAGGAGAAACTCCATGGCTATTGTCACGATGCGGCAGTTGCTGGAAGCGGGGGTGCATTTCGGTCATCAGACCCGGCGGTGGCACCCCAAGATGGCGCGGTACATTTACGGTCAGCGCAACGGCATTTACATCATCAACCTGCAGCATACCCTCAAGCAGTTGTATGTGGCCTACGCGCTGGTCCGGGACCGGGTGGCCGAGGGCGGTCACGTCCTGTTTGTCGGCACGAAGCGGCAGGCCCAGGAGGCCGTGATGCGCGAGGCCCAGCGGTGTGGCATGTTTTACGTGAACAACCGGTGGCTGGGAGGCACCCTGACCAACTTCAAAACCGTGCGGCAGAGCATCAGCCGGCTGAATTATCTCCAGTCCCTCGAAACCGACGAAGAAGCGGAGAAGCGGTACACCAAGAAAGAACTGGTAATGCTCTCCAAGGAACGGGTGAAACTGGAAAAAAACCTGCTCGGTATTCAGAAAATGGGTTCCTTGCCATCCGTGCTTTTCGTGATCGACGTCAAGCGCGAGGCCATTGCCGTGCGCGAGGCCGCCCGCCTGAACATTCCCTGCATCGGTATCGTGGACACCAATTGTGACCCGGAAGTGGTGGATGTGCCGGTTCCGGGGAACGACGACGCGATCCGAGCCGTGTCGCTGTACTGTTCCATCATCGCGGACGCGGCCATTGAGGGTCGGATGCGCGCGGAAAAGATGGGCGTGACGGCGGAATTCGCCGACATGATGAATGGTGAAGCCGACGCGGACACGGAAGAGGCAAAGGAAGCCGCCGTGGACATGGACGAGGCGTACGAGAGCCAGTACGAGGCGGATCCCGTTTCCGCCGATTCCGGCGAAGAACAGAACTGACTGATCCGGTCCCCGGATTTCGGCCTTCCGGCCGGAATCCGGGGCTGTCATGTCTGACCCCGGTTTTGTGTTTTCAGTGTGATCAACGTGGATCGTAACCATAAGGGAAGAACAGCATGAACATCAGCGCGGCACAAGTCAAGGAGTTGAACAACGCCACCGGCGCGGGCATCATGGATTGCAAGCGCGCCCTGCAGGAATGCAACGGCGATTTCGAAGCGGCGGTGAAATACCTGCGTGAACGGGGGATCGCGAAAGCCGCCAAGCGGGCCGACAAGGTGGCCGCGGAAGGCACCGTGGCCTCTTACATTCACATGGGCGGAAAGATCGGCGTGCTGGTCGAAGTCAACTGTGAAACCGATTTCGTGGCCCGTAGTGACGATTTCAAAAAATTCGTGAACGATATCTGCCTGCAGATCTGTGCCAGCAACCCCCGCTGGATCCGCAAAGAGGATGTGCCCCAGGCGGAATACGAGGCGGAACTCGATATTTACGTGAAACAGGCGATGGAAACCGGAAAACCCGAGGCGGTATGCCGCAAGATTGCCGAAGGCAAAATGGCGAAATGGTACGCGGAAGTCTGCCTGATGGAACAGCCGTTCGTGCGCGACGAGGCGCTTACCATCAAGGACCTGCTGGCGGAGTTGGTGGCGAAATGCGGGGAGAAGATCGAGATTCGCCGGTTTACCCGCTATGCCCTGGGTGAAGGCATCGAGAAGAAAGCCTCCAACCTGGCGGAAGAAGTGGCGGCCGAAATGGCCAAGTACGCGGACCAGTGAGCCGTGTCTGGCCTGGCCTACACCCGCGCGTTGCTCAAACTGAGCGGCGAGTCCCTCCAGGGCAGCCAGCCCGGGGGGATTGATTTCCAGGTGGTGGGGCGTCTCGCCGATGAACTGGTGGAATGTGTTCACGAAGGGGTCAGCCTGGGCGTGGTGGTCGGTGGAGGCAACATTTTCCGCGGCGTGGAAGGCGCCCAGACGGGACTTGACCGTCCCACCGGCGATTACATGGGCATGCTGGCCACGGTGATCAACGCCCTGGCGTTTCAGGCCGCCATCGAACAGCGTGGTGTGCCCACCCGGGTCATGAGCGCGATTGAAATGCCGCCCGTCGCTGAACGGTACATCCGGCGACGGGCGGTCCGTCACCTGGAAAAAGGCCGGATCGTGATTTTCGCCGCGGGGACCGGGAATCCGTTTTTTACCACCGATACGGCGGCCGCGTTGCGGGCCAGTGAAATCGGGGCGCGGATCCTGCTGAAAGCTACCCGGGTCGATGGAGTGTACGACCGTGATCCCGAAAAGGACCCCGACGCCCGGCGGTTCAGCCAGATCGGTTATACCGAGGCCCTGGCCCGAAACCTCCGGGTAATGGATGCCACGGCCATATCGTTGTGCCGGGAAAACCGGCTTCCAGTAAGGGTATTCGACCTTTCGACCCCCGGAAATATTCTGCGTGTCCTGCGCGGTGAACCCATTGGGACCATGGTAACGGGAGACTGAGCCATGCACAAGGTCATCGAAGAAGCACGGGGAAAGATGGACAAAAGCATCGAGGCGTTGCGGGGCGAATTCACGAACATCCGGACTGGTCGCGCGAATCCCGGCATGCTCGATATCGTCGAGGTGGAAGCGTACGGGTCGAAGATGAAGATTAACCAGTTGGGCAATGTGACCGCGCCGGATCCCCACATGCTGGTGATCGACCTGTGGGACAAGAGCCTGATCGGCACGGTCGAAAAAGCGCTTCGGGCCTCTCCGCTTGGCATCAACCCGTCCAACGACGGGCGGTTGATCCGGATTCCTATTCCGCCGCTGACCGAAGAGCGGCGCCGGGAACTGGTTAAACTGGCCGCGAAACTGGCGGAGGAAGCCCGGGTGGCCGTGCGCAACGTCCGGCGGCATGCCGTGGACACCCTCAAGGCGCTGCAGAAAAGCGGCGAGATTCCCGAAGACGACGCCCATCGGCTGACCGATGAAGTCCAGAAACTGACGGACAAGCATATCGAAATCATCGACGGGCTGCTGAAGACCAAAGAAGCGGATATCATGGAAGTGTAACGTTCGTCGCGCGGTATGTACCCGTGGTGGTCGTGGGACCGGATCCGCGCCGCCGGTGAGAATAAGCATGTCAGAGCGTGATAACGCGGTCATAGACCCTCGCAACCTGCCGCGCCACGTGGCGATCATCATGGATGGCAACGGGCGATGGGCGGAACGGCGCGGATTACGTAAAACGAAGGGGCACGAAGCGGGGGCGGGGGCGGTTCGGGAAACCCTGAAAGCCGCCAGGGAACTTGGCCTGAAAACCCTCAGCCTGTATGCCTTCTCCACGGAAAACTGGCGACGATCCCGATTCGAGGTGAACACCCTGTTCCGGCTGATGAGCGAATATATCCGGCGGGAACTGGACGAAATCGCCCGACATGGGATCCGGGTGCGGATCATGGGCGAGGTGGATCGCCTGCCGGAACAGGCCCGACAAGACCTCCAGGTCTGTATCGAGCGGACCGCTCGAAACACCGCCATGGACGTCTGCGTGGGATTGAGTTACGGGGGACGCGCGGAGATTGTCCGCGCCGCGCGGCGATTGGCGTCCCTGTGCGCCGCCCGGGCGATGCGTCCCGAAGAAATCACCGAAGAACGGTTTGCCCGGGAGCTCTACGTGCCGGAACATCCGGAAGTGGACCTGCTGATCCGGACCAGCGGCGAACAGCGGATCAGTAACTTTATGCTGTGGCAGATTTCCTACGCCGAACTGGTTTTTCTGCCCGTACTCTGGCCGGATTTCAACGGGGACTGGCTGCGACAGGCCATCCGGGAGTTTCAGTCGCGGCGACGTCGATTCGGAGGCCGGCCGTGAGCGGGGGAACAGCGAGCGGCGGTGACACGTTGACCCGCCTGGTGACGGCGGCGATAGCCGTTCCCTTGGTGATCGTCCTCATCTGGGTGCACTGGCTTGACACGGCCCTGCTGATGGTGGCCGTCCTGCTGGCATGGCAGGCGGGACGGGAATTCGCGGTCCTTTCCCGGCGACTCCACGCCACGGCTGGTGGATGGCTGGTGCCCCTGCTTTCGGGTGGCGTAGTCCTGTGGAACGGGGTAGCCCTGCGGTGGGGCGCGGCACGGGGTGGCGACCTGCCGCAAGTGGGCGCGCTGGCCCTCGCGTTCCTGGTGCTGACAGCAGCGCGCATGACCGCGGGCAACCGCGATATCATCGCGCTGGGGCTTGATTTTCTGGGCGTGGTGTACACGGGGGGCCTGTTCGCTTACCTGGTTATCCTGCATAACACGGAACCATGCGGCCCGGGACTGATCACGTTTCTGCTGGTCGTGGTAGCGTGGTCGGACACGGCGGCCTATTTCATCGGACGGAGGTGGGGCCAGCACCGGCTGGCCCCGGTGCTGAGCCCGAAGAAAACATGGGAAGGCGCGGTGGGCGGCATCGCGGGCGCGGCTTTCTCCAGCCTGGTGCTCGCTTGGGTGGTGCGATGGTTTGGCTGGGACGCGGTTTTTCCGGAAATCCGGTATGGAACGTGGGTGGTCCTGGCCGTGTTTCTTTCGGTGATCAGCCAGTGGGGGGATCTTTTCGAGTCCATGCTGAAACGGGCGGCGGACATGAAAGATTCCGGCACCCTGTTTCCCGGCCATGGAGGCGTGCTGGACCGGTGCGACGGTATTCTCTTTGCCGCCCCAGTCTTCTATTACGCCTGCCTGGCGTTGCCGGCGTTTCTGTCGCCCTGCTGAAGGTTTTGAACGCTCCTGAGAGAGGCTCGGATCCGTATGTACGAAACTGAACTTGAAAAACTGGAATCTTTTTCAAAGCGGCTGGAAGAATTACGCGCGTGTCTCAACGTGGACGGTGTGCGGCACGAAATCATGACGGTGGAGGCGGCCATGGCCGCGCCCGGATTCTGGGACGACCAGGAAACCGCCCAGCGGACCGTCCAGAAACTCAAGGCCCTGCGCTCAGTGGTGGACGCGCCCGATCAATTGTCCCGCGAACTGGAAGACGCCCTGACCCTGTTGGAGATGGGGCGGGAAGCGGAAGACGAATCACTGGGCCCGGAACTGCTGTCGATGATTGAAAACATCGAGGGCAAACTCCACCAGCTGGAGTTAAACAGCCTGTTCCAGGATCCCCGGGACAGTAAAACGGCGCTGGTCAGTTTTCATCCCGGTGCCGGGGGTACCGAGTCCTGTGACTGGGCTGAAATGCTCTACCGGATGATCACCCGGTATTGTGAAATGAAGGGCTTTGACGTGGAAGTTCTGGATTACCAGCCCGGCGAGGAAGCGGGACTGAAAAGTGCCGCCCTGCGGGTTTCCGGGCCGTACGCGTACGGCATGCTGAAAAGTGAAGACGGCGTGCATCGCCTGGTGCGCATTTCGCCGTTCGACGCCTCCGCCCGGCGGCATACCTCTTTCTCCGCCATCGAAGTCCTGGCGGAGGTGGACAAGGACATCCAGGTGGATATCCGCGAAGAAGACATCAAGATGGATGTTTTCCGGTCGAGCGGCGCGGGCGGACAGAAGGTGAACAAGACCAGTTCCGCGGTCAGACTGACCCACCTGCCGACCGGCATTGTCGTTTCCTGCCAGATCGAGCGGTCCCAGCATCGCAACCGGGCAACGGCCATGGACATGCTGCGCGCTAAACTCTACGATATCGAGATGAAGAAAAAAGAGGCCGAAATCAGCGCGCAGCGCGAGGGACAGCAGGACGTGGCATGGGGCAGCCAGATCCGCAGTTACGTGCTGCATCCCTACCAGATGATCAAGGACCATCGGACGGGCGTGGAGACCGGTAACGTCACGAAGGTGCTGGACGGCGACCTGGACATGTTCGTGGAAGCCTACCTCAAGTGGCACCTTGAACGGCGGAGCCGACTTGTTCAGCAGGAAATCTCCGGCAAGGCATAACGATAAGGGGATGGCCCATGAGCGAGCAGAATAGTTCACACGGTATGGATGATATGTCCTCGCGCGACGCGAACGTGGAAACTGGGTCCACGGAACAGGAACTCCGTCACCACCGGATCCGGAAGATGGAACGGTTTCGCGCCCGGGGGGACGAACCCTATAAACGGAAATTCGACCGCACGCACGCGATTGCCGCGGCCCGCGCCGCCTTTGAAACGATGGAACAAGGTGCCCCCACGCCGGAAGACGCGGTCCTTGACGCCACGCTGGCCGGACGAATTACCGCAAGACGCGCGCAGGGGAAAAGCACCTTCATGGACCTGCGCGACGAGTCCGGCAAAATTCAGGTGTTCATGGGAGAGAAACAGGTGGGCCCGGAGGCGTACGCGTGCCTGGAGGACCTGGATATCGGCGACTTCATCGGCGTTGCTGGACGGATTCACCGTACCCGGCGGGGGGAAATCACCCTGTTTGCCTCCTCGTGGACCATCCTGACCAAATCCCTGCGGCCTTCAGCGGAAAAATGGCATGGCTTGACGGACGTTGAAACCCGCTATCGCAGGCGCTACCTGGACCTCGTGGCCAATCCCGAGGTGAAAGAGATTTTCAGAAAACGGATTTTCATGATTCAAACCCTGCGGGACTGGCTGTTGCGGCGTGGCTTTCTGGAGGTAGAAACCCCCATGCTGCACCCCATACCGGGTGGAGCCACCGCCAGGCCATTTATCACCCATCACAACGCCTATGACCGGGATTTTTACCTGCGTATCGCCCCGGAACTTTACCTGAAGCGACTCGTGGTAGGCGGTTTCGAAAAGGTTTTCGAAATCAACCGGAATTTCCGGAACGAGGGCGTGGATACCCGGCACAACCCTGAGTTCACCATGATGGAACTGTACGAGGCCTGGCAGGATTACCTCGGCCTGATGGAGGAGACCGAGGAGATGCTCCATCACGTGATTTCCACCACGGTGGGCAGTGAAGAGTTCGTGTACCAGGGCATGAGCCTTTCCGTTCGGAGACCCTGGCGACGGATCCGCCTGTATGACGCGATCCGGGAATACGCGGGTATTGACCTTGAGGCCACGCGGGACCGGGATGAAGCGGCTAGGATGGCAGAAAGCGTGGGCGTGGAAGTGGATCCCACCATGGGGTATGGAAAAATCGTCGATGCCGTGATGTCCGACAAGGTGCAGCCCCACCTGGTGCAGCCCACGTTTCTCTATGATTACCCGATAGAACTGTCGCCCCTGGCCAAGCGGAAACCGGACAATCCCGCCCTGACCGAGCGTTTTCAGCCGTTTATTGCCTGCCTGGAAATCGGCAACGCTTTCTCCGAGCTGAACGATCCGCTGGATCAGCGCGCCCGGTTTGAAGCCCAGGCGGCCCTGCGCGCGGCGGGGGATGACGAAGCCCAGTACCTCGACGAAGACTTTCTGTACGCGCTGGAAATTGGCATGCCACCCACTGCCGGGCTGGGAATCGGTATCGACCGGCTGGCCATGCTGTGCACGGATTCCGCGTCGATCCGGGATGTTATCCTGTTTCCGCAGCTACGAACCCTGTGAACCATGGCAGGAAATAAGACACAAAATGAAGTATTGAATTCTGAAAAATGTTATTATGAATACTAGTCAGGAGACTGAACACCTGGTAGCAGCATCAACGAATGGAGACGAGGCATCATGAAAGTTTCATCCAGGAAAGGCTTTACCCTGATAGAATTGCTGGTAGTCATCGCGATTATCGGCATTCTGGCGGCCATTCTGTTGCCGGCGCTGGCCCGCGCGCGCGAGGCGGCACGCCGGGCTTCCTGCCAGAACAATCTCAAGCAGATCGGCCTGATATTCAAGATGTACGCCAACGAAGCCGGCGGGGCATTTCCTACCCTGAAAAATAACCTTTCCTCGTGGCGGCCGGGCGACGTAATCGGCGATCCCGCGAAGACCTGCGATCTGCCCAATTACCCCCTCACGGACGCCGATGGGGATGGCGTGTATGACCTTGATTTCATCTTTGATATTCAGTCTACCTACCCGGAATACCTGACAGAATGCAATATTCTGGAGTGTCCCTCATCGGCCGTGATCGTGCCGGGCGATTACCATTACGACAACAAGGAAGAAAATCCGATCGATCCTTGCGCCGTGGTGGATCTCTCGTACATGTACTTCGGCTGGGCCATACTCGGCGACCTGGTGGTGGCTCCGGGTACCAATCCCAACGCGGCAAACTTCACGCCGAACCAGAACATCCAGACCATTCTCATCACGACGCTCTTTGGTCGTTTAACCGATCCCCAGGCCTACCACAAGGACCTGAAGTACAACGACGTGTATGACAACATGGCTGAGAAGACAATCTACCGGCTCCGCGAAGGCATTGAACGGTTCTTTATAACCGATATCAACAATCCCGCGGCGTCAAACCTGGCACAGAGCGTGATTCCGGTGGTATGGGACCAGATTTCCGCGGACCCGAATGGTAGCGGTTTCAACCATATTCCAGGCGGTTGCAACGTGTTGTACATGGACGGTCACGTGGAATTCGTGCGCTATCCCAGCGCGCACCCCGTTACCCGGGCGTTTGCTTCTATCGTGGCCCAGTTTACCAGCACCGACCCCAATAACCCCTGATCAGCGTTACAGGCATGCAGAAACCGGGCGGAAATTTTTCCGCCCGGTTTTTTTACGTGTTCATGGTGAACCCGGATTGTCAGGGCGTCCAGTAGAAAGCCGGTTGTTCGCCCGCGAATTCGAACAGGGAATGATGATAGAACTCGAGCGCGGGATTCCCGGCAGACACGCACAGCCACATCCGTGAGGCCACGTAGCGGACGGCCGCTACCCGCTTCAGGCGGACCAATACCCGGTCCGCGAAACCCTGACGCCGCTGACCGGGCCGGGTGAAAAGATACAGGAGAAAGGCATTGCCCGGAAAGGTCATCTCGATCAGGCCACCACTGACAGGATCCGCCTTCGCGTCGTGGAGCGTGATCAGGGTGGCACCGTTCAGGAGCAGCCGCCGGAGATAGCGCTCGGCTACGTCCACATCCCTCATTTCAGGATGCAGCACGCGGTCCGGGCTGTCCGCGTAGGATTCCACCATGCACTTTGCCACCGGCTTCAGGTCATCCGCGGCCGAGGGGGTGTGGATATCCATGTCGGAAGGCAAGTTGGGGATGGTGCTCAGAGGAGCGCGCATGCGCAACCGCCGGGTCATGGTAAACCCCGCGCGGGTCAGAATGTTATCCCATGGAACATCTCCGGTCAGCAGGGTATCGGCCACGATCGGCCGCAACGGGGTACCGCTTCGGGTTTCACTGGTTAACCCGTGGATGAGGGTTTCACCAGCCTGAAGTCCGGCGCTTCCGGGGATCGCGTGGAGGATGGAGAATTCACGCGCGTCCTCCGTGTCGGAGACGACCGCCAGGGCTCCTGCCCGTCCCTGGCTGTCGACGGCGGCATACACGCGGTATCCGTTTCGTGAACCCGACCGCAGGATGGTGGTAACCGCCTGGAGCATGGTTTTGAAGGCTTCGCCGCCAAACACCGCGGAATAGCCCAGGGCCACATCCCTGGCGAGGGATTCATGGTTTGGTAAGGGCCCGTTAATTTCCTGATATGTCCACACGACCAGATGACTCTCCATCAGTCAATCCGCGCTAATTGTACCTGATTTCTTTTACAGGCTGGCGGAACACGGAGTGCTTACGTATTGAAATGGTAAACAATGGTAATCAGCGGGCAATTTCCACGGCCCGGGTTTCCCGGATGACCGTGACCCGGATCTGGCCGGGGTAGGTCATTTCGGACTCGATTTTCCGGGCGATTTCCCGGGAAATCTGCTGGGCCTCGGCGTCGCTGACCCGGTCTGGATGCACCACGATGCGGACCTCGCGTCCGGCCTGGATGGCATAGGCCTTGTCCACGCCGTCAAATTGACTGGCAATCTGTTCGAGTTGTTCCAGTCGCTTGATGTAATGCTGCAGCATTTCGCTGCGGGCCCCTGGGCGGGCCGCCGACATGGCGTCAGCCGTCTGCACCAGTACCGCGATCACCGATTCCATGGGCATTTCCCCGTGGTGGGCACCCACCGCGTTGGCCACGATTTCGGATTCACCGTACCGGCGGCAGAGATCATGCCCCAGAATAGCGTGGGAACCTTCCACCTCGTGGGTCAATGCCTTACCGATATCGTGAATCAGCCCCGCGCGCTTGGCTTCCTGGATATTCAGGCCCATTTCCGCGGCCATGATGCCAGCCAGATGGCAGACTTCCAAGGAGTGTCGCAACACGTTCTGGCCGTAGGAAGTGCGGAAACTGAGCCGTCCCAGCAGTTTAATCAACTCCGGGTGCAGGCCGTGTACCCCGGATTCCAGGCAGGCCTGTTCGCCTCGTTCCTTGATAGTCCGGTTCATTTCCTCCGTGACTTTTTCCACCATCTCCTCGATACGGGAGGGGTGGATCCGGCCGTCCTGGACCAGTCGCTCCAGCGTAACCCGGGCGATTTCACGCCGTACCGGATCAAAACCGCTGATAACCACCGCTTCCGGCGTGTCGTCGATGATGACATTCACGCCGGTGATGTTCTCAAGGGTACGGATATTCCGGCCTTCCCGCCCGATAATCCGGCCTTTCATTTCATCGTTAGGCAACGCCACCACGGAAACCGTGCTTTCGGCGGTGTGTTCCGTCGCGCAACGCTGGATGGCTTCGCCGATGATCCACTGGGCGCGTTTTTCGGCGTTTTCCCGCAATTCATCTTCGATGCGCTTTAATTCCAGGGAGCATTCGCGACGCACTTCGTTTTCCAGCCGGACGAACAGTTCCTTTTTAGCCTGTTCAATGGTCAACCCGGAAATTTTTTCCAGGCGGCGGGTCTCTTCGGTGATTAACTGGGCCAGCCGCGCGTGTTCTTTTTCCAGTTCTTTTTCCCGGTTGGCGAGTGCCCGTTCCTGCGTGGCCAGTTCCGTGGAGGCCTTGTCCAGGGCGGAAGCCCGGTTATCCAGACTTTGTTCCTTGGCGGCCAGCCGTCGTTCGATTTCGTTTATTTCGCGGCGAAAATCCTGTTTTTCCTTGTCCAGCCGTTCCCTAGCCGCCGCTTCCATTTCTTTGGCGGAACTCTTACCATCCCGGATGATAATAGCCGCCTGGCGTTCCGCTTCGGTGATGATCTGGGCCGCCTGGGTTTGCGCCTGGCTGATCAGGCCTCCCCGCATGATTCGCGCGATCAGCAGGGTGAGCAGGCTACCCGCGAGAAGCCCCCCCGCCCCGCACAAAATGGCCATAAGCATTGTTACAGACATGCCCGGTCTCCTTCCTATTGGAAATAAGGTTAACCGGGACAAAAGACGCGCGAGATCCGGTTACGCGCGGGGCAGGGTGTCGCCACAACACCCCTTTGATGGCATTTTCCCGCGTTGTCGGCGAACCGCCGCCATCCAGGATCTTTCCGAACCCGTGTACCGCAAAACATCCGCCCGCTTGACGCCTGTCAGCCGGACGGTGAAGCGTCTTTTGACCCTTTATGCTCAATCAACGGTACCCTTTTCCGCTGATACGACTACATTATATAAGGGTCATTCTTCGAAGTCAATAAATTATTTTTCGGACACTGACCAAAAATTAACAATAGGAGAGGCTGCTATTTGAAGATCCTCGCTCGAAGTTGTGTTATACTAAAGGAGGGGCAGAAGGTAATTTTTTACCCGAAAAGAGAAGAGAATGCCATGACAAGATATCGCGCGGCAGTAGCAGGATGGATCATCGGGCTGGCTTGCCTGGGGGCTGTGGCCGCCCCGGTTGTACTGGATCACACCCAGATGAATACCACCAGTAACAGTTTCAACTATACCGTTCCAGCGGGAACCAACCGACTGGTGGTTGTGTGCGTGGGGGTAAGGGTAGGACGTCCCCTTTTTGATGAGGATTACTGTAACATCACGGGAATTACCCTGAACAGCCAGCCCATGACGGAAGCGGCCCGCCGGGTGCGGATCACGGGTATTGTTCTCGCCGGTAACCGGTTCGGAACGTTTCAATTTTTTTACCCGATGGGTAATTCCGGGTCTTCCCAGAGCGTGACCATTTCTGTCAGTTGGCAGAATACGCCATCCGAAGAGAAAACCTACGACCTGTTTACCCTGGGGAATATTGACCAGAATGCCCCACGCGGGGGTTCTCCCAAGGGTAGTAGTAATGACGGAGAAGGATACTCAACTACCAGCGGTACCGTCAGCGATATCCCCATGGACTACATGCTGGTCGATTCAGCCCTGCACGGCTGGTATGCCTCGGGGACCCAGTTGGTCGCGTGGTCGGGACAGACCAGCCTGACCACTACCCGCCAGAACCAGAACCGCACCGTGGCCGCGGGGTACCTGTACTGGGGCCAGAGCGGTGGAAACATCAATTTACAGTACCAGTTGATCAACGGAAACTCGGACTCGTGGGTACACGCTGCCGCTGCCTACAAGTCCCGTTACCGGTTGCTCGTGGCGGCCACGACGGGGGGCACGGCCCAGATTCAGGGCGGTGGAGCCACCGGAAATTATGATTACAACGCCACGGTGACTATCACGGCTGCCCCCGCTTCGGGTTACCGGTTCAGTCACTGGTCTGGGGACCCCGTAGCCGACGCGAACAGCCCAACGACCACCATCAGCATGAACGCGGATAACCGGTCCGTGACGGCCCATTTCATCAAAACGTGGAACATCAGCGTTTCGGCCTCGCCGGTCTCGGGTGGTACGGTGAGTGGGGGAGGTATCTACGATAGCGGCGCGGGTGTGACCGTGAACGCCGTTCCATCGACGGGTTACCGGTTCGATCACTGGGAAGAAAACAGTTCCACCGTATCCACAAACCCCAGTTACGGGTTCACGGCCGCCGCGGACCGGAACCTGGTGGCCGTGTTTGTTCGCCAGTATACCCTGAACGTGACGGCAGATCCGCTGGCCGGGGGCACCGTGCTGGGCAGTGGTATCTATGACGAGGGCACAACGGTGACCGTTACGGCCGTGGCCAGCGATCCGGATTACGGGTTTGCCGGCTGGTACGAGGGCAACACGCAGGTGTCGGGAGACACGAGTTACGCGTTCATGCTGACGTCGGATCGGTCGCTTACCGCGCGGTTCGTGGATATTCTTCCGCCCGTGATTACGCTGAACGGACCGGCGCAAGCGGAGGTAGAGTGCGGGGAGACCTGGATGGATCCGGGGTGGAGCGCTTCCGACAATATCGACGGGGATCTGACCGCCCAGGTCGTGGTGACGGATCCCGTCAACAGTGCCGTGCCCGGTGAGTACCTGGTTACTTACCACGTGTCCGACGCGACGGGTAACACCGCGTCGGCATCCCGGCAGGTTACGGTGGCGGACACCCTGCCTCCGCAGGTAGTGGTTTCCGGGCCTGATCCCCTGCATCACAAGGTATTGCGTCCGTTCGCGCCGCCAGCGGCCACGGCGGTGGACCAGTGCGAAGGCGTGTTGCCCGTGGTGATTCAGGGTAGCGTGGACGCCAACGTGGTAGGGGACTATTACCTGACCTACGAATCGGTGGACGGGGCCGCAAACATGGGCCAGTTCTTCCTGACGGTGCGCGTGGTCGCGGATCTGCCGCCCGATCTCACGTTGAATGGGGCTGAAACCGTCATGCTGGATTGCGGCAACGGTTACGCTGAACCGGGATGGAACGCCGTGGATGAGGAGGACGGCGATCTGACGGCTTCCGTGTCGGTGAGCGGCGCTCCACCGGCGGGTCCCCTGGGGCCGGGATCGTGGACGGTCACCTATGCCGTGACGGATTTTGCCGGCAACACGGTGACCGCGCAACGGACGGTTATGGTGCAGGAAAACTGTTCCCTGGCCGTGTCGGCGCTCGGAGAAACCGCGCTGACGGCACCGCCGGGCGGGACCGTTACCTTCTCCGTGGCGGTTACCGGCGCGGTGGGTGATCCGGCCTACCAGTGGGAACGGTTCCAGTCCACCAAGGCGTGGGAAGTGATTCCCGGAGAAGTGCAGCCAGACCTGGTATTGAGCGATCTCCAGTATGAGGATGCCGGGGTATACCGTTGCGTGGTCAGCGACCTGGTGACCACGGTGACCTCTCCGGAGTTTACCCTGACCGTGGATTCCGGGTTGCCGGTGTCAGGCCTTGCGGGCATGGCCGCGGTGATGGCCGCGCTGGCGTGGATCGGCCTGCGCGCGACCCGGCGGCGGACAGGGTTCCATTGATCCGTTCGCTTATACGCGCCGTGGATTGGGCTGGCGACCGGGATTCCGGTATGCTGTGGCCCGGTTTTCAGGTCAGCCCGGAGATCCTGCCGCGTGTCTTCATCGGGAATTCAGATTGCTGAGGCAGCGCCGCTTTCCTTGCGCCGGAGGGCGGGAGAAACAGGGGCACGGCGTGAGCGGCTGGAAGCGAAGGTCTGGCGGATTGGCGGACGTCATGAGCGCCAGGCCCTGTCTCTCTGGCGGGCCGCGGAAGTTACGGCTTACCGGATCGTGCTGCTTGCCGCCGGATGCTGGGGCCGGGGCTGGCGCGCGGCCCACTGTCCCGTATTGCGGGAAATAACGGTTCTAGTTCGCGGGCTGCCCCCCGCGCTGGACGGATTCACGATCCTTCACCTCTCGGACCCGCACTTCGGTCGAACCTATCCCGAGCACGCCCGGGCGACGATCCGTCTGCTGGAGGGTGTTTCAGCGGACCTGTGCGTGATCACGGGGGATTTCCGGCATGGTCATTATGGGCCGGACGACCACGTTCCGATTCTGGTCCGGGAATTACTGGACCGCGCGCGTGTACGCCATGGGTGCTGGGGTGTGCTGGGCAATCACGACACGCTGTCGCTGGGAGATCGGCTGGAGGCAGAGACGGGCATCCGGATCCTCTACAACGAGGGCGCGCTGGTGACCACGGGGACGGGGGGGCGCCTCTGGATAGCGGGCGTCGATGATCCCCACTGGTTTCGCCTGGACGATCCGGCGCGAGCCATGCGGGATGCCCCGGCGGATGCCGTCCGGATCATGCTGGCCCATTCCCCGGAAGCGGCCCATGCGTCGGCCTGCCTGGGGGTTCACTTGTATCTTTGTGGTCACACCCATGGGGGCCAGATCTGTCTGCCTGGTTCCGTGCCGATCATGAAAAATGCCCGGTGTCCCCGGGCCCTGCTGAAAGGATTATGGCGCCTGGACGCCATGACGGGATACACCACGACCGGGCTGGGATTTACGGACCTTCCCCAACGCTTCTGGTGTCCTCCGGAGGCGGTAGTGTTGCGGCTTCACCCCGAGGTGTCGAGCAAGGCCACTGGATGACCGCGTGAAGTACCAGGATGAACGGTTATTGTGATATAAACAGGGGTACTATAACGCGACAGGGGTAACGGCAGATCATGGGGCTGTCGGCGGAACAGCATCGGGAAATCGAAGGATACCTGGCGGAAGTCACGCGGGTGTTGCAGGCGCTGACGAGCCCGGAGAAGACAAGCCTTACCATCAACAAACTTCGCGAGCGGATTTACGCCGCCCTTTCCAACGGCTACGCCGCGCGCGAAGACGCGGCCCGGGTCGTGCTTGATCGGTTGGGGGATCCGATCCGGCTGGGCGTGCGACTGGCACGCACGTGGGGATCCGAGGAAATGGGACCGCAACCGCCCGAGTTACCCGCCGTGATTCAGGATCGTCCAGTTGCCCCGTATGCTCCTCCCACGCGGTCCCCGGATGGCATGCCAGGAGTGTCGCCCGGGGATACGGGACCAGAAAGGTCCGTTGCCCCACTGCCCCGGGAAGCCGGATCGGAAAAACAGGCTATCGCGGCGGCCAGTGAATCCGATCAGGGGCGGGAGATGCCGCGTCGTGGCACGCGGGCACCCATGTGGCTGGGGATATGCGCGTGGCTGGACAACGAGAAGAGGGTTCCCGTCTGGGTGACACGTCCCCTGCTGGTACTGATTGGCTTGGCGGGCTGGCCGGTGGCGCTTCCGCTGTACGTGGCGGGTTACTGGGGGTTGCGCCTGTCGGGTGAAAACGTGCCCGGTGGGCGGATCAGGCTGGTGCGTCTTGTTGTGGATCCGATGGTAGTGGCGGTTCTTTGCGGCCTGCTTTATGCCACAGGATGGTGGGCGTTGTATGGTGTGGACTGGGCCGCGTCCCGGTTTCTGGGACACCTGATGCTGGATCGTCTCGGGGCGTGGAACTGGCTGGGGCCCTGGCAGGGTATCTTTTTACTGGTTACGCTGGCTTACACGTTGCCTTTAGCCGTTCTAGGGGCCATGCCGGTATCAGATGGGTGGTCGGCCAGCATGCGGCGGTTTACCCTTGCCCTTGTGGCGCTGTACGGGTTGACGGTTTTCGCGGGCATGGCCAGCCTGGTCGCCGGAAGCGCGTTCCAGGTGGCCCAGGTGCTGATGGGAAAGTGATTTTCCGATACGGGAGAAATGGTTTCAAGACGTAAAGTTCGTTGTCGCATCAACAAGGGAGGTTACAGATGGTCGCCAATCGCGTGGGATGGTGGATGGCAGGCGCGCTGGTGTGCGCCATGACCGCGGGACAGGCATTCGCGGTGCTGACGCCGGTGGAACTCAAGGTGGAATACCGGACCAATCCGGAAGGCATTGCTACGCCGGTGCCTCGCTTCACGTGGATTTTACAGGGAGAAGGAAGGAACCTGGCCCAGTCAGCGTGGCAGATCCTGGTGGCGGACTCGCCGGACGCGCTGGCAAAGGACACGGGTAACCTGTGGGATTCGGGTCGAGTCAGTGGCGGAGATACCATCCTGATTCCTTACGGTGGGCAGGAACTGAAATCCCGGGCACGCTGCTGGTGGAAGGTTCGGGCGTGGGACCAGGATGGAAAAGTGGGGCCATGGAGCGAGCCCGGGTATTTCTCGGTTGGCCTGTTGCGTCCGGAAGACTGGCAGGCCCGCTGGATTGGGTATGACCAGCCGGATGATGCTTCGCCTAAACGTCCGGAAGAGCCCCTGACGGGAAGCACGTGGATCTGGTATCCCGAGGGTGATCCGGCCCATGAAGTGCCCGCGGGCAAGCGATGGTTCCGCAAAACCTTCACGCTCCCCGATGGTGAAATCACGGACGGCACCCTGTTCATGACGGCGGACAACAAGGCGAAGGCGTGGGTGAACGGCATAAATGTCTGTGAAGGGCACGAGGCCGCGAACAACTGGGGCCGGCTATACCGGTACCCGGTGAAGGACGCGGTCCGGAAAGGGCAGAACCAGATCGTGGTGGAAGCGGCCAATACCCACGGGGCGGCGGCCCTGATCGCCGTGATCGAAGTCCACTATGGCGACGGATCCAAGGTACGGATAGTCAGTGACGGTACCTGGGAAACGTCACAGGAAGGACCTGGGAAAGGTCCCTGGACCACGGCGAGGGAAGTGGTTGCTTACGGCGAGCCCCCCTGGAGCAGGCCCATGGAATCGGGTGTCTACACGCCGCCGGCAGTTCTCCTGCGCAAGGTGTTCGCCGCCGGTAAGCCAGTCAAGCGCGCGGTACTTTACGCTTCCGCGCTGGGTATACACGACACGTTGCTGAACGGTCAGCGGGTTGGAGACGTTGTGTTTCCTCCGGGGTGGACGGATTACAACAAGCGGGTTTACCACAACACCTTCGACGTGACGTCTCTGGTTCACGAAGGTGAAAACGCGATCGCGGTCACGCTTGCCGAGGGATGGTACTGCGGTAACATTGGACTGGTGGGCCGTGACCACTACGGTAAGCATCCTCGTTACCTGGCGCAACTCGAGGTGGAATACGCGGATGGTTCTCGGGATGTGGTAGTGACCGATGACTCATGGAAAGCGGGTTATGGCCACGTGCGGGCCGCTGACCTGCTCATGGGCGAAACCCACGACTACCGGATGGCCTGTCCCGGATGGGAACTGGCGGGCTACGACGACCGGGACTGGAAGCCCGTGGTGGTGGAACCCGACGGCAAGGTAAAGGCCGTGATTCAGCCCCATCCAGGTGTTCCTGTCCGGATTCAGCAGACCCTCACGGCGAAGGAAGTGACGGAACCGAAACCCGGCGTGTATGTCTACAACATGGGACAGAACATGGTGGGATGGGTCCGACTGACATTCCAGGGGAAGAAAGACCAGGCCGTGGTGGTGCGTCACGCGGAACGGCTGCAGCCCGAAGACGGAATGATTTACACGGAGTCCCTGCGCAAGGCCAAGGCGACGGACACGTACATTCCAGCCGAAGACGGCAAGATGACGGTGGAGCCCCGTTTTACGTTCCACGGTTTCCAGTATGTCGAGGTAACGGGCGTGGAGACGCCGCCCGCTCTCGAGGACGTGGTAGGTGTGGTGGTTCACTCGGAGATTCCCCGGACGGCATGGTTCGAGACGGATCACCCGTTGCTGAACCGGTTACACGAAAATATCGTGTGGGGTCAGAAAGGGAATTACCTAGAGGTTCCGACGGACTGCCCGCAGCGTGACGAACGACTGGGCTGGACCGGAGACGCGCAATTCTTTATGCCCACCGCCCTGTACACGGCGGATATCGGTGCGTTTCACACGAAATGGCTCGTGGACCTCGTTCAGGACTCCCAGTTGCCGAACGGTAGTTTTGGACACGTGGCTCCTAACGTGGTTAAGGACGGCGGCGCGGTGGCCTGGGGGGATGCCGCCATCATCTGTCCCTATCTCATGTATCGATTCTACGGTGACAAGCGGGTGCTCGAAGCGCATTACGACAACATGGCCCGCAGCATGCAATGGATGGTGGACACCAGCAGGGACTACATCCGCAAGGACCTTGGCTTTGGTGACTGGGTGAATCTCGGGGGCGGCGCGAAGGATGAAGTCATCTGCACGGCCTACTTCGCGTACCTGGCTGGCCTCATGTCCGAGATCGCGGCGGTTATCGGGAAGTCCGAGGATGCCGCCCGGTACGGTGAACTTCGGGAACATATCCGCGACGCGTTTATCCGGGCTTTTGTCGGCCCCGACGGCCGTATCCTGGACAGCAGCCAGACCGGTTATGCCCTCGCGTTCACGATCGATCTGATTCCGGAGTCCCTTCGAGCGACGGCCGCGGATCGTTTCGTGGATGAAATCGCGAAGTTCAAGTGGCACCTGGCCACGGGATTTATCGGTACGCCCCGGTTACTGCCCGCGCTGGCCCTGGCCGGCCGGGAAGACGTGGCCTATCGCCTGCTTCTCAACGAAGACTTTCCCTCCTGGTTGTACCAGGTAAAGCTGGGCGCGACGACCATGTGGGAACGGTGGAACGGCTGGACACCCGAGCAGGGGTTTGCCGACCCGGGAATGAACTCGTTCAATCATTACGCGTTTGGCTCGGTGGGTCAGTTCATGTATGAATACGTGGCAGGTGTGCGTCCTCTTGAACCGGGATTTGGCCGGTTCATGGTGGCTCCGCGTCCCGGGGGCGGTTTGAAACACGCGTCGTTGCGGTACCGGAGTATCCGCGGTGAAATCGCGTCGAAATGGGAAAGCCTTGAAGGAAACCGGTTGCGGCTGACGGTACAGGTTCCGCCGAACACCCGGGCGGTGGTGTCTCTGCCCCCCGGCGCCAGGAATGCCACCATGGACGGAACCGCCCTGTCTGGCCTGGAAACCGAAGTGGGCAGTGGCACGTGGGTGTTCGAGATGACCTATGCCGTTCCGCCGCTCATGGAGGTCGAAACGAACCGCTGAAAAAAGGCTATACGCCCGCACTGGAAAAGGTATATAGTAATGGGGTCAATGGTGGGCCGGAGTGAGAAGCCGAGCCAACCTGAAACCCCAGCCTGTATGCAGTTGTCTAAAAGATGTTTTCAAGGTCTGAAAACAAGGAGAAATGACCATGAGTGAACAGAGCAGAAGGGACTTCATGCGTAACGCCGCGATGGGCGCGGCGGCCGGCGTGTTCATGGTGGGCACTTCCAGGACATCCTGGGCTGGCGCGAATGATCGGGTCCGGGTGGCCATTATTGGCATCCGGGGTCGGGGAAGAGATCACCTGCAGAACCTGCTGCCGATGGAGGATGTTGAAGTCGCCACGGTATGCGACGTGGATGAGCGGCTGTTCGCCGATTTCATCAAGCCCATCGAAAAGCGTTACAAGAAAGCGCCCAAGACGGAATACGATCTGCGTCGCGTGATGGAAGACAAGGATATCGACGCGGTGACCATCGCGACGCCCAATCACTGGCATTCCCTGGCGGGTGTCTGGGCCTGCCAGGCGGGCAAGCACGTGTACGTGGAAAAGCCATGTTCCCACAACGTGTTCGAAGGACGGCAACTGGTCGAAGCTGCCAAAAAGTACAACCGGGTGGTTCAGCATGGCACCCAGATCCGCAGCAATCCGTCGATCCGGGAAGCCATACAGAAACTGCACGACGGCGTGATCGGCGAGGTGTACATGGCCCGCGGGTTGTGTTACAAGACCCGCGACACCATCGGCAAGGAACAGGACTGCCCGGTGCCCGAGGGGGTGCATTACGACATCTGGCTGGGTCCCGCGCCGGAACGTCCCTTCAACCCCAACCGTTTTCATTACAATTGGCACTACATGTGGGATTACGGAAACGGTGACCTGGGTAACCAGGGTGTGCACCAGATGGACGTGGCCCGCTGGGGACTGGGCGTGGAGTTGCCGACCCGTGTCAGCGCGATGGGTGAAATGTTCATCTTCGATGATGACAAGGAGGTGCCCAACGTTATCACCACCTCATACTGGTTCCCGAATGCGGGGACAAAGGGCAAGATGCTGGTGTTCGAAGTCCGTCCCTGGATCACCAACGACGAGAAGGGAGCGAAAATCGGCAACCTGTTCTACGGCACCAAGGGTTACATGGTCATCGACTCGTATACCCATTACGTCATCTATGACAAGGATGACAACAAGATCGATGAAGGGAGATCGGAAGCCAATCACTACCGGAACTTCATTGACGCGGTCCGGGCTGGGGATCCCGGCCAGGTGAACGCGCCGATTATCGAGGGTCACCTGTCGTCCTCCCTGTGTCACCTTGGGCTCATTTCGGCCCGTCTGCGCCGGTCCCTGGATTTTGATCCGGCGACGGAGACCTTCGTGAACGACAGCGAAGCCAACGCCCTGCTGGCCCGTAAATACCGCGAGCCGTTCGTGGTGCCAAAGATCGCCTGATCTGAACCGCCTGACAAGGCTGTAACCGGCGCGCCCATTCTCTGGACGCGCCGGATTTTTTTAAGTCTTCAGGAGGTAAGGTTGTCCGGCTCGTGGAACGTCCAGAGCCAGTCTTGTCCGTTCCACGAGCCCCGGAATACTCGGAATAACGCCTGTTGGTCCGGCTGGAGCAGGACGACCGATGCCCGGCTCGAGCCATCGGCGTAGAACGCCGCGGGAAGGGTTACGTGTACCAGCGTGTCTTTTACGGGATCCCGGGTAACACTGAAACGGTGCACGTGGCCCGCCAGGAACACCATGGGAGCGGGATGGCTACGCAAAAAATCCAGTACCTGGTCTGCCTGGCGTAATCGATGCGACCAGTTCTGACGATAAGACTTCGTACGATTGAGCAGCGGGTAGTGACTCACGACAACCAGGGGGGCTACATCGGGTGACTGGGGCAGGTCTCTCAGAAAAGGCCATCCTTCCCTGGAAACCTCTCCCCGGGATGAAAAGAGGTTTGGGCAAACGGTCGGCAGAAAGCACAAGGTAACTGCCCCCGGGACACGCACGAGGGAAGGAACGCCCTCCGGCGGTAGATAGGGGCCTAGCCAGCGTTCCGCTTCCCGTCTACGGACGGCGTCATGGGTGTACACGTCGTGGTTGCCGGGAATTACGTACAGCGGCACGCGCGGGGTGGCCAGTCGATCCAGAAAGGTCCGGGCGGCGTGGAATTCTTCGGGCAGGGAGAGGTTGGAAAAATCCCCCGGCAGGACCACGGCGGTCGGCCTGTGGTATGCGACCAGTTGCCACAAGGCAGTCTGGCCGGTGTAGTCCAGTCGCTTTTTGCGGCGAAAGTGATAGTTGAGTTGTCCGATCAGGCGTTTGCCGAACAGGCGAAAAGGATTCCACACCCCGCACCCGAAGTGGAAGTCGGAGGCGCACAGGATGGCACGCGTGAAATCCGGCGCGCGGGCATTCATAACGTCGGCACTGTTTCGAGGATGGATTTGACGACTTCTAGGGGATCCGCGGATTTTTGCCGAAGATTTTTCATGAAACGCCGCGCGACCGTCGCGTCGCCGTTCCATCCGGCCAGCAGGGAAATTCGGCCGGCACAGAGCGCGACGGCAAGTCGCGTGTCGCCCAGGCAGCGTAACGATGGAGCGTAGCAGTCTCTGGCCCACGCGTGGTCATCATCGAGGGGGAAACCTTGCAGGTCGACGGCCACCGCGGTAATCTGCTCGTCCAGGGCCGCGGCAAACAGGACCCAGAGTCCAGCTGTGCCCCATCCCGCGAGGCTGACGCGCCCGGTCAGATCCCGTCTGCTTCGGGCAAACGCCGCCGCCGTGAGGATATCCTGAATGCGGCAGGCGGTATCGGTAGGTTCAAACGTATCGAGGAACGCGCCGACTACCTGTCGACGGGTCGGCGCATTCGGGGCGTGATATTCGCCGGTCAGGAAAGGATCCACCAGCATGACCGCTCTGCCCGCTTCGAGCAAGGCGGTGACCAGTGGTCCGGGCTGTCCCGCCGAATCCAGAAAGGATTTCTTGTCCCGACCGTCTACCAGGATGACGGTATCCCGGGGATCCGGTGGGTCCGTATAGTAGAGGAGAACGGGCACGCGATCCCCCACGCCCACGCGTCCGATCATCCAGCGTTCCACGGTCCATGACGTCGAAACCGCGCGATCCAGGCGATCCCCGCGTACCTCGTTCACTTCTGGGGCGCGGGCCCCAGCGAAGGTGTCGCGCAATGGTTCACGCCACCTCGCGGAAAGGTCCGCAGGATTGCCGGCCAGCCGTGCCTCGACGCTTTTCGCGCGGAGTTCGATCAGGCGATCGATGAGGGTTCTACCGTCGGCCCAGTCCTTGGGCGGCTTGCCGTCGGGGAACAGGCGCAGGGCGTTTTCAGGTTCCGGCTGGCAGGGGGATTCCTGGAAATTCGACCAGTCTTTACCCGGAGCTATAAGGTGTTTACCGAAAAATCGGTAGACCGCGTTCCGGCTGTCTAGGTTGTAATTATGGCCATAGTTGAACTGGACGGACTCCACATTGTCCCGGGCATTGAAGAGGTCGTAGATGGACCGGATGGCGGGGAATTCCACCCTCGGGGTTTCCCGGGTCCAGTCTCCGGTGGCCGCCACCATGAGCAGGGGGCGTGGAGCCATCATCGCGCCAATTTCCATGTTACTGTGATCCAGGCGGATCAGCGGGGTGTTTTCACACACGCAACCGCCCTGCATCGTGGAGGAAATCATGTTGACGGGCGCGGCCACCCGTACGCGGTCGTCCACCGTGTACAGCGCGAACGTCTGGGTACCTCCACCTGATGCGCCCGTGCATCCTATACGTTCTGGATCGACCTCGGGCAGGTGCCTGAGCGCGTCGATGGCCCTGAGGGACGTCATCAGTTGCAGGGCGAACGGGTGGATTCCCCACAGTTTTTCCGTTTCGTTGGCCCATCGGTGGGTATTGAACTGGCAACTGTCGTTGTATCCGATCATGTCGATGGACAGGGCTATGGCACCCATCCGGGCGAAGGTGATACACCGGGCGGGAACGGAGCAGGAATCGCTGTGTTCCAGTCTCCCGTGGGCCCAGTGACCGTGGGGATTCAGGATCGCCGGCCAGGGGCCCTTGCCTTGTGCCGGAAGGTACAGGTTCCCAGTACCCCAGAAGCCAGGAAAGACTTCAAACCGGATTTTTTCCACGATGTAATCATCGTGGACCGCTACCCGCTCTCGGACCACGACGGGAGAAGAAGACTCCTGCCAGCCGTCCACCAGCCCGCAACCTACCAGCATCCGGCGACGGATCGTTTCGGCGGCGGATTGCCATGTTTCCAGGTTGTAATGGGGCATGGTGTATACCGTGTCGGTGTGACGCCGCTGGGTCAGGCGGCTGTCCATGACAGGTTCGGGCGCGGCCGATACCCGGCAGGCCCGGATGAACGAGGCGGGTGAATCGGCGTCCGGGGGCGTCAGGGCAACCGCGTATACCCCGGGTCCGGGACTGATCTCCGCCCTGGCCGTTTTAAAGGGAAATACGCCGGCCCGCTGCCAGTTGGCCTTTCCTTTTGTCCCCTCTTCTTTCGGGTCGACGGGAGGGATCGTTACCGTCAGGGCCTGGCCGGAGACAGTCAGGGTGACATTGCTTTCCGCTGTACCCCAGATCCAGAGGGCATATTCACCCGCTTGGAGCACGGTAATACCCGGTTCGGGAAATTCCCGGGCATAGGCCCAGTTTGCGGGAGGCAGCGCGACTGCCGGAGAAGCCGCGACGCTCAACATGAGGGATATTATGGCCAGCATGATCGTTGCTCCGAGGTTCAGGTTATGGTTTCAGGGATCATAAAGAGTATAAAGTAAGACATATCAGCGAAAAACATTCTTGGTCACATGCTTCAGGTAGGAGGCCGGTAATGAAACGGTTCGTGGGATGGTTGATCGCGTGTGGGTTTCTGGCGTTTGGCGTAACGGCTGGATACGCCCAGGAAAACGCGGGGGCATTGTTTGAAAAAGCCATGCCCGTATGGGCCGTGGACCGGGACACGGAAATGAACCTCGTGCTTGGGTTTCGCGGGACGTTTGAAAAGACAGATGATGGAGTCGACGGGACCTTAAAGGTCGCTTGTTCGATGTATTACCGGGCGTGGGTAAACGGGAACTTCGTGGGGCATGGACCGGCCCGGGCTGGGCACGGCTGGTTTCGCGTGGATGCGTGGGACATATCCGGAATGTTGCGTCCGGGCCAGAACGTGGTGGCCATAGAGGTGAATTCTCCGGCGGTCAATGGTTTCGGCGTGATGGATCAGCCTGGTTTTCTGCAGGCTGAGGTTTCTTGTGGCGGAAAAGTCGTGCTGGCCACGGGGGATCAACAGCCAAACTTTGCCGCGAGGCAGGTGATCGAGCGGGTCCAGCGGGTTCAGCGGTACAGTTTTCAGCGGGGATTCATGGAAGCCTATCGGATGAAACCCGGCGCGGATCAGTGGCGAGTTTCGGCCGACGCTCCCATGGAACCGACCGTATCCCTGCGCGAGGTATCCCCCCGGAACCTGCTGCCCCGGGGCATTCCCCTGCCCGCCATGGAAAAAGCCAGTGCCACGCGGGTGGTCGTGATGGGCCGCGCGGAAGCCTTCGAACCGGAGCATTACTGGAAAGATCACAACCTGGCCCGGGGCGTGAGCGAGCAGTGGAAAGGCTATGCGGAGGCGGACATGGCGGAGACATACAGCCTGACCGCCCAGCGGTACCGGTACACCGCCACCCCGGATACCGCGCGTTCATACGTCCCGACGGAAGAGATTTCCCTGGAAGAGAATGGGTACGTGATCCTGGATTTTGGCCGCAACCTGACCGGTTTTCTGGGACTGAAGGTGACCTGCGCGAAACCTGTCAGGTTGTACGCGTTTTTTGACGAAGACATGTTCAATGGAGATGTCAACTGGACGCGGCTGGGCTGCAATAACCTGGTCGTCTGGGATCTTGAACCTGGATCGTACTTCCTGGAGTCCATGGAACCCAACGGTATGCGTTACGTGAAACTGCTGGCCACGGGTGGATCGTGCGGGGTGTCGGAGGTGTTTCTGCGGCGGTATGAAAACGGTGGCTTGGGACGCGCCCGATTCGAGGCTTCGGATCCCCGGTTGAACGAGTTGTTCCAGGCGGCAGAGGCCACCTTCGCACAGAACGCCGTGGACATCTTCATGGACTGCCCCCACCGAGAACGGGCCGGGTGGCTGTGTGATTCCTTTTTCACGGCCCGGACCGCGTTCTACCTGTGCGGGAACGCGGCGGTCGAGCGGAACTTCCTGGAGAATTTCGCCCTGCCCGAATCCTTCGCCCACCTGCCCGAAGGCATGTTGCCGATGTGTTATCCGTCCGATCATTACGACGGTGTGTTCATTCCGAACTGGGCAATGTGGTTCGTGGTACAACTGGACGAATATGCTCGTCGCTCGGATGACCAGGTCCTTGTGGACCGGTTGAAGCCGCGTGTCGAAGCCCTGCTGCAATGGCTCGAACATTACGAGAACGCCGACGGGCTGCTTGAGAAACTGCCCAGCTGGGTGTTTGTGGAGTGGTCTAAGGCCAATGATTTCACCCAGGACGTCAACTATCCTTCGAACATGCTGTATGCCGGCGTGCTGGATGCCGCCGCCCGCCTGTATAACCGGCCGGAGTGGCGCGAAAAGGCAGCCCGGGTCCGGGAAACGGTGCGGGGCCAATCGCTGCGGGACCGATTCTTCGCGGACAACGCGCTGAGAAAGGAAGATGGTACGCTGGAAGTGACCCGGAATCACACAGAGGTGTGCCAGTATTTCGCGTTCTTTTTTGGCGTGGCGGACAAGGAACGGGATCCCGAATTGTGGCGCATCCTGGTGGAAGACTTTGGTCCCAAACGGCAGGAGCGGGGCCTGTGGCCGGAGGTATATCCCGCCAACATGTTCATCGGGAACATGCTGCGCATGGAATTACTGTCCCGTGACGGCAGGTCGGGCCAGATCCTTCAGGAGAGCGTGGACTATCTGCTTTCCATGGCGCGAAGGACCGGTACCCTGTGGGAAAATATGCAGGACGCGGCAAGTCTCAACCACGGGTTCGCGTCCCATACGGCGGTAACCCTGTTGCGGGATATCCTGGGCGTGCGAATGATTGATCCCCGGGCCCGGGTGGTCCGGATCGTGCTGCCCGATGCCCCCCTGGAATCGTGTGAAGGCGAGGTCCCCGTTGGAAATGGCATGGTGACCCTGTCATGGCATCGTTCGGGGCGAACGATCACCTACCGCGCGAGCGTGCCGGAAGGGTACCGTCTCATGGTGACCGCCATGCCCGGCCTGGAAGCCGTCGCCGCGGCAAACTGAAACGCGTTCGTGGTGAAGCCTGTCGTTCGAATGGGGGAGGGGACTAATCCTGGAAGGAGTATTTATGCGTGTTGAACCGGAATGCCTGGTGTGCATGATGCGGCAGACGTTGCGCGTGGCCCGCATGTCGACGGAAAATCCGGTGGCGCACTGGCAATGTCTGCGGGAAGTGGGCGGATTATTTCCGGGCATGGATCCGGGAAAATCGCCGGCGGTTCTGTCGCTGGCCCTGTATGAAACGGTCCGGCGGATCTCGGGCGTGGAGGATCCCTACGCGGAGGCCAAGTATGCCCAGAACGAAGCGGCCCTCGCGATAGAGGCGGACTTACGGGCCATGGTAAGTGAGGCGCCGGATCCCCTGGATATGGCCCTTCGCCTGGCAGCCGCCGGCAACGTGATCGATCTCGGCGTGCTGCGCGCGGAGCACATCGATATCAGGGATGCCGTTGACCGGGCCTTGGCCAGCGGATTTTCCGTGGATGACACGCCGGCTTTCCGGCGCATCCTGGCGGACGCGCGCGAGGTGCTGTATTTGCTGGACAACGCGGGGGAGATCGTGTTCGACAAGATCCTGATCGAGTTGCTGGCCCGTGAGCGGCCTGTTACGGCCGTCGTGAAGGCGGGCCCGATCATCAATGACGCGTGCATGGAAGACGCCAGGATGGTCGGCCTGGACCGGATATGTCCGGTGATCGATTGCGGGGGGGCGTTCGTGGGCTGTCCGCTCGACCTGGTTTCCACTTCTTTCCGGGCACGACTGGATCGCGCGGGACTCGTACTGGCCAAGGGCCAGGGGCACTATGAAACCCTGGACGTCTACCAGGGACCCTCGGCGGTTTTCGTGATGCTCAAAGCCAAGTGCGACGTGGTAGCCCGTCACGCGGGAGTACGACCGGGCGATCTGATTTTCAGGCGGTGTAATTGAAGGCCGACAAAATCAGAAGGTGCCCGCCCAACTGTGCCGGTACAGCGTGAAGACCGTGTCCCGGTCGATGGGGCCTGGCTGGTTCCGAAAACGATAGGGATCGCCAGCGATCTCGCGCGCGTAAGTGCCAAGTACGGATTCCGGGACACCGTAATCCCTCGCTGCGGGAGAAATCCCCAGGCGCTCATACAGGCCATGCAAGGCTCGGGCGATGGCTTGACCCAGTTGGAGGGGGCTCATTGCCTTTACCGGGAGATCCGGGTTCATGGCGGCAAGCAGGGAAGCGATCTTGTCCGGCGCGTGCTGCGCGTTGAAAGCGAACACGGGGGGCAACAGCAGCGCGTTAGCCAGGCCGTGGGGGATACCATGCCGGAGGGTGTAGTAATAGCCCATTCCGTGAATCATGGTCGTGCCGCTCTGGGCGATGACCATGCCGGACAGGCAGGCGGCGACCAGCATGTGCTGCCGGGCGTCCAATCGCTCGGGATGATCCGCCGCGAGCGGCAGCCACGCGGTAACTATGGCGCATCCCGCCGTGGCCAGGGCGTCACCGGGCGGGGTAGACGCCCGGGACACCATTCCTTCCATGCACTGGCTTAGGGCGTCCAGTCCCGACGCGATCGTAACCTGCCGTGGCATGGAAACGGAAAGGATCGGGTCCAGTAAGGCTACCCCTGGAAACAGGGCGTTTCCCCGGACAGTTCGTTTCATACCGTCTCGAGGATCGATGAGCACACTGTAAGGGGTGACTTCGCTGCCCGTTCCGGCCGTGGTGGGAATCGCCACGATCGGAAGGGGAGGACGGCTGTACCGCTCATTACCGAAAAGATCCTCAGCTCGCCGTGTTTCATCGGTGGCCAGCACCGCGATGACTTTACCTGCGTCCATCGCGCTGCCACCGCCGAGGGCGATAATCCCGTCGCAGGCGTTTTCCCGGGCAAGCAGGGCGCCACGATCACAGGTTTCCGTGCCGGGATTTTCTTCGACCTGGTCAAAAACGACCGCGTCCGGGTAACGGTTTAATATGGGGTCCAGCCACCCGGTCCGGGATCGCGCGCCTTTGCCGGTGACCACCACCGGCCGACGCCACGAGGGGATAATCTCATGGAAGTTTTCCCAGCATCCGGCAGCACAGGCTACCCGCGTGGGCACATAATACGAGAAATCGGACATTCCATCCGTCATGATCGCTGGGCTCTCCTGGTCATCCTGTTAACGCGTAAAGAAAAAACCGCCCTCCAACACTTCCTGATGGAGAGCGGTGTCGTTGTCCTGGGAAAAAATTACTTCTTGGAGGCTTTTTTCACGGCTTTCGCGAAAGCGTCGGCGGACGCGGCCGCGGCTTCCTTCGCGACCTTCAACGGCGAGAAACGCAACGCCTTCTTGGCCGGCACCTTCATGGTTTCGCCGGTCTTGGGGTTGCGGGCCACGCGGGCGGGGCGTTCCTTGACCACCAGTTTGCCCAGCCCCGGAATCGTGAAGCCAACCGGAGACCAGGCAATCGCCATCTCCACCAGGGTGTTCAAGACGGCTTCCGCGTCTTTCTTGGTGACGCCGGTCTGTTCCGAGAGGGTCTTCAGAATGTCAGTTTTCTTCAGGGGCTTGTCGCCCGGTTTCGGGCCCGGAATCGCTTGTTTCTTTTCTGCCATGGTGGGGTCCTCCGTTTAGATCGCTACGGCGTTGCGACATTACCTCCGATTACGCGACAGGCGTATCTCCGTGAATGCCACTCCGCACACCTCATTTCATATCGTATTTTTACGCCTGCGCCTGGTGAAAAATCAAGTTTTTTCAAGAAAAAACAAGGGATTCGCCAGAAATTATATGCGGCTTCTGCCGATCTGAGAGAAGGCGATGCGCAACTCGTCGCAGTCGGTGAAGCGCTGTTCTGGACGTTTCTGAAGCAGCCGCATGATGATGTCCCCAAGCGCGGTGGGACACTTCGGATTTACGAGGGAAGGATGATCAGGCATCACGGTCAGATGACAGCGATACAGTTGCGGGAGGTTGTCGACGGGGAAGGGTACCCGTTCGGCGAACATCATGTAGAACGTGATGCCCATGGAATACTGGTCTACCGCCGGGGTCAATTTCTCCTTGCGGATAAATTCCGGGGCCACGAACATCGGCGTGATCTGTTCGCCCACGTTGGGATCGAACAGTTCAAGCAGAAAACTGCTGCCGTAGAGCGAAAAGTCAGCGATTTTGACGGTCCCCGTGCGGGTGAATAACACGTTCGCCGGCTTGAAATCGTGGTGAATGCATCCTTTTTCATGCAGGTACTGCATACCCGTGCAGATCTGCATGCAGATATTCAGGCGTTCCTGCAGGTTCCATGGCCGGTTGAGGATATACCATTTCAGACTTGGGCCGTCCACGTATTCCATGGACATGCACCGCCCCTCGGAACCATCGTAAAAATCGTAGATCTGCACCACGTTGACATGCTTGAACTTTTTAAATTTCTGCACGCTTTTGGCGAGATCCCGAACATGCAGGCGGTTCCGGAAGAAATTCTCGTGAAAGAGTTTTATCGCGGCGGGCTCTCCCTTTTTCTGGTCCACCGCGAGGTACACCCGCCCTGTTCCTCCTTCGCCGAGCACTCGTAACAACTTGAAATGGTAAAGAGAGGGCCGATCCGGCGCGTACGCGTCCGCGAGCGGTGATCCGGCGGGCGGACGACCGGGCTGGGCCGTTCCCAGCGCGGGAGGCGTCGCCGGACGTCCCCCCGGGGCCGGTTGTTGCGGCGCGGGAACCGTGCCGGCCGGTGTCGCGTTAGCCGGCCTGGGCGCGTTTTCCGGACTACCCGGAACGGGCCCTTTCGCCGCGGGCTGTTGAGCCGGCTCGCCTGGGGGTGGTCCCGGGAAGGGATTCTGCTGTGTAGGCTGCTCACTCATACCGGTGGAATATTACCCGTCAGGGTGGATGCCGCGCAACGCCGGAATATGGTTTTCGGGGACCTCCGGTGCATCCGCCCACAGGCGGTCCAGGTCATAAAATTCACGCGCGGTTTCCCGGAACACGTGAAAGATCACGTCCCCAAAATCCGCGACCAGCCAGCCGCTACGATGAGTGCCTTCCAGGCGCAGGGGAGCGAACCCCGCTTCTTTCATTTCTTCCCGGGCCGCTCCGGCCACGGCCCGCATCTGGGGCTCGCTGGTAACGCTGCACAGCACGAACACGTCCGCGAGCAACGTCAAGCCCCGCACGTCGTACATTTTCAGATCTCGCGCCTTTTTATCGGCCACGATATCGCGCAACACGGCCAGTTTGTTCAGCACGCCCCGGGAAAGCGGTTCCCGCTCCGTGACGCGTTCGGCCATCAGGCGTCTCCTTCCTCGTTCAGGATCTTGCGCAACAGGTCATTGACGATCGCTGGGTTGGCCTTTCCGCGGGACTCTTTCATTACCTGTCCCACGAAGAAAGCAAATACTTTTTCTTTGCCAGCCCGGTACTGCGCGGCCTGTTCTGGATGATTCCGGACCACATCCCGGACAACCGTTTCCACCGCGCTGGTGTCGGATATTTGGGAAAGCCCCTGTTCCCGGATGATGGTATCAGGGTCTGAGCCGGTCTGGAACATCTGGTTGAGCACGTCCTTCGCGATTTTACCGCTGATCGTGCCATCTTCGATCAGGGTGATCAGCCGCGCGAGGTGATCGGGCGATACGGGGGACTTCGTGATTTCGAGCCCGGCTTCCGTCAGGCGTCCCTGGAGTTCCACCATGAGCCAGTTCGCGGCTTTCTTGGGATCAACACCGCGGGCCAGCATGGTTTCGTAGTAATCCGCCATGGGACGGGTCTGGGTCAGCACGCTGGCGTCGTAGGCGGAGAGGCCATACTGGGTCATAAAGCGTTTGCGCCGATCGGACGGGAATTCCGGCAGTCGCTGGCGGATCCGTTCTTCCCACGCTTCGTCCACGACCACGGGAACGAGATCCGGCTCGGGGAAGTAACGGTAATCGTGGGCCGATTCCTTGGCCCGCTGCGAAAAGGTCACGCCGCGGTCGGGATCCCATCCCCGGGTCTCCTGGACGATGGTGCCTCCAGACCGGATCACCTCAATCTGCCGGTGGATTTCGTAGTCGATGGCCTTCTGCACGCCGGAGAAGGAGGCCACGTTCTTGATTTCCGTCTTGGTACCCAGCTTTTCACTGCCCACGGGGCGCACGCTGACATTGGCTTCCGCTCGGAGGGACCCTTCCTCCATGTTGCAGTCGCTGACGTCCAGGTACTGCAGCAACTGTTTCAGGGCGGTGAGATAGGCGTAGGCTTCCCGGGCATTCCGGATATCCGGCTCCGTCACAATTTCCAGCAGGGGTACGCCACTCCGGTTGAAATCCACGCCCGACATGCCCCCGGCAATGGTGTGGGTATTCCGGGCGGTGTCCTCTTCCATGTGGGCCCGGGTAATACGAATCCGGCGAACCTCGCCATCCACCTCGATGTCGATCCACCCATGGTGGCACAGGGGCAGATCGTACTGGCTGATCTGGTAGTTTTTCGCCAGGTCGGGATAGAAGTAATTCTTGCGGTCCATCTTGGACCACCGGGAAATCTGGCAGTTCAGGGCCAGCCCGACCATGACGGATTTTTCGACCATGTCCCGGTTCAGCACCGGCAACGCGCCGGGCATACCCAGGCATACCGGGCAGACGTTCGTATTCGGCGGCGAATGAAAATCCGTGGAACAGGCGCAGAACACCTTGGACCGGCTGTTGATTTCGACGTGTACTTCCATGCCGATGACGGCTTCAAATTCCATGATCCAACTCCTCAGGCGAGCGGCGGCCTGCCGATGTCCGTGATCCCGCTTTTTTCCAGGTGGCGGGCCGTCCTTAACAGGGTGGCCTCGTCGAAGGGTTTGCCGATCAGTTGCAGCCCGATGGGTAACCCTTTCCGGGAAAGACCGCACGGGATGGACAGGCCGGGCAGGGTGGCGAGATTGACGGAAATGGTGTAGATGTCGCTCAGGTACATTTCCAGCGGATTGTCGGTCTTCGCGCCGAACTCGAAGGCCGGGGTCGGCGAAGTGGGACCGGCGATCACGTCACACGCTTCGAACGCCTGGTCGAAATCCCGCTTGATCAGGCGGCGTACTTTCTGGGCCTTGAGGTAGTAGGCGTCATAGTATCCGCTGGAGAGCACGTAAGTGCCCAGCAGGATTCTGCGCTTTACCTCCGGACCGAAGCCCGCCGTGCGGGACAGGTCGTACATTTCTTCCATGGTTTTCGCGTCCGGATGCCGGAAACCGTAACGCACGCCGTCGAACCGTGCCAGGTTCGCGCTGGCCTCCGCGGTGCAGATGATGTAATACGCGGCGATGGCGTACGGCGAGTGGGGAAGAGAAACCTCCACCACGGAGGCGCCGGCCGACTCCAGAACCTTAACCGCGTTGAGAACGGCCTCCCGCGCTTCGTCACTGAGCGCGTCGGTGAAATATTCCTTCGGCAGTCCCACGCGCAATCCCCGGATGTCGCCCGTCCGCGTGGCGTTCAGAAACTCCGGCGCGGGTAGCGGCGCGGAGGTTGCGTCCATGGGATCCTTGCCACAGATAACGTCCAGTACCAGGGCGGCGTCTTCTACCGTTCGGGTCAGGGGGCCGATCTGGTCCAGGGAGGACGCGAAAGCCACCAGGCCGTACCGCGATACCCGTCCATAGGTGGGCTTGATGCCCACGCAACCGCACAGGGCCGCGGGCTGCCGGATAGAGCCTCCCGTGTCGCTTCCCAGGGATACGGCGCATTGTCCCGAAACGACCGCGGCGGCCGAACCTCCGCTTGACCCGCCCGGCACGCAGTTCAGGTTCCAGGGGTTCCGGGTAACCTTGATGGCGCTGCGTTCGGTGGACGACCCCATGGCAAATTCGTCCATGTTGACCTTGCCAAGGAACACGGCGTCCGCCGCTTCGAGCCGACGTACCACCGTGGCGTCATAGGGACTCCGGAACCCGGCCAGGATCCGGGAGGCGCAGGTGGTAAAGCCCTGCCGCGTGCACAGCAGTTCTTTCAGCCCGATGGGCACACCCGCCAGCGGCCCCAACGGTTCACCCTGGCGTCGCCGGGCGTCAATGTTCCGGGCCCGCTCCAGGGCTTCTTCGCGCCACACCTGCGTGTAGGCGTCCACCTTCCGGTCGACCTCGTCGACCCAGTCCAGCAGCGTTCGGGTGATTTCTTCCGCGGAGACGGTGCCCGCCGAGACGGCATCCCGAACCGTTATGGCATCCGCCCAACGCCAGTCCGTCATGCCGTGTCTCCTTCCAGAATGCGGGGCACCAGGAAATACTGTCCATCATGCGAGGGCGCGTTGTGAAGGGCCTGATCCCGATCCAGCGGGGTACCGATTTCATCCTCCCGGAACACGTTGGTCATTTCCAGCGCGTGCATCATGGGCTCGACTTGGGTGGTGTCCAGTTCGTTCAACTGGTCCATGTATCCCAGGATATCGCCCAGATCCCGCGTCATGCGCTCGGTTTCTTCCGGGGTCAACCGGAGGTGGGCCAGCGCCGCAATGTATGCCACCGTTTCCTTAGTGATTTTTTCCATTTTCCGCTCCCAATGAGATTATTCCGGCGCGGACGGCCGGAAAACATTGGAAAACAGCCTATCATACCGGCGTTGAACGCTTCCAGCGTGAATGAAAATAGCATAAATAACCAGGCTGTTCTTTAAGGCAATTCTAGCCGTCATTCGTCGGCTGGTCATCCATTTTTTCCAGCAGGGAAGAAATCGGCATCGATCCCGCCTGGGCCTGGACATGGTCTCCCAGTGACCTTTCCTCCAGTTGCCGGAACATTTCCTCGACGCGCCTGGCCAGTTGTTCATCGCCGCCAAATCGATCGCGCGCGAGAGCGAGGGTGGCGCGCAGTTGCCGTTGTCCCTCGGGAAGGTCCCGGGAAGCGTGGTCCATGGCGCGGCGCAGGGCATGCAGGGCCCGGTCGCCATTGCTTTCCATCTGGGCGCATCGCAGGAACGCGGTCACGGCACGCCGGTGATCGTCCACGAGACTCAGGGCCTCACCCAGGCGCATGAAGACTGACGGGTCGCGGGGATGCAACCGGGCCAGCACGAGGTACTCCCGCACGGCTCCCGGGTAATCTCCCCGGCGCATACAGGCCTCCGCCGCCCCAAACAGGGGACGGTCCAGGTCGTCAACCGTTCCGGACGTTACCCATTCCACCAGGAACCGGGAAAGCAGGGAAACCACCATGTGCCCATACAAGGCGGACACGGTAACCAGCACGCCGGTGGCGCTGAACACGTAGTACACCGGGAAGCGATCCAGTGCCTCCCGGAGAAAACGCGTTTCCAATACAACCAGCACCAGCGCGAGGCCCAGAATCGCCACTTCCTGAAAAGGGGGAATATCTTCCCTCCGGTGAAAACGTTTCAGCAGGAAATAAACGCCTACCCCGAACAGGATCAGCAGGTCGATTGACGCGACGACAGCCCATGCCAGATCATCGATATAATCCACCATCATGCTCTGTATTTTCCCCGATCTTCGGGGATAGGGCCAAACAACGCGGGGAAAACGCGCGATGGCGGATGAAATCTCTAATGAATTGTCCCCCGGCGACCGGGAGTCGTCGGAGGAACAGGGAAGCCCGGAACGCGTGATGGCCGCGGCCGCCCCGTTTCAGCGGCATTTCAGCGAAAAGACCTTCCGGGACAAGATACTGTCCGTGTTTTTCCAGGCGGGCAGGCGACTGATCGAAGAAGCCCTAGCGCTTTACGCGATGCTGCGGGATCCCGCCGTCCCGGACTGGGCCAAGGCGATTATCCTGGGCGCGCTCGGCTACTTCATTCTGCCGACGGATGTGATTCCCGATGTGCTCCCCGGGCTTGGATACACCGACGATCTTGGCCTGCTGACTGGCGCCATCACGGCGGTAGGACGTTTCATGACGACGGAACACCGGGCCTGGGCCCGACACCAGGCCGCGCGCGTGTTCGATGGCAGGAGCGGAGACCAGGATAAAAGTGCCCCGGATGACCTGTAACGCGAAACCGGTTGCCCCGTATGGTTTTCCTGGCGGTCGACGGGAGACCGCTGAAGAGGAAAAGCAACAAGAGGAGAGACGCCATGAATCTGCTGGGCATCTGGGAAAGCATCATCGGGTTCTTCACCGGCATCTGGGAATCGATCATCGGATTTTTCACGAACCTGTTCGGTGGCGGATCGTCCGATAACGCGGCCTGATTCGGCGCCAGAACGCGTAACCGGGAAGTTCTCTCGCGGGAACTTCCCGGTTTCTCATATGACGTAGTCTTCGACGAACACCCGGGCGTCCTTGAGGCTCACGAAGACGGTGTCCCCCTGGCGAACGTTGAGTTCCCGGAATCGGTCGTGGGGCATTTCCGCGAAGATGGTCTGGCCATCGGCGGTCAGCACCTCGAGCTTGGCAAGGGGTCCCGCCGTCTGCACCCGCTGGATGACGGCCGACAGGGCGGGGCGTCCATCCGGTGTGGCCCGCACGTCGAGTTCATGGGGCCGAACGAACAGCCGTGCCTCCTGTCCATCGACCAGGGAAACACCGGACTGGGTCAGTGTCCAAGGGCCGAACACCGCCACGCCCGATTCCACCCGCCCGCGGAACAGGTTAACGTTGCCCAGGAAATTTACCACGAACTCGTTGGCAGGATGGTGAAACACTTCGTCCGGCGGCCCGTCCTGTTCGATCCGGCCCGCGTTCATGACCACGATGCGATCGGCCACTTCCATGGCCTCTTCCTGGTCGTGGGTCACGAACACGCTGGTAATATGCAGTTCGTCGTGTAACCGCCGCAACCATCGCCGCAGGTCTTGACGCACCCGGGCGTCCAGGGCGCCAAACGGCTCATCCAGCAGGAGCACTTTAGGCTCGATGGCCAGGGCCCGGGCGAGGGCGACCCGCTGACGCTGCCCCCCGGATAACTGCGACGGATACCGGTTCTCCAGGTTTTCCAGCTGGATCAATGCCAGCAGTTCCCGGACCTTCGCGCGGATCTGGGATTCCGGCGGACGCTGACCTTTCGGTTTCACCCGCAGACCGAACGCGATGTTGTCAAACACCGTCATGTGACGGAACAGGGCGTAATGCTGGAACACGAATCCCACCTGGCGCTTGCGGGCCGGGAGGTTCTCGACGTTTTCGTCGTTGAAGAAGATCTGGCCGCCGCAATCCGGATCGGGTTGATCCAGCCCGGCGATCACGCGCAGAAGGGTGGTTTTTCCCGATCCTGAAGGTCCGAGCAGGGCTACCAGTTCTCCATCGTTAATCCTGATAGAAACGTCATCAAGTGCCTTGAAAGAACCATAGGAACGGGTAATGTGACGCGCTTCAATACTCATGCGTGGGACTCCGCGATAATTCCCTTGTTTCTCTCCCGCCACGCTACGAACGTTTTGATGACCAGGGTGACCAGCGCCAGCAGGGTGAGCAACGACGCGGCCGCGAAGGACGCCGCGAAGTTGTATTCATTGAACAGGATTTCCACGTGCAGAGGCAGGGTATTGGTCACGCCGCGGATATGCCCGGAGACCACGGACACCGCGCCAAATTCTCCCATGGCCCGCGCGTTGCACAGGATCATGCCGTACAGCAACCCCCACTTGATGTTCGGCAGGGTAATCCGCCAGAACGTCTGCCAGCCATTCGCGCCCAGCACCATCGCCGCCAGTTCCTCCTCGTCACCCTGTTCCTGCATCAGGGCGATCAGTTCCCGCGCCACGAAGGGCAGGGTAACGAACATGGTGGCCAGCACGATGCCCGGAACGGCAAACAGGATCTGGATCCCTGACCATCGGGATATCGCCGCCAGCAGCCCACCCGAACCGAACAGCAGCACGAACAGCAGTCCGGCCACCACCGGCGAAACGGAAAAAGGCAGATCGATGAGGGCCGTCAGCAGGTTCCGTCCGGGAAAACGGAAACGGGCCACGCACCACGCGGCCGCCAGTCCGAACAATGTGTTGAGCGGTACCGCTATGCCCGCGGCCAGCAGGGTGAGCCGAATGGCCGCCCGGGCGTCCGCTTCGGTGATGGCCGCAAAGTACACGCCCAGACCTTTCCGGAATGCCTCGGTGAACACGACCATCAGCGGAAACAGCAACATCAGCGCGATGAAAGCCAGCGTCAGGCCGACGCAGATCACCCGGACCCATCCGGGATCCCCGGTTGCCTGAAACCGCGGTTTTTTTGCCTGTCGCGCGCCAGGTTCCGAAGGATGCATTTCAGGACCTTTCATAGGTGTACCGCGTGATACGCCACTGGACCAGGTTCGCGAGCAGCAGCAGGGCGAACGATACCGCGAGCATGGCAACGGCCAGGACGGTGGCCCCGGCGTAATCGAACTGTTCCAGGCGAGTGATGATCAGCAGGGGCACAATCTCGGTGCGGTAGGGCATGTTGCCCGAGATGAACACCACCGAGCCGTATTCGCCCAGGGCGCGGGCGAAGGCCATGGTGGTACCCGTCAGTAGCGCGGGCAGCACGGATGGGAAAATCACTTTCACGAAGGTTTGCCATCGGTTGGCGCCCAGGCTCGCGGCGGCCTCTTCGTATTCTTCTTCCAGGTCGGCCAGGGCGGGTTGCAGCGTGCGTACTACGAAAGGAAATCCGATGAAGATCAGGGCTACCACGATACCGGCGGGGGTATAGGCGATTTTGACACCCAGCGGTTCCAGGAGGGAGCCCAGCCATCCGCCGGGAGCGTACAGGGCGGTCAGGGCGATACCCGATACGGCCGTGGGCAGGGCGAAGGGCAGATCGATCATGGCGTCCACCAGGCGCCTTCCCGGGAAGGAATAGCGGGTTAAGGTCCAGGCGACCAGGAACCCGAACACCGCGTTGACGCATGCCGCGCCAAGAGCCGCGAGAAACGTCACCCGAAAGGACGCCAGCACGCGCGGGTTGACCAGGGTGTCCAGAAAGGTCCCCGGGGAAATCCGGGAGGCGCTTAGAACCAGGGCCGCGAAGGGCAGTATGACCAGCATGCCCAGAAAGGACAGGGTGATCCCCATCGTCAGGCCGAACCCGGGCAGTAGCCCGAACCGCTGTGGGTGTTTCAGCGGCATCACGGTGTCTTTACCTCCTTACCGGCGGATGCTTCGTATACCTGGTCGAAAATGCCCCCGTCCGAGAAGTGGATGGCATGCGCGGTTTTCCAGTCTCCGTACAGATCCCGAATGGAGAACAGGCGAATTTGCGGAAATGCCGGCAGGTCGGAACCCGTGATATCCGGCATGACGGGACGGAAGTAATGTTTAGCGGCCAATCGCTGGGCTTCCGGGGTGTACAGGAACTCCAGGTATGCCGTGGCCACCTCGCGGGTGCCGCGTGTGTCCACGACCTTGTCCACGATCGCTACCGGCGTTTCAGCCAGGATGCTGTGGGAGGGATAGACGATTTCAAACTGTTCGGGTCCCAGTTCCCGCGTCGCCAGCATGGCCTCGTTTTCCCAGGCCAGCAGCACGTCGCCGATCTGGCGCTGGACGAAGGTCGTGGTTGCCGCCCGCGCGCCTGAGTCCAGCACGGGCACGCGACGGAACAGTTCAGTGATAAACTGGCGGGCGGCTTCCTGGGCTTCCCGTACTTCAGGTCGCTCCGGCTCGCGCGCGGCGATGGCCGGATCGCCCAGTTTCTCGGTCAGCACGTGTCCCCAGGCCGCCAGGTAGTTCCAACGGGCTCCCCCGGACGTTTTGGGATTGGGCGTGATGACCGATACTTCGTCTCGCACCAGGTCGTTCCAGTCGTGGATGCCTTTTGGATTGCCTTTGCGTACCAGGAACACAATGGTGGAGTAGAAGGGCACACTGTCGTGGGGGAACCGGGAGGCCCAATTCGAAGCTACCAGGCCGCCGTGTTCCACCAGCGCGTCGATGTCATAGGCGAGGGCAAGGGTGACCACGTCGGCCGGTAACCCTTCGATGACGGCCCTGGCCTGTTTGCCCGATCCCCCGTGAGACTGGTTAATGGTCAGGGGCACACCTGTTTTTTCCGTCCACTGCCTGGTGAACAGGGCGTTGATGTCGCGATAGAGTTCCCGGGTGGGATCGTAGGAGACGTTCAGAAGGGTAATTCCCTGGTTTTCGGCAGATCCCCCGCACCCGCACAATCCGGACACAACGGCCACGCATAGCGTGATTCCCATGATCAGGTGGACAGATCGACGGGCGTGGATCTGGACTTTCTTGCGCGTCATATGCCGGCTCCTTCTGAAAATTCGGTCAGAAACACTTCCCGGTTCTCTACCGGTTTCTGCTTTACAAGGTCTTCCAGGGTGGTGGCTTCCAGCAGGCGGGCGGTGTGGTTACGGATATCCAGAAAAAGCCGCCGGAACACGCAAACGGATTCCTGGGAACAGGGTTCGTAATGGGTAATCGACACGCAACCGATGGGGGCAAGAACCCCATCGAAATGCCGCACCACTTCGCCCATACTCAAGGTATCAGGGGGAACAGCCAGTTCATATCCCCCATCCCTGCCCGGATGGCCATTCACCCAACCTTGCTCGCGCAGATCCAGCATGATCTGCTGCAGGAAGTTGTAGGGGATGTCACAGGTTCGGGCGATGACGCGCAGGCTGAGGGTCTGCCCGGGTTCCAGCCTGGCGAGGGCAACGAGGGCCCGCAGAGCGTAATCAGTTTTTCTGGAAACGCGCATATAAAATCCTACCTGGTAAGTATTATAATAAGGCCGGTCTTGTCTTGTCAAGGTTCAGTATGAAAAAATAAAGGCTATCAGTTCGCACGTTCTGACACGTTTCCTGGGAAGAAAAAACAGGCTTTCAGTCAATAAGATAAGCAGGTGAAAATTAGAAAAGGAGTGATCACATGACGCGCGCGTACCAGTGGTCCGCGTGGATGGTGACCGTGCTGGCCACGGCATGGACTGGTGCCGTCCACGCGCAGGGCCCGGCAACGACCGAGCGGGATGGTGTCTGGGCGACGGCCCCGGAATACGAGAATTTTCACGTGGTGGTGTCGGTAGACGCGTCCGAGTCGGAACTGGACGCGGCCGCCGATTTCTGCCAGTTATGGAAAAAATCGACCCGGCATGACATTGATTTCGACAACACGGCGAGCGGCCGGATCAACGTCTGGATTGGCATGAAACATTTGCCGGATGATCTGGCGTCGCAGTTGGAAGGTGAAACACCCGGGGGAGACCTGTGCCTGATAAAAACGTATGTCCCGCCCCCTCGCTACGCGGCCCGCGGGGCCACTAAACAACTCATCCTGGCTGGCGATGGTGAATTGCTGAGGCTTACCGTGCGCGCTTTTTTCCGGGAAACCCTCGGCGTGACGTGGGCCGCTCCCGGGGTAACATCGCATCCCCGGGCCGGTTACGCGATTCCCATGATGTCCGCGCGCGTGCGGCCGGCGTTCACGCTGCGCGAGGTGGATCCCCGGTTGTACGGCGCGGAAGAGGCGGAGGCGGACCAGGTTCGGGACTTCCGCGCGGGGGTGGGACTGCCCCGGGATCCCCTGCCTGTTCCACCGGCCCCGCTGGCGCCTTCCGTAACAACGGGCACTGGGGATGGTTCCGGCAAGGCAGCATGGGGGTCACCCGAGGCTGCTGTCCTGCTGGCGGACCGGATTTTTGTTCTGGCCGGGCAAACGGAAAGTTCTTCCCTGTACCAGTGGCCGCCCGGCCGGGGAGACTGGTCGCTCTCGCGCCTTCAGCCGGATTTCGCGTGGCCTGCCACTGCCGGGGATGCCATGGGGGATGTCGCGGATCTACTGGTGAAAACCGCCTGTGATACCGCCCGGCTGCTGGAACAACGGTCGTTGCCGGAACCATGGCGGATACGGGTGGAATTGCCGGAGGGTGTAACCGGCGTGGAACTGCCCCCCGACGCGCCGGTTCATCGCCTGGTGCTACAACTGGTGCCGACACACCTGGATTTTTTCCGGGACCTCTATGATCGGACCGGGGAAGCCAACAGCCGGTTCCGGGGAGACCTGAAAGCCTGGCGGAATGCCGGGATCCGGGTTCACGTGGTGCTACCCCTTGCGGGACGGGCCCATCCAGCATCGCTTTTCCCGGTGTTCAAGGTCCTTGGTCCCACGATGATGGCCTTACACGAGGAAGGAGTGGAAGGGGTGTACCTGGGTTATCCCTGGGGGGAAATATCCGGGAAAGCGCCTGTCCTGGGATCTCTACGCGCGTATCTTGCCGCGCTGCTGGCCTTCGATTGTGGGCTGGACCCGGAAATATTATCGCGTCGTTTCTGCGTGGCATACTATGGAGAGACAGCCGGCGGGGCCGTGCTGGATGGGATCCGTCTCGCGGAAGACGCGTTTCGCGCCACGGGTCAACCGCTGGCCCTGGATGATGACGGATCCTGGTTGACGACGGCTACCCGGCAGGCGATACTGGAACGTCTTGCCCGGGCGCGAGCGAAGACGGGAGACCCGGAAGCCCCTCGACTGGATCAGTTGATGCAGCGCGTGCGAGCGGGGGGCGAGATGGAATAGACTGGCCGTCGGTTGCGGTAAACAGGAAAGGACCTGCCATGAAACAGCCCACCTGGAATGGGGCGCGAAAATTTCCGTTATTCATGCTGATAGGGGTAACAGGACTGCTGGGAGTGATGGGGCTTACGGCTTGTTCGGGGAGCAGCCGGGACCGCGATCCGGATGAAATGCTTGCCGCGGATCATGCCCGGGGGAGTACCTCATCCTCCGCGGACGCCGTGCCGGTTCCGGAATTGAACATTGGCGATGTCGAAGCCATGATCCGGATGTCGCTGAAAGCGCCGGCGGAACAATTTCCGCCGACCGCTGAGGTGGAACCCATGGAAACCCGGAAAGGACACCTCGCGGCCTGGTATGTCACGCTGAAACCACCTTACCCGCAGGCCATTCAGGTAACGCTGGACCTGACCGTGTTGCGGGAATTTACCGAGCGACCGGTGATCCTGGAAATCGAACTGCTGCGGGATGATCAGCCGATCGGCGTGCCGTGGCGGACTCTGGTTACCCGGCACGTATTGCAGCCGGGCACGGACGCGCCGGATGGGCCGCGTTCCTTCCAGTCGGACGTGATGCAAGGCCTGGCCACGCCGCCTGAATCCATGCTGATCGTGGCCCGGGCCCGGGCCGTCCTGGCGCCGAAAGGAACCGATCCGGTCTTGCTGGACTGGCAGCATTTCGACCTGAACAGCGTGCCGGCCGAAGACCGGACCGTGATATACAGCAACCCCGCGCGCATTACTTTCGCGGCCACTTCGTGATCGAGTCACGATGACCGCGGGCGCGCCCGAGACTGGAGGCACTATGCTGAAGCGGATTCGTGGGTTCTGGATATTTATGGTGATCCCGTTGGTAACGGTCCTGATGCCAGTGGCGACCGCTTCCGGCGAGGTCCCGGTGGTCATTTCGACGGGTGAGGGAGAAGCCCATGCCCTGCCTGAATTCGCGGTGTTCGTGCTGGAGCGGAATTTCACGGCGGACACGCTGAAAGCCTCGATGGATGCCTGCCGACAGTGGATCGGCACGGCGGTAGACCGTTTCAGAAAAGAAGATCTGCTGGCCGCGGATATCGAGGCCGGTTATCCCAACCTCGTGTCGCTGGAGGAGAACAAGGTATCTGGGAGGATCACCGCGCGGTTCGCCATGAAGGTGTTTAACGAGGCCAGCGCGTCGGGTCCGTCCTTCGGTTCGTTGTGTGACACCCTTAAAAGCGTGGCCACCGAGTTGGGCGCGAACCTGTCCATGAAGTCCTGGGAACCGGCAGACCGGGAGAAGGCGGAGCAGGAAGCCCTGATCCAGGCTGCCGCGGCGGCTTATCCGGGCGCGGAAGCCATCGCCGGGGCGATCCGGAGTTCCATATACGCCGTGCAATCCATGGAAATTCTCGAGGTGTCTTGGACTCCCCAGCCCGACGCGTTGTCAGGTGACAGGCCCCTGTTGCGGTGTCGGGCCAGGGTAAAAGCGGTCTACCAGTTGGCGCCACTGGGTGGTCAGCCCTGATGCGGGATAGTCCACGCGCTGGCGTTTGCCAGGGGCACCGGTTTTGTCTACAATTGACAGGACATTTCCTGTTTGGAACGTGGAAACGGTACGAACATGGGGGATGGAACCGTGAAAAAAGCGCTGGTGCTGCTTGCTAATGGCTGCGAGGAAATGGAGGCGGTGACCACGATTGATATCCTCCGGCGCGGGGGCATCGATGTGACCGTCGCGGGCGTAACGGGGAACGTGGTGACGGCCAGTCGTGGCGTGAAACTGGTGCCGGATCTGTCCCTGGATGAAGCCCTGAAGCATGGTCCCTGGGACATGGTGGTGATGCCTGGCGGCATGGACGGAACGCGCGCGTTGACCGAAGATCAGCGGGTGCAGTCCCTGCTCAGGGAGACCCATGCCGGTGGACGTGTCGTGGCGGCGATTTGCGCGGCGCCCATGGCCCTGGAACGGGCGGGCCTGTTGAAGGGTCGGCGGTTTACGGCCTATCCCGGGGTACTAAAAGTTGATGCCGGTGGGGGTACCTATACCGGGACGCGGGTGGAGATCGACGGCAACGTGGTCACCTCTCGTGGGCCCGGCACGGCAGTCGATTTCGCGTTGGCCCTCGTGGAACTGGCGGCAGGGAAAGCGATGCGGGACAAGGTTCGACAGTCGCTCGTGGCAGACTGATACTGCGTCGGTAAACCCGGCGCGCCGGAATGGTGAACATGCTGGATGAATTCAGGCCATATGGTGTGGACCCGGTTGGGGGTAAGCAGCCCATAGACCGACTGGAAGGAGGCGGCAACACGCCGGGTCCGCGTCCCAAGATGGCCCTGAGCATTCCTGGTCGCATCATCGCCATACGGCGCAGTAACATTAACCGGGGTGGCGGGCATACCTTTGACGTGACAGTTGGCGCCGAAGAATACACCGAAATCGTGTTGCGCGTTCCCACGGGAGCTTACGCCAACCTCATGGGCAAGCGCGCGGTGCTGTACATTGACCAGTAGGGAGCGCTCTTCCCAGAACCACGCGGGAGAAGGTTATGTATTTTTCCGGAATCTCCGACGAAGCGGGAAAGACCATCGATCGCCAGATTGCCGCCCACAGGGAACTGGGGTGGACGTATCTTGAATTGCGCACGGTGGATGGGGTGAACCTGACCCAGTTGCCGGATGACGCGTTCGACAAGGTATACGCGGCCGTTACCGAGGCGGGCATGAAGGTTTCATGCTTCGCGAGCGCCATTGCCAACTGGGCAAGGCCCATTACGTGTGACCCCGACATAGACCGGCAGGATCTCGCTCGGGCGATTCCCCGGATGCACCGTTTTGGTACCCGGTTCATACGGGTGATGAGTTATCCCAACGATCCTGAGAACCCGATTCCAGAGGATGCCTGGCGGCGTGAGGCCATCGCCCGCATGAAGGTACTCGCCCGCATGGCGGAAGATGGCGGGGTGATCTTGCTCCATGAAAACTGCAGCGGGTGGGGTGGGCTGTCGGCGGAAAACTCCAACATACTGCTGGGTGAGGTGAATAGTCCCGCCCTCAAGGTGGTATTTGACACGGGCAATCCCGTTACCTATGGCCAGGACGCGTGGGAGTATTACCTCGCGGTGCGCGAGGATATCGCGTACGTGCACATCAAGGACGCCCGCAAGGTAGATGGCGTGGACCACTACACGATGTGCGGGGATGGCGATGGTTGCGTGCGGGAGATTCTGGCCGATCTGAAACGGTCCGGCTATGACGGGGGCATTTCCATTGAGCCCCACTTGGCGGCGGTCATTCACACGGGCCAGACCTGTGACGACGCGGATGCCTTGTACAATTCCTATGTCGCGTATGGAAGGCGGCTCATGGAACTGGTCCGAGCATTGAACTGGGCCGAGAGTTCTAAGTAAAGAACCCTTTGGCGAGTCCCTGATGAACGTGGGGTAAATTCAGTCCTGTTTTTCCACGGCCATGACGAGAGTTTTTTTCAGCCTATGGCCTCGCGGACACCTGTTGTGGAATTGATCCGGAAAAATGTTGCATCGCGCGGCCGATTTGATTACGCTAGAGTGTCATGAGAAGCGTCACGGGCGTGACGCGACAAAAGAAGGCGGCGCGGGCCGCCGGAGGTCAGGAATCCCAACCACGATGGAGGGAGAACCATGGCGAAAAAGACAGTGAACGTGGCCATGATCGGGGCCGCCTTCATGGGTAAGGCCCACAGCAACGGGTGGCGGAAGGTGGCGATGTTCTTCGATCCCCCCTACACACCGGTGATGAAGGTGGCGTGTGGCGCGCCGGGCGAAGACATGACGGTTGCCAAGGAGAAATGGGGATGGCAGGAAGTCTCCAACAACTGGGAGGAAGTGATCAACCGGCCGGATATCGACATCGTCGACATCTGCACGCCTAACTGGCTGCATCCCCCCGTGGCCATCGCGGCGGCGAAGGCGGGCAAGCACGTGGTGAGTGAAAAGCCCCTCGCCAACTCGCTCCAGGAAGCGCAGGACATGCTGAAGGCCGTTCAGTCCGCCGGGGTCCGGCACATGTGCGGCTTTTCCTATCGTTTCGCTCCAGCCGTGCAGACCATCAAGAACATGCTCGCCAAAAAACAGCTGGGTGAAATTTTCCATTTCCGGGCTGCTTACCAGCAGGACTGGATCGTGGATCCCGAGTTTCCCATGGTCTGGCGCCTGAAGAAGAAGTGGACCGGTTCCGGCGCGCTGGGCGACATCGGCGCGCACATTACCGACTTGTGCCATTTTCTGGTGGGTGACGTGGCCGAAGTGGCTGCCGCCATGGAAACCTTCATCAAGAAACGCAAGGTGCCTTCCAGCACGGTGGGCGGAATCTCCGGGACCAAGGGCAAGGACACCGGTAAGTGGGATACCGTGGACGTCGATGACGCGGCGGTTTACCTTGGCCGGATCAAGGGCGCCAGCACCCTTGCCACGTTCGAGGCTACCCGTTTCGCGCCCGGTCGCCGCAACTACAACTGCATCGAGATCTACGGCAGCGAGGGTTCGGTGATCTGGAACCAGGAAGACATGAACCAGTTCCTGTATTTCAGCCGGAAGGACGCGCCCACGCTGCAGGGCTTCCGCAAGGTGCTGGCCTGCGACGTCGGCCATCCCTACGTCCACGCGTGGTGGCCTCCCGGACACATCATCGGTTACGAACACCTGTTCGTGCACGAACTGTACGAATTTCTGTGTGGCCTGAAGGCCAAGAAGGTCAACCATCCCACCTTCGAAGACGCCGTGAAATGCCAGAAGGTGCTCGACGCGGTCGAACGCGCGGCGGCCTCGAAGAAGTGGGAAAAGGTCTGATCGCCGTCTGAGCGATCCACAGCCGTCGGCAGAAACCCCTGCCGGCGGCTTTTCTTTTTTCCCTCGTGGGTTAAACAGGAGCAGAGTGGGACGCTATTCGACGACAAAACCCTTCCGCCAGAGCAACTCCCGGACTTCAGCGGTGAGCAGGCCCTGCAGGGCAAGGGCGTGTTCCGGATCCAGTCCCCGCAGGTGAGACGCCAACTCGGGGTAACTGGACAGTTCCGCCAGCATGACCGGATCTTCGCATTCGATCAGCAGGACCTTTCGAATCCGCACGCGTCGGGGTGTGCGGATCCAATCCTCGAGAGTTCGCCGGACATTCTCCGGAATCCGCTGTTCCCGGGCGTGTTGTTCCAGCAGCCCTGGCAGGATGTCTCCGGGATATCCCCGTTGGAGGGCGGACAGGTATTTTTCTCGAGTCAGGCGGAACAGGATGGTGTGATCGCTCACGCCCGATACCTCGGAAAAGATGGACAGCACGGGCAGCAACTGGAGGGGCGTCTCTTCCATGGGCACAAAAATTTCGAGATCCGGCTTGACGATCAGTGATCCGGAAGGCATGGGTGCCGGCATAGATGCTTCTTCTTGGCCCAGGAGTAGGGCGTGGCCGAGAGATGTCAGGCTAACCAGCACGTCTCCTCCAGACGCCTTCCCAAGATCCACGATGCCGAACCGGTGAAAGGTTTCCTGCAGCAGCGTGAGCAGTTTTCTGGTCAGGACGGCGTCTTCTTCCTCGCCGTACCGGAACTGGCCTTCATGGTACCGGATGGCCGGATTGTTCTGGCGGGGATGGGAAATGGCCGCCTGGACGGCGTTCCGCAGGGAATACCACTGGCCCGGCCGCGCGAGTTGGGCAAAAGCCCGCAGGAGGCGGCCCGCCTCGGGATATTTTTCATACAACGCGTGTCGGGCGAGTTGAGCGTGTATGGTCTCGATGGCGTGCCCGGTCCACAAGGACAATCGGCTTCCCGGAAGGATAGATCCGTCTTCCTCTTCTCGCAGGTATCCCAGCGTGATGCCCCCATCAATCAGTTCAAGCAGGTAATCGTGTTCGATCCCGGGCCCCGTGAAGCGCTCGATCCCCCGCAGGGAAGCCGCCGATAACTTTCCGTTCCTGTTCCTGGCGAGCGGGCGCTGTCCCGCCGCGCAGGTCACCCGGGCCAGCAGACGCGCGCTGGCGTCACCACAACAGGAGATCTGGTCCGGGTTCCGGATCAGCACCAGGGAGTGTTCTCCGGCTGCCGGGCCGGAACGCCGAAAGCACCGGACCTGTTCCAGCAGGACAATGTTCCGGCGCAACTGGTCGTTGTCGTCGAAATCCAAGCGTTCGAAGCAGACCAGGTTTCTCAGGAGTTCCCACAGGGCCTGTTCCGCGCGGTATTCATCCAGCCCGGATGCCTTGCGCAGACGCGAGGCCTCGACTTCTCCTTCCGGCTTTTCCCAGAGCGCGTGGAACATCCGGCGCGCGGCCTCTGAAAATGCAGCCGTTTCCACCCATTCCCGCACCGTGTCCGGATACTGGTACACCTGTTGAATAAAGCGATCCACCAGGACGGATCGTTTTTTTCGTGTTTCTTCCAGGCCCAGCAGGTGCGCGAGCCGATCCGCCTCGTGATGATCCAGTCTTTCCAGGGTTCGCGCGACCTGTTCCAGGCTGGCACGACTTTCGTTCATGCCCCGCAGGACACGTTCCAGGGCCCGGATGGCTTCCGCCGTGATCTTTACCCGGTTTATATCCATGAAGAAAAACCGGGGATATGTCTCCAGAAAGTGGTCCAGATCCTCCATACCCATGGGAACCATCCGGAAGAGCGCGGAGGGGGTTAGCCCGCCCTTGGGTTGCGTGGCCAGGGCCCGTGCCATGAGGAACGCCGTTTTGGGCATGCCTTCCATGGCGATGATGACGCTGGCGGTAATACTCATCGGCCGGCCTCCGAAAAAATGGAGAAATATTCTAAATCCGGCAGATTCGTTCCGGCAAGTCACGGGGAAAGGCGAGACACGCCATCCTTTTCCAGGTCAGCAGGATACCTGTTCCAGGGCTCTCGCGAGATCCTCGATGAGGTCGTCCACGTGTTCCAGTCCGACCGACACGCGAATGAGATCATCGGTGATTCCGGCCGCGGCCCTGGCCTCTTCCGGCATGGACACGTGGGTCATGGTCCAGGGATGCTCAATGAGCGACTCCACGCCTCCCAGGGACTCGGCCAGCGTAAAGAGGCGTACCGATCCAAGTAACGCGAAGGCACCTCGCTGGCCACCTTTTACCCGGAACGAAAATGTTCCACCGGCGCCCCGCGTCTGCCGCAGGGCCAGGTCGTGCTGCGGGTGGCTTTCGAGCCAGGGATGTAACACCTGCGCCACTTTCGGGTGGCTTTCCAGGAACCGAGCGATGGCCAGCGAATTCTCATGGTGGCGTTCCATCCGCAGGGCCAGGGTCTTCAGACCTCGAAGCACGAGGAAACAGTCGAAAGGCGCTTCCGCGGTGCCCAGCGTGTTCTGGAGAAGGGCCAACCGTGTTTCCAGTTCGGGATCTTTCACGATGAGCGCCCCGCCTACCACGTCGGAATGGCCGTTTATGTACTTGGTGGTGGAATGCAGGACGATGTCGATGCCCAGATCCAGGGGTCGCTGGAAGTAAGGCGACAGGAAGGTGTTATCGCACAAGGTCCATACGCCTGCCCGCCTCGCGATGGTCGCGATGGCTTCCAGGTCCAGCAGGTTCATCATGGGATTGGTGGGGGTTTCCGTCCAGAGGAGGCGAGTGGTCGGCCGGATCGCCTGCTCGAGTTTCGCCAGGTCCCGCATGTTGACGAACTCTACGTCAACCCCCTGCCGCGCGACCACGGTGGTCAGGATGCGATAGGTACCACCGTATAAGTCATCGTGCACCAAGACGTGGTCACCGCTGGAAAGCAGGGCAAGGGCCGTGGTTTCGGCGGCCATGCCCGTGGCAAAAACAAACCCCCGGGTACCGCCTTCCAGCGCGGCGAGGCAGTCTTCAAGGGCACGACGGGTGGGGTTGCCGCTGCGGGTATAATCAAACTGTCCTGGACGCCCCACCTCCTCAAACGCGAAGGTGGATACCTGGTAAATCGGCGGCATGACCGCGCCATAAGCAGGATCCGGTCCCTGTCCCGCGTGAATGGCCAGCGTTTCAAATCGCATGAGAAGCTCCTTTCCTTATAAAACAGATAATGATTGTAATTTTTATGCCGGATATGATATCAGAACAACGTTCAACCAGTAAAAAACATTCCACCCCACCGGTGGAGGGGACGGTTCAGGTTTTTCTTGACAGGCACATGAAAAAGCGTCATGATATGAGATGAATCCAAAAAATGAGGAGGCTATGCCATGGCGGAAAAGAAAACCGCGTCCCTGGTGGGCGGTATCGCGGACCGTCTGAATGATCTGGCAGACCGGATCAAGGGGAAATTGCCGGGCGACCTGGTGAAAGACGCGGCGGAATCCCTGTCAGCGCTGACGAAGGACACCGGAAAAATGGCCGCGGCGGAATCGCTGACGGCGGCCCAGGCTGTCGTCAGGGCCCAGAAAAAGCTCGCGGAACAGGCTCTGGGCCTGCTGGATACGATGTCCCGGGTTCCGGAAAAGGTCACCGACCGGCTGACCGCTGCAAAAAGCGCGCTGCCGCCGGAAGCCAAGACTGTGCTGAAAGAATGGACGGCCCTGACGCGGGAAACGCGGAAACAGTTCCGGAAGACCCTGCTGGACAGTTTTGACCAGGCCCTGTCGGGGCTGGACCGCGCCCGGAAAGAACTCAAAACAGGCCCCGCCGGGAAAGCCGAGAAAAAGGAAACCATGCGGCCTGCCGGGTCTAAAGCGGCCAAGAGCAAAACGAAACCGGTCGCCAAGTCTGGAAAAGCAGCCGCGTCAGCCGGGAAGAAACCGGCGAAATCCGCCGCCGCGAAGAAACCTACCACTTCGGAAGGGGCAGGTGAATCCGGAAACGGCTGAAGCAGACGTACCGGGTCAAAGCGTCACGACCGGGATGTCCAGTTGTTCGGCCTGGCGGGCAGTATCTTCCCGGCAGGTAAACAGGAGGACCTGGTATTCCTGTCCCATTTCCCGCAACAGTTCGAGGGCGGCCCGCAACCGGGTATCGTCGTAATTGGCGAAGGGATCGTCCAGTAGCATGGGCAGGCGTTCGCCATTCCGGCTGAGTCGCTGCACCAGCGCCAGTCGCAGCGCGAGGTAAAGTTGATCGAGGGCGCCCTTACTGAGAAACGCTTCGGAACCGTCCTGGGTGGATCGCAGGCTGAGCGAGAGGTCGGGACCTACCCTGACCTCGGTATGGGCTCCCCCCGTGATGCGCTCCAGGAAGCGGGAAGCGTCCCGGGACAGGCCGGGCGCGATGCGACGGTGCCGCTGAAGGGCGGCCTCTTCCAGGGTGGCTAGGGCGAGGGCCAGCGCCGCCTGTTCGTTTTCCAGCTGGGTTAACTGGTGACGGGTCCAGGTGATGTCTTCCTGAATCCGGGCGGGGGGGCGGGTCGAACCCGCCAGGGAAGTCAACTCGGAGAGTATTTCCGCTTCTTCGTGCCGCGCGCGGTCGAATTCTTCACGGACCTGGCTGAGGGTCGCGGCAATGGCTTCAGGATCTTCCGGCTCCAGGCAGGGATCGAGGTTTTCGGGCGTTTCGGCCAGGGAGTGTTCCAGGGATTCGAAGGTATCCCGTCCCAGGGTAAGGCTCAGGCGTTCTTCAAGATTTTTGCAGGTATCCGTCCATGTTTCGTATTCCCGGGCTTTTCGCGCGCGGGTCTGCCAGTCTTCCATGGAAACGGCTCCGGCCTCCGCGAGGAGTTCGTTCAGTTGGGCGCGCAGGCGGGCTTCCTCGCGGCCGTCTTCTTCCAGTTGCAGGCGCAGGGCCGTGGCTCGTTCGCGCAGGGTGTCCAGCCGGCTTTGTTCCGCGGTCATCCGGTTGAGGTACTCGTTGTATCCTCGCACGGCGCTGAGGATGTCCTCGCCCTCGGCCCAGGCGTATCCGCTGTCCCGCATGATCGTGGTAATCCGGCTGTCCACCTGTGCCATGGCTTCCTGGGTTTCGGCCAGTTCCCGCTGGACCGTCCGCTGGCGTTCCAGGGCATCCTGCAGGGCGTTGCGGAGTTCTGACATTTTTCTTTTCTGTTCGCGGTAGGCGTGGTAGCGGTCGATCAGCCGCGCGACGGCCCCGGCAACTTCCGCCGGTTCCGAAACGGTTTCCCCCAGACTGTCTAAACTGCGGGAAACATACTGCATGACCCTGGGCAGGCGATCATCACTGTCAGCCAGGTCGGATTCGGCCTGGGCAAGCCGCTGTTCCAGTTCCTCGAGCCTGGCACGGGCTTCCCGGTAACGATCATAGCGGGCCTCCAGTTCGCGTATCGTCTGGCAACCGGCGCGCTGGAGCATCTCCTCCACGGGGGATTGGGTGTCCCGTTCCGCGCGGGCCAGGGATTCCAGTTTTTCCCGGGCTTCGGCCAGTTGGCTCCGCAGGGCGCGGTGATGCACCCGCGCGCGCCACATGCTGTATCCGTAATACACCTGGGCGATGGCCACGATGCCGAGGGGGTACAGCACCGGCGACCGGAAAGTCAGCAGGTACGTGACGGTCAACCCAATCAGCACGATGCCGCACAGGGCGTTCAGCCCCCAGAGCCCGGGGAACTGTTCGGCGACTTCCTCCATCGCTCCCTGGATATGATTGATCTGTTTTTCGGTCTCGATTTTTTCGTCCCGGTTCTTTTCGATGAAGGCCTCGTGAGTCCGCAATCGCTCGGCGAAGGACTCGAAGTCGGCGAATAATTCGCGGTCTTCCTGGATGGCTTCCCTGGCCTTGGCCGTTTCCTCCCGGAGCCGGTCACGGTTGGCCCGGTGGGTTTCCTGTTGTCTTCGTGCGGTTTCGGCGAGTTGCTGCAATTGGCTGAGCCAGTCGATGGCCTGTCCGGACAACTTGGAAAAGTCGGGCAGTTCGGCCAGCCGTTGTTGTGCCTCAATGATCTGGTGCTGGGCCAGTTTAACCTGTTCCTGGACCTGCTCGGCCCGCTCGGTGAGACGCTGCGATTCGGCGGCCAGTTCGTGCCGTTCCCGCTCCAGGGCCTCGGGGATAGGTTTCAGGGTTTCGCGGGAACGCTCCGATCCGTTGAGTCCCGCTTCCCATTCCCGTTCGAGGAACGCGAGTTCCTGGCGTTCCCGTTCCATCTGCAGGCGAAGGGTCTCGATCCGCATCACGAGTCGTTGCGCGGTTTCGAGTCCTTCCCGGGGCGTGTCCCGGTAAGGTGCCAGTTCGAATCGGGCGCGCCGGGCTTCTTCCAACTGGTCGAGCAGGCGTCTCGCCTCGTCATACCGGCGTTTCCGGTCCAGGTACCGCGCGAGTTCCCACCGGCGAGTCAATCCCTGGATTTCCCGCTCGAGTTCATCACGGTGGCCGCGGACCACCCGTAACCGGGCCAGCAGGGCCCGGCGCTGCTCCAGGACCGACGCCACGGATTCGGCTTCTTCTTTCAGGGCGCGAAGCCGTTTCTTCAGTTGTGGGAGCGGACCGCGCCCTTCCGATTCGTTTTCCAGCAGGCGGGCCCATTGTTCCAGTTGACGCGCCGCTTTTTCGGCGGATCTTCCGCCCCCGCCGGAATCCGCGACGGCCAGCAACCGGTCGCGGATTCCTGACAACGCGCCCTGTCCGCCGAGGTCGTCCAGGCTGAAGTGGCCGATGGTGGCCGCTCCGATGAAGGCGGATCGGCTGATGCCCAGGTGAGTTTCCCCGACGGCGGGCCAGCCATAAGCCAAGCGAGGGAATTCCCCCGTGACCTCTTCTCCCGTGATTTCGTTTATGACAATGATTCGTTCGTGATAACGGTGAAAGGTACGCTCAATGGTGTAGGTTTCCCCGTTATCCAGGAGATAGGTCAGGGCCCCGCCATAGGTTTCCGGATCGCGCCAAGGCTGGCGCAACTGGTTGGTTTCGTCGTAGGCGCCGTCCTCGTGACGCTGGCCGAACAGCAGGTCGGTGATACAGCAGCGCAGCGTGGACTTGCCCCGTTCGTTGGGGCCCAGGATAATCAGCATGCCCGGGGGGAACGAGAAATCGGCCGCGCTCAGCCGTCCGTATCCATCGATGCGCGCGCGGGTGAAACGCATTACCGGTCCCCCGTTTGGATGATCCGGGACAGCCAGGGCTGACCAGACAGTGCGGCAATGCCGGCCTGCAGGGCCATGGCGATTTTCTCCCGGCTGGCGGCGTCCGGCGCGGCCTCGAGTTCCTGGTTCAGCATGCGGCAGAAATCGCCCAGCACCGTGTCTTCGACCCGGAAAGATTCGGGCGGTACGGCGCATCGCGTTTCATCGTGGATTCCGAACCAGCGGAAGGATTCCCGGTGTTCCGCGGCAGTCCGGAGTAACGCCGCCCGGGTGTCGAGGTGTCCTTCACCCTGGAGCCGGAGCAGTACCATGGTGTCCGCGGGGGACTCCACGGCGGTAAAAAGGCGCATGAGAGTATCCGGATCCGTTTCCGCGATATCGATGGATATTTCCTGTACCCGATGGATCGTGGCGGAACGGAAACGGGTTTCGATCCGGGGATCCTGTTCGGCTTGGCCGTCGAACGTGACTTCCAGGAACCCGCGGGGTCCGGACTCGTCGAAATCCAGTGGTTCGGGCGGTCCCGGGTACCACGCCTGAAAGCGGTCTTCCCGGGCTACCGGTTCCAGACGGTGCACATGGCCCAGGGCGAGATAATGCAGGCCGGGTTGCAGAATATCCGAAAGGCTGAACGTCGCGCGGGGTTTCACGCCTTCCTGTCCATGATTCCGTTCCGTGCCATGGCCCACGGCCACGTGGAACCGGCCGTCCCGTGGTACCCGGAGGCGGCAGAAGATTTCTCCGGCAGTATCCTTGGTCCTGTAACCGAACCCGTGAATCGCAAGGGGCAGATCAGGATGGTGCCAGCATTGCCATTCCGGCCGGTCGAAAATCACCACGTTTTCCGGCCATGGAACGATCGCGTAGGGAGAATCTTCGGTGAACGGGTCGTTGTTGCCCGGCGTGATCAGGATGGGGATCGGGTTGGATCGCTCACAGAGTTCCCGGAAAAAGGTTACCGTTTCGGGCGTGACGTACTTCGACGCGAAAAGGTCCCCGGCAAAGAGAACCGCCGCGGGCTGTTCTTCCCACGCCCGACGGAACACGGACGCCACGGTTTCGCGGATGTCCAGCCGTCGGGCCTCTCCGTACTCCGGCGGCAGGGGCGGGTCGAGAAACGCGGCATCCAGGTGGATATCGGCCAGATGAAAGAGTTTCATCACGGTTGACGCAACCTCAAAACAAACCGGGTAAAGTGTCGCAAATCCGGCAGGGACAAATAAAGTTTCACGCGCATACTTACGCGGGCATGGTGGGTCTGCACAAACGGACCGCCGGAAAATTGACGCGTTTATCGTCGGTCTGGTAAAATTTCTTCACCTTTGGGCGATTAGCTCAGTCTGGTCAGAGCGCTACGTTGACATCGTAGAGGTCACTGGTTCGAGCCCAGTATCGCCCACCATTCCTCCATTTTCCATTTTTCCGGGAATCTGCCGGAAATTGTTTTGGCCTGCCTATTTCAGGGGTGAGTCCAGGCGGTGCCTCGGGAATGCCTGCGTGCCGCGCGTCAGCTTGCGACAGCACATCACCTATCGAAAAATTTATCTGAATGATTCCCCGCGGGTTTGGTCAAAACCAATCTCCTGGAGTAGAGTCTATGCTGTAGTAGCACCGATCCGGGGCCAGCGGTCAGCGGTTGCCGCGGACGGATCGGTCAAGTCTGTGGGAGGTTCTCGTCATGACACGCTGGTGTCTGGTTCTGAGCGCGTTGGTGTTGCTGACCTGTTTCACGGTCATGGCCGATGACGACGATCGCGTCATGGGGGTGTATGAAGGCGGGTTCGACGACAGTGGCGCCAACCTGGCCTTGCGGGCCCAGGTGGTGGGTGAAGGCAAGTTCCAGTTCCGGGCCGTGTTGTTCGTGGGACAGTCCGGGCAGGCGGAAGAACGGGTGGAAATCAAGGGCAAGGGGAAAGACGGCGTGGCCTCGTTCAATGGAGATAGCCGGGTGAACGCGCTGGGCGGGCAGGTCGCCATTTCCGGGGACATTCGGGACCAGGTGTTCAAGGGAACCGTGAAGGCTGGTCGCAAAACCCTTGGGTTTACTCTCCGCCGCGTGTTTCCGGAGCCCCCCACGCGGGGGATGGCCCCACCGGAAGGCGCGATCGTGCTGTATAACGGCGGAGACCCGGTAACCAACTGGGTCCGGGTGCCCGAGGCGTGGTGCGCGGAAGAGGACGGTTCCATGGCCGTGTGCGGCAGCAGCCTGATGACCCGCCAGGCCCTGGGCAGTGGCACGTACCACGTCGAGTTCATGACGCCCTACATGCCGACAGAACGCTACCAGGGCCGGGGCAACAGCGGCGTATATATCCTGGGCCGGTATGAAATCCAGGTACTGGACAGTTTCGGCACCCCGCCGGCGTGGGATCTGTGCGGTGGAATCTATAAACAGGCGGTGCCCCTGGTGGACGCGGTGCTGCCGCCGTTGCAGTGGCAGACCTACGACATTACCTTCACGGCGCCCCAGTTTGACGAGAAGGGTAACAAGACTGCCAACGCGCGGATCACGGTGGTTCACAACGGCAAGGTCATTCATGACAACCTGGAACTGACAGGTCCAACCCCCGGCGGACTGGGGGATAACGAAGTGTCCGAAGCGCCCCTGATGCTGCAGGATCACGGGAATCGGGTGAAGTACCGGAACATCTGGTACGTGCCCGCGAAATAACGCGTGACGGCTGGTTACAGGCTGACCACGGCGCGGTGGTGGACCTGGCCGGGATAGGAACGCCATGTACCTGTCCATGATTATTCCCGCATACAACGAAGCGGCCCGCATTGGCCGGACGCTGGAACAGTTTACGGCGTACCTGTCCACGCGGCCGTGGTCATGGGAAATCATCGTCGTGGATGATGGCAGCGATGACGATACGGCGGGTGTCGTGGCGTCCTTCGCGCGGCAGCGGGACAGCAGGGTTCGGCTGGCACGGCTGGAGCAGAATCAGGGTAAAGGGGCGGCCGTTCGACATGGCATGCTGTGGGAGGCCGGTGGTACCCTGCGATTTTTCAGTGATGCCGACGGCTCCACGCCCATAACGTGCCTGGAACGGTTCCTGCCACTGCTGGAAAACGGCGTGGACATTGTGATCGGGTCCCGGGCCCACCCGGAATCGGTTATCGAAGTCCGCCAGCAGTGCTACCGCGAATTCATGGGGCGGACCTATAACCTCATGGCTCGAGGACTGGGGTTAACCCGCTTTCGAGATACCCAGTGCGGATTCAAGGGATTTACCCGGAAAGCGGCGGAAATATGTTTTTCCAGGCAGCGGCTCACGGATTTCGCCTTTGACTGCGAAGTACTTTACATCGCCGCGTTTCACGGGCTGGAAGTCCGGGAAGTACCCATCCGGTGGATCAACAGCCCTAAATCCCGGGTGCGTCCCGTTCGGGATTCCGCGCGGATGGCCGCTGGACTGCTCCGTATACGGTTGAACGGGTTGCTGGGATACTACCGTTAGTTAGCGGAACCCGTCTCAGGCGGATTCTTCAGCAGTCTTGGAAAATCGCGCATCCCGGTTGGATGCGGGGGCATGTCGCAACGAGGCTTTCTGGATCTGCTGATGTAGATCGGGTCGATACCCCAGGGCGAAAAACACCTCGGCCACCAGGAACAGTGGGCCGATGATCATCTGGAACAGGTTGTCCACGAGGGCGGGACGGCGATGTTCAAACATGCCGTGACCGATCAACTGGAAGATCCATCCGCCCACAAAGAAAAAGAGAAAGATCCCGGTTCCCGCAAGGTAAGAAAGGCCAGCGGCCTGGTGCGCGATGTACAGGGTGGGAAGAATGAACACGAGCATGCCCGCGGCAAGGGGCAGGGACAGCAGGGTGTAGTACACCATCACGCCGGCCACCAGGACCATGGCCGCGGTTACGGGCCAGCCGGCAACCTCAACCCGAAGCCAACTCAGGGGTACCAGGATGGAAAATATGATGGAAGGAATCCCGATAAAATGGGTGGCCTTGTTCAGGGGGTGGCGATGATACGCCTCGTAAAAGCACATTTGATCGACGATTGATTTCATGGCTGTATCCCGTTTGTCAACATTTCTAACAATTGTTCATTTAATCGATATTCCGTGGACTACCCTATTCTTTCGGGAATACTTGGTAAATGTCGCGGTGTCTGCAGCCCTTTGGCCCGCCTTGGGAAACGAAGGTCAGCGCGCGCTTGAAAATATCGACGGGTCAATGATAAAATATTGCCGCGTTGCCGGATAGCCAAATTGGTAAGGCGCCTGACTCTGGATCAGGAGATTCTAGGTTCGAGTCCTAGTCCGGCAGCCACGTTTTGACATCATTTCCTCGTTGAGAGGTTTTCCGGCGGCCCGTTCATCTAGGGGTTAGGATGCGGGATTCTCAGTCCCGTCACAGGGGTTCGAATCCCCTACGGGCTGCCATTTTTTATTGGACCACTCGACGAATGAGGGTGACTGTTCCCTTGCCTTCGGGGGAGTACCCCAGGGGATCATGGGAAAGAAACGCTTCAACCGGATTGAGAGGGTACAGGTGTGCCACCAGGGCCACACGGTGTCGTTTCTCTTACGGGGCTGGTTGCAACGTCTCTCGCGTTGTCTTGACGTGGATAACCCCTTCCGAATCGAACCAGAGCGGATCAATCGCCAGGAATCGAGCCCAATCCACGGCATCATTCAATTTCTGATGATAGACCATCCACAGGTTTCCGCGTGGTCCTTCGATCACGCAGTGGTGGCCCGGGCCGAAGATCCCTTCGCCACGCCTGGCGATGGGATTACCCGCGTATTTGCGGAATGGCCCCAGTGGCGATTGAGAGGTGGCGTATCCGATCGCATAATCCGGCCCGTCCGCGCCACTGCCGGAATACATCAGGTAGTAGGTATCGCCACGTTTCAGTAGCCATGGCCCCTCGGTTATCTGTCCACGTCTTGTTTCCCACGGTTCCGTCGGACCCAGGAGCGCCTTGGGGTTGCCTTTTTTGCGCAATGGATCGGTCATGGGTTGAACCCAGATCTGGTTCCCCAGGGGGGCCACGTTCACATAATAGAGGAAGAGGCTGCCATCCGAGTCCTGGAACATGTGCGCGTCAATGGCCCGCTCCATGAGCCGTCCTTTATCCTCAAAGGGCCCGAGGGGATTGTCCGCGACGGCAACACCGATTTGCTTCGCGCGGAATGGGTCAAGGTTCTTCAAGTCGGGCGCGTCTACCGTGTAGTACAGGTAGAATTTCCCGTCTCCTTGGGCATGATGGAAAACATCTGGTGCCCACGCGTTAGCCTGGGGTGCCATAAAACATTTGCCGCGATGTGTCCAATGCACCAGGTCGGGTGAGGTGAATACGTCATACCCCTTACAATCCCATGTTGGATAGAGATAATAAGTATCCTTATACCGTATGACAGTTGGATCTGCAAGCCCAATGATGTCAATGATAGGATTTTTGTAGACGGCTTCAGGTTTTCCTGGTGACGTGATTTCCGACGCGCTGGTTCCGCTCACCAGGGCAAGCAAGAGCATGAGGGAGGCAACCTGAGTCATCGTGATTCCTTTTCCTGTGCATGACCACAATCTTGTATCGGGATAGCCCTTGATGCCGGCTTACATCATCTACCTGCCTAAGCCAGATCATACGCCTCCGTACTGGAGAAATTGTGGTAAATACGTGGAACTTCCCGGCAGTGAAACGCAGATACAGTGAAGGGACTGCCCTCTTGTTCTTATCACGAGGAAACGTCCAGTTTCCACCTCCATGTTGTCGTCAGATTCTGATGATGTATTCATTCTTCATAATGAATGGGAGGCCTGGGCGGTCCCTGGTAAGGGGTTGCACCTTCCGTATTGATTACTGGCAGGGGCTTGCTGGCGGCCGTCGCGCTGGAGTCGGGGGACTGGATCATGCCGTAGTACCGGGCCATCCAGTAATCGTGCAGCCAGCCGGTGGGTTCCACCATGACATTGCCACTTCCTCCCCGCAAGGGCAGGGCAGAGCGACTTCCCCGCTTGGCGCTGCTTTCCCGGGAGGATATGGATTTGACGCCCCCGCCCACATTGGGATATCCCGGTTCGGGGTACAGATCATCACGGTGGCTATTGTCGTGGGCATGTTCGCGCAGGTCAATGGGCCACGCGCGAAGGTCCTCCATCGCGTCATCAAGATCGCAGTCATTTCCGGTCATGGCACCGTACAGGATATTGAACCAGGCCGTTTTTTCCATGCGCTTAATGGCCCAGCTGCGTTCAAGGCTTCGCGCGTAGATGCTCCGGAGCACGGGGTCCTTCGTGTGCCACATCAGGGGAAAATAGCAGAAGAACGCGAGTTCATCATCCCATGGCGTAATGTCGTCGGGCGGGAAAGTCAGTTTCTGCCGGACGGTGTAGCGGTGATATCCCCAGTCGAGCAGTTGCCGCAATCCATCCAGGAAGAAAGGATCACCGGTCATGGCGTAGGCGGTAATGGTGTAGGCCTGGGCTTCCATGCCGTTGAGGCCCCGGGCGTACATCCCGTAGGGTCGTTGCAGGTATTCAGGATCCCAGCGGGCCCATCGGGTGGTGCGACCGTCGGCGTCGATGAATTTCCAGCCGTGGGTGATAATGTGGCGACTGATACGTTCCAGGTGGGCGGCCGCGCGCTGCTTTTCCGGTCCCCGGGCGGCAAGGTGATGGAACACGGTAACGGCGTAGAAATGGGCCGAAACCTCGTCGCTGGACACGTCTCCTTTCCATTCCCAGGGTTCTTGTCGTGCCTTGTACCATCGGGCTGGTTGCCCCCCCGATCCCTGTTCGGCCTTGGTGTCTTCGTCCGCGGGTGACCAGATGGCGCGGGCGATCAGTCCCGGTACGCCGGTGATTTCCTCGAGCCAGGCCATAGCCTCGAAACTGTTTACGGCTTCGTTGCGGGCGGTCTCGTCGCCCGTGGCGGCGTACTTGAAACTCATGGCAGCGAGGTAATGAGCGGTCCACCCCCCGTCGTTATCGCTGATTTCCCTGATCCAGGGTCCATCGGGCGACCTCCGGTACAGGGAGTGGACGAATCCCATGCGCTTGAAACCGAGCTCGTCCATGCGCTTTTCGTAATAGGCAGCTTTTTCGGCCAGGGTAGTCGGCGTGAAGCGGATGACGGCTAGCCCACCATCCGTCGCGACGGCAACCGTGTAATGGCCCACCGCGACACTGTGCACGTGGTTGTCTGGCAACCAATGGGTCGCGCCGTAGTAATGGCACCGGTTTTCGTCAATGAAATAGCGGATCAGGCCGCGTTCCGATCCGATCCACAGGTCCCGCGCGAACCCAGGCGCCAGGCAGGTGAGTGATTCCACGGGTAGCCCATCCAGCCCCTTGTACGTCTCGATCAGCATACCCCGCAGGATGGCTAAGCCCCGGGAGGTCGCGAAAAATAACCGGTTTCCGATGGCCGTCATGTCCCTGAAGCGCGCGCCCGGCGGCCACTGTCCCCAGTCATACACGGCGGATACAATGGCTTCACCGTCGAAGAGTTCCGGGCCGTTGGCTTTCAAGCCATAAATGGTTTCACTGTAGGAGGCCAGGGCAAGGTGCGGGCCGAATTTCAGGGGTTCAGGCAGGATCTGCGTGCCGTCCTCTAGGGTGTAAGTGATATCCTGGTGGCGGTAGCCCTGTTCCGGCATGATGTCCCGGAAACCGGATCCGGTCCACTGGTACACGGCGTCACCAATGGACGCGTGGATCACCCCCCGGTGGAGGGTCATGGCGGAGGCAGGCTGATCGGCGACCTTGACCCATGAACCGTCGGGCTGTAAATGGAACAGCGCGTCATCCGTGGAAACCCAGAGAGAACCGTCGGGCGCGAAGAGCCGCTGGACCCTCTCCGGCGCGCCTACGACTTCAAGCAGTTGTTTCCCGCTGCTGGAGTCTACCTGGAACAATTTTTCTCCGGAGATTACGAACAGGCCAGATTCCGTTACAGCGACCGAGGTGACGGGGTCGGTGGTCGGAACCTGGATTACCCAATCCTGGAGAAAGGGCTGGTCGGGCTGGGGACGCCACAGCCGGGAATTTTCCGGCCGAAGGAATGGATCCGCGTCGGGCTTGACTGCCACAGGGTCCTGGGACAACTCGAAACGGAGGGGTACCTCCACGGAAGCAACCGCGGGAAACACGGTTAACACCCAAAGCCCCGCAAACAGCACGCGAACCGTGCTATGACACGTGGCATGACGTTTTCTCATGGTTTTCACTCCCGGTAATTGTTCTGTCGGCACCATGCGGTATCAGGGGCACTGATAAACCAGGTTGCCGCCGCAGAAGGTATAGCGCACGCGTCCCTGGAGGGTCTTTCCGAGGTAGGGGGTGTTATGGCTTTTCGACGCCAGGTCATTCCGGGTAACCGTCCAGGTGGCGTTCGGATCGAACACGCACAGGTCCGCGGGGGTTTCGGGCGCGATGGTTCCAGCCGGGAGTCCGCAGACGCGCGCGGGTCCCGTGGTCATGAGTTCAATCGCTTTTTCCAGGGTAACGTGTCCGGGTTTGACCAGGTAGGTCATGGTGACGGCCAGCATGGTTTCAAGGCCGATGATGCCGAACGGGGCATACTGGAATTCCACGTTTTTCTCGGTAGCCGTGTGGGGAGCATGGTCGGTGGCGATGTTATCGATCGTACCGTCCTGGATGCCAGCGATGATGGTCTCGATGTCCTCGGGTCCCCTGAGAGGCGGGTACATTTTGGCGTTGGTGTTGAACTGGTCCGCTGCCTCGTCGGTCAGGCTGAAGTAATGCGGGGCGGTTTCAGCGGTGACCCGCGCGCCGCGTTTTTTTGCCTGGCGCACGATCTCGATCGCGCCGGCGGTAGAGATGTGCTGGATGTGGATGTGGGCGCCGGCGAGCATGGCAAGGCGGATGTTTCGATCTACCCGGATGTCTTCGGCCTCCCGGGAAATGCCGGGGATGCCCAGCCGGGTGGCGGTGTACCCTTCGTTCATCGCGCCCCCCTCGCTCAGGGCTTCGTCCTGGCAGTGCGCGAAGTATGGGAGCCCGACCATGGCGGCGTATTCCAGCACCCTGCGCATGACCGCGCTACTGGCAATATCATTGCCATCGTCCGTGACGGCGACTGCGCCGGCGGCCTTCAGGTCGGCCATTTCGGTGATTTCTTCTCCTTTCCGGCCCTTGGTGGCGCACGCGGTGGAATACACCCGGACGCAGGCGGTGGCGGCGATTCGGCGGGTAACCAGTTCGAGGATTCCGGAGTTGTCGATGGGCGGGTTGGTGTTGGGCATCATCACTACCGAGGTGACCCCTCCCGCCGCGGCGGCCCGGCTGCCGGATGCGATGGTTTCCTTGGACTCGAACCCCGGTTCCCGGAAATGTACCTGGATATCCACGAGACCCGGGCAGACGACCAAACCTTCCAGGTCCAGGGTTTCATCCGCGCGGAGTCCCCGGCCAATTTCCCGGATTTTTCCATCCGCGATGACAAGGTCCATGGGTTCCGAGATACCGGACGCGGGATCGATCAGGTGACCGTTAATCAGCGCGAGCGCCATGGTGTCATTCCTCACGAAGGCGTGTGTCCGGACGCGGCCGGACTGTTGGCCAGCAGGTGCATGACGGCCATCCGCGTGGCTACGCCGTTGGTGACCTGCCGGAGGATCAGGCTACGGGGACTGTCCGCCACGCTGGTAGACAGTTCAACATCCCGATTAATAGGCCCCGGATGCATGACCACCGCGTGGTCGGGAGCCCATTTCAGGGATTCTTCGTCGATCCGGAACAGTCGGACGTATTCCCGGATGGATGGGAACAGTCCGCTGCTCTGCCGCTCGAGTTGCAGGCGCAGGGCGTAAATGGCGTCCACGTCCTCGAGGGCCTGGCGCAGGCAGGTAGTCACGCGCGCGCCCATGCGTTCAATATGGGCAGGCAACAGGGTAGATGGACCACACACGGTGATTTCCGCGCCAAGTTTCCGGAACGCGTGGATATTGCTGCGGGCGACCCTGCTGTGAGCGATATCACCGATGATGGCAATCCGCACGCCATCCAGTCCGGCCTGGGGATTGCCCAGGCGTTTCCGTGTGGCTTCGCGCAGGGTGAAACAGTCGAGCAGTGCCTGGGTGGGATGCTCATGGCGACCATCGCCCGCGTTGATGATGTGGGAAGCATGACTGGCGGCCAGCAGATGTGCCGCGCCGGCGCAACTGTGGCGGATCACGATGATGTCGGCGGTCATGGCCTCGATGTTCGCCAGGGTATCGTGGAGCGTCTCTCCCTTGACCGAACTGGAGGAGGAAGCGGCGATGGCGAGGGTGTCGGCGCTGAGACGCTTGGCGGCCAACTCGAAGGAGGACCGTGTGCGCGTGCTGGGTTCGTGGAACCACAGGACGACCAGGCGCCCTTGCAGAAGAGGGACCTTTTTGATACCGCTGGCCCGCCGGGATACCGCCACGAACTGGGGCGTGGTATCGAGGATCAGTTCAATTTCCTCCCGTGAAAGATCCGCGATGGCCACCAGGTCCTTTCGGTTCCATTGCGTTCCTGTCATACCGACTGTCATACCCGGAAATCTCCCTGGGAACCGGATTCCTTCTCCCGGTCAGTATTGTTTTCCGGCAGGCGCTGCACGAGGACCACGTCTTCACCATCCACTTCCTCGAGCCGCACGAACACCCATTCGCCCCGGCTGGTGGAAATGGGATACCCGAGGTAATCTGCCTGTATGGGCAATTCCCGTCCGCCCCGATCTATCAGGCAGGCCAACTGGATCCGGCGGGGTCGCCCATAATCCATCACTTCATCCATGGCGGCGCGAATGGTGCGGCCCGCGGCCAGCACATCATCCACCAGGACGATGGTGCGGTCTTCCACGGAGAAGTCGAAGTGAGTTTCCCCCTTGAATTCGGGCATGGCGCCACTGCGCACGTCGTCCCGGTAAAGCGTGGTCGCGAGGCTACCGACCGGTGGTTCCATGCCCGTGAAATGGGCGATCAGGCGGGCGAGGCGATCGGCCAGGGGACGCCCCCTGCGGAGAATACCCAGCAGGGCCAGTTCCCCCAGTCGATCCGCGTTGTCCGAGGCGATGGCGATGGCAAGGCTCCGCAAGGTGGCGGCCATGGCGGACCGGTCCATGACCACCAGGGATTCCACGTCCGGTCGCCATTCAGGCGTCATGAGACCATCCTTTCGCGCGCATGGCTGCCTCCCTTGTCCGTGGGTAAAAACTGTGTAAACGCCCTCTGGCTTCGCTTTCGCGAACGGTTCCGCGCCTCCAGGCGCGTGTACTATACGATAATCGACCGGGAAGCGTCGAGTAAAGAGCAAAGGCGGGTTTGGTAGAAGGTACAGGAGGTCGCGCTTTTCGCGTGAGTATGGGCACCTGTCGTTTTGACCAGCGCGGCAGGAAGAATCATAAATGACACGCAAATGCTGTCGGTTTATACATTACAAGTAAGGGAATAAAGATTTCTCGCTTCGCTCGAAATGACAATACCTTGAAAAAAAAAGAGACCTTCAATGAAGTGGGAAACGTTCCGATCGAATGCGTGAACCCGTCAACCGAGGGAAAATGCCTGCCCCCCTTTAAGTTTTCCGCGAGGTCCAGCACCAAAGGTCCGCGCAACCGAAGTACAATTCCCAGGATCGTGGGATTGATTCCACCACTCCGAATCGGTTTCAATATTGCGAGAGGGGCGAAAGGGGGCACGGCATGGGAAACGCGGAGGTCTCCCACCGCTTCAGGCGACAGAGAAAGGCCTATGAAAATTCATCCTTACGCGATTGTGCATCCCAACGCGCGGCTGGCCGATGACGTGGAGGTCATGGCCTTTTCCATCATTGAAGAAGACGTGGAGATTGGCCCAGGCTGCGTGATCGGTCCCCACTGCGTGATTGGCGCGGGGACGGTCATGGGGTCGGGGAACCGGACCTACAGCGGGGCCCAGATCGGCGTGCCGCCGCAGGACCTGAAACATCTGCCGGGCGTTCATGGCCGGACGGTGATCGGTGATCACAACATCTTCCGGGAGTCGGTGACGGTCAGTTCCAGCACGGTGTACCGGTTAGACGATCCCCCCCGGGAAACGCGCATCGGCAGTAACTGCCTGTTCATGGCCTGTTCCCATGTGGCGCATGATTGCACCGTGGGTGACAGGGTGGTTATGGCGAACTGCGCGGGGCTCGCCGGTCATGTGACCGTGGAAGATGGCGCGATCCTGGGTGGGCTCGCGGGAGTGCACCAGTTCTGCACCGTGGGCAGAATGGCCTTTATCGGTGGCATGTCCCGGATCAACATGGATGTGCTGCCCTTCATGATCATGGAAGGGCATCCCGCCCGGTGTTATGGTCCGAACCAGGTGGGACTCACCCGTAACGGGTATACTAAAGAGCAGGTCGCGCGGATCCGTAAAATCTTCCGTATTATTTACCGGTCTAACCTGAACATGAGCCAGGCGGTAGAGGAAATCAGGCGGTCGGTGGAAGACTGCGAGGAAAAGAAGATTATCCTGGCCTTCATTGAAAATTCCCACCGAGGCATTTCCCGATAGCAGGTCCAGGGCGATTGGCATCGCGCGGGAGAAAGCGGAAACAGGACATGAACAATCTTCGCCTAGGGGTCATTGGCGTGGGGCACCTTGGGTATCATCACGCCCGCCTGTATGCCGCCATGGATGGGGTGGAACTGGTGGGAGTGGCAGACCTGGATGACGCCCGTAGGGAAAAAGCAGTCGCGAACTTTGGTGTCCGGGCATTTGCCGACTGGCGGGAACTGCTCAATGCCGGGGTAGACGCGGTTTCCGTGGCCACTCCCACGACCACCCACGCGGAGATCGCGGACGCCTGCCTGCGCGCGGGTGCCCATGTGCTGGTTGAAAAGCCGATCACCGATTCGCTCGCGTCCGCCCGGATGTTGATCGAAACGGCCGCCCGCGCGGGACGGTTGCTCCAGGTTGGCCACGTGGAACGCTTTAACGGCGCGGTTATGGCCCTGTCAGGCGTGATAAGCGATCCGAAGTTTATCGAGTGCCACCGGTTGAGTCCTTACCCGGGACGGGGGTGCGACGTGAGCGTGGCCCATGACCTGATGATTCACGACCTGGACATCGTGCTGAAACTGGTAAACAGCGATCCGGTCAGCGTGGACGCGGTGGGCATTCCCATCTTTTCCGACACGGAGGACATTGTGAACGCGCGAATCCACTTCGCGTCGGGTTGCGTGGCGAACCTGACGGCCAGCCGGGTGTCCATGGAACGGATGCGCAAGATACGGATTTTCGATGTCAACGCGTATGTTTCCACGGATTACAGCGCGCAGCAGGTACTGGTATATCGACGCAAACCGGGTGACGTGCCCGAGGGCGTGAATCCCATGACGTGGATCACGGTGGAGTCGCTACCCGTGCGTCAGGAGGAACCGCTCCGGATGGAACTGGAATCTTTCGTGGCCGCCATCCGGGGGGAGACGCCCGTGCAGGTGACGGGGGAAGACGCCTATCGCGCCCTCGCGCTCGCGGAGACGATCGTGGAGCAGTGCGGGAGTCATCGGTGAAACGGCTTTTCTTTATTGCCGGGGAGCCTTCGGGGGACATGCATGCTGCCCGGCTGATTGCCGCTATTCGGGATCGTCGTCCCGGCTGGCATGTTTCCGGTTACGGCGGGGAGCGCATGCGGGACGCGGGCATGGAACTCCGGTTTGACCTGGCCTCCATGGCCGTGATGGGGATCGTTGAAGTGGCGCGACACCTGGGCACGATCCGTCATCTGTTCAACGATCTGCGGGACACGCTGGATCGGGAACGGCCTGACGCCCTCGTGCTGGTGGATTATCCGGGATTCAACCTCCGGGCGGCCGCGATGGCCCGGGACCGGAACATTCCCGTGATTTACTACATCAGTCCGCAGGTATGGGCCTGGAAAAAAAGGCGGATTCATACCATCGCGCGCATCGTGGACCGGATGCTGGTGATTCTACCCTTTGAGCGGGAGCTTTACCAGAAAGTCGGCGTGCCCTGTGATTACGTGGGGCATCCGCTGCTGGACGATCCCTTTCTGGCCGATCCGCCCTCCATGGAGGGACGGCCGCCCGTCCTGGCCGTGCTGCCGGGTAGCCGTGAACAGGAAATCCGTCGAATCGGGCCGGCCATGATGGAGACGGCCCGGCGATACCTGGAGCGACATCCTGAAACGCGCCTGGTAAGCGCGGCCGTGGACGACGCGCGGGCGCGGCAGATCCGCGACATGGCCCCGGACCTGCCGCTGGAGGTCATGGTGAACGGCATGCGCGAAGTACTTGCCCAGGCCCGAGGCGCGCTGGTCGCCTCGGGTACCGCCACCCTCCAGACTGCCCTTGCCGGCGTGCCGATGCTTGTGGTATACCGGATGCATCCGGTGACGTTTCTGCTGGCGGCGTGCGTGGTGCGGGTACCCCATATTTCGCTGGTGAACCTGCTGGCCGGGCGGGAGATCGTGCCGGAAATTCTCCAGGACCGGGCCCGTCCGGACGTGTTGTTGCCTGCCTTGGAGTCCATCATGGCAACGGGGGATCGACGGGATCGCATGGCGCGCGACCTGCGGGAACTTCGGGAGCGGCTCGGGGGACCGGGTGCCTCCGAACGCGCGGCTGAGATATTGATTCGCGCGGTGGAAGCCCACCCGGTGGAAACGGCGCGCGCGGGGACAACGGCATGAGTGAAACCCTGTACATCGTTGACGCGATGGCGTTCGCGTTCCGGGCGTTTTATGCCATCGGGCGGCTCAGTGATGTTCGGGGGCGTCCCACGCATGCCATTTATGGACTGGCGCGGGTGCTGATGAAACTGGCGCGGGAACATCGTCCGGATTACCTTGCCGTGGTATTCGACGCGCCCGGTCCGACGTTCCGGGAAGAACGCTACGCGGCCTACAAGGCCAACCGGGACGCGACACCGGAAGACCTGCTGGAGCAGTTTCCCAGGATGCATGAACTGGTTCGGGCGATGGGGCTACCCCTTTTCTGCGTGGAGGGCGTGGAAGCGGATGACGTGATCGGCACCCTTGCTGAACAGGCCAGGATGGATGGGATTGAGGTGGTGATCGTCAGTGGTGACAAGGACCTGATGCAGCTGGTCGGGGACAGGGTGCGCATGTTCGATCCCGGCAGGGACGACCTGGAAAAGTGGTATGGTCCCGCCGAGGTGCTGGAACGGTTCGGGACACTGCCTGAACGGGTTCCCGACGCCCTCGGGCTGATCGGAGACGCCTCCGACAACATCCCCGGGGTCAAGGGCATCGGTGAAAAAACCGCCCGGGAACTGATGCAGGCTTACGGTTCGCTCGAAAATCTCTACGCGCACCTGGAAGAAATAAAAGGCAAGAAGCGCGAATACCTGGATCGGGACCGCGAAAACGCTTTTTTGAGTCGTGAACTGGCAACCATCCGTCGGGATATCCCTCTCCCCATGGGGCCGCGGGATTGCCGTCCTACCCCTCCCGATCCGGACGTCCTGCGCGCCCTGTTCGCGGAACTGGGATTCCGGTCCCTGCTGCCAGCCGCGGAACTGGAACCGCGCCTCATGGCCCCTGAGGCGCAACGGGAAACGCCCGGCGCCGATGCCGAGGCGTCGGCGGTTCAGGGCATGCTGTTTCCCGAAACGGACCGGTCTGAGCTCGACCGAGACTACCGACTGGTGACGACCGAAGCGGAACTTCGGGAAATGATCGACGAGTTGCGCTTGGCGGCATGTATCGCGGTGGATACCGAGACGACTTCAACCGATCCCATGTCCGCTGATCTTGTTGGTATTTCTTTTTCCCGTGAACCGTATAGGGGGTGGTATGTCCCGGTGGGACATCGACCTGAAGCACTGTGGGTTCATCGGAACAACGGACAGGAAGCGGTTTCCCAGTTGCCCGCGCGACAGGTTCTGGGAGCCCTGAAGCCCCTGCTGGAAGCGGATTACCCCGAAAAATGCGGTCATAATATCAAGTACGACATGATCGTGCTCGCCAACGCGGGCATTTCGCTGGGCGGGGTCACGTTTGACTCGATGATCGCGTCCTACTTGACAGATGGCGCCGAGGTGAGGCACAATCTGGATGAAGTCAGTCGACGTCACCTCGGCGTCACGCCGATTCCGATATCTTCCCTGATTGGAAAAGGAGCGTCGGCGGTTACCTTTGATCACGTTCCGGTAGACCGGGCCCGCGAATACGCCACGGAAGACGCGGACCTCGCGTTGCGATTGCGGCACAGGCTGATGGACCTGGTCCGGCAGGGGGGAATGGAGTCCCTGTTCCGGGACGTGGAAATGCCCCTGGTGGGCATTCTGGCCCGAATGGAGATGGCGGGGGTGGCGTTGGACCTCGACCTGTTCAGCGCGTTGCGCAAAGAACTGGAAACCCAGCTCAACGGGTGCGTGCAGCGGATTTACGCGCTGGCGGGCGGGGCGTTCAATATTAATTCACCCAAGCAGTTGCAGGAAATCCTGTTTGTCAGGCTGGGACTGACTCCCCGCCGGAAAACCAAGACCGGCCTGTCCACGGACATGGATGTGCTGGAGGAACTGGCGGCAGAACATGAACTGCCGGCACTGATACTAGAGTATCGTGGGCTGGAGAAACTGCGGAATACTTACGTGGACGCGCTGCCCCGGATGATCAACCCGAAAACCGGGCGGGTGCACACGTCCTTCAATCAGACGGTCACGGCGACCGGGCGGTTGTCGAGCAGCGACCCCAACCTGCAGAACATCCCGGTACGCACGGAACTCGGCCGCCGTATCCGGGAAGGGTTTGTGGCGGGGCGCCCGGACGGGGTGCTGGTTTCCGCCGATTATTCGCAGATCGAGTTGCGGCTGATGGCGCATTTTTCGGAGGATGAATCGTTGATCGCGGCGTTCAAGGCCGGAAAAGATATTCACCAGGCGACGGCGGCGCAAGTGTTCGGCGTGTCCCTGGACGCGGTAACGCCGGAAATGCGGCGACGGGCCAAGGCGGTTAACTTCGGCGTCATCTATGGCATCAGTGACTACGGGCTGGCGCAAAACCTGAGGGTGTCGCGTAAAGAAGCTGGCGAGTTTATCGAAAAGTATTTCGTTCTGTATCCCGGCGTAAAGCGATGGATGGAACATGCCGTGGAAGTCGCCCGGACGCGGGGGTACGTGGAGACGTTATTGGGCCGGCGCCGTTACATTCCGGATGTCAACAGCCGGAACATGACCGTGCGGCGAGCGGCAGAGAGGATGGCCATCAACACGCCCGTGCAGGGATCGGCAGCGGATATTATCAAGTTGGCGATGGTCAAAGTGGACCCCATACTGAGAAAACTCGGCGCGAGCATGCTATTGCAGGTGCATGACGAACTGGTGGTGGAGGTTCCGCGGGAACAGGCTCAGGCCGTGGTGGACACCTTGACTGAAGTGATGTCCGGCGTGGTCCAGTTGCGGGTGCCCCTGCCCGTGGACGTGGGAGTTGGCGCAAACTGGGCGGCAGCGCACTGAAGGAAAAAAGGTAACAGAACGCGGAACGGATTGCATTGGAACGGAACGGTCAAGCATAATGACGCGCGCATTCCCTCCACGCGGGTCCATTCGGGCGGTCGTAAGAGTTAATTCAACACGGCGATTTTACGCGAAACGTTTTTCCGGGAAAGGAAAACCATGACTGAAAACGGACACGCCGAACGCGGCAACAATTCCGGGTACAACAACAAGAACCAGGGACAGAAGGGGCGTTTTAACATGCAGCGCAACCAGCAGAATCGTTCTCAGCAGAAAGGACGAAGACCAGCGTCGCCCGCCAGGAAGGCGCCGGTTCTGGATGTGGCCAATGAACCCATGCCGGAAATCAATCCTGACGCTCCGGTGATTTCCATTACGGAACTGAAGCGCGCGCCGATGACCGTGCTCAATGAAATGGCGGAGCGATTTGATATTCCCGATTACTCCGGCATGAAGCGGCAGGACCTGATTTTCCACATCCTCCAGACCGCGCTGAATCAGAATAACGCGGCTTTCGGCGAGGGAACCATCGAAATTCTGCCGGATGGATTTGGCTTCCTGCGTTCTCCCGACGCTTCGTATCTGCCGGGGCCGGACGATATTTACGTGTCCCCATCGCAGATCCGGAAATTTGGCCTGCGTACCGGGGATACCGTGACGGGATATGTTCGTCCCCCCAAGGAAGGGGAGCGTTATTTCGCCTTGCTCAAGGTGGAGTCGGTGAATGGGGAAGATCCCGAAACGGCACACCACCGAATCAATTTCGACAACCTGACTCCCCTGCATCCCAACAACCGATTCCGCCTGGAAACGACCCAGGACGAAATCGCCATGCGCATCATGGACCTGATTTCTCCCATCGGCAAGGGACAGCGTGGCCTGATTGTCGCGGCTCCCTTCACGGGCAAGACGGTCCTGCTGCAGAAAATCGCCAACAGCATCACGAAGAATCATCCCGAATGCGTCGTGATTATCCTGCTTATCGACGAACGTCCCGAAGAAGTGACGGATATGCGTCGCTCTGTCAAGGCGGAAGTTATCGCGTCCACCTTCGATGAACCCCAGGAGCGGCACGTGCAGGTGTCGGAGATGGTGCTCAACAAGGCCAAGCGGCTGGTCGAGCACAAGAAGGACGTGGTCATCCTGCTGGATTCGATCACCCGCCTCGCCCGTGCCTACAATGCCATCGTGCCTTCCAGCGGCAAGGTTCTTTCTGGCGGCGTGGAAGCCAGTGCCCTGCAGCGCCCCAAGCGGTTCTTTGGGGCGGCCCGTAACGTGGAAGAGGGTGGGAGCCTTACTATCCTTGCTACGGCTCTCATCGAAACCGGCAGTCGCATGGATGACGTGATTTTCGAAGAATTCAAGGGCACGGGAAACATGGAATTGCATCTGGATCGCCGGTTGATGGAAAAGCGTATCTTCCCGGCCATCGACGTGGTGAAATCCCGTACCCGCAAGGAAGAATTGCTGTTGACGCCGGAGGAACAGGAACGGATCTGGGTCCTGCTGCGCGTACTCAGTTCCATGGAAACCGCCGAGGCCACCGAGGCCCTCATCAACAAGCTCAGGAAAACGAAGAATAACGAAGAATTCCTGGCCATGATGCAGAAAATGTGACGCGCGCGGTAAAAATCAGTAAGATAAGCGTGCGGTCTTTGGTAAAACCGGAAGTCTCGTGAAAGATCCATTAACTTTCCGGAGAATTGACCATGCAGAGTAAGGGCGTGCTGACGGCGGCTAGCATTCTGATCGATGGCGTGGGGCGGTTGCTGCTCTTGCCCATCGAAATGATCCTGCGGCTCATTGTGCTTCCGTTCTACGTGATCAGCGCGATGTTCGATCCCACCACACCCTGACCAGGGGCGAGATTCCATCGGGCGAATGGGCGCGGAACGACTGGATATCCTGGTCCAGAAACGGTTCGGGTTGACCCGCGCCCGGGCGCAGGCCCTGGTTCGCGAGGGCAGGGTCATGGATGATTCCGGCCAGGTGCTGGATAAGCCCGGCGCGCGCGTGTCTGAGGGGATTTCTCTAAGGTTACGCGAAGGGCCTCGCTATGTCAGCCGGGGGGGTGAGAAACTCGAGGCAGCGTTCACGGCGTTTTCCCTGGACGTGACGGGAAAGGTGTGCCTGGATGTGGGCGCTTCCACGGGGGGATTTACCGATTGCCTGCTGGCCCATGGCGCGCGGCTGGTGCATGCCGTGGACGTTGGATATGGCCAATTGGACTGGAAACTGCGTCAGGATTCCAGGGTGATCGTGCTGGAGCGCCGGAATATCCGGTTTCTCGAATCCAGCGATCTGCGGGAGCCCCCCGAATTTTTCACGGTGGACTGTTCCTTCATTTCTCTGCGCCTGGTGTTGCCCGCCGTTCGGAAGCTCGTGACGCCAGCCGCCCAGGGCGTGGTCCTTATAAAGCCGCAGTTTGAAGCAGGTCGTGAGAAGGTCGGACGGGGTGGCGTGGTCCGCGATCCGGCAGTGCACGAAACCGTCATCGACGCGGTCCGCCAGTGCGCGCGGAACCACGGTTATGCTGGCTTTGACGTGATTCCATCTCCTCTCCTTGGGCCTGCGGGCAACCGCGAATTCCTGGCGTGGCTATACCCATTGCTGGATAACCCGGCACGCGATCATCAATAATATGTAACGGCCTCCGGCCTGAGGTGGTGCCATGCTCGAAGTGTTGCGCGTGCGGAATCTCGCCCTCATCGACAACCTTGAAGTAGTATTCCGGCCCGGTTTCAATGTCATCACGGGAGAAACCGGGGCAGGCAAATCCATCGTGGTGCACGCGCTTGGATTGGTGCTTGGCGCTCGGGCTTCGGCGGAAGTTATCCGTTCCGGTGAGGATAGCGCGCGGGTGGAAGCCGTATTCAGGGTGGAACGGGTGTCGCCCGGGCTGCGGGATATCCTTGTGGACCAGGAACTGGAGCTGGACGAAGACGCCCTGTACCTCACGCGGGTGATCAACGCGGATGGACGGAGCCGCGCGCGGGTAGGTGACCGAATGGTTCCGGTGTCCGTGCTGGCGGCCATCGGGGAGGAACTGGTGGACCTGCATGGACAGCACGAACACCAGTCCCTGTTGAAGCCGGATTGCCAGAGGCAGTTACTGGACCGTTTCGCGGGCACGGAAGACCTTGCCACGGGGGTCCGCGAGCGGGTGAGTGAACTTGGCCGCCTGAATGAGGAACTGGCTGACCTGCTCCGGGAAGACCAGGATCGCCAGAGACGTGTGGATCTATTGCGGCACGAGTATGAAGAAATACGACGCGCCGAACTGGATCCTGCCGAGGAAGACACCCTGAAAACTACCCTAAACCGGGCGGTGCACGCCGAACGCCTCTTCAGTCTCGCGGGCCGGACCTATACGGCCCTGTACGGGGCGGAGGACGGCACTTCCGCACTGGACCGGGTGGACGAAGCCCTGCGACTTCTAGAGGAACTCGCGACGATCGACGCCGGATTCGGTGAATTCATTCGCCAGTTGGAAGACGCCCGGGCAATCATTGATACCGTGTCGGAGGCATTGCGCCGTCACGCGGACCGCGATACCTTCGATCCCGCCGAGCTGGACGCCATGCAGCGGCGGATGGCCCTGATCAATGATCTGAAACGCAAGTACGGCGCCACCGTGCGGGATGTTCTGGAATACGGCGAAAAGGCCGCCGCAGAGATCGCGCGGTTCGAAACCCGCGAAACCCAGGTGGCCGCGCTGGAAAAACAGATTGAGCAGGTCCGGTCGGCAGTCACGCGACTTGCCGAAGAATTGAGCGGAAAACGCGGCCAGGTGGCCTCGGAACTGGCCCGACGGGTGATGACCGAACTTCATATGCTGGGCATGAAAGGCGCGCGGTTTGAGGTTGGATTTGAAACCATTCCGCTTTGTGCCCACGGTGTCGACGCCATTACGTTTCTTCTTGCCGCCAACGCCGGCGAGCCGCTCAAATCGCTTCGGCAGGTGGCTTCCGGCGGGGAAATCTCCCGGATCATGCTGGCCCTCAAGACCGTTTTTGCCGCGGTGGACGACGTGGAGACGCTGATCTTCGACGAAATCGACGCGGGGGTCGGGGGGGCGACGGCTCGGGCCGTCGGCGATAAAATGGCCGACCTTGGATCGCGCCGGCAGGTACTGTGCGTGACGCACCTGCCCCAGATTGCCAGCCGGGCGTCCGCGCACTTCGTCGTCCGCAAGGAACAGGACGGTGAACGCGTCGTGACCCGCCTGCGAGAGGTGACCGGCCGGGAACGGGAAGAAGAACTCGCGCGCATGCTTTCCGGCGTAGTGGATGACACGTCTCTGGCTCACGCCCGGGCCTTGCTGTCTCCGAGGACGGGATGATTCAGGGGTAGCCTAGACTGAAAGGAGCGCGGTATGCATTGCGGACTGATCAAGATCGGTGTCATGGGTTCCGCCGGCGGCGTCATGGATCCTGACCTGATGGAAAAGTGCCGGGAACTGGGCAGGGCCATTGCCGACGAAGGATGCGCCATCCTCACCGGAGGTTGTCCGGGATTACCGCACCAGGCGGTAATCGGGTGCAAGGAACGGGGAGGCATTACGATTGGCGTTTCTCCCGCGTTGAGTCTGCAGGAGCATGTGGCGGTATACCAGAGCCCGACCGACCATATCGACGTGATGATTTATACCGGTTCCGGCCTGATGGGACGCGAGGTGATCGGTGTTCGCAGTTGTGACATCATCATTATTGTGGGCGGTCGGTCTGGAACCCTCGGCGAATTCGCCATCGCGTACGACGAAGGGCGCATCATCGGGGTTCTGCAGGGATCCGGGGGTGTCGCGGACGCGTTGCGACTCATGTTGCCCTATATCCAGAAATCGACCGGTTCCAGGGTGCTGTGGGACGAGTCTCCCCGGGAACTCGTCCGCCGATGCGTGGCGGAGTTCAAGGCGAATCCTCCAGTTATTCTGCCCCGGGAATCGGCTGGCTGATCCCGCGTGCTTTTTGGCCGGTGTCCGCGCGCGCTGATATGATTACATCATGAGCGGAACGGGGGCTTTTGTTCAGCAAGCGGGTGTCTGTCATGGCCGATCTTATTGTGGTACTGGATGTGGATTCCACGAGTGAAGCCCTTCGCATTGTCGAACAATGCGAAGGGTGCGCGTGGTTCAAGGTGGGGGCCCAGTTGTTCACCCGGGAAGGGCCGGACATGGTGCGGCGACTGGTGGAAATGGGCCGGCGGGTGATGCTGGACCTCAAGTTTCACGATATCCCGAATACGGTATCGGCTGCCGCGCGGGCAGCCGCGGATCTTGGGGCGTCCCTGGCCACCCTGCACGCCACGGGGGGGAAGCGCATGATCGCGGCCGCCCGCGAGGCCGTGGAGGGCACCCCCCTTCGGTTGCTGGCCGTGACCGTCCTGACCAGCCTGACCGCCGAGGAACTTCACGATGAAGTGGGCGTGCGGGAGACCCCGGCGGAGGCGGTGAGCCGGCTGGCCCGGCAGTCCGTGGAAGCGGGGGCTCATGGTATTGTGTGTTCACCCAGGGAGGCGGCAATGGTTCGGCAGGTTGTCGGCCCGGATGCCCTCGTGGTGACGCCGGGCGTGCGGCCGACCTGGGCGGAGACTGGTGACCAGCGGCGGGTAATGACACCGCGGGAAGCGGTCGAAGCAGGCGCTTCCATGATCGTGGTGGGACGTCCGATTCTGGATCATCCCAACCCTGCCGAAGCGGTCCGGATGATCCTGCGGGAGATGAACGGTGCTTCCTGAAGCGGTATTGAGCATGTTTCGCGAGACGGGTGCCCTGCTGGAAGGGCATTTCATTTATACCAGTGGTCGACATGGCCGGCAGTTTATCCAGGCCGCCCGGGTGATGCAGTACCCCGAAAAGGCCGAGGCCCTCGGGAAAGCCCTCGCCGAACGGTTTCGCGAGGAACGGCCAGACTTGGTGGTGGGACCGGCCACGGGCGGGATCGTGCTCGCCCACGTGACCGCCCGGTATTTCGGATGCCGCGCGGTATACTCGGAAAAAGACGGCCAGGGGGGCATGGCCGTAAAACGGGGCTTTTCCGTGCCCGAAGGCATTCGCGCGTTGGTCGTTGAAGACGTGACAACCACGGGTGGGTCGGTACGGAAAACCATTGAACATCTGCGGGCCCGTGGGGCGAACGTTATTGGCGTGGGCGTGCTGATCGATCGCAGTGGCGGGGCCATCACGTTTGACTGCCCCTTCCGGGCTCTGGTAACCCTGAAAATGGAAAGTTATCCGCCGGACGCGTTGCCGGAAGACCTGAAGCGGATTCCAGCCGTTGAACCCGATGACATCATACTCTGATTCCCCGGGAAAGGACGCGCGGTGACGGTGCGACTCAACGACGCGCAGCAGCAGGTTGTGCGGGCTCCGGATGGCCCAGTACTGGTGCTGGCCGGGGCGGGAAGCGGCAAAACCCGCGTCATTGTCGAACGCATGGTATGGCTGGTGGAGGAAAAGGGGGTATTTCCGCGGCGACTGGTAGCGTTGACGTTCACCAATAAGGCCGCGGGTGAAATGGCCCGGCGCTTTGCCGCCCGGCTTCGATGCGCGAAGACGGACGCGTTCATTGGTACCTTTCATTCATTCTGCCTTTTCCTGCTGAGGTGTGATGGGGAACGGGTGGGGCTGCCCCAGAATTTCGTGGTCTTCGATGATGGAGACCAGTTGTCCCTGATGAAGCGCTTGGTCAAGGAAACAGGCGAGGTGGTGGCAGTGACGCCTCGGCAGGCTCTTGCCTGGATCAGCCATTTAAAGCAGGCGGCTGAAACGCCCGGACCGGTCCCTGAAAAAGCGCCTGCCCGGGAAAAAGTTCTGGCCGCGCTGTGGAAACGGTATCACGAGGAACTTCGTAATTCCGCCGCCGTGGATTTCGATGACCTTCTAGTTGAAGGCTTGCGTCTCTTGCGGGAATGTCCCGACGTGGCTGAAAAATGGCGCCGGAAGTTTCATTACGTCCTCGTGGACGAATATCAGGACACCAACCGCGTGCAATACCTGCTGTTACGGGAACTCACGGAGGGGCGGGGTAACATCATGGCGGTCGGGGACGAGGACCAGGCCATTTATTCGTGGCGCGGCGCGAACATCAGCAATATCCTGGATTTTGAAAAGGATTTTCCCGGCGCGGCCGTGTTCCGGCTGGAGCAGAATTATCGCAGTACCCCGTCCATCCTGGATGCCGCCAACCGGCTGGTCAGTCACAACACGATGCGACTGGGCAAGCAGTTGTGGACCGAGCGTCCAGATACCGGCCCGGTTCGTTTCGTGATTGCCCCCACGGCCGAGGCCGAGGCGGATTTCATCGCGTCCGAGTTGGAACAGGGAGGTATGTCGCCCCGTAGTGTCGCGATCCTGTATCGCACCCATGCCCAGTCCCGGCAGATCGAAGAAGCCCTGCGCCGTCACAACATTGCTTATACCATCCTGGGAGGCGTGAAGTTTTACAGCCGCAAGGAGGTCAAGGACATCGTCGCGTACTTGCGCCTGGCAGCTAACGGCCGGGACAACGAAGCCCTCCGCCGGATTCTGAACGTGCCTTCCCGGGGCATTGGGGCGGTGACCCGGGAACGTCTGGAGGACTACGCGGCGCAACGGGGAATCCCCCTGCTGGACGTGCTCCGGGAAGCGGACCTGGACGCCACGCTTTCCAGCCGGGCCCGGGACGGGCTTACCGCCCTGGTCGCCCTGATCGATGACCTGGCTTCCCATGCCCGGGACGCCGGCGTGTTGCGGCTTGCCGAGATGATCGTCGATCGCGTCCGTTACCGGGAATGGGTGGAACAGTCTGGAGACAAGACGGATCCCGTATCGGTACGGGATCGCCTTGCCGTGGTGGATGAATTTCTGGAAGCCTGCCGGGAATTTGACGACCGGGAAGGTCCCGGGAAATTGTCGGAGTTTCTGGCCCAGTTGTCCCTGTCGTCCGACGTGGATTTCTGGGAGGATCAGGCCCCCGCTGCCACCCTGATGACCTGTCACAGCGCCAAGGGGCTCGAATTCGACCGGGTGTATATCTGCGGCATGGAAGAGGGGCTATTTCCCATTTTCTACGGGGATGACGAGGACGATGCCGACCTCGAGGAGGAACGCCGCCTGTGTTACGTGGCCATGACGCGGGCCATGAACCACCTGACCCTTACCATGGCCCTGCGGCGTTCTCTCTACGGTAACGTGGATGATTACAGGGAACAGTCCCGGTTTATCGCTGAAATCGGTCTGGACAGGCTCCAGATGGTGCCGCTGGTTTCTCCTGAAGACATGGAGGATGAAGAAGAGGAAGATGAAGATAAAACGGACATGAGGGGTGGGCATCAGCGTGGACGTCGCGGAGGCATCACCCTTGCCATCGATATGCCGGGACAGTCCTCTCGGTCTTCGGGACAATCCGCGGAAAAAGTATCCGCGGACGCGGCCTCCGACGGGACATATAAAATGGGTATGCGGGTCAGGCATGCCCGATGGGGCAACGGAACGATCCTGTACGTGCAGGGGTCTGGCAGTCGCGCGCGCGTCCGGGTTCGTTTCGATACCGGTATCATGAAGACGCTGGTGGTCTCGGTCGCGCCGCTGGAAATTCTCCGGGAACAGAAAAGGTGATCCCATGAGCGAACTCGACGCGTTGAGAAAACAGATCGATGAACTGGACGCGCGCATCCTGGAATGCCTGAACGCCCGGGCGAGGATCGCCCTGGAAATCGGCAAACTGAAACAGCAGGCTGATGCGCCGATTTACGTGCCCGAGCGGGAAAAAAAAGTGTTTTCTCGCCTTGCCGAGCTGAATCAGGGGCCACTGGACAACCGATCGATCATCGGCGTGTACCGGGAAATTATCAGTGCGATCCGCGCGCTCGAACGCCCCACGACGGTGGCATTCCTTGGGCCCAGTGATACCTTCAGCCACATGGCGGCCACGAGGGTGTTTGGCGCGCAGGCTGAATATCATCCCATGCCGTCCTTCCTGGACGTATTCACGGAAGTCGAGCGGGGGCGGGTGGACTATGGCGTGGTGCCGGTGGAAAGTTCCATGGGTGGTTCGGTCAGCGACACGCTGGACCGGTTCATCACGTCCGACTTGAAAATTGTTAACGAAGTGCTCATGCACATTACCCAGAACCTGCTGGCCAACTGTCCGCTGCACGAAATCAGGCGGGTGTATTCCAAGGACAACGCGCTGCTCCAGTGCCGGAACTGGCTGCGGGCCAACCTGCCCGGCGTGGAACTGATCGAAACATCCAGCACCGCCGAGGCCGCGCGCCGGGCTGCCGCCGAACCCGGAACCGCCGCCATTGCCAGCCGCATGGCGGCTTCCACGTATAACCTGGAGATCATCGCGGAACGCATCGAGGACGCGCCCCACAATTACACCCGGTTCGTGGTGATCGGCAGGCAACTGGTGCACAGGACGGGGGACGACAAAACGGCCATTCTCGTGTGGGTGAAGGATCGTCCCGGTGCCCTCTACAACCTGCTGCTGCCCTTTGCCCGCCGAAACATCAACCTTACACGCATTGAATCGCGTCCCAGCCGGGAAAAGCCCTGGGAATACGTCTTTTTCATCGATTTTCTGGGGCACGTCGAGGATGCCATAGTGCGGGAGGTACTCGACGAGGCGTCCGAACAGGCCCGTAACCTGAAGGTCCTGGGATCTTTCCCCCGGGCGGAGTTGCAGGAGTGACCGGGAACTTGGAACACGTGCCAGCGGAAAGTGGGGTTATTCCGGAAGAACGCGCGACGCCCCTGACGGTGTCTCAACTCACGCGCCGCGTCAGGTTTCTGCTGGAACGGGAAATCGGAAACGTCATGGTACAGGGGGAGGTTTCCAACTGGCGGGTATACCAGTCGGGACACGCCTATTTCTCCCTCAAAGATGATGCCAGCGTGTTACCCTGCGTCATGTTCGCCCACCAGGCGCGCAGGTTGCGCTTCACGCCGGAAAACGGGTTGGCGGTGGTGGCCCAGGGACGGGTATCCGTGTACGAGCGGGATGGGCGTTACCAGTTGTATGTTGAATCCATGCAGCCAGCCGGATGGGGCGCGTTGCAACTGGCCTATGAACAACTGCGGAAAAAACTCGAGGCCGAGGGCCTGTTCGATCCCGCCCGCAAAAAAAACATCCCCCGGTTACCCGAGCGCATAGGCGTGGTGACTTCTCCCCGGGGCGCGGCCATCCGGGACATCCTGAACGTGTTGCGCCGGCGCTTTTCTTCCGCGAGGGTGCTGATCAGTCCTACCAGGGTTCAGGGCGAAGGCGCCGCCATGGAAATTGCCGAGGCCATCCGCCTGCTGGACGGCCGGGGTGTGGATGTGATCATCGTCGCCCGCGGGGGAGGCTCCATGGAAGACCTTTGGGCCTTCAACGAGGAACCGGTGGTGCGGGCGGTCGCGGCCTGCGTCACGCCCGTGGTCACCGGCGTGGGGCACGAAACGGACACCACGCTGGTGGATTTCGCGGCGGATCTCCGGGCCCCGACACCATCCGCCGCCGCGGAGATGGTGGTGCGCGAAAAGGAGGCCTTGCGGAACATGGTCCGCGAACTGTTCGATCGGGCGCGCCGGGTGACGACCCTCCGTTGTGAACGCTGTGCCGATCGACTGGAACAGGTTTCCAGGTCCCTGTGGACCTATATCCCAGACCGACTGTTCAAGATGCCCCGCGTGGAACTGGATCGCTGCTGGGACCAGTTGGAACGGACCGCGCGTGATCGGCTGGCGCGGACCGCGCGCCACCTGGATGCCCTACTGGCCCAGCTTAACGCCCGGTCTCCCGTCACGCGCCTCCGGGTAACCCGGGAACGGCTTCGGGGCGCGGGCCTGCATCTGAAAGCCGTGTCCGATTTTCCGCGGCGCCTGTACGCCCGGCAACTGACCGCGCTGGGCGGTAAACTGCACGCGCTCAGCCCGCTCGCGGTGCTGGGACGGGGATATGCCTTGGCCTGGCGGCTGCCTGATCGGGCCCTTATCCGGTCGGCCTCTATCCTGGAGCCTGGGGACATGGTGGAAGTGCGGTTCGGCCAGGGTTCCGTAACGGCTGCTGTTCGGGAAATTCACGAATCCCGGCCTGCCGGGGATAACGCTGGAGGACATTTCGGTGAAGCCTGAAAAGAACGGCGAGAAAGAAAAATCTTTCGAGGAAAACCTGGAACGCCTGGAAACCATCGTTAGGGAACTGGAGTTGGGCACCCTTTCGCTGGAAGACGCGCTCAGGCGGTTCGAGGAAGGCGTGCGTTTATATCGACTGTGTGAAGAACGTCTCAAGGATGCCGAACAACGTGTCGAAATCCTGCTCAAACAGGCGGATGGCACGGTTATGGAGGCCCCCTTCGAGGCGGAAAGGGAAGAAGTTACGGGCGAGGAAGACGAAGTCGCGGAAATGGATGCCCCGTCCGGCACCGGGTCAGGAGAGGGAACCGCCCCTGGTATACCTGGTGTCCAGGAATCCCGGACATCCTCGGGAAAAGGACGGAGTGGACGCCGGGCCCAGTCCACGACACCTGGCCTGATTCCCGATGACGACCCTGCTGGAGAATTACCGTTTTGACTGCCGCGGGTGAAGCCCTGCTGCGCCGCGCGTCCGCGCTGGTGGATGAGGCCATGCGTGCCCGGCTGGACGATCGTCGGTGGCCGGACGCGCCTCCCCGTCTCATGGAAGCCATGCGCTATAGCCTGTTCGCGGGAGGGAAACGGTTCCGGCCGGCCCTGGTGATCGGGGCCTGCGAGGCAGCCGGTGGATCCCACGAGGCCGCCCTGCCTGCCGCCTGCGCCGTGGAGATGATCCATACCTATTCCCTGATCCACGACGACCTCCCCGCCATGGACAACGACGACCTGCGAAGGGGACGGCCAACGCTCCACCGGGCCTTCGACGAGGCTACCGCTATCCTGGCCGGGGATACCCTGCTGACCATCGCTTTTGACGCCGTGTCGGACTGCGGCAATCTCGAGATGGTGCGGGAGTTGGCCCGTGCCGCCGGGCCGACGGGCATGGCCGGCGGCCAGGTACTCGACATGGAAGCAGAGAAAAATCCCCCCGACCTGTCCGGACTGGTCCGCCTCCACCGGATGAAAACCGGGGCCCTGATCCGTGTTTCCGTCCGCATGGGAGCCATGGCCGGGGGAGCTGATGAGAACACCCTGGACGTCCTGACCCGTTATGGCGAAGCCGTCGGCCTGGCCTTCCAGATCGCGGATGACATCCTGGACGTTACCGGCGATACCGAAAAGATGGGTAAGGCGGCGGGACGGGATGCCGCGCGACAGAAAACCACCTATCCCAGCCTGCTGGGCCTGGAGGAAAGCCAAAAACGGGCGGAACGGTCCGCTCGCGAAGCCGTCGACGCCCTCGCGGGGCTCTCAGGTGAACCTGTTGACGCGCTCCGGTCGCTCGCGTGGTACGTGGTGCGGCGGGACGCCTGACGCGTCGCGCGGGCTACAGATCCCGGTCGGGAGGGAGCGTCCCGGTTTGCGTGCCGTTGTCGCCGGGCAAGGTGTCCGCTTGAGAAGAACTCCGTTCCATTTCCGGGTGGGAAACCGGTTTGGGCCCTGCCGTTACGGGTTCTCCAACCGGCGCGAACAGGTAAAGGAGCGCGAACAGCACCAGCAGCGCGGCGGCGGCCAGAGACGCCACCGTCCAGGCATGCCGGGAGGTCCAGGCGGGTTTCCCTGGCGAGATCACGGGATGCTGGGATCGCTGTCGCCAGGCCCGGACAAAGGCCTCTTCGCCAGGTGGGCCTGGGAACGTCTCGCCCGCGCAGGCCTGCTGAAGCAGCGCGCGCAACCGCTGGTGTTCCGCGATATATGCCGCTTCCTCGGGCGTGAGAGCATCCGGTTGGAGTACGCCATCGGCCAGCCGGGTTAACCGGCGTGCTCTGAAATAGTCGCTGATACGGGTTCGGATAAGATTCATAGGGTTATTCCTGCTCGGTTGACGGCGGAATCCACGCGTCCGATTCACGCAGACATTGCCGCATCAGTTGGCGTGCCTTGAACAGCCGGCTCATGACTGTTCCCACCGGCACGCCCGTTGCCTCGGCGATTTCGGCGTAACTGAGCCCATCGATTTCCCGGAGCATCAGGGTCAATCGATGTTCCGGGGACAGGCGTCCCATGCACTTCCGGATGGTCGCGTTCAGTTCGTTCAGCGTGGCCCGTCGTTCAGGATGCTCTCCCACGGGGGGTACATCCACGTTGTGGTTGTCTTCCAGGGATACCTCCGCGCGTCTTTTTTTTCGGCGCAGCAGGTCCAGGGCCTTGTTCGCCGCGATCCGGAGCAGCCACGCGCGGAACCCCTGGGAATGCCCGGAGTCCCGGAATTGCCCGATGGCCCGGTGTGCCGTTACGAATGCTTCCTGGGCCACGTCCAGGGCATCCTCACGGTTTCGGGTATAGCGCCATGTCGCGTTTAATACCGCCTGGTAATGCCGGCGAATCAGTGTTTCAAACGCCTCATTGCGGCCCGTCGCTGCCATCCGGGCCAGTTCGGCGTCTTCCATGGTTTCCAGCGTGTTGTGATTCCGGTCAACCGTCACGGCGGCCTTGTTTTCCTTGGTGAATCCCGCGAATGTGACTACCGCGGTAAGAACGCCATTTACCTGGATCTGGATCATCTCGACGCCCGCTCCGGCTAGCGAACAATGTGTCCAGAAATAAGACGAACACGGGCTTGGGTTTATTCACGGTTATCAGCGATCGCGTTCCATGACGATTTCGCACACGATGCGCATGGATCGCAGCCAGGGGGACTCCCGGAAGACTTCCAGGGCAGCCAGGGCTTCCTCGATGTACCGTTCGGCCGTGCCGCGCGCGTGGTCCATGACACCGAGATCCCACGCCCGGTCCAGGATCCACTGTCGTTCCCCGGCGTCAATGGTCCGACCGAACAGGTTCCGGAAAATGGCCCGATCCGTCTCGTTCAGGCGGTCGCGCAGCAGCACGAGTGGATAAGTCAGTTTGCCTTCTTCGACGTCCCGGCAGGCGGGCTTGCCCATGTGTTCAGGATCCCCGCACAGGTCGAGCAGGTCGTCGGTCAACTGGAACGCCATGCCAAGGGCCATGCCGTAGGTTTCCAGCGCCTCCTGGCAGGTTGCTTCGCCCATCGATCGGGCAGGCGCGCCGCAGGCCGCGGCGAACAGCGAAGCCGTTTTGCCTCGCGCGAGGTTCAACGGCTGGTCCAGCGTCGCTTTTTCCATGGGAAGTCCGAAAAAGGCCAGTTCCGCTTCGGCCATCCGTCGCACGGTGGACACGGCCTGTGAGACGATGCCGCAGTCACCGTAGGTTGCCAGGGTTTCAATGGCCCGGGCCACGAGGTAATCTCCCCCGAGTACCGCCGCGTGATTGTCCCACAGCGCGTTGAGGGATACCGATCCCCGCCGGGTCATGGCGCGGTCGATGACGTCGTCATGGGCCAGTGATGCCAGGTGCAGGGCTTCGAAAGCCGCGGCCATCGGCGCGAAATCCGCCAGGTCCCGGGCACCACACGCCCCGGCAGCCATCAGGCAGAGCGCGGGACGCAACCCCTTTCCCGAAGGGGGGCTTGGGGAAACGGATTGGGCCCGAACCGGCGTCAGGGCCAGGGCGTCCCGCCAGAATCCCGCCACGATGGCCCGGGCGTTTTCCAGCGGCTCCGCTACCGGCTGATAACATAAGTCGAGTCGGGCCTTGAGATCCATGGCTCTCCGCCTGTTTCGTTCCAGGGAAAATTATTATGGGGACGGAACGGATCAGCCCCGGCGGACCGCGTCCCGGATATCCAGCAGATCCTTCATCACGCTGTATAGTTCAACCTGGCTGCCCCGGGTACCGAAGGCGTCATGCAGTCGCCGATACAGGCCGAACAGCCTGTCGTATACCGCGACCGCACGCGGATTGGGCTGATAGACCTTCGGGTCCATGCGTACCATGGCCCTGGCTGCCGATGCGAAATCGGCATGGGCTCCGCCGGCCACCGCGCCCGCCATCGCGGCCCCCATCGCGCAGGTCTGGCTGGAAGCCGTCACTTCCAGCGGACGGTTCAGCACGTCCGCGTAGATCTGCATCAGCAGGCTGTTTTTCCCGGAAATACCACCGCAGTTCACCACCCGGTCCACCCGCACGTCGTACTCCAGGAAGCGTTCCATGATGACGCGCGCGCCAAAAGCCGTTGCCTCGATCAGGGCACGGTAGACTTCTTCCGGCCGGGTATGCAGCGTGGTGCCAACCACCAGGCCCGTCAACCGCTGATCCACCAGGACCGTCCGGTTTCCGTTGTTCCAGTCCAGACCCAGCAGGCCCGATTCGCCCGGTCGCAGCGCGGCCGCCTTTTCCGTCAGGGTTTCATGGGTTTCTCCGGCGGGTTTCATGACCGATACGAACCAGTTGAAGATGTCTCCCACTGCCGATTGGCCCGCTTCCAGGCCGTGACAGCCGGGTAGGATAGATTCCGGCACGATGCCGCACAGGCCGGGGATGTCGGGAAGCGGCTGGCTCAGCGGTGCCACCATCATGTCGCAACAGGACGTCCCGATGATCTTGACCAGCGTGCCCGGCTGAATCCCGGATCCCACTGCCCCAAGGTGGGCGTCAAACGCGCCCATGGCTACCGGAATGCCGGCGGGCAACCCGAATTTTTCCGCCCACCCGGTCGTCAGGTTACCGGCTTTTTCGGCGATTGAGCAGGCCGTGTCGGGGAGCGTCCTTCGGATGCGGACCAGTTCAGGATCCAGGGTCGCAAGGAATTCCTCGTCAGGGTAGCCTCCCCAGGACGGATGGAACATCGCCTTGTGGCCCGCCGCGCACACGCATCGCTTGAGTCGTGACGGGTGATCTGTACCCGTAAGCAGCCCCGTGATCCAGTCCACGTGTTCCACCCACGTGTGCATGGCGTTGAACACGTCCGGCGCGACCCGGCGGCAATGCAGCAACTTGGACCAGAACCATTCCGACGAATACACCCCACCGCACTTGGCCAGGTACCGGGGACGTGTTTCCGCTGCCCGGGCGGTAATCTCCGCCGCTTCGCGGTGGGACGTGTGGTCCTTCCAGAGCCACGCCATCGCGTTCAGATCGCGCGCGAAATCAGGCTGCAAGGCCAGCGGTTGTCCCGTCGCGTCTACCGGCAGGGGGGTGGATCCCGTGGTGTCCACGCCAATACCCACCACGGCCTCCGGCGTGAACCCGGGGGTTTCTTTGGCCCGGTTTACCGCTTCCCGGACCACGGATTCCATGCCCGCGAGATAATCCGCGGGATGCTGTCGCGCGAGGTCTGGATCCCGGTCGTCGACCAGGATTCCCTGCTGGCCACTGGGATAGTTGAACACGGCCGTGGCCACTTCTTCTCCCGTCGCGACGTCGGCAACCACGGCCCGCACAGAATTGGTGCCGAAATCGATACCGATGGTAAATTTTTTCCCGGTCATGTCGCTCCGCTCCTTCCGGTGGTTCCCTGTGTCAAGGGAGTGCTGGGTGGATTATAATAACCACGCGCGGACAGGGAAAAACTTGAGGCGCTACAAGAGAAGAATTATTATTGATACTGGTTCCGATTTATTTAAGATGCTGACAAGTGCACGCGAAAGGGGATGGAGGCTGGCATGTGCGAAGAGCAGACAGGTAAACCACCGATTAGCCGGGTCTCGGGATGCGGGCGGGTGCCTTGGGAAGAATGTGAATTTTCCAAACTTCTTCTGGATACGGTGCGATCCCTGATCATTATTCTTGATCGAGAGGCTCGCATCCTCGCCTTCAACCGGGCCTGTGAAGAGGTTACCGGCTATACCGCCGGCGAAGTCATCGGCAGGCAAATTTTTGATTTTCTCATTCCTGAAGAACAGCGGGAAGGTGTCCGGCGGGTATTTGAATCGTTATCCATGGGGATGTTTCCCAGTCGTTACCAAAACGACTGGATACGCAAGGATGGTCAGCGTTGCTGGATAGAGTGGAGCAATACCGCGATTCCTGACGAGACCGGCCTGGTGGCGTACATCATCGGGACCGGGGTTGATGTCACCGATCGACTGGTCGCCGAGGCCCAGGCCCAGGCCAACATGGAGTCCCTGCGGACCAGCGAGGAACGGTTACGCGTGATTTTTGAAGAGGCTCCCGTGGGACTGGCCATGGCCGACCGGACAGGCGCGTGGATATCCGCGAATGATCGGTTCCGTCGCATGCTGGGGCTTCCGCTGGACGCGTTGTCCCCAGGCGGGGGAATCTGGGATCTCGTTCCGGGGTTGGCGGGGGGTGGCGAGTCGTCCCTGCTGGCCATGCCCCTGACGGAGCCGATTACCTTGGATCGGGAATGGAAAACCGACGGAGGCGACCGCTGGTTTTCCGTGCACGTTGCCCCCGTTTTCCGCGACAGTAGCCTGGAAAAAGAAAACCATCACGCCGCGGAAGGCTACATTGCCGTGGTCGAGGACATCACGGACAAGATTATTGCCGCGCGGCAGAAACAGGCCATGGAACGGCGGATTCGCCACAGCATGAAGTTTGAAAGCCTGGGCGTGCTCGCGGGCGGGATCGCCCACGAGTTCAACAATATTCTGATGACCGTTCTGGGGAATGCCGATCTTATTCTCCAGGAACTGGAAAACACCACGGCAGTGCGTTCCTACGCGGAACAGATTCAACTTTCGGTGCGTCGCGCGGCGGAACTCGCCCGGCAGTTACTGGTGTATGCCGGTAAGGAACGCATGATCCGAGAGCCCGTCAGCCTGTCCGTGATTATCGAGCAGATGATACCGTTGTATCAGGCCACCCTGCCCAAATCCGTGGTGGTGCGGTATATCCCCCGCAAGGGCGTGCCCCCGATTACCGGTGACGCTTCGCAGTTGCGCCAGTGCCTGACCAATCTGGTGCTCAACGCCATGGAAGCCCTACCGGATAAGCAGGGAACCATTACCCTTACCGTTGGTACCCAGCACTGCGACGCCGCTTACCTCGCCGATACGGTGGGCAGCATGGATCTCCGGGAAGGTCTGTACGCCTGGCTGGAGGTTCTGGACACGGGATCCGGGATGGACCGGGAGATAATACCTCGCATTTTTGATCCGTTTTTTACCACCAGGTTTCCTGGCAGGGGGCTGGGCCTGGCGGCCGTGCGAGGCGTGGTGGCCGCCCATGGCGGAGCCATCAAGGTATACAGCGAACCCGGCCGGGGCACCTCGGTGAAACTGCTTTTCCCGGTGGAGGAGGTCAACCAGGGAGACCAGGGAAAACCCGCAAACGAAACCATCCCCGCCATGCTGCCGGGACGTCGTCCCCGCGTGCTGCTGGCGGACGATGAGCAGGCGGTCCGTAACGTGGCCTGCCGCATGCTGGAACGCCTGGGGTTCGAACCGACAGGGGTAACTAATGGCCGCGAAGTGCTGGACACGCTGGGTCGGGATCCCGCCGCTTTCGACCTCGTGGTGGTGGACATGACCATGCCCGAACTGGATGGCGTGGCCCTCTTCGATGAAATCCGTAAGGTGCGGGCCGATATTCCTGTTTTCGTTTGCAGCGGTTTTACGGAAGATGAAATGGCGGATAAATTTGCCGGGCGGGACGTGGCCGGATTTATCGCGAAACCGTTCAGCCTCAGGTCTCTGTCCGCGGCGTTGGATGATTACCTGCCGTCCGGCAGTGACTCATCTACCTGAGGCCGGCCCGGAGGCCAGGTTCTCCCGAAAGGAGCCAGCATGGGCGCGAAAACCGTTCGTTTCCGATGTCACCACACCAATCATTGCTGCCGGGATGTGGTGTGCCTGCCCACGCCCTACGATGTACTGCGTATCGCGATGCAAACTGGAGAAAACCCGTACGATTTTCTCGAATTCCTGCGGCCGGGCGAAATCACGGGGGTGGCAAAAAATGATCCAACGTGGTTAAAGGCCGATGGTCAGAAGTTCATCATGGCCTTGAAACGGGATGAAAAGCAGGGTTGCTATTTTCTGGACCGGCGAAGCCGCTATTGTTCCATCTATGAACATCGTCCCAATCTCTGCCGCCTGTATCCGTTCAAGATTCAGGAAACCAGGGAGGGACAGTTCAAAGGCTTTATCCTGCACAAAAATGTCGGGTGCCCCCGTCACCGCGATGGTACGTGCGACGTTAAACCGCTACATGACCTGTACGTGAATGAACAGATGCACCAGGAAGATTACGCCCGGATGGTGGCGGACTTTAACACCCGGGACTATCCCGGCAGATCCCCCGAATCCTTCCTCGAATTGTTTATAGAAATTGTTTACGATAACGATTGAATTCCGCTTTTACCGGAAATTATCATTGTTTACGTAGTTATTGGAGAGGAGTGTTGCCATGCCTAGACTGTCCGTTCCCTTTCGTTCGCGACGGGGTTTGTTCGGGAGAATCCTGTTTCTGGGAACATTGCTGACTCTCACGGCGCCGGTCTATGCCCAGTGGCTTCCGTACCGCGTGGATAAGGGCATCGTGTACCACAAAGCAAAGGGCATTGATCTCGTCGTGGACGTGTTCGTGCCGACCTTTGAAAACCTGAACCCGATGTTCGGATCTCCGGAGGAGGGTAAAGGGAAAGGGATCATCGATGTGGTAAGCGGCGGGTTCAAGGATTCTGATGACCGCCTGCGCGAACACGAAATGGCTGGATTGTTCATGGTCATGTGCAACCGCGGGTATACCGTGTTTGCCGTCCGACCGGGCAGCGTGCCCCAGTTTACCGATCTCGAGATGACGGCAAACCTCCAGTGGGGAATCCGGTGGGTAAAAGAAAACGCCCCGAAATATGGCGTCGATCCGGAAAAACTGGCCTTGGCTGGAGCCTCCGCCGGCGGGCATCTCGCGCTGATGTCCATGGTGAATGAGGAACAGGGGGATCCCAGCGCGCAGGATCCCCTGATGAGACATGGCACCCGGGTAAAAGCCGTGGTGGCCTTTTTTCCGCCCGCGGATTTTTTGCGGTGGGAGAACGACCAGCCCGTGGACTATTCCCGGGAACCCAAACTGATGTTCAGCGACGGACTGGAAGGTCATTCCCGGGAAGAACAGGACGCGATGGCCGCGCGGCTTTCTCCGGCCCGTCATGTCAAGCCGGGATTGCCGCCGCTGCTGCTGATCCACGGGGACAGCGATCCCATTGTGCCGCTCAACCAGAGCCTCTACATGGAACAGGCCATGCGCGAAGCGGGCAACGAAGTAAAATTGATCATCAAGCCCGGGGGCGGACACTTCTGGTTAACTATTATCGAGGAAATCATGGTGGCCGCGGACTGGGTGACCCAGAAACTGGCGGATGGAAAATAGCATCGTGGCCAGCCGCGACACACGGGATCCTGGCGCGGATCATTTGCTGGGACGGGGGGGATATCCAGTGGAATTGCTGCACCGGCCGGGGGCGGTGTTACGGGTACGTCCAAGGGACCGGGGACGGTATCACCGCCACATGAACGTGGTTTACGCCGAGGCCCTGGGCACGGGACTCATCATGGATGTATTCGAACCCCTTGAAGCCCGTAACGGGGCAGGGGTGATCGACGTCATCAGCAGCGGCTGGCGATGCGACCGCGTGGTCGTGCAGGAACATGTCGGCCTGGGGCTGATCGATGCCCTGTGCGCGGCGGGGTTCACGGTGTTCGCGGCGCAACCCGGAGATCTGTCCCTCTTCAGCGTGGATGCCATGGCGTTGCATGTCCGGGCGGCGATTCGCCACGTCAAGACCCATGCCGCCCGCTGGGGGGTCAATGCCCGGCAACTGGTCCTCGCGGGCGCGTCCGCCGGAGGTCACCTTGGCCTGCTGTCCCTTGCCGATCCGGACCCGGGACGATCAGACCATCCCGATCCCTGGCGACGGTTCGATACCAGCGTCGCGGCTGCGGTATGGTTGTTTCCCCCTGTGGATCTGCTCGACTTTATAGATGGGAAATCGATTCTAGAGGCTTTTCCGGAAGGCGTGGAGACCAGTCTGCTGACGAAGCACCTGAAACGCAGGGAAACGCCGGAGATCCGAAGGTATCTCGAGCGGATTTCTCCATGGCGGTATTTTCAGTCGGTAAACCAGACTTTTCCATTGCCCCCGATGCTGTTTATTCACGGTACGGCCGACCCGCTGGTGCCATGGACTCACAGCCGGCGGATGGTAGACCTACTGCGCAGCCGTGGCGTGAAGGCCCGGCTGATTTCCCGGGAAGGGGGCGGACATCCTTGGCCCGATTTGACGCCTGAACTGGATCAGGCGGTCGAATGGATCAAGGGGTGCCTTTTCACCTGACCGGTTCAACGGCGCAGCGTGTCAACAGTTTGGCGGATGTGGCGAATATGGTCCGGCCCGGTACCGCAGCATCCGCCGAGGATGCTCGCGCCCGCTTCAATCAGGCGAGGCACGAAAACGGCGAACGCATCCGGGCCGAGCGGGTAGGTAATCCCCCCGTTCGTGTCCATTTCCGGCTGGCCCGCGTTGGGATGAACCAGCAGGGGCGTGTCGGGCGCGGCTGCCCGCAACTCGGCGATAATGTCGACCATTTCCGCCGGGCCCACGCTGCAATTGGCCCCAAGAATGTGCGCGCCTGCTTCAAGCATGGCTTCAGCCACCTGCCGGGTGGTCACACCCATGTGGGTTCGCCACCCCTCGGGTGTCTGGACCGCGAAAGTGAAAGACGCCACGACTTCCAGGCTCGTGTTCTCCAGAACGGCACGCACGGCCAGGGTTGCCTCCTGGATATCGCCCATGGTTTCCACGGAACACGCGTCCGCGCCACCCCGCTCCAGGGCGATCGCCTGTTCCCGGAACGCGTCGTATACTTCCGCTTCGGTGACATCCCCCAGCATCAGAAATTTCCCGCACGGCCCCATGGAAGCCATGACATGTTTATCGGGTCCGGCGGCTTCCCGGGAAAGCCTCGCGGCGGCCTCATTGATTTCCGCGGCACGGCGACCAAGACCGTATTGATCCAGCTTGATCCGCGTGCCCCCGAAACTGTTGGTCATGACAATGTCCGCCCCGGCTTGCAGGTAGCGTTCCGCGATTTCCCGGACGATATCGGGTTGTTCCAGGCACCACAATTCGGGGCACTCGCCTTCCTTCAGGCCACGGCTGATAAGGAAAGATCCCCATCCGCCATCTGATACCAGGATGGCGCCTTGTCGCGCGCTCTCGGCCATCCGTTCCATGGCAGGTCCTCCGGGTTGGATGGATGTGTTGGTTTATGCCAGAACAATTTTATCCGGATATCGCCCGGCCACGTTCCGGGTGAAGTTGCGGGTGTCCACGACAAGCGGCGCGTGGCGGGCTACCAGTTCCGGATCGAAACAACTATGGGCGGTGGTGACCAGCACGCAGTCCACCGACGCCAGGACAGCCGGTGTCAGGGAGACGCTTTCCATTGGAACGGGAACCACGTCATGGTCGAGTAAGGGAATATATGGATCATGGTAGGCTACCGCCGCGCCCCGCTCGCAGAGTATCCGGATCAGTTTCAGCGCGGGGGATTCCCGCGTGTCGTTGACATTAGGCTTGTACGCCACCCCCAGCAGAAGTACCCGGGCTCCACGCGTGGGAATGCCCCGGTCATTCAGGGCCCGGCTCACCTTGTCCGCCACGTAATAGGGCATGGCCGTGTTGATTTCCCCGGAGAGTTCGATGAACCGCGTGGCGAAGTCATATTCCCGGGCTTTCCAGGTCAGGTAGAAGGGATCGATGGGAATACAGTGCCCTCCAAGGCCCGGTCCGGGATAAAAAGGCATGTATCCAAAGGGCTTCGTTGCCGCCGCTTCGATTACCTCCCACACGTTCATGCCCATGCGATCACACAGCAGTTTCAGTTCATTCACCAGGGCGATGTTTACGCTGCGGAAGATGTTTTCCAGCAGTTTGGCCATTTCCGCCACGGCGGGATCGGAGACGGGCACCACCTTTCGGAAAACGCGGCTATAGAGAGCAACCGCCGCGTCACGGCAGGCCGGGGTGATGCCCCCCACGAGTTTCGGAATGTCCGCAAGGTCATGGGTGGTGTTGCCCGGATCCACCCGTTCCGGCGAATAGGCCAGGAAAAAGTCCCTGCCGGCTTCCCGGATAGCGCCGCCAGGTCCCAGGGAAAGGAGGGGAAGCACGACTTCCCGCGTGGTGCCTGGCCACGAGGTGCTTTCCAGGATAACCACCGTTCCCGGCCGCAAGTGCTCCGCCGTGGTCTCCACGGCCCGCCGCACGCGGGAGAGATCCGGCTCACGGTGCGCGGTCAACGGGGTCGGCACGCAGAGGATTACCGCCTCGGCTTGGCGTATAACGGCGGGATCCGTCGTGGGAGCCCATTGTCCCGATTCGAGCGCGGGCCGCATCCAGTCACCGGACAGGTGGTGCAGCGGTGATCGTCCCGCGCGAAGTTCCCGTACCCGGCCGGGATCCGTATCGTAACCGTGGGTTTTCAGGCCGGACCGGACGAACAGCGCGGCCAGGGGCAGTCCCACGTAACCCAGCCCCACGATGCAAACCTCAGGTGTCTGTTCTCGCGTGTCGCTCATAGGCCTCCGCCGCGCCGTGTCGCGCTGGCAACATTATACGCGCGTCGGCTACTGGGAATCGGCCGCTTCCGCCAGGATAGCCGCGGCCGAACTGGTACCGATGACCGCCGCCCCGGCTTCCAGCATGGACAGGGCGTCCGCGAGGGTACGAATACCGCCTGCCGCCTTGATCAGGATGCGGTTTCCCAGGTTCCCGCGCAGGTCCGCGATGGTGGCGGGGTCTGGAACGCTCCTGCCAAACCCCGTGGCGACCTGGAACTGTATCGCGCCCGCCTGGGCGCACAACCCCGCGAGTCGCGCGGCCTGATCGGTTGTCAGCAGGGAGGTTTCAGCAATCGCCTTGACCGGTATGCCGTTGACCGCCCGAACCACCGCCGAGATTTCTTTCTCCACGTAGTCGAAATATCCAGACAGAAAAGCCCCCATGTTGACCGTGATACTGACTTCCGTCGCCCCGCTTGTGACGGCCTCCCGCGCCTCTTCCATTTTTATCCGGGCGGTTGCGGCCCCCAGGGGATAGGCGATGTAGACATCCAGTCCGGTTCGGGTACCCTCCAGCAGGCGCGCGCAAAATGCCGCCCATACCGGGTTCACGCTTATTACCCGCACGCCCAGCCTGGTCGCTTCATGGCACAAGGCCCGCAGGTCATTCTCGGTGGCATCCGGCCGGATCAGGGTATAATCAACCCTCCGGGCCAGAGGTATGGCTGACAACCTGGTGGTCATAACGGGCGTTTTTCTTGTAAGCCTTCTGAAACGGGTACGCGCGCGTGAATGTGTTTCATGGCAGATATGATAAATCAAGGTGCGAGCCATTGACAACAACCCATTGTGGGTTGATCGTAAAAAAAATCAATATATTGTTGCGATATGCCCTGGTTCTGGTGCTGGGGCCCGGATTTTCCCTCCTCGCGCGCGCGGCGCCGGTTCCTTCTGAAACTGGAACGCCCGCCGTCTTTCGATCCCACCAGGCCATGGGCACCATGTTCGAGTTGCTGCTTTTTGGCGAGGCCGGCGCGGTGGAGGAGAACGACCTGGAACTGGCTGCGGACGACGCGTTTGATCTGCTCGACCGTATCGAGAGACAACTGAGTAACTGGATTAATGACAGCCCCGTGGCTGTGATGAACCGGAACGCCTGGCCAGGTCCTGTCCCGGTCGACCCGGTGGTATGGGACGCGCTGAAACGGTCCCGGGGCTACTGGGAAATGACGGGGGGAGTTTTTGACGTGACGGTAGGGCCCCTGCTCAATCTGTGGGGATTTTACCGGGAAAAAGTAGGCATTCCATCTGAGGCCGAGGTGAAGGGCGCTCTGGAACGCATAGGCATGAACAACGTGGAGATGGATCCATCCACGCGTACCGTCCGTTATCTCAGGCCGGGGATCCGGATCGATTTTGGCGGTATCGGCAAGGGTATTGCCCTGGATCGCATGGCCGCCCTGCTGAAGGAACGACGGGTCCGTGCCGCGAAACTGATAGGTGGCACCAGCAGTATCCTTGTATTCGGAAATCCGCCAAAGCAGAAAAACTGGAAAGTGGATATTTTCTCCCCCTATAATAGGACGGCAGGCGAGACGCTGGCCACGGTGTACTTGCGGAATGAATCCCTTTCCACCTCCACGGCGTCTGAACGGTACGTGGAATGGAACGGGCGGAAATTCGGTCACATCTTTGACCCCCGGACCGGTTATCCCGCGGAAACCGACTTGGTCAGCGTGTCCGTGATCGTTCCGGATGCCACGTGGAGTGACGCGTTGAGCACGGCTTTTTTTGTCATGGGATCGGAGGAAGTGCGGCGTTTTTGCGCGCAACACCCGGAGACGCGGTGCGTGCTGATGTCAGATCGGAATCGGACCGGAAAACCGGTAGTGGAGTACGTCAACATCACACCAGAAAAGGATGCGGATCATGAGTAAAGGGTTGAATCGTCGGGATTTCATGAAAACGGCCGGCGTGGCAGCGTCCGCCTTCACCATCGCGTCGGGCTTTTCCCCATTTACCTACGCGCAAAACAGCAAGGTACAGGTTGGGTGCATCGGCGTGGGCGGACAGGGAACCTTCCACATGCGGGAAGGACTGACGAAGAATGACGACATCGTGATCGTCGGCATCTCGGATGTTTACTATCCCAACCAGAAAGCCGCCAAGCCAATGGCGATGCTGGCCAACGCCAAGATCTACCTGCCGGAAAACGGCAAGTTGTCCGACGAAGAAAAAGAACGGGCCAAGGCCGCCTACGAACCCAAGGTAACTTATGATTACCGGGAATTGCTGTCCTGGCCGGAAGTGGACGCGGTGGTGATTGCCACGCCCCTGCATACCCACGCGCAGATTGCCATGGATGCCCTGGATGCCGGAAAGTACGTGTTCTGTGAAAAAACGCTGGTGAAAACGGTGGAAGATGGCCGGGCATTGATCCAGAAATGCCATGAAACAGGGAAATGGGTGCAGGTCGGCCACCAGCGGCGCTACAACCCCAAATACAACCTTGGCATGTGGATGACCTATGACGCCAACCTTGTGGGACGGGTCACGCATATTTCCGCCCAGTGGCATCGGAATGTGCAGTGGCGACGCCCCGTTCCCAAAGATTACGTGCTCAACGACGAGGAAAAGAAGTATATCGACGACCTGGAAAAACACCTCAACTGGCGGCTGTACGACGAAATTTCCGGCGGGTTGTTTACGGAACTCATGACCCACCAGACGGACATCGCCAACTGGTTTTTGCGGGCGGTTCCTTCCCGCGTGTATGCCACGGCTGGATTGGATTACTGGCGTGATGGACGCACGGCAGACGATAATATCCTCGTGGTTTTCGAGTACGACATCCGGCGGTCCATGCCCGGATTCAAGACGGTCAAGCCCCGGACCACGCTTATGGATGAGTCCACGGCCAATCGCAATTACACGGTTCGTTTTGTCTACACCAGCATGCTGGCCAACGCGAAAAAAGGTTGTTCGGAACTGATCCAGGGAGACCGGGGCACCCTTGAACTGAGCGAGGGCGTGTGCAAGTTCTATCCCGAGCCCTGGGTGCTCGAGGAAGCCTACGCTCAGCAGAAACCGGCCGAGCAGATGACCGCTGAAGAACAGGCCCAGCGCACCGCCAGCGGCGGCAGCATGCGGGCTTTCGGTGCCGCGGCCGTGACCGAAGGCGAGGAACTGCTGAAGGATCGGACGGATCTCAAGATCCCCGATGCGTACCAGTTCGCGGCGTTCATCGAGGCCATCCGGGGAGGTAAACCGCCAAGGAATAACCAGATGGTGGGCTTCACCACGGCCCTGACGGCTATCGCGGCGATGAAGTCCCGGCACGAGGGTAAGCCCGTCGAAATCGATCCGGCATGGTATACCTTCGACTTCGAGGTGCCTTCATTCTACGAGTACGATCCTTCCTGGGGGCAGACGGGGCACAAGGATGAGGCCGGTGCCGCGCCTGCCGCGGCGCCCGCCGCGGAACCAGCCGCCCAAGGTAACGCTCCAGCGTGATGAACGGAAAAGGATGATCCAATGAAGAAAGTAGTTTCCTACGTGTTGGTACTTGCTTTGGGCTTCGCGGGAGGCCTGGTTTTCGGGTTCACGTACGGGAAGAAAAGTGCCGAGGCGGACCTGCAACTGCGGACGGTGCAGCATGCCCGGACGGTTGACCTGAACAGGCTACCGGAGGCGCCGGCGCAGTCGGCGACGTCGTCCACGAAGGATAACGCGGAAAACGCTTCCGTTACCCCCACACCCCAGGGTACTGCTGCTGCCCCCGCTCCGGCCACCGCGGGAGAGGCAACGGTATACGAAATTTCCGCCGATGATTCCGCCCTGGATTTCACCGGTTACAAGTCGGTGGCGGGGCAGAAAGTGGGGATGAACGGCTTTTTCGGCGCGTTCAGCGGAACCGCGTCCCTGTCGGGGGATGACTTGTCTTCCTTGAAGTTCAAGGTGGAGGTCGATCTGGCCTCGGTGAACACGGAGAATGCCATCCTCACCGGTGTACTCAAGGGGGAAGCGTTCTTTAACATCGCGCAGTATCCAAAGGCCACGGTGGAATCGGTCCAGGTTCGGGCGGAGGGGGATCAGTACCTCGCCGATGTGGCCTGGACCATGAAGGGCAAGACCGTTGGCTACCAGATCCCGCTGAAAGTGCAACTTAAAGGCAACGAGTTGCGCGCCACCGGTGAGGTGCTGGTTGACCGCAACCAGTGGAATATTGGCTACGCCGAGTATGAAGGCGTCAGTATCCTTCCCGATGTCTGCGTAAAACTGGACATAGTCGCGAAAAAGAAGTAATCCCCCCATCAAGGTAAGAATTTTTCGACCGGGGCATATACCTGAATAACGCGGTTTGCCCCGGTCGATGTTTTTTTCCGTGAAGGTCATTTCCCTGAATTCAGCATGCGTTGCCTTGAATGACCACGTTCCGGTCAGAATGAGACGGCTTCACTGGCAATGGGGCGAAACTGGAACACCGAATGACCCGACAATGCCCTGTCATTTCGACGAACGAAGTGAGGTGAAATCTTGTTGGCGTATAATGGCGAGAAGATTTCTCGCTCCGCTCGAAATGACAGTGCTTCGAGTGTTCACAACCTGACAAAACAGCATTACGTAAGTGAGACCGTATTCACAAGGAAGTGTTAGCCGACAGCCTGTTGTTTCAGCCGTTCCATTTCCTCCTGCACATCCCGGTGCCAGGCGGTCTTGTAGGTTTCGTGTTTGCCGTCTTGGGCGTAAGGCTGGGTGCGGGCGAGCAAGGCCTCGCGTTCTTCCAGGGACATAGGCGTGAATTTCCGGGCAACCTCCAAGTTGTGTTCCAGCCACTCCGGGCGATCCATCCCGGAACAAACGGACGATACCGGTAAAGACATGGCATATCGCAGGCACTCGGCCGGCGTCAGGGCGCCGCTTTTCGGTAACGCGGCAGGTGTTCCACCCATGGTTTTCATGGCGATCACGCCAATACCGCGTTTCAGGGCTTCAGGCAGGGTCTCCCGTTCGAAGCTCCGGTAATGGTAATCAAACGCGTTGAGCGGAATCTGGATCGTTTCGAACGGGAACCCCCGTTCCAGCATCTGGTTGAGAAAGAGGGGATAATTGTGTCCTGTTACGCCAATGTGCCGGATTTTTCCCTCTTCTTTTGCCTTGACGAAAACGTCCAGAACGCCGTTTTCATACACGTTTGTCACGTCGGATGGACGTACTACCTCGTGTACCTGCAGCAAATCAATTACGTCAACGTCCAGTCGACGCAGGCAGTCTTCCAGTTGACGTTGCGCGGTTTCCCGGTCACGGCCTACAACCTTGGTCATGAGGAAAACTTTATCCCGGTACCCATCTTTCAGGGCCCGGCCCATGCGCTCCTCGCTGCGTCCGTCATGGTATTTCCAGGCATTGTCGAAAAAGTTGACGCCCTCGTCAATGGCCCGCCGCATCATGGTAATAGCCTCGTCATCGGTAAGGCTGGGATTACCGATGTGGTATCCCCCAAGGCAGAGAATGGATACCAGCGCGCCCGTTTTTCCGAGGGGTCTTCGGGGAATCGGATAAGACCGGTTTTCCTGTATGGGCGATGGTGTTCCCCTTTCGGTTGCTGTTTCACCGATGGTTTCAGCGGCGAAAGATGTCTTTGTGGCCACGACTCCTCCGACCGCGGCCCAAACGGCACCTGAAATAAAATCCCGACGGTTCAACGAGCGAAACTTCATGTCTCAATATCCTTTTAATGTGAAAAACCCAGTTTCAATTTCATTCATTCCGGGTTGACGCGTAACTTGGGTTATTTTCCCGAATCCTCCGTTCTATGCTTTAATAAAGGCCAATAGTTTGAGACCCGGGGAAGTACCGTAATCATGCTGACCCGCGTATTGCTGGCCTTGGCTGTGTTATTTCTGGCGGCCTTACCGTGTGGCCGCTGTGCCAGTCTGCCCGAGTCGACCGCTTCTCCCCAGGAAAGGCTGCACGCGTTTTACTATGGCTGGTATGGGACGCCGGATGTCGATGGTCGATGGATAAACTGGGACCATGCCGTGACGACGGCGGATGGGCGTGTCGAGTCCACGTGTGCGCCCCCCGAGGATATTGGCGCAAATTTCTATCCCGCTTCGGGACCATACAGTTCCAGCGATCTGGAAACGGCAAAACGCCACTGCGCGGAAATCCAGCGGGCGGGTGTGGGCGTCATGGTCGTGTCATGGTGGGGGAAAGACACCCCCACGGACCGGTCTTTATCCTCACTTTTCGAAGCGGCGACGGATGCCGGTTTGAAAATCTGTTTTCATCTGGAGCCCTGGCCTGACCGGGATGCCGAAAGTGTCCGGGATGCCTTGCGGTATCTGCTGGATCGATGGGGAAATGCTTCCGCTCTTTTCCGGTGGCAGGGAAAACCCATGGTGTACGTGTACGATTCTTACCTGGTTCCCGACAGCGAGTGGGCCAGTCTGCTTCGTCCGAATGGAACGCGTTCGATTCGTGGTACTCCTCTGGATAGCCTTTTTATTGGATTATGGGTGAAGGAATCGCATGGAAGATCTCTTGCCGAAGCGGGATTCGACGGTTTTTACACGTATTTCGCCACGGAAGGCTTTACCTGGGGAAGCACGCCCGAGCACTGGCCTGAAATGGCGCGTTTCGCGCGGGATAAGAACAAGTTATTTATTCCCTGCGTGGGACCTGGATACAACGATCTGCGCATACGTCCATGGAATGAAAAAAATCATCGGGGTCGGGAAGGAGGAGCCTATTTTGATCGGTTGTTTGAGCGGGCCGTGGCGGTAAATCCTGGTGTGATTGCGATAACGTCTTACAATGAGTGGCATGAAGGCACGCAGATCGAGCCCGCGATGCCTTACCGCGCGGTGGGGCGGGTATATGAGGATTATGGGAACCTTTCAGGTACCTGGTATCTCGACCGCGCGCTATACTGGCGGGATAAGTGGCTCAGTCCATAAGAAGTTTCGGGGCGGTCATTGCCATGAAACAATGGATAACGACACGCGGTAATTGGGCTGGAATTTGGGGTGCCTGGATGTCCCTGGTGATTTCTGGGCTTGTCGTGGGAACTGCTTTTGCCCAGGGGGACAGCGGGCAGGCGACGGCCGCACCGAAAGATTGCGACGCCCTGGCAAGACGCGTCATGCGGGGCGAGGTGATTGCCAGGGACGCCGGCGTATTCGCGTGGTATGACCTGCGGGACGCGCAGTCTGGGGATGCCCTCTTTCTGCGGCAGGCCGTGGTGGATACCGGTCGAAAGGATCGCACGGAGGGCGTGTGGCTGGAAACCGAGGTGGTTCCCCGGATCGGTTTCCCGGTCCTGTACAAGGTACTGATCGACGTCTCGGGAGAAAAGGCTGGGCGAATTCTTGAGGGCCAGATGCGGGAAGGCTACGATCCGCCCCAGCCGCTAGACGTGAAAAACATGGACGCCCTGCCGACAGGCGATCTTTCGGGTGGGCAACTGGAGGTGGTGGGTACCGAGTCAGTGGAAACCCCGTCAGGGAACATCGATGCCTGCCACGTTAAAGTGACCCGGCAGGATGGCAAGATGATCGAACTGTGGCTGGCCCCGGATGTCACGCCTACCGGCATCGTGCACATGCGTACCGATGATGGAGAAATGAAGTTAAGGTTTTTTGGGCGGGGTGGCGTGGATGGATCCAGCGCGATGGATCGCCCGCTACCCTTTGAAAGTAATGTGACCACGAAAGTGACCACCCAGTCGGGAACGGCGGTTGAAGTGGCGCCTCCGGGGTCCTCCCCGACTCCCGCGCCCCCGGAATCGCTAGACAAGGCCCGTAAAAACTTCAACGTCAGGCGTAATCCATGATCAGAATGCCTGGTCTTTACAAACCACGTCGCGTGGTTATGGTCCTGGTGATGGGGGCACTGGTGTTTCCTGGATGTGGCACCCTGCGCGCGCGACCATCGACGGGGGACGAGACGGTGATTTCCCCCGGAACGCGGGTTCCCTTTTCGCCGGTTCAGGCCGGAGCCCCGCTTCAATGGGAGTCTGGCCCCTATCCCGCGTTGTTTTCCCCGGAGAGTTGGGCCGCGTGGGCCGGTCCGGAATCGGACGCGCCTTCTCCGGAATGGGCCGCGGCGCTGACGTTGCCCGGGGACCGGTTTGCCGTGCTCGAATGTCGACTGAAATCCGGTTTTGCCGACCAGAGTATCGCGTACGACGCGGTGGGACTGCGTGGGGTGGATGTCTGGCTGGAAACCCCGGATGGCCGCCAGGTTTTCCCGGTTCAGGTTATCCGGGATGGCCGGCTGGACGAACAGTTTGTGGGCGCGTTGCGGGTGTTCACGCGGCGGTGCCTGCTTGTATTTCCCCGGGAGGAGTTGTATTTCGTCGTGGACCGGGAAACCGCGGCTGTCCAGGAGATGCGCCTGTGTCTACGGGTAGCCCAGACCGTTTTCTCTTGCCGCTGGCCCGCGCAAACCCCCCTGGTTAATACCCCCCTTTCCATTCATGAACATCCGGCTACCCAGGCGGTTCGCGAAGAATTGCGGCGCGTCTGGGACAAGAGCAAGGAAGTGTCACATCAGTTTGACTGACTTCCTGTTTTTTCAATTATTATCAGATCTCGGCGGCGTTCAACGCAGCAGATGGTCGGGAATGTGCCACGAAAGGGTACGGTATGCTGAATCTGGCTCATTTTCTTCAGGAGAACGCGGAGAAATATCCTTCCACGGCGGCCGTCATGCTGGATCAGTATCGGCTGACGTATGAGCAGTTGGCCCTGTACGCGCGAAAGGTCGCTGGGGCGTTAAAGGCCCGGGGGATTCAACAGGGTGATCGCGTGGCGATGATGATTCCTAACACGCCACATTTTCCCATCATTTATTACGGGATCCTGCAGGCCGGGGCCGTGGTGGTGCCCGTGAACGTGCTGTTTCAGCATGAGGAAATCCGGCATTACCTGCAGGATTCCGGCGCGAAGGCCTTCTTCGCTTTCAAAATGTTTGAGGAACAGGCCCGCAAGGCCGTGGATGCGGCCCCGGAATGTGCCCATTTCATTGTCGTATCCACGCCGGACGACCTGAACGCGCCCGAAACAGGGGAAAATTTTAACCTGTTTCTTGCTGGGGGAGAGGAGGCAGATATAGCCATTACTTCTCCAGAGGACACGGCAGTCATTCTGTATACCTCGGGTACGACGGGGGCCCCGAAAGGCGCGGAACTTTCCCATTTCAACATGTTTTTCAACGCGTACTTCAGTGCCCGGGACATCGTGCAGTCAAGGCCGGGGGATGTGGTGCTGGTTACCCTGCCGCTGTTTCATTCTTTCGGACAGACCTGCCTGATGAACGCCGGTCTCGTTTCCGGGGCTACCCTGACCATGCTGCCCCGGTTTGAAACAGAAAAGGCCATGCGGATCATTGACCGGGACCGCGTTACCATCGTGGCCATGGTGCCCACAATGTATTTCTTCATCCTGAATTTTCCCGAGTGGCAGAAGTATGACTTTTCAAGTATCCGCATGGCAGTTTCCGGCGGGGCCGCTTTACCAGAAGAGGTGCATCGCCGTTTCAAGGAACGGTACGGGATCACCATCCTTGAAGGATACGGCCTGTCGGAGACCAGTCCCGTGGCATCGTTCACGTTACCTGGCGAGGAAGTTCGAGTGGGGTCAATCGGTAAGCCCATCTGGGGGGTGCAGATGCGGATTCGTCGGGACGATGGTTCTTTTGTGCCGCCGGGAGAGGTGGGGGAAATCGTCATTCGTGGACATAACGTGATGAAGGGGTATCACAACAACAGCCGGGCAACGGCCGCGGCGATCGTGGATGGGTGGTTTCTGACTGGTGACATCGGGAAGATGGATGAAGACGGTTACTTTTACATTCTGGACCGCAAGAAAGACATCATCATCCGGGGTGGCATGAACATTTACCCACGGGAGATCGAGGAGGTGCTGTACCGGCATCCCAAGGTGCGCGAGGCGTCCGTGGTGGGCGTTCCGGATGAGGCTAGAGGTGAAGAAGTGAAGGCCTACGTGTCACCCGCGGCGGGGGAAACGCTGACGCCGGAAGAGGTGATGGAATACCTCAAGGAACATATCGCCCGCTACAAGTGGCCGAAAGAGGTGGTGGTGCTGGAAGACCTGCCGAAGGGACCCACGGGCAAGATTCTCAAGCGTGAACTGAAGATGCGCCACTGACGGCGAGGCTTCTATAATGGTCCCGGTGGCTGGAACCGTTTCACGGGAGGAGAGATAGCCATGCGGGTCATTTGGTTGTCCGTCGCAGGAGCACTGGTCTGCGCGGGTTGCGCCACGCCGGGTGGAGTTCCCCGGGGCGTGAAGGGGGGAGAGATCGACGTGATCGCCCATCGGGGCGATTCCGCCCACGCGCCGGAAAATACCCTGGCCTCCTTTCGGGGGGCCGTTACCAGCCGGGCTGACTGGTTTGAACTGGATTGCCATCTGACCGCGGATGGCCAGGTCGTGGTTTGCCATGATAGCACCCTGAAGCGAACGGGTGGCCTCGACGTGGCCCTTGCGGATCTAACCCTCGAGGAAATCCGGAGGGTGGACGTGGGTGGCTGGTTTAGTCCCGCTTTCGCGGGCGAACGGGTTCCCACGCTGGGTGAAGCCCTGGACCTGGCCAGGGCGAACGCCATAGGCGTATACGTGGAAATCAAGGGATCAGAAGTGCCCCCGCCATTGCTGGAACAGCTCGAGACACTGGCGGCGCGGGACCTGACCCAGTCCGAACGATTGCGCCGCATGGTGGAGATTCTGGACCAGGCAGGTTTCCGGGACGTAACCCTGACCCGGAAGGTGCTTCGCGAGGTTCGCGACCGGAAGATGTGGAATCGGGTGGTGATCCAGTCGTTTTCTCCGGCGATCTGCGCGGTAGCCCGGGCGGAAGCCCATGAAGCGCGGGTGGAATTTCTCGGCGGATATGATCCGGATCACCCCGAAAACTGGGAACGGTACCTGCGTTTTGGCCGGGCCATCGGCGTGGCCGGATTCAACGTGAACAAGGATTATCTCACGCCCGAACGGCTGGCCCAACTCCGGGAACGCGGCGAAACCTGCGCGGTATGGACGGTGGACGATCCGGAATTGATCTGTAAACTGGCCAGTATGGGCGTGGATGCCATCATTACCAACGATCCTGCCCGCACCCGGGAGATCCTGCAGTCTTTACGTTGACCGGGCGCGCTCAGACGTCACCGATCTCGAAAGAGGGCAGTTCCTTGACTTTCTGTTCTTCCGTCCGGAAGGAATCGTCGTATTCCAGCAGCCAGGTCAGTCCGTCTTTGAGCACCTGCTTGGTGTTGGAGAAATTGGTGTCCCGGTCTGACCCGATGTGATCCGAGTCGTACCAGGTAACCTTGGTGGGCGTGCCGATGGCGTCGATAAGGGCCTGGCTGGCTTTCGGCCAGACCAGCTGGTCGCGCTTACCCGCCTGCACGTAAACGGGTGTGGGCGCGATACCGGCGGCGTAATGTTTCGGGTCCGCCACCCCCAGGCAGAACCAGGCGATCGGTTTCGCGAGGGTTACCAGCCATCCCCCTTCACGGCGGATCATCGGGGCGTCCAGCATGGTGGGAATATTCGCGCCGCCGTAAATCAGGATGCCCGCGCGGATTCGCTTGTCGAAGGCGAGCACCGTGCTGCCCGTGATGGCGCCGTAACTCGCTCCCACCAGGTAAATACGGCGGCTGTCAATCTGGGGGTGACCACTCAGGTAGTCGATCAGTCGCCGGGTCTCGTTAATGGTGCGACTTGGACGTTTCCGGAAAGCCTGGTATTGTTGCAGCGCGCTGGCCCCCGGGGGCAGTTTACGCTCACCTTGCATTAACTGGTCGAAGCAGGCCATCGCGAAACCGGTTTCCACGAAGGGCATCGTGATTTCCTTGAGGAAGTCTTTTTTCTGGCCGATACCATGAAGGAAGATGACCACCGGGTACTTTTCCCATCCCTTGTTCGGAATGGTCATCAGGGTGGGGACCATTTCCCCGTTTACCCCCGCGAAGTAGAAATGAATCAACTGGTACTCTTTGTTCGGGTCACCCTGGTTGACGACGGTGACTTCCTTCACATTGACATTGAACGGGGCCTTGGGATCGTATTCGCTGAAGTACGTGGCATCTGCCCAGATTTTTACGCCGATCGCGGCCAGAATGATTACCGCCAGGGTGATGCCGATACCTGCCAGGATTTTCTTGATCATGCCATCCACTCCGAAGGACCGGGCGGATAGGGTCACGCCGCCCGGGAGCCGGTTCAGATAACTGTTGACCTAGTCGATTCCCTTCCCATTTTCGGGACATTATAGAAAACAGGACTTTCCGGAGCCAATATTGGTTTCATGGCCGCGAGGACGTTTGCAAACGAGGGCCAATTTATAGTAGTTTCTGATACAGTACCCGGTCAGGATAAACGCCCTTCCGTGGGCTGGGAGAATTCACGAATGCCCGTGCGCATTCTTTACCTGATACGACACGCCCTGCACGACGTGGAGAATCCGTCAGGTTCCGAACTGGGAGGAGGACTGATTCCCAAGGGGGTAAAGCAGGCGGAACTGACGGCCAAGGCTCTGTCCCGGCGCCCGGTGAACGCCATCCACAGCAGTTCGCTGAACCGGGCCGAACAGACCGCCCAGATCATTGCCCGGGAATTCAGCGGCATTCCGGTGCAGACTACAGATCTGTTGTGGGAGTGTATTCCCACCATGACGCCGAAACTCCAGGTTGAAATGCCGTCGTACAGCAGTCAGCAGGTAGCCCAGGACAAGCAGCGGGCGGAAATCGCGTTTCGGAAGTACTTCCGTCCTGCCAAGCGCAATGATCGGCATGAAATCATCGTGTGCCATGGCAACCTGATCCGGTATTTTCTCGTGCTGGCCCTACGGGCGGATCCCAATTCCTGGCTGCACATGGACATGTGTAACTGTGGCATTACCCAGATCATGGTGCAGGAGGAAAATGATTTCGTCCTGCTGTGCCACAACGACTGGTCTCATCTTCCGCCGGATCTTCGGACCTCAACCCTGCGTCCCGCCACGTAATCATCCGGAAGGGATTTCAGAACAGCCTCCCCTGGTCGGCGTCCACGGCGGGCGGTGTCAGCCCGAAATGGCGGTAAGCGAGGGGCGTGGCCACGCGGCCCGCGGGGGTGCGCTTCAGCAGGCCGGACTGGATCAGGAAAGGTTCATGCACCTCTTCCAGGGTCTGTTTCTCTTCGCCCACCGCCACGGCCAGCGAGGCGAGTCCCACGGGGCCTCCGCTGAATTTTTCCATGACGGTGCGCAGGATCATCCGGTCCATGTCATCCAGGCCCAGCGGATCGATCCGCAGCAGGTCCAGGGCAGCCCGGGCGATCTCGGCGGAAACAACGCCATCCCCCTTGACCTGGGCGAAGTCCCGCACCCTGCGTAACAACCGGTTGGCGACCCGGGCGGTTCCACGCGCCCGGCGGGCAATTTCCATGGCGCCTTCGGGGGTGATGGGGGTGTCCAGAATCCGGGCGGACCGGGTGACGATGGCCACCAATTCTTCCTGGGAATATGGTTCCAGTCGGCAGATGTCCCCGAACCGGGCCCGCAACGGCGGGGTCAGCAATCCCGCGCGGGTGGTGGCTCCCACGAGGGTGAATGGTTGCAGGCCGATCTTGAGGGACCGGGCGGTCGGCCCCCGTCCCAGCATGATGTCGATCTCGAAATCCTCCATCGCGGAATACAGGGTTTCTTCCACGGCGTGGTTCAACCGGTGGATTTCGTCGATAAACAGCACGTCGTGGGCTTCCAGGCTGGTCAGGATGGCCGAAAGGTCCGCCTGCCGCTCCACTACCGGCCCACTGGTCTGCCTGATTTCCACGCCCATTTCGTGGGCGATGATCCGGGCCAGCGTGGTTTTTCCAAGGCCCGGTGGACCGATGAGCAGGATATGATCCAGTGGCTCGCCCCGTTTGCGGGCTGCCGCGATGGCAATACGCAGTTTTTCTTTGACCAGTTCCTGGCCGGGGAATTCGTCAAACCGCCGGGGGCGGATGCGCTCATCGTACTGGGAATCGTCGTCAAGCGGCGTGGCAGCGTCCAGCATCCTGTCGCGGGCCATGGCGGTTATCTCCGTGCCAGCCGGGCCAACGCCCGTTTAATGATCGTTTCTACCGGCGCGTCGGCGGGACATTCCCGGCGCGCGGCCGCCACGTTTTCCCTGGCCTCGGCCACCGTGCATCCCAGGGAGACCAGGGCCTCCACCGCGTCGTCTGCCTGTTCCCGTGCCGCGGCGCGTTCCGTGTCCGAACCGCCCAGCAGCACCCGCAGATCGGTATCCTGGCCTAGGCGTGTTTTCACTTCCAGCAGCACCCGTTGGGCCAGTTTCTTGCCTACCCCGGGCACTCGGGTCAGCGGGCCGATATCGTGGTGTTCGATCGCGGCCAGGAACGCGGCGGGGTCCAGCACGGACAGGATGGACAGCGCGACTTTCGGACCGATGCCGTTAATTCCCAGCAGCAGACGAAACAGGGCCCGGTCCTCTTCCGTGGGGAACCCGAAAATCTGGAAATCATCCTCGCGGATGTGGCAGTAGGTCAGCAACCGGATTTCCTGGCCGATGGCCAGGCCGTTCAGGACGCGTTCGGGGAGGCTGACCTGGTATCCAACCCCATGGATGTCCAGCGCGATCCAGCCCGCGCCGATCATCGCGACTTTTCCCTGCAAAAAGGCGAACATGTAACTCTGTCCCCGTGGTTCTTCCGATCTTTCGGGATAATGATAAGGGAAAAAAGCGGAATTCCGCACTCCTGGACTTGCCTTGGGCGACGCCGTGGATTATGATTTAGGGGGAGCACGCCACGGAATGATGCAGCCATGCCCCAGTTGATTATCGAACAGCCGGGAATGCCCACGTTTTCCGTTCCCGTCCTTACCGGTGAGATTTCCCTGGGCCGGGCCGAAGAAAACGACGTGGTACTGGTGGCCGAGGAAGTGTCGCGACACCATGCCAAAATCATCCGGCGGGGCGGTCAGGCTATCATCCGCGACCTGAACAGCCTGAACGGTACGTTCGTGAACGGTCAGCGGGTGGTCGAGCGCGCCCTGAAACACCTGGACGAGATCCTGCTGGGCGCCAAGTGCAAAATGGTCTACCGGGACGACACCCGTTTCGGAGCCGACGCGTCCCGTCCCGCGACCGTCCGGCACGAGAGCCGCCTGGATCAGAGTGTCCGGTCTATCCGCGAAGAAATGGACCGGGTCGGTTCCGCGATGACCCTGATCGGCCGCCGGGGAACTCCTCCGCCCGAAAAAGAAACTCCCGTACCGTCCCAGGAAGAACTGGTACGCATCGGGCGGGCCTATCGCCGGCTGGAGGCGCTACACCGGGCCAATCAGGCCATGCTGGCCAATACCGGTATACAGAACCGGCTGTCCCACCTGCTGGACGTGGTGCTCGAGACCATGGAGGGGGACCGCGGGTTTATCCTGTTGCGGGAGGAAAAACAGCGCACTTTACGGGTGATGGTCGCGCGGGCGATGGGCCGTGACCTGGAGGCGTCTTCGCCCAGCATGGGCATAGCCGGGCGCGCCGCCATTGACGGGGAATCCGTTCTGATGACCGATGTGAGCCAGGATGATCGATTCTCCGGCCGGGAGAGCGTGATTCTCTCCCGGATTGCCAGCGCGGTATGCGTGCCTTTGCGGGTGGAGGACCGTATTGTCGGCTCCATATACATCGACACGCGTAAGCCAGACATGAAATTCTCCGAAGAGGACGTGGAACTGCTGGAGTCCATGGCAGGCCAGGCTGCCCTTGCCATCGACAACCTCCGGTTGCAGGAAAAAATTCTGGAAGAAGAGAAACGGCGAGAAAATCTCTCCCGGTTCCTGCCCAAACCCCTGGTGGACAAGGTGCTCAGTGAACCCGGCGGATTGCAACTGGGCGGCCAGAAAATGGTGGTGGCCACGCTGTTCTGCGACATCAGGGGATCATCTCAACTGGCCGAAGCCCTCGCGCCCCATGACCTCGTGATGACCCTTAACGAGCATTTTACCGCCATGACCGAGATCGTTTTCCGCCACGAGGGTACCCTGGACAAGTATATCGGCGATGAAATCATGGCGGTGTTTGGCGCGCCCTTCAAGATTGGCAACGAAGCCTATCGCGCCGTGGCCACCGCGCTGGAAATGCAGCAGAAGACGGCCGAACTGAACGTGGTTCGCGCCCACGAGGGGCGTCCCGTGATCCAGATCGGCATCGGAATCGACCTTGGCGAAGCCATCGCGGGATATATTGGATCGCCACGTCGCATGGATTTCACCGTGGTGGGCGATCGCGTGAACACGGCAAAGCGGTTCTGCGACCTGGCAGGGCCAGGGAAAATTGTCGTGGGGGATGGGATCTGGCAGGCCCTGCAGGGGTATATCGTGGGCAGACCGTTGGGTACGCAGCAGTTGAAGGGTAAACAGCAGGCGGTACGGGTTTACGAAGTCCAGGGACTCCGGCCCAGTCCGGTTCGTGGCGTGCATGCAGGCCAGCAGTCCCAGCCGGGCTCACAAGGAAAGGATACGCGGTGAATGGAATGCGTTCAGTCTGGGTGGGACTGTTCGGGATCGGGTTGGATACCTACTGGCCCCAGTTTGCCGGGTTGCGGGATCGGTTGACCGGTTACCTAGGCCAGGTGGAAGACCGGTTGCGGGCGCTTGGCGCGGAAGTCATCTGCGAGGGACTGGTGGACAGCGTGGAAAAAAGCCGCGCCGTCGGCAGTCGTTTCCGTCGCGAGGAAGTGGACATCATTTTCCTGTACATCACGACGTACGCGTTGAGTTCCACGGTTTTACCCGTGGTGCAACGGGCTGGTGTTCCCGTGGTGGTGCTTAACCTGCAGCCAGTGTCGCGCCTGGACTACCGGGCATTCAACGCGATGGGCGACCGGGGCCGAATGACCGGTGAATGGCTGGCCCATTGCCAGAGTTGTACGGCGCCGGAACTGGCCTGCGCGTTCAACCGCGCGCGTATTCCTTTTCACCTGGTTTCCGGCACGCTGGAAGGAGAAGACGCCTGGCGCGAAATCGGGGAATGGATTCAGGCTGCCCGGGTTGTCCGGGGCATGCGCGAAAACCGGGTAGGCGTGCTGGGACACTACTACTGCGGGATGCTGGACGTTTACAGCGACATGACCCAGCAGGCGGCCGTTTTCGGTTGTCACTTCGAACTGCTCGAGATGTGCGAACTCCACGCCTTGCGGGAAAGTGCCACGGAAGCCGAAGTGGACGGGATGGTTCGGCGATTTCAAGAGGAATTCGACGTGTCACCCGAGTGCGAGGAAGCGGAAATTACCCGCGCGGCACGGACATCGGTGGCCCTGCACAAACTGGTAGAACGTCACCAACTGGGGTCCCTGGCCTATTACTACGAAAGTCAGCCGGGGTATCCCTATGAAAACATTGTGACCTCGGTTATTGCCGGTAATTCCCTGCTTACGGCCCATGGCGTGCCCGTGGCGGGAGAATGCGAAATCAAGAACGTTCAGGCCATGAAAATGCTCGACCTGCTTGGCGCGGGGGGATCTTTCGCGGAACCGTACCTGATGGATTACGAGGACGACGTGATCCTGCTCGGTCACGATGGTCCGGGGCACATGGCCATAGCGGAGGGCAAGGTGAAACTGGTGCCCCTGCCCGTGTACCACGGTAAACCGGGGAAGGGGCTTTCCATTCAGATGTCCGTCCGACATGGGCCGGCGACCGTGTTATCGGTAGTGCAGGACGGCGAGGGGAAACTGAAGTTGCTGGTAGCGGAAGGGGAATCGGTACCCGGACCGGTGCTTGAAATCGGTAATACCAACAGCCGCTACCGTTTTGCCACCGGCGCGCGGGCTTTTTTTGACGCGTGGTGCCAGGCTGGACCGGCCCACCACATGGCGATCGGCATTGGACATGTGGCCGGGATTATCGATAAGACAGCCCGTCTTCTGGGGATTTCCTGCTTGCGGGTCTGCTGAGCATAGGTCCAGTGAAATTGACCTGACCAGCGGTTTGGTGTACAGTATCGGTCATATGGGGTGGTAAGCAGAACACGCCACCGGAAACAAGGAGCAAAAGACATGGCGGATACAAAACTGACGAGGCGGGCCTTTCTGGCCTCCGCGACCCTGGCAGCCGGGGCTGCCAGCCTGAAATGGAGTTGGGCGCAGACGGTGAACACTGCCCGGGTGGTGCCACGCAAAGTTTCACCCAACGAAAAACTGAACGTGGCCGGCATCGGAGTGGGCGGCATGGGCAGCGGTGATATCCGAAGTGTTGGACAGTTCAAGGACCTCGTGAACATCGTGGCCCTGTGCGACGTGGATACCTCTGAAAAACAGATCGGCGAAGCCAGGGCGGCGTTTCCGGACGCGAAATTCTACACGGATTACCGGAAAATGCTCGAAGAAATGGACAAGGAAATAGACGCGGTAACGGTTTCCACGCCGGACCATACCCACGCGCTCGCCGGTTACATGGCGATGAAGATGGGCAAGCACTGCCGGATTCAGAAACCGCTGACCCATACCATCGCCGAAGCCCGCCTGTTGGCGAAAACGTATAAAGAGAATCCAGACGTGGTAGCCGTCATGGGCAACCAGGGCCACTCGAAGAACGGCGTGCGGGAACTGTGTGAACTGGTCTGGTCTGGTGCGCTGGGTGAAATCCGTGAGGCCCATAGTTGGACCAACCGGCCGATCTGGCCGCAGGGCCTTAAGAGTCCGTTAAAGGAACAGCCGGTTCCCGAGACCATGCAGTGGGATCTCTGGCTGGGTGCCGCTCCTTTCCGCCCCTACAACAAGGGTTACGCTCCTTTCAAATGGCGCGGCTGGTGGGATTTCGGTTGTGGTGCCATTGGAGACATGGCCTGCCATATCATGGATCCCGTGTTCTGGGTCCTCCAGTTGGATAAGGCCCCTCGTTTTACCGTGGAAGTGGTGCGACAGGATGGACAGACCGATCAGTGCTTCCCGAAGAAAAGCGTGATCAAGTTCGAGTTTCCCGAGCGGGAAACGCCTTACGGAAAGATGCCGCCCCTCACGGTGTACTGGTATGACGGAGGCGAGTTGCCACCCCGGCCGGAAGGCATCCCTGCGGATGAGCAATTGGGTGACGGCGATAACGGTTCGCTGTTCATTGGATCCAAGGCTGTGGCATCCTGTTGCACCTATGGCGAGAATCCCAGGTTACACCCCGAACCTTTGAACAAGGATCTCAAGAAGCCGGATCCCATGTTGCCTCGGGTTCCCGATGAAAATCCCTACCTCGAGTGGATCAAGGTATGCCGGGACAAGTCGGTGGCCATTCCGAACGGAATTTCCTATCTCGACTACGCGGGACCGTTGACCGAAGTGGCGAACATGGGCAATGTCGCCCTTGCGGTGGGTGTTGGCGTGAAACTGGAGTTCGACGTGGCTTCCATGTCTTTCACGAACAACAAGGATGCCAACAAGTATCTCAGCAAGGAATATCGCAAACCCTTCGATTTCCTGCCGCTGTAAGCGGTTGACGCGTAAAACCATGGTTCGCGGCCCGGGAATTCCTGGGTCGCGAATTTTTTGTTGTTAAATCTGGCCGTCTTTGTAATAATATAAAATTGACACGAGTCGTGACTGTCGCAGTTTGCGGCGGAGCAACGGTATGATCACCAATGAAGAAGCCAAGCGCCTGTACGAGGAGGCCCGGGGTCTGATCGAAGCCGGAGATTTCGAACAGGCCCTCGAGAAACTGAATGTCCTCGACCGGGAAAGGCCCAACAGCCGACGGGTTACCTATTACCGGGCGCTGTGCCTTGCCAGGTCAGGCAAGCCGGACATGGCCAAGGCCATCATGACCAGCCTGACTGACCGGATTGAACCGGAGGCACTGGAAAAACTCAGGCAGATCATTGCCCGGGTGGAAGCCGACAGCAAGATCTCCTCCACGGGACATGAACTTCCCCCGGAACTCGAAAAAGACAATCATGAACCCCTGACGGTGCTCGAACCGAATTTATTACAGATACAGTCGGTTATTTCCACTTCTGTTGACACGTGCACGGTGATGGCGGTCATTCGAAGCGGACTCTTTCGCTTGGGAGACAGCCTGAAATTGCCCGGAACAGGTGGGCAGGAGGAACTGGCGGAAATCTTGCGGATCGGTACGGCGAACGTCCCGTTGCGTTTCGCCCGGGAAGGCATGGTGGTGCCCATGCTGGTCAAGGCCCAGTCCACGCGCCTGGTGCCAGGCATGAACGCGGGATGCCGGCAGAAAAAGCGGGACGCGAAAGTTTCAACGTCCCGCGTGGTGCCGGAAGAGCGAGGGCCAGTGATTTGCTGGGATGAAACGCTGGAGAACGCGGAACGGCTGTCGCGGAAAAAGGAGTACGCCGCCGCAGTGCAACAAGTTGAATCCTATCTCGAAACTCATCCGGAAAGCGTGCTCGCCCATCGCCTGATGGCAGAGATCCTGCGGGATGCGCCTCCTCCGCTAGGGAATGTAGAACAGGCCTTGGCGCATGCCACGCGCGCCTACGAAGATGGTGGGTTTACCGACCCCCCCACGGTGTATTTATATGCGGAACTGCTGGCTAGCAATGGCGACATGGAAAAAGGTCTTTGCGCCCTGGAGGAGTTATACGAGACGATTGAGGATCCTCATGCCCGGAACGCCCTGGCGGAACGCATCCGCCAGTACCGGAGAGAGCACGGGCTGGGGGTGGTGTGGCAATTTTCGGACGCGTCGGGCGAAGTGCTGTTTGAAACCGCGGATCGGGGCAAGTTGCTTACCGCGTTGCGGGAAAGCGAAATTTTACGGAACGCGCGATGCCGGGTGGACCGCGTGGGCGGGTGGCAGGACGCGAAGTCCCTGGTGGTGCCCGCAATTCCTGAGGCGGCTGAAATATTTGGTATCACGGAGTCCACTTCTTCTGGGGATGCCAACCGGAAACTGAAACTTGCCATTATTTTACTGGTAGCCGCGATTATTCTTGCGATTGTAGTGCCTATACTATTCAATATGTTTTAAACAGGTTAACGTTGGAAAGGGGCCGGAGCGCATCATGAACATATCGGCCAGATGTGAGTATGCCTGCAGGGCCATGGTGGAGTTGGCATCGCACGAATGGGACGAAAAGTTGCTGTCCGTGGCCCAGATCGCGGAACAGCAGGGCATTCCCGAAAAGTACCTCGTACACATCATGCTTCAGTTGAAGCGGACGGGACTCGTGGAAAGTTCCCGTGGGGCTTCAGGTGGCTACCGCCTGCAACGCGGGCCGGACCATATCACGCTGCTGGATATCATCGAAGCGATCGATGGCCCGATTCTTACCCCCTTGCCGGTGGACGACAAGCAGGGCATCGCGGTGAAGAACGTGTTCCGAAAAGCCGCGGCGGATATCAGGGCCATCCTAGGAAAAATCACGTTGCGCCACGTGCTCGAATCCGACCTGCCCTCCGGGATGTATTATATCTGATCCATCCCTGTATTATTGCCGCGGTGTTCACGGATTCATCTCAGAAAAGGGTGATACCATGATTCATCACGATGGAGAAGAACTGGGTAACGCGTCCCGGGATCAATGGACGCGGGTGGTGGGTCGGGGACAGATGACCTGGACGCCCACCATGGCGGTGATCCGGCGCGCCCGGGGATGCTGCCTGTGGACGACCGACGGCCGGCGCCTGATCGATTTTACTTCTGGCGTCCTTGTCAATAATATCGGTTACGCCCATAAAGGTTTTGAGTCGCGGGTGGCGGAACTGATGAAAGGTATTCCCCGTAACGCGTACAACATGATCACGCCGTTGCAGGTGGAAGCCTCGAGCATGCTGGTGGCCAGCATGGCCAGGACCAATCCCAGGGTAGAAAAGCTGCTATGGGCGGCCAGCGGTTCGGAAGCGATACAGAAGGCCATGTGGTGTGCCCTGCACCGTTACCCGGACCGGCCGTACATGCTTGCCACCCGGGGTGGGTTTCATGGAAAAAAAGGTCTTGCCGCGGATGTAACGGGGGAATCCAGCCCGAACCCGTTCGTACGGATGATTTCTTTTCCCCTGGATGATCACACGCTGACCGAATCCGCCGTGCTGAACGAACTTGAACAGTACTGGACCGAAACCGGCGGCAGGATATCCCTGCTTATCACGGAACCTTACTTGGGCGCGAAGGGATCTTTCCATCCGCCGAAATGGTATCACCTGTGCCTGGAACGCTGGTGCCGGGAACGGGACGTGGCATTCATTTTCGATGAGGTACAGTCCTGTTTCGGTCGAACCGGCAACATGTACGCGTACGAAACGTACGGCGTGCGGCCAGACCTGGTGGTGCTGGGCAAAGGGATGGCCAGTGGAGTGCCCACGGCCGCCGTCGCGGGCCGGGCGGACCTGATCGACGCCTTGGACTACGGGGAAGGCTCCGATACGTTCAGTGCCCATCCCGAGGCCTGCGCGGCGGTTATCGCCACCCTGGAAATTTTTGAAGAGGAGGATATTGTCCGGACCGCGCGAAAGATGGGTGTCCGGCTGGGAAAGGGGCTGGCCCGGTTACAGGAAAGGTTTTCGTTCATTCGGGCCGTGCGCGGCGAGGGCATGGTCTATGGCATCGAGATGGAGAACCCTGAAACCGCGAACCGGTGTGTTCTGGAAGCCTATCGAGCCAAGGCCCGCCGCGGGGTGCATTTTCTGGGGCCCCTGGCCGGCAAGGTATTGCGGGTCAGTCCACCGCTGATTCTGGATCGTGAAACCCTCATCGATGCCCTCTACCTGCTGGACAAGGCCTGGGGCCGTGTCCCGGGCTCGGCCTGATCCGGGGATCGGATTCGTGTCTCCGTTGATCCTGTTTGATTACGACGGGGTTATCGCGGATACCCGGGGTATGTTTCAGCGCGCTTTTCGCGAGGCGTGCGCGGGTTTCGGCCTGGAAAGGCTGGCCGAAGAGGATGCTTTCCTGCAGGTATTCGAGGATAACATGCTGGCCGGGTTGAGCTCGGCTGGTTTGCGGAAACCGGATATTCCGGTTTTTCTGGGGGTTCTGGAACAGGCCCTGAACCAGGCCCCTCTTCCCCCGGTCTTCGATGGGATGACCGAGGTGATCCGGGTGCTGCATCGGCGGTTTCCCCTGTGGATTATCACGTCAAACGTATCGGCGGTAATCCGACCCGTTCTGGAACAGGCGGGGATTGCGTCGTGTTTCCGGGAAATCATGGGGGCGGATGTGCATCCGAAAAAGGTTGAAAAGATCCGGCGCGTGAGGGCTCCATTTCCGGAGACCACGCCCGCGTGGTACGTGGGAGATACCCTGGGAGACCTGTTGGAAGGAAGCCGCGCGGGGTGCCACACAATAGCCGTTACCTGGGGTTGGCACGATCGGGAACGTCTGCGGCGGGGTCAGCCCGCGCGATGGGTGGATGAACCATCTGACCTGCTTCGAGTTTTCGGGGTAGACACGTGAGGTATCGCAACATGGACACACCGTCCGCCGAGATCGTGATGATTGGTTCGGAACTGCTGCTGGGGGAGCTGCAGGATACGAACGCTACCTACCTGGCCAGGGCACTGGCGGAATCTGGGATTCCCCTGCTGTGGAAAACCACGGTGGGCGATAATCTTGGGCGCGTCGTGGAAGCGTTGCGTGTCGCGCTGAGCCGCTCCAGCATGGTGCTGTGCAGTGGCGGGCTGGGACCAACCGAGGACGACCTGACCCGGGAAGCCCTGGCGGAACTGATGGGAGTGCCCCTGGTTTTTCACCCCGAAGCGATGGAGGCGATCGAAGCCCGGTTTGCCCGGTTCGGTCGGGCCATCACGAAAAACAACCGCAAGCAGGCCATGGCTCCCCATGGCGCGGAACTCATCCCGAATCCCCATGGTACCGCGCCGGGCATCTGGGCCCGGCTTGACGATAAGGTGGTGGCGTGCATGCCCGGCGTACCCTTTGAATTGAAGCCGATGCTTCAGGAAAAGGTGTTGCCGCGGTTGCGCCAGGAATTTGGTTTTTCGGGGGTGATCAAGGCATGGAATCTGCGGGTGTGCGGGATGGGCGAGTCGCGGATCGACGCCTTAATTGGAGACATCATCAGGGAATCGCTCAATCCAAGGATCGGACTCCTGGCTGGACCGGAAGGCGTGATCATCCGGATTTCCGCCCGTGCCGGCGATGAGCAGGAGGCCGAGACCATGATCGCGCCCGTGGCCGATCGCGTTCAGGAGCGCCTGGGCGGGATTGCTTTCGGGAGAAATGGCGAACAGGTGGAAGAAATACTGGTCGCGAGACTCCGGGAAAAGCATCTGCCATTGCGGGTGCGCGAAAGCATCACGGGTGGCGAGATCTGTCGGAGGATCATGGCGGCGGGGCCGGACATGCTGCTGGAAGGAACGGTGCTTTCCCGGGAAAGTGACAATGGTACCGCGCTTGACATGGCCAGAACCATGTTGATAAAATATCCTTTTGCCTGCGCTCTCGTCGTTACAGGGCAACTGGGCGAGGAACGCGGTTCCGGAGTGGTGGCGGTGGAAGGGATGGTTCACGCGTTCGAACTGCCCTATTACGGCGAAGGCAGGCTGTTACAGACACGCCTCGCGGTCGCGGCGCTGGAAGAAACGCGGCGCGTCGTTACGGGGCTGGTGACGAAAAACGGGGCGTGAAAATCATTACGGGCTGGCCACAAGCATCGCGGGAGATCCTGGCGCGGGAACCCGAGGCACACCGCGCGTATATATAGACATACCGTCGCCCCATGCGCCGGAACAACGCGCTTCCTCCTGTCGGGGAAGTATCCAGTCAGAATGTTCTGACAAGACCGGACTGCCACTGAAACAGCGTGGCGGAGCGTTGCTCTGGCCAACAGAAGGACGATAGGCCATGTTTGAAGTCATGGCGCTGGTGCTGTTGACCCAGCAACCATTGCAGCCGGTGGCTGAAGGGTGGGCATCCTACTACACCACCCGGGAAAACAGCATGATCACCGCGTCTGGCGAACTGATGGACGATGGCGCATTCACGTGCGCCATGCGGAAAGGTTCCTTCGGCGATTATTTCCTGGTGGTAGCGGAAAATGGACGATCCGTGGTCTGCCGCCTGAACGATCGCGGTCCCCATGTCAAAGGCAGGGTTGTCGATCTTTCCCGGGCTGCCATGCGGGCTTTGAGTCCTCACCGGGATCTGGTTCGCGTGAAAATCTATCGCCTGGGATCCGCGCCACCGCCAACATGGTTGACTGCCCGGCAACGACGGGAGTAGAAACGGCCCGGATGTTCCATCTGGGCGTGGAAACTGGAAATCCTCCCCCTTCCGGTGGCACAATAAGCCCATCCTCAACAGTGACGGTCGGGACGGGGCTTTTTTTCTCGCGTACGCCGTTTCTGGAAACCAATGGAAGATCCGGTAATGCTGGAAGAGTTACTTTATCCCCGAACGTTGGCCGTGGTCGGCGCGTCCAAGACCCCGGGAAAAGTGGGTTACGCGATTCTCGAAAACCTGCTGAAGAGTGGCTATTCAGGGAAAATCATTCCCGTCAATCCCACCACGGATGAATTGATGGGGTTGCGTTGCTACAAGGATCCCCGGGAAGCGGGGGACCCCATCGATCACGCGGTAATCGTGGTACCCAACAAGGCGGTGAAAGCGGCGATCGAGTCCAGCGTGGCTGCTGGCGCCCGGGCGGTGACGGTCATTACCGCGGGTTTCAAGGAAACCGGTCCGGAAGGCCTGGCTCTCGAAAAGGAAATTGCCGATTACTGCCGGCGCCGGAAGGTGCGGTTACTGGGGCCTAACTGCCTGGGCCTGATCAACACCGAAAATGGCATGAACGCGTCTTTCGCGGCCCAGATGCCCAAGCCGGGGGCGATTGCCATTGTGTCCCAGTCCGGGGCGTTGTGCACGGCGATTCTTGACTGGGCCGAAGGGCGGGGCGTGGGGCTGTCCAAGTTGATTTCCATCGGGAACAAGGCGGATATCTGTGAGACGGACCTGCTGGAATGCCTGGCGGGAGATGCCCAGACGAAGGTCATCGTGGCGTACCTGGAAAGCATCCAGAGTGGAGCCGAATTTATCCGGATCGCGGAGTCGGTCTGCGCGCAGAAGCCGGTGGTTATTCTCAAGGCGGGGGTGACTGCGGCGGGTGGCAAGGCGGCATCTTCCCACACGGGTAGCCTGGCCGGGGCGGACATTGCGTATGGAGCGGCCTTCAAGCGAGCGGGCATCGTGCGGGCCGACGATTTCGAGTCGCTGTTCGACTACGCCTTGGCGTTTGCTAATCAGCCGTTGCCCCGGGGGGACCGGGTCGTGGTGATTACCAACGCGGGTGGTCCAGGGATCATGGCCGCGGATGCCGTGGAACTCGAAGGGATGAAGATGGAGTCGCTGACGCCGTCGGTAGCCGAGTCGATTCGCGCCCAGTTGCCGCCGGCCGCCAGCGTGGCCAATCCCGTGGACGTACTGGGGGACGCTGAACCGGGTCGCTACGCCATGGCCCTCGAAGCAGTGCTGGCCGATGAACGCGCCGACGCCGTTGTGGTGATCCTCACGCCCCAGGCGATGTCGGATCCTGACGCCACGGCCCGCGAAATCATACGCGTGGCGAAAGGATCGACCAAGCCGGTGCTGGCCTGTTTCATGGGAGGGTCCCAGGTGACTTCCGCCCGGGCAATGCTGCTGGAGGGTGGCATCCCTGATTATCCGTCACCGGAACGGGCCGTGCGTGCCGTGAAGGCCATGGTGGAATACGTGAAATGGAAGAACAGGCCGCCCCGCGTGGTTACCCGTTTCCCGGTCAACCGTCACCGCGTGGAACGTATTCTGGCTAGACAGGCGCGGAGCGGACGCAAGGAGATGGGCGAAGTCGAGGCCAAGGAAATTCTGAAGGCCTACGATTTCTACGTGCCGCCCGGCGGACTGGCCAGGACGGCTGAAGAAGCCATCATGATCGCCGAGCGGGTAGGTTACCCCGTGGTCATGAAGATCGTGTCGCCGGATATCCTGCACAAGTCGGACGTGGGGGGCGTGAAGTTGAATCTGGGCAAGGCCCAGGAAGTGCAGGACGCGTTCGACCTGATGATGCTGCGGATATCGCGGGCACATCCCGATGCCTACCTGCGGGGGGTATACATCGAAAAGATGAGCAAGCCAGGTCGCGAAGTCATTCTTGGCATGCATCGGGACCCGCAGTTCGGTCCCATGCTGATGTTCGGGCTGGGGGGCATTTTCGTGGAAGTGATGAAGGACGTCAGTTTTTACCTGGCGCCTATCACCAAGAACGAAGCGATCCAGATGCTGCAGAACACCCGATCCTACGCGCTGCTCAAGGGAGCCCGAGGGCAGGCCGCGGTGGATATGGACGCGATCGCCGGGGCCCTGCAACGCATCAGCCAGTTGGTGACCGATTTCCCGCAAATCGAGGAAATGGACATCAATCCGTTCATCGTGGGAGAAATAGGCACGCCGCCCGTGGTGGCCGACGCGCGCATGATCATTTCGGGAGTGGAATAAGCCATGGTACTGCAGGGAAAGTCTTTCGATCCGAACTGGATGGCGGAATATGGCGACGCCGTGGTTACCCCGGAGAAGGCCGTGTCGGTCATCCAGCCGGGCATGCGCGTGTTCCTGGGAACGGGATGCGCGACGCCGGTAACCCTGGTACGCGCGCTGGTCGCCCGCGCCGGTGAACTGGCGGACATTGAGATCACCCAGTTACTGACCCGGGGAGACGCGCCCTACGCGACCCGGGAACTGGCCAATTGTTTCCCGGTGAACTGTTTTTTCATTTCAGCCAACGTCCGGTCCATCATCCAGCAGGGCATGGGGGATTACACGCCGATCAGCCTGTCGGACATTCCGAAACTATTGCGATCGGGCCGAATGTCGCTGGACGTGGCCATGATCCAGGTTACACCGCCCGATGAAAACGGCATGTGCAGTTTCGGGGTATCGGTGGACGTTACCAGGACGGCCGCGGAAAACGCGCGCATGGTGATCGCCGAAGTAAATCCAAACATGCCACGCACCCACGGCAACAGCCAGATCCATGTGCATGACATCGACTTCCTGGTACCGGTAGATGTGCCCGTGATTGAAAACGTGCTGGCTGAAGAGCGTCCGGGGACTGAAGAAATCGGGGAATACCTTGCCGGTCTGATTGAGGACGGTTCGACGATCCAGTTGGGAATCGGCCGCGTGCCGCAGGCTTGCGCGCGCTTCCTGAGGAACAAGAAGGACCTCGGCGTGCACTCCGAAATGCTCACGGACGCGATTATTGACCTGGTGGAATGCGGGGCGGTCACCGGCGCGAAGAAGACGCTGGATCGCGGGAAAGTCGTCGCCAGTTTTCTGATGGGTTCCCGGCGGCTTTACGATTACGTGAACGACAATCCCGTCTTTTCGATGAATCCCACCGAGTACGTTAATGACATCAGTGTTATTGCCCGACAGCATAAAATGGTGGCGATCAACGTGGGCCTCGAGGTGGACCTGACCGGCCAGGTATGTGCGGATTCCATCGGTCACCAGTTCTACTCGGGGATTGGCGGGCAACTGGATTTCATGCGGGGCGCGGCCCTGTCGCCGGGTGGTAAGCCTATCATCGCGCTGCATTCGACCACCCGGGAAGGTAAGTCCCGCATCGTTTCAACCCTGACGCCGGGAGCGGGCGTGGTTACCACCCGGGGCGACGTGCATTACGTCGTCACGGAGTACGGCGTTGCCTACCTGCATGGTAAAAGCATCCAGGAAAGGGCCCTTGCCCTGATCAGCATCGCGCACCCCGATTTCCGGGAACAGTTGCTCAAGGATGCCATCGCCATGAAGTACGTGCGGGCGGAACTGGCGGGATACAGCGGAAAGATTTCCGTTGGTCCCAAGGATTTCCGCACCACCATGCTGCTGGACGACGGCACGTTGCTGACGGTGCGGCCCATTCATCCCACGGACGAACCCAAACTCCGCGACCTGTTCTACGCCCTTTCCCAGGAATCGATCTACAAGCGGTTCATGAGCCGCATGAAATGGGTGCCTCGGAAACAGGTCCAGGAGTTCGTGTACATCGACCATCGGAACGAAGTATCCATCGTGGCAACCGTGCCCGAAGCCGACGGCGATCTAATCGTGGCCCTTGGCGGGTATTACCTGGATCCCCGCACGAACCGCGCGGAAGTGGCGTTTACCGTGCAGGACCAGTGGCAGAACCGCCGCATCGGCACTTTCCTCTTCAAGCAACTGGTTACCATCGCGCGGCGGAACGGTATCACGGGCTTTACCGCGGAAGTACTGGAAGAAAACCGGGCCATGCAAGCGGTGTTCAATAACTCCGGTCTTAACGTGCGCAGTGAACTCATTGAGGGCGTGTACCACTACACGATAGATTTCGACTGAGTTCCGGCGGTTTTTCCCTGTTTATCTCTTTCCGGAAAAACGATCCTGAAAAGATCGGGGCGTTCTCTCCCTGGTGGAGGGAACGCCCCGATGACGTTCTGGTGTTACCCGGTTATTCGCAGAGTTCGAACACGCCTGCCGCGCCCATGCCGCCGCCGATGCACATGGTCTCCAAGCCCCACTTGACACCCCGACGCCGCATCTCGTAAATGAGCGTCGCGGCCAGCTTGGTACCCGTGCATCCCAGCGGATGCCCAAGGGCGATGGCACCGCCGTTCACGTTGACGATTTCTTCGTCGAGGCCGAGTTCCCGTACCACGTAAATGGTCTGGGACGCGAAAGCCTCGTTGCATTCCACCAGGCCAATATCCTGGATGGAGATACCGGCCTGCCGACAGGCTTCGTGAATGGCGGGAACCTGGGCGGGACCGAGGTAACCAGGGTCGCCCGCCCCCACCGCGTATCCCCGTAACCGGGCCAGCGGTTTCAAGCCCAGTTCCTTGATCACGGCTTCACCGGCCAGCACGGCTGCCGCGGCGCCGCAACTGGTCTGGCTGGAGTTTCCCGCGGTGGCCACGCCCAATGCCGGCGACGCCGCGAAAGCGGGCTTCAACTTGGCCAGGGCTTCCAGCGTCGTCTCAGGTCGAGGACCCTCATCCGTGTCAAACAGGAATTTGGTGCCATCCGGCTTTTCTACCTCGAGCGGCACGATCTCGTCCTTGAAGCGCCCTTCTTTGATGGCCGCGATGGCACGCATGTGACTCCGGTAGGCCCAGCGGTCGCATTCCTCGCGGGTGATGTTGAAGTCCCGCGCCACGTTATCCGCGCATTGTCCCATGGTGGTATACGCCCGGGGATTTTCCTTCGTCAGTTTAGGATTGGGCAACGGCTTGTTTCCGCCCATCGGGATCAGGCTCATCGATTCTGTGCCACCCGCGATGGCCACGTCGAGCAGTCCCGCCTCGATTTTGGCCCCGACCGTGACCATGGTTTCCAGTCCCGAACTGCAGTACCGGTTGATCGTCACGCCGGGGATAGTGTCCGGGAGTCCGGAGGCCAGCAGGGCGATCCGTCCCACGTTCATGCCCGATTCCGCTTCAGGAAACGCGCAACCGATCACGCAATCCTGAAACCGCTCATAGGGAATACCGGAGCGGTCGGCGGCCGCCTTGATGGCTACCGCGGCCATGTCATCCGGCCGCAAGTGCGAAATAACCCCATTCTTGGAACGTCCCACCGGGGTGCGGACGATGGCAACAACATAGGCGTTTTCCATGACTGAATCTCCTTATCGCGTCAGTTGCGCAACGGCTTGCCGGTGGCGAGCATGTGCTGAATGCGCTGTTGCGTTTTTTCCGTGCCACAGAGGCTCACGAAAGCCTCGCATTCCAGGTCCAGAACATCCTGTTCCGTGATGGGCGTGCCCGCGCGGCGGTTGCCGCCGGTCAGCACGTTGGCCAGGTGTTCGGCAATGAGCATGTCGTGTTCCGAGGCGAATCCCGCCTGGTTCATCGCCCAGACACCCGAACGGAAAGCCGCCTTGATGCTTTCGCCCAGGGCGTACAGTTGAGGCGGACGCGGCGGGGTGTAGCCCGCGATGATCAGGCCGCGGCAGACGTCTTTTGCCCGCTGCAACTGGTGATCGAAGTTCGGTACCACGATGTCCGTCGGGCGGAAGTAACCGAACTCGATGACCTCCAGGCCACTCGTGCCCACCTTGGCCGTGGCGATATTTTCAAACGCGCGCTTGACGAAGGGCATCGGATCCGCCTGCACGTTGGCCGGGATGTGTTCCAGCGCCCGCACCAGCAGTTCCTTGGTGCCGCCACCGGCGGGAATCACGCCCACGCCGACCTCGACGAGCCCCGCGTAGGTTTCACCGGCCAGCACTACCCGGTCCGTGTGCATGTTGAGTTCCACGCCGCCGCCAAAGGTGTAGTGATGCGGCGCGCCCACCACGGGACGCCGGCAGTACTTCATGCGCATGCCCACGCCCTGCAGCTGGCGAACCATGTTCTCAATGAAGTCCCATTGTTGCTGCAAGGCCGCGCCCAGCACGAGCATCAGGTTGGCCCCCGCGCTGAAATGCGGGCCCTGGTTCCCCACGACCATGCCTTCGAACTTGCCTTCCTCGAGCAGGTCCACGCCATCGTTCAGGATCTGGATGATGTCCGGACCGATGGCGTTCATCTTGCAGTGGAACTCGGCGCACACGATCCCGTCGCCCAGGTCTACCAGGCTGGCCTCGTCGAGTTTCTTGACGATGTTTTCGGACTTGGTCTTGATGTTGACCAGTTTCAGTTCCCGCGGATTTACCGGCACGGGCTTGTACGACCTGCTTGCCAGGTCGAAGAAGTACCGGATACCGTTCTCATCCTTGTAGAACGTCTTGTTGCCCGATTCCTTCAGGGCCTTGGCGATGGGCGGCAGGTCGATTCCCAGGGCTTCCATCCGCGACGCCACCTCGTCAAATCCCAGCACATCGCAGGCTTCGAAAATGCCGATTTCCCAGTTGAAGCCCCACTTGCAAGCGTTGTCCAGCTGGCAGATGTCGTCGGCGATTTCCGGGATCCGGTTGCCCGCGTACTGCAGCATGTTGGCGAAGAACTTGAACAGGTACTTTGAACCCTTGTCTTCGCCGAAATGCATGATCCGTAACTTGTCCGCCAGGCTTTCCGCGTTGCGGACCGCGCCGGTGCATTCAAACCGGGGCTTCACGGGCGGGCGGTAATCCCCGGCAACCGGGTCATACCCCAGCACGATCTTCTTGCCTTTTTCGTCTTTCTGGTCCGTTTTCTTGTAGAAGCCGGACCCGGACTTGTCACCCAGCAACCCCTTGGCTACCATGGCGTCGAACCAGTCCGGACCCTTCATCAGGTCGCGGCGTTCATCATTGGGGCAGCCATGGTACACGTTACCCAGCACCTTCTGCAGGGTGTCCAGGCCAACAAGATCGGCCGTGCGGAATGTGGCCGAACTGGCGTGGCCAATGCTTGTGCCGGTCAGCGCGTCGATTTCTTCCACCGACAACCCCTCTTCCACCATGGTGTGCATGATGTAGGCCATGGCGAAGGTGATGATGCGGTTGGCCACGAAGTTCGGGGTGTCTTTGGCGAACACGATGCCTTTACCCAGGACGTTTTCGCCGAATTCGGCCATGAACTTCACCACCTCGGGATCGGTTTCCGGCAGGGGGATCAGTTCCAGCAGTTTCAGGTAACGCGGCGGGTTGAAAAAATGCGTGCCCAGGAAGTTGCGCCGCATGGCGTCCGGCATGCCTTCCGCGATCTTGCCCACCGGAATGCCACTGGTGTTGGTGCTGACGATCGCGCCTGGACGATAGTGTTCCGCGACCTTCGCGAAGACATCCTTCTTGACCTCGAGTTTTTCAAGTACCACCTCGATGATCCAATCGCATTCGGCGATCCGATGCATGTGGTCCTCGAAGTTGCCGATCTCGATCATGTCGATGAGTGATTTGGAATACAGGGCGGCGGGCTTGGACTTGAGCAGTCCGGCCTTGCCTTTTTCCGCGAAGCCGTTGCGCTTCTTGGGATCCTTGCGTTCCTCTTCGCTCAGGTTGGGCGGCACGATGTCGAGCATGATGCTGGGAATGCCGCAGTTGGCGAGGTGGGCGGCAATAGTCGCCCCCATGACGCCGGAACCCAGCACAGCCACTTTCCTGATGTCCCTCATCGGTTCAATCTCCCTTGAGGTGTTACCCCGTTGTGATCTCCCGGCCAGCCGGAAAGACCTACCTAACGTTCGTTATACACGCCGGCAAACACTCTGAAAAACCCGCATATTCACCGGATCATTCCCGCGAAGATCATCCCGCCACCGCGTCTGCTTCGCGTATCACCGAGGCAATAATAATGCGAAAGTCAGACCGGTTGCAACTGAAAAAAGTATTTTTTTCAATGGGTACCCCATCCATGGGTTTACTTTTCCGCGTCCGGTAATCCCTTGAATTTGCGGACAAATTCGGCGGTCAGGTCAATGTAGGTATAACCGTGTTCGTGGGTGGCCTCGATGTGACTATGTTCCGGAAGTTCGTTGAAGGTGGAAATATGCAGCCAGTCCGGATGGGAAGCCATCGCCGCTTCGAAAGTTCCCCGGTAATAGGCCCCTTCCGGATCGTCCGGGTACTGCACGCCGAACTTGGTTCGATCCTTCCACCCGGCGCCCTTGAAGCCGCCGTTTCGGGTCTTGCGTCCCTCGTTGCTCCGTTCGTCGTAACCGGGGCTGATGGTCGCGTGATGCTGGGCCAGTTTGCCATTTTGTCGACCGGTGGTTTCGTTGTACCGGTCAATATGGCCCCGCATGGTTTTCATGAATTCAGCCAGTTGACAGTCTTCCACGTCCACCAGGGTGTATTCCTCGAGAGAACGAAATGGCCCCAGGTATTCCGCCCCCTTTCCGCCCTGGTAACTTCCGGACATGATCGGGAAGGAGGGCAGGCCTTCCTGTTCAAGCCGACTGAACAGGTCCGCCCATTCGTGAGGCGTGTGGCCCCACGCTGTCCAGACCATCACCACCGGCAGGCCTTCCACTTTCAGCATGGCGGGATGATTCTTGTATCGGCCCAGGAAATATTTCAGGTCATGGTAGACCTGTTCCAGGGGCATGCGCCCGTGTTCATAGTCGATGGTTACCCGTAGGCCATGGGAAACGGCCTTCTCGTAAATCGTGTCCAGAATGGCGTTCTTGCCATGTTCGCCCTCTTCGTACCACCACGAAACGGCGATCGCGTCGATCAGGGCCCGGTTCATCTGGTTCATGTGTTTTTCAATGATGGTCGGATCACAGGAATTGTAAGCCCCCACCAGGGGATGAATATCGCCGAAATGTTCTTGGCGTCCCTTTTCTTCGAGTGGCTTGAGCCAGTCGTCTTCCTCGTACCAGATGTAGTAATAGGCTAGAACGACCTTGTCCGTGAAAGCGAATCCCCGCTCGGGATCAGGCGGTTCCGAGATTCCAGGTGGGGAGAGGAGAACGATGGCGGACACCATGATTCCTGGCAGGGACAGACGCGCGGGCGTTTGATTCCGCATGGTGTGGATCTCCTTGATTCGGCCTCTTTTTGTTTCCGCCGGTTATTGTGTCAGAATAATCATTAAGTGATTCGATCGTTTTCAACAGTACCGGAAAACAGGTGCCGCTTTCCAGTGGTGGGTAAGATTAAAACCCGGTTCGTGTGTGAAGCCTGCGGCGCGGCGCAGTCGCGGTGGGTGGGGAAGTGCCCCGCTTGCGGCGAATGGAATACCCTTACAGAACAGGCCGTCGCGTCCGGGAGCCAGGACGGAAAGCGTGGCGCGGAGTCAGGGTGGCTTGCCGCGCCGCCCCCCAGGCCCATCAGCGATGGTTCGGCGGAACCGCCATCCCGGCTGAGGTCAGGGCTCGAGGAGTTCGACCGGGTGTGTGGCGGTGGCATCGTGCCGGGATCTCTTACCCTCATCGGGGGAGACCCGGGGATAGGTAAGTCCACGCTGATGCTGCAGGTCTCCAGGCATATCGCCCGAACCACGGGTCCGGTCCTGTACGTCAGCGGCGAAGAATCATTTGAGCAGTCCCGCCTCCGCGCCCGGAGGCTGAACGCGCTGGAGCCCCGGCTGTTTTTGTACAACGAAACCCTTGCGGAAATCGCGTCCGAGGAATTGCGCCGGGGATCGTACACCTTTGCCGTGATTGATTCCATCCAGTCCATGCAGGCCGCGGGGGTTACTTCCGTGCCCGGCAGCATGGGACAGGTCCGGGAATGTGCCAACGCTTTTCTGCGAACGGCCAAGGAAGTCGGCGTGCCCATCGCGATGATCGGGCACGTGACCAAGGACGGCGTGATCGCGGGACCCAGGCTGCTGGAACACCTGGTGGACACGGTTCTGTATTTCGAGGGTGAATCAAGACACGCGCTCCGGGTGCTGCGGGCCGTCAAGAACCGGTTCGGGCCGACCAACGAAGTGGGCGTGTTTGAAATGACGGATGGCGGCCTCGTCGAAGTCGATAATCCGAGCGCGGTTTTCCTGGATGAACGTCCGGTGGGCGTCAGCGGATCGGTGGTATTTCCCGCGGTGGAGGGTAGCCGGCCCATGCTGGTGGAGGTGCAGGCCCTGGTGGGCGAACCTCATGGCGGCCCGGGACGGCGTACCGTGACCGGCCTGCATTCCGGCCGGGTGGCCCTGACGCTGGCGGTACTGGAAAAACGCGCGGGAATCCGGCTGACGGACCGGGACGTGTTCGTGAACGTGGCGGGCGGGGCGCGCGTGGAAGAACCGGCCGCGGACCTGGCTATTGCCCTGGCCGTGGCTTCGAGTTGCCTGGATCGACCGGTTCCCGATCGCCTGGCCGCGTTCGGTGAACTGGGGCTTGCCGGTGAGGTGCGGGGCGTGGCGTCGGCCCTGGAGCGGATGGCCGAGGCCGCCAAGTTCGGGTTCGACTGCTGCGTGTGTCCCCCCCTGCCGAAAAACCGAAGGAAACAGGCTGCCGCGTACGGCCAGGCGCGGATGGTGACGCGACTGACGGAAGCGATACGGAACCTGCTGGAGAACTGACGTGCCGAAACGGATTGTGAACGAAGAAGACGCGTTGAACCAGGCAATTCGGATGATTGCTCCCGGCACGCCCCTGCGCGAGGCGATCTCGATGATCCTGCAGGCCGGCACGGGCGCGGTGATCTGCATGGGGGACGTGAACCGGCTGGCCCGACTGTCCGAAGGAGGGGTAGAACTCGACGCGGAGATGCGTCCACAACTGCTTTACGAACTCTGCAAGATGGATGGCGCGATCATTCTCGACGAAGCGGGCAAGCGTATCCGGTACGCGAACCGGTTTCTGAAGCCGAATACCCGCATCCCCTCTGACGAGACAGGTACCCGCCACCGCGTTTCACAGCGCATAGCCGTGCAGGCAAAGTGCACGGTGATTACCGTGTCCCAGCGGCGGGCCAGCGTCACCATCTACTGCCACGGGCGCAAGTACGCGGTCCGCACGGTGCAGGCACTGGTGAACAAGGTCACCCAGGCGATGCACACCCTGGAACGGTACATTCATGCGCTTCAGAGTGAACTGGCCGAATTGACCATCCGGGAACTGGCCGGATGGAGCACCCTGGCCGACGCGTGCCGCGTGCTGCAACGACGAGAAATGGCCGAACGCATTTACCGGCGTGAAGTCCTGCCCCTCATCGATGAACTGGGAGATGAGGGCCGGATGGTGCGCCTCCAGGTGGTGGAAATGCGCAAGCCCGTGGAAGACGCCCTCCTGGTCGTGCGGGACTACGTGAAGGATCGGACCGAGGAACAGGCTCAGGATCGGCTCCGGGCGCTGAGCGAAACCGAGGTACTGGGGCAGGGCAACATCTCGCAGATTCTCGGATATGGGTCCACAACCCGTCCCCAGGAAACCCTGGTCATTCCCAGGGGCTACCGGGTGCTGGGCATGCTGGGGGGGCGCTTTCCCGACACCATTATCCGTAACCTGGTAGATCGTTTCGGCAACCTGCAGGAAATTCTGGGTGCCACCCGGGAACAACTGGTCGAGGTGGAAGGAGTGGGCGACGTGATTGCCGAGCGCATACTCAACGGCCTTGACCTGCTGAAAAAACAGTACCTGGTGGACAGCCGTCGCTGACGGACAGCGCGCCGGATGCCGGGGTCTGTGCGATAATGCCCCTGTGGCATACCGGGGAGATGAACCATGCCTTTCGTTATGGACTGCGAAGTGCTGGCCCACCAGGAAGTGGCGGCTGACCATTTCCGGGTTACGCTGGTCGCGCCGGAGATCGCCTCGGCCGCCCGCGCGGGCATGTTCTGCATGATCGAGGTGGGCGCGGGATACCATCCGTTCCTGCGCCGTCCTTTTTCTATCGAACGGATTTACCCGGACGGCGTATCGTTCCTGTACAAGGTAGAGGGAGAGGGCACCAGGCTGCTGAGCCGGGTCCGGCCCGGTGACACCCTGAATATTCAGGGGCCGCTCGGGCGTCCGTTTCCCGTTCCCGGTGGTGTCCGGCGATACCTGCTGGTGGCCGGGGGGATTGGCGTGGCCCCGTTTCCGGCCCTGGCCGAGGCGATCATCGCGGAGGGGGGAACCCCGGAAGTGCTGCTGGCTGCCCGGACCGAACGGTTACTGGTTGGCGCCCGGGATTTTACCCGCATGGGTTGCCGGGTGACCCTGGCCACCGATGATGGTTCCGCTGGTCACCAGGGTACGGCGGCAGACCTGCTGGAGGCGGCCCTGGACCCCCGGGAGAGCGTGGTCGTGTACGCCTGCGGCCCCATGCCGATGATGCGGGCGGTTCACGAGAAATGCCAGGCGGCGGGCGTGGTCTGCTGGGCTTCCCTGGAGGCTCACATGGCCTGTGGTGACGGGGTGTGCATGGGGTGCGTGGTACCCGCAAACCGGGAAATGGAAGCGGAGCGGATGGTCCGGGTCTGCCGGGAAGGCCCCGTGTTTGACACCCGGGACATTAACTGGACGGCATGTCCATAACGGGGACTCGGGGATATGGCGGATTTAAGCGTGAATGTCGGTGGCCTGAGGATGAAGAATCCCGTGACGGTGGCCTCCGGTACCTTCGGGTACGGTCAGGAATACGATGAATACTTCGATATCGCCCGCCTGGGTGCCGTGACGGTGAAAAGCCTGACCCTTCAGCCTCGGGCTGGAAATCGCCCCCCGAGACTGGCCGAAACTCCCGCCGGACTGCTCAACGCGATCGGCCTGCAGAACGTGGGAATCGAGGCGTACCTGCGGGATAAATTACCCTTTTTGCGGAAAAAGGGCTGTACCATCATCGCCAATATTTACGGGTATGCCCCGGAAGATTACGCGGAACTGGCCCGTCGCCTGGAAGCGGAGCAAGGGGCGGACGCCATTGAGGTCAACCTTTCCTGTCCGAACGTGCATGATGCCCGGACCGTGGGTGGATGCAAACTGGTCGCTCAGCAGCCGGAAGCGGTCCTGAAATATACCCGGGTTATCCGTTCGGCCACGCGCTTGCCGCTGTTCATCAAGTTATCTCCAAACGTGGCGGATATCGTGGAGCCCTGCCTGGCGGCGCAGGAAGGTGGAGCAAACGGCCTATCGCTCATCAACACCCTGCTGGGCATGGAGATCGACGTGAAAAGCCGCAAGCCGGTATTGAGCAACCTGGTCGGCGGCCTCAGTGGTCCGGCCATCCGCCCCGTGGCTCTAAAAATGGTCTGGGATGCTGTCCGGGCGGTCACAATCCCGATCATCGGCATGGGAGGCATATGCGACGCCCGGGATGCCGTGGCCTTTCTGCTGGCCGGGGCTTCCGCAGTCGCGGTTGGAACCGCCTCTTTCCGTCGTCCTGATACGGCAATCCGGGTGATCGAGGGGTTGGAGCGGTACGTGGACGAGCAGGGATTCAGCCGGGTTACGGATATTATCGGGGCCTTGAGAACCGAGTGACCGTTCTTCGTTCAGTCGGCGACCAGAAAACGTGATTCTGAGTGGTTTGCGTTTGAATCGGTTGAAAAAATACCTGATCATTGGCTTGATCATAGGGGGGGGCGGGATCGGTTGCCTGTACCTGTTCCCGTGGGGTCACCCGTCAGACATTCCCCGGGTAAAAATAGCCTGGAATAAAATAGGGGATAAGCCATTTTTATTGTTTTTTTGTAACGACTTTCCGTTTTTCTGGTCTGTTTTTGAAAAAACAGGCGTCGGAACCAGCCTGAAAGCAAACGCGGCCTTTCTGGTCGATACGCCGCAACTGGTGCTCAGACGACGCACCGGTATCCGTTTTACCCCTGTCCGGTGGAGGCTCTGGCTGGGACGTCAGGCATGGTTTGGATGGTGCCCCGATGGAACCTGGTTTCTGGAAGCAGAGGGGGGAATATTGTCCCGCCTGTTTGGAAGGTACTTGTGGGGAGAACATACTCCATCGGTGCATTGGAACGGGGATTCGGTTTCCGTAATGGGGCAGGCATCTTCGTATGGAGTTTTTTTTCAGGGTCAGGATGAATCGAGTATAAACAAAAAAATATTAAAAGGAATGAAAGAAGAAATAAAACAATCAAAAAACTTTATTTTGATCGGTCCGGATGGCGCAGTTCATGGAGTATGCTCCGAGGTTTTATCTGGGCCGCACATGGGGAACTTGGATCCCGTTGAAGGGAAGGCGGAAAGGGTTTTAAGGCAGGACACCTCGTTTTTGATTGAAGGAAAATCATTTTTGTTGATGCCTTTTTTCCAGTTTTTACAGAACGAACTTCCGTTTCCCCCATGGAGTTCAGCAATATTAAGCGACAATTTTAGTGGTTTTTATTATTATGGATTTGTTTCCGCGGATGGAGTGCCTGTTCCAGATGTATTGATGACTGTCCGGCCAGAAAGCGAACCATTTTTCTCCCGGGATCCCCTTATACCCGTTCGGGAACGGATTATCGGAGAAAGGAGAGGATGGGAAATTGACCTGTTGCCTCCCTGGCTACGCCTGTATGCCATACCTGAAGGGGGGACGTGTTACCTGACTACAACATTAACCCGGATCACCGGCTTGTGGGACCACATGAATCAACCGCTTCTTGGGGAAGATATGCCGGATAAAAGTCCTCCCATATTGCGGGTACATGTGCGCTGGCCCCGACTGGCCCGGTCTGCCCGACAATGGCTCCAGTTCATGGCGGAAAACGATGCGCTTCCCGGGGTTTCTGATCCCCGGGAACTCGAACTCCGCTGGTTTCCGCTGCTGAAATGGCTGGAAACCCTGGGCGATGGAGAAATCGCCGTGTTGCCGGCTTCTGGGGGCACGTTGGAGACCAGGGGATATTTCTGGAAGCCGTCTGGAGTGGTTCCATGAGGTGGAGAAGGATACCGCAAGCAGGTCTCTGCCTGGCGGGATGCCTGCTGGCATGGGGCGCGGGCCTGACGTGGGGTGAGGCCTATTCCACCCAGACACGGGAGGTTACCGTCAATCTTGAAAGCCGGAACGCATGGCAGGAATGGGTTCCGGATAGCGGCTGGTTTTCCAGGTTGGAGGCTCTATCCGGGGGGCCACCCCCGGAATCCGTGCTGGGGAATGCCCGCATCCTGGCCGGGGCGCACAAGGGCAGGCTGGTTTGCCTCAGTTCAGGGTTGCGGGGTTCAAACTGGTTTTCGGGGGCTGGGGGACAGTGGCTGCTTGAGTTGAATGGTGATGAAACAGCCATTGGCGAACCCGATTGGAATTGCGTGGACAGAAACGTGGATCCCGCGGGACAACGGGTGATCGAGATCTGGCAAAACCTGACAAGTGGGGTGAAAGTACGGCTGACGTGGCAGGTGGATGTGAGCGGATCCAGCCTGGAATGCGAGGCCGAGGAAATGAACCCCGCGCCCGCCGGGCGGTTGACCTGGGACGTGGAACTGGCGCCGGAAGCCCCATTTACGGCGGCATGGTCAGGGGTGTTCCGGGGAGGCATGGAAACCGCTTGGGTACCGGTGCCTGGCGTGTCCGACACCTTTATCGCCGTGGCGGCCTGGTTACCGGATGCCGCCAGTCGTTCCCGGTGGGAGGAAATCGAAATGCCGGGCCTGGAAGACCTGAAGGAGTACCAGCGGGCTGATCGATTTGATCGGGATATTCCCGGAAAGGTGCTGGGCTGGCGGATAGCCGCCGGCGCGGTTCAGGAAGTGCGGCCCGCCGAATGGGGAATGCGGGGGGTCCTTCGTAATGGCAGGTGGCGGACCCGGATCCGTTTTCCCGCGGGAGCGAAAGGTTTTATCCATTACGCGACAGGCGACGATCCCGCGGAGGTACTGGAAGCCTGCATGGTTCGCCGGCAATCGCTGGCCTCCAGTTCAGTCACCGGGGAACCATCAGCCAGGACCGGGCTCGGTTCGCCGGATCTGCTGGAACTCGCGACGGACCCGGATAGTGGAATTACCGTGGCGCATCCTGGCCGGGGGCATTTTTTCCGGGTGACCCGGCCGGACTGGGCCTGGTTTGCCGCCCGGGAATGGTGGCGGCGCCGTCGTCCGGACCGCGCGGCGGCGCAACTGGAACCTTTTGTGAACCGGTTTAACGGGACTTTCATGCCCAGCCCGAATCCCTTAAACGCACCTGCCATGGTCAATGTGGCGGGGGAACCGGTTCTGCCGCGGGTGTTTGACAGTTTCGGAGACACGGCGATCGTGGTACTGGCGGCGGCCGACCTGCTGAATGATAAGGCGTTTCCGATGGATCGGGAAACGCGATCGCGATGGCTGGCCATGCTGGAACAGGCGGTATGGTCAATGTACTGGCAATCGAACCCGGAGGATGGCACACCACCACCCGTGTTTCATCCTGGCGCGATGCTTCGCGTGATGGGTGACACGGACTGGATTACCGCGCTGGCCGTGCTGGAATCGGTGGAACCGATGTATCGGAAAGGGAATGGGAGCATGCCCTCGGAGTGGCGGGAATGGCGTCGGGTTCTGGAGACGCGGATCCGTTTCCGCCTGCGCGAAGGGGGAGAGCGATACGCGTGGCCGACGCGCGCGGTAGTGGTGATGTGGCTGTTACGGCGTTCGGAGCCGCTGAATCTCCCGGACCTGGCCCGATTGAACGCGGCGGGTATCGTGTTTCCCCACCGCATGATCCGGGCGGTGGTGCCTGAAGTGCAGGAGGCTCTCATCGACGGGGAATTCGGTTCCCGGATGACCATGTTTTCCGCCATGTTCCGGTCGATTATCGGCCAGGAATGACGACCTGGTCACATCCGGATGTAGACCCCTTTACGGCGTAGAATCCACGCGGTGACGTAGCAGGCCAGGTATACAATTGCCATGCCGGCAAGGGCGGGTAGCAGGGCGAGGTCATGATCTACCCACTGGTCCGTGACCGTGTTCAGCCCGGCCTGCATGAGGTAGAGGACAAGGGGATTGGAGCCGAGGGTGGTCAGGTGAGGCAGGCGGATGCCTAGTCCTTCATTCAGCAGGATGAATAAAGCGACAGTACACATGCTCAGGCCACTGGAAAAGATGGGGTAGGGCATGGTCATGCCGAACTGGGTATGGGGCCATGATGCCTTGATGCCCGGCCATTCCAGGGTCATGACATGTCCCACGGCCATTAGCATCAGGCCAGCGGTGGCCATTTTTAGAATGGGGCCTGTTGGTGGTTCTTTCTCCCGGATCTGCTGCACCCAGTCCATGGCCAGCGTGCCCATCAGCAAGGGGAAAGCCCAACTCAGCGGCCCCAGCGGTCCACCGTTGATCGAGTGTTCCATCAGCCATGGGCCGTACCCGGTGTACGTGAAAATGACCTGGTAGACGGTCAGCATGAGACAGGCCGCGGTGGCCCGGACCAGGGCGGACCGGTGGATCACGGGTAATGCCAGCAGCGAAGCCAGCGCGATATCCGTCAGGGCATCCCACACGCTTACCTTTATATCGTAATTTCCATAAACCAGCCCCAGGCCCAGGAGTTTCAGGTTTCTACCCAAAGCGGCGGATCGGGCTTTTTCGGCCCCTTCCCGCTGGGCGCGGCGCAGGTAGGAAAGCCTGAAAGTCATGCCAACGACGAAAATAAACAGGGGAGCGATGGTATCCGCGTAGGTCATGCCGGTCTTGTGGTGTTTAAGCCATTCCGAAAAGGCCGGGAAAATGCTGGCGTAATTGACCACGATCATGCCCAGAATGGCGTATCCCCGGGCCTGGTCGATCCCTTCCACGCGAACGGCGTGGCTTTCAGGTGATTCCGAATAAGCAGCCATGGCGGGATTTCCTTCAGGAAAGAGTAATCAAGTAAGCCGGTTTTCCTCCCCTTGAGAGACCATTATACGCGGATTCCGGTTTGCCCTTCCGTCCCGAAAGCGGCATGGGAAATATGATAGGATGTACGTGTTTCCCAAGCAATCAGCGAGAACCGGGGTGTGAGCCTATGGGATCCAGAGAAACCATCATCCGGAAGGATGAGCAGTTTGCCGATATGGAAGAAGCACTGAATAGTGCCCTGGCCAGCCTGGAAGATGCCAACAGTCGGGTGCAGGAGTTGTTGTCCCGAGAAGCCCCGCCGAACTCGTCGGACCAGAACGGCCCGGGGGATGTCACGACGAACTCGGGTGAATCGGCCGACATCCCGTCCGGTGGCGACGGCCATGCGTGAATCTGCCACGCCGGGAAGCTTGCGGGTTGTACTGGCCGACCCCCACAGCACGGGGGGGGGACAAGTCCGGTATGTCGCGACGCTGGCCCGGGAACTGGCCCGCCGTGGGCACGAAGTGACGGTGGCCTGCCGCGCGGACAGCCTGCTGGAACGCCTGGCGCGCGTCGAGGGAGTCCGCTTTCTTCACCTGGCATATCCCAGGGGGATGAAACCCGCGGCATGGTTTCGAGATCTATGCCGTTGCGCGGGGTATTTGCGGGCGTATCGTCCCCAGGTGCTGCACGTGAACGGTTCCCAGGACCACTGGCTTTTCGCCCTGGTTAATCAGCGCATGGGTCATCCCTGCGGCCTGGTGCGTTCCCGGCACAACACTTATCCCGTGGCGTCGCACGTGTTCAACCGGGTGCTGAACCGGACGTGGACCGACTGGCAACTGCTGGTAGGTCCCGCCCTGGTGCCGCAGTATGAAGGACATCCGGTTTTCGATGCCACCCGGGTGACCGTGGTTCAGAATGGCGTGGACGTGGACCGGTTCAAACCCGATCTGGAGAAGAGACAACGTGCCCGACGTGAGTTTGGTTTTTCCGAGGGGGATATCGTCTGTGGCATCGTCGCGCGGTTGACACCGGCCAAGGGACACCGATACCTGCTGGAAGCGGTAGCCCGTTTGAAAACGGAGATTCCCCGCCTGCGCGTGCTGGCCCTGGGCAGCGGTGAACGAGAGGAGGAACTGAAAGCCCTCACGAAACACCTGGGCCTGTCGGACCGGGTGTTATTCGCCGGGTACCGGGAAGACACGGATTTTTGCCTGCATGCCGTGGATTTCGGGGCACAACCCTCGGTGGGCACGGAGATCGCGCCTTTCAGCGTGCTCGAACTGATGGCCACGGGAATTCCAGTGGTCGTATCCGATTATGGCGGATTACCTTACCTTGTGACTGATGGCGAAGACGGGCTGATCGTGCCACACGGCACGGTGGAACCCCTGGCCGAAGCCATCCGGAAACTGGCCACCGAGCCCGATACGAGAAGGTCTTTCGGTGAACGGGCCCGCGCGCGGATTCTTCGGTCCGCAACGCTGGAATCATTTGTCGAAGGAACCCTGTCGGTATACCGGTCGGCCCTGTCGAGGGTAATCGGTTGGTCATGAACGCCACGGGCCGACATATCTTGGTGCTGCACATCGATGAGCAGCGCGGCTTGCGGGGGGGAGAACGGCAGGCGGGCTGGCTCATGGCGTGGCAGGTGCGCCTGGGACACCAGGTTTACGCGGTGGGACGGCCCGGCACGCCGTTCCTTTCGGAGCAGATAGGAGGATCGGGTATTCGGCGGATCGCGTTGCCTCTGAGGGGCGAATGGGACCTGCCCAGCGCGTGGCGGATCGCGGATTGTTGCCAGCGGGAGGGTATTGACGTGATCCACGCGCACACCAGCCACGCTCACGGGATTGCGCTGATCGCCGCGGCCCTGTGCGAGGAGAACAGGCGTCCCAGGGTCGTGGTGTCACGTCGCGTGGATTTCAGGCCAAGGCATAACATGGTCAACCGATGGAAATACAGGCGGCCAGACTGTATCCTGTGCGTATCCCGGGAAGTGTTTGAAACGTTGCGGAACTGGGGATGTCCCCCTTCCAGGATGCGAGTGGTACACAGTGCCGTGGACGAGAGCCGTCTGGACGCGGTACCGTTGTCCCGGGCGGACCTTGGCGTTCCGGAAGGGGTTCCCCTGCTGGTGACGGCTGGAGCGCTGGAACCTCACAAGGATCATGCCACGTTGCTGGAGGCTTTTGCCCGGCTTAAAGGGCAGTATCCCGACGCGCGCCTGGTGATAGCGGGAGATGGCACGTTACGCGCGGACCTGGAAGCGCGGGCCCAGGCTCTGGGTATTTTGAACTCGGTGACGTTTCTGGGTTACCGGCCTGACGCGCCCGCCGTCATCGCGGCGGGTGATGTCTACGTGTCCTCCAGTTGGTCGGAAGGTCTGGGCACCTCTATCCTTGAAGCGATGGGGCTAGGTATACCCGTGGTAGCTACCCGGGCAGGGGGAGCGGAGGAGATGATCATGCCTGGCCTGACGGGATGGCTCGTGCCTTGCCGGGACTCCGTGGTCCTGGCCAACGCGCTGGCGGAGTGCCTGAATCATCGAACCGAAGCAGCGCGCCGCGCCACATATGCCCGGGCGCTGGCGCGAGGATATTATTCCGCCGAACGGATGGCCACGCATACCCTTGCCGCGTACGGCGACGCGCTGGGGTACCTGGTGGTCGGGGCAGACCCTGACCCCCAGGCGGATCCACGCGCATGGCTTGAACGACATGAGCCCGGCGCGCGTCCGCTTTCGGTCGAGGAGGCAGGGTGATGGGTAACGATCTCACTGTGCTGGTGCTCGTGCCGAACGCGGGGGACCGCCTGCCACGCTGTCTCAAGAGTGTCTCGTGGGCGGATGATATTTTCTGCGTGGTGGACACGCGTGTTACCGATGGATCGGACGCGGTCGCGCGGCAGTATACCGATCACGTGGTGTACCACGAGTACGAAAACGCCGCCGCCCAGCGGAACTGGGCGCTTCCCCAGGTGCAGACGGAATGGACCCTGGTGCTGGACGCGGATGAGTGGGTGTCACCGGAACTGGCGCGACGGATTCAAGCCATCATTGCTGATCCCTCAAGTCGAGACGGTTACGAAATCAGGCGGCTATCCTGGTTTTTCGGTAGGCTGATCCGGCATTGCGGGTGGCACCGTGATTACAACCTGCGCCTCTTCAGAACCCGAAAAGGCAGGTACCTGGACCGGCGCGTGCATTCCAGGGTGGTGGTCGATGGGACCGTCGGCGTCCTTCACGAGGTGATGTATCACGACACGTACCGTTCTTTTGAAGAATACCTGGCAACGTGTCAGCGATTTACGACGTGGGGAGCCCAGGACGCCTTCGATCGCGGCAAGCGGGCCCGGTGGTGGGATCTTTCGTTGCGTCCAGCGTTGCGGTTCATCAAGATGTACGTGCTCCGCAGGGGATTCCTCGATGGTTATCACGGGCTGGTGCTTTGTGGGTTGTCCGCCTTTTCGGTTTTTCTGAAGTATGCTAAATTGTGGAACCTGGAACGGCAGCAGCGTTTCGGTCCGACCGTGAACGTCCCCGCGCCGGATCAGGGGGTGACCACGTCTTCAGGCGACGGTTCCTCCTGAGCGGAACCCCTGTTACGGGAATAGGCATGCTGTTTTTTCTGCACATAGGTTCGGCCCTGTTTTCAGGATGTCTGCTTGGATTGGTGGTTCGGCGTCTTCTGGCCATGGTGGGCCTGCTGGCCGGATTTGGACCGGAACTGATGCTGGTTGGCATGGTGGCCGCGGCCTGGTGTGCCGCGCAGCAGGCATGGATGGCCGCGGTGTGGCTGGTCAAGCCGTCCCGTGGCCGATTACCCTGGCTGTTTGACGGCCTCTCTAACCTGTCGGCACTGGTGGTCGCGCCATGGCTGGCAGGCTACACGTTGAACCTGCCATGGTCCAGCGCGCGCAAGTATGAAATTCTGATTCTGCTGGCGGTTTTTGGCGGGTTACACGTATTGTTCAAACTGCTGACGTTTTACGCGGCGTTGTACGAATATCCCGGTGGCAGAAGCCGGGCACTTGCGCACCTGGGGGTCATGGCGATATCCGGCTTCGCCTCGGCGTACTGCTGGCGGGAATTGACCATGGGCGGGTTGGACATCGGGCTGGAAGCCGCGCCGGAGTACGCGGAGCGCGCGGTGGGGGACATGAACGCCCGCTCCGTGGCCCTGAGGGAAGGCGTGGCCTATAAACTGCCCTTGCTGGACGCGGGCAAACCGGGAATGATGATGGTCCTATGGCTGGGCGCGCCGGAGGATGACGTCGCCGAAGATACCATCCAGGTTACCCTGCAGTTTCTCGACGAACGGGACCGTGCGGTAGGCGCCATAGTAACCCGGGAACTGCAGGTGGACGGTCTTCACTGGCGGCCTTTTTCGGTGCCTGTCACCCAGGCCACGAGCCGCGCGGCCACGCTCCGGTTTTCATGGACTGCCCGCGTTCTACCTGACTGGGTGAGGGCGGCCGGGTTGCGTCCCGTGGCAGGGGGAACCAGGTTGATGTTCGTGGCCGGTCCTCACGCGGTTTCCTCGCCCGGGGGCCATGCCGCGGATGCCGTGGTGGTGGTAGCCCTGGACGGGCTTCGGACGGAGGACCTCGCGATATACGGTGGCCAGCCCGAACTGATGCCGAAATTGTCCGCGCGCGCCGCCCAGGGGCAGGTCTGGGACGCTTTTTACGCGTCCGCTCCCGAGCCCGCGGCCGCGTGGATTTCCCTGCTGACCGGACGTTCGCCCCTGGTCCATGGCTACCTGGCCGCCCGGGAGGGGGACGTGGCCCAGCCGACATGGGCCGGATGGATGCGGGATCGGGGATACGTGACGGCCCTGTATTCTGCCACCAGGGGCCTTGGGGTCGATCCCCTGGAAAATAACCCTCTGTTTGAAAAAGGCATGCTGTTCGTCAATCGCCGGTGTCCCATCGACCAGGCGACGAAAACCGGAGGTGAGGCCCCGCCCCGCGTGGTGGCCGGCAGTGTGGCTGAAACACTGGACCACGCCGCGGCATGGCTGGAAGAAAATCGGAACAAGCCCGTCTTCCTGGTGATCCGCCTGCGGGAATCAGATCATCCCGTCTGGCTGCCCCGTCACCGGGGGGATTTCTTCCAGCGCGGGCGCAAGCCCGACGCGGCCCAGTCTCGCGCCGGCGTCATGCTGGATATCGACGATAAACTGGACACTTTTTTTGGCCGCGTAACAGAGGTGCTGGGAAGTCGCGCGGTATATTGCGTGCTGGCACCTTTCTCATTTGATGTCAGGCGGGATACGTTCAAGTCACCGGAACAGGATTTGCGGATTCCCGCCTTCTGCTGGGCGGCCGGGCTGACCCCGGGACGGATAGCCCAGCCGGGCACCCTGTGCGACGTGTTTCCCACGGTGATGGCCCTGGCAGGGCTGGAGGGGCCACAATATCCGGATGGGGGCGTGCTGTACCGCGTGGGAGAAGGGCGAGTGTGCGTGTCCGCCTGGGGTAATCCGTTGTGGTTGTCCCTGCGGTCATCCCGGTTCCGGTTGACCGTGGACACAGGGATGCCTCCGTTTTCCGAACGCGGGCCTGAAGAGCTAAAGATCGTTTCGTTTGAGCAGATTCAGGGCGATGGCCGGGTAAGGTCGGAGGACACGGTGAAAAGTCCCTACCAGCCCGTGCTGGAAGAACTCCTGAACACGGCACGCAACCTGTTGCGGCGTCCCTGATCGGAACAGGTCGGATCGGAGCGGAACAGGCACGCGCGATCATTGACCGTTTTGAACGTGTTATACTCAAAAGGTCGAGGGTAGACATATGCTGGTAAATACGGGTATTCAGTTCATAACGGTTCTGCTGGCGCTTGTAGTGGTGGGCTTTTTCGGGGCAATACTCGTGGATGTCCTGCGACGGAGAAGGGCCAGGAGCCAGGAAGCGGCGCGGCTGGCCGGGGATCTTCGGGAAAGGGCCCTGAAAGGAGGGCTTTCCGAGGAAGAATGGGCGGTATTCGAACGGCTGATCAATCGCCTGAATCGTTCGCTGGTCTTTGAATGGCTTCAGAGCAGGAAGGGATTCAACCGATTATGTTCCGTGCTGCTGGATCGCGCGTCTGGCGAGGACGAACGCAGAAGCCTGGGAAACCTGATGCGCAAGTTGAGGATGGCCCTGGGGTACGGGGTTCTGGTCCCGGGGCAACCCATGGAATCGCCCAGAGAACTCAGTCGGGGTCAGCGGGTATGGATCAGTGGCGAAGGGGGGCTGTTCCTCGCCGGGGCCGTGGCGACAATCGATGAGTACCGCTGCACCGTCGCGATGGCCATTGAAAGCGATCTTTCCGGCATACGGCCCGGACAAGAACTGAAACTCAATTACTGGCATGAAAACGACGCCCGGTATTCCTGCTCCATCTGGCCCGATGAGATTGACAACAAGGCGAAAATCCTCACGTTTTCCCTTGGAGATCAGGCCGCGCGGATTCAGAACCGGGCTCATTTCAGGGTTCCATTTACGGAACCGGTCAAGGCCGCCGTTCAGTATCCCAAGGGTGATAACGAAGAAAAATCGGGCCTGGATATCACGGATAAGTCTTCCTTCGCGGAGCCGGACGCGACGCTATCGGGTAAATTCCGCAACCTCAGCGCGGGGGGCTGCGCCCTCGTGGGCGACATGGCCGTGCCCACCGGATCCTGCCTGTGTTTCGATCTTCTGTTGGACGATGACAAGCTGGAAAGTGTGATTGCCCGCGTCCTGGATTGCGTGACGGTCGAGCGAAACCGTCACCTGTTGCGATGCTGTTTCGAAAACCTGTCGGACGAGGACCGGGAAATCATCACGCGCGCGGTGTTCCGCCGCCAGCGCGAAATGACCGTGGAGGATGCCGGGGGGACAGGATCGCGCGGCCGTGCTTGAAGCGGGATTCAAAGATCTCGGCGGGCATCTCTCGGTTGTGACGGGGTATAGCGTGGCATGCGCGGTAGCGGGCTTGCTGTACCGTCTCATGGACCAGGCGGCGGGCATACTCGGCAGCGGGACGCGGGACGGCGTGGTGATTGCCTTCGGGTTATTTCCCTTTCTTGAAAAATTGTTGTTCGCCATGGCCATCGGCGCGGTGTCCGCCATGGCCTTTTCCATTCTGGGCCGAGCGATCGATTATCCCGTATGGCGGTCCGGGTCGGCGCGGCGCATTCTTGAGCGGTATGGCCTTTTCTGGACCGGCTGGTACCTGCTGTTGCTGGTGTCCAACCAGCTGGTGGAGCGGGCTGCCTCGTGGTTGGGAGACGCGTCCCTGGCCCTGCTGGGCATGCTGATTCTGGTTTTGCATCTTTTCACGATTCCCGTGGGCGCCTGTTACATGTTCGCTGGGGGAGAGGGGGAATTAGGGCGGATGTTTCGTCCCCTGGTCGAGCGACCGGCTGCCGCCGCCATGGCCATGCTCATCGCGTTCCTGCAGTTCGCGCTGTTCGGCCAGTTTCAGGCCATGGCCGGAGAGGGGTTCACCGGTCTGGGCGTGCTGTTCCTGGTGGACCTCGGGCTAGCCTGGCTCGATTGTCTCGCCTTTGTGATCATGTGGCGAGCCTGCATGGATTATCGGGACTCGCCGGACGCCTGGAACCTGGATGATGATTTCTGATCCATTGTTTATAGGGCATCGTCGCGCTTACCATGCTCGAAATGGTATAGGACCGGTGCGGATGGTACCGTGGGGCGTGCTGCTGGTCATTGCGGGGTTCCACGCGTGGGGATCGGCCACGGCTTTTGAAGAGCGGCGTTGTCCCGAATGTTTTGGCGAAAGTACCGCGGTTTGCCGCGCCCGCGTGGAATCCCTGATCATCGGGACGGCGGCGCGGGGGGATGCCGTGGATTGGCCTGGTGACGCGGCGGACGCCGGGAGCCAGGCGTCCCTGTCGGCGTTTGAGGTTGTATTGCGCCTGTCGGAGGATGGCCGCGTGTTTTCAGGACCCCTGAAGGTATCCGGTCTGGCCTTGCCAGAAACCTTGCCATTACCAGGGACAACGGGATGGCTGCTGGTGAAAGCCGCGGGGTCAAACCAGAAAAAGGGGGAATGGACGCCGGCTTGCGCGTTTCCGTCCGGCTTTTTTCCGGAGGATTCCGCTTCGGGTGAGGTATCCATGGGTTTGAGGACGGGCCTAACCCTGCCGGGGGAGAAGGTCCGGGAAATGTTGAATGATCTGCCGACGCTGAGGACCGGGCTTGATCGCTCGTGGCAGGCAAAAGTCATGAACGTGGAGCCGAAGGAACAGATCGCGCGCCTGTGGCTGTCCGGCGTGGCTCCCCGTGAGGCGTCCGCCTCGTTCGCGCGGGACGTGACGCGTGGAGCCATGACCGACCAGCGCGCGCGCTGGTTGCCAGAAGCGGGAGATGACACGAAATCATGTGTTGCCACGCTGCTGGAGGTCGCGTGGCCCTTGCTGTGCCCCGAGGATAAAGGGAAATTGGCGGAAGAATTGATCGCGGAACTGGATCGTTACCCCGGCCTGCTCGCGCCCGAAAGCCTGAGGTTTCTTCTTGGGGACGGGATTGTTCACGTGTCTGACCTGAACCGGCGGGAAAGCCTGTGCCGGGCCCTGTTTAAATCCCACGTGGTGTCCACCGGCGAGGGGGAGATTACGCGGCGCGTATTCAACCGGTTCGGGGAGGTAGAACCCTGGTTGCCCGTGGGGGGGGACGAGGCGCTGAACAGGGTGATTCTCGATATCGCGCGGGGAGAATGCTGCCGGGAATTGCTGGGAGGCGCGGGAGACCTGGTTGTGCTGTTCCGTTGTCTCTCGCGGGGAGGGACCCAGGAGGGACGGAAGATACTATTGGAGATCGCGGCAGGCGGCATGTTGCCCGCCGGAATATTCCTCTCGGATTCCCGGGAGTTGGAGAAGGTGGTTGGAGAGGCCCGGAAACTGGCCGAAGTGAACCCCGTACCGGAACGCGTGGAGGGAGCAACCGCGCCGTGACGGAGCGTGAAATCCTGTTCAACGGGGCAAGAGGTCCCGAAATCCTGCGTATTCCAGCATGGGTGGAGCCCTTTGAAATCCGTCCGGCCCAGGTGGAACCACTGGCCGATCCCGCCGGGACCCTGCTGGCACACCTGGAACAGTGGGAAAAAGCATTTCCCGTGGGCGGATTGCCATTGAAACCGGGCGCGTCCACGGCGCTGGTGGTGTCCGACGCGTTCCGGAAAACGGGGGTACACCTGTATCTGCCGGAGTTGCTGGACTGGCTGGAGGCCCGGGGCATCCCTTCCGGTCGCGTCCACGCGTTATTTGCTTCGGGCGCGCATCGTTCGCCAACGCGGGAAGAGGCCCAGGCCATTCTCGGCGACCGGGCCTGGCGACGACTGGCCCCCCGGCTGATCTTCCATGATCCGGAGAATTATGGGGCCATGGTGTTTACGGGGACCACGTCCCGGGGTACGCCAGTCTGGATCAACCGTTACCTCGTCGAAAGTGAAAACGTAATCGTCACGGGCGCGGTGGTGCCACATTATTTCGCGGGGTTTGGAGGAGGGCCAAAATCCATTGTGCCCGGCCTGGCGGGCCTGGAGACCATCGCCGCTAACCACAGCCTGACGCTCGACCCGGGTGAGGACCGGGTCAATCCTGCCGTGCGCATCGGGGTGATTCAGGGGAATCCCGTGGCGGAAGACATACGGGAAGCGGCTGCCGCCGTGCCAGTGTCACTGCTGGTCAACGCGGTCATGACCCCTGATGGCCGGGCCGTGGCCTGCCTGTTCACGGGCGATGCCGCGGCCACCCATGCCGCGGCTTGCGACTGGATCCGTGGCCACTACATGCCCGAAATAACCTCCCGGGCGGATATTGTCGTGGCGTCCGCCGGTCACGCTGCCAACTTTCTGCAGTCGCACAAGGCGTTGTATAACGCGTGGCAGGCCTGTGTGTCCGATGGTATGGTGGTGCTGGACGCTCCCTGCCCGGAAGGGTTGGGCGGTGTCCGATTCGACCGGTGGCTGGCGCTGGGATCGGTTTACGAAGTTGCGCGTCATCTGCGGGGGAGCCCGGAAATCAACGGTCAGACTGCTCTTTCCACGTTGTCCAGGGCTCCGCGTACCATCCTGGTGAGCGGGCTGGACGATGAGACGGGACGGTTGTTGCGCATGGAACGGGCGGACACAGTTACCGCGGGGGTACGCCGGGCGGTCGAGCGGCTGCGCCGCGAAGGGCGGAGTGGTCCCCTGAGCATGGCCCTGATGGCGGAAGCGGCCTGTTGCGTGCCGAAAGCGGTTAAATCCATTCACCGGTGAAAAGGGGAAAAGCGTGATGGACAATCATTGCCATGAAGATAACGTGTTGCGGTGGGCCCAGGAACAGCAGCGGGAAGTAGCGGCCCGGGGGTGGGACTGGCCGACGCTGGAAGGCATTCTGGATAAAATCGCGGAAGAATTGGGAGAGGTCCGACAGGCCGTGGCCGCGGGAGACCGGCAGCGCGCCGCGGAAGAGTTGGGCGATCTATTGCTGGCTGCCACGCATGCCTGCAACCGCCTGGACGCGGATGCTACAGAACTGCTGGCGCGGGCGATGATAAAACTACTAAAAAGAGTGGCCAAGGCCGATGAATGGTTGATCAAGGAAGGCAAAGTCGCCCGAACTTGCGCGCCGGAAACGTTGGACCAGGCATGGAACGCCGTAAAAAGTCTTGAGTTTTAAGGGTTTAAACATACCCCTTGACAAGACCCCGCGTTGTCAGGCACACTGCTAACGCTTCGCTCACAGTTGCAGTTTCATCTCCCGTGAAATCGGGTGGGCGGCGGTTGTTGTCGCGGGCCCAGAGAAGGGACCGGGTTGTTTGATTGACCTTTACGAGGGGTTACGCATGGCTTTGTCAGCGGATAAATCGACGGTGGGGCTGGAAAGCATCGAAAGGGAAACCGGGTTGATACGGGATCCCTGGCATCAAGCCAAAACCGTGCTGGCGGACCGTCTGGACGAACACAGTTTCAAGAACTGGATCGAGCCGACGGTGCTGGAAGTAGTCACGGATGGGGTGTTGTATGTCCGCGTGCCCAGCCAGTTCTTTGCGGACTGGTTGAAGGAGCACTACCTGGACGCGGTAACCGACGTCCTGCGGGGATTGTTGCCGGAATTTCAGGAAGTGCGTTTCCTGCCCTTGAAAGGGCAGGATGGTTCCATCCAGGAACAGGCCGCTGACAGGGGCCAGGACACGGCACATCCTGTAACTGCGCGGTCTTCACGGGTACTTCGCCCGGTGCCGCCTCCGTCAAAAGGGGCGGAAGTCAAGCGCCGGATAGCCGGGTTCAATCCTCGGTATACCTTCGATCGTTTCGTGGTGGGCGAAGGGAACAAGTTTCCGTACGCGGCGGCGGTGGCGGTCCGCGAATCCCCGGGTCGGGTATACAACCCCCTGTTCATCTACGGTGGCACGGGACTGGGAAAAACCCACCTGATGCAGGCCATCGGACAGGGTATTCTCGCCGAGACGCCCGAGCGAAAGGTGGCTTATATTTCCTCGGAAGAATTCACGAACCAGTTGATCCGCAGCATTGCCGACAGGACGGTGCATCGCTTCCGGGAAAAGTTCCGCCGGGTGGACGTGCTACTGATCGACGACGTCCACTTCATCAGTGGCAAGGAGGCCACCCAGGAAGAATTTTTCCATACCTTCAACGCCCTGTTCGACGCGCATAAACAGATTGTGCTGTCCAGCGACCGAAGTCCCAAGGAACTGGCGGGCGTGGAGTCCCGGCTGGTTTCGCGTTTCGAATGGGGGCTGGTAACGGACATCCAGCCACCCGACCTGGAAACGCGCGTCGCCATTCTGCAGAACAAGGCCCGGGAAGAACGGGTGAAAATACCGGTGGAATACCTGCGGCTGATCGCGTTGCACGTGAATTCCAATATCCGGGAACTGGAAGGCGCGTTGACCACCGTGCTCGCGTACAGTTCCCTCAATGGCGCGAAGATCACCATGGAACTGGTGGAAACGGTTTTGCGGGATCTGATTCGCTGCGAGAAGGTCAAGAATGTCACGGTGGACCAGATTCAACAGGAAGTGGCCAAGCGGTACGATGTGCGTATCGCCGATTTGAAAAGTCGCAGCCGCCAGCGACAGGTGGTGGTGCCACGGCAGGTGGCCATGTATCTCTGTAAAACCCTGATCCCGTCCATGTCCCTCAGTGATATCGGCGAACATTTCGGGGGGAAGGACCACACAACCGTGCTCCACAGTGTCAGCAAGATCGAGTCCGCCATGCGAAACGACGCCCTGTTGCGGGACACGGTGGACCAGTTGTCCAGAACGCTGCGCGGTTGAGTCCGGGCGCCATGTCTTCCGCCAAGGATAATGTCATCGGCAGGCCGGGGGACGTGGTGGAAGATCGGGTTTCCGCCGGACAGCGGGTATTCAGGGGTGTCCTGGCGGTTTATTGCCATCTGTTCGCCCTGTGGGTGGTGATATTCGGTGGTCTGGCCTGGCTGGAGCCGGGACCATTTCTCGCGATCCAGCCTGGGTTGAAGTGTTTTTTTGCCCTGGCGATGTTCGGCATCGGGGCCACGCTGACGCCCGAAGATTTTCTGCGGATTTTCCGCCGTCCAGGGATTGTCGTGCTGGGAACCTGCGCGCAATTTTCGTTGATGCCATTGGGGGCGTGGTTCCTGGGGCGGGTGTCGGGTCTTCCGGACGATCTCGCGGTAGGGCTGATCCTGACTGGCGCGGCCCCGGGGGCCATGGCCAGCAATATCATTACCTATCTTGCCGGCGCGGACGTTGCGTATTCCATTTCGATCACGACGCTTTCCACGCTGGTGTGTCCGATCATGACTCCCGGTCTCACTGCCCTGCTGGCCGGTGCCCGGATGGAAGTGCCTTTCTGGACCATGGTGATTGACGTGGCCCTGACGGTGGTGGTCCCCGTACTGGCCGGAGCAGCGACGCGAGGAATGTTCGCGAAACGGATCGGACCGATACTTCCCGTGTTTCCTGCCGTGTCGACCACCTTCCTGGTGTTCATCACGTCTTCCGTGGTGGCGCTCAACCGCGAAAGACTGGGAGAGTTGACGGGACTGGTGTTTATCATCTGCCTGCTGCTGAACCTGTGGGGGCTCGGGGCCGGATACCTGACCGGCGTGGTGGCGCGGTTGCCCGTCCGCCAGCGACGCACGTTGTCCATCGAAATCGGCATGCAGAACGCGGGATTGGGTGTGGTCCTGGCCATGAAATATTTTGGAGAGCGGGCCACGTTACCCGCGGCAGCCTTTGTGTTCCTGTGCATTCTAACGGCGGCCGCCCTTGCCGCGGCCTGGCGATGGCATGATCTCATGCACCCGGAACGGGTCCAGACCACCTGATTCCGGATGTGGGCGGGGGGTGGATTCGCTTTTTCTCCTGCCCGTGGCTTATCATTTCCCTTCCCGAATCAACTGGAACCGGAGATGGAGCCATGCGGGTACAACGGGCCATCCTCAGTTGCTATGACAAGACGGGTTTAATCGATTTCGCCCGGCTGCTCACCGAGTACGGGGTCGAACTGATCAGTACTTCGGGCACGTTGTCGGTGTTGCGCGAAGCGGGGATCCCGGCGGTCAGCATATCCGATTACACGGGCATGCCCGAGATGATGAGCGGTCGCGTGAAATCGCTGCATCCCGCCGTGCACGCGGGACTGCTGGGGATCCGGGAAAGCAAGTTGCACCAGGAGCAGTTGCAGGCCCATGGGTTCCAGTGGATCGACATGGTAGTAGTGAATCTCCAGCCCGTGGCGGAACTTATCGCCCGGCATTCCGCGGCGCCAGACGAGGTCATGGACCAGATCGATATCGGCGGGGTGGCCATGTTGCGTTCGGCGGCCAAGAATTACCGCTACGTTACGGCAGTGGTCAACCCGGAACGGTATCCTCAGATCATGCACGAAATGCGGGCCCATGACGGCGTAGTGTCGTTCACGACCCGTTTTTCCCTGGCCCGTGAGGCCTTCGCGTGGACGGCGCGCTATGACCGGGAAATCGCGGAATACCTGGAAGGGCTTGAGACGCGCTGAGTTTCTTCCGCCGCCTTACCTGTTGGCGACACGCGGAAGCCGGGAAACGGAGCAGTTTTTATGAAGGTACTGGTTATCGGCAGCGGTGGACGGGAGCACGCGTTGTGCTGGAAGATCGCCCGGAGTCCCATGGTGTCCCGGGTGTATTGCGCGCCGGGAAACCCCGGGATCACGTCGCTTGACAAGGGAGAGAACGTTCCGGTCGGCGCGCGGGATTTCGACAGCCTGGCCGCGTTTATTGAAGAGAAGGACATCAGCCTGACGGTGGTGGGCCCCGAGGATCCCTTGGCGGCGGGCATTGTGGATTATCTGGTCGAACGGGGGGAGACTGTGTTCGGACCTTCGGCCGCCGCCGCGCGGCTCGAGGCGAGCAAAGCGTTCGCCAAGGCATTCATGCGTCGCCATAATATTCCAACGGCCGAGGCCGAGGTCTTTGACGATCCGGAGTCCGCACGGCGGTACGTTCAGGCGCACGGCGCGCCGGTGGTGATCAAGGCGGATGGCTTGGCGGCGGGCAAGGGCGTGACCGTCGCGCGAACCCTGGAAGAAGCCCTTGACGCCGTGGACCAGGTCATGGAACGCCGGGTGTTCGGTGATGCCGGCGCGCGGGTGGTCGTGGAAGATTTCCTGGAAGGAGAAGAGGCTTCCATTCTGGCGTTCTGTGATGGAGAACGGGTAGTTCCCCTGCCAACCAGCCAGGACCACAAGCCGGTGTTTGACGGGGACCGGGGCCCCAATACGGGAGGCATGGGAGCCTACTCGCCCGCGCCCGTGGTAACGCCCGCGCTGGAGGAGGCCATACGGGAAACCATTCTGCGCCCCGTGGTGGAAGGGATGGCGGCGGAAGGCACACCGTACCGCGGCGTTCTTTACGCCGGCTTGATGATTACCGCGCGCGGGCCAAAGGTGGTGGAGTTCAACGTCCGTTTCGGGGATCCCGAAACGCAGGCGGTGCTGCCCCGGCTGACTTCAGATCTGGTGCCCATTCTCATGGCCTGCGCGGAGGGATCGCTGGACCGCGTCTCGCTCGCGTGTTCGGATCGGCCCTGTGTTACGGTGGTCATGGCGTCCGGCGGTTATCCTGGCGCGTATGAAAAAGGCAAGATCATCAAGGGGATTGATATCGCGCAGCGGGATCCCGACGTGATGGTGTTCCATGCCGGTACCGCCCTGGTGGAAGGCCATCTCGTGACGGCCGGGGGAAGGGTGCTCAACGTGACCGCGCTCGCGGATACGCTGGAAGAGGCCGTGAAGAAAGCCTATTCCGCGGTAGACGCCATTCATTTCGAGGGCGCGCACTTTCGAAGAGATATCGCCCGACGTGCCATGACCCGAACGTGACGGGTTCCGCCTGTCGTGTGGTTTCAGCGGTTCAGCGTATCAGGGACGGGAGACGCATTTTGACCGGAACAGTTCCCGGTGCGCGGCAGCGATCATTTCGTCCGCCGAGAGGGACGGTCCGTTGCCCTCGCTGCTTACGATCCCCGCGTACAGGGTGACAGAAAAATTACGGATCTCGTCATCCTGCAGGGAGTGCTCGATTTCACTGGTAGCCCGTTGCGCGTACACTCGCGCTTCCTCAGCGCCAATGTGCGGCAACAGGACGGCGAAGATGAACGAGTCAAAGCGGGCCAGCACGTCGAAAGAGCGGGACACGCTGCGCAAAGCGATGGCGGCGTCCGTCATCAGGTCGTCGAAGATGACGCCGGGGTCTTCCTGCCCCGTGGGAACCACGTCGTCCAGTTCGATCAGCACGCAGGAAACGGGAAAACCATACCGCCGGGCTCGCTCGATTTCTTCCTGGAGGCGTTCCTCCAGGTATCGCCGGTTGCGCAATCCGGTCAGCGGGTCGGTATAGGTCGTGTCCTCCATCTGCGTGATTTCGTCAAACACCGTGGCGGACTGGGTAGTCAGGGCGGCATCCACCTGGGCCAGCACGTATGGCAGGTTGTATGGCTTCGCGATGTAACCGGAAGCCCCAAGCTGGAATCCGCGCAACACGTCATCTTTTGAACCCCTCGCGGTGACGAAGATGACCGGGATGCCAGCCGTGATCAGATCAGACTTGAGACGGCGGCACACTTCAAACCCGTCCAGGTCGGGCAGTCCGACGTCCAGCAATAGCAGGTCCACCGAGCCACGACCGCACCGTGCCAGGGCGTCCGTTCCCGTGTGGACCGCCTCGGCCTGGTAACCGCGCATGCGCAACGCGTTACACAGGACCTGGGCTTCATCCATGCTATCGTCTACCACGCAAACCCTCATTTCACGCACAGGTACATCCTTTCAGGAAGCAGTCCGAAACGGGTCTGAATGCGCCACGTCCCATTCCTTAGCACGTTTTCCACGAATTGAACACATCTTCAGGAGACTTGGCTTTTTGCGTTCCGTTTCGTCGTTCAATTAAATTTTACCGTATATTTACGAATTCCGCAAATGATTTTGAAAAAAAGAGATATGAGAACACGTGGCGTGGAGATGTCCAGGTGAGAATGTGCCGGAATCTATGGCATACTATGGGGCGTTCGGGCTGCAAGGTTTTGCGGGAGTATCTTTTTTTCCGGCGGGGTTTATCGCATGGGTCATATCATTCGGACTTCCGGCAGCAGGGAGGAAGGACGCGTTTCAGAAGGGATAAGGGGAATCCTCCTTGTCCTCTGTTGCCTGCTTTCCCTCACGGGTTGTGAAACGTTTCGCGCGCGGGCCCAGGGGATGTTGAAACGTTTTCCCTTCGAGCGGGACGCCCGTCAGTGGACCCGCCCGGGCGATTTCAGAGATCTCACGTGGACCGAAGCGTTCAACGCCCTGCACGCGAAATTTTCAAGAGAATACGCGCTGGGTGAATGGAAGCAGGTGCCCTGGGAAAGCCTTTATTCCCGGTACGCCATGCTGATCGCGGATGCGCAGGCCCGGGAAGATCAGCGAGCCTATTACATCGCGTTGCGGCGTTACCTGCACGAGATACCCGACGGGTACGTGCGCGTCAGCGATGAACCACAATGGCGCCTGGAGGCCATCGGTGGCTGGTATGGCCTGTCCGTGGTTCCCCTCGAAGAAGACACGCTGTTCGTGTACCGGGTGGATCCGGGTCGTTCGGCGGCAAAGGCCGGGATCCGCTGGGGAGCCCGGATCGTGTCATGGAACGGGCATGATACGCGCGCGGCGCTTTCTTCCGCCCCGGTGTGGTGGGTGGACGCGCCGGCGGCCACGTGGGCGGGCAGGATGCTGGACCAGTGCATGGTATTGACCCGGGGGCCCGTGGGCGGTTCCGTGACCGTGGAATACGTCAACCCCGGAGAATCCATCAAGCGCAGCGCGCAACTGACAGCCGAATCGGACGATTTCGCGGCCATGCGGGACGTGGTAAATTACGCCCGGGATTTCAGCATGCTTCAGGAGCCCTTTACGTTGCGCTTCGAAGAACGGGATGGGCAAAAGTACGCCGTGCTGGCCATTTACGTGCAGTCAGCCACGCTGAACGTGCCCTTTCCGGACCGGGCATTCAAGCGGATCATTGATCGGATCAACCGGGAAAGTCCAAGGGGCCTGGTCCTGGATCTTCGTGGCGACAGCGGGGGCAGCCTTGAACTGGCCCTGGAATTTGCCGCTCATTTTGTCCGGGAACCACGCACGCTGGCCCGAGTGGTGCGTTACGACGATACCCGGGGTGGATTCATGCTCGACGACCGGGAACCGGTGCGCGTTGAACCCCGCGATCCCCGTTACGAAGGACCGGTGTGCGTGCTGGTGCATCGTTCCACCCGGGATACCGGCCAGGTTATCGCGCTGGCCATACAGGGGCAATCGAACGTTCGGGTGGTGGGGGTTATGGGGGGAGACGGTTCCTGGGCGGTGCCTGGTGGCCTGATTCACATGCCCGGGGATTACGTGGTGGAGTATCCAGTGGGGCGATACGTGGATGAGCAGGGTAACGTGGTGGCCTGCGCGCGGGGTGACCTGGAAGGGGGGCTGACTCCGGATATCACGATTCCCGCGGAACCGGAACTGCTTGCGCAGGAGTTTAAGAACCAGCGGGACAGCCTGCTGGAGCAGGCGCTGAAACTACTGGGCGGGAATTTCGCGGGAAACTGACACAAAAACGCTTGCGCTTTTTCGGGGGATCGGTGTAAACTGTTGACAAACGAAAACCGAGATGCCGGAGGAACACACCATGCGGCGCGGCAAGTGGATCGGCGGATTGATGCTGTTGACGATGGTCGGGGCGATGGTGGTCCTGACCGGGTGTGAAGGCACCATCAGGATCAAGGTCGTAAACGAACTGTCCTGGCCGATCACGGACGTCTACATTTACGAGCAGCGGGATACCGGACCGGGGCCGGACGCGGAAATCAACCGGCTCAACCGGGACGCCAACGAGAATCCAATCCCGTTACCTGCCGGTGAAAATGAAGTGCTGGAATGGTTGTTTAACCGCAAGGTGTACAACGTGGAACTCGGGTATTACATCGGCAAGGGTGACTTTGTCACGCTGGCCGTGCCGGAACCCTTGGACTTGCGAAAAGTAAAACGGCACTCCCTGGTAGTCATACGAATTTCTCCCGCCGCGGACAACGTGAGCGCGTACGTCGATTACGAGGTGATACCTCCCAAAGAGATTTAATCCCGTCCCCGATTGATCCCGGCGATCCGGTTCCGGTTGTCCACGAGTACCACGAGAGGCTGGTGGTTCCGCGCTTCTTTTTCATCCATCTGGGCGTAGGTAATCGCGATGATGAGATCGCCCGGCTGACCGAGACGTGCCGCCGCGCCGTTCAGGCACATCACGCCACTGCCCCGGGGTCCTTCCATGAGATACGTGACGAATCTCGCGCCGGTGTTGATGTTCAGCACGTGCACTTGCTCGTAGGGCAGCATCTCCGCCGCGTCCAGCAGGTCAGCGTCCACCGTCAGGCTTCCCACGTAGTTCAGGTTAGCTTCGGTGACCGTTGCGCGATGGATTTTGCTTTTCATCATGGTGAGGATCATGATTACTGTCCTCCGGGGTTGGCCGGGTCAAATATGACGTTATCGATCAGGCGGGCGGATGGCAGATAAGCCGCAACGGCAAGGAGAACCCGTCGATCGATGGTTTCCACGGGTTCCATGGTGTCGGCGTCCACCAGGGAAACGTAGTCAATCTCCACTTCCGCCATGTCGCGTTTCGTCTGATCAATCAGGGTCGCGGCGTTCCGCTCTCCCGCCCGCATTCGCTCCAGGGCGGCGAACAGGGCGCGCGACAGGCACAGCGCGCGTTTTCGTTCGTCAGGAGTCAGGTAGAGATTCCGTGAACTCATGGCCAGGCCATCGGGCTCGCGGACAATAGGCATTTCAACGATTTCGATCGGCATGTCCAGATCCCGGACCATCCTGCGTATGACCGCGCACTGCTGGGCATCTTTCTGACCGAAATAGGCCCGATCGGGTTCCACGATGTGAAACAGCTTGGTAACGACGGTGGCCACGCCCCGGAAAAAGTGAGGGCGACTGGCCCCGCACAAACCCCGGCTGACATTGTCCACCGTGACCCAGGTGGAGAAATCGGGCGGGTACATGGATTGCGGTGTGGGCGTGAACACCGCCTGAATGCCCGCCGCCTCGGCGAGTTCGAGATCCCGTTCCAGGGCGCGGGGATATTTTTCCAGGTCCTCGTGAGGCGCGAACTGGGTGGGATTGACGAAGATACTGGCCACGGCGACGTCATTTTCCCGGGCGGCCGCGCGCATCAGGCTGAGATGGCCCTCATGTAGCGCGCCCATCGTGGGGACAAAACCAATGCTCCTGCCCGCGGGCCGTTGCTGGCGCGACCACGCGCGCATGGCGGAGCTGTTGTCGAAAACGTTCATTCGTACCAGTGCTCCCTCGCCGGGTAGCGTCCGGCCTTGACGTCTGCCACGTAAGCGGCAAAGGCATCGCCCATGATTTTTCTTACATCCGCGTAGGTCCTGGCGAACCGCGCTTTACCCCAGCCAAGGATATCGTGCATGACCAGAACCTGGCCGTCACAATGAGGTCCCGCCCCGATGCCGATGGTGGGAACAGGTAATTCGGAGGTAATGGTTTTGGCCAGGTCCGCTGGCACGCATTCGAGCACGACGGCGAAACAGCCGGCCTCGGCCAGTTCTCTGGCTTCCCGGCGTATCCTGGCGGCGGCTTCTTCGTCCCGTCCCTGAACGTGGTAGCCTCCCAATTGCAATACCCGCTGTGGAGTCAGGCCAAGGTGTCCCATGACGGGAATACCTGCCCGCAGCACGGCCTGGATCGCGTCTCCCGCGCGGCTCATGGAACCTTCGATTTTTACCGCGCCCGCTCCGCAGGCACCTACCAGCCTCCCCGCGTTACGCGCGGCCTCCTCCGGCCCCAGGTTACAGGAAAGAAATGGCATGTCGGCGATAACCAGGGCCCGCCGGGTTGCCCGGGCGACCATGGCCGTATGATGGGCCATGATATCCATGGTCACGCCGAGGGTATTCGCGTGGCCCATGATGACCATGCCCAGCGAATCCCCTACCAGCACGGCATCCACGCCCGCTTCATCCGCCAGCGCGGCAGATGGGTAATCATACGCGGTCAGAACGGCCAGCGGGAAAGCATCGGATGGCTTTTTCCCGAAGGCGGCCGCCGTGATCGGGCGCGCGTGTTGTTCCATGTGCGGCTCCTGAACCGTGACGTATCCGTCCCGGTCCCTGTTGGGCTCCAAGCGGAGCGGTTCAAGAAACCTGTTCCAGTGTTCCCAGACGGCGGATGTTCGCGGCATCCGGCGTGTTTTCAAGGTCTCCAGCCATCTGGGCGATACTTCTTCCCGTGACCGGATCTTTCACGCCCGGCGCGATTTCCCGTAGTGGCCAGAGCACGAATGCCCGTTCCCGGTATCTCGGGTGGGGCAACTCCAGCCGCTCGTGCCGAACCGTCAGCCCGTCCCAGAGGATCAGGTCTATGTCAATCACCCGGGGTCCCCACCTGGGACCTTCTTCCCGGCCCAGGCTGGTCTCCAGCCGTTTTACCGTTTCCAGCAATTCAAGCGGTGCCAGCACCGTCTCGATTGCCAAGGCAAGGTTGTAAAACCTTGGCTGGTCAATATAACCCCATGGTGGTGTCTCGTACACGCCAGACACCTGCAACACCCGGATTCCCACCGTGCCGGCGATGGCCAGCACCGCCTCACGCAACGTGGCGACCCGGTCACCCAGATTCGCTCCGAGTACCAGCCACACCGTGCGGCGGTCACGGGGTGCCGTCGGGCGGCAGGTGCCTGAATGGTAACCACTGTTCAGTATATCACAGCTTTCAGTCACGGTGACGCGCGCTTCCTGGATGTTTCAGGGGGTCGCGGTGCTGGACGGGGAAGGGTTTGGCGTCACGCGGGCGAACACGTCCGCGGCGGTCAGGTTCATGGTGTTCCTGGCGTTCGGGTCCGCGCCGTGGGTCGCCAGCAGTTCAATGATGTCCCGGTTTCCCGCGAAGGCGGCGTAATGCGCGGGGGTATTTCCCTGTTCATCATCCGCCGGTTGTGTCGGATCCGCGCCCCTCTCCAGTAGCAGGCGAACGATTTCGGGGTTGCCTTTCCGAGCCGCCCGGTGCAGTGGAGACAATCCCAGTCGTTTCATGTGTACGGCCTCTGGATAGGTATCCAGGATCCGCTTCACGAACGCGAGGTCATCCCGTTCAATCGCCTGGACCAGTTCATCCGCTACCACCGCCAGCATCAGGTACACGGCCTGTTCCCGGCCCAGGCGCGTGGAGAGTTGCAACGGAGTGCGTCCTTTTTCATTTTCGGTTCGGTCAAGTTCCTCTCTTACCACGTCGAGGGCATGCTGTCCTTGGTTATTTCGCGCCAGGAAGTCCGCGCCCCGGGCAAGGAGCAATTTCACGGTGCGATGTTGTCCTTCTCGGGCGGCGTAGTGCAGCGGCAGGTTTCCATCGTTATCCGCCGCGTTCACGTCCACGCCGCGCAGCAGAAACATCTGGCAGGCGGCCCAGTGACCCCGGGACGCCGAGATGTGCAGGGGCAACCGGCCCGCGTTGTCCCGGGCCAGAATGTCGGCCTGGTGATCCACGAGCGTCTTGACCATAACCGCGCTGCCCCGTCCGGCGGCCAGGTGCAGAGGCGTCTGGCCTTCCGCGTTGGTTCTGTTGACGGGGCATCCGGCCTTGAGCAGCACTTCCACGGACTCCTGGATGCCCACGCGCGCCGCCTCGTGCAGGGCGGAATTTCCCTGGCTGTCTGTTTTTTCCCACGGAATACCCTTGTTCAGGGCCCATTGCGTGGCCATGACGCTCTCTGACCGGGCCGCCGCGTGGAGGATGGTCTGTCCGGCCTGGTCTTCGAGCGTGGGATCAGCCCCGGCGCCCAGCAGCACGTCCGCGCACAGTACGTGTCCCCCTTCCAGGGCGTCGAAGAGGGGAGAACGGCCTGCCGCGTCCCGGGCGTTCGGGTTGGCACCCTTGCCGATCAGCAGGTCCATGATTTCCCGCCAGCCCTTGGATGCCGCCACGTGCAGGGCGGTCTTGCCGTCGTCGGCGGGATTGTCCACGGTCGCGCCCAAGTCAAGCAACCGCTGGGTTTGCGCGAGCCAGCCCTTCTCCGTGGTGTAATGGAGGGGAGTCCGACCGTCCTTGTCCCGGGCTTCGGGGTTGGCTCCGGCATTTAGAAGCATTTCGAAGGCATTCGGGTTGTCATTAAGGATGGCAGCATGCAGGGGCGTTCTTCGGGACGTATCGCGGGTTTCGATATCCGCGCCGTTCTGGATGAGCGTACCGGCCATACCGTTGCGTCCCTTCACGACGGCAAGCATCAGCGGCGTGTGCGCGTCCCTGTTCTTGATATCCAGGGCAGCCCCCCGCTCCACCAGCAGTCGCAGGCAGTCAAAGCAACCGGTATCCACGGCGACATGTAACGGCGTGAACCCATACAGATTCTGGGCGTTGATGGTCACACCGAGATCAAGGCACCGCCGGAGCGCGTCCAGTTGCTTGCGCTTGGTCAGCGCGTGCGCGAGGTTTTCGTATATGGGGGGACGCAACTGGTTCACGTTCGCGCCCTGGGCAAGCAGGTATTCCGCGATATCCCAGTCTTCGTTGAAGATTGCCAGCCATAAAGGGGGCTCAATCATTTCGTTCTGGTCATCTATGCTGTACCCGTGCTCCACCAGGTATCGGATCACCTCAAGTTGATGATACGTTACGGCGAGATGAATGGGTTTGACGCGCGCGCGGTTTTCCCGATCGAGCAGGGTGGGGTCTTTCTGTCGCTGTTCCTCCAGGCCGGGAATATCCGCGAAACGGACCATTTCGGCAATCGTTACCTTCGCGCCCATGCCGCGCAAGAAGGCGGACATCTGCCACTGGCGGGATGCCATGGCAGCATAGATGGGGGGATAGTAATCCTGGGGGTGCGCGCTGACGCTGATATCCGCGCCCGCCCGCAGCAGGGCGCGCGCCACCTCGATCGCGCCGGTCTCGCAAGCGGCATGTAAAGGCGTGAAGTAATTCTTGTTCGCGACGGCAGGTGAAGCGCCAGACTTGATTAACTGTCGCGTCGCGTAAACATCGTTAGCCGCCGCGGCAAGGTGCAGGGCGGTATTACCCAGGTTATCGGGCTGGTTGGGGTCCATCCCGTGCTGGATCAACAGGGATATGGCCTCGTGCTGCCCAGTTTCTGCCGCGGCGTGCAGGGGGGTAGTTCCCTCCGGGGTAACTTCGTTGAGGCCAATCCCCGCATGGATCATTGCCACGGCCCCATAAAGGTCGCCCGCGCGCAGTGTGCTGACGAGGGATCTTTCGGTGTTTCCCGCGGCCAGCATGGATTCGTACATGGCCGCGGCTGCCGCCTGGGCATCCAGTGCGTGGGAAACCACCGCCTGCCCGGTACTTTCCGCTTGGGGAGATGAATTGTCTTCCGCCGCCGTGGTCACGCCTATCCAGATGAGTCCCATCATCACGCCGCAACCTAGGGCCAGAAATGTTCGGTGCCAGTTTTGCGTCATTGCGGGGTCTTCCTCATAGCCGGGATCTGTCCGGGTAACGTTATTCCTGCCATCGATAAGTGGCCACGGCTCCCGCCGGGAGGGTGTCACGAAACTGCCGGTTGCCGTGGGTGACCGCGAATTCCCAGGGTTCGCGGCCCGCGTTCGCTACCACCATGACCAGGGCGCCGTCCGGATTGCGGGCGGCAACGTAACCGATGGTCCGGGCTTCTGGGCCCGAAACGCCGATCCGGACTGCGCCCGGCAGGATGAATTTCATGAACTGGCCGTACATGTAATAATCGTAATTCCAGCGTAAGGACCCGTCGTCGAGCAGTTCCACGCAGGTGGCACTCGCCGAATGGGGACCGCGGTTCGGTTTACGGTGTTCGTCGAGCAGGACTACCCAGAAATTGTACGAGCGGGCCCAGTTTTGCAGGATGGAAGCGAGTTTTACCGCTCCCCTGGCGCCGAAAACGGATCCTTCCGAGAAGTAAATGTGCTTGTCCGGGAACATTTCCCGGATTTTCGACTGGGTTTCAACCCGGCCTTCGTACAGGTGGAAGGCTGTTCCGTCCACGTACTGGGCGGCCGCGGGATCAGATAGCACGGCAATGGGAAATTCCGGCAGGTTCCAGTTGTGATCCCAGCACCAGACACGGGTGGTCAGGTTCAGTTCCCGGAACAGCGGCCCCAGGTGATCTCGGATGAAATCCCGCTGTTCTTCTCCCGTCCAGACGCAGGTGGGATAATTCGGATCATTCATCCGGGGTTCATTCTGGACGGTGATGGCGTAAATGGGGATGCCTTCCGCTTCGTAGGCCTGAATGAACCGGGCCAGGTATTTCGCGAAGGCCGGATAAAACTCCGGTAACAGGCGTCCACCTTCCAGTCGGCCTGTATCTTTCATCCATGCGGGAGGGCTCCAGGGGGAGGCGAAAAACTTGAGAGATGGATTGATCCTCAGCGCCTCCTTAATCAGCGGCAGCACGTACGCCCGGTCTTTTTCGATGGAAAACCGGGTCATTTCGGGGTCTTTTTCGCCTTCGGGCAGGTCACAGTAGGTGTAATAGGGTTCCCCGATGAAATCCGACGCGCCGATGCAAAGGCGCATCAGGTTGATACCGATGCCCTTGTCGGGATCGAACAGCCGGATCATCGCTTCGGCTCTGGCTTCCGGAGAAAGCTTGGTAAGGTTTTCACAGGAAGCGTGGTCAAAGGACGCGCCCATGCCCAGGATTTCCTGGTAGCGTGCCGATGGATTGATCTCGATGACCGAAAGTTTGGTTTTTCGTGCCGGTTCCAGTTTCGGGCCGTCCTGCCTGCTCAGCGCGGCTTTCAGGTCGGGAGTGGTCAGCCATTTTTCCACCCGGTCAGCCGCGGGAGCCATGGAAACCCAGAGTAATACCGTGGCCGCCATCGCGGCGATTCGCAGTCCAGTCTGACGCATCGGAAACTCCTTTTCGATGGATGACCCCTATCAGCATAGCACGACGTGAACCAGCCCAGGGATTGCGGTTACCCCTTCCATGGATGCGGCAACAGCAGTTCCTGGTACAGTTGCATGGCGTACTCGTCGGTCATGCCAGCCACGAAATCGGCGGTTGTCCGCACGAGGGAATCGCCGGTATGATCCATTTCTTCGAGTATTTCCCGGGTGGGGTGTTCAACAAGGTACTCGAACAGTTCCGCCAGCACGCGTTCGGCCCGGCGGATTTCCCGGTCAATGGCTTCGCAGGGATATACCTTGGTATACATGTGGTCGCGCAACGTGACCATGGCCTCCCGGATTTCCGGCACGATGCCAATTTCATGTTCCGAAGATCCCTCTATCACCGCCATGACCATGGTTTCGATGCGCTGGCTGTGGGTGTTTCCAAGGACTTCGATTGCATCCCGAGGCAGGCTTTCCAGGGTGATCACCCCCGCGCGTAACGCGTCGTCAATGTCGTGGGTGATGTAACCGATCGCGTCGGCAATGCCCACGACCATGCCCTCGAGCGTATGGGGTCCATTCTGGGGAAGGTTCCCGTAAAGCAGGGTTTTAGCTGCCGAATGATAAAGGATGCCGTCCCGGGTTTCGTGCGTCAGGTTCAGGCCCGGTCCCGCGGAACGGGATTCCAGCAGGTCCACCACCCGCAGGCTCTGTTCGTAGTGCCGGAATCCACCGGGAACCAGCCGGTCGAGCACCCGTTCTCCGGCGTGGCCGAACGGGGTGTGGCCAAGGTCATGGCCGAGGGAAATCGCTTCCACGAGATCTTCGTTAAGAAACAGCGCGCGGGCGATGGATCGGGCGATCTGGCTTACCTCCAGCGTGTGGGTGAGTCGGGTGCGATAATGATCTCCGGATGGGGCCAGGAATACCTGGGTTTTCCGCTTGAGCCTGCGGAACGCCTTGGAGTGCAGGATCCGGTCCCGGTCCCGCTGAAAAACCGTGCGACAGGGATCTGGCGGTTCATCAACCAGCCTGCCCCGGCTGGCGGCCGCGCGGGTCGCTCCGGGAGACAGGAACAGGTTTTCCCGTTCTTCGATCCGTTCACGTATGACATGGCTTCGAGGCATCACTGATCTCCGGATTACTGATCTATCCATCGATTGACCGGCAGGGAGATCCGATCGGGAAAGCCCGCCCGCGCGCGGTCCACCAGGTCCCGTTGGATGGGCGGATGCATGGCCAGCCTGGGCAGGCTGTCGAGGGGCATAAACCGGGCGTCTACTACCCGTGGATCTTTACCGGTGGCCCTGACAGGTCCAGCACCAGGGCGGTCGCACAGGAAAGCCACCTGCACGAGATGCCGTTTCCCCCCGGGATCGATCGCTTCGCAGAGATGAACGATATGACGGGGAATGACGTCCAGATCCAGTTCTTCCCGCAGTTCCCGTTGTAGCGCGGCAAGCATGGTTTCTCCGGAGTCAACCCCGCCACCGGGCAGTACCCAGGTCCGCCGGCCATTTTTTTCGTGCAGGGCCAGCAACACCGCGTTGTGTTCCACGATTACCGCCGCGACGCGTATCCGGGGAAAAGACATATCCGGCGGGCTCATGACTTTATTCCGAGCGAACCAGGAATTCAGACAACTGGGCCACCAGGGCTGGCGGAATTTCCGCTTCCAGGATCAGGTTGTTCTGGTCCACTTCCTGGCGGAGAATTCTACCCCGGCGGTGCAGGCCGGCCACGATGTCTCCCCGTGCCACCGGTACCCGGAGGGTCACCATGGACCGGGACAGGGCCATCCGTTGTTCCACGGTTTCCAGAAGTTTCCTGAGACCGGTGCCCCGGGTCGCCGATACCATGAGCCGGGAGGTTCGTTCCTGTTTCAGTAGTTCCAGTTCTTCCGGCGGCAGCAGGTCGATCTTGTTGTAGACCAGCAGGGACGGCACGTCAGCAGCTTTAATTTCTTCAAGCACCTGCCGGACGGTGGAAATGTGTTCTTCCCGGGCGGGGTGAGAGGCGTCTACCACGATCAGCAGCAACTGGGCTTCCCGGACTTCCTCGAGGGTCGCGCGGAACGCCGCGACCAGCGTGTGGGGCAGGCGCCGGACGAAACCCACCGTGTCTGCCAGCAACACCTGGCCTCCGCCGGGCAGGTCACAGCGGCGTACCAGGGGGTCCAGCGTTGCGAACAGTTTGCCTTCCGCGAAAGCATCCGCTCCCGTCAGCGCGTTGAGCAGGGTGCTTTTACCGGCGTTGGTGTATCCCACGAGGGTTGCCGTGAACACTCCCGTGTCATTCCGGCGTTTGCGCTGGATCTGGCGATCCTGCCGGACCGTTTCCAACTCGGCTTCCAGTCGGCGGATCCGTTCCCGGATCACGCGGCGGTCCACCTCCAGTTTCTGTTCGCCGGGACCGCGCACGCCAATGCCTCCCTGCTGGCGCATGATGGAGCCCCTTCCGGTCAATCGGGGCAGGAGGTAGCGCAACTGCGCCAGTTCCACCTGGCAGCGTCCTTCGTGGGTGCGGGCCCGCTGCGCGAAGATGTCCAGGATCAACTGGGTGCGATCCAGGACTTTCACGCCCAGGATTTCCTCCAGTTTGGCGCCTTGGGCTGGCGTCAGATCGGAGTCAAAGATGACCACTTCCGCCCCAAGTTCTTCAACCATTCCCTTCAGGACGTTGACTTTACCCTCGCCGATAAGCGTGGAAGGCTCGGGACGGGCTCGACGTTGCGTGATAGTGCCACAGACCACCGCTCCTGCCGTGCGGGCCAGTTCCCGCAGCTCGGCCAGGGATTCTTCGACTTCACGGTCATTTTCTTCCGGTAGAATGAGGCGGGCCACGATCGCCTTTTCAGTGACTGGCGGCCGGGGGATGTCAATCATCCGCTGGGTTGTTGTCATGAAAACCTTGTCCTGTTTCGACGCGGTTCGGAATGATTCCCTCATCTTGGTTTATTATATGCTAAGAACGAGAAGATGGTTCAGCGTGTTAACCGTGGCCCAAACCAGAGGAGGTTCCGGTATGCGGACAGTACTAGCGTGGCGTGGTTGCCTGGCCCTGGCATTGACATGTGGCCTGGTCGGGGCATTAACGGCCTCCGCGGCAGACGACAAGGTCGTAGAACTCTTCAACGGTAAAGATTTCACCGGCTGGAAACTGTTCATTCCCGATCCTGCCGCTGATGTAACCAAAACGTGGTCCGTGAAAGACGGCATCATTCACTGTACCGGGGAACCGGCGGGCTATTTCCGCACCACGACGCCATACGCTGATTATGAACTGACCCTCGAATGGCGCTTCCCGGGAAAAGGCGGCAACAGTGGCGTGCTGTTGCACGTTCAGGACAAGGACGAGGTGTGGCCTAAATCCATCGAGGCCCAGTTGAACAGTGGGGACGCGGGGGATATATGGGTTATCGGCGGCACCACCTTCAAGGAACACGGCGGCAAGGAAGACCGGCGGGTGCCCAAGAAGGAGAAATCGAGTGAAAAACCGCTGGGTGAGTGGAATCAGTATCGAATCGTGTGCAAGGGGGATACCATCGAATTGTACGTGAATGGCGTGCTGCAGAACCGGGCGACCCAGTGTTCCGTCACGTCCGGTTATATCGGTTTCCAGAGTGAAGGCACGCCCATCGAATTCAGAAATATCCGACTGCGGCCGCTTAAAGACTGACGCGCCTTTCTCTTCCTCAGAGCGGGGAGAGAAACGCGAGTTTCCGGGACTCCGGAGCGTCTAGCCGTAATTCCACGGTGAGGGCGGGTCCGGGGGTTTTGGCCGCCTTGACCAGCAGGGTGTTGCGTCCCGGTCGCAGCACACACTCGGCGGATTGCCACGCGGGCGTGGTGAACGAGGTCTCGCGTTCGATCTGGCTGATTGCCGGCGTGTCGTTTACCCATACCCGGAAAGGCCAGGAAGAACGGGCCTCCAGCCTGGCGAAACAGCGTTTTTCCACCTCGAATTCCGCCCAGGCGTAAGCCGTGAACCGGCCCCAGTCGGCCGCCGCAAGGCTTTCGCCGATCACTTCGGAAAAATTCAAGCGAATGGTCGCGTCCGCGGGCACGCAGTGTGACCGCCACATCACGGGCAGGTGACTACCCGGGTATATGCCGTTGAACTGGAGTTCCTGTTCGGGTGGGAACGGCTCCAGGATACCCCTGTCGGACCAGTTGGGAAAGGGGCCGATGAATCGCCACGCGCGCGCGCGCTGTTCGTTCGCCTGGCGGATCCATTCGACCACCCGGGATTCCGGCGGCAGGGGCTTGTCCGGCGGGACGGAGCGACGGGAGAAGTGGGTCAGCAGGTTGACGAACAGCCGATCTGCCACGGGATCGACGCCGAGGTAATCCAGCAGGGGCAAGGTGATGAAAGCGATCAATCCCGCGCCAAGGTGTTTGACGACAATTCCGTGGTATTCGCTCCAGGTGTCGAGGGATCCGGTGACCGAGGGCATGTAACACGTCAGGATATGTTCTATGCTGCCCGTCCGGTATACCCGTCGGGGCAACAGGTTCCGCGTCATGTACAGGACCTCACCACTGCCGCTCAAGCCCTCGAACACGGGATGAATCATGGGACAGAACAAGGCGGTGTCCTGTCCCGCGATGCTGGGCATAAAGGCTTCACCGAGCTCGGGAATGTCCGCGATCTCGGCCAGGCTGTCCCAGTCCGACGGGGGTGAGAACATCAGCGCGACGGCTCCCCCTCGTACCTGGGCAAGCATCTGGGCCAGCGCGTTGTCAGGATAGCCCGCCAGGGAATTCGAAAAAGGCACGATGATATGGACGGGCGCCAGCAGCGTGCCCGGAACCGCCAGTTTCCGGATGGTCTCGGTGTAGCGGCCATTCTGGTCGAGCACATGAACCCGGCCTTCAAAACGCGCGGCAGGCTTGACCACGTAAAAAGGACGTCGCGTTTCAACGGGAGACTGGTTTTCACCCAGAATGCTTACCCGAAGGTGATGGGTGCCCGTGGCACCCGACGCGGCAATGGTGCCTTCCCACATCGGCTGGCGGTGCCTGGGCAGGTAACGGATACCGCGGCGTTTTTTCCAGAGAATCTGCCCGGATGGACTTTGAATCTGCAGATGAAGTTCCCCGGCGCTTTCGTTTTTAGTCCAGTTGGCCGTGAAAATCTGCAGTCCGCATTCCTGCCGGGGGGTAAGATTATCCTGGGCGAAGTGAATGATGGGTCGCACCGGCAATTGCGCGTCCCGTAACGCGCCAAGGACTGGCAACGGATGACCATGCCGATCCAGCAGGCCGATACCTGGTTTTTCGCCCGTTTCCACCAGCGGGTCGATCACGTAGCCCGCGATTTTCGGATTCAGGGTGATCGCGTCGATGGTCCGGCTGATGGTGTCGCACTGGAGATCCCGGCGAACGGCTTGCGGCCCATCCTCGCCCCGGAAAGACAGGGCCAGGGCCTGGTATATGTCCGGATGCGAATCTTTCCGCGGCGTGGCGTGGCCGGGGCTCGAGAGCCAGACCATGTTCACCGCCTTATCCGCGCCGGCATGGCGTAAGCGCCGCTCTTCATCCCGTGAAAGCGGGGAGGATGTTTCAAACCGGATGATCTCCAGCGGTAACCCCGTGGTCTGGTAAGGCTTCACGAGAAACCGTTCCGCGGTCGGACGATCGAAACCGGCAAGGATCAGCCGACTGGGATCCTGCTTCCGCACGGATTGTATGGTACTTGCGGAGGTTTCGGAAGGCATTTCACGGCCAGTTGGCGCGCCGGCGGTGACCGTCCAGCAGCAGAGCGCGGGATGATGTTGCCTGGCCTGAAAGGCAGCCTCGAAATCGGGACCGGCTGGATCGGTAGCGGGAGCGGTCTGCCGGGTGGAGGGATCGGGCCAGTCTTCGATGACGCACAGCCCGGCCTGGTCACAGGCCTCCAGGATGAATTCCGGGGTTTGCCCTCCCCTGATCCACAGGGCGTTCAGTCCCGCGTTCCTGGCTTCCCGGATCATTTCCCCCGCGCCGGTTCCCGTGTCGCCAGGTTCCAGCGCGCGCAAGGCTTCCAGGTGCAGCGTGGCAACCCGGAGAAAGAAGGGGTAACCGTTCAGGTACAGCCGCCGGTCCTGTACCGTCAGGTCCCGAAGCCCCCAGGGTTTCTGCGCCCGATCAATGAGTTTACCCTTCCGGGACCGGAGTTCCACGTTCAGGGTGAGCAGGGCCGGGTGGTCCGGGCTCCAGCGAGGTGCGGTGGGTAACGATAGTTCAAACACACCGGGTATTCCGGACGCTTCCAGTCCTGTTTCCGGAACCCGGACTGTGACTTCCAGGTCGTCCGCCGGGCCGTCAACCGTTACTTCGACCATGGCCCGCTTGCGGAGAGGGTCCGGTCGGATAATGACAGCAGTAATGCCCGGCACGGGAACGACTTCCAGCACCGGCGCGCCCCAGCAGTGTCCCCCGGGATACAGCGTCATTTCCAGCGAGGCGTTTTTTTGTCCGATGGAAAGTTGTTCGGTAATGTCTCGACGGAATGAAATCCCAAAGTCGGAAGGGGGGAGAAGGCATTGCCCGTTGAGAAGGATTTCCGTTTTGGAACAGGTGCCTGGAATGGACAGAAAAGCGCGGAATGGCGTTTTTTTCGGCAGGACGGAAAGATCGATTTCCCTGGTGAACCGGTTCGCGTGTTCGTCCCCCGTTAGACGGTGGAATGGCCAAGAGGGCGTATCGGGAATATCCACGCGCTCCACCGGCGCCTCGTGTCCGTCCGGAGGTTGTTCCATCAGGACATGCCGTGACCATGCCCCGTCCAGCCTTAAACTTTCAATCCGCATATAAGAATCTCAGCGTTGAGTCTGGTGTTCCGCCCCAGGCACCCTGTACGGAGTCATAGTATACCTTTTTCCCAACGGGTGATCATAATTCCCTTGACGCGTGACGCACCCCGTGAGTGCACGATAAGATTTCTCCTCACTTCGTTCGCCGACATGACAAGACACGCCGGCGATTATAAGGCTGTCCCATCGCGCGTTGGTATAGAAGGTCCGGAGGGAATGACGTTCACCGAAAGGGCAACCCATCGTCAAGCCGCGCGATGGTATCGAAGACCCGGCGGAGTAAAAGGGTTGTCGCAATGACCACTCATTGTCACGCGGTATGGCGACTTGACTTCCCCTGATTCCGTTCCTGGCGTTTCCCCATTCAGCCTGTGCTTTACAGTTAGAACGCAATCGTTATGCGATTCCACGTTGCTTTTCGTTCCCGTGTTGTTCATTCGCCTGAACATTGTCATTTCGCCACCGCGTTGTCATGTCGAGCAAACGAGAAATCTTCCACTTACGTCGTTGAAGCTCTGTTTTTCTATTCGAATCGTTGTTCCTGCCAGTGTTGCGTTGTCCGCGTGGCATCAATCCTCGGGACGTTCTCCAGCGGGGGCCATCATGACCAGCCTCGGATAAAACCGGGCCAGTGGTTCCACGAGGTCCTGCTGCGCCCGCATTACCGTTTCTATATCCTTGTACACCGCGGGAACCTCGTCAATACCCGCGCGCAGCACTTTGACGCCCCGCTCCCGCAGTAACTCGGCAAAGTCACTCCACCTGAAGGTTCGTTTTGCCTGGCTGCGGCTTATTTTGCGTCCGGCTCCATGGGCCGCGCTGTTCAGGGATGCCGGGTTACCCTTGCCACGGACAAGGTAAGCCGGCGACGCCATGGATCCCGGAATGATTCCGAGGCAACCTGTACCGGCGGGTGTCGCGCCTTTGCGATGCACGATGACTTCTTCTCCGTCCAGGTTTTCTTTCCAGGCATAATTGTGGTGGTTTTCCACGGTGAAGATGGAAACCGCTCCCAGTCGCTTGAGAATATGCTCGTGAATCAGGGCATGGTTGGCCGCGGCATATTCCCCCATGAGATGCATGGCCTGCCAGTATTCCCAGCCTTCCTGCGTATGCAGGGGCAACCAGGCTAGCCGGGACAGTTCCGGTGGCAGTTGCCGCAGTCGTTCCCTGGCGACGCGGCTGTAATGCTCGCAAACGAGCGCCCCTGTGCCCCGACTCCCGCTATGGGAGAGCAGGGCAAGGTAACGACCCGGTGGAATGGTCAGGTGCTCGTCCCACACCTCCAGTTCACCAAATTCCACGAAATGATTACCACTTCCGCTGGTGCCCAGTTGGGCCCACGCCTTGTCCTTGTGGGTTCGGGTGACTGGAGACACGCTCCAGTCCCTGTCCATGACCGGATGCTGTCTTCGAGGATGCCACTCCGCGCCCACGCCAAAACAGGTTTCCTTAAGCAGGGCATCCTCCAGGGCATTCTGTCGGGTTGCCAGCGATTCAACCGGCCAGTCCAGCACGCTCATTTTCATCCTGCAGGCGATGTCCACTCCTACCGCCCACGGAATCACGGCGTCGCGAACCGCCAGGACCCCGCCGATGGGCAGGCCGTATCCCACGTGGGCGTCGGCCATCAGGGCGCCCCGGATCGACACGGGCAACTGGCAAGCTCGTTCCATCTGCAGGATGGCCTCGGGATCGATGTCGTTGCCCCACTGCTGCCAGGATGCGGGTTGTTCCCGAGGCAAGGCAATACTAGAGCCCATGACCGAGGTTTGCTTACGTTTACGGTGTTTAGGCGGATTTCTGTCTTTGGATTTTCTGCCCATGTCGAACACTCCAGGTAAGGCCCACGCGTTCCGGTCAATCTACTGTTGTATGTACTGATACCGGCCCGCGAACCAATTAATCATAACGTTCAAGCCCCATAAAAAGTTTTCCGCCGGATCGGTGGCCCGGTCCGGCGGAAAAGTATCTCAGGTTGATCAGGTTATTCGGTGGTTACCCGTCGCCGGGTGAACCGCGCGCCGAAAACGCCCAGCAGCGCGGCCGTCAGCAGCAGGGCCAAGCCACCCGCCGCCGGAACACCCTGGACCACGGTGATGTACCGGGTGCGGGTCATGGTATCCGCCCCGTCGGCGCTGGTTACTGTCAGCGTCACGGTGTATTCACCCGGTTCAGCGTACACGTGGGTCGGGTTCTGCTCCGTGCTGGTTTCTCCGTCGCCGAAGTTCCACAGCCATCCGGTAATCGGGGACTGGCCAGGCGTTGACTGGTCCGTGAACCGCACCGTGAGCGGCGAGGATCCCGACTGGGTGTCGCTGGTGAAGGCCGCCATGATGGTGTTCGCCGCGCCAACCGCCACGTAGGCAGCCCTGGTGATCTGGTTACTGCGGCCATTTGTGTCAGTGACCGTCAGGGTTACGTTATAGGTACCCGATACGTTGTAGGTGTGCAGCGGCGCGGCTTCCGCGCTGGTGAAACCATCACCGAAGTCCCACAACCGGGACACGATGGGCGCGTCGCCCGGTATGGAGCGGTCGGCAAACTGCACCGACAGCGGCGCTTTTCCGGAACGCGGATAGGCCGTGAAGTCTGCCGTCGGGCCACCGGCCGCCGTAACCACCACGAAGTTGGGCTTGGTGATTTCCGAGACGCCCAGCGCGGTGGTTACCCGCAACGTTACCGCGTAACTGCCGGGATTGGCGTAGGTGTGCTGCGGTGCGGGCTGGATGCTGGTCTGCCCGTCACCGAAGTTCCACAGCCACTCGGTGATTGGCGCGTTGCCGGGTATGGACAGGTCCACGAACTGTACCGTCAGCGGCGCGTTGCCCGTGGCCGGGACGGCAGTGAAATCGGCGGATGGCCCGTCGGGCGCCGTCACGAGCACGTAAGCCGACCGGGTGATCGAGTCCTGGGTACTGTCCGTGGCAGCGACCGTCAGGCTGATCGTGTAGGTACCCGGGGCGGCATAAGCGTGCCGTGGAGAACGATCCGTGCTGGTCTCGCCATCGCCAAAATCCCACTGCCAGGCATTGATCGGACGGGACCCCGCCGTGCTCAGGTCGTAGAACTGGACCGGTATACCTACCCGTGCCGCCAGCGGCCATGCGTCGAAATCAGCCGTCGGGGGCGTGGGCGCGTTAACCGTGATGAAGTTACTCTTTACCTCGTTGTCACTGCCCGCGCCGGTGGAGACCGTCAGCGTGACCGTGTAGGTACCTGCCGTGTTGTAGGTATGGCTCGGGCTCTGGAGAGTGGACGTCTGGCCGTCACCGAAATCCCACAGCCAGGACTGTATCGGCATGGATCCTGGCAGCGACTGATCGCCAAAGTACACCGTGTCGCCCACGAGTACCGATGTCGGCCCGCCACTGAAGATGGCCGTCGGTCCAACCGGATCCGTCACGAGAATATAGTCTGCCTTGGTCTCAATGCTCATGCCGTAGTCGGTCTGGACGGTCAACGAAACCGTGTACAGGCCGGAAGCGGTGTACGTGTGACTGGGGTTCTGGTCGGTACTAGTGTCACCGTCCCCGAAATGCCACAGCCAACTGGTGATCGTGCCGGTTCCCGGCAGCGACTGGTCCACGAACTGGACGACCAGCGGACGGGCACCCGCCGTGGGCGTGGCCATGAACTGTGCGACCGGTCCGTCACCCGGATCACCACTCGCGCCGGGTACGTTCACGTACGCGCCGGCCGGTACCGTGGTAGACCACGTCTGACCCGGACCCAGCACGCCAGGCGTGCCGCCAGAGCCATCGATCAGCCTGGGCACGTTCACGCCCACGATCAGCGATACGTTCTCGATATTTCCTGAACTGTTCGTGTTGCGGATCAGTACCTGGTCAAACCCCTCGAAGGGAGAAGAACCGTCCGCGACGCGCAACACCCGGAATTCCAGCCCGTTGTTCGCGTTGAAAGGCGGATTCTCCACGCCATTGTTCCAGTAGTTTGGTTTCAGCCAGCCCCGGCTGTCCGGGCCGCCCGCCAGTTCGGGAATGACCGGCGTTTTACCGCCAATGAAAGGATTCATCATTTTCAACAGCGGGTCATGCGTGGTCGCGCCTTGAACAAGGCTGGCCGTTCCACTCTGAGGCGAAGCCGAAGCCAGCATCGAGGCGTTCATGTTGGAAATCACGGTCACCGCGCCATTCCGGTCCGGATCGGCGTTGAATGGATTGGCGGCGACCACCGTCGCGTTTCCGGCTAGCACCACCGAACCATGCAGTTTGACCATGCCGGGCGTGGCATATCCGCCGGAACCGCCCGCTCCACCAGTACCGCCGGCCGCGCCGGCCGCGCCGTTTCCGCCCTGGCCACCGTCGCCGCCACGCCCACCGACGCCGACGATACCCCAGGAACCGAGGCCGAGCGTCCGGCCCCCATTCTGTCCCTGGACGCCAGCAGATCCGTTGGTCGGACCCTGCGGAGAGGGCTGGGCCGCCGAACCGGCTGAACCTGGCTGGGGCGTGCCCGCGGAGACGTTGATGGTAGTGCCGGAACCGATACGCAACAGGCCCCGGGCGGCAAGCACGACCGCGCCACCACCATCCGCGCCCTTTCCGCCATTGCCACCAAGGCCACCACTGCCTCCCGTGCCGCCATTGCCGCCAGTACCACCCGTCGCGCTGGGTTGCCCTCCGATCGGACTGGGCGGCCACGTCTGGTTACCGTTGTACGATCCGTCATTACCCGGAGTAGCTGCGCCACCCGATCCACCGGCCGCGCGGTAATTGCCCAAGATGCTGTCCTGCGCCGCGCCGCCGCCACCACCACCGCCGGAACCACCGGAACCGCCGCCGCCGCCACCACCACCACCACCGCCGCCGCCACCACCACCAGCGCCACCGCCGCCACCACCGTTACCGGCGACCAGCGTCAGCGAGTTGGCCACGGAAGTGATGTTACTGTACAGCGCGTGTCCACCCACGGCTCCCGCGCCTCCGGCCTGGCCCGCACCGGGCGCGTTGGCTACCGAGCCGGATGGCGCGTTGCCACCGGGATTAGAGGTACCGGCCTGGCCGTTTTTCGGGATGGCCAGGAACCCAACAGTTACATCCGCGCCCGCGCCGCCAGCCGCTTGGGCGCCTCCACCGCCGCCGGCTCCGCCCGTGCCACCCGCGCCGCCGGAACCACCCGCGCCACCCTGGCCGCGCTGGCCATTGTTGCCAAAACCTTTCTGGCCAAGTTCACCATCACCGCCGGCCGCGCCAGAATTCCCGGGTTGTCCCGGGGTACCAGGCGACCCGGCCAAGCCCGGCGTGCCATTTTCACCATTCCCCACCGTTCCGCGGATGAGGTCCGCGCCCCCACCCCGGCCACCGGTACCACCCTGGCCGCCTACGCCACCGGTACCGCCCGTGCCACCCTGGCCACCCACGCCACCGGTGCCGCCGTTACCGCCCGTGCCGCCCCCAAGGGTTCCTGGCGGTACCGTGATCGACACGGACCAGTCCATGTCGGCCCGCGCGGCGATTGACAAAGGCCGCTGGCCGGTGACCGTGACCGTCGCGCCAGACACGAACACGTTCTCAAACTCGAACACCGCCACTTCCTGCCCGGTTTCGTACCGGACATCCGTGCGGGCCTCGTAGGTGTTTCCGCCGACAGTCATCGTCCCGGGCGCTCCACCATAGGCCCCGGTATTGATCACGATGGTGCCGCCGGACACGTTCAGGTCGCCAAGATGACCGTCACTTTCGTAAATGCTGCCGTCCGCGCCGGCGCCTTCCCCGTCAAAATTGACGACTACCGTCGAGCCGGTCGGCACCGTCGTGGTCCAGGACTGGTCTGGCCGCAGAAACCCGTTATCGTATCCCGCGCCCCGGATCAGGCGACGGTTGTTGGCGTTGATTTTCACGGTGACTTCCTGGAGGACAGAAGTGCCCGTGTTTTTGATGACTAACTGGTCGAAACCATCGAACACGCTGGGCACTACCCACCAGACCAGGTCGCCGATCTGGCCGGCCGGCGTGGCGGCCTCCACTTCGGCCTGGTTCCAGTAATTGTCCTTGCACCAGCCGTTGGGAGCCGGACCCCCGGCCAGGTTGGGAATCAGCGGAGAGGTCAGAAGGATGTAGGAATTGAAAGCCTTCAGCACCGCGTCATGGGCAGTAACTCCCCTGACAACGTTTGGATTGCTGAACTGGGGCTGGTTGGCCGCCACGGCAGACGCTTTCATATTGGACACGATGGTGAACTTACCATTGTGTTCCGGCGCGGCGGAGGCGGCATTGGCCGCGATCACGGTGGGTGTCTGGGCTCCCGCCTGCTCAACGAGCACGACCGAACCATGCAGTTTGACCATGCCTGGCGCGCCATGGCCTCCCGCGCCGCCAGCCCCGCCAGCACCGCCAGCCGCGCTGGCACCGCCATCGCCGCCATCGCCGCCTTTACCGCCAGCGCCACCGCCACCGCCTGTAATCAGGTCCAGAAGCCAGTCGGGTAACACGCCTCCCAGCAACGGGTCGCCAGCGCTGCCGCCGGGTCCACCATTCGCGCCGGGCGCGCCACCGCTACCCTGGGGACGTCCCGGTCCGCCCGCACCTCCCGCACTACCGGGCTGGGGCGTACCCGCGGAAATATCAAACCCCGCGCCCTGGGTCAATTTCAGCAATCCACGGGCTGAAAGCACAATCGCGCCACCCCCGCTACCGCCACTGCCGCCTACACCGCCTGATCCACCCGCGCCGCCCTGGCCACCTGAACCACCGGAACCCCCGACGCTGCCCACGCCGGCCGCGCCACCGTTACCAAACAATCCAACGATGGCGCTTTCCCCATCGCCACCGGCTCCACCCTGGGGAGCGGCGGCATAAGCACCTGCGAAGCCCTGGCCGCCACCCTGACCCGCGTTACCGCCGCCGCCGCCACCACCACCACCCATGCCGCCCTGGCCGCTGGAGCCTCCAGCCGCGCCGCCGCCGCCGCCGCCGCCCACCCGGGTTTCGGGCACAGGAACCCCAAACAGGGTGAACGACTGAAAATACGTACTACCGCCACCACCACCGCCATTACCACCGGAACCGCCGCCGCCGCCGCCACCACCACCGCCGCCTCCACCACCCGCGCCGCCGCCGCCGCCACCACCGCCCGGTCCCGCCGCGATCACCAGGGAATTGGGATCGACGTTGAAATTGGGCGCGCCACCGGGCTGTCCCGGCGCGCCCGCGGTTCCGGGTTGCGCGTTGGAACTGGACGCACTCTGGCCATTATTGCCATCGCTGCCTCCGGATCCCGGCAAGCCATAGGTGATCGTGATGGAGGTAAAGGGAATGGTTATGTTGGCGGTGCTTCCTCCGCGCCCGTCCCCAATGATTCCCCGGGTTTTGGCCGCGCCACCCTGCCCAACAACGGTCGAACCAGCCCCGCCTTTTCCCTGGCTACCGGTATTCTGTCCCCCCGTGCCGCCGACGCCGCCTGTTCCAGGCGCGTTACCATACCCCGGCTGGCCGGCCTGCCCGGGGGAAGTCGCGGACAAGCCGTCTGACCCCGCCTGTCCCGGTTGACCTGATTGACCAGCCTCCCCAAGGCCGCCATCTTCGCCAGGTTGAGAAGAAGGTAGCGCGTCACCGCCCTTGCCGCCGTTTCCGCCCTTACCACCGGATCCACCGAGACCTCCAATGCCCCCCGTTCCCCCCTGGGCGCCAGGGCCTCCCTGGCCGCCATTGCCCCCACCAGCCTTACCGGCCGATACATCAAAAACGCATCCCAACGTCATGTCTCCGGACGCGGTGATGGCCAGGGGACGATTACCGGAGATCTGCGTGGTTACCCCCTGCTCTATATACACGTCCGCGAAATCAAATACGGCCACGCCATCCACCACCCGTCCCCGGTACAGGTACCCGATCGGCGAGGCATCGACCAGCAGGGTAGGGGGGGTCGCGCCCGTGTCGATGATGATGGTTTCGCCGTTCATTGCCACCAGGTCGCGGAGGATGCCGTCGGATTCGTAAATATCCTCGACATTAGCCCGGGCTGGCAGGGCGAAGCCTATCGCCAGAACCAGTCCGAGCAGCAGGTACACTACGCTTAGCCGCATACCTCTAGTCATGAATCATTCTCCCAGGTTGATTCCGATATAATACTGCCATCGCACTCCTTTCGTAAATTGTAACACGAAACGCCGGATCAGCATGAGGTAAAAAAAGGGATTTTTCACCATAATGCGCAAAACGTAACAACAGAAAACGTAATTTTAATTACAATTAGAAGGTAGATCTGAAAGGAGGATCCCGAAAGCGCGTGCCGGGAGCATCAAGGCTGGGCCGTTGCTTCCGTGGGGATGTCTGTGGCCGAACTGGGAACAGGCGAATTCTCCTCTCGCGGGGAAGGTTCCGGATTCAGCCGTTCCTCCGGGCGTTTGAACAGGTTTTTCAGGTCGTAGTGAACGTAAGGCTGTTTCGCGGCGTCCTGGCCACTTTTCGCGTGGGCCACCCACATTTCCCGGTCGGTCACGTTGCACAGGACGCTGTGCAGGTTCGTGTTGACCATGGCGGTCGCTCGAAGTATATCCAGGGCAATTTCCTGGTTGATGCGGCCATAGTTCTCCTGGACCCGCGTGGCGATACCCTTGTAGCGGTGGTCATATGAGTTGGACCCGTAGGGCAGGCCTGGAGCGTTCGCGCAGTTCTGTAGCGATCGAATCGTCGGGTCCATGGCTTCATCGGCCCGCATGACGCAGTCCTCGATGCGGATCGCGTATTCCGCGGTTTCTTTGGGATCGTTGGGGCCGAAAATCGCGATATGGCTGGCCGTGGTTTCATACGCCCGGGCGTCACGAGCGTCTCCGTCTGCCACCACGTAGTTGAACCCGACGGTATGTTGGGTGTGTTGCATGAGATGGTCAACTTGTTCCAGGTCAGAACATTCCTCCAGCACCCGCCGCATCACGAATTCCAGGGGCAACCCGGACAGCCGCTTGTCCCGGTTAATGGCCCCGATCTGCCCAATGGCGATGCCTTCCATGTTCATGCCGCTGAGGAGACCGATGAGCCCGGCGTAGCCCGCGGACGCGAAGGGATGCAGTCCGCCTTCCGGTTCATAGAGGGCGAGAATGGCGGTATCTTCAAGGCCGGCGGAGGTGATCCAGTCGAAATTCCGCCCATGATACAGTTTGCCGTCCGCGGTGGCCTTACCCCACACGGCAAAGCAACTGCATCCCCGCTCGGTGATGACGGATACCACGTGTCCCCGGCGAAGGACTTTCAGGTCCACGCCCGAACCATCCGCGAGCCCTTCCAGTTCCCGCTTGTACCGCTCAGGAATGTAGGGGCTGCACAACGCCCAGGTGAGATCCAGGATCAGGTTGGCGGCGAACTTCGGCAGGCCCACCTCCCGTTTCGCGGCTTCAAGCAGCCCATCGAAACGGGCCAGGGTCAGGAGCACCTTGTCCCGGACCAGGACACCCCGCTGGTAGCCCATTTCATAAGGGGATCCCTTGAGGTGTAATACCGTGGTGCCGTCGATTTCCTCCACGTAGCCCTTTTCGTGGGGATCGACGGTTTCTTTTGGTCCGCGTCCGGGGTTCAGCCATAGATAGAAACCGCATCCCATGATCAGCAGCACTCCGACCAGGATTGTCGCGAATCGAGCCAGTTTTTTCATACCCGGAATCTCCATGCCCACGAATCGAGTTTATTGTACGACATCGGGCCCAGGCAGGCGGTTTCGGTTGCCGAGACATGGGCATATGGTATGCTGAATTCAGCCTGATAACCGGAGAGTTGCCATGCGGAAGAACACGTTGAACCGTCGCGCGTTTCTGGGGCAGACCGTGATTACGGCCGGCGCGTCCGCGTTGGGATGGACGGAAGCCGGGAAACAGCCTGAACATGGCCCGTTGACCGCTACCACGATGCGCCAGTTGGGCAAAACAGGCCTGGCGACCACGGCCCTTGGTATTGGGACGGGTACCAAGGCATGGAACAAAAGCAGCGCGCAGAATCGGCAGGGCAGGGAAGGCTTTATCAAGACCTTGCGCGCCGCCCTGGATGCAGGGATCCGGTACATGGACATGGCGGACATGTATGGATCCCATGAATACGTCCGGGACGCGGTCCGGGAGTCGGGCGTGGACCGCAAACAGTTGTTTTACCTGACCAAGACCACGGCGAAAGACGCGGCAACCCTGAGGGATGATCTCGACCGGTTTCGGAAGGAACTGGACACGGATTACCTGGACGTGGTGCTGTTGCATTGCTTGACCGAGGCGGACTGGCCGGAAAAAATGAAGCCCTGCATGGAGGTCCTCTCCGAGGCCAGGGAGAAAGGCGTGGTCCGGGCACACGGCGTTTCCTGTCACTCGATCGAGGCCTTGCGCCAGGCCGCGGCAAGCGAATGGGTCCAGGTGATGCTCAGCCGATTCAATCCCTTTGGACTGATCATGGATGCCTCGCCGGAAGAGGTGGCAGGCGTGTTGCGAATGGCCCACGACGCGGGGAAGGGGATGGTGGGCATGAAAATATGCGCCGAGGGCCGGAAAGTAGAGGAGATGGAGACTTCCATCTCATGGGTGCTGAAGCAGGGTTGTATCGATGCCATGACCATTGGGATGGTGAAAGCCGAAGAAGTGCCCGACACGATACGCCGGTTTAACATTGCGGCCGCGTCGACTACCGGGGCCTGAACGTTTCAGCGTGGCTGACCGGAGGGAAGCCGGAGGTCAAAGGCCACTTTCCATGGCCTTGCGTTCGGCCTCAATGCGTTCCGCGTTAACCCACTCGACGCCTTTTTCCCGCCAGAAGTCCATGGCGCTTCTCGCCTGCGGACTCGGGTTGCGCAGGTCGACGATGGTGGGCGAGACAAAAATCAACAGGCTGCGCAACTCGGCGTCGCTTTTCCTGGACCGGAAAGGAATGCCGACAAGGGGGATACTCCCCACGACCGGAACCCGTTTTTCGGAGTTGCGTACCACGCGGCTGCTGAGCCCGCCGATGACCAGGGTAGTTCCGTCGGGGACGAAGACATTGCCGGTCTGGGAACGGGTAGAGAAAACGGGCAGGTCGACCCCCCGCAGGTTTTCCACCCGGCTGACGTCCGAAACTTCCACCTGGGAAAGGGTCAATTGAACCATGTTGTTCGGGAGTATCGCGGGCGTGAAATCAAGGTTAACCCCGACATCCCGCCATACCACCTGCAACTGGGCGGGATAAGGGGGCGTAACCTTGGCATCCTGGAACGGCACCTGACCGCCGGCCTTGATAACCGCCTTCTGTCCGTTGGCCACGATCAGTTCGGGTTTCGATATCAGGTCCGCATCCGATTTTCTTTCGACGGACTGGAGAATGCCGTCGATGGTGCCTGCCCCGGCGTCGATGATGCTGAAGGACAGTCCTGCCCCCGAATAGGTCTGCACGTTGTCCGCGAGATTGTTATTGAGGTCCGGGCGCAGTGGCGGCTTAAAGTACTGCTGATTCGGGGCCGGAACCGTCACGATACCGAACCGGTCCGAGGAAAGAAAAGACGTTCGGGCTTCCTGAAGGGATCCCGTCTTTTCTTCCTTGCCCCGGACGAAGCGCTTGAAACTCAACTCGCTCCCGATTTCCCGTACCCCCCGTTCATTGGTTTCGCTGATCCAGACCTTGACCAAGACCTGTCGAATGTCCTCCAGTGGAGGAGGCGGAGGCGGGGGTGGAGCCGCCGCGGGGTCGGGCGCGGGAGGCGCAGGTGGAGGCGGGGATGGAGCCGCCGCCGGGGCGGGCGCGGGAGGCGCATCCTGCGCCAGCCCGGGCTGGACTACGCTGATCATCGCTCCAACCAGGAGCAAGGCTCCTACCAGGAGTTTTCGCGTTGTCCCGCTCATTTCTTCGGGGCTCCCAACTCTTCCGTAACCGACGGGGTTACGCGATCCCTTTTGCGCAGGGGCTCAGTCAGGTTCTGGGTTGCCCCCGTAAGATCTTCCAGAACCCCCGTGATAATGTCGGTCGCGGACCGATCCCTTGACGCGGGAGGCGAGGACGGGGCCGTTTTATTTTCTTCGCCTCCTTCTCCCTGGCCTTCCTCGAACAGGCCGAATTCATCCGCTACCACGAAGGATTTACGCCATACATCCACCCGGATCATGAACACCAGTTCACGACGTCCCTCGTTCCGGCTGGTATTTCCAAGCAGGGATGACAGGGGAACCTGGGCGTCCTCCACGCCGGGGACCGTTTTGTTGATGGCTCCCGCGGCCACGTCTTCCGCCTGGGACAGCCAGGGCAGGGATGAAACGCTCTTGGACTTGGTGTTGCGGTAGAGTCCGCCGAGAATCATGACCTGGCCGTTGCGTACCCACACGGTGGTGTCCACGCTGCGGGAAACGAATTCGGGCACGCTGATGGCCATGGTGTTCCGGGTGAGGGTGTTGGTCTGTCCCGCCTTTTCGTCCAGGGCTACCGTGATGCGTTGCCCTTCTTCATTGATTGCGGCGGTCAGGTGGAGCAGCACGTAAATGTCATCCGTGGTGACCGGGTTCTGATCGTCATCCACCATCTTCAGGGCCTGAACATCCAGTTGGACACCCGTGGGCCGAAACGCGGTGGTCTGCACGGCGGACGCGCCCACCACGATCGTGTTTTCATACGGTACGTCCTGGGAAGTTTTGATCGTTGTGGGCGTGGGGGCCCCGACGGGAACCATTACCTTGGGCTGCGAAAGGATAAACGCCCGGTTCTGATCCACAAGCGCCTGCAGCACCAGTTCGATGTCGCCGTAAATGGTAGATAGCCGGTCAAAGAACAGGTTCAGGCCGCTCGTGGTAGATGCTGGAAAGGCCAACGATGCTGCCGTGATGTTGCCATTTCCGCTGGAAATCCGTCCATAGGGACGGGGTTCATTGCGCTGTTTGAAATACGCGCTCAGCCCTGTTTCCGAGTCCTTAGTGGATTGGAATTCGATGATTTTTACGGAAACGTTGACCTGGGGCAAGTCCTGGGCACTGGCGCGGGGAATATTCCCGAAAATAATCAGTGCCGCGACCAGCATAACGATCGCCCGGCCGTTTATTTCTTTGTAAGCGATTGAAAACATACTGTTATAATGCCTGGTTATCGCCGGAAGGTTCCAGTACACTCGTACCGGGTCACGTTGTTGATGTCGTCGAAGCGAGAGAACTGCGCGCTGAACGCGCGGGTTTCTCCAGGGGCGAGCGTGCCCATGTTAATAGTCTGTGTGTCGTAAACGAGTTGACCGAAGCCGTAAATGGTCACGGTGATCCGGACGTCTTCGAGGGGTTTATCCCCCTGGTTGACCGCTTTTCCCGTTACGTTGTAATACCGTTCCCGGGCGGACTGGCTCCAGTTTTCGAACCGGCCGCTTCTGAAGGAAGCAATATTGTACAGGACCAGCGGGTTATCCTGGCGGCGGATTTTTTCCGACTCTTCGGGCGTGAGTACCCGGAAGGATCCATCGGCTTCCTTCTTGACCCGTGTACGGATGACGGTGTCATTCATCAGGTAAGGCCATCGGTTCAGCAACGTGGCATATTCCCGGCCGGCTTCCTCGTATTGTCCCGCGTTCCACAATACTTCCGCCAGGGCCATGCGCGCCCCCATGTCCTCCGGATTCGCGCGAACCGATTCGCGACACCGATCGATTTCCTTGGCCAGTTCTTCCGGGATTTTTCCCGTGTCCGGGGTAATCCGGTTCATCCGGTCAAGCGTGTCCTGGGCTTCCGTCGCGTAGGATCCTTCCGGATCCAGTTCAAGGTATTTCGCGAGGGCGTCCCGGGCAGCGGAGTACCCCCCGATGCGGTAGTAGCAGACCCCAAGCAGGTAATAAGCCTTCGCGATACCCGGCATGGAAGGGTACTGGCGGGTGAACTGTTCCAGTCGGGGGATGACCATGGAATATTCCCCCGCCTTGACCCGGTTTTCCGCCTGGGTCAGGGCCCGGTTGAAGGCGGTTTCATCCATGGCCCGGGCTTCCGAAACGGGACCGCCCCCCATGGGGCTGATGTAAGCGGTCTCGCCGGACCGGGAACTGGCGCATCCTCCTGACCACCCCAGAAAGCACACCACCCCTGCCGCGGTCAGCACGTTTAGTGCTCTTCCGCGCAACGCCCGCGCGCTGAAAGAGGGACGGCGCATTACTCAGTACCCAGTTTTTTCACCACGGCCTCGGTGATATCCGGTGGGTTGGCCTGTATGTTCACGCTTTCAAGATACCCTTTCATTACCACCAGATCAAAACCCGCGTCCTTCCCCACGGCGGAAATGGCCCGGACGACCCGTTCACTGGCCTGGCTGATCAGTATCCAGTAGCGGCCCGTTCCGGGTTGTACCTTTTCTTTCCGGATACTCTTGTATTCCTCGGTAGCCATGACCGCCGTCTTGAAATCCACGGCGGCGGGCTTGGAGAAGGACGCGGGGTTACCCCAGAAAATTTTTTGTTCATCCACGGCTTCGGGCGGTATCGCGTAGGACTGGGCCACGGCCACGCAGGTTACGATCAGCAGGTACACCAGCAGCGAAAAAAAACCGCCGGAAATCCCTTCTGTCATTGAAAAAAAGCCACGAATCCCCTTGCCGTATCCCTCGGAAACAAGGCCTCCCTTTCTTTTTTCCGGATTGGGCCGTTTGGTGGTGTCTCGTGTCAAACGCCTACTCCATTTGCCACGGGTCTTAAATCGCCCTTTTCCGATCGGGTTAGGGGCGAATAAAACCAGTGCCCATCTCCCAGATTTCACTTGATAACATGCGCGAGATTCCCCAAAAGTTTCCAGTTCACGCGGAATTTCCTGGACGTGGTTCACGGGAAACCACCGGATGGAATCGCTTCACCATGATTTCACATGCCCCGTTGTTTTTCTGATAAACTACCCCCGTGTTGCCAGTATTCAACGGGCCGCCAGGTCGCGGCTGACTTCAAGGTGGGAAATTCCTCATGACGAACAAGACTCCCCGGAAAAAACGTGATGCGCTCGTGTTAGGGCTTTTTTTGTGCGTGGCCGTGCTGGTGTTGAGTAACGGTTTTACCGCGCGGTTGCTGGCCCAGGAGAAGTCGGTTGATGTCTACCGGGAGGTGGAACCGATCGGAATTGTTCTGGACCGCATTCTGCGGGAATACGTGCGGGACGTTGACATCCAGAAGGTCGTGGAGGGGGCCTTGTCCGGCATGCTTTCCTCCCTGGATCGTAACAGTTCCTTCATCAACGCCAAGGAACTCCAGGAGATGCAGGAGGATACCAAGGGAGAATTTGAGGGTATCGGCGTGTCCATCCGGCCCGATGAAGCGGGAAATATCATCGTGTTCTACCCGATTCCGGGATCGCCGGCGGCCGCCGCGGGTATCAAGGCTTTCGACCGGATTGTTGCCATTGACGGCAAATCGACGGCCGGCATGAACACGCAGCAGGCGTCGGAACTGATCCGGGGACCCAGGGGCAGCAAGGTGCGCCTGACCATTCTGCGCAAGGATCGCGCGAATCCGGATGATCCCGGGCAGCAACTGGACATCGAGGTGCAGCGGGACAAGGTCCCCCTGGAGAGCATCAAGGAGCACCAGGTGCTCAAGGACAAGGTGGGGTACGTGCGGATCAGCGATTTCAAGGACAACACCGGCGCGGACCTCTCGAAACATCTGAACGCGATGCTCCAGGAAGGAATCGTGGGACTGGTTCTGGACCTGCGCTGGAACCCGGGTGGCCTGCTGACGGCATCCCGTGACGTGTGCGAGCTCTTCCTTCCGAAGGGATCCCTGGTGACCTATACCCGGGGTCGCACGGACGAACAGGGCCGTCCCAACCGGGAGGACCTGAAACTGGTGACCACGCGGAATCCCGTGGTGCCCGAGGGCCTGCCGCTCATCGTGCTGGTGAACCGCCACACCGCGAGTTCCGCGGAAATCGTGACGGGCGCGTTGCAGTATCACCAGCGGGCGATCATCCTGGGTGAAAAAACCTTCGGGAAGGGCAGCGTACAGACGATCATCCCGCTCGAGCGTCCGGCCAACACGGCCATGCGCCTGACCACGGCCCTTTACTACACGCCCGCGAACGTCACGATTGATGAACAGGGCATTCTGCCGGATATTGAATTGGCCATGACACCCGAACAGGAAGAAGCCCTGGCCAAGCAGATGTTCGCTTCCTTTGAAAATGAACCTGAAAACCAGTACCGGCAGAATCACGGCAGGATGACCGATTATCCGGCGATGGAGGAGACAGTGGATGACACGCAATTGCTGAAGGCTTGGGAAATCCTGCGTGAAGCCCCCGTGTGGGTGGACCTGCTCAAGCAATATCACCGGGACGTCCGGGAGACCCAGATGAGTGCCGAAGAAGCTGCCCGCCGGAACGGTCAGCACGCGGAAGGGGAGGCCGATCCAGGGCAGGCCCCGGCTCCCGAGAACGCGCCCGCTGCAACGCCGGAATCGCAACCGGAACCTTCCGAAGAGCCGGTGCAGATGCCCTGAGGAAAGCAACGCATGCCCCAGACCAACCGCAAAGACGGTCGCCCCTATGACGCGCTGCGACCGGTCTCTTTCACGCGACACTACCTGAAAACGGCCCCCGGCTCCGTGCTGGTTCGGTTCGGGGATACCGTCGTACTCTGCGCGGCCACGCTCAGCGACAGGATGCCCGCGTGGCTTAAAGGAAGCGGCCAGGGGTGGGTAACGGCGGAATACGCCATGCTGCCCGCTTCAACCGCCGAACGGATCGGGCGGGATAACAGCCAGAAGGGCCGGGCCCAGGAAATCAGCCGGATGATCGGTCGGGCCTTGCGCGCGGTCACGAAACTCGAGGACCTCGGGGAATGCGTGGTTACTGTGGACTGTGACGTGTTGCAGGCGGATGGAGGAACCCGGACGGCGGCCATATCGGGTGGATGGCTGGCACTCCACGACGCGCTGGAGGACGCCGTGGCCAGGGGATTCCTGCAGAATATTCCGCTTACCGGACATTGCGCGGCCGTGAGCGTGGGCCTGGTGAACGACTTCCTGATGCTGGACCTGGACTACAAGGAAGATTCCCAGGCCGCGGTAGACCTGAACGTGTGCGGCAATGACCAGGGCGCGCTGATCGAAGTGCAGGGATGTGCGGAAGGCAGACTGTTCAGCCGACAGGGTCTCAACAGCATGCTCGACCTCGCGCTGGACGGTATCCGGAAGATTATCACCGCTCAGAAGGAAGCGTTACGTCATGATTGAACCGGGCGTGATTGTCGCGGCGTCGGGCAACCGGAAAAAGGCCCGGGAACTGGAAGAATTGTTGCGAGGAACCCGATGGCAGGTGAAAAGCCTGGCGGAGTTCCCCGGGATTGTCGCGCCCGAGGAAACGGGGACAACCTTTGAGGCGAACGCCCGACTCAAGGCCCTGTATTACGCGGAAAAAACGGGGCACGCGTGCCTGGCGGACGATTCCGGGCTGGTAGTGGACTACCTGAACGGCGAACCGGGCGTGAATTCGGCCTATTACGCGGGCCCCCAGGGCGATGACGAAGCCAACAACGCCAAGTTACTGGCTGCCCTGCGCGACGTGCCATGGCACCTGCGTACCGCGCGGTTTGTCTGTTGCGCGGCGGTTGCCTTTCCGGGGAATCCGGAGGTCCATTTCGAATGGGGGGAGGTGGAGGGACACATTGCCGTCGCGCCGTTTGGAAGCAACGGGTTCGGGTATGACCCGCTTTTCGTGCCACTGGGTTACGAAGAAACCTTCGGTGAACTGGATCCGGCGGTGAAGCATCACCTGAGTCACCGGGGCCGGGCCCTGGAGCGGATCCGGGCATGGCTGGAGTCCCTTTCATGAAGCAGGTGGTGCTGGAGGCGCGGGCGGAAGGGGCGATGGATCGAGCGGTGGAGGTGTTGCGCGGCGGCGGGGTGGTGGCCTATCCAACGGAAACCGTCTACGGCCTGGCGGCGGATCCGTTTTCGGAAGCGGCGCTGGACCGGCTGTACGAGGTCAAGGGGCGTCCCGAAGCGATGCCGGTTCTGCTGGTTGTGGCGGGTCGCGACATGGTGGAACGGGTGGCGGCGCCTGTTTCGGAAAAGGCGCGAAGGTGCATGGAAATCTTCTGGCCGGGTCCACTGTCGCTGTTGTTGCCTGCCCGGGTGGGATTGCCCGGGAGACTTGTAGGGCCGGATGGCAAGGTGTGCGTGCGGTGTTCCAGTCACCACGTGGCCCGGGACCTGTCCCGGGCGTGGGGTGGACCGGTGACATCCACGTCGGCCAACCTGTCGGGATGTCCACCCGCGCGTACAGCGCGGGAGGCGGCACTCGCGGGGGTGGACCTCGTGCTGGACGGTGCGTGCGGCATGGTTACCGTGCCATCCACGATCTTCGATCCCGAAACGGGAAAGGTGCTCCGGGAAGGCCCCATCACGGAAGCCATGTTATACGTGGTATGTCACGGGAACGGATTACATTACTGATTCGGTTCTGAACCACCCGCTTTCCGGGAAACGACTCGCGCGGTCCGCGCGGGATGATGGAAGGGAAATGTCATGATACTCGCGGTGGGATGTGATCACGCGGGCTATGAGCCGCCGGACGGGGGCTACGTGCCCGCGATCATCGCGTTTCTGGATCGGGAAGGGCACCAGGTTATCCATTGCGGTACCCGGAGCGCGGAGTCGGTGGACTATCCCGATTTCGCCGCGCGGGTATGCCAGAGGATACTTTCTGGCGATGCGGAACGGGGAATCCTGGTGTGCGGCACGGGCATAGGCATGAGCATCGCCGCCAACCGCTACCACGGTATCCGGGCGGCGGTGTGCGTCAATGAAGAAATGGCCCGCCTTGCACGGGAACATAATGACGCGAATGTTCTTTGCATGGGACGGCGAACGATGACCCTGGATACGTGTCTCAGGGTGCTCAAGGTGTGGCTGGAAACGCCGTTCAGCGGGGGGGAACGCCACAGGCGACGGGTGGAAAAACTGGATCGACTCGACGTGGATCCACCACGATGCGATTCGGATTGCCCGTGCCTGTAAATCACGCGACTGGATCGCGAACGCGAGGAATGCCTGATGATGGATAACCTGGATCAGACCGTTGAAACCTCTGCTGGCGCGTTGACGCCCCGGCAGATTGTTGAAGAACTGAACCGTTACATCATTGGCCAGCACGCGGCCAAGCGCAAGGTGGCCATCGCGCTACGGAACCGGTGGCGGCGCCAGCAGTTGCCGCCAGAAATCCGGGAAGAGGTGATCCCTAAAAACATCCTCATGATCGGTCCGACCGGCGTGGGTAAGACCGAGATTGCCCGGCGCCTGGCCAGGCTGGTGGATGCGCCGTTCATCAAGGTGGAAGCATCAAAGTTCACCGAGGTGGGATACGTCGGCCGGGACTGTGAATCCATGGTGCGCGAATTGGTGGACTCGGCGTACAAGATGGTTCGGGCCCAGGCGGAACGGGAAATGGATGCCCGCGCTGACGCCATTGCCGAGGAGCGCCTGATCGATCTGCTGCTGGGCGGGCAACCGGAACGTCCTCGTCCGCCGGCGTTTCATCCCCTGAACCCGATGAGCGGCGACGAAGGCCCCGCCCGCAATGTCGCGGATGCGGAGGATTCTCGGCAGCGGGCCCGCGAGATCCTGCGGCGCAAACTGGCCGCGGGCGAGTTCGACGATCGCGAAGTCGAACTGACCGTGAGCGAGTCGCCCGCGGAAGTGATGATGGGCGTGTTCAATGCCAGCGGAATGGAAGAAATCGGCATGAACATGCAGGAGGTGCTGTCCCGAATCGCGCCGCGCCGCGCCCGCAACCGCCGGGTAAAGGTGCGGGGGGCCCGGAAGATCCTGAAAGAGCAGGCTTTCGAAGAACTGATCGACCGGGATTTCCTGGCCCGCCAGGCGGTCGAACGCGCCGAGGAAGAGGGTATCATCTTTCTGGATGAAATCGACAAGATCGCCGGACGGGGAGCGCCGGGGCATGGTCCGGACGTTTCCCGGGAAGGAGTCCAGCGGGATATCCTTCCAATTGTCGAGGGTAGCGTCGTGATGACCAAGTATGGATCGGTGCGTACCGATCATATCCTGTTCATCGCGGCAGGGGCGTTTCACGTGGCCAAGGTATCGGACCTGATTCCCGAACTGCAGGGGCGTTTTCCCATCCGGGTGGAACTGGAAAGCCTGCGGGCGGATGATTTCGAAAAGATTCTCCGGGAAACGGACAATTCCCTGCTGAGCCAGTATCGCCAGATGCTCGCTACCGAGGGCGTTACCCTGGAATTCGACGACGAGGCGGTGCGGCTGATCGCCCGGTACTGTGAACGGTTCAACGCTGAAAGCGAGGATATTGGCGCGCGGCGGTTACACACGATCCTGGAGCATCTGCTGGAAGACATCTCCTTCGCCGGACCGGAACGGGCCGGGGAAACCATTCGCGTGACCGCCGAGATGGTGCGGGATCGCCTGGAGGGATTTGCCGCGCCCCAGGATCTGACCCGGTATATCCTGTAACGACGGAATATCTCCGGATGATACGGATCACCTGGTTTGAAGCACAGGGCCCCTGGATAGCCGCGATGACCGAACGCGATGACGGGGATTTCCATTACCATCCCGGGAGGGAAGATGACGGGGGGCGGCTGTCGCGTGCAGGCGGGTTCCCCGTGAAGCGATTGGCGCGGGTGCATCAGGCGCACGGGACCGCGGTGTTGTGTCTCCCCGAGGCATCGTTATGGGAGGGCGTTCCGCCCGAGCCGCGTCAGGTGATTTCTCCGGAGACCGGGGTCAATGATGGGGATACCCGGCCCGTGGCGGACGCGCTCGCCTGTGCCGGCACGGACTGGACGCTGGGTGTCAGCGTGGCGGACTGCCTGCCAGTCTGGCTGGGCGATCCAGGGGTGCCATGCGTGGCGATTATTCACGCGGGACGCCGGGGAGCCCTCGCGGGCATCGCGGAGAAAACGGCACGCGTGCTGGTGAAGCGATTCGGCGCGGATCCCCGCCGGATGGTTGCCGCCATTGGTCCGGGTGCCGGGCCCTGCTGTTACGAGATTGCCCCGGAAATGGCTTCGGCGTTGCAGGCGGCGGGACATCCAGTCACGGCGGGCAGACTGGATCTTCCCGAAGTGGTGCTTCGGTCCCTGGTTTCGGCTGGGATGGATCCATGTCGTATACACCGGACCGGACTATGCACGATCTGTTCGGGGCGCTTTTTCAGTTATCGCCGGGGAGATCTGTCGGCCCGGAATCTCGCGCTGACCAGCCTGATCAGCGACGACGCTACCGATAACCATGTGTTACAATGACTTGCCGACCGGTTCGGCAGGAGAAAAGACACCAGGCGTTTTTCGATTTTCACGCGGGCAGACATGTTGAAAGACTACGGACAACTTTTCCGGAATCCGTACGCGCCGTATGGGTATCACCTGCGCGGGCCGGCGATTGCCGCGCTGCAACTGGGTTTCGAAGATCTTCCCACGGGTTCGAACGATCGTTGTACGGCCGCGGACCGAGTCCGGGTAGCCCGTCTGGTGTCGGCTCGCCTGAACCGGGGACGGGACTTTTCAAATCCCTTGACAAGGCCGGCCCGGGCCGGGGAACTGCTGATCCTCGGATTGATCACCGAGGCCATGCGTCACGTGTGCTGGTACTACACCGGCAAGATTCAGCCCAACGCGGTCCGCAGTGGGCTGCACTGGCTGGAGCGCGAAACCGGGGGAGGATTCTCCCGGGAGGTACTCCTGGCGTTCGGCCGGGAATTTCCTCCCCTTCCCGCGCGGCGGGGGCAACTCCTTGTTGAGGACTTCGCGGATCCCGCGCCGGAACACGCTGTCCGCCGGGATGGCTTGACCATCGAGACGTTGCTGGTCCGGGTGAGTAACGAAAATCCCGCGGCGGCACCTTACCGGTTGCTTCACGATGACTCCGCGTTGAAATCCAAGGTTTCCTGGGAACGATACGTCACTCTGCTGGAACAGTGGTTTGATCGATTGCCGCCCCTTCCCGAAACGGGATTACCCCTGCTTGAAACGTTACGCCAGCCCATCCGGGCCTGTCCCGATTCGCTGGAAGGACAACTGGACTTTATACTGAAAACATGGACGGCCATCCTGCCCGAAGAATTCCGCGAGGTAGCCCTGGTTGCCCGGGGCGTGCTTCGGGAAGAGACGGCCATCCGGGGGATCGGGCCCGGCGAACGCGAAGCCCTGTCTTTCCGGGATGCCCGGGAATACGCGGAGCCCGAGGCCTTCACGCCAGACCAGGACTGGATGCCCAATGTCATCCTGATCGCCAAGTCGGTGTACGTCTGGCTGTACCAGTTGTCCCTGTGGTATGGTCGGGACATTCAACGGCTGGACCAGGTACCCGACGCGGAACTGGACCGCCTGGCGAAATGGGGCTTCAACGCCCTGTGGCTGATCGGTCTCTGGGAACGTTCGCCAGTATCCCGTAGTATCAAGCGCATGATGGGAAACCCCGAGGCGGAAGCCTCGGCCTATTCCCTGTATGACTACAGCATTGCCGGGGATCTCGGGGGAGAGGCGGCGTTTCACGACCTTGCCGAACGTGCCTGGCGCAGGGGGATTCGCCTGGCGGGTGACATGGTTCCCAATCACATGGGGATTTACTCCCGCTGGATTGTGGAGCATCCGGAGTGGTTCATGCAGACTGATACGCCACCCTTTCCGGGGTATCGCTTCACCGGTCCGGACCTGTCGCCCGATCCGAGGGTGAGTATTTTTCTCGAAGATGGTTACTGGACCCGCACCGACGCCGCCGTCGTGTTCAAGCTGATCGAAAACACGACGGGCCGGATCCGTTACATCTACCACGGCAACGACGGCACCAGCATGCCTTGGAACGATACCGCCCAGTTGAATTTCATGCGCGAAGACACGCGCGAGGCGGTCATTGAAACGATTCTCCAGGTGGCCCAAAAGTGTCCCATTATCCGGTTTGACGCGGCCATGACGCTGGCCAAGAAACACTACCAGCGGCTGTGGTTTCCAAAACCCGGGGATGGCGGCGCCATACCTTCCCGCGCGGAACACGGCATGAGCCGGGAAGAGTTCGATCGTTATTTCCCCGTGGAATTCTGGCGGATGGTAGTGGATCGGGTGGCCGAAAAGGCGCCCAATACCCTGCTCCTGGCCGAGGCCTTCTGGCTGATGGAAGGCTATTTCGTGCGCACGCTGGGCATGCACCGGGTCTATAACAGCGCCTTCATGAACATGCTGAAAATGGAGGACAACGCGAAATACCGCCAGACGATCAAAAATGTGCTCGAGTTCAGTCCGGAAATTCTCCAGCGATTCGTGAATTTCATGAACAACCCGGACGAAGAAACCGCCGCCGCCCAGTTCGGAAAGGGAGACAAGTATTTCGGCGTCGCGACCCTCCTGGCGACCATGCCGGGACTGCCCATGTTTGGGCATGGGCAGATCGAAGGGTTTACCGAAAAATACGGCATGGAGTACCGTCGCGCGTACTGGGACGAAAGTCCGGACGAGGGACTGATCGCGCGGCACGAGCGGGAAATTTTTCCGCTTTTGCGTAAACGCCGCCTGTTCAGTGGCGCCCGAAACTTCGCGATGTACGATTTTGTGGCGCCGGAAGGCTGGGTGGATGAAAACGTGTTCGTGTATTCAAATCGATGGGAGGGGGAACGCGCCCTGGTGGTGTACAACAATGCCTACCAGGGCACGCGCGGTTTCATTCGGATGAGCGTGGCCGTGAACGAAGGTTCTGCGGAAGTTCCCGTGTTGCGGCGTCGTTCGCTGGTGGCCGCCCTGGGCCTGGACATGGATCCCCGCTGTTACGTGATCTTCCGTGAACATCGAAGTGGCCTGGAATATCTCCGGCACGTGGTGACCATGGATCGGGACGGCCTGTGGCTGGAATTGTCAGGCTATGAAAACCGGGTGTTTCTCGACTGGCGGGTGGTTTACGATTACGACCTGTCCTGGGGCAAACTGCACGCGCTGATCGGTGATGCCGGTGTTCCCAGCGTGGACGAGGCTTACGCCGAGATGACCCTGTCGGATATCCTGGAGCCGTTCCGCACCCTGGTGTACAGCGATGCCTTGGAACAGGCTCTGGACGCGGCGGATCCGATGGACGCGTGGCGCGCGGTGTCCGGCCCGTGCGAGGTTTTTTACACCGCTGTGGCTCGGCGGATTGAAGCGGTTTCCGGGGTTGAAACTGCCGCCATGGCTCTCGCCCAGGCGGGTTTTTCGGCCGGGTGGACGCTGGACACCTGGCTGGAACGAATGCGCGCGACAGAACCTGCCCTGGCGTCGTGCCTGGACAGCCTGCCGGGTACGGGGGATGCCGCGTCGTGGCGGAAAATCCGGCGACTGCTGATGCTGTCCGCCATTCTGCGAGGCATGGGAGCGATTGCTGTTGGTTCAGTGAAAGGAGATGAACTGGACCCGGATTTCTGGCGGAGGGCGTCTGATTGGGCGGGTCAGAAGGGGCGGGAATGGTTGCTGACCCGGCAGGTGGAACGTGCCTTGACGCGGTTGGGAGAGGATTCGTGGCAAGCACGGTGGCAGGCTTCCGCGGTCATGGCCATGACGCGGTATGCTCCCGCGCTGGACGCGCTGGCCGACACGGTATGGGGGCCGGTACTTTACGCGTGGATGACGGATCCGGATATGGCCTTTGCCATGGACCTCCATGAATTCGGCGGGCGGCGCTGGATCAACCGGGAACTGTTTGAACGCGTTTCGGGATGGCTGCTGCTGGACCTGGTCGCTTCGGCGTCCGGATGGCGCGTGTTGCCAGAAGCCCCCTTGCTGGAACGGTTCGTGACGGCCGCGGAAAACCTGCAGGTGTTATGGGACGCCGGCGCGGACACGGGATATGATTTCGACTGGATGCTGGACGCCTTGAAATAGAATCCGCGGCAGGCCGGCCCCGGACGGTGGTGATCCCGCGGACGCAGGAGACTTGGTACATGGAGACCCTCAAGGAACTGTTTGAGTTCATGTGGAAGCGGAAACTGTTGTGGCTGGCGCCGATCGTTCTGGCCCTGCTGCTGCTTGGGCTCATGTTCTTCCTCGGATCCAGCGCCGGCGTGGTTTCCCCGTTCGTTTATGCCCTCTGAAGCGTTACAGGATTCCGGCAAGGATGTCGTGACCGCCGAGGTCACGCCTTCGGATGAGATCGGGAGTGAGCGTTACCGGCTGTACTGGGGAGTGGCCCTGCTGATTATCCTGGCGGTGGCGGCGCTTCTGCGGGGCTGGTACCAGTGGTCGGTGATGGACGCGCCGGATTTTGCCGCCCTCCAGCAGGATCCCGAGGTTCAGGATTATTTCGCGCGGGCTGTATTGTCCGGGGACTGGTCGGTGCGTCCGGGGCAGACTGACCCCGAGATGCGGACCACACCTTTTTTCCGTCCGCCGGGTTATGGGTACTTCCTGGTGGCAGTGTACTGGCTCACGGATGGCAGTTATCTCGCGCCCCGCGTGCTGAATTCGCTGCTGGGCCTGGCCTCCGTGGTCCTGGTGTTTGTGTTGGGGCGGGCGTGGTTTCATCCCCTGGCGGGGCTTGCTGCCGCGGCCCTCATGGCTACCCACGCGGTCCTGATCTACTGGGAGGGCGAAGTCAACGACCCTTCGCTGTTCGTGTTCCTGGTGCTTGCCCTGCTGTGGGTGTTTTACCGGTGGCAGAAGCGTTGCAATCCCCTGTGGATGATTCCTGCGGGGTTGTTGTTCGCCGCGTACGCCCTGATGCGTCCGAACATCCTGGGACTCGGTCCGATCGCGGCGTTGTGGATGGGCTGGGTAGCCTGGCGGCGGGGGCAGGCGCGCCTGTTGCCTCCCGCCTGGACCACACTGCTCGTGGTGACGGTGGTATCCATTCTTCCCGTCACGGTACGGAACTATATCGCCTCCGGGGAGTTCGTGCCCATAGCCACCTACTTTGGGGAAAACCTGCTGATTGGAAACAGCCAGGATTCCGACGGCGTGACGCCGTGGCTCCCTTACCTGCAGGAACTGGAGGGCACGGGTAACTGGTCCGCCAGGGATTACGTCAACGTGGTGCGGGGCCTGGCGAAGGAAGTCGGCAAACCGGACCTTACCCATAGTGAAGCCTCTTCGATCTTCGCGGGCAAGGCTTGGCAGTTTATTCGGGAAAATCCCGGGCTGACCCTCAGGCGGATGCTCCGCAAGGCCCTGCTGCTGTGGACCCCCGTGGAGATCACCTGCAACAAGGTGGTGGAATATGAACTGGCCTGGTACTGGCCGCTGAAAATGCTCCCCGGTTTTCGATGGACCGCCGCCCTGTTCTGGACGGGGCTCGCGCTGCTGGCGTGGGAGACGATCCGGGCCGCGCGCGGCCGGCAGGCGGTGCCCTTTTCCCGGGACGGTGGGCCCATGGTAGTTCTGGCCCTGCTGTTTTTGTTCGCGTACCTTGGTTCATTTCTTCCTTTTTTCGTGAACGGTCGAGCCCGAGTGCCCATGATACCCATACTGGCCCTGTTCGGCGGTTTTGCCATGTGGCGGTTGGCGTCTTACTACCAGCACCGCCTGAACCGGATGGTAGGCGCGACCGGCGTGGTATTCCTGGCGAGTCTGGGCCTGCTCTCGGTGCAATGGGTGCCTTTCACGCCCGACTTGGCCCGCTGGCATTATCAGCGGGCAGATTCCTGGCTGCGGGTGGGCAATGTTGAAGCCGCGCTGGCGGAAGCCAGCCGGGTTCTGGAATGTTCCGAGGCCGCGCCCTACATGCACCAGCGGCTGGGCAACGCGTTCGTGCAACTGGGCCATCTCGACGAGGCCATAGAGCAATATCGCGCCGCGCTGAACAAGGATCCGAACTTTCAGGATGTCTTCTACCGGCTTGGTGAGGCCCTGGAGCGTAAAGGACGGGTGGACGAGGCCGTGAGGCATTACGAGGAGGCCATCCGGCTCAATCCTGACGACGCCCGGGCCCGTAACGCCCTTGCCGAACTGTTCATTCGAGAGAAGCGGTACGGGGAGGCGCTTTCCCACCTCGAGGCCGCGTTGCGGGTGGCACCCCGGTATGGCGACGTGATCAGTAACCTGAGCCGCGCGCTCATCGCCATGGGTCGCCGGGACGAGGCTTTCGACCGGTTGCGGGCCATGACCCGGGAACAGCCGGATAATCCCTACGCGTGGTACGTGCTGGGACGGGATCTAGTCGACGCGGGGCAGTCGGAGGAAGGCGTGAAGGCCCTTCGCGAGGCCCTGCGTCTGTCGCCCGAACTGGATGGGGCCAGTTACGCCCTCGGCCGGGAATTGTCCCGCCAGGGAAAAAGGGAAGAGGCGATAGCAGTATACCGTGACGCGCTGAAACGCGATCCGGATCTGAAGTACATTCATCTCGAGCTCGGCAAGGAAATGCTGCGGGAGGGAAACAACGCGGAGGCCAAGCAACATTTCGAAGAGGCGTTGCGCGTGGATCCCGCGTTCCAGGACGCCCGCTACCTGCTGGCGCGGGAACTGGCCCGGGAGGGAAACCTGGACGCGGCCCTGGAGCAGTACAGGGAAGCGGTACGCCTGAATCCCGCCGACGCGCGGGCCCACCTGGAACTGGGTGAATTCTACGCCGAGCAGGGCGATTTTGAGCAGGCCATCGCTCATTATGAAGACGCCCTCCGGGTCAAGCCGGATTTCGCTTACGCGCTGGACCGGCTGGGACGCGTGCTTGCTCTGACGGGCCGTCGAGACGAAGCCATCCGGCGATACCGGGATACCCTAGCGGTGGCCCCGGATAACCAGGATGTTCATTACCTCCTGGGCAGGGAACTGGCCGTCGCCGGCGAGACCGAAGAGGCACGCCGGCATTTTGAGGAAGCCTTACGCCTGAATCCCGAGGATGCCCGCGCCCTCAATGAACTGGGCGACCTGCTCTACAAGGCGGGGGACGTGGAAGGCGCCATGCGCCGGTACCAGGAGGCCCTGCGCGTGGCCCCGGCTTTCGGGTACGTGCTGTACAAAATGGGCCGGATCCTGGCGGAACAGGGCCGCGCCGCGGAAGCCGAACAGCGTTTCCGGGAAGCCATCAACCTCGACCCGGACAACCAGGATCTGCATTACCTGCTGGGCTGCGAACTCATGGCGCAGGGCCGAAAGGAAGACGCCCGGAAGTGCTTCGAACAGGCATTGCGCCTGAACCCGGAAGACGCCCGCTCTCACAACGATCTCGGCCTGCTGATTGCCCCGGATGACCCGGAATCCGCCGAAAGGCATTTTCAGGAGGCGGTCCGTATCGCCCCCTCATTTTCCCTGGCGTACAACAACTGGGGTAACCTGCTGACCGAGCAGGGACGTTACGACGAGGCCGAGGAAAAATATCGGACCGCGCTGAAGGTCCGGCCTGACGATGAACTGGCGTGGCACAACCTTGCCAAGTTGGCCGAACGGCGTGGACTCCTGGACGAGGCGGAAGAGCATTACCGGAAGGCCATGGTGAACAATCCCGTCAACTCGTACATCCCGAACGACCTGGGGTGGCTGCTGCTGCGACGGGGCCGGATGGACGAGGCCGTGGCAATGTTTAAAAAGGCGCTGGAAATCGATGCCGCCAATCCACTAGCCCACAATAACCTCGGCATTGCCGCTCTCCAGCGGGGAGACCGTGATGAAGCCATTCGTTGTTTTAAACAGGCACTGGAAATCAAGCCCGCGTTCCTGTACGCGTTGAACAACCTGGATGAAACCCTGCGTCAACTTGGACGCGGTGAGGAGGCGCTGGCCTGGTACGAACGCGCGCTGGAGGCGTCCCCCGGTAACGGCGACATTCTCAACAGCCTGGGGTGGCACCATTACCTTGCCGGGAACCTGGATGAAGCCGAGCGCTGTTTCCGGGCCGCGCTGGAGGTTATTCCGGCGTTTCCGCTGGCCTGTAATAACCTGGGGAACGTGCTGCTCGACCGGGGAGACGCGGCAGGGGCATTGGAGATGTTCGAACGGGCCCGGAAGATTTATCCCGCCGATCCGTTCTCGGCGTTTAACGCGGGCCGGGCCCTGCTGGCTTCGGGCCGCGTGGACGAGGCCATTAAAAGTTTCGAGCAATCGATGGAAGTGCTGGAGGATAAGGTGGAACAGGCCAGCCGCGCGTTTACCATAGGCGAACTGCTGGAGGAAAAAGGCTTAAGCGACGCGGCACGCGGCTGGTATGAACGGGCCGTGAGCCTTGATCCCTCAATGGAAGAAGCGCGTCGGAAACTTGGGCAACCTTCCGAGCCGTAATCAATGCGCTGGAGGCGACGTTACTCCGCGCAAAGGGCAAGGATATCCCGCGTGACGTTCGCGTCTACATCGCCCCGCTCGCCAAGCGGAAACGATCCACGCTTTTCCAGCCTTTCCGGAATCCGATCCAATCCTTGCCGGATACCGTACTCCGCGAGCCGGGTTTTGACGCCAAGGGAACGGAAAAAGGCCTCCGTGCGCTCGATGGCCTGTTCGGTCAGCGCGTTTTCGTCAGCATCTTCCAGATTCCAGACCCGCCGCGCGTACCGCGCCAGTTTTTCCCGCTTGTGCGCGCGTAATCGCCGGAGCGTGGCGGGAAACACAATCGCGAGGGTCTGAGCGTGGTCCAGGCCGTACAGGGCGGTCAGTTCGTGACCGATCATGTGGGTGGTCCAGTCCTGGGGCACGCCACAGGCGATGAGTCCGTTCAGGGCGTTCGTCGCGGACCACATCACGTTGGCACGGGCATCGTAATCGGAAGGGTTGGCCAGCACCTTCGGCCCTTCTTCAATGAGGGTCAGGAGGATGGCTTCGGCCTGTCGATCCTGCAACGGTGCGTTCACGTCATAGGTCAGGTACTGTTCCAGGACATGGGCGTACGCGTCGATGATGCCGTTGGCGGTCTGGCGCGCGTCCAGCGTTACCGTCACGGCCGGGTCGAGAACCGCGAATTTCGGGTACACGAGCGGGCTGTAAAACGCCAGTTTTTCTCCCGTGGAATCCCGTGAAATCACGGAGAATCCGTTTGATTCGGACCCCGTGGCCGGCAGGGTCAGCACGCACCCCAGCGGCAGGGCCTGGTTCACGGACGCGCCGCGCGCGAGGATGTCCCATGGATCGTCACCGTTGAAGGGGATGGCGGCGGCGATGTACTTGGTACCGTCGAGCACGGATCCGCCGCCCACGGAAAGCAGGAACGCCGCGCCGGTTTTCCGGGCAAGATCTACCGCCTTCATGCAGGTTTCATGGCGGGGATTGGGTTCAATGCCGCCAAACTCGATGACATCGTGGCTTTTCAGGGCATCGCGGACCTGTTCGTAGACCCCATTGCGATGGATGGACCCTCCACCGTACAGCATCAGCACTTTCGCGTCGCGGGGAACCAGCGAGGTCAACTCGGCGATGCTGCCCCGTCCGAACACGATCTCAGTGGGATTGTGAAAACGGAAATTCTCCATAAGGCCAGCCCTTTCCCGTGGAGCGGTTGCTTACACCGCTTACCGTAACGACTGGAGTCACCGGCTCATTCCCCATCGGGTCACGTTTCCGCCGCGAACACCACCTCGACCCTTACGGTTTCCGCGCGTTCATCCGCCACGGGGACCAGTCGGTCGATTTTGAGCATGGCACGGATATCGCCAGTCGTGGGTTCGATGGCCCGCAGCATGGCTTCCGGCGCGATGACCGTGGCGGATTCGATGGGCGCGGCCATGCTTTTGTTCGCCTCGGCCTTGATCCGCCGCGTGGCGTCCAGCACGGCCAGCGTCGCATCCCACGTTGTCGGATCCGCCGGATCGGGGACGCTGCTGAATTCGTCGATCGTCGGCCAGGGGCTTCGGTGGATGGACGGATGCATGCCGGGATCGTTCGCGTATTCCCAGGACCACACCGCGTCCGTGATGAACGGGATGAACGGCGCGAACAGCCGGGTCAGGGCCCGGTGCGTCAGCCTGAGTGTCACGCACGCGGACAGGCGTCCCTCAGTCAGGGTTTCTTCGTACGTGCGTCCCTTGGCCAGTTCGATGTAGTTGTCGCAGAACCCGCGCCAGAAAAAGTCCTCGATCAGGCTCAGCGCCTGGGCGTAATCGAACTGCTCCAGGGCCGTCGTGGCTTGCGTGATAACGGGTCGCAACTCCCGGATGAGTGCCTGGTCCGTCGCGTGGGTGATCCGGTCGGGCGTGAGCAATTGGCGGTCTACCTGCTCGAAACGTCCCAGCACGAACCGGCTGGCGTTGAACATTTTGGTGCACAGTTTCTTGCCGATCTTGAACACCTGTTCGTCGTAGGCGGTATCCACCCCGAGGCGGGCGCGGGCCGCCCAGTAACGGACGCTGTCCGCCCCGTACTGGTCGATCAGTGGTTCGGGCGTAATAACATTGCCCTGGCTCTTGGACATTTTCTTGCGGTCTGGATCCAGGATCCACCCGCTGATGACCACGTGTTTCCAGGGAATCTCCCGCTCGTGGAGGTAGGCTTTGACGATGGTGTAAAAGGCCCACGTGCGGATGATTTCGTGGCTTTGGGGCCGGATGTCCATGGGGAAGAGCTTGCGGTGGCGTTCGGGATCATCTACCCAGTGGCTCGCGATCTGGGGCGTGAGCGAACTGGTGGCCCACGTGTCCATCACGTCCGTGTCCGCGGCGAATCCGCCGGGCTGGTTCCGCTGCGATTCACTGAATCCCGGAGGCGGCGTGTCCATGGGATCCACGGGCAGATCCGTCCGGTCGGGGAGCAGTACCTGGTCGTAGCGGATGGCTCCGCTTTCGTCCACGCGATACCAGACGGGAATGGGTACGCCGAAAAACCGTTGCCGGCTCAGGCACCAGTCGGCGTTGAGTCCCTCGACCCAGTGTTCGTACCGTTTCCGCATGAACTCCGGGTGCCACTGAATCTTTCGTCCCTGTTCGATCAGGATTTCCTTCTTGTCCAGGATCCGGCAGTACCACTGCCGCGTGGGAATCAGTTCGAGGGGCCGGTCACCTTTTTCGAAGAACTTGACCGCGTGCGTGATGTCCTGCCTGGGACGATCCAGCACGTTTCCGGCGGCTTCGGCCAGTTCCAGGAAGGCCGACCGGGCTTTTTTGACCGGCAGGCCAACCATCTTTTCGTACGCGGCGTTGGCCGCTTCCGGGTCCAGGCTGATCCAGTTCGCCCCTTCCGATTCGAGCCCGAATCGCAACGGCGCCATCGTGCCGTCCCGGTTCAGCGCGCACCGGGACGGAAGGTTGAACCGAAGCCACCACTCCACGTCCGTCTGGTCCCCGAAGGTACACACCATGACCACGCCGGTGCCTTTTTCCGGGTCGGCTTTTTCGTCCGCCATGATGGGGACGGGGGCTCGGAACAGGGGTGTAACGGCCCGTTTGCCCAGGTATTTCCGGTAGCGTTCGTCTTCGGGATGTACCAGCACGGCCACGCAGGCCGGCAGCAGTTCGGGCCGGGTCGTGGCAATCACGAGGTACTCGTCACTGTTTTCGATGCCGAAACGCAGAAAATGATAGGCGCTAGGCACTTCCTTGTCCACGATTTCCGCCTGGGCGATGGCGGTCTGGAAATCCACGTCCCACATGACCGGCCGGTTGTCCTGGTAGATCTCTCCCTTTTCCAGCAGTTCCAGGAAACTGGCCTGGGAGGTGCGGCGGCAGTGATCGTCGATGGTAGCGTACTCCTGATCCCAGTCGTAACTCAGGCCCAGCCGGGTCCATAGGTGGCGGAACGCCGTTTCGTCTTCCCGGGTGACTTCGTTGCACAGGGCGATGAAATTCGGTCGGCTGATGGACAGGGGCTCCCCCTTTTCGCCCCGTTTCCGTCGCAGGTTCGGGTCGAAATGGGCGTGGGGATCGCACTTCACGTTGTAAAGGTGCTGCACCCGGCGTTCGGTGGGCAACCCGTTGTCATCCCAGCCGATGGGAAAGAAAATGTTCTTGCCCCGCATCCGCTGAAATCGAACGATGAAATCCTGGTGTGAATAACTGAACATGTGGCCCACGTGAAGCGATCCACTGACCGTGGGTGGGGGGGTGTCGACCACGAAAGTTTCTTCGCGGCCCTTCGATGGATCCCACGCGTACAGTTTCGCGGCGGCCCAGCGATCGAGAATCCCCTGTTCGATTTCGCCCGCCTCATATCTTTTAGGAATATCCATACGCCTCTGTTCCTGATATCAGCCGGTTTTCCAGCGGGAAAACAACTCATACCCCATGCCGGAACGCGCCGGGTAACCATGGACGGAATGTCCGAAGAACCATAAAACCCGGTAAAGTATAACAAAACGACATTGTCAGTCTTGAACCGATGCCAGGTTTTCCGGATGACCCGAGACGCGGCGGGGATAGGGGAGGGAAGGGGAGATCCCATACAATAACCCGACAGACAGGAGATAGCGTGAAGGATTAATATGGCTTCTGTGGAAGGAGAAAGATCTCGCGTCAGGGTATTGCCCGATGACGTGGCCAATAAAATCGCCGCGGGCGAGGTGGTGGAACGGCCCGCCTCGGTGGTGAAGGAACTGGTGGAAAACGCCCTGGACGCGGAAGCCAGCCGGATAACGGTCCGGCTGGTCGCCGCGGGCACCCGCCTGGTGGATGTACAGGACAACGGTATCGGCATGACCGAACAGGATGCCCTGCTGGCCGTGGAACGTCACGCCACCAGCAAAATTCGCGAAGCATCCGACCTGGACGCCATCCAGACCATGGGATTTCGCGGAGAGGCCCTGGCGAGTATCGCGTCGGTGTCCCGGTTCACGCTGGTCACGCGGATGGCCGACGAGGAAGGGGCCACCCGGGTCGTGGTGGATGGTGGCATCCTCAGGGCCGTGGAGCGTACGGCCGCCCCACCCGGAACCCGCGTCAGCGTGGAAAGGCTGTATTACAACACCCCCGTACGCAGGAAATTTCTGAAATCTCATGCCACGGAACTGGGGCATTGCGTGGACGTGGTCACCCGGCACGCGCTGGCCCGGCCGGGAATTGGCTTTGAGTTGTATCACAATGACGCGCGGGTTTTCAGCGTGCCGGCTTCGGCGGACCTGCTTGATCGGGTGCGGATCTTGTGGGGCAACGCCTACGCGCGGGACATGGTAACGGTATCGGGAGAATCCGGGCCGTGGCGGCTTACCGGCGTGGTGGGGTTGCCTGGACTCAGCCTGTCCAATCGATCCCGGCAATACTTTTACGTGAACGGGCGCCCCGTCGCGCACAGGGCGTTGCAGTACGGCCTGGAAAACGCGTTCCGGGGACTGCTGACCGTTGGACGTTATCCCGTGGGCGTGTTGCTCATATCGGTTAATCCCCGGCTCGTGGACGTGAATATTCATCCTACGAAACGGGAGATTCGTTTCCGGGACGATCGTGAACCCGGAGATATCATCCGCGACATCGTACGCATGGCCCTGGAACAGGCGCGTCGTCCCCGAACAGTGGATATTCCGGGTATACCGGAAACGGGCAGGGATCACGAGGTCGAAACGGGCAAGGCTGGAAGATCGGTGCCCGCGGGGGAGCTGGTAACCGATCCGATGGTTGCCGGTGAGACAGCCGTCATGCGTACCGACCATGGCTCAGGCGAAAGGGACATGTGGGCCCCGACTGCCACGGAGCCGACCGGCATGTCCGCGAGGCGGGAACGGGAAGCATCGGCAGGTGACCCTGGGACAGCATTTGGGCAGACGACAACCGGGGAAGGGATGACCAATCAGGTTTCCCCAGAAAACACGGCCTTCTCGACGGCGTCAACCGGGGCAATGGTTCTGCCGGCCGGGGAGGAAATGCCGGGAGGTTTTGTCTCACCCTCCGGGACCGGTGATGGGGCCCCAGGTGTGCCACTGGAAACCACGCTGGGGGGGCTGTTGACCCCAGAGCCGCTCTATGAGTCCCTGGACAGATTTCCCGAACTATCGATCCAGGTGTTCGAGACATACCTGGTCCTTCCTTTCCCGGACCGACTGCTGATCGTTGACCAGCATGCCCTGCACGAGCGGATCAATTACGAGCGACTCAAGACGTGGGCCGAAAAAGGGGACGGCGGGGTGCAGCAATTGATGGTGCCCCTGCTGGTGGAAGTGACACCGGCCCAGTCGGTGCTGCTTGAGGAAAACATGTCGCTGTTCGAGCGACTGGGTATGGTTATAGAGCCTTTTGGGGAGGGCGTGTGGCAGGTATCCGCCATCAGTCCGCTGTACGAAGAATCCCGGGTGGCGGACCTGATTCACCAATTACTGGACGAACTGGCCCAGGGACGACTTTTTGATCGTGAACGGGTGCTCGCGGAGATGCTCAAACTGGCCAGTCGTGCCTGCAGGGAGTCGATCCGGGCCGGGGCGGTACTTAACGCGGAAGAGCGGGGTGACCTGCTGGCCGGGCTGCGGACGCTCAGACCTCCCTACACCTGTCCCCACGGCAGGCCCATTATCGTCCAGATCACCCGCAGACAACTGGAAAAAAGTTTCAGGAGAATCCTGTGAAGCCGGTGCTGGCTGTCGTTGGGCCCACGGGATCCGGTAAAACGGCCCTGGCCGCCGAGGTGGCAACGAGATTGAATGGCGAGATCGTTTCGGCGGATTCCATGCAGTTTTACCGGGGCATGGAAATCGGCACGGCTGCCCCTTCACCGGCATTGCGTGCCCGGATTCCCCACCATTTCGTCGCGTTCCAGGACCCGGTGGAGGACACGATGGCCGCTGGCCTGTTTCAGCGGATCGCCCGGGAGCGGATCGCCCAGATTCAAGCCCGGGGAAAGACGGTGATCGTGGTCGGAGGGTCAGGCCTGTATATCCGGGCGTTACTGGACGGCCTGTTTGAAGGGCCGCCCCGTGACGACAGCATTCGGGAACGGTTGCGTCGCGAAGCCGCGGAGACTTCCCCGGCCGCGCTGTACGAACGACTCAGGACGGTAGATCCGGACTACGCGTCTACCCTGACCAGCCCGAACGACCTGGTTCGGGTGGTCCGGGCCCTTGAGGTCTACGAACTGACGGGAGAACCTTTTTCCGTCTGGCACCGGCGGCACCGGGAACGGCCTGTTGTGCTGAAGGGTCTACGGGTGGGCTTGCGGTCCGACCGGGAAATGCTCTACCGGCGGATTAACGCGAGGGTCCGGGAAATGTTCGACGCGGGTTGGCTTGACGAGGTCCGCGCGCTGGTCGACACGGGCCGCGAGGAATCGGTGCGGCGGCTGAAAACCCTTGGGTACCAGGAAGTTCTGGCGTGCCTGCGCGGGGAAACGGACCTCGAAACGGCGATGGAAACCATTGCCCGCGGGCATCGTCGATACGCCCGACGCCAACTGGGCTGGTTCCGTCACCAGGCGGATATTCACTGGCTGGATTGCGATGAAGGAACGACACTGGAGGAACTGGTCGCCCGGGTGCTGGACCTGTGGCAACGGTTTCTGGAGGAAACCGGCGATTGAAGGGAACGATCTGGCCTCAGACGGGGAGGGTCGGGATATTTTGTCGTTTTCGGAACGGCAGGCGAGGCAACCGAACGCCGGCCAGGACCCACAGCGCGAAACTGAGCATGGTGATAACCGCGCCGAGAGTCAGCGACGCCGGCTGGAACCGGAACTCCACCGTGTGATCCCCTTCGCCCAGTTCAACGCCCCGGAACAGGCCGTCCACGCGGCAGATGCGCGCTGGTGAACCATCCACCCAGGCCTTCCAGCCCGGATACCAGGTATCGGCCAGCACCAGGATGCCCGGCCGGGTACCTTTGACCTGCACCGTAAGGGCGCAGAGCCCGTCTTTCAGGATACGCGTTTCGGCCGGTGTGATCGTCCCGTCGGCTTTTTCGGGTAGCATGCCGTTTTCCACCTGGCTGGCCGACCCGGGAACCAGGGATTCCGGCGCGAAACGATCCACCACCTTGCCAGCATACAGCATGCGCGCCCTGGGCAGGGCTTCGAAATCCCGGATCAGGACCACGCCAGAGGGAAATACCTCCTGGATGTTGAAATCCGGCCGCGTGGCGGCATACGCGCCCTGGATATCCTGGCGACTCAGCAACAGAACGGACGCGGCAGCGCGGCGTGCCAGTAGCGGATACTGTCTCAGGCGATCCTTGAAAACGGCATACCGTCGCAGGGTTACACCATCGGGATTGTAGACCTGGGCGATGCCGTGAACCGACAGGGGCCACCGGGTCAGGTTGTCTGTTCCAGCCACCCTGCCACCGGCATCCCGTACCACCCGGGTGAAGAAGGTTTCAGGGAACACTTCGCTCAGGGGCGTGCCCCGCGTGAAGGGGTAATATGTCCATGTCGCCCAGGCGAAACAGATCAGGGCCACGCCATACCCCAGCAGGCGGGGCTTCGGCCAGACCAGGGTGATGAGGATCAGCAGGACCATCGCGATACCGCTGAGGATCACCCCCAGCCACCATGCCGGGGAATACGCGGTTCCCGATACCAGGGCCATGTATATCCCTGTTCCGGCGCAGAGGATGAAAAACACGCCCAGGGCAACCAGGAAACGCGCGAGCGCCTGCCGACTGGTTCGCGCGTCCAGTTCCAGCCATTCTTCCGCCACCGTTGCGGCCATGAACACCAGCCACAGGGGCAACGGCAGTAACCAGTGCTGGGCGTTGGGCAACGGCCATCCCTGCGAGTCGAGCGGAAAAGCGGCGTATCCAGCGGCGATCAGGTAGAACACCAGAGTGACACCGCCAAAGGCGTCCAGCCTTCTGCGCCGTTGACGGTTGGCGAACTTGTGCAGGGCGATCCACAGGCAACACAGCACGCCCACGGGAATGCCCACGTGAGAAAAGATGGGTGCCATTCCCGACCGATGTTCAACGCTGAACACGGGAAACAGAAGAACCGCCAGGCGCCCGGGAGACCAGTCTGATACGCCAGCCGGCGCGGCGACACTTTCCCCCAGGTATTCCGAGTAGGGCAGGATCTGGATTGCCAGCATTCCCCCGGCGAACAGCATCGCCGTCAGGGCGCCCAGGCTGGCGGACGTGAACTGGTCAAGTCCCCGAACCCGTAGCCGGTAGGATACCAGCATGGCCCAGAAACAGATCACGGACGCGATCAACAGTTCCGGTGATCCGCCAAGGCCAATCAGCAGGAAGGTGATGGCCGTCGCCCGCCAGTACCGGGGCCGGGCCATCAGGAGGTTGTGCGCGTTCCACGCCAGCAGGGGAAACCATACGTACGCGTCGGATACCGGGTCGAGACGAAACGCGAAAACAGGGGCGCATACCTGGTACAACGCGCCTGCCATGAACGCGATCGGTGGCCTGAATCCGAACCGCCGAGCCACCCACCACGCGCAGATTCCCGCGGCCAGCAGTTTGAAAAAAATGCTGATCGCGACAGCTTTGCGGGGACCTACCACGTAAAACGGGATGGAGAACGGCGAAAGCACCCGGGCTTTCCATGTGGCCAGCAAAGGGACGCCCATTGCCTCGTATGGATTCCACAGGGGAGGTTCCCCCTTTTTCAGGGACTGTCCCAGCAGGGTCAGCGTCGGGAACCAGGTAAGCGAGACCTCGTTGAGCCCTTCGGAGGAAGAAGAAGCGGGACTGAGGGCTTCCTGCCAGGGCGGTTCGAACACGACCCCGGGAATCCGGGCCGGAAGTTTTCCCTGGAAAATGGGAAGAAAGACGGTCAGGATTGGAATTACAAAAAGCAATAAAAAAGACAGGGACGCGTCTATTCTTTTTCGGCCAAACAGGATCATCCACGGGTTCCTGAACCGGTTTAGTCAACGGGCACAGTATACCCCACTCCGACGGGACGCGCGAAAAACGCGGATGTCACTCGTTGAGGCGCGCGTCAGGCTTGTTTTCGTTTATCGACCCGTTCGCCTGGTCCGGGGAACCATGGCTTGCCGCGATAAGGCAGGGACTCCCATGTCAGGTTACCGGTCTCGGAGTGGAAAGTATATAGTTTTCCACCCTTGGCCAGCGTTAGAGCGCCGTATGACTGGAGTCCCGAAGATCGGCCATAAAGCAGGCGGACGCCTTGCATAACGCCCTCGTAGTCGTTGACGTGGTCATGACCGCAGATGACCGTCCTGATGCCGCACCGCGCGAGCACGTCCAGGGATTGGCCCGATTCCTGCTCGAAGCAGACGTCCTCGCCGATGAATCCCCGGGCGGTGCCGTTTTCCCACACTTCCGCGTACTGTTTGATGGGGATGTGAAAAGCCGCCATCCGGTACGGGCGGTCCTTTTCGGGGCCAGCCATGGAGACCAGCCATTGCCGTTCGGCTTCTTGGATTCCCGCTTCGTGGGTGTTCAGGCAGAAAATTTCTAACACTGGTCGATGCTGATGGGTAACGCGGATCAGGTAGTTTCCATCGTGCTCGCTTCCCGCGTACAGGCTGTTCCGCGCGCCGGTGAACCGGCGATGTCCTTCTGCATAGTCATCCAGCCGGTCATGGTTTCCCCACGTGTAGGCCCAGGGTACACCCAAGGACTCCAGTTGAGAAGCCGCGAAGTCCATGAACTCGGCTCCCCGGCCATCCGGATTGTTGTGCCACAGGTCTCCCGTTACGATGACCACGTGGGGACGCGTTTTTTCAACAAGGGCCCGCATGGCGTCGGAAGTTCGCGTATTGGCTTTTCGCGCGTTATCGGGATTGTCCTCAAAGCCCGCGAAAAAGTGGATATCGGTGAGCTGCAGCAAACGAAATTCAAGATCCGGGATATCCAGAAGTTTTACAGCCTGGCCCGCCTGGGATAGGACCTGGGAAAAACCCGGCTTGTTAACCGTCATCCCGACGGCCACGGCCGCGCAACTGGTTCGCAGAAAATCCCGTCGATTCATGGCACGATTCCTTGATGTTGCGGTTTAGACTTTATTTCATGACCAGTTCATGGAACCTTGTGTTTCATGATTCCGGGAAACGCTGAATTCATCCCTCGCTTTTAGTCGTCTTATCACCGGGTGCTGGTTGCCATGTGGAACCATCTGGCAACAGCGTCTGCCAGGAAAAATCGCGGGTCTCAGGCGTGTACGTGTACAACTTCGCTCCCTTGGGGAGAACCTCGCCTCCGTAACCATTCAGCCCGGTAGCCCTTCCGTAAACCAGCCTGGTGTTCCCGGTAATTCCCTCGTAATCATTGGTGTGGTTGTGCCCACAGATCGTGGCCCGGATACCATGCCGGGCGAAGCAGGCCAGATTTTGCCCGTCTTCCTGATAATAACTGACGTTTTCTCCCTTGAAGCCTTTCGCTTCCGGATGTTCCCAGGCTTCCCGGTACTGCCGCAGGGGGATGTGGAACACGGCTACTCGGGTGGTTTCCGCAACGTTTTCTGCGGATAGTCGCTGGACCACGTGGTCCATCCAGTCGCGGGCAGGTTGCTTGAGGCCTTCTTTTCCACTGTTCAGGCAAAAGAGATCCAGCATTGGCTGGTTTTCCGGGCCAATTCTGACAAGGTAATTGCCCGCGGAGGTTGCCCCCGCGTACAGGCTGTGTGGTGCCTCGCTCAGCATGCGATGGGCCCGGTTCAGATCATCCACCTGGTCATGATTTCCCCACGTGAACAGCCATGGACGTTCCAGTCTAGCCATGACATCCAGGCCGTAAGCCAGGAAGTTCAGGCCGTTTCCATCGGGATTGTCGTGCCAGAAATCCCCGGTCACCATGATGAGATGGGGATCGGCCCGGTCTACCAATTGCTTCAGGAGATCGACCGTGGGAATATTTGAATCCTTGGCCTGGGTCATGTCTTCCTGGAACCTGATGAAAAAGTGCGCATCCGTGAATTGGAGGAGGCGCAGGGGCGATCCGGATACCTTCAGGTGGACAATATCCACTCCGGACGAAGTACTACGCGCGGTAGCACGCCGGGAAAACCCCATGGATCCTGCCAGCAGGGCCACCCCGGCCTGTCGAAGGAAATGGCGGCGATTCATCGTCGGGTACCTTTTCTGGTGTGGTTCTCTCTCAAGGGTTATGCTAGCATACGAATCATGAGGTAACGTTTATGAACGCGCGAAAATCCGGTTTGCTGATCGTTTTTCTGGCCATATCTCTGGTACTGCCGGGGCTTTTCGCAGGATGCGGGCGCATGGTGGACAAGGATCGCATCCGGGTCGCGAAAATCGGGGACCGGTATATTACCCGGGGGGATCTGTTCAAGTTGCTGCGGGAAATGCCGGATGATGAACGTCCGGCTATCCGTAACCGTGGGGACCTACTCCGCCTGCTGAACCAGCACATCGATGAACAGATCAAGATTCCCCTGGGTCGTCAACTGGAACAGGAGGGGAAAATTCAAATTCCCTTCGAGGTCGCGCTGGAAGCGTTTTTCGCGAGTAAACCCGGTGAAGAAGCGTTCCTGCGGAACATGTGGTCCATGGAGGTGCCCAAGGATGGCCAGATGACCCCGCTGATGAAAATTTACGATATGACGCCGGAACGCCTGCAGTTTCAGAAGGACTACATACGGGACGAGGCCGAACGCCTGCGGACGCGCATGCTGGGCGATGCCGCCGTGGAATACCTGGCCGCCCAGGCCTTTCGTTCCGGCGAACTCACCGTGGACGATGAAACCCTGCGCCAGGAATATCGCCTGCAACAGAATGCCCTGAAAATACCGGAGATGGTCCGGTTTCAGGCCATCCGTTTTGATGCCGGCCTGCCGGACGCTGCCGATCAGGCCATGGCGGCGCGCCAGCGACTGGACGCCGGCGCTCCCTTCGACCAGTTGTGGGAGGAATACCAGAAGAAAACGGAGGCCGAGGGAAGACTTTATGTTCTGGAGGCGGAAATTCATCATGGCCAGGATCCCACGGACCGTTTCCGTGGGTTCTGGGAACATGTTTCGGGGGCTGAAACGGGCCAGGTCATCGGGCCGCTTTTCCTGCCGGATTTTCCGCGTGTGGTAATGGTGGATGGCAAGCAGCAGCGGCAGGTCGTGCCGGCCTGTTACGTGGTGCTGCGGGTGCGGGAATACAAGCCTGAGGCCGACATGCCCTTCGAGATGGCCCGTCCCGTACTGGCGCGTCCCATCCTGATCGCGAAGATGATGGAAAAATTGCGCCGGGACAAGGGGGTGGAAGTGTATGAAGACGCCCTGCCTGACGTGGGCCAGGCCATGGGCAGCCAGCCCGCGGGTATCTGATGTCCTAACCTGGGGCATCTCGCCGATTCAGGGTTTTTTAGGGGGAGGCGTGTTTCTGATCTGGAGGTCGTTCCGCAGGAGCATGACGCTGTCCGGCGACCATGTGGCCGCCGCCAGGTCCATGTCGCCGTCTCCATCCAGGTCGGCCGCGCAGAGCGCCCGGGGTTTACCCTTGTCCAACGGAATCCAGGAGGCACTGAATTTCACGTTCTCCGGGGAGGTCGTCTGGTTGAACAACGAGGCGATTTCTCCTGAACCGAAGCACGCGGCGGCCAGGTCCGGTTTTCCGTCCCCATTGAAATCGGCCACCGTGAGATCCCGGATTTCTTTTTCCAGTACTTTTCGGTCTTTACCAAGGGCGATATCCACGGAAACGGAAAAGGGCTGTTCCCGGTCACCGAGGAAGATCACGATGTTATCGGTGGCGTGGCAGTGGGAAACCGCGATGTCAGGCAGGCCATCCCCGTTGAAATCGGCTACCCGGACGGTGGTGGGGAGTTTTCCCCGGGTAGGAATACGGTTGCCTTCCGTGAAGTCGCCTTTACCGTTACCGCGCCAGACGCCGCATTCTCCGCTGACGTAATACACCACGACCAGGTCCATATTGCCGTCGCCGTCCATGTCGGCGGCCTGCAGGTCCCGGGGCCCACCGGGGGCGGACAATACCTGGGGAGGACCGAAAATTTCATCCCGGTCTCCCCGCATGAGCACGATGGCGTCGATGGACCATGCCGTCGCGACAAGATCCCGTAGTCCGTTTTTGTCGTAATCTACCACGGTGAGCGCGGTCAGGCCGGGGCTTGCGAAGAGGGGCTGTCCATCCCCGTCCCGCTGTCGCTGGTAGGGCATGTCCGGCAGGTCGATCTTGAATACCTTCGGCACGAAGAGATTCTCGGGCCTCCTGTTCAGAAATACGGACACGTGACGGAACCGGGCGTCGTGAAAATTCGCCACGATAATGTCGGGCCACTTGAGTCCGTCCACGTTGGCCACGGAAAGGGCCCACGGGCCAAAGCCGGTTTTGAGCGGGGGGACTTCCCGCGCGTAGTTCCACGGGGATTGAGCCCAGAGCACCGAGATTTCATCGTTGGCGGGGCGTTCTTCGCGGAGGTCGAACAGGACTCCCCGGTCCGCCGTGATGAGTTCCGGCAACCCATCCTCGTTCAGGTCCCGCGCGACGATGGCCGATGGATTTGCGCCCACGCCAATGACCTGTGGAAGAAGGGTAAACCCCGTTTTCGATGTGGAGGGCTGTTGTTGTCCCGTCGCCGCCGGGGAGACCAGGAATGATATGCCTCCCAGGAAAAGCGAAAGCGCGAGGGTTCTTATATTGCACAATGGGCTACGCATGGTGCCGGTCATCCTCCGGACTGGATATCCCAAGGGAAGCCGGAACATGGCTCGCGGATAACTGCCGGGCCAGCCGGATGGCCGCCACGAGGCTGTCTTCCCGCGCGCGGCCTGTGCCGGCAAGGTCGTACGCCGTGCCATGGTCTGGTGACGTGCGCACGATCGGGAGCCCAAGGGTTACATTTACCCCCTCGTCCATGGCCACCAGTTTTACCGCGATGTGTCCCTGGTCGTGGTACATCGCGATAACCACGTCGAATTCCCCCTGGTACATCCGGGCGAATACCGTATCCGGCGGCCAGGGGCCGGAGCAGTTCCATCCTTGGGCCCGGCAGGCCGCGACCGCTGGGGCGATAACCTCCAGTTCTTCCCGGCCGAACGCGCCGTTTTCGCCCGCGTGGGGATTGACACCCGCCACGGCCACGCGGGGGTTGGCAATGCCCAGTTGTCGCAGGGCACGGTCCGCGATGGCCACGGACGCGACAATCCGTTCCATGGAGATGGCCGCGAGGGCATCCCGCAAGGCAAGGTGCGCGGTGATGTGGACCACCCGCATGCGCGGAGAGAACAGGCACATCCGATAATCGGTTGTCCCGGTGAGGGCCGCGATGAACGGGGTATGTCCGTCGTAGGCGCATCCGCCCAGCCTCAACCCTTCCTTGTTCACGGGACAGGTGACCATGCCCGCGCTCCATCCTTCGAGGCAGGCCCGCGTGGCGGCCTCGATCCATGAAGCCGCGGCGCGTCCCGCGTCCGCGTCCAGTTTGCCCGGTTTCCGGGGGATATCCCCGAAACCGGCATCCACCACGGGAATGCCCTCAGTAGGCGGGGATATGGGGGTTCCTGGTGACCAACCAACCGGCGGCGGACAACCTGGGGCAAAGGAACGGCAGGTATCAAACATAGCGGCAGATCCGAACACGACAAAGGGGCCTTCCTGGAGCACTTCCGGACGTTCCAGTGCCTTGACGAGGATCTCCGGTCCCACCCCGTTCACGTCTCCCATCGTGATCACCAGCGGCGGCTTGTCACGGTGAACGCTGTGATGTCGCATGCCCATGGAAATCTGGTCCTGTTCTGAAAATTGGCTGGCGCGCGCGTGCGCGAATGGACAGACAAATCATTATACTGTTTCCGCGTGGAAGTCGCCCCCCGCGTTGGGGCGCGCATGTGGATGAAACTGAAAAAAGGGATGGGAGGTACAAGATTGGAAATGGAACTGACCCCCGCGCATCGATACTGGCGGTGGAATATTTTACTGGTCACGTATGGCGGTTACGCCGGCTATTACCTCTGCCGGAAAGTGTTCAGCATCGTCAAGCCGGTGCTGCATGAAACGCTATCCCTGGATTACAACCAGTTGGCCGACATCTGGACCGCGTTTCTGGTTGCCTACATGCTGGGCCAGTTCGTGACGACCTTTCTCGGCCGGCGATTTTCGGCCAAAATGCTGCTGGTGGGCGGACTGGGGCTGTCCATTGTGGTGAATGCCATCTTCGGCTTCACCAATAACTACTGGACCTTTCTGGTCTTCATGATCTTCAATGGTTTTCTCCAGGCCACGGGCTGGCCCGCCAGCGTGGGCGCGGTGGCCCACTGGATTCGCCCGGGTGAACGTGGGCTGGTTATGGGGATCTGGTCTACCAGCCACGTGGTGGGCACGATGATCGTGAAAGGCTCGGCCGGATACCTGCTGGCCATCGCCGGATGGCAGTGGTCATTCTGGGGCGCGTCGCTGGTAGCCTTTTGCTTTTGGCTGTTGCTTGCCTGGCGACACCATGACCGGCCGGAAGAGGTGGGCCTTCCTCCCCTCGTGGAGGATCGTCCGGGCGAAGGTCGGGACATTCGCAAGCAGGCACCCGGCGAAGAAGATGGCATGGGCCTGGCGGATTATCTTCGGGTGATTTTTCATCCCGTTGTGCTGACCATGGGCCTGGCGTACCTCGGCGTGAAGTTTCTGCGCTACGCGATGGATTCCTGGATCCCCACTTTCCTGGTGGTGCTTGGGTTGGACGCGGCCAACGCGAGTTACTATTCCGCCATTTTCGATATCTGCGGCGTGTTTCCCGCGATCATTGCGGGATGGGCACTGGACCGGATTTTCCGGGGCAACTGGGCGTTACTGTCCCTGACAGCCGCGGCCGGTATGGCCATTGGTTTCTTCGTGGCGGCTTTTTATCCAGTCAGCCCGCTGGCCGTGGCGTTGAGTTTCGGCTTGATCGGTTTCATGATTTATGGTCCCGAGACGATTCTCAGCGGCGCGGCGTCCGTGCAGGTGGCGGGGGAGAAGAATGGGCTGGCCGTGGCGGGCGTGGTGAATGGCCTGGGTAGCATCGGGCCCATTATCCAGGAAAAGGTTATCGGGTGGATCATGAACCACGATCCATCCGGGGGTATGCACAACGTGAACCTGCTGGGCATGGGGATATCCACGGCGCTGGTTGTGTTCATGGCAATCACCGTCTGGCGGGGAGCCCGGGTGCGGCAGGGTTGAAGAAGAGTTCGTTTAGGATTGCGTTGACCAGCCGTACAGGAATACAGTAAAGGATGAATGAAAACGGCGGGAGAAATACGGCCATGAGTAAGCGCGTGAATCGACGGGATTTTCTCAAGCGGGCGGCGGGGGCCGCCGTGGCGGCCGGCGGATTTCCATACATCATCCCGGGACGGGCCCTGGGACTGGATGGAGCCGTGGCACCCAGCAACCGGATCGTAATGGCTTCCATTGGCGTGGGTGGACAGGGTACATACGACACCATGGCCCTGGTCAATATCCCGGACGTCCAGTATGTCGCGGTATGCGACGTGGATCGGGAACATTGTGCCGCGGCAGCCGCGAAAGTCACCGATTTTTACGCGTCCAAGTCTCCGGACGGGAAATACGAAGGCATTACCCAGTACCACGATTTCAGGGAAGTGCTGGACCGGAAAGACATCGACGCGGTAATGATCGCTACGCCCGATCACTGGCACGCGCTGATCAGCATCGCGGCAGCCCGTGCGGGCAAGGATATCTACTGCGAAAAACCCCTGGCCAACTCCATCCCGGAAGGTCGCGCGGTGGTTGATACCGTGCGTCGCTACGGCCGGGTGTTCCAGACTGGCAGTCATGAACGCAGCCGGGACAACGCCCGCTTTGCCTGTGAACTGGTGCGCAATGGCCGTATCGGTAAGTTGCATACCATCACGGTGAACATGCCTATTCAGAACGGGCCGATTCCCAACCAGCCGCCGATGCCGGTGCCACCACACTTCGACTACGATTTCTGGCTGGGTCCCGCTCCGGATGCTCCTTACACCGAAAAGCGCTGCCATTTCTGGTTCCGGTATATCCTGGATTACAGCGGCGGCGAAATTACGGACCGGGGTGCTCACATCATGGACCTTGCCCAACTGGGCAATGGCACGGACGATACCACGCCCATCGCCGTTCGGGGGTCCGGATATTTTCCATCGGATGGCCTTTTCAACACGGCCATGGATTACGAATTCGAGTTGGAATATGCCAATGGCGTCATTATGCGGGGGGTATGTGGAGGAGCCCGCGGGGTCCGGTTCGAGGGAGACAAGGGGTGGATCTTTATCCACGTGCATGAAGGAACCCTGGAGGCAGATCCCCCCAGCCTGTTGAAGGAACGCATTGGACCGGGCGAGTTAAGCCTGGGTCGAAGCAGGGGCCATCACGTTAATTTCATCGAGTGCGTGAAATCCAGGCGGGATCCCATGGCACCCGTGGAGGTGGGCTATCATTCCGCTACCATTTGTCACATGGTGAACATTGCCATGCGTCTTGGCAAGCCCTTGCGGTGGGATCCGGTGAAGGAACAGTTTGACGATCCGGCGGCAAACCGCATGATGCAACCGTCCATGCGCGCGCCCTGGCGGCTGGGATGATGGGAGGCAAATCCATGAAACCGAGCAAGCAGGTATTTTCAGTCGTTTCGCGTCGAATCATCCGTCCGGGCGCGCGCCTGGGGGTGCTGGCTCTTGCTGGCCTGCTGATCTTCCCCGTGGTGGTTACCGCTCAGCAGACCCCCGCGTTTTCCGGTCCAGGATGGGCTTCAGAGGAAGATTTCAAGGCCCTGTCGAAGTATGAATTTGGCCAGGAACGCTCCGTCCTCGCGCGCGTTGAGTACACCGTGAACCAGGTGTCCGCCGGCGTGTCAGGCCCGATGGATCAGAAGATGCTGGTCAACCGGCTCTGCGGGGTGCTGAAAGGGAAAAAGTCGACGATCGACGCGCGTCGGTTTGCCTGTCGGATGTTGAAACAGTTGGGTGACGTCGACGCGGTGTCAGCACTGGCCGCCAGCCTGAAGGATCCCCAGGTGGCGCCCACGGCGTTATGGGCCCTGGAAAATATCCCCGGAACCGAAGTGGATGAGGCGTTGCGGAAAGCCCTGGGTACCACCCGGGATCGGGTTCGATACGGGGTGATCAACGCGCTGGGCCGCCGGAAAACAGCCGCGGCCATGGGTGCCCTTGCCGGACTCCTGAAAAGTGGAGATGACTTGGAAGCTGCCCGACTTGCCGCCTTCGCCCTCGCGGACATGGGAACGCGTGACGCCCGTGACCTCCTGGCGGAAGCCGCGCGCGGCGCCGATCCCCAACGCCTGGTTGTCCTGGAACCGGCCCTGGTTCGCGTGGCGGAGTCCATTCCCGATGACCTGTTTGATCAATGGATGACCCTGTTGCCGGATGACAAGGTTACCCCGGCTACCCGTTGCGCCAGGCTTTCCCTCATGATCGCGCGACATCCTGAACGCGCGACGGAACTGCTGGAATCCGCGCTGGGAGATAACGACGACATACTGACCCAGGCCGCGCTGGGGTTGCTGCGCGCCCGGCCCGATGATGCCTCGACAATGCTGCTGGTCCGGGTGGCCCGGAAGGCGGACCTGACCCGGCACCCGGAATTCATAGCCGCCCTGGCGGATCGGGGCGCCCCGGAAGCGCGGGAAATGGCTCTTGCCCTGGTGGATTCAGGCAATCCCGAGGCGTCGGTGGAAGCGTTCAGGACTCTGGAAAAGGTGGCCGTTCTGGATGATGTGCCCGTGATGGTTCGCCACGCGGACGGATCTGGCCCGGTGGCCCAGGCAGCATTCGATGCCGTGGCGCGTCTGACCCTGGACGGTGTGGATGAACAGCTGGTCAATCTGGCCTCGGGTAAAGGCCAGGGTACGGATGCGACGGCTCGCCTCACCGCGCTCAAGTTAATCGGTGAACGCAAGGCCGTGGGGGCTATTCCCGACGTGGTGAAAATTGCCGCCAAGGCAGATCCGCCCGTGGCCCGGGAAGCGCTCCGGGCGTTACAGGTCATGGCACGCCAGGAAGATATGCCGGAACTGCTTAAATTGCTCCAGCGTCACGCGGACAGTGAACTCCGGGAAGACGCGGTGCGCGCGATCGTGGCCGTTTGTGAGCGGGTACCCGATCCAGCCCGGCGCTCTGAAGCGCTTATCGATGCCTTGAGGCGGAAAGGGAAATCGGAAAAACCATACGCGCTGGCCCTGATGGAAGCCTTGAGCCAGGTTGGCCAGCCCGAAGGCCTTGCCTGCCTTCAGGACATGCTGGATCGGTCTTCGGGCGCCCGAAAGGCCGCGTTGCTGGACGCCCTGGCGTCGTGGCCCAATGGGCTGGCCCTGGATACCCTGCGAGCCATACTGGTCAATGGCAGTTGTGAAGGATCCGACCGGGAGAAGGTGCTGCGAGGATACGTTCGGCTGTTACGCGCCGAAGCGGCCGAAGCCCCCGCTTCTATCGTGGCGCGGTACCGTGAATTGTTCGAGCAGGTAGTCGCGTCGGATCAGGAACGCGTTCTGTTGCTGTCTGGACTCGCGCAGGTAGTGGATCTTGGGGCCTTGGACCTCATCGAAGAGCAGATGACCAATGCCGCGATATTCGATGAAGCGGCCAACGCTTTTGTCAGGGCGGCAAGGCCCCTGTTTCCCGCGGATCCCGATGGCGTGGGCGCCCGGCTGAAGGCGCTGTCCGAAAAAAATATTCCCGACAACGTGCGCAACCAGATCGGGGAGATCCTGGCCATCGCGGATAATTTCCAGGGATACATTTGCGCGTGGCAGGTCAGTGGTCCATACGAGGCACCCGGTAAAACGGCGGACGACCTGTTTGACATGCCGTTCCCGCCGGAAATGGAAGGCGTGGACGCCGTATGGCGGGTCGCGCCCATGGCCCAGGAATATTCCAGGCCCTGGGCGATTCTCCTGGACCGCATCTTTGGTGGCGCGGACCGGGTCGCCTACCTGCGGACGTATGTCTGGGTTCCCGCGGACATGGACGCAATCCTGTTACTGGGCACCAATGACGGTTGCAAAGTGTGGTCGAATGGCCAGTTGGTGCATCAATTCAAGGGTGGTCGGGCTTTTGAGCCGGATCAGGACCAGGTTGCCCTGCACCTGCGGAATGGCTGGAATACCCTGCTGGTCGCGGTGTACCAGTATGGGGGGGCATGGGCGGCCAGTGCGCGGATTACCTCGCCAGATGGTCAGCCGGTCGCCGGGTTACGATGCAGCATCCGGCCAGAATAACGGGTGATGTTTCGCGGACGGGTTGGATCGGGTTGCCAACGTGAACGTCGCGCAGATACTTGACCGTCTGCGGGAAGATCCTGATTTCCGGGTCAACCTGACCGCGTGGAAGGTGATTCCGGCGCGGGAAGGTACCTACGCGGCTTTTCCCGAGTGGCTGGACGAGCGGATCCGCGGGGCACTCGAACGTCGGGGCATCTTCCGGCTGTACAGCCACCAGCGGGAAGCCATTGACACGGTCCGCGCCGGGAAAAACTGTTGCGTGGTTACCCCGACGGCTTCCGGCAAAACGCTGTGCTACAACCTTCCCGTCCTTCAGGCCGTGCTGGAACGACCCGCCGCCCGCGCGCTGTACCTGTTTCCCACCAAGGCACTGGGCATGGACCAGGTACAGGAACTCATGGAAACCATCGAGGGCCTGGACGCCCGCATCGGCGCGTATACCTTCGATGGGGATACCCCTTCCACCGCGCGCCGGGCCGTCAGGGAAGCGGGCAACATCGTCGTGACCAATCCCGACATGCTGCATACCGGGATCCTGCCCCATCACACCATCTGGTTACGACTCTTCGAGAACCTGGAATACGTGGTGATTGACGAGATTCATCACTACCGGGGCGTGTTCGGAAGTCACCTGGCCAACGTGATTCGCCGTCTCAAGCGGATCTGCGCGTTTTACGGCTCCCGTCCCCGATTCATCTGCTGCAGCGCCACGATAGCCAATCCCCGGGAAATCACGGAACGGCTGATCGAGGAGCCCGTGGAACTGATCGACAACAACGGCGCACCATCCGGCGAAAAACACTTCCTGTTCTATAATCCTCCGGTGGTCAACGCCGAACTGGGTATTCGCGCTTCGTCGGTCATCAAGGCCGCGAAGATTGCGGCGTATTTTCTGAGCCGTGACATCCAGTCGATCGTGTTTGCCCGAAGCCGCCTGCGCGTGGAAATCCTTACCACTTACCTGAAGGAAGCCGTGCGTAAAATGGGCCGGGATGAAAACCTCGTGCGGGGATACCGCGGTGGGTACCTGCCCACTGAACGCCGGGAGATCGAACGGGGCCTGAGAGAAGGCAGGGTGATGGCCGTTGTCAGCACCAACGCCCTGGAACTGGGTATCGATATCGGCAGCCTTGATGTCTGCGTCATGGCCGGTTATTCGGGAAGCGTGGCTTCCACCTGGCAGCAGGCCGGCCGGGCCGGGCGGCGCGAAAAAACGGCCCTGATAGTCCTGGTCGCTTCCAGTGCGCCGTTGGACCAGTACATCATCGAGCATCCCGACTACTTCTTTGGGCAGAGTCCGGAAAGCGCGGTGGTAGATCCCAATAATCTCGTGATTCTGGCTAGCCACGCCAAGTGCGCCGCCTTCGAGTTACCTTTCCGGGAAGGAGAAACCTTCGGCCTGGATCCCACGGGCACGGCGGAACTGCTTGATTTTCTGGCCGAAAACCGGATCCTGCGCAAAACGGGCGACAAGTGGCACTGGAGCGCGGAAGCCTATCCCGCGTCCGAAATCAGCCTGCGCACGGCCGCCCCCGGAAACGTGGTCATCCTTGATGTCAGCCGGGAGGGCGCCGTCATTGGTGAGGTCGATTATTTTTCCGCGCCCACGGAGGTTTACGCCAACGCCATTTACCTCCATGAAAGCCGCCAGTACCAGGTGGAAAATCTGGACCTGGAAAACCGCAAGGCCTATGCCCGTCCCGTCGAGGTGGACTATTACACCGACGCGGAAATGAAAGTGGATCTACGGGTGCTCGATCGCCTGCGGGAAGAGCCCATTGGAAGGGCCAACCGTATCCTGGGTGAACTGAGTGTCACGTGGCTGCCGACCATTTACAAGAAAATTCGGTTCGGGACCCATGAGAACGTCGGGTGGGGACATATCCACCTTCCCGAGCAGACCATGCATACTGCCGCGTTCTGGTTCGAGTTTCCCGATACGCTGGACACGCTGCTGGAAACGGATCGTGACGCGTTGTCCGGAGGCCTGCTTGCGCTGGCTTCCGCGTTGCGCCAGGTCGCCCCGGTCCAGGTGCTGTGTGATCTCACGGATATCCGCGCGCACGCGGTGTTGCGTTCCCCGGAGTCTGAACGCCCCGCGATATTTCTGTATGAAAAATGGCCTGGGGGCGCCGGGTTCAGCGAGAAACTCTTTACCCACGCGCGATTCCTGGTCGATGCGGCCCGGGAACGGATCGAGGCGTGCCCCTGCAGACGGGGATGTCCCAGTTGCGTGGGGCCGGTGCGGGAAGTGGGGGAACGGGGGAAGGAACTGGCCCTGAAACTTGCCGGTTTGCTGCTTGGCTGAGCGGAAAGATCTGGGGGAGCGAGGGAAACTTTGCGGTGTTTCTTGTTCTTCCAGGTATTGTTTTAAGACACTGAATAGGCCATGGATCAGCGTAAACTGGAACAACTGAAACGCGCGTTGAATCTCAAAACCGGCGCGGAACTGGAAACCGGACAAGGGAAAAAACCCGAAGGCGAATGTGCCCCGGGTTCTCCCCAGCGTGATGTTCCTGCCTCCCTGGCGGAAGGTGTGCCCTCTGAAGATGAAAACAGCCTGTTGCGTCGGCGATTGCGATCCGCCCTCGGCATCTCCGGCGGCGATGAAAGGTTGAAGGCTGCTCCTCACCCTGGGGAGGAATCCGAAACCATGGACCCGGTGGAACGGGTGCTCGGGGGGAGGATTGTCTCTCGGGAACGCGGGTCATTCCTGCTGGTCCGTCACGAATATCCCGTCACTACGCGTCACGGTGACCTTGAACTGGAAACGATTTTGCGGTTTTCGCCTGAATCGGCGGCGTGGATCGCCGATGATCCTGCCCTGTGCGCCATGGATTGGGGGGAAACCCTGTTTATTGATACCGAGACTACCGGCGTGGCTGGCGGGGCGGGTACCGTCTGTTTTCTGATCGGCGTGGGTAAATTCGTCCCGGATGGCATGTTCCGGCTGGACCAGTGTTTCATGCGGGATTTCGATGACGAGGAAGCGATGCTCGACTTTCTGGACGAAGAATACCCCGCTCCCTCAGCCCTGGTCAGTTACAACGGCAAAAGTTTTGACCTGCCCCTGCTGCGCAACCGACATGTGCAGCATCGGATGTCGTTTCCCTGGCGGAACACGCCGCATTTTGACCTGGTTCACGCGGTGCGGCGTCTCTGGAAACGCCGGATTGAAGATTGCAGTCTCGCCAGCGTGGAACGACAACTGCTTGGGGTGATCAGGACAGGAGACGTACCTGGTTACCAGATTCCTCGCTTATGGCTGGACTTCCTGGTCAGGCGCGATCCCCGCCCCCTGCGTCCTGTCCTTTACCATCACCGTTTTGACATCCTTTCCCTGGTTACCCTTTCGGGCCGGTTGGCCGAAGGTTTGCTGGGCAGGGATGGTCGGAATCTTGACGAAGCGGATGATCGATTGTCGCTCTTGCGGCAGTGTGTCAAAAAACGGGATTATGCTCGGGCCCTGGAAGTGGCGGACGCCCTGCTCGAAGATGAACCGGTACCCGGCCGGTTACGCGAGGTTCATGCCCTGCGGAGTCTCAGCCTGAAGCGCCTGGGACGGGCAGAGGCATACGCGGACGCCCTGTGGGCGTGGTATCGGGCTTTTCCCGATGACGTGGAGGCCGCCTACCTGCTGTCAGGCTGGCTGGCCAGCGCCCGGAGAGACCTCTTCTTGGCCCGCCGGATCTGCGAGGAAACCCTGGAAAAGACAGCGAGGGGCGGTTCTTTCTACCGGGACATGGCTGAACACCCCGGACGGATCCGCCTGGAAAACCGTCTTAGCCGGATCATCGCGCGTATCGAACGACAGTCCGGACGAAAGGGTGGCTCCAGTTCCGAATTATTCGGGGAAGAAGATTAGGGCGCATCACTATCTTGGGGTTTCGGACATGCCTGGAGCAGTTCTTTTGCCCGTGGGATGTCCGGGTTCAGGCTGAGGGCCTGTTTACAACTCTTCTCGACTTCTTTCCACTCATTTCGAGCCGCGGCAACTTCGGCGTAAATCATTATCATGGCCGGATCCCGGGGATCGGCATCGTAAACCTGCCGGGCCAGCGTGGAGGCCTCTTCCAGTTTACCCTTGCCAAGAATCGTTTTTCTATGTCTCTCAGCACTGCCATTGTGATCGGCATACTGTCATTTCGAGCACAGCGAGAATCTTAACTGTGTGATTATAATTTCACTCGTTCTATCAAATTTCTCCTTATTCGGTAGTCGAAATGACAGGTGTCCCCCCACGTGAAAGCCAGCCGTACTATGCGTCCACGGTCCCGGGCGAAACAACGAGGGGTATTGACTCCTGAATGTAAAGTCTGTTAGAATGAACTTCAAAGCAGGGTATATCCCTCACCGGGCGACGGCTTTGGGCCTGTTGCCATGGTTGCCTCCGCGCGCAAGGTAGGAGTAATCCATCAGGATTATTGTGTTTTGTGTCCGGTAACGGCGACCAGAGGGTTTGCCCATTACCGGATGCGTTTTTTCGGTGGCGCGCGCGGGTGCGCGGAAGCCGAAAGGAATAAACGACCCATGGGGCGGCGGCCCCGGAGAAGGAGACCATAACATCGCCACGTTGAAACGGGATGACCCGCAGGTCCGGGTGAACCAGCAGATCCGGGCGCGGCAGGTCCGGGTGATTGATGAGAATGGCGTGCAACTGGGGATCATGAGTCCATGGGACGCCCTGAGAGAAGCGGAGGAGCGGGGGCTGGACCTGGTAGAAGTGGCCCCGACGGCCCAACCGCCAGTCTGTAGGATCATGGACTACGGCAAATACCGCTTTGAGCAGAAAAAGCGGGCACGGGAAGCGCGCAAGCATCAGCATCAGATCGTGATCAAGGAAATCAAGTATCGTCCCAAGATTGATAAACATGATTTTGAGACGAAAACCACTCACGTGCGCGAGTTCCTGCGGGAAGGAAACAAGGTCCGGGTGACTATCATGTTCCGCGGCCGGGAAATGTCGCATCCCGAACTGGGGCGCGATGTGCTTCGGAAGGTGGTGGAAGCGACGGCGGACCTGACCACGGGTGAATACGACGTGGACGCCGTTCCCCTGGAGGGACGAAACATGGCCATCGTCCTGACTCCCGGAAAACACAACTGACCGATCGCGCGAGCATGACCTTTAACGCGCGCGTGCGTCGCGCGCCAGCGAATGGTTTCGTTAACCCGTACTATGGAGAGCACAACATGCCGAAAGTAAAGACGCGCCGGAGCGCGGCGAAGCGCTTCAAAGTGACGGCTGGCGGTAAGTTCAAGCGTCAGAAGGGGTTTCACCGCCACCTGATGGCCAGCAAATCGCCCAAACGCAAGCGCAATCTGCGCAAAGCCGAGTTGGTGGCCGCGGTGGACGTGCCGCGGGTGAAGCGCATGCTTCCCTACGCCTAAGGCGGGTATCCACCCAACTAACCAGAAAGTTACCGCTCAGTTTCAACTGTAAGGAGAAAAGACCATGCCAAGGGCTACAAATAATCCGGCATCCCGTGAACGGCGCAAAAAAATCCTGAAACTCGCCGAGGGATATCGCGGAAGCCGTCACATCCTCAATAAAACCGCTCAGCAGGCGGTGGCCCGCGCCGGTCAGTACGCGTACCGGGATCGCCGCGCGAAGAAGCGGATGTTCCGTCGCCTGTGGATCGCCCGGATCAACGCTGGGGCGCGGTCCTGCGGGATAAGTTACAACCGTTTCATGGAAGGACTGAAAAAGGCCGAGATCATGGTGGATCGTAAAGTGCTGGCTGACCTGGCCGTGGCGGACGCGGCCGCGTTTTCAGTCCTGGTTGAACGCGCCAAAGCCGCGTTGACATCGTGATCATGCGTGTCGTTCCTGCCGTGGATATCCGCGGGGGCCGGTGCGTGAACCTGGTCCAGGGAGACTACGCCCGGGAGACGGTCTTTGCGGAAGATCCGCTGGAACAGGCCAAAGCGTGGTGGGAAGGTTTGCTTGCCGCGGGGGTATCCCCTGGAGAAGGGATAATCCACATTGTCGATCTTGACGGCGCCCGGGAAGGGCGCTGTCGTGTGCTGGACCTTGTGGGGCGCATGGCGGCGGCGGGTATCCGTGTGGAACTGGGCGGGGGGATCCGCGCGATAGATACCGTGCGCGCTGCCGTGGATGCCGGTGTCGTCCGGGTGGTGCTGGGAACGGCGGCCTATCGAGATCCCGATTTGTTGCGTCATGCCGCGGAGACGTGGCCCGGACGGATTGTCGTGGGTCTGGACGCGCGGAACGGAAGGATGGCCCTCCAGGGCTGGCTGGAAGAAACCGACGCCGATCCCGTGAATTTCGCGAAAAAGGCGGAGACCTTGGGCGCGGCCAGAATCGTGTATACGGACATCCTGTCTGATGGGATGATGGCTGGTCCCAATCACGAAATGACCCAAGCCGTGGCGGAAGCGGTAACCATTCCGGTTACCATGTCGGGCGGCGTGTCAAGCCTGGATGACCTGCGCGCGGCTCGTTGTCTCGCGGCCGCGGGGGTGGACGAAGTGATCGTGGGGCGCGCGCTGTACCTGTCCCGGTTTACCGTGGCCCAGGCGCAGGCCGCCCTGAACGCGGATAACTGAAACAGATCCTGAAGGAGCCGCCGTGTTCAACAGGGCTGTAGTGGTGGGCGTGGGCTTATTGGGGGCGTCGCTGGGGCTGGCCCTGCGGACGAAGGGCCTGTGTCGGCGCGTGACGGGTGTCGGGCGGAACCGGGAAACCCTGGTTAAAGCCCGGGAACAGGGTGCGGTGGACGATTTCGAGATCCGGTTGGAGGCGGCCTTGCCCGCGGATCTCGTGGTACTGGCCACGCCGGCGGCCGCGGTTCCCGGGTACCTGGGTATACTGCGACAACATGACGCAGGGGATGGCCGCGCGCTGATCACGGATGTGGCCAGCACCAAAGCGGCCATCTGTGCCGAAGCCGCCCGATTGTGGCCGGAGAATCGCCCTTTTGTCGGGGCCCATCCCATGGCCGGCGGGGAAAAATGGGGACCCGAGTGGGCGGACGCGAACCTCTACCGCGACGCGGTGTGTTTCCTGGAACGGGCTGGTGGTGGCATGTCTCTCGTCGCCCAGGACTGGGTCAGGGCCCTGTGGGAGGCGGTGGGCTGTCGCGTGGTGGACATAGATCCCCAGGTCCATGATCACGTGCTTTCCCGGACCAGTCATCTACCCCACGTGGCGGCAGCAGCCCTGGCCATGGTAGCCGCGGCTGCCGGAGCGGACAGTCGTTTCATCGGGAACGGTTTTCGCGACGCGACCCGCATTGCCGCGGGACGGGCAGAAATATGGCGGGATATCTGCCTGACCAATCGTGAGGAAATTCTGTCCGCGTTGGGGGAATACCGGGACGCGCTGGACGCCTTCATTGAAGCCGTGCGTACTGGAAATGGCGAACACCTGGAAACACTGTTTGACCGCGCCCGGATCGCCCGACGGGAGGTCACCGGCACATGAGCGGACTGTCCGGTTTCTTCATCACCTTTGAAGGTATTGAAGGGGGCGGAAAAACAACCCAGTCCCGCCGGCTCGCGGAGCGGCTCGCGGCGGAAGGAATCGATGTGGTGGTAACCCGTGAACCGGGTGGCGATCCTCTCGCGGAGGCGATCCGCCGCCTGCTGCTGGATCCAGCGAACGCGCCGGTGACGCCTGAGGCCGAATTGCTGCTGTATGCCGCCGCCCGGGCGCAGCATGTGGCCCGGGTGATTCGTCCCGCGCTGGCAGCGGGGCGCGTGGTGCTGTGTGACCGATACAGCGATTCCACGGCGGCTTACCAGGGGGGCGGGCGCGGGGTCGATCACGATACCCTGCGCGTGTTGCATCGTGTGGCTACGGACAACCTTTTGCCAGATCTGACCCTGCTGTTTGATCTCGACCCGGAAACAGGACTCACCAGGGTGGGAGGCCGGGGGAAGGATCCGGACCGGATGGAAGGAGAGGATATCGCGTTTCATCGCAGAGTGCGCGCCGCCTTTCTCGAAGCGGCCCAGAGGGAGCACGGGCGGTTTCGGGTCATTGACGCTTCTCGTGACGTGGACACGGTGGCGGACACGGTCTGGCGAGAAGTTATGCCCGCGCTTGATGCCTGGCGTGCGGGGAGGCGCGCGACATGTCCCTGACGCGGGTTCGGGATCAGGACGCCGCGTTGCGGTCCCTGCGCGGTTTTCTGCAGCACGGAAGGATCCCTCCCGGGTTATTGTTCTGGGGGCCGGACGGCGTGGGCAAGCGGCTTGCCGCGCTGGAGTTTGCCAAGGCGATAAACTGCCAGTCCGGTGGGGCCGACGCGTGCGACGCGTGCGTTTCCTGTCGCAGGATTGCCCAGGGGGTTCACCCGGATGTGCGTCTGATCGTACCGGCCAGGAAACTGCGCGTCATTCCCGTTGCCGTGGTGGAAGAAATCGTTGATATGGTCATGTTCCGTCCTCATGAAGGGCGGTACCGGGTGTTCTTGTTCGAAGACGCGGACCGCATGAACATTCAGGCCCAGAACAAGTTGCTCAAGACCCTGGAAGAGCCGCCCACCCCAACAGTCTTCGTGTTTATCACCAGCCAGCCCCGCCAGATCCTGCCGACGGTTCGTTCCCGGTGCCAGGGGGTCCGTTTCGGCCTGCTGTCCCTGGAGACCGTGGCGGATATCGTGGAAAGGGAAACCGGCCAGGACCGCACCACGGCGGAAACGTTCGCCGCCTTGGCCTATGGTCAGGCGGGCTCCGCCCTGGAAATAGCCCGAAGCGGCAGAAGGACTATCGTGCTCGACATACTCAATCGACTGGAATCAGGGGAAGATCCCCTGCTGGTGAATGAGGCCCTGGGAGAATATCTTCGGCAGCGTGAGGAAGAGATTGGCCGGGAAACCCGGGCGGTTTTTTCCGAAGAACCGACTGAGGACGGACCAAGTGACAATGGCGATGGATCCGGAAAAGACCGGGAACTGCTTGAGGCGGAAATCGCGGGGAGAACGCGCCGGGAAGTCCGAGAAATGCTGCGGCTGATTGCGTCGTGGCAGCGGGATCGGCTGGTTGCTGGCCTGGGATTACCCCCGGACCGGTTGTTGAACCGGGACCAGGCCGATAGGCTGGCCGCCGCGGCGCGGCTTTCTCCGGCACAGTACGCGGGACGGCTGGAAGCGATCGAAAAAGCGGGAAAGTACCTGGAACGGAATATCGGCCGGGATCGGGTGTTACGGGACCTGTTTTTTGAACTGTCCGGTTAACCCTCGGTGCCGGGTACCTTGACGCGGTAATGCCGCTGGAGGAAGAGCAGTGCACGTGATTCGTATTCGACTACGCAAGCCAAGACGCGTGTGGGATTATCGTTGTCCGGACATGGCGATTCCCCGGGATACGCCCTGCCTGCTGGAAGGAGAGAATGGGCTGGAGTGGGGCGTATGCGTGTTGCCGCCCGAACCGGTTTCCCCGGAAATCGCGAACCGGATCCGGTACCAGTTGGTGCGGACAGCCAGCGACGCCGATCTGCTGATCATGAGCGAAATCGAGACAGAGGAGCCTCGGGTACTGACCAAGTGTCGCGAAAGGGTAGAGGCCCATAAATTGCCCATGCGCCTGGTGGACGCGGAAATATCCTTTGATCGCAAGAAGATCACGGTGTTTTTCACGGCCGAAAATCGCGTGGATTTCCGGGAACTGGTTCGCGATCTGGCCCGGGAATTTCACAAGCGCATTGAACTGCGGCATATCCAGGTGCGGGACCAGGCCAAGATTGCTGGCGGCATCGGGGTATGCGGACGCACGTTGTGTTGCTGTTCCTGGATGGAAACGTTTTTCCCTGTTTCCATGCGGATGGCCAAGTGTCAGAACCTTTCCCTGAACCCGGGCAAGATCAGCGGCCAGTGTGGTCGCCTGTTGTGTTGCCTGGCCTACGAGGCCGAAACCTACGGGTACAAGGGGAAAGGAGGGGTCCGGGTGTGCGCTAACGCCTGCGCGGCGCGGGACGCGGCGGAAGAACCCGAGGATGATCTCGACGCCGACCTGCCGCCGGAACCCGAGTCCTGACGCGCCAGGAGCAGCCCGGCCATCATGATCGATCCCTGAAGGTCGTCGCGTGTTTCAACCGATAGACAGCCATTGTCATGTGCAGGATCCCCGGTTTGACGCGGATCGTGACGCGGTTTTGGACCAGGCGTTGGCCTGTCTTTCCGCCGTGGTCGTGGTTGGGGATACCCTGGAAAACAGTGAGCGGGCAGTTACGCTGGCGGCGCGATCCCGGGTGCGAGCGGTAGTGGGCATTCATCCTTACCACGCGTCTTTGGTCACGAATGCCCTCATCGAGCAACTGCGGGACCTTGTGGAGCGGTACCCGGACCGGATCGTGGCAATAGGTGAGACCGGCCTGGATTACTACAACGAGTTCTCACCCCGTTCGGATCAATGGAAGTCCTTTGAAAAACAGGCCCGACTGGCCAGTGAGTTGAACCTGCCCCTGGTTATCCATAACCGCCAGGCAGATGCCGATACGCTGGCCCTGCTGCGGGAATATCGGTCCGGACTGCCTGGGGTAATCATGCATTGTTTCGGTAGTGGACCCGCGGAGGCCGAAGCGTTCGCGGCGCTCGACTGTCACGTGTCTTTTGCCGGCAACCTCACCTATCCCCGGGCCCAGGCGTTGCGGGATGCCGCCAGGCGGGTACCTGATCACCAACTTCTCGTGGAAACCGATGCTCCATATCTGGCTCCACAGCCCGTTCGTGGCAGGCGTTGCGAACCCTCCCACGTGATTCATACGGTTAACGCCCTCGCGACCCTGCGGAATGAACCGGTGGAAACCACCGCTGACCGGGTAGCCCGAAATGCCATGGCTGTGTACCGGTTGGATCCAGGTGGACTTTCGATTTCCGCGACAGGGGACCTCCCGGATGCTTGAGGCCCTGGTCTTCGACTTCGATGGCGTGATCCTGGACACGGAAACCCCTCTGTTTGAGGCATGGGCCCGGCTGTACCGGGAATATGGCCACGTGTTGCCGATCGAAAAATGGGCCGCCAACGTGGGGGGATATGCTTACGACGTTTTTGACCCGTACGTGGAACTGGAGCAACGGACAGGGCGATCCCTCGATCGGGAAGCATTGAAAATGCTCCGTCGCCAATGGTACCTGGGCGCACTGTCCCGACAGGGTATGGCCCAGGGGTTACCGAAATTACTCGACGCGGCCCGGAATCGGGGATGGAAATTGGGCGTGGCATCCAGTTCGGACCGGGAATGGGTGCACGGTCACCTGCGTCGGCTTGAACTGGCGGACAGGTTTGACGCGGTGGCCTGTGGGGACGAAGTGGAACGGGTGAAACCCGATCCCGCGGTTTATCACTTGTGTTTGCGTCGTCTGGGGGTAGAGAGTTGTGCCACGGCCGCGTTTGAGGATTCACCTCGAGGCACTGCCGCCGCCCGGGCCGCGAATATATACTGTTTGGCGGTACCCAATCCGGTGACCCGTGCCATGGATCTTTCCGGGGCACACTGGCTGGTTCCATCGCTCGACGCGTATCCGCCGGAGCAGTTTCTTGATGAGGTAGCCGCCCGTCATGCCCTTTCGCTTTGAATGGTTCATAGCCCTGCGTTACCTGCGGGGAAAACGCCGTACCCGGTTCATCAACCTGATTACCATCATTTCCATCGCCGGGGTAAGTGTCGGCGTGACCGCGCTGATCGTGGTCATGTCGGTGATGACCGGTTTCGATATCGCCCTGCGGGACATCATTATCGGAAACCGCGCCCACGTAATGGTGTTTCTGCCCACCGGCGAACGCATGACGGATTACGAAAAGGCTATCCGCGAGGTACAGGCCATTACGCCTGAACTGATCGCGGCCGCGCCCATCGTGCAGGTGGAAGCCCTGTTGCGCCGGGGGGAAGCCACCACCGGGGCCATTATCCTGGGCGTCGATCCCGAAATGGAGACCAGGGTAACCGATCTGGCCGCGAATCTCACCCGGACCGGGGGGCGTTCATTTGGCATCGGCGAACTGCCGGGAGACAAGGAAATCGTGCTGGGATATCGCCTGGCGAGCCGGATCGGCGCGCGGGTAGGGTCAGAAATCGCGGTGGTTACGGACAGACCCACGGTTACCCCGTTCGGCGTGCGATCGGGAAACCAGGTATTTCTACGGGTCAGCGGTGTTTCCCAGGCGAAAATGTCCGATTTCGACAACCTGTACGCTTTCGTCAACCTGGAAACGGCGCGCATGCTGACCGGTCGTCCCGGCGTTGACGGCATCCACCTGAAACTGACCGATCCCTTCGTGGCCATGCCCGTCGCGCGCCGGATTGAAACCGGCCTGGACTATCGCGCGCAGACCTGGTACGAAAGCCAGCAGGAGTTTTTTGAAGCACTCAAGCAGGAAAAGGTGGCCATGTTTATCATCCTGGTGTTCATCGTCTTGGTGGCCGCCTTCAACATCACCAGCACGCTGATCATGATCGTCATGGAAAAACGACGGGACATTGGTATTCTGCGCACCCTTGGCGCGAGCGGTCCCTCGATTCTGCGTCTGTTTATGTTCGAGGGATTGCTTATCGGGGTTAGCGGAACCTTCCTGGGACTGGTCATGGGACTGCTCCTGGCCTGGAACCTGAATCCCGTGGCTGAGTTTGTGGCCTGGATGCTGGGCGTGGACCTGTTCAACAGCGTCATTTACTTCTTCGATAGCATACCGGTGGCAGTGGTGCCCCGGGACGTGATATGGATCACCGTTTCCTCAGTGCTGTTGACCCTGTTGTCCACGGTGTATCCCGCCGTGACCGCTACCCGTCTCAATCCCGTGGATGCCTTGCGGTATGAATGACGTGATGCAAGAACCGACCATTTCCGGCCCGGATGTCATCCTGGAATGCCGCGCGGTGGGGAAGGTCTACCAGGATGCCGGAAGAGTCCTGGAAATTCTCAAGGGGGTTAGTCTATGCGTGCCGCGCGGGAAAATAATGGCCATCAGCGGTCCCTCTGGCGCGGGGAAAAGTACCCTTTTGCATATCATGGGTACCCTGGACCGCCCAACCTCCGGCGAAGTCTTCTTCAATGGTGTTTCCTACGCGGCCATGTCCAGGAGGGATATCAATCGCCTGCGCAACCGGCATATTGGTTTTGTGTTTCAGTTTTATCACCTGTTGCCGGAATTTACCGCCATGGAAAACGTGATGATGCCCGCCCTGTGCGCGGGTGCGTCACGCAGGACCTGTCACGATCGGGCGGAAGAACTGCTGGTCAAGGTTGGACTGCAGGATCGGATGCATCATAAGCCGGGAAAACTGAGCGGTGGTGAACAGCAACGGGTAGCCATCGCCCGTGCCCTGTTTAATCGTCCGGCCCTGGCGTTGTGTGATGAACCCACCGGGAACCTGGATGAACGAACTGGAACCGATATTATCGCGCTGCTCTTTGACCTGAACCGCCTGGAAAACACCACTTTTGTCCTGGTGACCCATGATGAACACCTCGCGGAGCGGGCCGACTGCTGGGTGGCCCTGCGCGCGGGACAGGCCGAAATCCGCCGGGTCTGAGGACGATAGACGGCTTCCCTGTCATGCCATTCACCCCGTGAAGGCTCGCCAGGCACTCCACGCGGCCGAGCAAATAACCACGACCAATGACAGGATGGCTACTCGGTTTACCCGGCCAATCCATTCATCCGCTAGGGCGTCTTTGCGGGCCCGGAACACCAGGAAACGCGCGACCGGCAGGATCAGCAGGACGACAATGAGGACCCACAACACGCGGCCGTACCAGTCCACGCTGGGCAGTCCGGGAACGTATCCAGGTCGCCACGCGTATTCCAGCGGAAAGTAATTGATGCTGGGCGGATTGGCCGCGTACACCAGCATACCCAGGGCAAAGGCCACGCATCGCGCGCACAGTTTCGACTGCTCACGGGTCATGCGCCCCACCCTCCGTGCCGGATCAGTCCTTCAGCAAGAATACACAGGGTCAGGGCCAGCGCGATCAGTGCCGCTATGAACGTTTGAGCCACGCGAACCATGCGTGGAGACACCTGGTCCGACAAGGCCAGCCGCCTCAGTCGGGGCAGCAGCAGCGCGGGCGCGATCGCCATGACTGCCAGATGGGTCTTGGCCCGGAACAACCGTTCTCCCCATCCGTGCGTGTATCCCAGTTTCTCCCACAGGACGCGCGTTTCAAAGGTTGGATACAGCATTCCTCCCGTAACCGCGCTGCCCAGCAACAGAAGCCAGAGCAGGGACATGGCCACGCGCCCTGCCCGGCGTTCCGGATACAGAAGCATTCCCGCGAGACTCAGAACCACTCCTGCCGCGCACAGTCCATGCGCGGCCAGCAGGGGAATCCGCCATGTCTCCCACGTGACTACGGGCATTGTTTGGGTTCCCGAACCGTTATTTCATCCAGAAAGAATCGTACAATCTGGCGGTCCGACCGCGTGTGGTTTCCAGCAGCGGCAGCGCGGAAGCGTCACCAGCCGCGTACTGGAGCATCAGCCGGCCTTCTTCGTAGCACAGTTCGTCGTGTTGCGGAAAGACTTCCTTGAGCAGGAAATGGGTGAACTTGACCAGGCGCCATGAACCATACACCAGGGGGCGATCGCCTCGAACGGTCTCCACGGCGACGGCCATCCCCGATTTCATGGCCTGCTGCAGATCAGCCAACTCCGAAGATGGCGCGAAACAGACCGTGTAATTCCGCCCGAACTGTTCCGAACGCTCCATGCCATGGGTATCCGATATGCCGACCACCGGTACCTGGAGACCTTCCAGAGCCTTGTTCTGCCACATGGCTGCCTGGAGCGCGTTCTGGTCGTATTGTTTTATGGACTCCCAGTCGTCCCCGCTGACCAGTTCCAGCATGTCAAACATGCCGCTACGCAACAGGTAATCCAGCATCGTTTCCCCCACGTTATGAGCATTCCGCGTGACCCAGTAAGGGTGGCACAGCATCGCGATGCCACCCCGTTCATGGATACGGTCGGTGACCCACCGGCAGGCGGCCACGTGCCACGGATTGACACCTTCCGGCAGGTTGTCCAGCGATTTCTGGATTTCACCGATGGCCTCGCGAACTACTTTTTCACCATCCGGATTGTCCTTGTACAACTGGCTGACCCCTTCGCGGGTGCCGAACGCCACGATGTGTACGGGGTTATCCGGCGCGTGGATTTCTTCGCCGCCATAAATCTTCAGATCAATGGGAACATTGCGGTAAAAATCGGCGGCTTCCATGGATGGCGCGTGTTTATGGTGATCGGTCAGGGCCATGAAATCCAGGCCGACCCGTCGGCAGGCTCCCGCCACGTACGCCGGGGATTCCACGCCATCGGAATGATGGCTGTGCATATGAAAATCCCCTTTCCAGGGACGTAACCTGAACAGGTCTTCCTTCAGCGAGTAGATCGCGAACGGACCAATGGTTTTTTTCTTGTCCGCGACGGATTCCTCAAGCACGAGCACATGAACCTGTTCCGCCGCGAGAAACAGGTTCAGGTGAAGATTTCCATCTTCGGCGGGCTTGACTTCAGTCTGGACTCCAGGCGGGATGGGACTGTCGCCATAATATTGATCAAGTGCCGTGTAGGTAACTTGATACCGCGCCTCCGGTTTGAATCGGCAGTGGTCGTACAAGGGCCGGATGACCACTTCCACGTTGCTGTCCGCCCTGGCGATTTTCGGGGTTACCTCGTAATAACGGTTGACGTCCCGTATTACTGCTCCCGAGGGAAGTTGAGGCAATTGCCACCAGCCCGCGATGGCCACCCTCGTGATTCCGAAAACAAGAAGAAATATGGGGAATACCCAGCCAATCCGGCGTCCTCGCATCTTCGCTCCTCCTTCCACTTCAATCGTTGGTATCGGTTCTTGATCCGGTGACCAGAATTTAGACCAGCCTGGGAGATTTCAGGTTTTACGACCTCGCGCGCGTTTCAGCGCCTGGTAGGCCTCGTTGAGCGCGCGCATGGCGTCTTCATCACCGCCATGGTCCGGATGATGGATCTTGGCTTTTTTGCGATAAGCCCGCTCGATTTCCTCCCATGTCGCGGAGGACGAGATACCTAGAAGCCGGTAACACAACTCCAGGTCTGCCGGATGGGGCGCCCCGAAGGCCCGTTCTCCCGCGTCCGCGAAGCGTTGTCCTTTGCCGGTGAAGCCCGCCGCGGTGCGCAGATCTTCCTGCAGCATCCGCCACAATCTGGCGAGGATGGGGGTGAGTCCCGTGGCGTGAAGCAGGGCGGCGATGAGAATAACCACGAATATTTCCTGCAGTCCTGCCATGGCTTACCACTCTTCATCCCGGGGCGGGCGTGGTTTCCTGCGAAAGTCCAGGATATCGTCCAGATCATCAGTATCACCGTGAAACGCGGAGGCATCGGGCTGGGACGGTGGGGGTGGAGCGTTTCTAAGCATCCGTGATCGACGCCATCGATGGTAGGCCGGTATGAGCCGCATGAGCAGGTACCCCGCGGCAAGCCCACCCAGGTGGGTTTCCACGGAATTCTGCCCGCCCTGTACGCCCTGCAGGATGTTTAACACGATGACCACGAACACCAGGCCCCGCGCGCTGAGCGTTACGGGGAGGGGAAACAGCACAAACTCCCGGTCAGGATCGATCATGGCGAAGGCGACCAGCAACCCCATTATCGATCCACTTGCCCCGACCACCACGGGATTGTGGCCAAAAACCGCAAGGCTGACCAGGGTAGTCAGCACGCCCAGGACACCGCAGGTGACATAAAAAAAATAGAACTGTCGGGTACCCAGCAATCGTTCCACTTCCGGACCAAACAGGTAAAGCCAGAGCATGTTGAAGGCCAGGTGCATCAGCCCGGCATGAAGAAACATGTACGAGAAGGGCTGCCACACCATGCCTCGCATGAACAAGCCCGGATTGAAACCAAGCACGAAGGAAGGCAGGTCGCCCAACCCGACGACTCCGGTGACCATTTCCAATACCAGTTGCGCGGCGAAACACACGCCCGTCGCGATGATCAGGAAACGAACCCCCTTGGTAATACGGGGCTCCATGAAACTGAACGGGTTGCTGCCCGTCCAACCTGATCGGGTCCAGGGATTCCCTTGCGCCATGTCAACGGCTCCATCCCGCGCGAAAATCATCCAGCGATACGACGGGATTGTATCAGGATTCATGGGCCGGCGGCACCTCACCCCGTTCATTCCGCGGGTAGGGTGATGACTTGCCGTTTTAAAAATGAGTGACCGCCACGACCAACTTTCCAGTTAACTGGAAGTATCGTGGCGGCCTGTGCCCATCAGCCGTTGCAGTGCTTCCCACCGGGTACCACTTTCATGGTAATTGTTACAGATGAGAAGTGCCAAAGTCAAGTTGTTTCCCGAAAATCCGGCAGATAAAAAGCGAAAAACCAAATGTTTTGCATAATTAATAATTGTTTATGGATTGAACGGAAGTATAGAGGCATGGTAAAGCATAAAAAACACGAGGGATTTCTTTTGGGGTTACCCGTTATTTTAAAGTAATGGTAAGGACCATTCATGGGACGGGAAACAATGCGAAATGAAAAGGTTCTCCCGTGGCGGGAAGGGCGCCTGGCAATATTTCAGGCGATGATCCTGCTGGGCGCGCTGGTCCTCGTGTTTCCCGGGTATTTTTTCCGGGGAGAGACCATAGCGCCCACCATCGCCCTGAGGGATGTGCAACCCTGGCTGGGCGCGTCGGGGGGAACCCCCGAAGGCATCCCCATGCGGCTGATGTCCGATGTCATCACGTTTTTCATTCCCCAGTACAGCCTGGTTCAGCGCTCCTTTTCTCAGGGGGAATGGCCGTTGTGGAATCCCTACCAGTTTGGTGGCATGCCCCTGCTGGCGAACTGCCAGTCGGCGGTGTTTCTGCCACCGCGGATGCTGCTGGCCTGGCTTCCCCTGGAGGTGGCGGTATCATGCTTCATTCTCCTGAAACTCTGGCTGTGCGGGATGGCGGCGTGGCTTACGGCCCGGCAGTTGCGCCTTGGCGTGCCCGCGGCATCCCTGTATTCGCTGATGTGGCTGGCCGCGCCTTACTGTCTCCTGTGGTCGTACTGGTCGCTGACGGATGTGGCCATCGCGTTTCCCATCACCTTTCTGGGAGCGGAACGTTGCCTGAGGGATAGCCGGTCGATTTCAGGTCCGGCCTTTTTCGGCGCGGGCGTCGCGTGGATGCTGCTGGCCGGTCATCCGGAAACGGCGTTCGCGTTCTGCTGGGTGCTGGGGGTTTACGTTTTCCTTCGGCTGGTATGGAACCCGGGAGTGGGGGAAGGGGTCATCCGACCGGTCGTGGGGCTGGCGATTGCTTCCGTGATTGCCCTGGGGTTGACGGCAGTGCAGTGGCTGCCTTTCCTTGAATACCTGCTGCATTCCAGCACCTTTTTCGAACGCCAGAACGAGGAGCGGTTCTATTACGGCCTGACTTCCCTGGTTTGCGTGGCGTTTCCCCGTTTTCTGGGCTCCTTCGCGGAAAAGAATTACTGGGGCAACATCAATTCCCACGTTGAGATGATGTTGTACGCGGGGACGGTAGCGCTGATCGCGTTGCCCCTGGCCTTTCAGAACGCGTGGACTCGGGTTCGGGAGCGGTCTCCAGACGCGATAATGACCCTTGCCCTCGCGGTGGGCGCCGTCGTGTCCGCGGTGGCCTCGCTGGATATGGGAGCGATGGCCTGGCTGAATCGACTGCCCATGTTTCGTTCCATGCTCTGGTGTTATCACGCCGTGTTCCTGATTTTTGCGCTCCCGCTACTGGGGGCGTTAGGGCTGGACCGGCTTTTTTCCGGCAGGATTTCACCGAGACACGTGGGCGTCTGCCTGGCGTGGGGCGCGGCGTGGCTTATGTTTGCCGTGGGCTGTTATTGGTTTCATCACGCCGTTCTACGTATGGCCGGAGAGGACGCTGTGGTTCGTCGTGAAGTCATCATCGGCACCGGGTGGCTGATGCTGTCCCTGGCCCTGATCGGGCTTGCCTCCCTGGCCCGTGGACTGGGGTGGCGCGGCGGCTGGCTTGAGCGCATACTGCCGGTGCTGTTCGGCCTGGTGGTGGTATTGGATGCCACCCGCGCCCTGCGGCTGGAGTTGCCGACTTCACCGAAACGCTGGTTCTACCCGGAGACCGCCCTGGTGCAGCGACTGAAGCAACTGGAATTTCCCGTTCGGGTGGGACTGTCCGAAGGGGGCATTGTGGCGGGCGTGCTGACCCCAGCTGGGGTGATGGACTGGGTGGGGTACGATGGCCTGTACCCGGGACGGATGTGGCGGTTTCAGCGCGCGCTGGGTCCTGAATTCTGGGACGCCATGGAACCCGCGGCATCCATCGCCTGGTTTGTGAACGATCCCCGGTATCCGCCCATCATGCCGGAATCGGCCTATCAACGCATGGAGCGGGTGGCCCTGCTGGATGGCCTGGAGTTGTTGCGGGATCCGAAGGCATTGCCCTGGGCACGATTAGTCTATCGCGTGGAAACGGAACCGGACCTGGAACACCAGTACATCCGGATGAAAACGCCGGGATTTGATCCCGGTCGCGTCGCGCTGGTTGAAGCGTTCCCGCCAGAGTGGCCTGGCATGCCGGAAGCCGCCGTTCCATCCGATGGGGGGGAGGCGCGGATTCTCCGGTACGCCATGAACAACGTTGTAGTGGCGACCGAAAGCGACACGCCCGCCTTGCTGGTTACCGCGGACGCGTGGTTTCCTGGCTGGAAAGCCTGTGTGGATGGAAAACCCGCTCCGGTGATTCCCGCGTACACGGTGTTCCGAAGTGTGCCACTGCCTGCCGGGAAGCACCAGGTGGAATTCCGGTACGCGCCGGTATCTTGGCAGGCGGGCATGGCTATCTCCTTATGCGTCTCGTGCGGGATGGTCATCATGGGGTGCGTGATGGTCGCGAGACGATTAAGAAAAGCGATACGCGTGCCGATATTACGCCAAGGGTAGCCAGTATTCTCTACCAGAGGAAAAGAGCGTCCATGGAGCAGATTGAAATAGGATGGATCGCGCACGAACCTTTTTTGAAGCCGTTGCTTTACTTGATAGAAAAACTGGAACGCCAGGGGATACGACAGAAGATCTGGGCCTTTCCTGACTATTTTACCGAGTCGCCAGAATCGTTTGAACGTCACGTGGCGCCAGGTATTCGCGCCCTTTATGACGCGCGTCCCTTGATAATCGTGTGGTGTGTGCACGTGGGGAACCCCAGAATCGTGCCCTTTTACCAGGATTCTCCCGCGGGGTTGAATATTGTCATTGAGCACGATCTTTTCTCGCTGGAACCGGAAGGTTGCGTGGCGACCGATAAGCCCCATGAACTGCTCGTTTTTACGCGACAGCACTGGGCTTACCGTCATGACGCGGTTGCTCCCAATCGCTGTTTCACACCCGCCCGCTGGTACAAGTTAGACGCCCCCCTGCCGGACGATCTCAAGCGTTTCATGGAGACCCCGGAGGCCGCGCGGTGGGATAAGTGGCGACGTGCCATCCTCGTGGAATCGTTGTATTACACCAACGCCCCGTTTCCGTACGCCGGTCTCTTTGACAAGGTGTTTCAGAAACCCTGGAAAGAAACCGTCGCGCGCGAGGGGGTGGTAAACGCCCCCGTGAATCTCGCGGGGCCTCTTGGAATCGTATCCGCGCAGTATCTTGCCGGGTTCTGGTTCAGCAGAAAATCCTCGGCCCTGGTCGAGGCCCTGTTTCACGGATGTATTCCCGTGATGTACCCCCACCCCGAAGTCCCATCGGAAGAATGTGGCCGTTTTTTTATCGAGGAGAAGCCGCACCCCACCATTCCGGTTCTGAGCCGCGTGGTGATTGACAAGGGGAATCCCTCGAATGGCCAGATCATACCCACGGTCATGGTGACGACTTCCGGGGATTTTGCCCAGAAGATCCGCATGTTACAGGCGGATCCTGACCTGAGGAAACAGGCGATACGGGAAATGGCCCGGCAGTGGCTTTTCACGCCGGATGGCATACAGGACGACTGGCCGCCCTCCATCGAGGTCATCATCCTGGATCGGTTGCGGCAGGTCAAGGGCGCGTGAGGAAGGAGGTGGGTCGTGGACGCGATCATATGCAGCGCGGGACAAGGCTCCCGCATGGGACCCATGGGGTTTTGCATGCGGAAAAGCATGTTCCGGGACATTCACACGGACAAGACGATACTCTGGTACCAGCTGGACGCGTTACAGGAACTGGGGATAAGCCGGGTAGTTGTCCTGTATCCCCGCAAAGACTGGCAGATTCCCGCGGAACTTGAACGCGTCTCGGAACGATTTCGTGATATGGAGTTACGCTCCCTTCCGGTTCAGACCAGGAATATTCTTGAAACCGTGGAAGTGGGGCTCACGCACGTGGCATCCGATCACGTGATCCGACTGGATGGTGACGTCTGCGTGCCGGAGCGTACCGGGTTACTGCCGCTCAAAGAGGTAGATGGCAACGCGATAGCATGCTTTTCATCGCCACCGGGTTATCCTGTCAATGAGCATACTTTCGTGGTGCAGGATCGTCAACTTCGATACTGGCATCACGGGATGAATTCTTTCCGAGTGTGGAGTTGCATAGAACGGTGGACGACGAATGATTTAAAGCGTCTTCTGGAATATGGCAGGACGCGGGGTTACCCGCTTCTGTACCAGTGCATCAGTGACTTGACCATGGCTGACCCGCCCCTGGAGTGGGAAGAAATTGAACTCCCCGTAACTTACGAAATCGATACCCCCGAGGATGCCCGTGAACTCGTTAATTTCTGGGATCAGAGGGCAAGGGAACTGGAAGTCAGGGCCCTTTCATTCTGGGTTGCCCAGAACGCATATCCCAGGTTCAGTTTTGACAAGCAGGCGCAATTGCGCCACGACATTGATATCGTGCTGGACCTGGTAAAAGACGGCCAGAAGTTTCTGGAAATCGGTCCTGGCGAAGGCCAGTTGATGGAGGCCATCCTGCAACAGCACTCTCCATCACGGTACCGGGCTGTTGAACCAAACCCGCGCTGGATTGCCCGTCTCGAGCAAAAATTCCAGGGAGATTCCCGCGTGCAGTGTTTTAATGGTACCCTGGAAGCATGGAATCAGCAATGCCAGGACACCGATGATTGCGACGATATTGCTCTTGCCATGGGATGGGCAATTTATATTATTCACGATGAGACGTTGCATAGAAACCTGTTTGGTCTGAAAGCGCGGAAACTGGTGATCAAGGCTGCTGAACCGCCCCAGGACCGGTACCTGCGGCTGCTGGTGGATAACTATTCACCCGAGATTGGCGGACACTACATCGCGCTCTACAGGAGCGTTTCAGAAATGTGCAGTATCGTGCGTCACGCGGGCTGGCTGATCAGGGAAGTACGTCGGTCGATCTATCCCCCTGAGATTGAAAGCCGCTATGGAAACCGCGCCTACCTGATCGTGGCGGAGCGTCCCTTGTAGTCCTGTTACCCTTGCGCCGCGGCCACCCCGGTGGATGCCTGGTGATGAGCGGTTGCGCCACTTTTATGGTCCAGAAAGCAGCATCCCGGGCACATGGCAAACAGTTTTTTCTGGCAGGTCTGGCGAAATTTCCGCATGATCGCGTTGTTCCAGATTTCTTTCAGGGTCTGTTCCCGGACGTTCCCGACCTTGATTATCCAGCAGGGGTAAGCGTCTCCCGTGCGCCCCACGATCAGGGTATTCCACGCGTTGCGGCACTCGTAATTTTTAAGGTTAATACCCGTGCCGTCGTAATAATCCAGCAGGTCTTGCCGGGGCATTCTCGGCAGTCGCAGTTCCACGCCTGCTTCCCGGGCGGCCGCTTCCGTTCTTTCCAGCGCGTCGGCCAGTTGTTGCCTGTCTACTTGTGGCCAGCGGATTTCCGACGCTTCGATGGATTCCGGGTCGCGCGTGCCAAGGTCTTCAAGGTCATGCATGCGGGTTTCGGTGACCAGGTTCAGCACGTCTCCGCCGAATTCCCTGACGACCCGGGGCATCTCATGCAGCACGTGGACATTATCCTGCTGAATCACGGTGGTGATGTGAATCATCGGGCACTGTTTGCCGGACAGGTCCCGGATCCGGCGCAGGGTCTGCACGCCCCGCATGGACCGATCAAAGGCCCCACGCATTTTCCGGATCTGGTCATGCAATTCTCCGGGTGCCTCGATGGAAGTGCCCGCGAAGTTGAACCCTAATCCTCCAAAACGTCTTGGCGCAAGGGCCACGATGCGCTCGGCCCGGTCTTCCGGAAGCATGGTCGTGTTGGACACGAAGTGGGTACGTGCCCTGCGCGACGCGTGTTCCAGCAGTTCCATGAAATCCTTGCGGACGAAGGGCTCTCCTCCCGTGAAGGTGACCAGGCTGAATCGCTGCACCTGGTCTATGACCCGATGCCATTCTTCCGTGGTCAGTTCCCCTTCCATCTGTTTCCTGATGGGCACGTTTTCCAGAAAATCGATGTACTGGCACATCTTGCATCGCAGGTTGCAGCGGCGCGTTACCTCGAAGTAGTAATGCCAGGGAGGAAAAGAATACCCATTGCGCAGGTATCGGAACGGAATTTCACTGTATGCCCGCTGTAGCCACTGGTACAGGGCGGCTATGCGCGATCGGCCGTGGCCGTTGCTTTCAGACACGCGTCATCTCCTTTATCATTCCGCATCATACTAAACAATCACGTACCGGTCCTTCTTTCCCTGAAACAGGAAGACGCGAGGGCCACCATTCGTTACATCCAACAAGCCCCTTTTTTTTGCGGGTATAATAAAAGAAAGGGCAGGTCAGACGGCAGGCTCCCCTTGGAGAAAATAAACATGAGGCAACCGTTCCGGGAAGGTGGTACGTGGTTACACAGGGGGGATAAAGGTGGCATCACGCCAGGTAGGGCGATCCGGGTGGTATTCATTGCGATACTCCTGGGTGGCGGTTTGGCCTGGCCCGCGGAAATGCTAAAAAAGGTCTCAGCAGAGGCTCGACTGGGAGGGGCGGCTATCGGTGCTGAACCGGCGTTACGGGCCTTGCCATGGTGGTCCAGTCTTCGGTCTGCCAAGTCGGATGTGCCTGTCGTGATAGCGCTAGGGGCTCCAGACCGGTCGGTTCTCAGGGCGGAAGACGCCAAGCGGGAATCCAGTGAAGAGAAAGGGACTTTACGTATCGGTATTCTCCGGGATCTTCCCGCGCCGTTCGAGTTTTCTGGTGAAACCTTGTCCTGGACGCAGCTGGCGGATGGCTCGTTCGTGGCCGCGTTTTCCGTGATATCAGGGGAAGCCTTGGGCATGCGCTTCGGCTTTACCTCCCTTGTGATGCCGACGGGTGTGACGGCGTGGATAGTGGACTCGTCCACGGGCGCGGGGATTGCGTGTGTTCCGCCGGAGGCGTTCCCGGAGCCTTTGTGGTGGGGCCCCTCCTGCGCGGGCCAGGAAATCTGGCTGGTCTTTTACGCGCGGCCGGGCGCGAATAAGGCCGCCCTGTCGGGGAGCCTTGTCAAGATCGCCCATATCTACCGTGATCCCGTGGCCGAGGCGAAGGCGGCAGGGTCCTGCAACATCGACGCGTCCTGTGCTTCGGAACCATGGGCGTCCATGCTCAGTGGCGTGGGTGGACTGGGAACCATAGACAGTACCGGCGTGCTCTTCTGTACCTGTTCGCTGATTGTCAGCCTGGATACCTGTGAAAATTCCCCCCTTGTGCTCACGGCCAATCATTGCGTGCGGGGGCAGACGGGTACGAGGGGAGCCGAAAACCTGGAATTCTACTGGTTGTACCAGACCTCCACGTGTAATGGAATGCCCCCCTCGATTCTGACCGTGCCCCGGACGACTGGCGGGTCCGACTATCTCGCGGGGATCGGAGGCTCCGGGTATTCCGGTCTCGGCAGTGACGTTACCCTGTTGCGGCTTCGACAGGAGCCTCCCGCGGGGCTGACCAGGCTGGGATGGACCACGGATGTGCCACCGAATGGTGCCGCCGTCACCTGCATTCATCATCCCCGCGGCGATTTCAAGCGGATCAGTTACGGGACACTGAACCAGGCGGGTAATCCCCAGCCTACGCTGTACCACCAGGTAATCTGGAACCAGGGGACCACCGAGCCGGGTTCTTCGGGAAGTCCCCTGTTTTTCAGTGGTACCGCCCAGATAATCGGCCAGTTGTGGGGAGGGACGGCTTCGTGTACCGAGCCCCTGGAGCCGGATTATTTCGGCCGATTCGATCAGAGTTACCTGGTGATCGGCAGTTACCTGGAACCGCCAACCGTGGCGTTCGCCGGATCGGGAACGACAATGCCAGAGAGTGGGTCGGTCCAGGTGATGTTACAACTTTCCCGCGTGACGCTCGTGCCCCGTCAACTGGCCGTCGTTCAGGTCGGAGGCACCGCGCAGCCGGGCGTGGATTATCAGCCGTTACCGCCGGTGATCGAGATTCCCGCGGGCATGTCGTCCTACTCGTTCACGCTGACCGCCGTGAACAACGTCGTTCAGGACGCGTCCCGCGCTCTTGTCCTGGAGATCACGCCACTGGATGCCTGCCTGTGGACTGGGAACGGATCGACCCAGTACGCCGTCACGATCGAGGATGACGAGGTGGACACCGATGGCGACGGTATTTTTGATGACGCCGAGGTCGCGGGATATTACGGGTACGTCACCGATCCGCTCAGGGCCGATACGGATGGCGATGGCCTGATGGACGGGGAAGAGATCTTTGCTTCCAGGGGATATCCTACCAATCCCCTCTGGCAGGATACCGACAGGGATGGCGTCAGCGACCGTTGGGAGTACATGATCGGAACCGATCCTACCGATCCGGATGATGCCCGGTTGTTTTCTATCGGTCTGCCCTGGTTTAAGTAAAATGACGCCATGTTTAAAACATTGCTGAAAGTCGCGGTGGGTGTGGTGCTTGTTCCGTTGCTGATGCTGGGCGGCGCGATCACGTATTACTTCGCCGGGTACAATTTCCGCGTGGTGGAGCGGGGCGCGTTCTATGGTTCCCGGCAGATGTCCGGCAGGGCGCTGGAACGGACCATCAGAAGCAGGGGCATACGAACCGTCATCAATCTTCGGGGAGCGAATCCGGATGCCCCGTGGTACCAGGAGGAACTGGCAGTCTGTCGGAAACATGGGGTGGAACATTTGGATTTTGCCTGGTCCCGGAACAGTATTCCGTCGCCCGAGTCCCTGGCCGCGTACGTGGATGCCGTTAAAAACGCTCCCAGGCCGATTCTCGCGCATTGCGAAGGAGGCACCCATCGCACGGGGGTCGCTTCGGCCATCTGGCTGCTGCTGGAAGGGGAAAGCCCTGCCGTCGCCCGGGGACAGTTTGGAATCATGTTCAGGAACGCGCCCATCGGCAGGGTGGTAGACCTGTATGAACAGCACGGGAACGGCATGCCCTTCGATCAGTGGGTCCGGGAGATCTACCCCGGACTGTATCAGCGGAGGGAGAACCTCGTGTCGTCGCCGCTGCGGGCACCCGGCAGCATGGTACCCACTCTGGCAGGTTAATCCAGGTGGAAAAGGATCGGAGAGTGAACGCGTGAACACTGGGAGCGAGAACCGGGAATTGCTGGAACTGATCGCGCGGGCCGCGGACAGGGCCCGGGATGGCATCACCATCGCGGACATGCGGTTACCGGATGAACCGCTCATCTACGTGAATGACGGGTTTACCCGGTTGACTGGCTACACCCGTGAAGAGATTCTTGGCAGAAACTGCCGTTTTCTGCAAGGCGGACAGGCGGATCCCGCCACGGTGACTGCCATCCGGGAGGCCATCCGGTCAGGCAGGGAAATCGACGTGGAACTGAAAAACTGCCGGAAAGATGGCGCGGTTTTCTGGAACCGACTGTCGCTGACTCCCCTGCGCGACACCACCGGTAACGTGACCCATTACGTGGGGGTGCAGACCGACGTTACCGACCGGGTCGAAGCGCGACAGGCGTTGGAAGACGCGCTGCTGCGTTACGAGGCGCTGCAGGTGGCGATGGCCAGGAACAACGCCCGGTTACGCCAGGGATTGGAGTCCGCGAGGCGTGTGCAACAGGCGATGTTGCCGGCAGGTCCGCTGCAGAGCCCGGGGTTGACAATTCACTGGCGGTTTCTGGCCAGTGAAGAGTTGGCCGGAGACCTGCTGCAATACTACCGGCTTGATGATCGCCATATTGGTGTCTGGCTCCTGGATGTCACGGGACACGGCATTGGTCCCGCGTTGCGGGCCGTGTCGGCTTCCCAGTTGCTGGCGACCCGGGTGCGCGTGGCTTCCCTGGTACAGTCTGGGGATACGCTGTTGCCTGGAGAAGGCCCGTGCCTGATCTGTCCCGCCGACGTGGCCGCTTGGCTGTCCACGGAATTTCCGTGGGACAGCGACCTGGGACTCTATTTCACGCTGTTTTACGGCGTGTATGACCTGGAAACCGGGGTGTTGCGCTACGTGAACGCGGGCCATCCTGCACCCGTGGGCACCCGGGCGGATGGCACGCCGCTGGAAATCCCCCACGAGTCGGGGGGCATGCCGATCGGGCTGCAACGGGCACCATACCAGGAACAGGCAGTGCAACTGGAACCGGGTGACACAATCCTGATCTATTCTGACGGCGCGTCCGAATGCGTGAATGCCGATTACGAGATTTTCGGATGTCACCGGCTCCAGGATTTTCTGAATCGCCTGGTCAATACGCCCCCGGATCGCGCTCTTGACGATTTGATTGGTGAATTATCCCGGTGGTGCGGTGGCAGGGCGTTTACCGACGACGTCAGCCTGTTACTGATGCGAAGAACATCCCTTACCGCGCCTGAATTCACTATCTGAGCATTCGCGCTATTCTTCTTCGGCCAGCCGGAGCATTTTCTGCGGGATCTGGTCAAGCGGCAACACGAAGTCTACGCCACCCAGCGCGATGGCCTCCTTCGGCATGCCGAATACCACGCAGGATGCCTCGTCCTGGGCGATGGTTTTCGCGCCCGTGTCGTGCATCAGTTTCATGCCTTCCGCCCCATCCCGTCCCATGCCGGTGAGGATAACGCCCACCGCGTTGCGGCCAGCGGTCTGCGCCGTGGACTTGAACAGCACATCCACGGAAGGCCGATGACGGCTCACCAGTGGGCCACTTTTTACTTCCACGTAATATCGCGCGCCGCTGCGGCGCAACAGCATGTGGTAATTGCCCGGCGCGATCAGGGCCCGCCCCGGCATGACGGTGTCGTCGTTGGCCGCTTCCTTTACCTCGATCGCGCATAACTGGTTGAGGCGGTCCGCGAAGGACCGTGTGAAATGTTCAGGCATGTGCTGGACGATAACGATGCCGGGTGCGTCTGCGGGAAGCACCCGAAGTAGGGCCGTCAACGCTTCTGTGCCGCCGGTAGACGCGCCAATGGCGATTACCTTGTGAGTGGTGCGGGTCATGGCCATGGTCCGTATCGGTGCCGCCTGGGCAGAAGAAGGCGTGGAGGAGACGGCCCGCCTGGTTACCTTGACCCGGGCCGCGGCCTTGATCTTGTCGATGAGTTCCACGGACATGTCCCCAACGGTGTAAGCCGCGCCTGGCTTGCACATGACGTCAACCGCCCCGGCTTCCAGGGCTTCCAGCGCGAGATCTCCCCCTTTTTTTGTCAGGGACGAGACGACGATAACAGGCAGGGGATAGTGCTTCATCAGTTTCCGGAGAAACGTCAGGCCGTCCATCCGGGGCATTTCAATGTCCAGGGTAACCACGTCCGGCTTCAACTGCACGATTTTATCCCTGGCAACGTATGGATCCGTGGCCGTTCCCACGACCTCGATATCCGGATCCCGGGCCAGTTCTTCGCTGAGGATTTTACGTACCAGGGCCGAATCGTCCACGATCAGTACCCGGACTGGTTTGCCGCCTTGTCCCGTTCCCAGTACCATGTTGCCTCCCGTAAATGTCTTGGGGTTACGACCGTACAAGTTTCAGGTAAACCGGGTAGTCATCCATCAGGAATCCAACCGCTTCGGGATCCCGCGTGATGGATTCCCATTCGGAGGCATCAATTTCAGAGGCCCGGGGAGGGGTAAGGTTGAAAACCGGTTCACGACCGGCTAATTCGGGAAGCAGGTTGCCGCAGGTTACATTCAGCAGTTCACACATGGTGTCACACGGTTTAAAATGTTCTCCCATTTTCTCGGGATCATCCACACCGAGCACGTTCATGGCTACCAGCCGGCAGAGTCCCCCGGGCGCGTACAGGGATAGCACGCCGGAAAAGGGACCCATGAACTGCATGGACACGCACAGGTAAGGCGGTTCCGTGGGAGGAGGTGGGCCTTCCATGGATTCCACAAACATGAAGGTCATTTCCTCGGCAATCCGGCTGAACACGCGCGTCAGGGCGTTTTCGCTCATGCTTCGTCTCCCAGCAGCGTTTTAACGACGTTCCGGAGCATTTCGGGCGTGAAAGGTTTCTTGATGTAGTCTTGCACGCCCAACTGGTGCAGGGTTTCAATCCGCGTGGCACTGGCCTCGGTAGAGACTACGACGACCGGAATGCCACGCAGTTCTTCGTCCTCCCGCATGGCCCGGATCATTTCTTCGCCGTTCATCACGGGCATGTTGATGTCGCAGAACACCAGGTCTACCCAGGATTTCCGGAGAACTTCCAGGCCTCGCTTGCCATTTTCGGCCTCGAGAAATTCGCCTAGTTCCACGCCAGACAGTTCCAGAGTTTTCCGGATGACTGCCCGAACCGTTGCCGAATCATCCACCACGAGAATGTTGTAGGCCATCTCAGGTTCTCCTCGCCGCCAGGCCAAACACCTGGCGCAGGTCTTCCAGTTTCTCGACAATGGCGGCCCCGGTTTTTTCGATGACCTCTTCCCGCAATTTTAACCGTTCCACGGTTCCTGGACAGACCGTATAGAGCAGGCCATCCTCGCCCAGGCCAAGTCCGCATTCCAGCGCGATGACGGATGCGGCATGCACCAGGTCGCACAATCTTCTGTCGCCGGGGGCCTTGTCGGGCTCCCGGTGCCAACGCACAGCGAGACAGAGTGCCTCCGGGAGATTCCAGTATTCCAGTAGAATGGCTCCCGCTTCGGGGTAACTGATGCCCAGGACCATTTCTTCGGCCTTGTCGAAGGACACCTGGTGAATTTCCACCTGTCGCTTGATTTCGGCGACCTTGTTGGCCACGATACCGCCCAGGGCAAGTTTGCCCACCCCATGCAGCAGGCCAGCGGTAAAGGCGTTGAGCGGGGGAGGAGATCCCAGCGCGCGGGACAGTTCCTCGGTACCGATACCCGTGGCGAACATGTGTTCCAGTAACTTGCCCTCACCAAGGTCATATCCCGGAACGGGGCCCTTCGCCAGCGGAACAATGGCGGAAGATAGCACCAGTTCCACGATACGGTTCATGCCGAGCAGCACGCCGGCATCCCGCAGATTACCGACTTTTCGGGGTCCGGCGAAAAAGGCACTGTTGGCCAGCCGGAGGATATCGGCAGTCAGCCCAGGATCCGCCTCAATGATTTTCATGACGTCCGCGATTCCCGCGTCGGGATCCCTGGCCGCCGTGAGTACCCGCCCGGCAGCAGCCGGAAGGGCGGGCATTTCCTTGATGTGCCTGATAACCAATTCCCGTGTGGTCATGACACCGACTCCTCTCGGTTGGGTACTTTGATGGTTTCAGAGTACATATTCTTTGCCCCCTGAACGGATTTTGGTCGTGCCATCCCGCATCTCCAGCAGCATGGTGCGCGCGATGGAGCCGCCCGTGTCCGATGCGGCCAGCAGAATATTGTTCTTCCATAGAATCTTTCGGAGGACCACCTCGTTCCGTTCCCCGATGCGGAAGGTGTTTTCGTCGTCCAGCAGGCGAGCGGCTCCGGCCGCTTTTACGATCAGCCGTTTTTTCTGGGCCCCCAGCGAGTAGAGAACTCTTAACATCTCGGGGATACCCACGTCCGTGAACATGAATGGGGAAGATTCCGCCCGTTTTTCGTCGATTTTGGAAGTGGGTAGCATGCAGTGGATCAGCCCTCCTATGGGCACGTCCGGGTCGTACATCGTGACGCCGATGCAGGATCCCAGGGAATAGGTGATCAGGATGTCCTGGGGACTTTTACTGATTTTCAAATCAGATATGCCGACTGTGATCTGCATGGTATGCGTCCTGTTTCTTTATGATTTCCGATATACCGACGCGCGCACGGGCCGCAGGGGGCTGTTGCACGCGCTCAGGCTTTCCGAGTGACCGATCATCAGGTACCCCCCTGGTCTCAGCAGGCGAAAGATTTCGTCTACCAGGCGTTTTCGGACGTTCAGGTCAAAATAGATCATGACGTTCCGGCAGAATACGACGTCGAAAGGACCTTTCATGGGAAAAGGCGTCTGCGATAGATTAAGCCGGGAGAAAGTAATCGGGCGTTGTAGTTCCGGAACCACCTTGTAATACGTTTCACCGTCCCGTTCAATCTTCGTGAAGTAACGGTTGCGCAGCGCGAGGGGCACAGGATCCATCTTGGACGCCGGATATTCGCCGCGCTTGCAGGCTTCCAGCACGCGGGTGGAAATGTCCGTGGCCAGCATGCGAAAATCCACGGAACGGCCGCCCAGTACCTCTGAAACGATCATGGCGATTGTATAGGGTTCCTCACCCGTAGAGGCTGCCGCGCACCAGATCCGCAACCGGTTCATTCCCTTGCCCAGCCATTCTTCCAGCAGTTCCCGCAACAGGTCGAAATGCTGAGGTTCCCGGAAGAAACTGGTGACGTTGGTGGAGATGGCATCGAGCATCTGCACCACTTCCTGCCCGCTGCGATCGTTTTCGACGTATTTCAGGTATTCAGCGTGATCCTGGATCCCCAGCGCGCGCATCCGTTTCGCAATCCGGGCGGAAACCAGGGCAACCTTCTGCGGTCCCAGCGTGATGCCGCTTTTTTCGTAGATCAGCCTGCGGAATTTCTCAAAAACCTGAGGATCCATGACCCCGTGTTCTCCACTTCCCTCGGCCAGGGTTCACGGTTGGTGATCGGTATCGGCTTGCTTATCCTCCCGGATCCAGTCCGATTCACGTATCTGGAATACCTTCAGTACCATGACGTGCCCCGTGGCCGTGTCGAACGCGATCTTGCGGCCCATCGTGCCTCCAGTATCCTCCGACCCGATATGGATATGCTTGCGGAGCAGGATCTCCCTCGCCGAGGCGACGTTTCTTGCTCCAAGTGTGTCTTCGGGACTGTTCCGGCGGCTGGCTCCACCGATAATCTGGGCCACCAGGTCTTCCCGCCGGCACCCGGCTTCTTCCATCATGCGGATGAGTCCCAGCGTGGCCACGTTTCCATACCGGGGCGTGGCCCGCGCGGGATCCCGGGTTACGGGATACAGGAAATGATTCATGCCGCCGTAACGTAACCGCGTGTCCCACAGGCAGACCACGACGCAGGATCCCACCACGGCGTGCAGGGTTCCGGGGCGTTTCAGGCAACACATGAACCCCGGCTGCAAGAGGTATTTCTCGCGGACCCCCAGTTCTTTTTTCATGTTCGAGTGATCCGGTCATGACGGATCATCCGCCGGCCGCTTTGCTGAGCACTTCCTGGATCTTGCCCACGATGGTGGCCGGCTCGAAGGGCTTGATCACGTAGTTATTCGCGCCCGCCTTGAGCGCGTCCAGTACCCGGCTTTTTTCGGCTTCCGTCGTCACCATGATAATGGGTGTTTTCTTGCCCAGGGCCCGTATGGCTTTCACCGCGTCGATCCCCAGCATGTTGGGCATGTTCCAGTCCATCAGGATCAGGTCGTAATCTTTCTGCTGGACCGCGTTGACCGCTTCCTGTCCATCTCCCGCCTGGTCCACTTCCATGATGTCTGCCCGGTTCAGGGCGCCTGTGAGCACTTTGCGCATGACCGCCGAGTCATCCACTACCAGTGCGCGCATTGGCGTATCCTCCATGTGTGCCGCTACAGCGGGCTTGTGATGTCGCGCGTTACTTTTTCTGGGGTTCGAACGTGACCCGTAACGTGAAGGGGCCCAGTTCGCTGTCGAAGGGGACCTCCAGCCACACGGATCCCGAGGGGTAATCCACGTTGAAATCGCCGCCCCGGACCACCGTGGGCAGGCTGAGATCGATAGGCGGTCCCTCGTTGCCACTCAGTCTCGCCTTGGCACCACCCGCAACGATGTTTACCATTTCCGCGATGGCGTCCGACACCGTGTCGTCCACCACGTGGAGTTCCATGCCCAGCAGGCGGTTGACCATGTTCAACGCCGTTTTCACCGGGAACGAGAGAGCTACCATCCCACGGGCCACGCCACTCAGCCCAATCAGGCCCATGATGTCCCTTGGATTGGCGAATTCCTTGGCCAGTGCGACGTTGCCCCGGACCGCCTTGGAATTCAACATGGTGCTGAACAGGTCATACGTGCTTTCGATGAATGGATTGATGTATTCGACTTTCACCGTGCGTTCTCCTCATGAACACGAGCCCGGTCACCGTCACACTCCGGTTGCCAGGCGCATGATGCCGCCCACGTCCAGGATCAGGCCCACCAGGCCGTCGGGCATGATGGCTCCCCCGGCGATACCAGGAATGCCCTGCAACCCTTCACCCAGCGACTTGATCACGATCTGCTGCTGCCCGAGAATTTCATCCACCAGCAGTCCCGCCCGTTTTCCGTCTTTTTCCACCACCACCACTGTTCCGTCCACGTAGCGATCCACCCCCTCGTTCAGTCCGAACACCCGTTTCAGGCTGAACAGGGGCAACAGGTCCCCGTGTACTTTCAGCGTTTCGCCCGATCCGACCACCGTGTTAAGATCTTTCGCTTCCGGGCGGATCGACTGCACGATGGACAGGGTCGGCAGGATGTACCGCTGGGAGCCCACACGTACCACCATGCCGTCGATGATGGCCAGGGTAAGGGGCAGGATGATCGTGAACACCGATCCCTGCCCGGGTGTCGATTCAATCAGGACCTGCCCGCGCAGGGACTCGATGTTCCGCTTGACCACGTCCATGCCGACGCCCCGGCCTGAAACCTCGGTTACCTGCTTCGCCGTGGAAAATCCGGGCTGGAAAATCAGGTTGAAAATGTCCCGCTCGGACATCGGTTCACCTTCCCGGATCAATCCCCTCTCGATTGCCTTGCGGAGAATGGCGTCCTTGTTGAGTCCCCTGCCGTCGTCCCGGACCTGGATATGAATATTTCCTCCCTCATGAAACGCGGAAAGGTGAACGGTTCCAGCCGCGGGCTTCCCCTTGGCGAGTCGCTCTTCTACGGAGTCTTCCAGGCCATGGTCCACGGCGTTACGCACCATGTGGACCAGGGGATCCCCGATTTTATCCACCACCGTTTTATCCAGTTCGGTGTCCTCCCCGGACATGGAGAATTCAACGGGTTTTCCCGTCTTCTTGGAAAGATCCCTAACCAGGCGAGCCATTTTCTGGAAAGTGGTCCGGATAGGAACCATCCGCAGGGACATGGCCATTTCCTGCAGTTCCCGCGTGATCTTGTCCAGTTGCGTCAGGTGACGGGTCAGCGCGCCGGAGGCCACCCCGCGCAGGTCTTCACTCTGGAACACCATGGACTCAGCGATCACCAGCTCCCCGATCATGTCCAGAAGATGATCCAGGCGATCCGCGTCCACCTTGACGGCTTCCCGGACCTGCACTGTTTCGCCGCCACCTTTCAACGCCTGTTGTTGCGTCCGCAGGGCCTGGGCGACGTCTTTGGCCCTGACCTCACCGGAGGCCACCAGGATCTCACCAAGTTTCGGAGGTTGCTGGGACAATTCCTGCTGTTTACGCGCGGCCCGTTCCACGTCCTCGGGGGCTACGCGTCCCATCTCAACAAGCACCTCTCCGATCTTTTTCCCCTGTGCCTCGTTTTCCTGCAGGGAGAGCGCGGTCTCAATGTCCCTGCTCGAAGCCAGCGCTTCCCGTTTCAATACTTCGCCCAGTTTTGGTGGCGCGGCTTCCCGCTGCTTGGCGAGGGCCCGTTCCACGGACGCGGGATCGGCAATGCCTTGCGATACCAGGAGATCCCCGAGCAGGGGGGCATCGCCCGCGGCGGAAAGGTCATCCTGTTCTCGCGGGATCACTTTTCCTTCAGCCGCCTTGAGCCGTTTGAGCAGGGCCGGCATGCCTGGAGGCGTTACCAGTCTGCCACCACCGGTTAATGCCGCCTGGACCATGGCCACCATGTTTTTGAGCATGTCCACGCTCTCGAACGCGGCGTCTACCACGGGGCCTTTCATTTCCACCGCGCCTTTGCGTACCTGGTCCAGCAGGTTTTCCGCCTGGTGAGCGAGACGCTGTATGTCTTCGAGAGCCAGGAATCCCGCCACGCCCTTGATCGTGTGAAACGCCCGGAATACCGCGTTGATGGCGTCCGCGTTGGAAGCGTCATTTTCCAGTTCCAGCAGATGCAGGTCGGCCGCTTCAAGGTGCTCGCCTGCTTCCACGATGAAATCACGGAGCAGGTCATGGTCTCCGGTCAGTGGCTTGGGTTCAGTCGACGTTGTTTCAACTTCCGGAACATTTGCTTGCTTTGAGTCGGTGCTTTCCGCCTGGGCGTTTCCCTTGAGTTTGGACAGAAGCCCTGATGGTGATTCAGGATAAGTCCCTCGGCCCATAACAGCGTCCAGGGCCCGACGGATCCAGTCCTTCACTTCCAGCAGCAGGTCCACGGGCGGTTTTGCGCCATCCGCGAGCAGGTCTTCCGCGGCGTGACACAGTTTTTCTATGTCCGGGAATCCAAGCAGACCGGATTCGCCCTTGAGCGTGTGGAAGCGACGTTTCAAGTCGGCCATGAACTCGGGCGTTCCCTTTTGTTCGATGGCCAGAATATCCGCTTCCAGTTCTTGGAGTTCCGTGTCCTGCCGGGTAAGAAACTCCGTGAGGATGGCGTCGTCCACGTAGGGTGGCCGCTCATAATGCCACGTGCCAGTTGGTTTATCTTCCGGGGTAGATTCATCCGGTCTGGTTGCTTCACCGAAAACCTCGTTTTCCGTTAAACCATCCCGGAAGACGCGTTGCGCTGAACTGATTACTTTTCCCACTTGTTCCAGCGACGCGACGGGATCTGGCGCTTCCGAGAGCACGATTTTTTCGATCGTGTCGGCGGCTTCCTTCAGTTTTTGGGCAGTGACAGGTAGCCCGGCACCTTCCGCTTCCGTCCGGAGTGTTTCCAGGCGCGAATGAATATCCGCCAGCGCGGGTAAATCCTTGGGATCCGCGAACACCAGGGCTTCCGCTACGGCTTCAACCGTTCGGATGGCATCCTCATGACTCATAACGGCCTCTCGTTCCATTGTGGATAATGAACCACCTGATTACCCGTTTGGTAACGGATTCATTTTTTCTCCGGTGTTCATAGTATATACGGATCTTGCGGAATTTTCAAGTCTGAATATATGACTTTCACGAAAAATTTGCGGAAGATGAAGAAAAAAGGAAGGGGAGAGATCAGAACTGGCCGGGGAAATGAGGACCTACAACCACGGGCAGTATTTGGGGTAAAATCTCGAAAGACACCGGGGTAGTTCCGGGAGATTCTCCATCCACATTGATTTTAGTAGGTTCTTCCGCGGTGATTTTGACCGTATTGCCCCGTAGAAAGGTCACGACGTCCGGTCGTGCCTCCAGCCGCCCCTGGTAAAGCAACCTCATGCTGGCCAACGCGTCCACCAGGCCTACCGGGCGAACCAGGTAAATGTCCAATAGGCCGTCGTTCATCAGGGCTTTGGGTGCTATTTTCATGCCCCCACCGTCAAAGCGACCATTGGCCAGGATGATCTCCAGAAAGGTTGCTTCATGTACATCGTTTCCGATTTCCACGCGCATGGGTCGACTGGTGTAGGTAAACAGGGCCTCGATCGCCCCGCGGAGATACGTTAAAAAACCACCCCATACCTTGGTTTTCCGGTTGACCCGCCAGACCACCTCTCCACCAATACCAACCCGGCTCGTGTTCAGAAAATGGCACGAAAAACATTCGCCTTTCCAGTCCGCGCAGGTGACCCGGACCACGTCCAGGTGGAGCGTCCGTCCGGACAGGACGACTGGCAGCGATGCCCACTTGCGAGGGATGCCCAGCGACCGGGCGAGATCGGACCCCGTTCCAAAAGGGAGAATAGCCAGCCGGGCCGCTGGATTGATCAGCGTGTTGCCATCAAAGAACCCGTTCAGGGTTTCATAGTGCGTGCCATCACCGCCCACGCTGATCACCTGCTCGCATCCACTCCAGATCGCGCTTCGGGTGGCCTGGGTAGCATGGCCGGGGTATTCGGTGACCCGCCAGTCAATTTCAGGAATCTGGGCATCCAGTTGGGCCCGGAGTTTCGCGTAAATACGTCCCGTCCGGCCATGAGCAGCCCGTGGATTGAAAATGATGGCTGTCCGGGAGGGCGGGTTCATGTCACACGGATACCGACGAGCCGAGGGTATCCGCTTCCGGGTAGCGGGCCAGAACCGGGTCGATCCATTCCTGCACGAACCGTTCCACCTGGGCGGGAGCCCGGCCGATGAACTGGCGGATATCGATCGCCGCCTCGATTTCTTCCCGGGTCAATCCGATTTCCGGATCTTCGGCCAGGCGGTCCAGCAGGTCATTGGGTAGTCCCTCTTCCTTGACGCGCCTTCCAGCCTCCTGCGCGTGGCGCCGGATGGCCTCGTGCACGCGCTGACGATCTCCCCCCCGTTTCACGCGGGCCATAAGGATATTTTCCGTCGCCATGAAAGGTAGTTCTTCGGCCAGGTGACGGGCGATGACCTTGGGGTAGACCTGGGGCCGTTCCATCACGTTGATCCAGAGATTCAGGATGCCGTCGCAGGCCAGAAAGGCTTCCGGAATACTCAGTCGCCGGATGGCCGAATCGTCCAGCGTGCGTTCAAACCATTGCACCGCGGTGGTGAAATGGCCGTGCAGCGGGGCGGCCATGAGAAACCGGGACAGCGCGCAGATCCGTTCACACCGCATGGGATTGCGCTTGTAGGCCATGGCCGAACTGCCCACCTGGGTGGATTCGAAGGGTTCTTCCACCTCTTTCAGGTTCTGCAGCAGGCGCATGTCCGTGGCAAACTTGTGGGCGGACTCGCCCACGCCGGCCAGGGCGTTAAAGACTTGGGTATCCCACTTCCGGCTGTATGTCTGGCCCGTCACGGGCAGGGACGCGTCAAAACCGAGTTTCCGGGCCACCAGTTGATCCAGGGCGTCCACTTTGGATTCGTCGCCCTCAAACAGTGCCAGGAATGATGCCTGGGTTCCCGTGGTGCCCTTGACACCGCGGCAACGCAACCGGCTCAAGACGGATTCCATGGCCTCGATGTCCATGAGCAGGTCCTGGGCCCACAGGCAGGCCCGTTTGCCTACCGTGACGGGTTGCGCGGGCTGATAATGCGTGAAACCAAGGGTGGGCAGGTCTTTCCATTCCACGGCGAATCGCCGCAACCGGGCGAGGGCGGCTGCAGCCCGACGCAGCAGCATTTTTAATCCTTCCCGCATGAGGATGAGGTCGGTGTTGTCCGTTACGAAACAACTGGTCGCGCCCAGGTGGATGATGGGCCGGGCCTCGGGCGCGACGTCTCCGAATGCGTGAATATGGGCCATGACGTCATGTCGGAAGCGTCGCTCGTAAGCCGCCGCGGCCTCGAAATCTATATCGTCAAGGTGCGCCCGCATGGCGTCCAGTTGCGCGTCGGTGATCGGCAACCCCAGTTCTTTTTCCGCTTCGGCCAGCGCGAGCCAGCAGCGCCGCCAGGTCGAAAATTTGCGCCGCGGGCTGAACAGTTCCACCATTTCCGGTGTGGCCACCCGTTCTACCAGGGGCGATACGTACCTGTCTTTATCGGTCATGGAATGCTCCTGTAGTCGGAAGCCGGGGCGACTCAGGCGGATTCACCGGTCCGGGCGTCCATCACGTGAATCGCAAAACCCTGATCCGTGGCCATTGCCGCTACCGCCGTCACGGGATGTTCCCGTTCCGCGAAAATACCCCCTTCCAGCATGTGCCGGCAGGCAGCCTCGGCGGTGATGGCGGGGAAATCATCGTGATGCGGGGCCGTGATCGTGTTTTCCTCATACGTGGCCACGTAAAAAAGTCGGCCATATTCCAGCGGGATGCGCTCCACTTCCAGGCCGTCGTGCCGCACGATGCCCAGCCAGCCGATTCCGTTTTCCTTGTCTACCACGGCGCTGATGCGGGGGGTATTGTAACTGTCCCGCTCGTAATCGAGGGTCAGCATGGAAAGGGCGATGGCATCCCGGGGTGGCATACCGTGATCGATTTTTTCCGCGATGGGGTCGGTATGGCTGCCGTTAGTCATCACCGCGACCGTACCGTCGCGCACGATGCGCAGGCAGTTGTAAGCGATGTACGGATTCTTGAAAACATCCATTTCATGGCCAGGCTTGGGGACGATGCTGACGCGGTCCGCCTGAACCCTGGCTGTCCGGTTAGGAAATGACCGGCTGGATACCCGGTACATGGCGGCCAGACTGCCTTCCGGGGTTCTACCCACTGCCACAATCCGTCCTACGTACATGAATGGCCCTTTCTGTGATTGGTAACCGAGGATAGTGAAATTATATCGGTTTTCAGCGGGGGACCCAAAAGGTTCTCCGGTTGGTATTGACAAACCGTGGGTCAGTACTCTAATATAACATGGAAATCGATAACCAATTCGTAGGGGATGGAACGGGTACCAACGCTAGAAGGAGATTTCGCGTGATGAAAACGGTGATGAGCGCGCTGGGTCTGGTCATTTTACTGGGTATGAGCGATACGCTGGCGCAAGGGCTTAACCCCATGGATGGACTCTACAAGGTCAGGAACGCGGAAACACGTTCAATCAGTCCCGAAAACTTTACCGGTGAAAAAGGAAAAGGAGGGATGGCCACGCTGGAAGAGGGTTCGGCTCGCCATGCCGCCCGGGAACTTGGGCAGGGCTGGAAAGTCAATCCCTACGTGGTGATCAAGCCGGGCGCCACCTTTACCATGGCCGAAATTCAGGGACCGGCGGTAATCAACCACATCTGGCTGACCCCGGCCGGAGATTACCGCCTGATGATCCTGCGGTTTTACTGGGACGGTGAAGAACCCCCTTCCGTGGAGGTTCCCGTCGGGGATTTCTTCGCGGCAGGCTGGGGAATGGGCAAAGAACCAACCATTTCCTCCCTGGCCATGTGCGTCAACCCGGGCAGCGGTTTCAACAGTTACTGGCAGATGCCTTTCCGAAAGTCCTGCAAGGTAACCATGGAAAACATGGGGGATAAAGACGCCGTCTTGTACTATCAGGTTACCTATTCACTCGAACCCGTCCCGGACGATGCCGCGTATTTCCACGCCCAGTTCCGGCGGGTGAATCCCTTACCATACAAGGAAGTTTTTACCATCGTGGATGGCATAAAAGGTCGTGGACAGTACGTCGGCACCTACCTGTGCCACGGAGCCAACAGTGAAGGCTGGTGGGGAGAAGGGGAAGTGAAGTTCTACATCGACGGCGATACGGATTTTCCAACGATCTGCGGTACCGGCGAAGAAGATTATTTCTGCGGCTCGTACGGATTCCGGGAACGGAAAGAAGGCGATAAATACGTGTACGATTCCTTCTCCAGCCCCTACACTGGTTTTTACCATGTGCCTTGGGATGGCGCCCAGCGGCGGTTCGGCATGTATCGCTGGCATATCACGGATCCCGTGCGGTTTCGCCAGGACCTGAGGGTAACCATCCAGGCCCTTGGCTGGCAGAGTGAAGGACGTTACCTGCCTCTTCAGGATGATCTGGCAGCGGTGGCCTACTGGTACCAGACCGAGCCCCACGCGCCATTCCCGCCGCTTCCTGAAAAAGAGAAATTGATAATCGACTGGAAAAAATAACCGGTCTGCGCGGCACAGTTGTTACTGGCCTCTTCCGGCACGCGCGGAAGAGGCCTTGTTTTCACGAAGAAGCCAGCAACTTACGGCTGTCTTCGAGCAGGGCGTTTCCCTGGATGATCCACTCAATGCCACTCAGTACCCAGCGTTCGATTTTTTCGAGCACGTTCATGGGGACCCGCATAAGCGATGCCACCTCCAGAATGACCGACATCTCGGCAATGGAAAAGTGGCCGTCCATGCGTCCCAGTCGCATGAGTTCAGCGAGGACTAAAATTTTTGCTTCAGGTCGAGTGATGCGAGACGCCGGTTCTTCAAGGCCCTCGCAACGGATCCAGGAGGGATCCACGTCCAGATAGCGGGCATATTGAAGCAGCGCACCACGCATGGCTTCCGCGTTTGCCGGATCGGTTTCAACCAGGCAGGCCAGCAGGGAGAGCAGGTTTTGCCGTTCTTCCCTGGTAAGGCGTTCAATCATCGTGACCATGACAGAACTCCTGGTCCCGGTAAGGACCTGGGTTTAGGCTTTTTTCATTGGACCCGGCGGGAAAAGGACCCGTCCAAGAAGGAGCACCACCGCCGTGGCCGCGGCAACCTGTAATACCGTTTTAGCCGCTTTGTACACCTGTCGACTTTGAGGTTTCCCCGTCTTGCACCATGTGGCGAAATGTTCGCAGTTGTTAAACAGCAGGTTGTAACCGGTCTCGCCGATCCGAGACCGGGCAAGCCGGACCGTCTCGTCGGGGGGAAGCGCGTTTTCGTGGTCGACGACCTCGGCCTGGGCCCCTTCCAGGAAATCTTCCAGGGAAACTTCGCGCACCATGGCATTGCCCGGGTGCAGGGGTTCCCCCGAAAAATGGATAACCCGTCCGTTGCCGACGTCAATACCGTGGTGATAATACAATCCACCTAGCCGCGGTACCCGGATGTGATCACCCGTTGCCATCGCGTTTCCTGCGCTGATTCCCGGTTCGCGCGTTCAAGTTCAGTCGCACGCTGTATGGATGGATTTCGAGGAAGTCCTCCACTATGTGATGTGCGGTCATTTTCATGGGATGTTATGGCGATCGGATCGTTGTTTTTCAAGCGAATCGCGGTTTTTATTCCTGCTGTTCGTGTTCCAAAGTGTTTCTTTCGAGCGAAAGGCTAGTCATTTCCATGGGTTGTCCTGAGAGCGAAAGTTCATTCCTTTTCCCCACGTTGTCATTTCGAGCGAAGCGAGAAATCTTTTTCCATCCTCCTACATGCGGCATTTATATTCAACGCTCTTTCCGTGTAAGATTTCTCCTCGCTTCCTTCGTCGAAATGACAGGTACCCACTCCCCATGAAAGGCGTACCTTCACTTGGAACGCGCCATGGATCCCGACCATATTATTATAATGCAACGCGTGGCCGGAATGGGGCATAATACGCCCGTTTTACGGATGTGTGAACTGGTGCCCGCGCCTGGTTTTTGGAGGGGTATCACGAATGCCGCGCTGGACGGTATCGCGGCGGACGTCTGAGGAAAGTTCAAAACCGAAAGGAAAATTCCTTGAAACTGGTTATCGTGGAATCGCCGGCCAAGGCGAAGACAATCGGTCGCTTTCTTGGCCCGGGTTATAAAATCGAAGCGAGCCTGGGGCATGTTCGCGATCTGCCCTCGTCCGCCGCGGAAATCCCCGAAAAGTACCGGAAGGAACCGTGGGCCCGTCTGGGGGTGGACGTGGAACACGATTTCTGGCCGTTATACGTGGTGCAGAAGGACAGCAAAAAAAAGCTGACTGAACTGAAAAAACTGTGTAAAGAAGCGGAAGAAGTGATCTTGGCCACCGACGAGGACCGGGAGGGAGAATCCATCAGCTGGCACCTGCTTCAGGAATTAAAACCACGAGTGCCCGTGAGCCGGATTGCCTTTCATGAAATTACCCGTGAGGCGATTCAGGAAGCCCTGGCTAATCCCCGTTCTATTAATGATTCGCTGGTGCGGGCACAGGAAGCGCGGCGGATTCTGGACCGGTTGTTCGGCTATGAACTGTCGCCCGTGCTATGGCGCAAAGTCAAAAGCAACCTGAGCGCGGGACGGGTGCAGAGCGTGGCCGTGCTGCTGGTGGTGGAGCGGGAGGAAGATCGCCGGGCCTTTCGCCGGGCCGAGTACTGGGACCTTGAAGCCACGCTGGCTGCCGCCGACCGGGAATTCAAGGCGCAACTGGTCCAGGTGGGGGGGCAACGGGTCGCCCAGGGCAAGGATTTCGGTCCAGCCACGGGCCAACTGAAAAACGGGGGAACGGAACGGATCGTCTGGCTCGATGAGACGGAGGCCAGGCGATTGGCGGATTCCCTGAACACGCCGGAATGCCGCTGGACCGTCATCCGGGTGGAAGAAAAGGAAACTCGGTCCCGTCCGAATCCGCCTTTCACCACGTCTACCCTGCAGCAGGCCGCGTCTTCCGCGTACGGCATGTCCCCGCAACGGACCATGCGGATTGCCCAGCAGTTGTATGAAGGCATTGACATGGGCGGCGGGGAACGCGAAGGACTGATCACTTACATGCGTACCGACTCGGTCACGCTGAGCGAACGGGCGTTGCGCGAAGCGTCCGCCATCATCCGCCGCCTGTTCGGTCCCGAGTATCACGAGCGGCGGCAGTACGAAACTAGGTCTAAGTTGGCCCAGGAAGCCCACGAAGCCATCCGTCCCACCCGTTTCGATCGGACGCCGGACGAGGTTGCGCCTTACCTGGACGCGGAGCAGTTGAAGTTGTACCAGTTGATCTGGGCCCGGGCCATGGCTTCCCAGATGGCGGACGCGGTGCTCCTGAAGACCACGATGGACCTGGAAGCCTTGGCGGACGGCCAGGACTGCGTGTTCCGCGCCCAGGGCACCGTGGTCAAGTTTCCAGGTTACCTGCGTCTTATGGACAACCTGCAGAAGGAAAGCATCCTGCCGCCATTACGGGAAGGCATGAGTTCGGACAATGGCGGCCTGCGGGTCAGAAACGTCGAAGCGGAACGGCATGAAACCCAGCCCCCGGCGCGGTACACCGAGGCCTCGCTGGTGCGCCAGTTGGAAGAGGCGGGAATCGGGCGGCCTTCCACTTACGCGCCCACCGTGCAGACCATCCAGGAGCGGGGCTATGTCGAGCGAGTCGGTCAGACCCTCGCCCCCACGTACCTCGGGATAGCGGTAACCCTGCTGCTCCGGAAACATTTTCCGGAGTACGTGAACGTGGGATTCACGGCAGAAATGGAAGACGTGCTGGATGATATCGCGAACGGCAGGCGCGACTGGGTGACGTTTCTGCGCCTGTTCTATTTCGGCGACAACAACAAGCAGTTGGGCCTGCTGCCCAAGATTCAGCGTGAGTTGGAGAAGATAGATTACCCCGCCATACCCGTGGGCCTGGATCCCCAGACTGGTGAACCGATCGAGGTCCGCCTGGGACGCCAGACCCCCTATATCCGCCGGGGCAAAGGGGGAGAGGGCAACATCGCGTTTCTGCCGCCGGGACTGTATTACGACGAGCTGACGGTGGAAAAAGCCCAGGAACTGCTGGCGGCCCATGGTTCCCGGGGTCGGGAACTGGGAAAGGACCCGGTAACGGGGTTGACCGTTCTGGCCCTGCAGGGCCGCTACGGTCCTTACGTCCAACTGGGCGACAGTGAAAAGGGAGAAGAGTCGCGGAAACGGGCGTCCCTGCCGCGGGGGATGAACTTGGACGACCTGACCCTGGAAAAGGCCCTGTGGATACTTTCCCTGCCTCGCGTGCTGGGTGTCCATCCGCAAAAGGGCGCGGAGGTGGTGGTCAATATCGGCCGGTTCGGTCCCTACGTCGGGTGTGACGGAGAATTCCGGTCGATTCCCGCGGGGCGGGATATCTTTTCGGTGACGCTGGAAGACGCCCTGGCGTGGCTGTCCCAGCCCAAGCGGACCGCCGGGAAACGGCTGTTGCGGAACCTGGGCAATCACCCCGTTTCGGGGGTACCAGTGGACCTGTACGAGGGGCGTTACGGCCCTTACGTCACGGACGGATCCACCAACGCGAGCCTGCCCAAGGGTTTTTCCGTGGAAACGGTTACCCTGGACTCCGCGGTGGAACTGCTGAACAAGGCCGCCGCGCGCCCCGCGAAGCGACCCAGAAAGGCCGCCGCCACGAAACGCCGGGCATCCGGGAAATGATCCTTAGCATCGCTGGAGGTTGATGTTCTCATGTCCCATCCAAAAAACCACGAGGCACCAGAAACACCAGGCGCGCCGTCTCCCTATCGCCGGCCCACATGGGACGAGTACTTTATGGAGGTTGCCAATGCCATCGCCAAGCGGGCTACCTGTAACCGTGGTCGCAGCGGATGCGTCATCGCCCGCGACCGGACCATACTGGTCACCGGGTATGTAGGATCGCCGAAGGGATTTCCCCATTGCGACGACGTGGGGCACCTGATGAAGCGGGTGGTACACGAGGATGGTTCCGTTACCGAGCATTGCGTGCGGACGGTGCACGCGGAACAGAACGCCATCTGCCAGGCGGCCAGGCTGGGTATTTCCATCGAGGGCGCGACCCTTTACTGCCGGATGACTCCCTGCCGAACCTGCGCCATGATGATCATCAACTGCGGTATCGTGCGCGTGGTCTGCGAACGTCGCTACCATGCCGCGGCCGAATCCGAGGAAATGTTCCGTCAGGCGGGGGTACAACTGGAATACGTGCACGACGAAGTGCAGCGATATGAGTAGGTTTGCATCCCGTGATCGCGCGCGGACAACGTGGAACGAGTCGCGTGCTTACTGTAAAATGGGCCACATGAAAACGGCTATCGTCATTCCCGCGTACAACGAGGCCCCATCGGTCGGGGAGTTGGTTTCGGCCATTCACCGCGTCATGCAAGACCGGGGGGAGTACCACATATTTTTTGTGGATGACGGAAGCACCGATGGAACGTGGGAGATACTGGTCGATCTTGCGGCTGCCTGCTCTGCCCTTTCCGCTTACCGGTTACGCCGTAATTTCGGCAAAACTGTGGCCCTGACGGTCGGGTTCAGTGGGGCTCTGGCATGGAACCCCGACGCGGTGGTGACCATGGACGCGGACCTGCAGGACGATCCCGACGAACTGCCCCGCATGGTGGACGCCCTTGAGAAAGACGGGGTGGACGTGGTCTGTGGCTGGAAGAAACACCGACAGGATCCCCTGCTGAAGTGCTGGGGTTCAAAAGCATTCAACTGGTGGGTTAGCACACTGTTTCACGTTAACATTCATGACGTCAACACGGGCTTCAAGGCTTACCGGCCTGAAGTGTTGCGGCAGGTGACGCTTCATAGCGACATGCACCGCCTGATTCCCGTGTACGGGGCCGCCATGGGGTACCGCGTGGGTGAGGTCGAAGTGCGACATCATCCGCGCCGGTACGGGCGTTCCAAGTATGGCATCAGCCGAATTTTCCGGGGCATATGGGACGTGGTCGCGGCCCGGTTTCTGGCTTCCTACCGGGAGGCCCCTGGCCATTTCTTTGGTCGGATTACCCTGTGGGCCATTGGAATGGCCGTACTGGGAACCCTTCCGGCGGGCGTCGGGTTATCCTGGATTGGTCTGGCCACGGGGACGGAATTATCCTGGGTGATGCTGATTGCCGCCGCGTGGTTGATTTCCTGTTGCGGGGTGATGGTCCTATGGACCGGGGTGACCGCCGGACTGCTGGCCGAACTGGTCTTGAGTCACACCGTGCCTTGTGATCCGGCCGTGTATGTCGCGGAAAGAACGGGCAATCATTCCCTGCCCCGGTAGAGCGTCAAAAAACGGCCTGTTTTCGAAACCGCCAAATTCCCCGCCCCCTCACGTCCGGAAAGGAACTCAGCGGTTGGCCTTTTCCCCCTTGTTGCCATCCCATACACCGCCATAACTGAAGGTATAGCGGTATGTTTCTTTTCCCTCGCCACTGGGCTGGTCGGAAACCGACGCGGCCATGGCCTCGACCCGCGAGGGTTTATTTTCGCTGCGATACACCCGGTAGGTGTACTGGATATATCCCTGGTACCCCTTATCCTGGCCGACCGTGATGGGGCGCACGTCAAGCGGGTAGCACTTTTCGTAGACTTTTACTTCCTTGTAATAGGAACCGCGAAGTCCCTGCTGTTCAAACTTGATTTCACCTTCCCGGGAGGCCGCGTTGAGTCGCCGCATCTCGGTTTCGCCCACCTGTTTCAGTTGATCGTAAACCTTGTCAGACCCCGAAACGTAGCCTTCCGGTGGCTCCCCGATCCCGAAATCGGAGAGCACCTTCTGGGTTACCGTGCCCGGGCTCTGGCATCCGCTCAGGGAAAGCGTGACCGTAACCAACAACCCCAGAATAACCAACAGGCCTACGCCATAGCAGTAACGGGACATGTTTAAAATCCTCGTGTTGACTGTTCGATGGAAAAACAGTATACCACTTGCGGCTTACCGGGATGCCGCCACGCGGGGAGGCACGTTTTCGTAGGTTTTATTGACGCGCGCGGCCATTTCGGTCATGGCCTTGTGAATGGCCGGTCCGACTTCCGGTCCCCCGGAATTCTGTTCACCGTACTGGCTTCGGTCATACACGAAGGGAGGCTTGGTGTCCCACTGGGACTTGGGGATGATGTATCCGATCTCATCGTTTGCCAGGCCAAACGTAGCGGCCTGTTTCGCGTAACGGGTCTGTTCCGTTCGGACCGGAGGCACCTCGACGGGTGGAATTTCGAAGTCCCGGCCCGGCTTGGCCTCGACACCGCCGATGAGAATTTCGGGATACAGTTCCCCGGGAACGGTGGAAACCATCACGTCACCGATCCGGATGGCATTGACTTCGGTTTTCGCGTATCCGCCCCAGTAATAGCCCGGGTGAATGAACCCCAGCATGATGGCATAGCGGAACATGCCGTCCATTTTGGCCTTGAAGGTTTTAGCGGCCACGGCCAGCATGGGTTTCTCGTTGACCCAGGCGTTCGGTCCACGGAAGGTCCTTAATACGTTGAGGGCCACGTTATAGCCCATGTGTTCCGCTTTTTCAAAGGAATCTTCTTCGATGGAGCCGGAACCATCCCGCTTGGGAACCGTCACATGAAGGGGGTTGGCCAGCCCGCCCTGCGGTCCCTGGAAATAAACGCAGGTGCCGCCCAGGCCTTTTTCGCCGTTGGGATCGGGGACGCCTTCTTCCATGCCCTGGCGGAGGTAATGAACGAAATCGGACGAGAGATAAGGATTATCGCCACCGAGAGCCTCGGGATGCTGGGCCCAGTTGACCATGGTGGCGATCGTGGTCTGGGTACCCGCCCGGGTGAACCACCAGGCGTAGGCGTTGGTGTCGAGCACGATGGGCTTGCGCGAGTCGTGGACGAACCCCTCCATGGGCAGTTCCACGGTGGCTACCCGCATGTCGGCGGGAGTCAGTGAGGCCACGGCTTCTTCAATCGCTTCCACGGCTTTCTGCTTGATCGAGGCGATGTAAGAAGGATCGTAATTCAGCAGGGGTACCGGACCGCTCCACATGCCCATCATGGTATCCGGGACCTCGTGACTGTGCGTGGAGGAAATGACGATGTGATCAATTTTGAATGCCGGATTAACGGCCTTGCGGATGTCCAGGATGTCCGTTAAAAAGAGCCCTATGGCGTCGATCGAGACCAGGGCGACCGTTACGCCGTTATTGCGCAGGGCGAGGGCGCGAACCCACTGGGGATCATGCACCCCCTTGGCTGGCCGGTTGACGCCAAAGCCCGCGACCCATGCCGTGTCGAACCGGCCGTTACCATTCCGGTCCACGTAGGAATCCCCGCTCTGGGCAGCCTTTTGTGGATCATAGACTTTGGCAAAACGGTTGACTGCCGCGAAAAGCATCTTCTGCCGGGGCGTCAGCGTGTCTGTCCAGATATCGTACTCATTGTTGTTGTTGCCATCGACCCAGGTATCGTACCGGGAGAGGTCGATGGTGATTTCCCGCTTGGCCACGCCAACCTCAAGGGTTCCGGGTTCTTCCGTGGGCTTGCCGTCCGCGGGAATCATCAGGTCCAGGGAGTAGGTGTAATGTGGCCCGAACCGCCAGGAAAACACCCGGATCACCAAAAGCAGGATCAGGATGACCAGAACGATCAGTACCGTGAGAATTTTGTGCCGCCGGATAAAACTGTCTTCGGAAAGCATGTCGTGAACTCCTCGTGACAGGGGATGAAAAGTACTTATTGGACCGGTTCCGGTAACGACAGGTTTTACGTCTACACTATAGCACGCGCGGAATGGTGGAATAGTAACGAGGTCATTGCGCGGAGGATCATCCACGTGACAAAATACCCCGTGAAAGCGTAAACGAACGGAGGAACAACGATCATGAGTGTCGTGCTGGGCCTGGATATTGGAACGAGCGGCGCGAAAGCCATCGCGATGGACGAAACCGGCCGGCTGCTGGCCTCCGCCTTGGTGGAGTATCCCTTGGGTAGTCCCAAACCGGGGTGGGCGGAACAGGACCCGGCGGACTGGGAAAGGGCCGCCTTTGAAGCCCTGGCCACCCTCGCGTCCCGCGTTGATACCTCCCGGGTGAAAGGCATCGGCCTGACGGGACAGATGCACGGGTCGGTGTTTCTCGACGCGGAGAACCGGGTGATCCGACCCGCGATACTCTGGTGCGACCAGCGTACCGCCGCGCAATGCGACTGGATTACGGAAAAGGTCGGGGCAACTAGGCTGATCGAAATGGTATCCAACCCGGCGTTGACAGGGTTTACGGCGCCCAAGATCATCTGGCTGCGGGATGAAGAGCCTGCCCACTACGAGCGAACCTGCAAGGTGCTGCTTCCGAAAGATTACATCCGTTTCGTCCTGACGGGAACGTACGCTACCGACGTCGCCGACGCCTCAGGCACCCTGCTGTTCGACGTGAAAAACCGTTGCTGGCACCGGGAACTTATGTCCCTGCTGGGTATTGATCCGGAGTGGATGCCTCCCGCCTTCGAGGGGCCGGAGATCACTGGGCACCTGACCGCGGCCGCGGCGGCGAAAACGGGATTGCCGGCGGGTATTCCGGTCGTGGCGGGAGGGGGAGACCAGGCCGCCAATGGCGTGGGATGCGGGATCGTTCGGCGTGGAGTGGTGTCGGCATCCCTCGGCACCAGTGGCGTGGTATTCGCCCACGCGGAACAGGTCAGCACGGATCCAGAAGGACGCTTGCATACCTTCTGTCATGCCGTCCCTGGCGCGTGGCATATCATGGGCGTGGTACTGAGTGCGGGAGGGGCACTGCAATGGTTCCGGAATGCCCTTTGGCAGGAAGCCTGGGCAGCGGCAAAAGCCGAGGGCCGGGAAATCTATGAAGAGATCACGGCGGCGGCCGCTGGCGCTCCGGCAGGTTCCGAGGGGTTGCTGTTCCTGCCCTATCTTACGGGGGAGCGCACGCCTCACAAGGATCCCTTTGCCCGGGGTGCCTTTGTCGGATTGTCCCTGCGACACGATCGGCGGTACTTGTCACGGGCGGTACTCGAGGGCGTGGCCTATGCCATGAACGATTCGGCGGTACTCATTCGGAACATGGGCGTTCCTGTGGATCAGGTCCGTTGTTCGGGCGGGGGCGCGCGCAGCAGGCTGTGGCGACAGATCATGGCGGACGTGATCGACGCGCCCATGATCACGATCAACGTGGATGAGGGACCCGCCTACGGGGCCGCGATCCTGGCCGCGGTGGCCTCGGGCCTGTACGGCACGGTAGAAGAGGCCTGTGACGCAATCATCCGCGAAGTAGACCGGGTAGAACCCGATGCTGCAAACCAGGTAACCTACGCGAAATGGTTTGAGGCCTACCAGGCCTTGTATCGGGCGCTTGCGCCGGAATACCGAAGAATCCACGGCCTGCTGGATTAAACCTGGTGTAGCCAGAACCCACTGGAAACGCGTCATCAGGGCGGAAAGAGCCGTTTTATGCTCGCTTCAGGAAATAGCATGAATATCCAGGAAGATTACGCGGGTTTGTTCCTGGAAATCGTGGTCGAAGACAGTGGCGGGCGACTGGACGTGTTCCTGGCGGAAGTGCTGGAGGACCTTTCCCGGTCTTTCCTGGCGAAGATGATTCGGGAGGGACGGGTATCGATAAACGGTCGGGTTTGTGATCGTCCCTCCCGGCAGGTTACGCCGGGGGAGACGGTGCGCGTACTCCTTCCGGAACCACCCCGGGAAACCCCCGAACCGGAAAACATTTCTATCGATATTCTTTATGAAGACGAGCACGTGATCGTTGTCAACAAGCCATCGGGTCTTGTGGTACATCCAGCTCCTGGGCATCCATCAGGAACATTGGTTAACGCCCTGCTGTACCGGTTTCCTGAACTGGCCGGGGTGCCTCCCGATCCCCGGCGGCCAGGCATCGTGCACCGACTGGACCGGGATACTTCCGGCGTCATGGTCGTGGCCCGCACGCCCCGGGCTTACGCGTCGCTGAGCGGGCAAGCCTCCAGCCACGCGTTCGAGCGGTACTATCTCGCGCTGGTCAAGGGTGAATTCCCGGAAGATCTTGTCCGGGTGGATGCCCCTCTCGGGCGAAGTCTCAGTGATCCAAAACGGGTAGCGGTCACGGGGATTCGCGCGCGCGAGGCGGTGACCTGGGCTGAAACCCTCGAGCGCTATGGGATCGCGTCGCTGTTGCGTCTTCGCCTGGAAACTGGACGCACGCACCAGATTCGAGCGCATACGCGGTTCGCCGGGCGGCCTATCCTGGGCGATCCCATTTACGGGTTTACCTCGTACGGCGATTTGAAAATACCCGCCGACGCGCGGCGCGCGCTCGAGAATCTCCAAGGCCAGGCACTGCACGCCGCGCGCCTTGGCTTTACGCATCCCGAAACAGGCGAAACACGGACATTTGAAACGGAACCTCCCGCCGATTTTCTTGCGGCACGGGACGCGCTCCGCCGTCTCGCTCCTGGTAAGCTCTCCTGACGTTCAACTTAAATCAGGAAGATAAACCTGCGGCAGTAGGGACAGGTGTATACCTTTTTCAGGTCCGTTCGTACCTGTTGGACGAACTGGGTCGGCAGTTTCATGAAGCACCCCTGGCAGGTATCGCCTTCCACGGCAACTACCGCCGGTGGACGGGAACGCATCAACTTGTCGAAATGGTTCAACAGGGCGGGATCGATGAGGTTACGGGTTTTGGCGATGCGTTCCTGGTACTGCTTTTTGCCTTTCTGGGCCGTGGCGAGGTTTTCCATCAGCAGCTGAAGGCGTGCCATCAGCGAATAATTCACGTGGACGTCCTTGATCTCCATGTTTTCGATCGAGGCCAGTTCCTCCTCAATCCCGTTTTCGGTTTTACCAGTCGGATTAGCCAGTTGTCCCAGGGTTTCCAGTATGTCCTTCGCGGTCGTGGCCGCCATGATGGCCTTGAAATTATCCGGGTTTCGCAGTAGCCGGGTCAGGGTAGCCACGAAATCCAGGTACCGGTTCTGTTGCACGGGGGGATACACGATCAGGAACACGAGGTGCACGTTTTTCCGATCCACGGCGGCAAAGTCGATACCTTTCGTCGATCGGCCAATCGCGCAATGCAACTTGTTCAGCTTGGAAATTCGGGCATGAGGGATAGCAATGCCGTGACCGATCCCGGTACTTTCCGTGGCTTCCCTGGCCACGATTTGTGCCATTACCTGGTCCCGGTCATGCAACTTGTGGGTTTCGAAAAGCAGGTCGGTGAGGCACCTCAGCACATCGGCCTTGTTTTCTACTTCCAGTTCTGGAATCACGCAATTCTTGTGAAAGTGATCAATGATTTGCATGGGTATTCTCCGACGCCGAGATGATCGGGTTCGTGCCGCCTTTCAACAGGTGCTATTATAACGCACCGTTGGATCAGTTGGAAACCGGGTATTCGTTCCGTGACCGTTCCGCGTCCGTTAAATCAGGAAGGATTATCCATGAAACGCCTGTACCTGCTTTGTAACGCGCACCTGGATCCCGTCTGGCTTTGGGAATGGCAGGAAGGAGCTGCCGAGGCTATTTCCACATTTCGGGTGGCCGCGGACCTCTGTGAAGCGTTTGACGGGTTTATTTTCAACCATAACGAAGCGGTGCTTTACGAATGGATCCAGGAGTACGATCCCGGGTTATTCGCCCGCATTCAGCGATTGGTTCGGGAAGGCAAGTGGCGGATCATGGGAGGTTGGTTCCTGCAGCCCGACTGCAATATGCCTTCCGGCGAATCATTCATTCGACAAGCGCGGTACGGCTTGCGTTATTTCGAAAAGCATTTCGGCGTCCGACCGAAAGTGGCCATCAATTTCGATCCGTTCGGTCACTCGCGGGGACTGGTGCAATTGCTGGTTAAGGCCGGATATGAGGGATACCTGTTCGGACGGCCAGGCCAGGAAGACTGTGAACTGCCGGACGCGGATTTCGTCTGGGAAGGACTGGACGGGTCACGTATACCGGCCCATCGTTTCCTGGAGTGGTATAATTCCCAGTTGGGCAAGGCCCGGCAGAAAGCGGAGATGTTTCTGGAAAAGCACGGCCAGCGGGAAATCGGGCTGATGCTTTGGGGCGTTGGGAATCATGGGGGAGGGCCTTCAAGGAAGGACCTGTCTGACCTGGGCGAGTTGATGGCCGAAGTGGATAAGACGGAGATTGTGCACGCTTCCGCCGAGGACTATTTCCAGGCCCGGGCAGCCCTGGACATTCCCCGGGAGATTGTGGCGAAATCGCTGAACCCCTGGGCGGTGGGTTGCTACGTGTCGCAGGTCCGGATCAAGCAGGCCCACCGCCGGCTGGAACAGTTGCTGTACGCCGTGGAGAAGGCAACCGCGGTGGCGACCATGGCCGGACTGGCTGCGGCGCGTCCCGATATGCTGGCCTCGGCAGAGCGGGATCTCCTGCTGTCAGAATTTCACGATATCCTGCCCGGATCATCCATCCAGCCCGTGGAGGAATGGGTATTGCGCATGACGGGTCACGGAATTGAACTGCTGGAAAGGGAACAAGCCCGACTTTTCTTCGCCCTCTGTTCCCGCCAGCGCCGCGCGGAAGAAGGGACCATTCCCGTCATGGCCTGGAATCCTCATCCTTGGCCCGTCGAGGGGGTGTTCGAGGTGGAATTCAATCTCGCCGACGCCAACTGGGATGAAGAGTTGTCTGTGCCCGGACTCAAGCTGAATGGTGAAGAAATTCCCTGCCAGTGTGAGAAAGAACTCAGCAACGTGCCGCTCGACTGGCGTAAACGCCTGGTATTTCAGGCGACCCTCCCCCCCATGGAGGTGACGCGGTTCGACGCGTTCATCCGGGAGAGGGAATCCGGTCCACGGAAGCCACCGGAAGTTGTGACCGCTCCCCTGACCCTGGGTAATGACACGATGTCGGCCGTGGTTGACCCGGTTTCGGGTACTGTCCAGAATCTATCGCTGGACGGCGTGTCGGTCCTTGGAGCCAATAGCCTTGCTTTGCGGGTGCTGGCGGATGACGAGGACCCATGGGGGATGACCCGTCACGGCTGGACGGACATACTGGGGCAGTTCGTGCCACTGTCACCGGAAGAGGCCGGATGGCTCTGTGGAAAGAAAGATCCGGTTGATCCGGTGCGGGTCATTGATAATGGTCCAGTCCGTACCGTGGTGGAAATCCTTTCCGGGTGGGGACATTCCCGGGCGGTAACCCGCCTGGCTGTTCCCCGGAGGGGTAACTGGATAGACGTTCATGTCCGGCTGTACTGGATGGAGAAAAATGCCATGGTCAAACTCGCCCTGCCCATGGCCTTCGAGGATGGCGAACACTGGGGACAGATCGTTTTCGGCAGGGAAAAATTCGACGGAGTATCCATGGAACGGGTACACCAGCAGTGGACAGCCGTGCGGTCTCGAGGTAAGGGTGTCATGGCAGCATGCCTGAACAACGGCGTGTACGGCTGCGATTTCCGGGACGGGGTATTGGGGGTATCCCTGCTGCGGTCACCGGCGTATTCGGGTCATCCCATATTCGACCGGGAAATTACGCCGCCGGGTCGATTCACGCCAAGGATAGATCAGGGTGAGCGACAGTTTTATTTCCGGATACATGTTGGCCGGAGTGAGAACCTGTTTCCCCGGCTGGATCGTCTTGCCCTGGAGATAAACCAGCCCCCCATGGTTTTGAGTTTCTTTCCGTCCGGGGAAGGGGGAGAACCACCTCGAGCCGGAGTATGGCTTGAAGAAGATCCCGGCGTGGTGCTTTCTTCTCTTCGAGTTTCCGAGACGGAGCCTGGAACGTGGGTTGCCCGGTTGTATGAGTCCACGGGTCAGCCCGCCCGCTTCCGGCTGGTGGCGCCCGCGATCGGTGTGAACGAGGACATGATTCTTGGGCCCTTCGAGGTAAAAACCCTGTGTCTTGCCAGGGGTGGTCGGGTTACGGAAACGTCCATACTCGCCTAGGGAATGCTTAACCCTTCGCCATGGTTATGCCCCAAAAAGCGGAATAAGCCAATGGGACGGAAAAGCAGATTCAAACACGCGAAATGGTGGCTGCTGATCGCCCTGGGAGTCGCCACGATGGCTTGCGTGCTGGTTTTGTGGACCGCGGCGGGGATGGCCACCGCGGGACGGGCCGAAGAGTTGAAGCCCCTCCTTACCCTCGAACGGGACGGGTATTTCCTGGGGCTTTATCCGGCTCACACGCTGGCCAGCACGAAGGTAGAGGGAGAACGGTATACCCGGGCCATGTTTCGGGGATTCGAGGTACTGAATCGTTATATCAGCGGCAACAATGACCAGAAAAAACGCGTGCCCATGACGGCACCGGTGTTGCAACAGGTAACCGGGAACAGTGGTGAGTTCATTATTTCGTTTGTTCTACCCCGGGAATTGACCAGGACTGAAAGTGAACCGAAACCTTCCGACCAGCGCGTCTTTCTGCAACGTCGCCCGGCACAGCTGGTAGCGGTGCGTCCTTTTTCAGGTTACGCGACATCCGAATATGCCGCTGAACAGATCGCCATTCTCAAGGACCTGCTGGAACGGGATGGTTATTTAAAATCCGGAACGCCGGCAGTGGCCCAGTTCGATCCACCGTGGACCCCACCGTTCATGCGCTACAACGAGGTCTGGTGGCCCCTGGATTCATCGGTATTCGAGGTATTGAAGCCCGACGAAGTGGCCACAATTAACGAGGTATTGAAGCGGCAGGAAGACTCGGAGCAGCCGTAATCGCGGGTCAGGTCGTTGAAGACAGGGCGATACAGCGATCCAGTAACCGGTCCGCGATGGTAAGTTTGCTGGCCGGACCCATCGGAACGATCTCGTCTCTAGGGCCTATAATCCAGGCTTCTGCGGTGTCCGACCCGATCGCGCCGCTGGTTCCGCCGACCGTGTTGGCCACCAAGAGATCGACGCCCTTGTTGCGGCGTTTTTCCAGTCCCCGCGCGAGGGTGTCTTCCGTTTCAGCGGCAAATCCTACTAGGATCTGTCCAGGCTGCCGGCGGCGTACCGTTTCCGAGAGAATGTCCGGGTTGGGCACCAGGGTGATGGACCAGGATGCACCGGATCTTTTTCGCTTGGCCGATTCAACACGTTCGGGACGGTAGTCCGCCACGGCAGCCGCGGAGATAAAAATATCGCAGCCCGGCAGGTGTTCCAGCACGGCCTCCTGCATGGCCTCCGTGCTGGTGGCGGATACGACGTTGACCAGTGGGGGCGGGGAGATGTCGCAGGTTCCGAGGATAACGGTAACCGTGGCGCCCCGCGTCCAGGCAGCGAACGCGAGAGCCCAGCCCATCCGTCCGGAGGAAGCGTTTCCCACGAACCGGACGGGATCCAGGGGTTCCCGGTTTCCCCCCGCGGAGATGAGCACGTGTTTTCCTGTCAGGTCACCGGGATGGCGCAGAGCCCGGGCTGCTACCATGAGTATTTCGGCCGTGTCCGCGAGCCGTCCCGGTCCCACGGTACCGCAGGCCTGACGACCGTATCCCGGGCCGGCCACGAACACCCCCCGTTCCCGAAGGATTTCCAGGTTCTGAACCGTGGCGGGGTGCGCGTACATGTCGGCGTTCATGGCTGGCGCGACGACCACGGGGGCGCGGGTGGCCAGCAGCGTGGTGGACAGCCAGTCGTCGGCGATACCATGGGCGGCCTTGGCGAGTATGTTCGCCGTGGCCGGGGCGATCAGGGCCAGTTGAATCCGCCGGGCGATGGCTACATGGTCGATTTCCAGGGCGGAAGCCGGTTCGAAAAGTTCACCACAGACTCTCCGGCCGCACAGGGCTTCCAGCGTGGCCGGACCGAGTAACTGCCGGGCTGACCGGGTCATGGCGGGATAAACGTCAACTCCCGCTTCCACGAGACGGGAGGCCAGTTCACAGGCCTTGTAGGCGGCGATGGACCCCGTTACCCCCAGCAGCACGGCGTGGCCGCCGAAACGGGATTGCCAGGCCTCAGCCCACATCTTCCTCGTCTTCGATGAAATCGGCGGCCAGGGATTCGTCTTCGTCGCCCACCGCGTAGGTGACCTTGCCCAGCCGGAATTCTTCCAGGGCCTCAATGGTGGCCTTGCGGCCGTGGACGGTCGCGCCAAAACCCCGGATGTTGGAATGGGCGATCTGGTTGGCCCGCTTTGTGGCCACGATCACCAGGCGGTACAGGCTGTCAATCTTGTCCTTGAAATCGTCTACGCAATAAGGGGTTGGCATAAAACAGCACTCCTTTTGGATCTTTCGCGCTTGCTTCTGTTCGGGACGATGGCCCGCTTAACCCTCTCTCGCGTCGGCCAGCACCCGTCGCAACGCTTCCACCGCATCTTCCAGTCGATCGTTTACGATAACATTATTATACTCGAAACGGGCGGCCATTTCGATTTTTGCCGTTTCCAGCCGCCGTTGAATGGACTCTTCCGATTCGCCCCCGCGGGAACGGATCCGGCGTTCCAGTTCCTCCATGGATGGCGGCGCGATGAAAATGGATACCAGGTCCGGGTACAGGTTCCGCAGGGATCGCGTCCCTTGCACATCCAGTTCCATGATGACATCCCGCCCGGAGGCCAGGCACCGGTCCAGTTCCCGTTTCAAGGTACCATACCGGTTTCCATGTACTTCCGCCCATTCCACGAAGCCCCCTTCCGCGATTTCCCGATCGAATTCCGCGGCACTGAGAAAGTAGTAATGCGTACCGTGGACTTCTCCGGGGCGGGGCGCGCGGGTTGTGGCCGATACCGGCTTGATCAGGTCCGGCACGAGTTCACGTAACCGGCCTATCAGCGTGCTTTTTCCCGCGCCGGAAGGGGCGGAAATCACAAAAAGCCGGCTTCGCCGTCCCGCGCGCGCGGTATTACTCGATGTTCTGCAGTTGCTCACGAATTTTTTCGGCTTCGCTCTTCATCCATAGGGTTTCATTAATGCAGTCGATATCTCGCAACTTGGCTCCCATGGTATTGATTTCCCGGTGGATTTCCTGTACCAGGAAACCCAGTTCCCGGCCGATGGGACCGTCACTTTCCATCAGTTCCCCGAACCGGATCAGGTGGGTTTTCAGGCGGACGGCTTCCTCGGTGATGTCCTGCCGGTCAGCCATCAGCGCGGCTTCCATGGCCAGGCGCTCTTCGCGGATACCCGGCTCAATGACCAGTTCTTCCAGTCGCTGACGCAGGCGTCCCATGTAGGCAGCCTGCAGCTCCGGCGCGCGATCCAGTATTGTTTCGGTGGCCCGCAGCAGGGCGTCGCGCCGTTGGCGCATGTCCCGCGCGAGGCTTTCGCCTTCGGCAGCGCGAGCAGCATCCAGCATGTCGAGGGCCCGCGAGAGCGTGTTGACCAGTGCCGTCGATACGGCTTCTTCATCCATGTCTTCTTCGTCGTGGGTCAGTACCCCTGGAAGCAGGGCGAGGTCACGGAACGAAAGTGGTTCCACGGGCAGGTCCGCCAGCGATTCCAGTTTCCGGATGGCATTCAGGTATGACAGGGCGACCGATTCATTCAGGCGGGCGGAGATCGCGGAACCTTTTCCCGTTGCCCGTACCGTCACGGACAATTTGCCCCGGTGTACCCGTTGGCGCAACAACGCGCGCATCGGCTGTTCCGCGCATAGCCACTGTTGCGGAAGCCGGAGGGAGAATTCCTGGTGCCGGTGATTGACCGCGCTAACCTCCACTATGGCTTCCTCGCCTCCCGGCATTGCGGTGGATGCCCGACCGAACCCGGTCATGCTGCGTACCATGTCAGGATTCCTTTTGGACTTCCGCCGCGCGCGGAATTTGCCGGGCGTGTTGCGCGGATGACGCGCAAGCGGCGCAGCGTCCCCGCAGGACGATTTCGTGCGAATCCATGACGAACCCTTCGGGGATCATCGATTCCAGCATGCTCGCGCAACCGGTCAGCACGAACAGGCGATCACATCCGGCGCAATGAAAATAATGGTGGTGTTCCGCGGTGACGTATTCATACCTGGTGCCCACGTCGGGCAGGCTGAGTTCCCGCAGCAGGCCCTCTTCCAGGAGGCGGCGAATCCAGCGGTAAACGGTCGCGATGCCCAGCGACGGCAGCATTTTACGGCCTGCTTCAAACACCTCCTGGGGGGAAACAGGTCTCCGCGCGGTCATGAAAACCTCTCGAATCACCTGTGACGCGCGGGTATTACGCCGATGGCCGGGTGCTTGTGTTTTCGACTGGGTCGAAGGCTCTTTATCCATGACGTAAACGAGGGATTAATTAACTTCAATGCCGACCCTGGCGAGGGCCCGACGCAGGTCATCCGGCGTAAAAGGCTTCTGAAGCAGCAGGGACGCTCCCAGTTCCACGACCCGCTGGGCGACGTCTCCCTCGTAATATCCGGTCATCGCGATGATTTTGATATGTTCGGTCTGGGGATTCGACTTGATACGTCGGCAGACTTCGAACCCGTCCAGACCGGGCAGGCGCAGGTCCAGAAAGATCACGTCCGGCCGGAAAATCGCCACCTGTTGCCCCGCTTCGAAACCGTCCGAGGCCACCTCGATCTGGAATGGGGTAGAGGCCCGCTCGAGAAACCGGCGGATTACCGAAATTACCGCCTTTTCATCGTCGACGATCAGCACACGCGACCCGGCATTGTCGAGGTCTTCATGGATGGGCATGTTGTTTTCCCGCAGGAACCGGACCAGGTCTTCCCGGCGGATTCGGCGATGCCCCCCCGGTGTTTTGAAAACCTTGATCTTGCCCGCTTCCGCCCACTTGCGGATGGTGTCGGCCGTGACGTGGCAGTACCGCGCGACTTCCGACGTGCTGAAGGATTGGGGTGTTTCCATGATCGTTTGCCCTCTTTCTGTACGCTCAAAACAATTTTCTAATCCATAATTTCGTGCATTTATAGTACTACAAATTCAATAAAAACGCAAATTTTTATGATTGAAACCGGATTAATTTAGCGGGGACTCCATAAAAACCCGATGGACGGGGAAAAAGGAAGACCAGGAAAAGCAATACCCGCGCTCCGGAGAACGCGGGTACGCCTTTAACCTGGAGCCGGAAACCGGGATCGAACCGGTGACCTCATCATTACGAGTGATGCGCTCTACCGACTGAGCTATTCCGGCTTTCGATACACTACCCTGTACGGTTCCGTCACCATGGTATTATTTACCACAAAACGATGCGGAGAATCAACCCCGGGATCCTTCCAAGCGGGTCAGGAAGGCAGCGAAACGTCGGCAAAATTGTCCATCAGGCGGGTAGCACGCATGGTTCGCAGCATCTCGTGGGCCCGGGCCGCGTCCACGGTGACCTGCTCCTTCGCGCAGTATCGCCGCCACGTGATCGCCCCATCCGCCTTTTCGCGGTTGCCGATGACCCATATGTTCGGGATTTTGCGGGTTACGGCGTTGCGAATCTTCTTGTTGAAGGTTTCACCCGACTGGTCCACGGTAACCCGGAACAGGTCTTCGCGCAACCGGTCCCGCAAGGACATCGCGAAATCTACTACTTCGGCGTTAACCGGAACGATTCGGACCTGTTCCGGCGCCATCCACGTGGGAAACGCTCCGCCATAGAACTCAATCAGGAACGAGATCATCCGTTCGTGGGTGCTCAGGGGCGCCCGGTGAATGATGTACGGCCGTTTCAACTGGCCATCCTGGTCCACGTAGGTCAGGTCGAATCGCTCGGCCATCACGAAATCGAGTTGACAGGTGGACACGGTCTCTTCCCGGCCCAGCAGGTTTTTGACCTGGATATCGACCTTGGGACCATAAAACGCGGCTTCGCCCCGTTCCTCCTCGAAATGGACGCCAAGGTGATCAAGCACCTCCCGGACCGTGGCCTCCGTGCGTTCCCACGCTTCCCGGTTATCCACGAACTTGTCGCTCTCAGGATCGTGCAGGGACAGGCGGACCCGGAAGTTGCCGAAGCGCAGGTGATCGTAATAATAGTGGTACATGTCCATGACGGCCCGAAACTCGGACTCGACCTGGTCGGGAGTGCAATAGATGTGGGCATCGTTCATGGTCATGGCCCGAACCCGCAACAATCCGGCCAGGGACCCGTGTTTTTCATACCGGAAATCCTGGCCGTACTCGGCCAGTCGCAGCGGCAGTTCCCGGTAACTGCGGGGCCGGGCGGCATACACCTTGTGGTGATGCGGACAGTTCATGGGGCGCAGGTAATAGTCCACCTCCTCGTCCATGATCATCGGGGGGAACATGCTGTCCTTGTAGTACGGCAAGTGCCCCGAGCGGCGGTAGAGATCCCCTTTCGCGATGGCCGGCGTGGAGACCCGATCGTATCCCGCCCGGAATTCCACTTCCCGGGCCCATTTTTCCAGTTCGTCGCGGATTACCGTGCCGGCGGGAAGCCAGAGGGGGATACCCGCGCCGATCTCTTCGTCCAGGAGGAACAACTCCAGTTCCACGCCCAGCCGCCGATGATCCCGTTCCATGGCCAGCCGCCGGCGTTCGCGGTAGTCTTCCAGTTCCACCTTGCTGGGAAAGGCCAGGCCATAGATACGCGTCAGCATTGGCCGCTTTTCATCTCCTCGCCAGTAACTGCCTGATATCCGGTCCAGGGTGAATCCGTCGGGTGGAATCTGGCCGGTATGCTCCACGTGTGGTCCTTCGCACATGTCCGTGAAGTCACCGCTGGTGTAGAAGGATATCGTGCCGCTGGACAACTGCCCGGAAGAAGCCAGTTCCCGGGCGTACTCTACCTTGTAGATTTCACCCCGGTCTTCCAGGTAGCGGATGGCGTCGTCGATGCTTTTTTCCTCCCGAACGAAAGGCATTTTTTTCTTGAGGATTTTCCGCATCCGGTTTTCGATTTCCGGCAGGTCCGCCTCGCCAATGGGTTCATCGCCGAAATCGAAGTCGTAGTAAAAACCGTTTTCCACCGGGGGACCAAAGGCCAGTTTCGCGTTGGGGCGTATCTGCAGTACCGCTTCGGCCAGCACGTGAGCCAGCGAGTGACGCACCTTGTATAACAATGCGTCGTTTACCTGTTCCTGGGATTGCTCGCACATGGAATAAACCTTTTCCGGTAAGATCTCTGGTACGCGGAACGATAGATGCCGCTACAGATAATATTTTCTCACTTTCGGGTGGTGTTTACCAAATCGGGGTTGAATGCCAAGGTGAAACGGGAAGATCCGCTACCTCTGGAAATCAGGGAATTTCACCCGGGAATCTTTGGGTGCTGGGTATGCTGGCCATGCGCGCGGCCCGACGTGGCCGCTCTGACCGGAGAGGAACGGGCGCGCCTGGCCCGGGTGGGGAATCCGGAAGTCCGACATCGGCGGGCTGTCGGGTGGTACGTGTTGCGCCGGCTGACGGCCACGGTTTGCGGCGTTGCCATGGAAGACCTGGAAGCGGCGGGGGAGCCCGGCCTGGTTTTCCGTAATGATGTTTCCCGCGCGTGGTACGGATCGATCTCGCACAGCGGATCCGTGATGTGCGCGGTGGTTTCCGCGCACGTGATCCCAGGCGTCGACGTTGAAGAAATCCGCCCCCGTAAAAACGTGAACGCGCTGGCAGAGCGATTTTTCACAAAAAAGGAAGCGGATTGGGTGCGGGAAGCGAAGCTCCCCGGAACGGATTCATCAGCCGATGAGGTGACGCGTTTTCTGCGTTTGTGGACCCGCCGGGAGGCGATTGTGAAGGCACTCGGGCTGGGGGTACTGGATGGATTTTCCCGGTTCGCGGCGCCTGCCGTGGCGCGGCTGGCGGAGCCTGTGCGGGTCAGACTGTCGGGACGTGGCACCGGCACCGCTCACGCGTGGACGCGGGATCTCCTGGATGTGCCCGATGGACTGCTGGCCGCCCTTGCCTGGCGATCTCGGGAAGGCTGATGTTATTCTATGGTGTCCCGGGCCAGTATGGCCGCGATTTCTGGCCAGCGTCGCTGCAACAGGTCACCGGTTCTGCGCAGGGTGATGAAATACCCCAACGCCGCGCCCGCGGTCCACAGGATCCAGGCGATGGTTCCCCCAACGGGGGAGGTTCGACGCCACGCGTCCAGGATCCAGCCCGCGCAACTGGAAAGAACAAGAATCAGTGCCATGGTCAGCAAGATGCCGATCGTTCGATATCCACTTGGAGAAGATCGGCCTAGGGCCCTGCGGGAACCCCTTCCGGTCATGGGAAAGGGGATCAGCACCGAGGTCCACGCCCCGACGGCGAAAAAGGTTAAAAAATAAGGTACGGCCGCCAGGCAGACCATGCCAATTTCCTTGGGCCTTACGCCCCCGGTAATCGCGCCGACCACGTACATCAGCCCCAGGCCGGCCAGGGTGAAGGGAACGAGGGCGATATGCCTGGCGCGCAACGCGCGGATGCCGCTGATGGGCAACTGTGACAGTCCCCGGAACGCCGGTCCGTCCACGCCAAAAGCGTTCAGGATATACAGCCCCAGCGACGCGGACGGCCAGACCAGCAACAGCGGCAGGAGGAAGGTCTGCGTTTCGTCTCCATAGATGCCGGAACGGAACAGTACCATCAGGAACGCGCCGGTGCCCACCAGGGCCACACCCTGTAACCGCATGTGCGGATTTCGCGCGAGGTTGACCAGGAACAGCCAGGTCAGCGCGCCAGTGGCGTCTGAAAGGCCGGGAAGCCGCCTCAGGGTGATTACGGGCCGATCGAAATCCGCGCGTTCCGGGGTTCCACGGCCTGATTTCGCCTGGTACATCCCCCCCTGGAGGTAGTAGGCCAGGGTGTCCCGGGCGGCCGTCCTCAACAGGATGAAGCCAAGGAGCCACAACCCGGACGCGGTCAGCACGGTAATCGCGGGGTTTCTTTCGAGCAATCCCCAGCAGCCCAGCGCGCCCCAGAACGACGGAAGCAGGCTGACTCCCGTCGACAGCAAGGGTAGCCATTGCCACAGAACTTCCGGCTGTTCCTTCAGCAGGTTCGACCGCAAGGCGAGCGCGATCAGCCCGGGCAATTGGCAAAGCACGAGGATGCCCAGCGTGATCAGCGCGAAGACCGCCCTTTTTTTCCTGGGGTGGTCAACCAGAATGGCCAGCATGCCCCGGACATGAAAGGCCAGGGCGGCATGGAAGAACAGGAACCCCAGGAGCGTCACCAAACCGAGGAGGGGGCGTATGCTTGCGCCAACCCACAGGCCAGCGATAAAGCCCAGCCCGGCCGGCAAGGTAATGAGCGGTAATGGGGTCAGCAGGCTGTACATGAAGTTAAGCCCGAGCATCAGGGTGGGGGCAACGGGCAGGTGCATCACCTTACGCGGTTCGATCATGTCGTTGCGGATGGTACGGTAAAACAGGCCGGTCAACCAGCATACCGCGTACAGGCCAGAGAGAAGCAGGGGTACCAGCAGGGACGCGAAAGGCCAGTGAATCTCCCGCGCTCCAAGATCCCGACCGACCCGGAACAGCCATAACGCCATGCCACCGGCTACCACAATGCCTCCCAGGGTCAGGAACAGGGTCCAGGCGAAGTTGACCGCTTCCGATAGGCCCCACCGTTTCCGGTACAACCGCCAGCGCAGGGCGGTCAGGGCCAGCGCGTGATCGATCCAGCCCACCATCAGGCCTCCAGCCAGGACAGGTGTGGGACCTCTTCACCCGCGCCGGCCGTTTCCACGAAGACCTCTTCCAGGCCGGATCGGGCCGTGATTTCGGCCATGGTACCCAGGGCGGCCAGGCGTCCACGGTTGAGAATACCCACGTAATTACATAGCCGTTCCACGATCTGGAGAATATGGGAGGTCAGGAAAACGGTTCGCCCCCGTGACGTCGCCTGTTCCAGCACCTGCCGCAGGGTTTTGGACGCGATGGCGTCCAACCCTTCGAAAGGTTCATCCAGGAAAATGATCTCCGGGTCGTGGATCAGCGCCGCGCAGAGCGACAGTTTTTTGCGCATGCCCTGGGAGTACTCGAATACTGGCGTGTCCGCCGCTTTTTCGAGCGTGGTCAGAATAAGCAGTTCTTCGATCCGACTCCGGATGACCGGCTTGGGAAGTCCATGGATCCGCCCCACAAACCCAAGGTATTCCACGGCGGTCAGGTTTTCAAAAAGGGCGGAATCCTCGGGAGCCACGCCGATACGACGTTTGACTTCTAATGGTCGGCGAACCACGTCCATCCCGAGCACCAGGGCTTGTCCAGACGAGGGATATAGCATACCCGTCAGCATCCGGATCGTGGTTGACTTCCCCGCGCCGTTGGGACCCAGGAATCCGAAGAAACTGCCACGGGGTACCCGCATGGTCAGGTGATCAACCGCGGTGACCCGTTCAAAAGTCCGGGTAAGTTCTATGGTTTCAATGCAATAATCCATGGGCGAAAGCATACGGTAAACAGGGAAGGAAGGCCAAACCGCGCCTTTAACCTAGTAACTGGTTCTGAATTTTTCGGACTGCACGCCAGAGTCCGAGCGGCATACAACAAGACATTGGAAGCAGCCAGATAAACGGCATCACCAACGGCCGTTTCCATGCCGGCAACAGGCGCACGGCAAGACGGCGCGCGGCCATATGCTCACGCATGGCTCGCCAGCCCTTCTTGCACGCCGGGCGTTCCGGTTCGTACGAAGCGACCAGAAACTGCGGCACGTTGATAACGGGCTTACCTTCCATGACCAGTCGCACGAGATGGAAGTAACACGCGCCATGGAAGTACTTTTCCGGATATGCCGCGACTTCCCTGCGGAACATCAGGCTGGCTTCACAAGTGGGATTTTCCAGGCAAAAGATGCGGGCGATCGCGTCCGTTTCGGCCGGGTAGCGACGAACACCGGTAATGTGCGTTTCCTCATCGAGAAGGCGGACCCACGTGCCACAGACGGCAATGCCCGGATGATCCTGAAACGCCAGCAACTGGTTCAGAAAGCGATCTGGCTCGGAAATTGCGTTGGGTGACAGGTTGGCAATGAAAGGTGCCCGCGCGTGTTGAATGCCCTGATTCCTGGCGATTGTTTCGGAAACCGGCTCGGGTAAGGAGATGATCCGGATCCGGTCATCCAGCGTGACACACTCTTCCAGGGTTTCTTGCGTGTCCTCCAGTATGGGACCATTCCGGACCACGATACATTCCCACCCGTCGTAGGTCTGTGGTGTCAGGCTTTGCAATGCCATTTGGGTTCGCCTGGGATGGGCCGTGCCGTCGACAACCATAATCGCGGAAACCAGGAGGTCTTCCGCGAGACCGCCTCCGAGGATGCCAAAATTCAGCATATCCCTGGAGGTTGATCGACCCGGTTGATGTTGCCCAGGCACGTATTTCTGGCGCGTGCCACTCATAATGACAGTCCACACTGGCTGGCTGTTTTCACGAAACGTTCCCAGGGGATCCATCGTTCAGGTTTCCCGGGAGATGACTGTCCCCTGGAAATGGCCTGAAGCAGCTCCAACAGGGGACGATCCGCGAAACGCGTGACACCTTTGGGCTTGTTTCCATCCGCGGTGTCTGTGACGTGGTCTGAACAGAACCTTTTTTCACCGCGGCTGCCGGTTCGGATGACAATAACGGGTTTGGTCAGCATGCTGCCGGGTGGATAAACAGAAAACCGTATTTCTCCATTATCTGAAAGCAGGAGTCCCCCCACGACGCCTCCCGATGAAACGTTGCCGGCATAATCCACGCGCTGAATATCCCGATTGGGGCCAGCCAGCATCAGCCAGCCAGCAAGGGATGAGGCGTATTGGGATTGGACGGACGGGTTCCCAATGCTCAGGGAACATCCCCATGTCAGCGGGACGCGTTCCGCCAAAAGCCAGGAGAGGGATTCCTGCCAGGGAGTCGAACAAACGGTGACCCGGCAGGTCTCATCCGGTCCAGCCATACCGATGAGTTCCGGGCATTCCGCCTGGGGCATGCCAATGACCACGCGCGCGCCGTGTTCCCGGATAACCTGGAACGCCTGCTCCGGAAAGGGTCGCGCGTCCCGGGAGAACCCGATGAATTGCCATTCCGTTGATCTCAGGGATAGCAGTATCAACCGCTTGCCAAGGTTGGCCAGCCGGGCTTCCGGAGCGATAACACCCACGACGGTCGAGGATGGCGTTCCCCGAGCGGCAATGCCGGGTAACGCGCACAGGGCCAACCCTGCCGCCCGCGTGAAAAATTGCCTGCGCTCCATTATGGTACCGTCGACCATGGACTCTCCCCACGGACAACGTTATAACCGAAAAACCGGAATCAAATCCACACGGTCCGTTTACGTGGAACCAGGAGCACCAGATACGCCACAATACGCTGAAATGGCGCGGGTCAAACAACAGCAGAAGGAATGGGTATATGAAACTGTCACGCAGGGATTTCCTGGGATCGGCCACCACGGTTCTTGCGGCCGGTACCATCATGTCGGGACGCGTGTGGGGCGCGAATGATCGTATCCGCGTTTGCGTGATCGGTTGCAACGGCCGGGGTAACGAACACGTGGAAGGATTTTCCAAGTGCGAAGGCGCCGAAGTCGTGGCCATCTGTGACGTGGATGCCCGGGTACGCGAGCGGGTCGCCAAGAAGTTGGAACGGGATCTTAACCGGAAACCAAAGGTGTTTACCGATCTGCGTGACGCGCTCCAGGATCCGGAGATCGACGCGGTCAGCATTGCCACGCCCCATCACTGGCATACCCTGGCGGCGGTATGGGCAGCCCAGGCGGGGAAACATGTGTACGTGGAGAAACCGGCTGCCCACAATATCTACGAAGGACAGCAACTCGTGGCGGCCAGCGAAAAATTCAACGTCATTATCATGCACGGCACGCAAAGCCGGTCGAGTGGGAGGTGGCTCCGGGATATTTCGCTGCTGCAATCAGGGGATATTATCGGGAAGTTGTACATGGCCCGCGCCCTGGGATACAAGAACGGTAATCGCGGATCCATCGGAAACAAGCCCGACGCGTCAGCGCCGGATTACCTGGACTGGGAACTCTGGCAGGGGCCGGCGGAACGGGGCGCGTACAATCCCATGTACCATCCCTATAACTGGCACTGGTTCTGGCGTTATGGTAACGGTGAAATCGGCAACCAGGGCATACACCAGATGGACATTGCCGTGTGGGGGCTGAACAAGGGGTTTCCCGTGAAAGTTAACAGCGACGGGGGACGATACACCTACCAGGACGCAGGGGAAACCCCCAATACCAATGTCGCGACGTTCAAGTACGAGGATGGCACGATGCTGGTATTCGAAGTGCGTAACCGCTGGACGAACGACGAGGGCGGTCGGATGATCGACGGCAAGTTTGTCGAGGGAGTTTCAGTAGGCAACCTGTTTTACGGCGAGAAGGGGTATTACGTGGAAGGCCAGGGATTCTTCGATGAGAAGAATCGTCCCATTCCCGTCAGTGACGCGGATTACCCTGTGCCCGACACCCGGGGCAACTGGCAGAATTTCATCGACGCGGTCCGCGCCGGTGACAAAAAGAAGAACTTCGCGGACATGCGGGCAGCGCATCTGGCCTCTGGTCACGCCCACCTGGCCAATATTTCCTATCGCCTGGGTCGCTCCCTGCGGTTCGATCCCAAGGCGGAACAGTTTGTCGATGACGCGGAGGCCAACACCCTGTTGACCCGACAGTATGCCGCGGGATTTGAGGTGCCGAAACTGGCCTGAACCCTCATCGGGCATCGAGAAAAAGAACATCCCCGCCGAAGGTTTTTCGACGGGGATGTAATTTTTTCGCCTTGGCGCGGAGAGGTCAGCGCAGAAGAGCCCGCTTGATGACCAGTTGGACGTCCTTAACATCGATTTTCTTGTCGCCGTTGACGTCGGCCGACAAGGCCACCAGTTTGAGCACCGCGTTCGTGGCCAGTTGCACGTCCATGGCATCCACCCGTCCATCCTTGTTCAGGTCTTCCTTAACGAGGTCACGGTAATCACTGATGTACCGGTACCCATTGGTGAGGCGTCCCACCCCCTCCGGCGTTTCGCAAACCACGTCCACGACACCCGCTTCGTGCAGTGGCACCGTGACCTGGAGGGCTTCGTCGCTTAATACCCGCAGATTGGTGGCGGGAACCCCGCCAAAATAAACCTTCACGGTTCGGGACAGCAGCAGTCCCTGGATGGTGACCGTTTCGCCGCCGATGGTCAGCCCGTATCCTGGCACGACCGCGGTGATCTTCGGAAAACCGTCCACGGTCACTACTGGGGACTGGACAAGATCCCCATAAAAGCCGCCCGCGGCGACGGGAATCACGCCGAACCACCACCGGTCTCCCGCCCGAAGGGCCGGGGCCGGAACACTCAGTCGTCCCAGCAGTTCCGGAACAATCTGGCCGTTCCTGAACCAGTATATGATCGTGTCCCCCTCGGCGTAGAGATCAGGCGCGCGCTTTGCCAGCGGATGGGAATACTCGTATGAAGCGCTCAACGGATTGCCCAGCGGCACCAGCCGGTCCTGGAAGGGATTTTCGTAGGGGGTGTTGGCCGATATGCTCAGATTCCGGGCGGTTGGAAGCACGTAGGTGTATCCCACCGTAATCCGCACATCCTGCCACGCCACCTGTCCGCCCAGTTGGGCGTATACCCGGACGGTGTAATCTCCCACCGTATCTTCCGCGGTGTCCCAGGAGAACTGTCCGGTACCATTGCCGAGATCCGCGAAAGGCGCGCGACCGGTTCCTGTCCATTCCGCCGTCAGCGCGGGCACCCCTGTAACGCTGGCCGGTTTCACCGCGCGGGCCGTGAAGGATACGTTTTCACCCCCGGACGCCATGATCACCGGGATCGGTTCGAGATAGAGCGTGTCGAACGCGGAAGATAGCCTCGTGAATTTTGTAAGGGACAGGTTATTCCGGATGTTGGTCCAAGACGACGGTAACAAGGGCGCGCCCCGACCATCGGAAAGCCCCACCACGGCATTGATGGCACCGACGTACAGGTAGGTCACGCGGATGGTGCCGTCATAAAATAGTTCCAGTTGCAAGGTGTTTTTCGGGATCTCGTAGCCCGTGACCCCAGCGTCCCGGGCCGAAGGAACTTCCTGGAAAGTGAATACGACCCGGTCATCCAGAAAACGTCCCCATACCTCGCCGCTCATGTCGGGCGCGAGATCGGAGAACAGGAAGGAAATCCGGGGAATCGCGAAATGGGCCGCGGCGCTGGGTTGATTCAACTCTGGAATCTGGTCGACGCCAGGTAGAAACGCGAGGTAGCCGTTCGCGGCAAGCACGATATTGTCGTAACGCTTCCCGAAATAAGGGAATGGGCTTGGGATTTTCAGGGAAGCCGCGCCATCTGTGGTCAGGGGCAGGCGAAAGGCTCCACCATTGACATCATCCCGGGGAACCGGCAAAGAGAAAACGTTGCGCCGGATGATGGCCCGGTAGTCTTCGTAGGACACCCCCGGCGCGTTCGCGCCGATGGGGGGAGCGGGATCGATGGCCGGCTTGAAGGTGATCTGCGAATAGGACAGGTCCATGGTATCCGCCAGGCCGAGTTGAGGATCCCGCCCGAATACCTGGGTCAGCAGGTTCTGGGGACGGCCTCCCGCCGTGGCCTTGGCGAATAGAACCTGTGGAAAGGTTTCCGACAGGTCACCCACGAGGGTGTAGTAATAGGTTCTGCCCGATTCCACGTTGGTGTCCAGGTAAGAGGTCGCCTTGTTATCCAGCGGGATGGCCAGCCCGGCATTGAAATCGGTTGTGTAACCATTAACGCTGCGGATGAGCACCAGGGAACCGATGGAAATATCGCTCGGATTCTGCCAGATCAGGCCAATGGCCGGCGCGTCACTGGTGGTGGTCAGGGGCAGGGCCCGGAAATTGCCCAGCCCGAGCAGGGCCGCCTGGGGCGGTTCGATTTCCACGGCCCGGGCAGCCGCCAGCACCTGGGTTCGTTCTTCAAGCGTGAACCCCAGTTCGGAACTGGTTTTTCCAAGGGCGAAGAAAAAGTCGTAATACGTGGCAGTCCGTGTCAACTTCGGCAGCGTGTTGAACATCAGGTCGGCCACTTTGTCGATACCCAGACCCTGTACGTTTTCCCCGTTGAACTGGCCGCCGTCGGTGATCAGGTAGACGAATTTATCGCCGATGCCGCTATTGATGTGCACCCCGCCGTTATCATAGGCGGAAGTGGGACTGGCCAGCAGGGGGCTGCCCAGCCGGTCCGGGTCACCGAACACCGTGGGATCTTTCATGTAACGGACGCCAATGGTGTTGCCGGGTGAAGGAACGTCCTGTTCATCGCCTTCGTTCTGTTGCCGTCCACGTTGATCCGGAACCAGCACCTGCATGTCTTCGCCGATCCACCAGCGATAGTACTCCTCGTCCTTGCCCCGACCGTTGATCAGGTCCACGGACTCTCCCCCCCAATCGGCATACATCTCGGCCAGTGCCCCCGAAAAGCCGAAATAAACAAAATCGGTAATATTGAGCGTGTACCCGTGCGACAACTCGTGGGCCACGATGTCATCGGCCAGTAACCGGTTATCTAAGATCATGTACTTGTTCTCGGTGTCCCAGAACGCGTTCAGCACCGGAACGTTTACGTAGGCGATGAGACTGCTTCCCGCGTTGTCGTAACTGTCCTGGTTAAATCGGCTCGAATAAAAGTTGTACACGTCCCCGAAATAGTCGTATGTGTTGTCCACCGCGGTGTTTCCAGTCGGTGCCTGGCCTTCCACCCGGGCGGGAGTGAGGTCTTCATTGCCGACCTGGGCGGAATTACCACCCGTGTCATAGATTTTTCGATCCAGAACGCCGGGGTTCAGGTTGTGTCGCAGGAGCAGGGATCCATCCAGCGCGCTAAGGTAAACGGCGGCTGTGTTCGTGGGTTCAGTCGCGCTGGATGAGACGGGTACTTTCCACGCTAGCACGGGACTTCCAGACATGCCGAACAAACCCGGCGCGAAAATGACAAGGTCCGGCGATGCCGCGACGCGCAGGGAATCTGGGTCCACGCCCAGATAGCAGGCTTCCTGGGCCACGGCTTCCGCCCCGGCCTGGGATTCCGTCAGGACGGGCCGGGTTTCCAGCGCGCGCCCCTCCGGAAGGTCCGCGTCCGTGAGGACGCTCGCGGAAACCGTCTGGATGCCACCATCGGGACCCACCTGCACGACGATCTCGGCCCCTTCCACCGGAATACCCAGGTAATATTGGGCAAACCGGACATAAATCATGTTCCTGATCATCATCCGCCGGCTTTCCACCAGGGCACACTCGGGATAACTCACGCCGAAAAGGGCGCTGAACGCGTTCAGGAAGGCCGCTGCCGGCTCTGGCGTGTCCATGGACTTGGTATTTCCATCAACCGGGACGGAAAAGGAAGCACCCTCTGGCGCTCCCAGAAAGCGCAGGTAACCGGATTCCAGTTTGTACAGGGACGGAAAGGTTGACGGGGCGGGCGAGGACAACGCGCCGTACAAGGCATTCCAGGCCTCCGGATCGGGCTGTGCTGTCGCGGGTAACACCGCGGCCAGACACGTCAGAACGGCTATTCCAATGACCCGAAGGACCGCTTTCCCCGACACGGAAGCGTTCATATCACATCTCCTTGACACGCCATGTTCCAGACTCCCGCCGGAGAGCACACGTCTCGCCGTCGCTGCACCGTCTCTTCTCTTTACAGGGGTCCGGCAAACTGGTTACACGCTTTTCCACCAGCAATCGTTATAGACCAATTTCTATCAAAATGTCAAGAGAAAACTTCACCTTACTTTAAGAAAATAATGGATTTATAGAAGCGTTCCTTTATTTCGTGTCAGAATTATCATTTAAATCACTTTGCGTTTCGGCCTGGCGTGAATGCGCGCGACACACACTGGTGACTTCCAAACAACAGGGGTGATGAAAGGCGTAGTATATCGGGGTATTCCAGAAGGAGGAAAGTCATGATGAATACGGAAAACCGCGACTCCGTACGAAGAGCGGCCTGGCAGTTTGTGCTGATGATGGGAGGAGTCAGCCTGTTTGCCGACGTGACGTACGAGGGCGCGCGGGGGATGCTTGGCCCCTGGCTGGGCGCGCTGGGTGCTTCCGCGGTCGCGATCAGTACGGTGTCCGGTCTGGCGGAATGTCTAGGCCTGGTTCTACGGGTGGTCTCGGGAAAAGTGGCGGACCGTCTTTCCGCGAAGTGGCCCGTGGTGTTTGCCGGGTATGGCTTGAACCTCGGCGCGGTTCCCCTGATTGGATTGGCCTTGAACTGGCCCATGGCGGCGGTGTGCGTGTTTCTGGAAAGGCTGGGAAAAGCGGTCCGCGCTCCCGCCCGGGACGCGTTGCTGGCCCATGCCGGGAGTGTGCTGGGCACGGGAAAATCCTTCGCGGTGCACGAAGCCCTGGATCAGGTCGGGGCGGTAGCGGGGCCCCTGCTCGCCGGCTTCATGCTTGCGGGGCTGGGCGGGTACCGCGGAGCGTTTCTGGCCCTGGCGATACCCGCGGCAATATGCCTGCTGCTCCTGGCGCACGCGCGACGGCAGTTCCCCTTTCCCGACCGGTTTGAAACGCATGCCACGGTAACGACGGACCGGGACGCGGAAACCTTGCCGTGGCACTCGATGGCGTGGTGGGGACTGCTGGCCGGATCGGCCGCGATCGGCATGGGTATGGCGGACTATCCGCTTATCGCGTATCACCTGCACGCGGTAGCGGGAACTGGTCCGGCGATGGTTTCGGCCGCATATGCCGGGGCCATGGCCATGGACGCCGTGGTGGCCCTTCTACTGGGGATCCTGTTCGACCGATGGGGCATGTGGGTGAATGGGCCGGCTTTTCTGATTACGGCACTGGCCAGTCCGCTGGTGTTCTTGGGAACAGGCGCGTACCCTTGGCTAGGCCTGGCGATATGGGGCCTGGGGATGGGGGCACAGGAATCGACCCTGCGGGCTACAGTGGCAGGCCTGGTGCCCCAAGCCTGTCGCGCTACGGCGTACGGGGTATTTTACGCTGTTTTTGGAGGTGCCTGGCTGATCGGGAGCGTGGCGATGGGGTGGCTATACGAGCGTAGTCTGACCTGGACAGCAGAGTGGTCTGGCTGCTGGATCGCGGTCGGTGGTGTGCTGCTCCTGGTATCCGCCTTTGCCGCGGGGCAGCGTGGTGACCATGTTGCCGCCTGATTCATCAGGATGGGGGTGTGTGGTTCCAGCGAAGTCGTGTTTTGCGCGCGGATACGGGTCCCTGTCATTTCGACGAACGAAGTGAGGAGAAATCTTGACGAGAAATATGCATTTTACATACATAACCATGACAACGTTACGGGCAAAATAGCAGTGCCACGCGAAACCTGTATTCACAATGGACGGGAAGGGGTACCAGGTGCCGACGGTTATAGAAAGGGGTGGATTCTGGTACACTGCAGTGGTTACGATTTGACGTTTCAGGCTGGAGCAGGTGGGTGTCGCGACTTATCGGCTATGTCATCAGGCATCGAAAACTGGTAACCGCAGTCGTGTTGCTGGCGCTGACCGCGTGGGGCGGACGTGCGTGGCTGACCGAACTGCGGGAGGCCGGCCCCTCGTTCTGGGGGGAGCATGTGGAAGTGCTGGCACTGATCGGGATCCTGCAGGCCTGCGATATATTTCTGGATGGGATTGTCTGGTGGGGACTGTTACGGGTTGCCGGTTATGATATGTCCCCCGCTCGGGCAGGACTGGTATTCTTGGCCGGTTACGCGGGGTTGCTCGCGCCGGTCCAGTTGGGCCGACTGGTCCGTCCGATCGAGTTGAACCGGGCGGGAGACGTTCCCGTGGCTATCGGGGTGATGGTGGAGGTTCTATTGCTGGCTTTCAGTGGTTGCGCGGGCGTGGTGGTGCTGGGGGCAGCGTTGCTATGGCCACGGATCGGGTGGCTTGCCCCCTTGTGCGCGCTGGTTGTCCTGGCCGGGGTGGCGTGCGTGTGCCGATACACCGTAATATTGGAAATCCTGACCGCGGGCTGTTTGCCGGGGTTGCGTCGACATTTCGTGTTATGGGCGGTGGTTTTCCTGACGCCAGCGGGATGGTTGTTGAATGGCTGCAGCCTCTGGCTGGTTTCCGGGCGGGAAGGGGCCGGGGTTTCCCTCTGGGAATTGTTCGCGGTCGCTCCATCCAACATGATTATCGGCGCGTTGAGCGGTATGCCAGGGGGGATCGGCGCGGTGGAGGCATGGCTGGGGACCATGCTTTCCGTGCTGGGCACCAAGACCAACACCCTGGTGAACGAAGTGCTGCTGTTTCGTCTGATGACCTTCTGGGTGTGGATACCGATCGGTTGGATAGCCCTGTTGTGGTTGTGGCGGGGCGCGAATGGTGGCATGAGCCGAGATCATGCCCGGGAAACCTCTTGACATGGCGGGATCATTCTACCGGGCGGTTACGGGCGCGCTTACCCTGGCGCGGGTGGCCCTGACGGGTGCTCGCGCGCCGCTGTTTGTCTCCTGGAACCTGACGTTCCGGTGTAACCTGCGTTGCGCTTATTGCGGTGTCGAAGACGCGGTGGGGCCGGAACTGAATACGGAAGGCGTGATCCGGGGCCTGGAATCGCTCTGGAAACTGGGTGCCCGCTGGGTGACTTTCAGCGGCGGTGAACCATTGACCCGAAAGGATATCGGCGAGATTGTCGGGGCCGCGCGGGGAATGGGATACAGCGTGTTTATCAGCACCAACGGTGCGCTGGTTCCAAAAAAAGAAGACGTCATTCGCCTGGTGGATCATGTCACCATGAGCCTGGATGGCCCGCGGGAAGTGCATGACGCGGCTCGTGGAAAAGGTGCTTTCGACCAGGTGACGCGCGCGGTGGAGATCTGCCGCGACATCGGCGTGTCCACGTCTTTTCAATGTACTCTGTGCAAGTGTAACGTGGACGCCGTGGACGATACCCTGGATCTGGCCGAGTCACTTGGGGTACCGATCATGTTCCAGCCGGCGACCTTGCGCCTGGATTCGTCGACCCGGCCCAATCCCATCGCGCCCGATCCGGAATCGTTACGTCGCGCGCTCGAAAAGGTGGCGCGGGCCGCGCGACAGGGCGCGCCGGTGCTTAATTCCCCGGAAGGTATCAGGCATCTTGCTCATTGGCCCCGGGCGACGGATATCTGGTGCGGCGCGGGTCGCCTGTTCTGCGTGGTGGAACCCGATGGCCGGGTGCTGGCTTGCCACCAGTTTCAGTTCGCCCCAGAGGCCCCATCCAAGGCGCGCCGGGCCGAAGCGGGTGAATCCCAGGGAGAGCAGTTTCTCCGGATGGATCCCCTGCCGGGGTGCGCGGCATGCTGGTGCGGTCCCATCGTGGAGTTGGCCATGCTGGCCCGGTTTCGTCCAGGCGCCTGGCGCCTGGCCGTGCGACGTCAACTGGGACTGCTACGGGGACGGCGGCGCCGATGATCGCCCTGGGAATCAGCGAAGACTTTTTCGACGCCGGGGCTGCGCTCGCGGTGGACGGTCGGCTGGTGTTCGCGGTGAACGAGGAGCGTTACACCCGCGAAAAAAATGCCGGCGGCTTTCCCCGGTGTACCCTTTCCGCGATTCGGGAGCAGGCGGGTATCGATCCCGCGGAGGCGGAACTGGTATGCGTGGCTGGAATTCGGACACCACCCGCCGTGGTCCGGCTGTTTCCCTGGATCCATGATGTTTCCCGCCGCCTGAAACGGGCGCGGAAGGGGCGTTTCATTCGCCGGATACTGGATGGGGCTGCCCTGCTGAACGCGGCTCGCGGTTACCGGCTTCACGTCACGGAAAGCGAAATGGTGCGTCGTGCTCCGTTGCTGTCCATGCTGACCCGTTTCCGGGCGGGGGAACAGGTTGGCCGTGACGCCCGGGTGTTTTTCGTGGAGCATCATCACGCCCATGCGGCGGGGGCCGCCGTGCTTTCCGGGTTCGACAGCGCGTTGTGCCTGACCGCTGACGGCATGGGGGACGGGTTGTCATTGACTGTCTCCCTTTATCGCGCTGGCGGGATGCCGGAGCGGCTGTGGGCCATACCGGCGCGTGACTCTTTCGGCCTGTTTTTCGAGGCACTGACCGAAGCTTTTGGTTTCGTACCCTGTCGGGACGAGGGAAAACTGACCGGCCTGGCCGCGTATGGCGAGGCCAACCGGGTGGCGGAACCGCTACCTTTTCGGATGGACCCGGAAGGTGGTATCCATTACGATGGTCCGAGCGGCCCGCGCGCGGTGGCCTGGATTCAGGACCGCCTGCTGGGCCGGTTCGCGCGGGAGGATGTCGCGGCGTGGGCGCAACAGGCCCTGGAAACCTTTATAACGCGGGTGGCGCGCCAGTGGTTGCGGCAGACTGGGGAAGACCGGCTTTGCGTTGCGGGTGGCGTGTTCGCCAATGTCAAGTTAAACCAGCGGCTTCACGGGTTGCCCGAGGTGTCTGAACTGTTCGTGTTGCCGAACATGGGGGATGGCGGATTGTCCGTGGGCGCGCTGGCCGCGTGTGGCATGATATCCCCAGTATCCTTACCCCACGTGTTCCTGGGAGATCACTTTGACGAGGACGCGTGTCGGACGGCCTTGGAACGGGCGGGATTACCGTTTATGGTGATTCACGATTCCATCGCGCTGGCCGATCGGATTGCCACGCTGATCGCGGATGGGCATTGCGTGGCCCGGTTCGATGGGGCCATGGAATGGGGACCTCGGGCCCTGGGAAACCGGAGTATTCTCGCGCCAGCCGATCGCGCGGAAGTGCCGGAACGGTTAAACCGGTGCCTGCGTCGCAGCGATTTCATGCCCTTCGCCCCCGTGATGCTGGAAGAAGACGCGCCCTTGTGGTTGCGGAACTATGAGGCGGCGCGACACGCGGCGGAGTTCATGACCGTGTGTTTCGACTGCGCGCCGGCCATGAGGGACCGTTTTCCCGCCGTGGTGCACGTGGATGGGACGGCCCGGGCCCAACTGGCGCGTGAGGCCACGAATCCCGGGTTGAGCGCCATCCTCAAAGCCCTAAAAAAGCGGACTGGTGCCTCGGTAGCGCTGAATACGTCTTTCAATATGCACGAAGAACCTATCGTGCGAACTCCGGCGGAAGCGGTGGCCGCTTTCCGGGAAGCCGGACTGGACGCCCTGGTCCTGGGACCTTGCCTGGTGGATGGGGTCCGGAAATAGCCGGGTTTTGGCGCCAGCCCAGGTGTTTTGAGTCCTGAATGGGTGATAGACTTCTGCGGGCGGTACATCCGTCCTTTCGCTTTTACAAAGGATACTCGCATGCCCAATCGGAAAGGTGAACGCGCGTTACGGCCATCCCGACCTGTCCCCCTGGCCATCAGGTGGCAGTACACCCGTCGATGTTTCACGGTGGATTTGCCTCCATGGCGCGAGTTTTTCCGCTGGGAGACCCTTGAATCGGCCGTCGAACACCACCTGGTGACCCGGGACAACTGGATGCTGCCCGCCCTCGAGGCACTCGAAAACGGCGCGTCAGTCACCTCGCTGAAGTTCGACCTCGCGGCGGCCATGGAATACCAGTTTCTGTTTGACCTGACCGTCGGGTATGCCCACCGTCGTGTCCGGAATGTGGTCCTGTGCGTGGCCCGCAATGACCGGGAATATGCCGTGCCCTTCCGGGAGGGATGGAATGGCCTTGTCCGGTTATCGGGTAAAGTGCCGCATTACTGCGCCAAGCCGCTTCGCCTGGGCAAAATCTTTCTCCCAGACCGCTATAACCGGAACGCCTTTCACCGGGACCTGCCGGCCGCCCTGGTCCAGTTACCCGGCGCGCGCTGGAATCCAATTACCCCTGTGGCGCCGGACCAGTTGGGTCTCCGGGAAAAAGCGGGCACGGCACCTGCCCTGCTGAGCCGGCAGGAAACGATCCGGTTACAGGTGAAACTGGCCAAGGTTTTACTAATGGCCTATGACGCGGAACGGCGGATAGGGCCCGTGATCGATCCGGATCACGCGTGGGAATGGATGGCATGGCGGGAAAAGGGCGAGAAAGAACCGGGCCTGTGCCTGGTTTCAGCGATCACGAAATGGACCCGTTGCGCGCCGGAGCGATACCTTGCCAGGCTACTGGCCTCGACGATACGGGGGGCGAAGGCAGTCCTTCCGGTGTTCCCGGAAGACCCCTTTGCCGCCTGGGACTGCCTGCGCGCGAGCGGCTTCTCTCAAAAGGTTCCCGGGTTAGGTGGTCCTTCGTTTCTGCCTGAGAAACCGCCGGACTATCTTTCCCGGGATGCCTGGTCGCCGGTGATTCGGAAATACACGCTGTTGCGGGAACATCGCCCAGGGATTTCCCCGGAGGAATCGGGAGCAAAGCGAACATGAATAACGGTCGAATTTCCATAACCTTGATGATGGGCGCGGCGCTGGCCGTGGGCTGGATGGTGTATGCCGCGGCTCAGCCGGAAGCCGGTATGGACTTTCCGGTGTATACCGTGTACGTTTCACCGGACGGTTCCGACGCGTGGAGCGGACGTCTGAAAGCACCCGCTGCCGATGGACAGGACGGACCTGTCAGAACCCTCATGCGCGCGCGGGACATGGCCCGGCAGTTTTCCCGGGACAGGTCGGTGATGGTGTACGTTCGGGGCGGAGTGTATAACCTGGACCTGCCCCTGGTGTTGACCGCGGAGGATGCCGGGATGGACTCGGCCCCCGTGGTCTGGCAGAACTATCCCGGCGAGGCCGTTATCCTGACGGCTGGTCTGGAGTTACGCGGATGGCAGGCCGCGGGAGAGGGCGTTCTGGAAACGTCCGTCGCGACCTTGCCGCCCGCGGAAGCACCCCTGCAGCTGTTCTGGAATGGTCAGCGGCTGGACCCGGCCCGGTGGCCGGATCGAGACAAGGGGGCACTGCCCGGTGGCTGGGCCATCGTGGCCGGTCGGGATGAGCAGAACCCCAAAACGTCTTTCCACTACGCGGGAGATCGTCCCCGCCGCTGGGCATCGTTCGAAGGAATTCGCGTGTCCATATGGCCTAACTACAACTGGTGGCATACCATCGCGTCCGTGGCGGGCATTGACTCTGATAACCGTACCGTCCGGCTGGCCCTAGAAACGCCTTATGGTATTGAACCCGGCCGTCGTTTCTATTTCATGAACGTGCCCGAGGAACTGAACGCGCCCGGCGAGTGGTACCTTGACCGGAAAAGATCAGTCGCGCGACTCGTTCCGCCTGGTCCCATGGACAATGCCCGGGTAGTGCTTCCCGTGGGAGAATCCCTGGTCCGGTTCGAAAATACGCGCCACGTGGCGTTTATGGGGTTTACCTTGGAGGCCACCACGGGAGACGCGGTGGTCGTGTCCGGCTGTGAGTCGATCCTGGTGGGTCGTTGCGTGATCCGGAACACGGGCGGAAGCGGCGTGAAAATCACCGGCGGCAGGCAATGCGTGGTGTCTGGATGTGACATCGAGGACACCGGACTCGCGGGCATATCTCTGGAAGGGGGGGATCGCGCAACCCTGACCCCTGGCGGGCACCAGGCCGTGAACAACTTGATCCGGAAAACCGGCCAGATTGAGCGCACGTACCAGTCCGCGGTTCAAGGTAAGGGCGTGGGGCACAGGATCGCCAACAATTGGATCCGCGACCTGCCCCATATAGCGATCTGGCTGAATGGCAACGACCACGTGGTGGAATACAACGATATCGGGCGGGTCTGCCAGGAGTCATCCGATACCGGGGCCTTCTACATGGGACGGAACTGGACGGAACGGGGCGTCATCCTGCGCTGCAACCGGATCCATGACGTGGCGGGGTTCGGCTTGAGTGGTGAAGCGGGACCGGGCGCGTGGCGATACCAGTCACCTTACCAGGCGTGGGGCGTGTACCTGGATGACTGTACCAGTGGCGTGCTGGTCCAGGGGAACATCATTTATCGCGTTCCTTTGTGTGGCGTCATGATTGGCGGCGGCAGGGACAACATCGTGGACAACAATATCCTTGTCGGGTGTGTCCCCGCCCTGCACATCGACGCGCGATGGGACAGTTACTGCTGGGACCTGATGCGGGAACGTTTTCATGAAGTGAAAGCCGATCAGCCGCCCTACAGCGAGCGGTACCCGGAACTTGCCACCATTCTGAAGGAGGATCCCCGCTGTCCCGCGCGAAACCGGTTCACCAGCAATATTATCTGGTATGACCGCGACGATTATCGTGGATTATCTTCGGCGAAACCAGGTTCCGCCGAGGCAGTCGTGTACGACCTGGTGCCTTTCGATCCGGCAACTTGCGTGTTTGAGCGTAACCTTGTGCGCGCTCCAGCGGAACCGCGGGTACTGCGGTCGGATTACGGGAAAAGTGGGGAGCAGCTCGTATCCTGGACGGAATGGCAGAAAACCGGTTTCGATGCCGAAAGTCAGGCAGGAGACCCGAAGTTCGTGGATGCCGCCCGGGATAATTTCGACCTTAACGCGGGTTCACCCGCGCTGAAACTCGGGTTTGAACCTATTCCATGGGAGCGTGTCGGATTGTACCGGGACGTGCTGCGCGCGTCCTGGCCCACTCCTTCGGATCCGACGGAAGATGTCACCGCGCATCGCGAGTGGACGGTTCAGGCCGGCCCGATCGAAGACGCGGATTAAACATATGACGGCAAGCGACGGGACGGTGGTCCAGGTTCGGTCGCCCGGCCATGTTCTGGGCGGACTGGCCGGGGGGTATATGCTCCTCGATCCCCGGGGATACTGGCGGCCTCGACAGGACAACGCTACGCCTCCGGACTGGTCTGCTCCACCGCTGGACGGGGTGTGCGCCTTTGTGTGTGTCCGTCGAAACGATCACGTTTATCTGGGGCGGTTCCAGGCGGATCGGTTGACGCCCGATCCAGGCTGGGAGAACGCGCTTCCTGCCATGGCCTGCCGGGTGACCCGCGAGTTCGACGGCATTTCCTTTAACGCGGCAGACCAATCCTTTTTCCGTCACGCTGAACTGCGGGTTTCCTCGCGCCTGTTGCCATTCGACTACGATCTTTCCGCCCTGTCCGTGATGTCTCTGCGGGGGCTCCTGGAACCTGATCCGGATGCTCCTTATGACGAATGGGCCTTAGGATTTCTTTTCACGCCTGCCTTGTTCGGACGGAATGTCCGGGATCTCGCCTGGCAGGAAATTCGCCCTCGCCACGCCGGTGAAGCCAGTAGTTCCCAGGTTTCTTCCGGGACGAGCGCCGAACATCCGGACGGCTTGCTGTTTTTCTGGCGTGATGGCCCGGAATCCTCCGCCGGGGCCCGGGAACTGGCCGTTTTTTTCCAGGGAGAGGAAGGGTGTCCCGTGCAACCGGTGATCCGGTACTGGCCCGCGCATCCGATGCCGTTTTTTCGTCGGCTTGCCGGGGCGTCCACGTCGCGCGACGCGCCGTTTTGGCCGGGGAATGTGCCGACCGGGCCGGATGACACCCCCTGCTGGATCGTGATGGGCGTGATGCCGGCGACGCCGCGGGAAGCGGTTTCGCTGACCCTCGTATGGCGGGAGGTTCAGGTTGAGCCGACGGAAAGTGCGGACCCGAAGGACGCGGGATCTTTAACATTCCTGCGGCCGGTGCTGGCCCCGGGAACGTCCGAGTACCTGCGTCGGGAACGCGCGCGATTACGCGCATGGTTCGCGAACGCCCGTCCGGGATTTGTCCGTGGAGCCCTCGCTCGAAGTTACATGGACATGCCTTCCCGGGTCAGGTTGACGGCGTATGGGACACTGTCCCCCCCATCGGGGTATGCTTTCACCTATCAGGAGTTGATCCAATGGTACCTCCTGTTTCCCCGGTGGGCGCGTAATACCTTCGTGGCGGAACTTCGCGCGAGCCGGAGCGAACCACCCTATTCTGAAGCGTTGTTCTGGATTTTCCGGGCCGCTCTGGATAGCGCGGCCGGCCCGGGACCGCATACAGACCAGGTATTCAGGAAGATCCAGGCATGGCAAGTCTGGAAGGCCCTGCTGAATGAGACAAAACCGCCGGACCTCGAACGGGCGACGGCCTTGCGCGCCTTATCTGCTCTGGCCGCGTGCGCGGGCTGGGAGTCTGCCGCCATGGAGTTGCGTCAACGGGCCCGAGACGTGGCGCGGGCGTGGGAACGGGAAATGGCACCGCGGTTGCTTCTGGATCGAGACCTTTCTTTCAGCAACCGGGAATTTGCCAGGTCAATTCATTTCATGGCACTTGGCCTGCTGTTCTGGTATGACGACCTCGTGGACTGGAGGATGGCGATATCCCTGCTGTCCCGGGTGACATGTCAGCCGGGTATTCATCCGGAATGGCTGGCGCGCGCGACCGTGTTATCCCTTGTCCTGCCCGATCATCGGTTGACGGTATGGCCAACAGAACTTCGGAAGGTATTTGAAACCTGTGAGATCGGGGAGCGGGGCAGTGAACCGTACCACGGATTTTCCGCCTGGAGTTGGCCCCTGTCGGTGGTCGGCGGGGGATGCTGGCCGGACCTCGGCGCGCGTCGGCTGAACCTGGCGGTACCCGCGCGGTTGGACCATGAAGGAACGGAGATCTGGCAGACCATGACCCACCTGGGGATCTGTGACCTGGGGTTTTCCGGGAAGGCCGATGGCGCGCGGCTGGAAACGTGGTTACCCGCGCCGATAGACCTGGGATCCCTCATGGCGCGGGTACCTGGGTCGTTATCTCGGCGCGTCCCCCGACTGATCATCGATGATGAACCGGTTCCGGACAAGTCAGTGACAGTTGAATCCGCCGGTTACGGGATGCTGCTGACCTTCTCGAAACGGTTACGTGTGGGCGAACGGCTGGTGTTAACCCTTTGATCTTTCTGGTCGATAATTACAGTAAAGGGTTCGTGTCACGCGGGAGCAAAGATTGAAGGTATACGGTCTGACCGGTGGTATCGCCAGCGGCAAATCGCTGGCTGCGCGATTTTTCGCGGAGGCGGGCATTCCCGTCATTGACGCGGATGCCATGGCCCGGGGCCTGATGGAACCGGGGACGAAGGTTTTTGAGGAGGTGGTTTCTGCTTTTGGAGAAACCATTCTTTCCGATGGGAGAATAAACCGGGAAAAACTGGCGGATATCGTTTTTCGCGATAACGAGGCCCGATCCCGCCTGAACGAGATTGTGCATCCGCGCGTATTATTGCGGGTGGCCGAACAGTTGCGGGCGCTGGCAGATGAAGGTCATCGCGTCGCGATTGTCGAAGCGGCCCTGCTGGGCGAGAATGGACGCGTGCCTCCTGGTTTTGATGGGTTAATTCTGGTGTCCGCGCCGATGGAAACCCGGCTGGAACGGCTGGTGTCCCGGCGGGGGATGTCGCCCGAATCTGCCAGGGCGCGCTTGGCCGCCCAGGTGGACCCGGAATCCAAGCGCGCTATGGCCCGGGTAGTCATCGAAAATTCCGGAACACCCGAAAATTTGCGGGAAACGGTGCAACGGGTAATCGCCCTGCTGAGGAATGGACAGGAGTAGTGATCGAATGCGAGATAGCGGATGGCCCGTAATTCCATGCACGGAATGTGGCAAGTTGTTTAAACCCGCGCGCCCGGAGATAGACCGGTGCAGACGGTGTGAAGGGGTGTCCGGGCAAGCGGTTACCGAAGATACCCTGCCCCCGGTGGCCATACCTTTTTTTGACGTGGATGAATCCCCCGTGAAAGAACCGAACCCGGATAATCCCTGTCAACGTTGTGGCGCGCCCGCGCCTGTGGGGGATCGGTTGTGTCCGGTCTGTCGGGAAGCGTTGCGCCTTTCCCTCAGCCGTGCCGCGCTGGAAATGTCCCAGAAAATGTTTGATCAGCGACGGAAACGATCCAAGGCGTCGCTGGACATCCGCCCCCTGCTGGAAGAAAAAGAAGATCGCGCGGCCCGTGCTTCCATTTCAACCGAGTATCTTCCGGTAAAACGATATTGACCGGATTATTTCCGGGACCGTATGCTGAGTCGCGAGGATGAGGTTCTCAGATGAACAGGTCTGCCGGCGTACGTTTGATTCGGGCGTTAACGCGCTCCGTGCTGCTGATTGCCGCGGCGCTCGTCTTACTGGCGGCCCGGTGGATCCTGAGCGCGCTGTGCCTGCGCCGGGAACGGATCGATCGGGCCCTGCGTCGCCACCTGTTACGCGCGTGGGCCCGGTTTTTCGCGTGGGTGGCGGGTATCCGGGTACAGGTTCATGGAACACTCCCGAAACCGCCTTTTTTTCTGGTGGCGAATCACCTGTCCTACATGGACATGCTGGTGCTCAACCTGTTGACCAGGTGCCTGTTCGTTTCCCGGGGAGACGTAAAAGACTGGCCGATCATCGGACCGATAGCCCGAAGCCTGCACATTGTCTTTGTGGATCGTTTGAAGATCCGGGATACCCGCCGGGCAAACCAGGAAATCGCGGAAACCCTGCGAAAAGGGGACGGCATCGTGGTGTTTCCCGAAGGACGCATTTCCGTGGGACTGGCTGTCGCGCCGTTCAAGTCCTCCCTGATCGAACCGGCCGTGGCCCTGGAGGTTCCAATTCATTGCGCGGCCCTGACCTATGAGACCCTGGATGGAATGCCTCCCGCCGGCCAGGTGGTTTCATGGTGGCGTCCCGAACCTTTTTTCTACCACCTGTTCCGGTTACTGGGATATCCGGGCCTGAAAGTTACGGTACGCTTCGCGAGTGACTCCCTTTCCGGGGAAGATCGCAAGGATCTGGCCTTCAGGCTTCACGCAATGGTGTCGCGGATGTACGAAACCCCGATTACCGAGCCGGTTCCGGCGATCGCGCGCCAGCCGGTTACCCAAGCGGAGAGATGAGCCGCTGCCTTCAGGCGGAGATCATCATGTCCAGTAGCATTTCCTGGCGCGTGACCCGCGCGAAATCAGCCGGCGTTTCCCCGTTCGCGTAAGTAGCCGCGTGCCAGGGATCCGCGCCTGCCTGCACCAGCAGGACGGCGATGTCTTCCCGACCCAGCAGGCAGGCCCAGTGCAGGGGCGTCAGCCCATCCCTGGACACCGGTTCGGGATCTGCCCACTGGAGCAGTAACCGCATTCCCGCGGAGTCTCCCGCACGCGCGCATTTATGCAACGGCGTCTCTCCAAGGCCGTCCCGTGTCTCCGGGTTCGCGCCCAGCCGCAGCAGGATGGCCATGACGTCGGTCATGCCAAGGATGGATGCCCGGTGTAACGGCGTGATGGCCCGTTGTGAAGCCGTGAGGTCCTGTTGTTCGCGTTCGATCATCAGCGTGGCAAGATCGGAACGGCCGGCTTGTAACACCCTGTCCAGCGGGGTGAGGCCGAAGACATCGGCTACTGACAGCCAGGACTGAAACCGGGGCTGCCGCCACCAGCCGATCATGGCCGTTTCTGTGAGGTTCTGGGCCATGCTGGACACCAGGTCCCGCGTTTTTTCCCAGGTCTGGGTTTTCATTTTGTGCTCCTCTGATTTCGGGTTCCTTCTCACTGGTTGTTGGGCGTCACTACAGATGAAACAAGTTTCGGGCCAATGTCGAGAAGCACAAGCCGGCTGTTTTGGGGGTGAAAATGATAAAAATTGGACAAAAATTCGTCATGTTGACAATTTTGCAGTGAAATCATGGTAAACACATATTGACAATAAAGGTTTTTCAGTGTATCATACTGTATAAAAGAAAAGTTCGGGATATACGGTTTTTGCGGAAGGAGATCCCCCATGAAATGGTTCACGGCCCAATCCTTCAAGGTACAGGTTCTTTTTCTGGCCCTGGTACCCCCAGCCGTCATCATGGCGTTCTTCATCTGGGGACACGCGGTCGCGATGCGAAAGGAAGTAATTGACAGTTTCGTGACCACGGCAAGGGACATCTGCCTGATGAGCGAGTCCGTTCGGGAAGGCATGGACCAGAAGTGGGCCAAGGGTGTTTTTACCGTGGAAATGCTTCGGGAAAAAATCGCCGCGGGTGAACGGGATCTCGCGTTGGACATGGTGCCCGTGGTGACCGCGTGGCGGGCCGCCATGGCCAAGGCGGAAGAGGGCGGTTACACGTTTAAAGTGCCCAAGTTCTACCCCAGAAATCCAAAGAATGAACCGGATTCCCTGGAGGCCGAGGTTTTGCGCATGCTTGAAAAGGGTGAAGCGACGGAACATTTTGTGATTGACCGGGAAATGAATGCCGTGAGGTATTTTCGCCCCATCCGGCTCACGGAGTCCTGCATGCTGTGTCATGGTGACCCGGCCACGTCCAGTACGCTGTGGGGGAATGACCAGGGAATGGATCCGACCGGTGGAAAAATGGAAGGGTGGAAAGCAGGGGAAGTGCATGGGGCGTTCGAAGTCATTCAGTCCCTGGAGCAGGCAGACAAGGAAATCGCCGCGAACATCCGGAAAGCCCTGCTGGCCATGGCTGGCGGTATTCTGGTGCTGACGCTTGTTACTTTCCTGATCATGAGTATAATCCGGCGCAAGGTGGAAGGGCCCATCGCGGCCCTGATTTACCAGTTACGGGAAGGCGCGACCCAGGTGGCAGGCGCGGCCAGCCAGGTGGCCGATGCCAGCAACGCGATGGCGGACGGGGCAACGGAGTCCGCGGCTTCGATCGAAGAAACCAGCGCGTCCCTGAGTGAAATGGCCTCGGTGACCCGTAGAAGCGCCGAAAGTGCCGCCGAAGCGGATCGTCTTGCCGAGCAGGCCAGGCAGGACGCGGAGCGTGGACAGGGCGCCATGGAGCGGATGGGTACCGCCATGGCGGAGTTGAAAAATTCTTCAGACATGACGGCGAACATTATTCGCACTATTGATGAAATCGCGTTTCAGACCAACCTGCTGGCCCTGAATGCCGCGGTGGAAGCCGCCAGGGCGGGTGAGGCGGGCAAGAGTTTCGCGGTCGTGGCGGAAGAAGTGCGACGTCTGGCCCAGCGGAGCGCGGAGGCGGCCAAGACTACGGCCGGCATGATTCAGGAGTCCCGGGAAAAGGCCGATCAGAGTGTCGCGGTCTCCGAGGAAGTCAAGGAGGCCCTGACGGCCATTCTCGAGCGGGTAGCCCGGTTGTCCGTGCTGATCCGCGAAGTGGCCCGGTCGTCCGATGAGCAGTCCAAGGGTATCGAGCAGATTACGGCCGCCGTGGGACAACTGGAGCAGGTAACCCAGGCGAACGCCGCCAGCAGCGAGGAAGCGGCCGCCGCCAGCGAGGAACTTTCCGGTCAGGCCCGCGAACTGAGCGACATGGTAGAGTCGCTCTTGCGGATCGTGGGCGGCGCCGGTAAATCGTGATAGCGGCTGGAACATGATGTGAATCCTCCTCGTGACGGGGGTACGCACGCGGGACCGCGTGCTTTTCAATAGCCTCCCGAAAGCGTGTAACCGCACGGCAAGGGTGCTGTCCATGCTCTGATAAATCAGGCGCGCGGCACGTGCCGGGCTTGCTGATAAGCGCGTGTCGTGGTTGATGGATCCGCCGCTGTGGGCTTGTGGCAGGGCCCGATTCCAGTCCGTCTCCGGACAGAATGATGGGTGTTCCGACTGAAATTTCCTTGGAGAGAGGATCCGCGCGCGAACTGGAAAAAAACGGCGGGGATCAGTGTTGATCCCCGCCGCGTCGTTCAGGTTACGACGGCAATGCTCACTATTGTTTTGAGCGGCGCCCCGCCACTTTCACGCCGACCACGGCCAGCAAAACACCCAGCAGACCATACAGCACGGGACTGCCCGCCGGAATGCCCTGGTCGTAGTACAGCGTTGCCGGACCGGCGGTAACGGATTCAAAATCGTCGCTGATGACGACATCGTAGGTGCCCGCGTGTTCCTGCTGGAAGGACGTAAACACCAGGGTATTCGAATCCGTGCCCAGGATACCATTGCCGTCAGTCAGCGGAAGGAAGGCCTTGCTGCCGTCATCCTTGCGCCACTGGTACCGGATGGTGCCAAGGCCACCATCCACGCGCACGTTCCACTCGAACCGGGATCCCCGGATTACCGTGGCATCCGCGAGATCCTGAACGACCGTCAGGTGCCCGGCAATCTGCAGTTGCCCGGGTTGTGACGTCACGGTGTAGGTATCCCCGCCGGGGATATACTCGTCCGTGACGGTGACGGTGTATTCGTAAATCCCGGCGTCCAACCCAGAAGGATCCACCACGCAGGATATCTCCGCGCCGCTGAGGGTTCCCGTTGAAATATCCGTGACCGTGTTGTTCGCCAGATTTCGCTGGCGCCACACGTACTGGGACGGATTCAGGCCACCACTGACGAAAGCCACGAAAGTCACCGGGTTCGCGCTGCCAAGGTAACGGGTGGCTGAACCGGGTTGCGAAACGGCCAGGGGTGGTGTGACAAGTACCGAGAAGGAAACCTGGTCTGATCCTGCCGCGTTGGTGGCCTGGACGGTCACGGTTTCTGGCGTACCGTCACCGTACGCCGCAATCCACGTGATCAGGCCGGTAGTGGAGTCAATGCTCATCCCATCCGGGGGGGTTATCAGCGACCAGGTAACCGGTTCCGTGGCATAACCGGACAGAGTTGCCTGGGCCGAGAAGGGAACGCCCGGTACGGCAGTCCAGTCGCTTAATGGAGACACCACCGGAGGCGTGGGCGCGACCGTCAGTGTGAATGTGGCTTCGTCCGAACCGAACAGTGTTTCCACGCGCATCTTGAACGTGAGAGGTCCCGAAAGCATGTAAGCCGGAGACCAGGCAAGTTGACCATTGGAAGTTGAGAAGGTCATTCCCAATGGAAGATTGGCAGGTTCCACCAATGACCATGTCGCGGAGGGATCATCGCCCTGCGCGAGGGTTGGCGTCAGGGTAAACGTGTCACCATCCTGGACGGTCTGGTCGGGAATGGGCGCGATGACAGGTTCAAAATTAAATTTAACGGTGGCGCCCGCGGGTACCGTGGTCGTCCAGTACCGCCCGGCCTGAAGGACGCCCGGTGTCGGATAACTGGCACCCGCGATCGCAAGTCCGGGACGGCCATTGACACTCAGGATAATATCTGTCAACGTTTCGGTCCCGGTATTCTGCGCGAATACCTGGTCGAATCCTTCGTAAACCGAATCACCGGTAGAGGCCCGCAGCACGGTGTATTCCAGGCCATTGGCTACTGGTGTCCATGTCGCGGCCTGCGCGGTGGCAATGTTCCAGAAGGATGATTTCAGCCAACCACGGGTGCTGGCGTTTACGTTCCCTTCAAACTGTCCGACGAACGGGGTAATCGTGCCGGTATAGGGGTTTTGTCCTGCCAGGAGAGGCTGGGCGTCCTCCCGTTCGGTGCCCCAGATCAAGTTGCCGGAGAACGCGGGTTTTCGGGTGTTCATGTGCGTGTTGGTCATGCTGGAAATCATGGTGAACCGGCCACCATGTTCCGGGCTGGCGGACGCGCCATTGAGGGCCACAATCTGGCCTCCCTGGAGTTCGGCGATGGACCCCATGATCTTGACCATGCCTGGCGTGCCATATCCGCCCGCGCCACCCGCGCCTGAACTGCCGGACGCGCCGCCACTACCGCCATTACCGCCGTTTCCGCCCAGGCCGCCCCATCCGCCGCTGCCACGTTGACCGCCGGAATAATTGATGCTGCCGGGATAATATCGGGTTGTTCCGCCGCAAGGGTTGAATACACTGGGCCAGTAGGCCTGGAAGGCGGTATTGCTTCCCTCTTCAGGTTGGCGATTTCCGTTGTCCGCGCCGCCGCCAGGGGATCCGTTGGCACCCCCGTTTGCGGCGCTACCCGCCTGGCCGGCTTGCGGCACTCCCGCGGAAACGTCAACGGTGCTGTAAAGACGGACCAGGCCTCGGGCGGCTAGGATAACGGCTCCCCCGCCATCCGCGCCTTTTCCGCCATTGCCAGCCGGACCGGCGGTACCTCCATTACCACCCGTGCCACCTTGACCGCCCTGGCCACCCAGTCCGCCGTTATAACCGTTGGCGCCTTGGAAAGCGCAACCGGTTCCGGCCTGCGTGCACAACACGGCTCCCGCGCCACCGCCTCCTCCACCCCCGCCGCCGCCACCTCCGGATCCACCCCCGCCGCCGCCACCGCCCGTGCCGCCGCCACCCCCGCCGCCTCCGCCATGACCAGCCGCAAGGGTCAGGTCATCGGCCGCAACCTGGAATGATGCGTTGCCGCCGCTGCTTCCGGGTGTTCCGTTTCCACCAGGCGTCCCGCTGCTCCCGTTTCCTCCCGGGGTCGCGCTGCCGCCATCCCAGCCCTTGTACGTGTGGGCGTTTTGAGCCCGGGCAGTTCCTGCTCCCCCCACGCCTGCCTGGCCGGCCGCGCCTGGGCCACCTCCAAAGCCTCGTTGTCCTCCCGTACCCTTGGATCCTCCCGTGCCAGCCCAGCCTTTGCTGCCGTATCCCAGCGTGCCAGCCTGGCCGTCTGATCCATCATATCCGGGAGTGCCGTCCTGTCCGTTCGCGCCTGGTCCACCACTTCCGCCAGTTGTGCCGTTTTTGCCGTCCGGGTCGGTGTTATCGATGCCTTTCGCGCCAAAATAACCACGGCCACCGCCGCCACCATAGGCGGTTTGTCCTTCGCCGCCACTTCCGGGAATGGGGGCCTTGGCGCCACCTTGACCTCCAGTACCGCCGCCAAGGGTACCGGGAGACACGGTGATCGGAATCGACCATCGAAGATCGCTGGCGGACGTAATCGAAAGCGGACGGGATCCGGTAACGTTACACACCCCGCCGTTTACCGACACGAACTGGAACCGGAAAACGCAAACGCCTGAGTTGATCTCGCCAAAGTACGTGGTGCCATTCACGTCCATGGTTGCCGAGTTCGTGTTGATGTTCATGTTTCCACTGGACATGATCAATTCACCCTGGTAGGGGCCTTGTCCAGCCAGGGCGTCGTAGATTTTCAGCGACGCGCCCGACACGAACACGAACATCTGGCTGCTGTCAACGGAATGTCCATAAACCGTGGAAGTTACCCGGCAGAAGTAGTATCCCGCGTCGGTAGGTTCTACCGTGGGGAAGGTCAGGTTACCAGTTGGCGTCGCGGGTCCAAAAGGTTCGAAATCGGGAGATCCGCCGACCTTACGGTACCACTGGTAGGTTACGGGAGATTCGTCGTAGACCTTTGCTTCCACAAGATCGGTCAGGGTCTCAGGATTATCAACTTGCACATATGTCTGTTCGGGTGGCTGCCTGGTGAAGGTAATCGGGATGTAGTTCACCTGGGCCATGGTACTGGCAACCTGTGCCCCGGAACACGCCGCGGTGACCACGCACTGGAAATACCAGGTGCCGGGTGAAGTCATGTTGGCGGTCAGGGTCGGGTTGTTGACCGGTGGGCTGACCGGTTGCAGGCTGGACGGGTTCTGGCCCATGTACCAGTCATAAGTAAAGGTCAGATTAGGATAGGGGATGCCGACCGTCCACGTGATCTGGGACGCCCCCACCGGAAGGGGGGGACTTTGCAGGTCCTGGATCAGCGTAAAATTCGCGGGCGCCTTGGCATTTTCCCGGGCGAGGTAGGCGGTCAGGCTGCCGGATGAAGCCTGCCAGGATGCCAGGTTACGGGTTCCGTCTCCGTTCAGGTCGCCCCCGTTGGGGCCCGAAGCAGCGGTGGCCAGACGGGTAGTCTGGTTCTGGTAACGGCCTGAGGACATCAGGTAGTTGGCCGCCCAGTTGGAGATCGCGGCGCAGACATACTCTCCGGGAATCCGTACCCGCGCGTTGTCCACGTACCCCCCGTCGAAATTGATCCGGGGCAGGGTACCGGTATCGAAATCGGTGACGGTGCCCCAGGGAGCGCAGGATACCGTGCCCTTGCCTTCAGGTACCAGGTCTCCCGCCGCGAAACCCAGCAGCACAGCGGCCCGGAGAGCCTCGCCGGGATCCGAGGTAGGCACATAGATTTCGTCACTGTCCTGCTTAAGGTTGTTCAGCAGGCCGGGCAGAAGTTCCTTGAGGAACGTGAAGCCGAGCCGTCCCATGAACGCGTACCAGTAATTTACCCCTCGGCTGTCACCGATGGTGTGATACGCTGCCGTCATGTTGCGGATGGCTTCATCCATCGACGCGAAAGCGTCGTCCAGCAGTTGTTCCATGGGGGGGACGTCCACGTCGAAGCAGGTGCGACCAATGATGGGCGCGTTCGCGCACAACTGGTTGCGCGCGCCCGTAGTGATGGTTACCGTTTCGTCCACACCGACGTCAATGACGTAATGGACGTTTCCCGTGATCCGCACGTTGGTCACGGTGATTTCCGGCATGGGTACCCCCCGGTTGGCGGCAAACGCGTTACGGATGGCATTGACCGTGGTCATGGGTAATCCATCGATGCAGGCCCCGGGGTTCAATATCGCGTCCAGCATGGCCATTTCGGCCTGTTCGGGCACACCGGTTCCCGTGTAAGTCCAGTTTGGACCGCCGCTGTTGCCATGATCGGCTCCAATCCAGTACGGGCCATCCTGTCCGGCAACGGAGAGGTACACGGCGGCCTGGCTGTTGCAACTGGTGCTCCACAGGGGACACCCCACGTATTGCTGCATGAGCCCGTTCAGTTGATTGGGCATGTCCGTAGCCAGTGCTTCCAGCGAGGCCCAGTAGTCTCCATGCAGGTACGGATGAGCCAGGGCGGGCAAGCCGCTGAATGTCAGCGTGACCAGCAGCACACAGACATATCCAACGATAGCTTGAAGATCGAAAACTTGTCTTTTTCTTTTTAACATGTGAATATCTCCGGTTTCTTTGAAGTTATTCCATTGAACCTGCCAGATCAATCCAAGATCTGACTTTACTTTAACAAAATTTAATCACTTGTTCAAGTAAAAATAAACCAGTTTTCAAGCTTAAAAAAAGTCCACGTGCTTAGCAATCCTGAAGACAACTGTTGTCCGGGAAAAGGGGAACAGGCAGTAAAAAAATTTGTTACCATTATTTCCGGATGCGTAAAAAGCGGATGGAAAAGCATGTGCTCAGAAGATTTCAGGATCAGGGTGGATGCCAGCCAGAAGATAGGCCTGATAGATAGCGTATTGCCAGCCGTGGACGCGTTAGTGTCACCATGCCGTTTGTGTGGACGGCAATGTGACGTGGACAGGCGAATGGGGAAGGGATATTGTCGCAGCCCGGAACTCGCCGATAACCAGGTCCGATGGTCTGCCGCCGTACCCCATTTTGGCGAGGAGCCCATGCTGGTTGGGGAGGGTGGTTCGGGAACCATCTTTTTTTCAGGCTGCAATCTTTTATGCGCTTACTGCCAGAACTGGCAGATCAGTCACGAGCGCGAAGGCCGGAACACCCCGCCAGAGGTCTTGGCGGATGCCATGTTACGGCTGCAGGATCGTGGAGTTGAAAACATCAACCTCGTCACGCCCACCCACTGGGTACCGGCAATTCTCAGGGCCCTGCGAATCGCTTACGGTAAAGGGCTTTTCCTGCCCGTGGTATACAACACCAACGGATATGACAGCGAAACGTTAATTCAGTACCTGGACGGTATTGTGGATATCTGGCTGCCCGACTTCAAGCACTGGGATGATGACGCGGCCCGGTATTGTGCCCGGGCGACCAATTACCCGGAAGTGGCCCGGCGAGCCATCCGGGCGATGTGGCGACAGGTTGGACCGTTGCGCCTGGAACGGGGGCGGGCGGTTCGGGGAATGATGATTCGTCACCTTGTGCTGCCGGAATACCTGGCCGGATCGTTCGAATTTCTGCTATGGCTCGCGGATGAAGGCATGCTGTCCTGTACCCTGGGACTGATGAGCCAGTACGCGCCGCACTACCGGGCCGCGGGCGATCCTAAACTGGGTCGGACCATCTCCGACAAGGAATACCATGACGTGGTCGAGTTCGCGGAAAAACTCGGGTTCGAGCACGTGCTGGTGCAGGATATATCCAGCCGCGCGCATTACGTCCCGGATTTTCGGCGCGATAAACCTTTTGCCGACCGGGACCGCGTTGATCGGGGCACGGATCTGGAAGGCTGAACTCAGGTCTGAATAATTTGGATACGGGCACCAGTTCCAGATACACTTGAAACCCTTGGCAACGGTGCGTGGAGGTAGGTGACAGGGAATCAGTATTGGCGTGGAGTGCAAAGTATGTCCTCGTTCGATTTGAGCAAAATCAAGTCGCTTGCCCAATGGCGGGCGATTCAGCCTGAACTGCGAGAGGCGGTCCGGGAATGCCTGGGGCCGGTCACCGATCCTCCGCGGGCCCTGTCCTACCGCGTAATCAGTGAAGAAGACCTCCCCTCCAACGTGCGACGGCAGCAGATCGCGTTCATCCTTCCCAGTGAAGAAACGGTATTGGGATGGCTCTTTCTGCCTGATGGCAGGAGAGACCTGCCGGCGGTTCTCTGCTGTCATGACTGGGTACCCCAGGGCAAAGATGAGCCAGCCGGCATAGATGCCCGTAAATACCTGGATCTCGCGTTACACTACGCCCGGAGTGGTTACGTTTCGCTGGCGGTGGACACGATATGCGCCGGTGACCGGCAGGTGTGCCGTGAGGGTGGCTGGAACGAGCAGGCTTTCGCGTCGGCCGCGCCCGACCGCACCCTTGCGGGAAAGATGCTCGAGGATCACCGGGCGGTATTGGGCCTGTTCGCCGAGTGCGGGCCGGTGGATACCGGGAGGATCGGGGTGGTCGGCCATGGCCTCGGAGGGTTCAACGCGTTGATGCTGGCCGCCTTTGACGACCGGGTGCAGGTATGCGTGGCCAGTTGCGGGTTTACCCGGTTCGAGACCGACAGGATCCCCGGTTTCTGGCCGTCCGATCCGCCGCTACCCTTGTGGCCTGTGCGTCGTCCGGACGGCGCGTTGCCCCCCTTCGACTGGGAGCATATCCTGGCCCTTGCCGCGCCCACCGCGACGCTGGTGATCACGCCGGCTGCCCTGCACGCGAATCCGAAAAGTTGTCAGAAGGCGGTGCGCCTTGCGGACCGGATTTACAAGTTACTGGGGGCCCAGGGTGCTCTGGATCAGTACTGCTACAACACGCGCGATCCCTTTACCCACGAGTCCAGGGAAGCTGCCGACGACTGGCTGGAACGCTGGCTCTGAAGCCGGGCCGTCGGGTTACGCGGGGCGTGACGCATGGGTGACGGCACTCCCAACCGCCCGTTACTGAGCGCCGAAGAGGTGTACAAAGCCTATGGCGCGCAGGAAGTGCTCGGGGGTATCAGCATCACGGTTCACGAGGGGGACCGGATCGGGCTGATCGGGCGCAATGGTAGCGGAAAGTCCACGCTGTTGCGCCTGCTGTATGGCGATGACACGCCTGACCGGGGAAAGATCGTTCGAGCGCGGGGTATACGGGTAGGGTTCCTGCGGCAGCAGTGTGGCCTGAATCCCGGGTGGACCGTCCGGGATGCCCTGGACGCGGCCGTGGCCGACCTCAGGGCCCTGGAAACAGCCTACCGAGAAACGCTGGCTGCCCTTTCCGGAACGCCGGGTGACTGCTGGGCATACCGGGAACTGCAGGATCGGGCCCACGAACTGGAAGCCCAGTTGACCGCGCGGGATGGCTGGCGGGTGGAACCGCTGATCAGAACGTTCGTTACGGCCCTGCGCCTGCCCGATCCGGACCGCCGACTGGCCGAACTCTCCGGAGGGGAACTTCGCCGCGTCGACCTCGCGGCGCAACTGGCAGGAAGCCCCAATGTACTGCTGCTGGATGAGCCGACCAATCACATTGATACCGAAAGCAGCGCCTGGATCGAGTCCTGGCTGGAATCCTACACGGGCGCGTGCGTGCTGGTGACGCACGACCGGTATTTTCTGGATCGCGTGGCCACGCGAATTGTGGAACTGGAGTTTGGCCGCGCCTATTCATTTCCCGGTGGATATTCCCGGTTTCTGGAATACAAGAGCGCGGTGGAGGAAACCCGATCTCGGACGGAAGCGAACCGCCTGGCCATGATTCGCCGCGAACTGGCCTGGTTCAAAAGGGGAGCCAAGGCCCGGACTACCAAGCAGAAAGCCCGGATTCAGCGACTGGAAACCCTGGTTGAAGAAGGACCACCTCCTGCCCATCGGGAATATGCTTTTGCCCTGCCGACCCCTGAACGTCTGGGGAAAGACGTGATTGAGGCCCGGGACGTGGGGCATGGCTGGGGAGAAAACTGGCTGTTCCGGCACTTTTCGTTCCGCGTTGAAAGCGGCATGCGGGTGGGAATCGTCGGGCCGAACGGTTCAGGGAAAACCACCCTTTTGCGCGTGCTCATGGGGCTGGAACAGCCGCGGGAAGGGGACGTGCTGATCGGTGCTTCCGCGCGTTTTCTCTACGTCGATCAGCAACGGGAAGAGGTGGAACCTTCCCAGACCATCCTGGATTTCGTGAGTGGCGGCGCGAAATTTTTCGATGTAGGATCCCGCAGGCTGCACGTGCCGTCGTACCTGGAACAGTTTCTGTTCGAGCGACGTAGCGTGGAAATGCCCATGGGTAACCTTTCCGGTGGGGAACGCGCGCGGATCTGCCTGGCCAGGAAACTGATGCGGGGGGGCAACCTGCTGGTTCTGGATGAACCCACCAACGACCTCGACCTGTATGCCCTTCGGTTGCTGGAAGAGACGCTACTGGCTTTTGATGGCGCGGCACTGGTGGTCAGTCACGACCGGTATTTTCTGAACCGCGTGTGCACCCACATTCTTTCGCTGGGAGAGGGGGAAACGATAGGTATCGTCACCGGTAATTACGATGACTACCTGCTGTGGCGGGAACGGCGCGTCATGTCATCGGGTTCTCGGGACGTGTCGAAGGAGATTTCCCCGGCGAAAACGTTAACATCCGAAACCGCTCAGTCGCGTGTCCCCGGTCGAAAGAAACTGACCTGGTCGGAGCAGCGCGAGTTCGAACAATTACCTCGGTGGATCGAGGAACGGGAACGGGAACTGGCGGACCTTGAGACGTTGATCGGGGAAGAAGGGTTTTACGCCCGGGATTTCCGGCTGGTTCAGGAAACCTTGGCGAGAATGGAATCCCTGCGGGAGGAAATCACGCGGTTGTATGACCGCTGGATGGAACTGGAATCCCGGCGGGAAGGAGAAGAGAGATAATCAGAAAACGGCCGGAACGCTCAAGCACGTTCCGGCCGCAAGCATGCCCGCGTGGAAGGAACAGAATGCGTCAGGGCTGGGGCCTGTAATCCCCCTTATCCACGTAATGCCTTAGCGTGTGACCAGTGTAGATCTGGCGCGGACGCTGAATGCGCAAGTCCGGGTCCTGGCGCATTTCCAGGAAATGCGCGATCCACCCTGGCATCCGGCCGATGGCAAACAGGACGGTGAACATGTTGGTGGGGATACCAAGAGCCCGGTACAGTATGCCGCTGTAGAAATCGATATTCGGATACAGTTTGCGTTCGACGAAGTATGGATCGCTCAGGGCGATTTCCTCGAGGTGCCGCGCGATATCCAGTAGGGGATCCGAGATCTTCAGTTCCGTGAACATCTCCTCAACGAGCGCGTGCAATAGCTTGGCCCGCGGATCATAGTTCTTGTATACCCGGTGACCGAAGCCCATCAGGCGGAAATTGCTGTTTTTGTCCTTCGCGAGGGCCACGTATTTCTTGTAATCCCGGTTGTCGTCATGGATCGTCTTGAGCATGTTCAGCACGGCTTCGTTCGCGCCACCGTGCAACTTACCCCAAAGGGCGTTCACGCCGGAGGAAACCGACGCGTAGATATTGGCGCCGGAACTGGAAACCATGCGCACCGTGGAGGTGCTGCAGTTCTGTTCGTGATCCATGTGGAGCGTGAGCAGAATGTCCAGCGCCTTCTCCATCAGGGGATGTACTTCGTATTCTTCCGCGGGCGAGGCGAACATCATCCGCAGGAAATTGGCCGCGTAACTGAACTTTGCTTTCGGGTAGACGTAGGGCAACCCCTCCGATTTCCGGTAGGAGAAGGCGGCAATCGTCTTGACCTGTCCAATCAGCCGTTTCACGTTGAGCAGCACGTGCTCTTCGTCTTCCGAGTCATGCGGGTAGAAAGAGGACATGGACGAGATCATGGACCCGAGAATGTTCATCGGATGGGCGTGAGAGGGATAGTGGTCCAGGAAACTGACCTGTCCGGAATGGATGAAACTATTTCGCGTAAGATCTTCTCGCCACTGCAGGAATTCTTCCCGGGTCGGAAGTTCGCCGAAAAGCAATAGGTACGCGGCAGCCGAATACGGCACTTTTCCGGCGATTTCTTCTATGGGGTAACCTCGATATCGCAGGATGCCGGCTTCCCCGTCGATATAGGTGATCGCGCTCTTGCATGAACCGGTATTTCCGTAACCCGGGTCATACGTGACCGCTCCCGTGGTATCGCGCAGTTTCTTGATGTCAATGGCCAGTTCGTTTTCCGTACCCACGAAGGTTGGGAACTCGTACTCTTTGCCGTCCAGAATCAACTTTGCGTTGGTCATGGGCGTTCTCCTCTCTGTGTTGGGTTCCCTGAGCCTGTTTTTATGTATTTTACAAAAAATCGAGATTCCAGAACGAACTCTCCAGTATTAAAACCAGCCCCTTATAACTTTAATTCCGAGGATTAAATGTATCATACACGGAAACGGCTGATCGTGAAACCGGGTCCAAGAACCAAAATACCCCAAAAGCGAATAGGAGATGAACACATGGCATGTCGCGCAGGGCTGCTACTTCTTTTGAGTTGGTGCTGCGTGGCCGGGTGGACCGGGCACGCGAACGCCGCGGACGATGTCTCAGGATTGCGGGCAGGAAGTGCCCGGGCAGTCATTACCCCGGAACCGGGCGTGTTCCTGGGGGGCTATGATTACAACCGTCGCGCCACGGGGACGCATGACGATCTTTATGCCACGGCCGTTATTTTCGAGAACGGAACGACTGCCGTTGCCCTTGTGGTGCTGGACGCGCTCAGCATGCAGCCTTTTATCGCCCGTCCCATCGCGGAAAAGGCCGCGGCAAGGGTGAAGAGCCCACTGTTGCCGGCTGAACATGTGATTGCCCAGGCCACCCACTCCCATGCGGCCCCGGACCTTACTGGCATTTACGGTCCCGACCCTGTCCATTCCGGCCTGGATCCACGTTACGTCGAACGGGTAATCACGGCATCGGTGGAGGCCATCGCGAAGGCGTGGGATCAACGTCAGCCCGCGAAACTGTTCGCGCGCCAGGCCGAATGCCGGGGATGGGTGGACAATGACAGCGAACCGGATATCCTGGATCCCTCGGTGACGGTGCTGGAAGCCAGGGACGGGGAGGGAAAAACCATCGCGACCCTGACCAATTTTGCCGCCCACCCCACCGTGCTGGACGGTGATAATACACTGATCAGCGCGGACTGGGTCTGGGGATTCTATACGGCCATGCGAAAGGCCTTGCCCGGTGAGCACCTCTTTCTACAGGGGGCGATTGGCGCCTGGATTCAGCCGAAAACCCCGGACCATGCCTTTGAACGATGCGCCGCGTACGGGGAAAGCCTGGCGTCCACCGTGCTGAACGCGTCCGCCGTGCCCCTGAAAGGCACCGAGATCGAGGTTCGGCGTAAGACGTTTTCCATCCCCCTGCGCAACGAAACCTTTCGGCAGATGACCAAGTTGAACCTGACGCCCCGGAACCTCGACGGCGACACCGTGGAGACGGAGGCGGCCTGGTTCCGGGTAGGCGAGGCGGAGTTCGCCACCCATCCCGGTGAAACCGCGCCTGAATTTGCTGCGGAAACCCGCAAGATGATGCGGACGGAAGGGCCGAAATTCGTACTCGGCCTGGGACTGGATCACCTCGGCTATATCCTGCCGGTCCGGTATTTTGATCGCGTGTCGGAAATCCGATTCGCCGATTACCTGGTCAGCATGTCTCCCGGTCGGGAAGCCGGGGAAGTCATGATGACGGCCCTGCGAGACCTGATCCGTGGAAACTGAAACACGCCGCTGACCCGCGAACCATCGTTTCGGGTACAATGTGTCCGTTTAAGATGGTTCTTCAGGCGGGAAGTCAAGGTCATGGCAAAAATCTGTTTTCTTGGCGCGGGCAGCACTGTTTTCGCGCGTAACGTGCTGGGTGACTGCATGCGCGTGGAGGCGTTGCGGGGCAGCATGGTCGCCCTGGTGGATATCGACCCCGAGCGACTGGAAGATTCACGGCTGGTCGTTGAAAAACTGAACGCGGCGCTGAACGCGGGGTTCCGGGTGGATGCCTTTCTAAGCGCGGACGCCGAGTCAGCCCTGCGCGACGCCGACTACGTGATCAACGCGATCCAGGTCGGAGGCTATGAACCGGCAACGGTGCGGGATTTTGAGATACCCAAGCGGTTTGGCTTGCGGCAGACCATTGGGGATACCCTTGGGATCGGGGGTATTTTCCGCGCGTTGCGCACCATCCCGGTGCTGCTGGATTACTGCCGCGTACTGGAACGGGTCGCGCCGGACGCCCTGTTGCTCAACTACGCGAATCCCATGGCCATGCTGACGTGGGCGGTACTCAAGGCTACTTCCATCCGCTGCGTGGGGTTATGCCACAGCGTGCAGGTCTGCGCGTCCCATCTATGTGAAGAACTGGATCTACCGTCGGACAACCTCAAGTGGCGTATCGCCGGCATCAACCACCAGGCGTGGCTGCTGGAAATTTCCCGGGGTGGGGTGGATCTGTACCCGGAAATCAGGCGTCGGGCGCAACTGGAGACTTATCGGGTCAAGGACGCCGTGCGCTTCGAGATCATGAAACGATTCGGTTACTACGTGACCGAATCGAGTGAACACAACGCGGAGTACACGCCCTGGTTCATCAGGAACGCGTACCCGGAATTGATCGATCGATACCGGATTCCGCTGGATGAATACCCGAGGCGTTGCCTGGAACAGATCGCGCGGTGGAAGGAACTGAGAGCATCACTGTTGTCCGACGCGCCGATCACGCATGAACGCACCCACGAGTACGCGTCCTATATTCTGGAGGCCATCGAAACGGGGCAGCCTTACACCTTTGGCGGCAACGTCCTGAATACCGGGCTGATTCCCAACCTGCCCGCCGGCTGCTGCGTGGAGGTAATGTGCGTGGCGGACCGGAATGGGATCACCCCGACCTACGCGGGGCCGCTCCCCATGCAGTGTGCCGCCCTCAACCGCACGAACATTAACGTCCAGGAACTGGCCGTGGAAGCGGCCCTGACCCGTAGCCGGGACCGGGTGTACCAGGCCGCCCTGCTGGATCCTCACACCGCGGCGGAACTGACAATTGATGACATCGTGGCGATGTGCGACGCCCTTTTCGACGCGCATCGGGACATGTTGCCGGACTACCATTGAGCCGCGGCGTGTCCGCCGCGCCGGGATATGACCGTGACGCACCGTAACGAAAATCGACTGCCCCTGGTGGCTATCTGCGGCCGTCCGAACGTGGGGAAATCCACGCTGTTCAACCGGATCATCGGTAAACAACGTGCCATTGTCCACGACGAGGAAGGGATTACCCGTGATCGTTTCTACGGCACGGCATCCTGGTTTGGCCGGCGCTTCCGGGTGGTGGACACTGGCGGCATCGTGGAAAGCCCGGTGGATGAAATTTCCCGGAAAATGCAGGAACAGGTTATGGCGGCCTTGCGGGAGGCGGAGGTCATCCTGTTCGTGGTCGATGGGCGGACGGATATCACGAGGACCGACCAGGTGGTGGCCGAATCGCTGCGGCGGCTGGGCAAGCCCGTGCTCGTGGTGGCCAATAAACTCGACAATGCCGCGCAGGAATCGCTCTGCGTTGAATTTTACGCGTTGGGACTCGGAACACCGATTCCGGTTTCCGCCAGCCATAACCGGGGCGTGGAGGAACTGGTGCGGGCCGCGATCGCGCTGCTGCACGGGACAGACGCGGTGGTGTCCGACACCGCCGGGGAGGCCGACGCGTCGCCGGATGAAAGGAGCGGAGAACTGCCTGAACCGACAGGGGAACCGGCAGAGAAGGACGCCGTGATTCGCGTGGCCATTGTGGGGCGCCCCAACGCTGGAAAGTCCTCTTTCATCAATGCCCTGCTGAACGAAGATCGCGTGATTGTTTCCACGGTACCCGGCACGACCCGGGATGCCATAGACGTGGAATTCACGTGGCAGGGCCGGCATTATGTGCTGGTGGATACCGCGGGATTGCGGCGCAAGGCGGGTATCCGCAAGGAAGTCGAAAAGTTCAGCGTGGCCCGGACCCTGCGGGCGGTGCGGCAGGCGGATGTCTGCGTGGTGATGGTTGATGCCGTCGAAGGCCTTGCCGACCAGGATAAGCGGATTATTGGCTACGCCATGGAACAGGGTACCGGCATCGTGCTCGCCTGGACCAAGTGGGACCTTGTGGAGGACAAGGACCGGCGGTTTCGCCAGTTGGCCGACATGATTGACCGGGAAATGCCCCAGATCCGTTTCGTGCCAAGGGTAACCATGTCCAACGTTACGAAACAGCGGGTGTTTGCCGTGCTGGAACACGTGAACCGCGTGGCCGACGGATGCCGAAAACGGATTGCCACCGCGGAACTGAACCGGTTGATAGAAGCGATAAAGGCCCGGCATAATCCCCCGAGTCAGAAAGGGAAACACGCCAAGATCCTGTATGCCACGCAGGCGGGCGTGAAGCCCACCGTGTTCGTGCTGTTCGTGAACCAGAAACGGCTGTTTCACTTCAGTTATCTGCGGTATATTGAAAATGCCCTGCGTGAAGCGTACGGGTTCGAGGGAGTTCCCATCCGTATTGAGTTGCGCGAGGAGGCCCGCTGAATGGAACAGAACATGACATGGACCACGTACCTGGTGCCGTTTCTGTGGGTAGCCGGATCGTACCTGCTGGGTTCCATTCCCACGGGCCTGTGGCTTGGTCTCTACTTCCGGCGCGTTGATATCCGCAAGGAAGGCAGCCGGAACATCGGGGCGACCAATACCTTCCGGGTGCTCGGAAAGGGATTTGGATTGGCTGCCCTGGCGGGTGATGTCTTCAAGGGCTGGTTTCCCGTGACGCTGGCCACCCAGTTCATGGTGACCAGTTGGCCGTGGCTACCCCTCGCGTGCGGTATAGCCGCCGTGCTGGGCCACACGTTTTCCGTGTTCCTGTGGTTCCGAGGGGGAAAGGGCGTGGCTACTGGAACAGGCGTCTACCTTGCCCTCGCGCCGTTGCCTACGTTGATCGCCGCCGTGGTATTCGGAATCTGTTTCGGGGCCACGCGCATGGTCAGCGTGGGATCCATCAGTGCCGCGGCAACCCTGGCGGTCACGGTGCTGGCCCTGCCGGGGATAACCTTCCCGGTAAAGGTGGTAACGCCTTTCCTGGCCGTCCTGGTGATCTGGAAACATCGGGATAACATCCGACGGATCATCGAGGGGAAGGAAAACCGGATCCTGTGAAGAACGCGCGGGGTGGACGATTCAAGTCCGGAAGGGAATCGGGGTAGAGACGTGGTCACGCGTGCTGAAGGTGAACGCCGCGTTCTGGAGTGGGCAAGGGTTGCCGCGGTGGGAGGGGCTGTCCTGCTCCTGTACGTAACCATGATGGCCAGGGTGGTTACGGGAGAGGACGCGGGAGAGTTCATTACCGCCGCATGGACGCTGGGCGTGCCCCATCCTCCGGGTTATCCCCTGTACTGCCTGCTGGCTGCCGGGTTCAGCCGCTTACCCGGTCTGGGACCTGTTGCCGGGGTGGCATTGTTGTCGGCGGTATGCGCGGCAATGACGGTCGCGTTGCTTGCGCTATTGGCCGGGATGTTATGTCGGGACGTGGTAGCTGGCATGCTGGCCGCCTTACTCTTCGCGGTTACGCCATCGTTCTGGAAACATGCCCTGATTCCGGAGGTTTACGCGTCCACCGCCCTGCTGACCGTCATGTTGTGGCTGGTTCTGGCTGGTTTTGACGCCTCGGGCGATCGGAAGTGGCTGTGGTGGATTGCCGTCGTTACCGGTTTGGGCCTTGCCATGCACAACACTTTCATCTTGCTGGCCTTTCCCACGGCCCTGTTCGTGCTGTCCAGGGATCGATCATCCCGCGCCCGCGGAACAGGAGAAATACCTTGGCGGAGTTATGCGGTATGCGTTCTTGTCGCATTGGGATGCTGGGCCGTGTGGCAAGTGTATATCCCTCTCCGGTCGCTGGCGAACCCTCCCCTGGACTGGGGTAACCCTGAGACCTTGTCCGCCTGGTGGCGGCACGTCCGGCGGGAGCAGTATGACTTCATGGTGTCAGCCCAGCCCCGGATCTGGCCGAGGCTGGTCGCGCAGGCCCGGATGATGCTCGGGCTGTACCTGGAGCAGGGCTTGTTTCCGCTGGATCTTGTCGGGTTTGTTCTCCTGTGGAGGCTATGCCGCCGGTGGGCGCTGTACCTGGCTGGATGCGCGGTTCTGGTGGTGGCCGGGTTCACGTTCTGGCAGAATCCCGAACCCACCCGGGAGTGGCGTCTGGTCATGAGCGTGTTTCCCATTCCCGCGTACATGGCGGGCGCACTGTGCGTGGCCCTGTCGCTGAACTGGCTGCGCCGGATGGCGGATATGTTCCGGGGAGGGAAAAGGTTCGTGACGGCCCTGGCAATCGGGTATATCCTGGTACTGCTGGTCGCGCGGTTTCCCGACCAGGACCGCCGGGATTTTTTCTGGGCCCGGGAGTACGGCCTGAACCTGCTGCGTTCCCTGCCGCGGAACGCGGTGTACGTTTCAAACTCGGACCATGGCAGTTTTTCCGTGCTTTACCTGCAGGCGGTGGAAGGTGTCCGGCGCGATGTCGCCAATGCCCGGGTGTACGGATATCTCACGCCGCCCGACGTGGACCGCCTTCCCGCGTCCTGGCGGGATATGATCGGCCCCCAGCTTTCCCGGAGTAGAGAGTGGCCGGTACTGGAGCAACTGGTGCTGGCATCGGATCGTCCGTGGTTTTTCGAGCAATACCCCGTATTTTCGCTGGACTCCGGTATTCGGGTGATCCCGTGGGGCCTTTTGTGGCGGGCCCTGAAACCGGCTGACCCGATGCCGGAAGAAAACCCGTGGGCATTGTACCGCTGGCCGGATTTCCGGGATAGGCGGGGAGATTTCACGGCCGACCTGATCGCCTGCGACCTGCTGTTCGCGCGGGCGGCCGAAGAACTCTGGCGGACCCGCCCGGATACCACGCCGGACCCGGACGCGGCCTTGGCCTGGCGGAAACGGGCGGTATCCCTGGTTGATGTCGGGCTGGACATCTATGGTCCGGATGATGGCGCGATGCTTAATAACGCCGGGGTACTCTGTGCCCGTTTCGGGGCGTTTCAGGAGGCATTGCGGTACTTTGAAAGGGCCCAGCGTCAGTTGCCCTGGTCAAAAACAATTCACGATAACCTCGCGCGTTGCCGGGCCAGGGTCAGCCAAGTTCACGACGCGCGGGTGGTCAGGTGATGGGGCATCGCCCCCACCACGACGAGTTGCTCTTCCTCATCAAAAAAGAAATACACCCGGAAACAGTGACGGCGATCCATGCTGTTTCCTTTTTTCAGGTGTTCCTCCAGCCGGATCTTTTTTCCTTTGTATTCCAGTTCATATTCATTGGCGTAGGATTCTCCCCTGCGGGAAGGGTCAAGTGACTTGGGATCGTAGTCCAGGCACAGGCGAGTCAAAGCGTCAGTCCATTCTTTCCAGGCTTTTTTGTCTCCTTTTTTCATCTCGCGGTATGGGCCTGCCAGGGCCACCAGGGCCTCATACGCGAGTTTCACGTTTTCGTACTCGGCGTCTTTGAGCATGCCGCGCGCCCGGTTATGAAGGATCAGCCTTCCGGCCAGTTCGGTGTCCACCCAGGAGGCGAGGTTGTCCCACGTGCAATCCTCGTCCGCCGGAAGGGGGTCGTCCTCCCGCAGGGAGGTGTCTTTAATTGCCACGTGCAGGCTGGCGATGCGTCCCCTGAGACCCGCGATTTCCTGCTTAAGCCGGCCGATTTCTTCCCTGCGCGTGGTTTCAAGCCGGGCGTTTTCCTGTTCCAGGTAACGGAGCCGTTCCTTCAGTTCCTTGTTTTCACTTGTGAGTTCATCTATTTCGTCTTTGTACAGGTCCAGGATACCTTCGTTGCTGGAGTCGGTATCCTTTTCATTATCTTTTCGCGCCTTGCGGATTTCGGCGAAGGATCGAACGAAGGCCTGGTCCATGGCGGAACGCCGCGCGTCGGTGAACAGGAGTTTCTTGAGGTATCGCTGAAAGGCCACGGGGCCTTGCGTCTTGCCCCGGTAGTCTGAAAAGGTAAAGAACTCATCCGTTGTTTGCTGGAATAGCCGGTGTCGATTCTTCTCCCGGGGCTGGTCGGGTTGGAATCCAGAGTAATAGACCCAGACCCAACCGGGCTCTATGCGCGCCCAGGAACCGGCCTTGAGGTTCCAGGCCGCCATCTGTTCATGGTCCAGAACGGCCCAGTGCGCGACCCCGGCGATGTTTTTGGCGAATTCATTGTGATTGAACCCGGTGGTTACGAGGGGGTTCTTTCGCTCGCCACAGATCACAAGGGGCATTTTCCGATCCGGGGAAACGGCGAACGCGAAGAGGTCTTCCACGTCTTTCCTCGTGGTGACGTGCCATGGAGTAAGCCGGACCTGCCGGTTGTCTGTCCACAGCATGCCGGTAGCCGCGAGATCTCCCACGATGCGCGGTCTCAGGAGGTGAATTTCTTGTTCCCTGGCCATGGGCAGGTTCCGGCAGTACACGGTGATACTGAATCGGAGCTCGTCCGTGTTTTCCCGGCCGAGGACGACTTCGGTGATCCATTGTCTTCCGGCTACCGGACGGACATGGTCGCCGATACCGCTGTCGGGCATTTCATTGCGCAGGGCCCAGTATCGCCGCGCCAGGGTTTCGGTGGCGATGATCTGGCCGTTATCTTCCACGCGCCACGGGTGGCCTTCCATCATCTGCCGGGGAAGGGGATCCGGGTATTTTTCCGCCATCCACTGGAGGATCAGTTCTCGGCCACGGTTAAAGCAATCCATGGGATCGGGGATTTCGTCGGTGGGCCTCAGGTATCCCTGGAAGTGATAGGTTTTGATCATCTCCGCCCGGCCGGGATTGATGGGGCTGAAAGCGGCTTGATCGGATTCTCTCATGGATGAACCTCCAGTAGATTGCCTCGTGAGCGGGCCCTAACGTATTATCAGATAGGGCGCGCGAGGCGCAACCCGGGTGGAGCATCCGGATATACCCCGGGTGGGAAACGGAGAACGGCGCGAGAACACGATGAGTCTAGACGCGATACCATATAAACCGCCCCGTCCATCGGCATTCGTGCCGCGGGTGGCGCTGGTGGGTTGCGGGGCGGTGGCGCCCCGGCACCTGGAAGCGTGCCGGGCGCTGGGATTCCCCGTGCTGGCCCTGTGCGACGTGGATGAAGCGAAGGCCCGACGCCTGCGGGACCAGTTTTTCCCCGAAGCCGCGGTGTTTTCGGACTATCGCCGGATGCTCCGCGCCTGTGACGCGGAGATCATTGATGTGGCCACGCCACCAGAAGGACGGGCCCTGATCATTGAGGATGCCCTGTGCGGTGGGCGGCACGTGTTGAGCCAGAAACCCTTCGTGACGGACCTGGACCGTGGCCTGCAACTGGTGGAACTCGCGGAGAGCATGGGCCTGAAACTCGCGGTGAACCAGAACGCCCGGTGGGCCCCACATTTCAGTTGGGCCCGCCATGCCGTGGAGCGGGGCCTTATCGGCGATGTGATTTCCGCGCGCTTCGTGGTTCACTGGGACTACCGTTCCACGCCGTCCAGTTTCCGGGGCAGCAGGGACTGGATTCTTTTTGAGTACGGCATCCACTGGTTTGACCTTGCGCGGATGTTCATGGGAGGCGATCAGGCCGTCCAGGTGTTCGCGTCGACCGCGCGTGGCAGTGCCCCGGCAGACATGCCGGACCTGCTGGCCCAGGCAGTGATTACCTATCCCGCTGGACAGGCGTCCATTGGCCTGAACGGCGCGGCCCGGGTAGGGGCGGATGATTACACGGTCATCACCGGAGTCCAGGGAATGATCGTCAGCCGGGGGCCTGACAAGAACCATCAGCAGGTGATCGCTTACCTCGAAAAGGGCACGGTCTCGCCCCAACTGGAGGGGGACTGGAACACCTTTGGTTTTCAGGGAACCCTGGGAGAACTGGCCGTGGCCATAGAAGAAGACCGGAAGCATTATGGCGGGGCACGGCAGAACCTCGAATCATTGGCCCTGTGTTTCGCTGCCGTGCAGTCGTCATTAACCGGCCGGCCCTGTGAACCCTGGTCGGTCCGTCGCTTGCCGTTGTGAGACGGGTATGACCGGAACCCCTGAAGGGATAACCGCGCGGAGGAACTTGTGATGTCAAGACAATGGAAAACCACGCTGGGCGTGATTGTCGGGAACCGGGGATTCTTTCCCGATCACTTGTGTGAATCCGGGCGTAAGGCTATTCTCAAGGCTTTGCGCGGGGCAGGCATGAACGCCGTCATCCTGCCGGAGACGGTGGGCAAGTTCGGATCAGTGGAAACTCTGGCGGACGCCCGGGCCTGTGCCGACCTGTTCAGCAGGCACCGGGACAGGATCAATGGCGTCCTGGTGACGCTGCCCAATTTCGGGGACGAACGCGCGGTGGCCAATGTGCTGCGCTGGAGCGGGCTCAACGTGCCGGTCTTGGTGCACGCCTTTCCGGATGATCCGGCCACCATGGCGATTACCCATCGCCGGGACAGTTTCTGCGGCAAGATGTCGGTCTGCAACAACCTGAGGCAGTATGACATCCCCTTTACCCTGACCACGGACCACGTGTGCGATCCGGCCAGCGACCTGTTCGCCGAGGACCTCGCCATGTTCGGGGCGATATGCCGGGTCGTCCGGGGGCTCAGGCATGCCCGTATCGGCATGGTGGGCGCGAGGCCCGCCGCGTTCAACACGGTCCGCTTCAGCGAAAAGATCCTCGAGTATTATGGCATTTCCGTGGAAACCCTCGACCTGTCCGAGCTGCTGGGAAAGGCGCAGGGACTCAAGGACTCGGATGATCGGGTCAAGACCCGCCTGGAAGAACTGTGCGGTTACACGCGCTGCGGCAGGACGCCCTCGGACGCGTTGAAGCGCATGGCGCGCCTTGGAGTGGCGCTCGACGAGTGGATGCGCGACACCGGGATAACCGCCACCGCCATCCAATGCTGGACCTCCCTGGAACAGAACTACGGCGTGGTACCCTGCGCCCTGATGAGCATGATGTCCGAAAACCTGTTGCCGAGCGCGTGCGAAACGGACGTGCCCGGCCTGATTTCCATGATGGCCCTGCAGTTCGCCTCCGGGAAGCCATCGGCCCTGCTTGACTGGAACAACAATTACGGGGACGACCCCGACAAGGCGGTCGTTTTCCATTGTTCAAACCTGCCCCGTTCGTTTTTCGTGGATCATAAAATGGATTACCAGGAGATCATCGCGGGCACGGTTGGCAAGGAGAATACCCACGGCACCATCGTGGGACGTATCAAGCCGGGGCCATTCACGTTCTGCCGGATTACCACGGATGACGTGGAGGGCGAAGTACTGGCGTACGTCGGAGAGGGCGTGTTCACGGAGGATCGTCTGTCCACCTTTGGCGGATATGGCGTGGTGGAAATCCCCGATTTACAGGAACTGCTGGCCTATATCTGCGAAAACGGATTCGAACACCACGTGGCCTGTAATCTTTCAGAAGTGGCGGACGCGGTGGCGGAAGCCTTTGAAAAGTATCTTGGCTGGGACGTTTACCTCCACTGATGCCGCAACGCCAGCGGATGGATTCGTGAATACACTTTGAAGGTAGGGTAGGTGTTACGGGTTATCCCGGGCGTCTTCCGGACTACTTTCAATTTCGGGTGCCACGAACCGTTTGCGCAGCCACGCCACGCCAAACAGGTCGTAGATGCCCCGCCACAGCCTATTGCCGATCCCGTACTTGGAAACGCCATGCCGGCGCGGGTGATGCCGAACCGGGCATTCCACGAGGGTGAGGCCCGCCCTGCGGATGAACACCGCTATGAACCGGTGCGCGCCGTTGAACGGGGGAATGTGACGCAGGCAAACCCGGCGGTAACCTTTGATGCCGCATCCGGAGTCCCGGATCCCATCATGAAGTATCCAGTTGCGCACGACGTTCGCCACACGGCTGGAGATCTTCCGCACAAGGGAATCCTGCCGGTTCGCCCGGTATCCGCACACGCAATCGTAGTCCCGCAATAACTCCAGAAAACGGGGGAAATCGGCGGGATCGTTCTGCAGGTCGCCGTCGATGGTCAGGATGAACGCTCCCCTGGCCACGGAAAACCCCGCCAGCATGGCGGCCGACTGTCCGGAATTCCGGACCAGGTGCACAGGCCGGACGGTCGAAGGATATTTTCCGGCCAGTTCCCGCAGTACTTCACGGGTATTATCCGTGCTACCGTCGTTGACGAAAACGCATTCGAAAGCGTATTCCGTTCCGGCCAGGGATTGCTCCACGGCCGCGTACACCAGCGGAATATTTTCCGCCTCGTTGTAGCAGGGAACTACCACCGATACGAGGGGGGAAGTCATTGAAACACTCCTAACAATCAGGCGTGATTATACCAGTCCGCGCGCGCCGGACGTGGCATGTCGCTTCAGTTCCGGGGTACTAGCACCACCCGGAAACCCAGGTCGTTGGTGATGTAGGAAGGCGCGTATTTCATGCGCATGGATGAACGGGCGAACACGGGGTACCACAGCCAGGATCCACCCCGCACGCACCGGCGGCCTTCCGTCTCTTCACACACGGGATCCGTGTCCGGCCCTGACGCGTAAAAGGTTTCGCTGTACCAGTCCTCGCACCATTCCCAGACGTTGCCATGCATATCGTACAGCCCCCAGGCGTTTCCCTGGTAGGAACCCACCGGCGCGGTAAACAAGAACCCGTCATCATACGGCGCGGTGACCCATTCCCTGAATCGGCGCTGGAGGCAGAGGTCAGCCCCGTTCATCCAAGTCACGCCTTCCATCATGTCAGTGCCCCAGTAAAACCGCGTGTCCGTGCCCGCCCGGCAGGCGTATTCCCATTCCGCTTCCGACGGAAGGCGTACTTCCCGTCCGCATTGATCCGACAGCCACGCGCAGAAAGCCTTGGCGTCGTCCCAGGAGACCATGGTGACCGGGTGGTCGGGTCCCTGGGGAAAAGGAGGGCTGATCCAGGTCAGTCCCCGGCGCCATTCCCGTTTTCCCGAAGGCGTGAGAATCCACGCGCCCCCCGTGTATTCCGCCGTGGTGCGATAGGATGAGGCGTTAGCGAACGCCGAAAACTGCGCGACGGTTATTTCAAAACGGCTCATCCAGAACCCCCGGGAGATGCGGATTTTCCGACGGGGCGCTTCATCCGGCCGGGCGTCTGGATCGTCTGAGGCACTGCCCCGGTAATAGGTGCCGGGTGGGATCCACATGAAATCCATGGAGGCGTCACCGCTTAACTTGAGCGTGCGCAATGTGCCTGCTTCGATAGTTTCGTTGGGCGCGGGTTCCCACAGTGAAGCCATAATTTCCTGGAGAGGCTTGTTTTCCACCACTGCCCTGAAAATCATGGCGGCATCCCGGTAGATCGACGTGGCCCGCCGCAGATCGGATTCCATGGACGCCTGGTTATAGAGGGATTCCGCCTGAATGGCCTCCTGGGTCTGGTCTTTGCCCATGGATCTGACCTGCTCCCGCAGGCCCTCAACCTCGCCCCGGGCAGACGTCCACGCGGCGTATTGCGCGGAGGCCCGGAGATCCGATGGGTCTGGCGGCGTGACTACCGGAGGTGTGGTGGGGGCCGGGGTGGGAGCCGCGGGGGTGTCGGCCGGCCTGGCTTCCGAGGAAGGCGCGGTATCGACCGGTTTGGCGGGTTCTTCTTCTTTTTTCGGTGTTGAAGCGGGCGACTCCGTCGCGGGTCCTTTTTGTGATGTGACGGCTGATTCAGTGGAGCGGCTGGCCAGGTACCCGCGAATATAGGGAGACAGGGTCGATGGGATGAGGTATGACGCAAACGCTACCACGATGACCAGCACCGCGAGACGGATCTTCGTCCAGGGAATTTTGCGCATCCACACCGCGGGCATAGCCGTTTCCAGCAGGCGATCGACCCGCGTGCCTTCAAGCACCCGTTCCATGTCTTCCGGCGACTGGATACGCTTGGTCTGATCGAGTTCCAGGCCACCCAGGATGGCCCGTTCGACCCGGCCGTTGAGACGCACGTGGCCGAATTCGTTGGGAGCCTTCAGGGGCGTACCGGAAAGCCGCGCCATTGCGCTGGGGGGCGTTTCCCCGGTGATACACCGGTACATGGTGGCCGCCATGCCGTACACGTCCGACCATGGTCCCTGGTTACTGCCCCCCGAATACTGTTCCGGGGGAGCGTATCCGGGCGTCAGGGTGACAGTCAGGGTCTGCTGTTGTTTGCCGAGGGTTTCCCGGGCGGCGCCGAAATCGATCAGCAGGACATTGCCGTCCTTGGTGATGTAGATATTGCCTGGCTTGATGTCCCGATGCAGGAACCCTTGCCGATGCACGGCTTTCAGCCCTTCCAGCGCGGGCTTGATATATTCCATCAATTCCCGCTCGGAGATGCAGCCGCTGGGTTGTTTACGCAGATGATCTTCCAGCGTCATGCCTTCCAGGTAATCCATTACAAGGTAGGCTGTGCCGTTTTCTTCAAAAATATCCGTTACCCGAACGATGTTTGGATGGGGCGTGGGCTGATGGCATTTCGTGATGCTGCGGCCTTCTTCCAGGAAACGGGAAAGGCCGTGTTTGAACAGGATAGCGGGATCACCGGCCGGGGCATTCGCGCGCGGGGTTACCTGCAGCGTGGTTTCAGGACGGTCTACCAGGTCGGAGGGATAAAATTCCTTGATGGCGACCCGGTGGTTCAGGCCGATGTGCAGCCCCAGGTAAGTTATCGCGTATCCGCCCTGTCCCAGGCAGCGGCCAATCAGGTAACGGTTGTGAATGATAGTCCCTGGTTTCAGCCGGGGAGGCGTCCAAGAAACGTCCTGCCGTGTTGCCCCGCAGTGGACGCACCGATCCCGTCGACCGAATTTCTGCATGCAGGCAAGACAAAATTCCTCTTCCGGTCTTTTTGGTTCGTCCTTTACAGGCTTTTTCTGTGTCATTCACGCCCCTCTGCTGTAAAGTGATTTCCCGTTTATTATACGTAATCTAGAAAAAAAAGTGGAATATTTTCAAAAAATTGGCAAGAATTTATTTACGATTTGTCTTGTCCGCTTTCGGTTTATGTTGTTTTGAACCCTGAGACTGGGGCATTGATTCCTGTCGGGCCACTTGCCATCGTACCATCAGGCGGGTGGACTGCCACCAGAAGAATACCCCGACCACTGGCAGAATAAGGCTGTAAAATATCCCCCGGCTCATACCCAGAATCAGGGCGGCATCGGGTTCCCGGAATTGTTCACAGAAAATCCGGAAAATACCGTACAGGATCAGGAATTCCCCGCATATCCGACCTGGGTGTCGTTGCGCGTTGGTTTTCCAGAACCGCCACTGGAGATAGAGAAACAACACGAGTCCTTCCAGTACGGCTTCGTACAACTGGGATGGATGCCGGGGCGGGATCATGGCAACCGGCACGCCCGGGGCACTGTTCGGAAATATGACGGCCCAGGGCACCGTGGATGGTATACCCCATAGTTCCCCATTGATAAAGTTGGCGATCCGTCCCAGGAAAAGTCCCAGGGGGACCAGCGGCGCGACAATATCGCCAAATTCTCGCAGTCGCATCCCGTTTCTTCTGGAAACCCACCATCCGGCCAGGGCGACGCCGATAAACCCTCCGTGACTGGACATCCCGCCTTCCCAGAGACGAAAAATGAAGAACGGGTCATTCAGAAAGGCTTCCAGGCCGTACAGGATGACATACCCGACGCGAGCCCCCAGCAGCACGCCCAGTATCACGGCGAAGACGGCGGTTTCTTCCCGTTCACCCCCGATAGGTGATCGCTGGTGACGCACCATGCGACGGTGAATCAGCATCCCCCCGATGAACCCGGCCACGTAGGCCAAGCCATAATACCGTATGCCGAAATTTCCCCATATGTGGATCAGCACGGGATCCAGGGTATGCACCCAGTGACCGTTGACTGTCATGGTGTTGTCCTTAACTGCTTCCGTCGGCGACTGGTGACGACGCGGTGGCGGTATCAGTTTTCGGCGTCCGCAACGCGGCAAGACTGCCCAGAAAATCGACCGTCCAGTTTCGCGCGTCATCGGCGATGGTGTAGAAAACCGGAACCACGAGGAGGGTAAGCATGGTGCCGACCGTGATACCGCCCGTGAGGGCTTGTCCTAGTCCCGCGAAAGTGGATGCGCCTCCCGTTTTGGCCATGGCCAGGGGGACCAGTCCCAGGATCGTGGTCAGGGCGGTCATCATCACCGGTCGGAATCGATCCCGCCCGGAGTTAACGACTGCGGCGAACCGGTCTCCCGTTTCCCGGTAACGCTGGTTAATGTAATCCACGATAACGATTCCATTGTTCACGATAACCCCGACCATCAGGATGCAGCCGATCAGGGTAATCTGATCGAACTGGTTCCCCATGTACCACATCATCCAGACGCCACCACCGAGGGCAAGCGGCACGGTGGTCATGATGGACAGGGGCAACAGCAGCGATTCAAACAGGGCAGCCATCACGATGTACACCAGGATGATGGCCATGATGAGACTGCTGAAAAAGTTAAGAAAGCCCTCCTCCAGATCCAGAAACTGTTCCCCGATATCCACGGAATACCCCGGGGGCAAGTCCAGAGCATCCACGGAGGATTCAATGGCCATTTTGGCCGCAGACATGTTTTTCGTGTTCAACTTGGCCGATATGAGTACGACGTTCTTTCCGTTGATGCGTCGGATCGCCGCAGGGCTGGGTGCTTTCCGGTATTCTGCTACCCGTTGCAGGGGGATCAGTTGACCGGTAATTCCGGGTACGGTCACATTATCCAGGTTGGCCTGGGATTTGCGGTCTTCTTCCCGGAACTGGGCCCACACGGGGATTTCCCGGGTGCCCTGTTTCATGAATGGCAGGCGGGCCCCACGCAATGCGGCGTCCACGGTCTGGGCCACGATCAGCGGGCTGATCCCGGCAGCCTTGGCCAGCGGATCGTCGATCCGCAACTGAATTTCCTGGCTGGATTTTTCTATGTTGGTGGTGGCATCCGTGAAAAGCGGATGATGTTTGAGTATCTGCCGGAGTTGTTCGGCGTACCCCTCGAGCATGGCGGCATTGTCACCGCGGAGGCTCAGGGTAATTTCTCCTTCTCCTTCTTCCTGGCGACCCGCGTCGGCCATGCTGAACTTGAGTTCCGCGCCGGGAACCCGTTCCGGCAGCCGCTGGGAGAGGATGAACATGGCTTCTTCGGTGGTATAGGGCGGATATTTCCACCTGGGATCGTCGTCTTCGGTGTACAGGTAGACCTCCAGGAAACCGTTATTCAGCCCGTACAAGGTCAGGATTTTCTTGATGCCCAGTTCCTGCCGGAGCAGGTTGATGTTTGTTTCCAGATTGGAGAAAAGCTCGGCGATTCGGGGCATGTCGTAGTTCTGGTCAAGGGCAACGTCAATCCGGATTTCACGGGTGTCCAGTTTGGGCATGTCGCGCATTCCGACTGCCTGCATGGGAATAAGCCAGGTCAGGTAAATCAGACCGCCCAGGATCAGCAGAAATACCAGCCGGCGGCGCAGGGTCCACGCCAGCAGCACCGTGTAGCCGTCAATCACCCACTGGATGGGATGCAACGCGCCCAGCACGTGGACGCATGTTCGCAACAGGCCTGGCGACGTGGAAGACTCGATGGGTTCCGGGGCACGCGTTGAAAGATTTCTCGTGCTTTTCCGGAACAGGAATCCTTTCGCGATGGCCTCGAAAATGTTGCCTGCCCGGGTGATTTTCAAACGGGACATCACCAGCGGCACGACAGTAAGCGCGACCAGCAGGCTGCCTGCCAGGGACACAACCAGTGGTCCCCCCAGTTGTTCCATGAAAACAGACATCCGCCCGACCTCGATGAAATACATCGGCAGGAACACCACGGCCGTGGTCGCCGTGGACGCGACAATGGCCAGGCCGACTTCCCGCGCGCCATCGACGGCAGCTTCCCGTATGGGTTCGCCCAGCTGGCGTCGCCGGATGATGTTTTCCGTGACCACGATGGCGTTATCTACCAGCATGCCCACTGCCACGATCATGGAAACCATGGTCACGATATTCAGGGACATGCCGGTGAAAAACATGAAAACAATCGCGATCATCAGGGACGCGGGAATCGAAAGGGAGACAATAAGCGTCGGAATGATTTTATGCAGAAAAAAGAACAATACGGAGATGGCCATGATGCTGCCATAAATACCCTGGTAGAAAAGATTGCGCAGCGCCCGCAGGATCAGGTCCGACTGGTCGAAGAAGACGTGATGCGTCGTGTTCTGGAATGCCGGTTCTCTCAGGATGGCTTCGAGTTCCCTGTGAACATTCCGGCAGGTGCTGACGGTATTGGCTTCCGATTCCTTGATGACCAGCACCACCGCTCCACCCGCGCCGTCCAGGGCCACGTACTGCTGCTCTTCGCGGGACCGGTAAGAAACTTGGGCGATATCCCGTAACCGCATGCCATTCGGCGTGACCACCATCGAGGCGATGTCGTCCAGTTTCCGGTATTCCCCCGACAGGCGCGCGTATACCTTCTGAGTGCCGTCCTGCAACGTGCCCAGGGACACACTGATGCTGCTTTCTCGTATGACCTGTACCACCTGGGCGATATTAAGGTTCATGGACTGCAGCGTATGCTGGTCAAACTCGATCAGTACTTCCCTGGGCTGGATGGGGGAGAGGATTTCCACGTTCGCCACGCCTTCCAGACGACTGAGCCGGGGCTGGACCACCGTGCGCATCATGTGCACGAACTGGTCCTGGTCCCCATCCCTGAACATGCCGAACGCGAGCACCGGAATCGAACCCGAACTGAACCGCTGGATCAGCATCTTGTCAGCTTCCGCCGGAAGGATCAGTTTCAGCCGTTCCAACCGATCTCGCACATCCGCCGTGGCGATGGACATGTCCGTGTCCAGGGTGAAGAGCAGCCCGATGTCGCAACCATTGGAGGTGGAGGTGGATCGGATGCGGCGAACCCCGGGTATGGTGCGCAATTCTCCTTCTGCGGGAATGGCGATCTGCTGTTCCACCTGCGCCGGAGACGCTCCGGGATACGCGATAAACACGCCGATGAATGGGCGATCCACCCGCGGCAGAAAGTTCAGCGGCATCCGGTTCCAGGCGATTACCCCCAGGCAGAGCATGCTGATCGTGGCCATGACCACCGTGACGGGTCTGCGCAGGGAAAAGGCTGGCAGGGAAAAATGGCTCATTGTCTGCGGCGACTCCCGAACAACTCGTATACCATCGGGATCACGAACAGCGTGAGCAGGGTAGAGGAGGAGAGTCCGGCCATGACGGTTATGGCCATGGGCCGCCGTATTTCGGATCCCTCGCCAGTAGCCAGCAGCATGGGAATCAGCCCGAGCACCGTGGTCAGCGTGGTCATCAGGATGGGCCGGAGGCGCACCGTTCCCGCGAGCACGATGGCGTCCCGTTTATCCATGCCGCGCGCTTGTAACTGGTTGGTGTAATCCACCAGCACGATGGCGTTGTTGACCACGATGCCAGCCAGCACGATGCCTCCCAGGAAAACCATGACGCTCAGGTTTGTACCGGTGTAGTACAGGGCGTAAATAACTCCAACAAACGCCAGGGGCACGCTGAACATGACCAGCGCGGGCTGGACCAGTGATTCAAACTGGGAGGCCATGACGACATAGACCAGGAACAGGGCGAGTAACAGGGCAAATTGCAGGCTTTTGTAAGCGGTATTCAATTCCCGGTTCTGGCCGCCCAGGGCAAAATAGAAGTCTTCCGGCTTGTCCACGGTGCGCAGCGCGGTCTCTATGTCCTGCGATACCGCGCCCAGGTCCCGGTCTTCCACGTTCGCGGAGATAATCACGACCTGTTTCTGATCCATCCGTCGGATTTCACTCGGTCCCTCCCGGACCTCGATACGGGCCACGGCGGACAACGGCACCGGTACCGGCCCGTCTGTCACCGAAAGCTTACGCAGATCCTCCACGCTGGCAAGCATGGATTTGTCCGTGCGCACCCGGATATCGAGCTTTTCGCCGGCACGACTGAAACGGGTGGCCACGTTTCCCTGGATCTCGTTGCGTAACCGCTGGGCGATCTGTCCGGGTGATATGCCCCGTGCCGCCAGCAGTTCCCGGTCCAGTTCTATAATCAGTTCCGGGTAGCCCGGCTTGACGCTTAATTCCGCGTCCGCCACGCCGGGGACTTTTTTAATGACCTCGAGGGCCCGTTCTCCCACGCGCCGGAGTTCCTGCTGGTTTTCCCCGTATAACTGGATCTCGAGCGCCGTTTTGAAGGTGAACAGGCTGGGCAGGCTGAAGGTCAATTCCTCGCCCCGTGCCACGGCCAGCACCTGCTGGCGTAAACTTTCAAGAATCTGATCCTGGATGACGGTGGTACGGTCCGGGTCTTTCAGCGTGATGGTAAACCGCGCGATATTTTCACCGCCCTGGGTTACGCCCGATGAACGTTCCTTGCCCACCTCCACCGCTACGGAATCAACTTCGGGATGAGCCAGGAAGATCTGCTCGAATTTTTCGGTTGCCCGCTCAGTGTCTTCCAGTCGGGTTCCCGCTCGCATTTCCATGCGCATCGAAAATTCCCCCTGCTTCATGGGGGGGATCAGTTCCCGGCCCAGTTTCCCGGCGGTAATACCCGCATGGACGGCGAGCCCGAGTATCGGCAGCAGAAGCAGTGAACTGCGGGGCAGGCACTGCCGCAGCGTGACGCGGTACAGGTTTCTCAGGCCATTGAATCCGGCGTTGAACAGGTAGAGCAACGGTGTAAGGGTTATCCTGGCTAGCAGGCGGATCAGCAGGAAAACTCCGAAGAGAATAGCCAGCGCGAAAAACGTGAACGTGGCTGCGACCGCGCCCGTTCCACTCAGCGCGATCTGGAGCAGCGTCAGCGCGGCCATCAGAGGTAATGTGATCAGCCCCGTGATTCCGGACAGAAAAGATTTTAACCGACCGGCCACGGAAGCCTTCTCAAACACGCGGCTGACTTTCCGCCAGGAAGGCCCCATCAGGTCCACCGCTATATTACGGATACCCTCCATGGCGTAACTCATTCCTTTTACGGGGACGGACAGCAGTGCCCCGGCAGGGCTCTTTCCAGATTCCCGGCTTTCCTTCCACGCCCGGACCAGCCACATGGACGCGGCAGTGGATTGCAGTCGGCCCATGCGCCGCGAAACCATGAGGGGCACCAGGTACATGGCTGTCAGCAGCGAGGCCAGAAGCGAAAACGTTACGGAGAGCGCGAGGTCCTTGAACAACTGTCCCGCGATGCCCTGGACGAACGCGATGGGAAAAAACACGCAGACCGTGGTCAGGGTGGAAGCGATCACGGCACCGCTTACTTCCTGGGTGCCGCGGTCGGCGGCGGTCATCAGGTCATCGCCTTCTTCCCGGCAGCGGAATATGCTTTCCAGCACCACGATGGAGTTGTCGACCAGCATGCCCACGCCCAGGGCCAGGCCGCCCAGCGACATGATGTTCAGGGTGATGCCCTGCAGGTACATGGGGACGAAAGTGGCAATGACCGACAGGGGAATGGCGATACCAATGATCAGCGTGCTTTTTAATTCCCTCAGGAACAGGAACAGCACGATTAAAGAGAATAGCCCCCCTTGCAGGATGGCATCCTGCACTTCGTCGATCGACGCGCGGATGAAGCGGGACTGGTCGGAAATGACGCTCAACTGCACGCCTTTGGGCAGGCGGTTCAGAAACGTTCTTTTGGCCTGCTGCTGTTGAAGCGCGTCCGCCGCTGTCTTGGGTTTTCCGAAGGAACGAGCGTTTATTTCTGCCATTTTTTCGTTGACCAACTGGACCATTCGCTCTCCCGCCGTGTACTTGCGGGGGATGTCCAGCAGGTCTTTGATGCGGTTGCAGACCGCCACGGTGTTCGCGTCGCCTTCCTTGTAGATATCGAGGGCCACCGCTTCAGCCCCGTTCATGCGCACGATGGATTCCCGGTCCTTGGCCCCCATGCGGACCTCGGCGAGGTCCGACAGGCGTTTTTGTCCACCTGTCGGCAGGGTAATCTGCATGGCCGCGATTTCTTCTACCGCGGTGAATTCGTTCAGGGTCCGCACGAGATATTCCGTTTTGCCTTCCCGCAACTGGCCGCCGGAAAGGTTCACGTTCTGCTGGGCGAGGGCTTCCACCAGGAACTGCAGGGAGAGGCCGAGGGCCTTGAGTTTTTCCGCGTCCACCAGGACCTGGATTTCCTCTTCCTGTCCCCCTTTGACCAATACCTGCGCGATGCCGCCTTCCGCTTCCAGGTCACTCTTCAGGTGTCGTTCCGCGGCGTCGCGGATGAAAATAAGTTGCTGGTTCAGTTCTTCCGGTGTCCGGGCTGACGCGTTGGGCGGCCGGATGGCCAGGCGGATTACGGGGTCGCGGTTGGGATCGTACCGGAGGATCACCGGTTTCTTGGTTACCTCGCGGGGTGGTTCAAAAAGATCCAGCCGGTCCCGGACATCCTGCTGGGCAAGGGTCATATTGGTGCCCCAGGCGAATTCCAGCACGATTTCCGACAGGCCCGCAGAGGAGACGCTGCTGATTTCAACCAGGCCACCCACCACGCTTAGCATTTCTTCCAGTGGACGGGTGATCAGTTTCTCCACGTCTTCCGGAGCCGCCCCTTCGAACTCGGTCCGAACCGTCAGGGTCGGGTAGGAAATGTTGGGCATCAGGTTGATCGGAATCTGCTGATAAGATCGCAGGCCGAACACCGCGATGGTGAGAAAGATCATCACCACCGTGACCGGACGTCTCAGCGCAAAGCGTGACGAGGTTTCCGGTCGTTCCGATTTTGTTTCATTCATGGGCATGGTCCGGTTCTGGATTCAACATGTTCCGGAAAAATCTGGTGAACTGGCCTGCATTATAAAAAACACGCCGCGATTCCGGTTTTGGTCACGCGAACCCGCGGCGGAAGCAATTATTGTTGCTGGTTCAGGGCTTCCTGTTCGGCCCGTTTTTTCTGTTCCTCTTCTTCCTGTTTTTTCTTTGCCCGGGCAAGGGCTTCGTCCAGGGGAATATCCTGCCGAACGGCGATTTCCTTGTCCGCCGTCGTGATGGTCACGAGGGAGTCGGGTTTCAGGGTGTGCTGTCCCATGACGATTACCGAGGCGTTCTCGTCCAAGCCTTTCGTGATTTCAATGTAGTCGCCGTCATCCAGTCCGGTTTCCACTTCGACTTTCCGGGCGATATAAACGGTCATGTTTCCCGTGTCATTCGATCCGGTCTGTTCCGTGTCGACGCTGCTATCGGCGGGTTCCGCCACCATGACGTAATTACGGGCGTTGTCTTCCAGCACGGCGTCCTTGGGAACGGCCAGGACCTGGGATCGAGTGTCCATGACCAGGCGGACCCGGGCGAATGCCGCGTCCCGCAGTTTTTCCTTGTCCACCGCGTCAAAATCCAGCATGACCTTGACGGTGCCGGTGGCTGCGTCCACGCTGGGATTAACCCGGCGCACCCGCGCCTTGAACTCCTGTCCCTCGGCCGCGTCAATACGGACATAGGCCAGTTGGCCCTCCGCGATCCGGGGAAGTTCCTTTTCCGGTACCTGGATGGGCAGCGCGTAGGACATGGGATCCACAATGGAAAACAGGGGCATTCCCGCCGACACCAGCATCCCTTCCTGGACCACCCGGCGGGTAATGATGCCGGAAATCGGAGCGGTAACGGTCTGGTAACTCAACTGCAATTCCTGGGCTTCCAGCGCGGCCTTGGCCTGTTCGTACGCGAACCGGGCGTTATCCCGCTCCACTGGCGCCCCGATCCCTTCGGCAACGCTTTTTTCCGCGATTTCGAAGTGTGTCTTGTGCTGCTGCAGGGCAATCCGGGCCTGCCGGATCTGGGTCTCGAGATCTTTCCGGTCCAGTTCCGCCAGCACCTGGCCTGCTGTTACCTTGTTCCCTTCTTCCACGTAAACCTTCTGGCACGCCCCGGTGCCCTTCGAAATCACTTCCACCCGATTTTCCGCCAGGACCCGCGAAGTGGTTTCAAAGTACGAAGAGATGTCCCGCCGAACCGGCTTGGAGACTTCCACAGGAATCAGGACTTTTTCGGGTGCTTTTTCCTTGCCGTCCGGCAATGCCGTCTGCCCGGAAACTTTTTGCGTGCATCCGCTGGCAACCGTCAACAGGATGGCGCACCCCATAAACCAACTGGTCGTCCATATCATCCGCATGTTTTGTTTTCCACCTGTCTCCGAAGCATAAACCCTGACCGGATCCTGAAAAATCCCCGTCAAATTATACTTCTACTGAACAGACAGGGAACTGTTACCGGCGGTTTCATTTAGTAGAAATAACACTTTTCTTCGCGAATGCCGCGCGGCGCATTATAACACACTGGACTCAGGGGATATGGGAAACCGGGCCGGAATCCGCGGGTGGACGCAGAGAGATGCCGGATACCCGCCGCGCGGAGATTACCTGGAATCCTGACCATTCCGCCAGGAACATCAGGCCGCCGTCCAGGTCCGTGCGCCACAGGGGAACGCCCAGGGACTCCAGTCGTTGTTGGGTTCTGGAACCCAGGGCAGGCAATCGGTTTTCCCGGGCGGTAGACACCACGATGCCCTTGGGGTTGACCGCCCGGAGAAAGGGGAGCGAACTCGACGTGTCGGAGCCATGGTGAGGGGCCTTCAGCAGGGTGGCTTGAATGGCCTGGCCGACCAGGGAACGCTCCGCGGTGTCTTCGATGTCTCCGGTGAGTAGCGCGGAGGCCCGGTCGTTCCAGCGGGCCAGCAGGACCAGGGACCGGTCATTATCTTTGCTGAAACGCTGAACCGTTTCCCGGGCAGGGCTGCGTACTTGGAGCGTACCTCCGTCAAAGGGAATCGTGTCTGGGAACGCGACGGGAAAAACCGGAATCCGTCGTTTTTCACATAATGCTGCAAATTGTGCCGCGAGTTCTCCCCGAAATCCTTCAGGAGTGGGCACGTAAACCCGTTTTACCCGGAGGGTTTCCACCACGCTGAATAAGCCCCCCAGGTGGTCGCTGTCTGGGTGTGTGACCACGATAGCATCCAGTTGGGTGATACCACGGGCGAACAGGGCGGGAACCACAATATCCCGGCCATCGTTACGGGTTCCCTGAAGGTTACCTCCGTCCACCAGCACGGTTTTCCCCTTCGGACTGACCAGGAGAATCGATTCCGCGTGACCCGTGTCCAGAACCTCTATTCCAGGCCGGGGGTGTCGGATGGGCCAGCAGAGCCCGGCCAGGACCAGGCAAAGGACGGCGCTGACAGCGTACCACGAACGCCGGTGAATATTGTGGACCGCGATCGCGCCACATCCGGCCCCAACCATCCACAGGATCACGGAAATAACGGGTGGGCGCCCCGCGTACAGGTATGCCCCGGGGATCCGGCTGAAGAGGGTGACGCTGGTTTCCATGATCCAGATGGGCAGTGCCATGGCATGGGCAAACAGGGTTGCGAAAGCCGGAAGTATGGGCGACAGTACCGCCGCGGGAAGTAACATCCACAAAATGATCGTCAGCATGGGAACGGCAATCAGGTTGGCCGCGACTCCCCCTAGACTGACCATTCCGAAGTGCCAGCCGACAAGGGGAATCAGGAACAGTTGCACGGAGAGCGTTGCGGAGAGCACGCGTCCAAGCGGGTGGGGTATCCATCGGAGCGCGGGAAAAAATGTGTCACTGAAAACCAGTAGGGCCGCCACGCAGGCATAGGACATCTGGAACCCCGGGTCCGCCACCAGCCACGGGGCCGCCAGCAACTGCAGGCAGCCCGCCAGCGAAAGACAGGTGATACTATCCGGTTCCCGGTTGAA